>Ga0182748_1000004_pt1 | contig 548728 bp, 453 predicted proteins | sample eDN3rd37CKraftOP_FD_128877 | JGI IMG/M metagenome (GOLD analysis project Ga0182748, IMG submission 128877) | Enriched Organic Plus compost microbial communities from Emeryville, California, USA - eDNA 3rd pass 37_C Kraft OP (version 2) (version 2) ... | reverse complement strand
CCGCAAGATAAACCGCCCCGCATATGAAGTCAAGGCTATCTTTTAAAGAACTTTCCGTTACCCTCAATCCGAAACGGGACGCAAAAGTAGGCGCTCAATATCACTCCGCAAAATATTTTTCGGGAAACGGGCCGGTCTTATGGCTGCAATCCAATACTGCATTGATTTACAGGGGAAATATATTTATGAATATCAAGCGTGCAACACGCAAAGATGAAGGCATAACGGCGGCGCAGGAGCCGGAGTATACCGCCAGCCGGCCGGGGTTCAGATCGTGCTCCCGTGTATCTGCCTGCTGACATAATCTACCAGGAAGGGGAACCGCCTGAAAAAGGGGAATGCAGCATTGGTAAGCACAGGATTGACCAGCAGGTGGTGGAGCTGCTTTGACACCTTGATTCTTCTGGCAAAATGACGATGGTACTCACGGCGGTACCGCTCCTCCATCTGGGCCAGCGAAAGCCTGCCTTCCAGGTACTGCATTATTGCCTCGCCGGCAAGCTTGGCGCTGTGCACGGCAATGCTCATGCCATTCCCGCTGATGGGGGCAATAGTGCCGGCCGTGTCGCCCACCATAAGCATGTGGCCGGTCACCGCCTGCTTTATCTGAAAAAAGACATGGGATATGGTCTGAGGCCTGGGCAGGAGGAAGGCGCCTTCCCGAAAATACCTGCCGAGGTATATATTAGCCGATAAAACTTCCCGCTCCAGCCCCTGAATGCCGTTATATGCTTTTAGGGTGGCTGCCTTGGTGGTATAGCTGAGATTGACCATTCCGTCCCCATAGGCCGATATGCCGCAGTAACCGCCGGGAAAAGCATGTATCTCCACGAAACGGCTGCGGAAGGGAATCCTGATATGATGCTCTACAGCCACAAACAGCTGCTGCTCGTTGCGCACCTTGTAATCCCTCCCCAGGGCTGCATCCATATTGGAAGACCTGCCAAAAGCCCCTGCGGCAGTACGTGCCAGGAAGGTATCGCCCTCCAGCATAATCCGGAACAGCCGCCCGTCAAACTGCACTTGCTTTACCCGTGCCGGGTTACGTATCTCCACACCCATACCGAGTGCGATATGATAAAGCTCGTGGTCAATTTCATACCTCGATATGCCCACTCCGCCTATATCCAGCTTCACATCGATGAACCGGCCGCTGGGCGACGACATCATCATCCGCTCTACCGAAGGAAGGCCCCTGCTTCTCAAATCAATACCCAGGGAAGCCAGGAAAGGAATCCCCTCGTTGGAAAAATACCCGCCCGATACTTTATGGAAAGGGAACTGCCGCTGTTCGAACAGGATGACGCGCTTTCCTGCCCGGGCCAGCAAAACGGACAATGACAACCCGGCAATACCGCCGCCAATAATGGCACAATCGTACAGCGTGTTTTCCAAGAAACGAAGATTCAGTTGAAGCAGTAAAGATAGCAAACAGCGCTGCAAATCCGCCGGTCGCAAAAAATAAGGCCGCCCCCTTGCGGGAGCAGCCTTATCACTGTTACTCAAAGACTGGCAGGTGTTGCCTTCCTACCATATTTTAGCGCGCACGTTCTCAGGGCGCCACATCTTATCTCCTTCTTTTACATTGAACGCTTTGTAAAAAGGCTCAAAGTTGCTGAGCGGGCCGTTGCAACGCCATTCGCCGGGGGAGTGCGGATCGTTTTTGATCAGCTCCATAGCCGCTTCAGGACGCGCCACGCTCCGCCAGACCTGTGCCCAGCTCAGGAAGAAGCGCTGGTCGGGGGTAAAGCCGTCGATCAGCTCGCTTCCTTTGCCTTGCGCTGTCTTTTTAAAAGCAGCGTAAGCAATGGTAACCCCGCCGAGGTCGGCAATATTTTCGCCCAGCGTGAGCTCACCCTGTACATGAATGGTATCCAGGATGGTATATCCGTTAAACTGGTCTACCACCAGCTGGGTTTTTTCCTTAAATTTCTTGGCATCTTCAGGGCTCCACCAGTTTTTCAGGTTACCGTCGGCATCGTACTGCGATCCCTGGTCGTCGAAGCCGTGGGTCATCTCATGACCGATCACTGCGCCGATACCGCCATAGTTCACTGCATCGTCTGCGTCGAAATCGAAGAAGGGGAACTGCAGGATGGCGGCGGGGAATACGATCTCGTTGAAAGCAGGGTTATAGTAGGCGTTGACCGTGGGCGGCGTCATCCCCCACTCTGTTTTATCTACCGGTTTACCCAGCTTGCCGATCATGTAATTGTACTCGAAGGCAGCAGAGTTCATTACGTTCTGGGCATAGTTGTCCGGAACGATCTTCAGGCTGCTGTAGTCCTTCCACTTGTCGGGGTAGCCGATCTTCTTGATGAAGGTATGCAGCTTGGCCAGCGCTTTCTGCTTGGTGACGTCGCTCATCCAGTCGAGCGCCTGGATACGTTCGCCGAAGGTGGTCTGCAGGTTGTTCACCAGGTCCAGCATACGCTTTTTGGCCTCGGGCTTGAAGTGCTTGTCTACATACAGCTGCCCGAGCTGGTCTCCGATATGGCCGTTCACTACGGAGATCACGCGCTTCCAGCGGGCTTTCTGCTCGGCCTGGCCATTCAGGAACTTGTTATAGAAATTGAATTGCGCATCACTGAAGTCCTTGCTCAGGAAGGCGGCCATATCGCTTACCGCGCTGTAGCTCAGGTATTGCTTCCAGGTATCCAGGGGCGTGGCCTGCAGCTGGCGCGCCACTTCCGCAAAGAATCTGGGCATGCCCACGATCAGGCTGTCCTGTCCCTGTATCTTCAACTGGGTCAGCAGGTTTTTCCAGTCAATGCCGGGCGTCTGCTTGCTGATGCCGGCCAGGTCGAACTTATTGTAAAGACGCTGCGGGTCGCGCATTTCCACCGGGCGGAGCGAAGCGGAGGCCAGCGCCTTTTCCAGCTCGAATATTTTCTGCGCATTGGCGGTAGCGGTAGCTTCATCCTGTCCCATCAGGCGAAGCATCTGCTGCACATACTTCAGGTACTCCCTGCGTATCTCCTCTGAGCGGGCATCTTTGGCAAAATAGTCGTCTTTTGTAGAAAGGCCCAGGCCGCCCTGGAAGAACTGGCAGATCTGCCTGGTTACGTTCTTATCGTCGGGGGCGACGTAAAAAGCGAACACGCTGTTGAGGCCCTGGGTATGCTCGAGCGCGATCTCATCCAGCAACTGCTGCGGGTTGCTGACAGCATTGATGCGGTCGAGCACCGGCTTCATGGGCGTAATGCCGGCTTTATTGATAGCCACGCTGTCCATGCCGCTTTTGTAAAAGTCCCCCGCCATACGCTCTTTACTGCCTTCGGCAGCCTTGGTGTTCTGCGAAGCTTCTTCCAGGAGGATGTGCAGGTCGTTCGTAGTGCGCTCGGCCAGCTCATTAAAGCTGCCCCAGCGGGTCTGGTCTCCCGGAATAGTGGCTTTCTTCAGCCATGCTCCGTTGGCATAGCGGAAAAAATTCTCGCCAGGGCTTACCGTAGTGTCCATATTGGCCCTGTCAATAAATTTAAAATCGGCAGTCTTTTTTGCAGATTTACCGCCATCGCTATCCTGGCAGGATGCAAAGCCAAAGCCCAGCGTTCCCAGTACCGCGCCGGCAAGTAAGCATGTTGCAAATTTCATCTTGTCAATAGTTTAGTATGAATTGCAAATGTAATCTATCGCCCCCCGCTTGCTGCCTGGGTACGAGGGGGAATTTTGGGGGGATTTACACATTACATATTGTAAAACCGAATCATTCCCGCTATACACAAAGCCGTTTGGACTGCTGCGGAAACAAGGCGCATTGCCCCGGTTGCACGAAAAACAATTGTATAGTACTTTCGTGGGGCTTAAATGCTTTATATGCACCTTACGATCGTCAACGGCCCCAACCTGAACCTGCTGGGCAGCAGGGAGCCGGAAATATATGGCCGGCAGCGTTTCGAAGATTTCCTGGAGGCGCTGGGAAAACGTTTTCCCGATACGGTCCTCGACTATTTTCAAAGCAACCATGAGGGGGCGCTGATCGATAAGCTCCAGTCCTGCGTAGGCCAAACGGAAGGCATTATCCTGAATGCCGCCGGGCTTACCCATACCAGCATAGCCCTGGCCGATACCATTGCCGCCATACCGGTACCTGTAATCGAGGTGCATATTTCCAACATACACGCCCGGGAAGACTTTCGGCAGCACAGCTACACCGGCAGCAAGGCCAAAGGCGTGATCACCGGCCTGGGCCTGGAAGGCTATGCGCTGGCCGTGCAGTACTTCCTCCGTAATGCCTGACGGCAGCCATGCTCCCAAAGATAAAAAGGCCGGAGCCGGGTACGCTGCTTATACCCGGCTCCGGCCTTCAGCCATAGCTTAGTTCAGACGGCCTTTAGCTGGCCGATCGTGGCTACCGGGTCGGCAGCGCTGAATACCGTATTCCCCGCCACCAGCACATCGGCGCCCGCCTGTACAATCTCGCCTGCGTTCCCGAGCGTTACGCCCCCGTCTATCTCGATCAGGGCTTTGCTGCCTGTGGCGGCAATGAGCTGCCTCAGCTGCGCAATCTTTTTGAGCGTATGGGGAATAAACTTCTGCCCTCCAAATCCGGGGTTCACACTCATCATGCATACCAGGTCTATATCCGCTATGATATCCTGCAGGTGGTCTACAGGGGTGTGCGGGTTTACCGCCACACCGGCTTTCATGCCTTCATCGTGGATCATCTGTACGGCGCGGTGCAGGTGGGGACATGCTTCGATGTGTACAGAAAGATAGTCTGCTCCCGCTTTCGCAAAAGCGGAAATGTACTTTTCAGGCTCCAGGATCATCAGGTGCACATCCAGCGTTTTGGCCGCTTTCTGCTTTACCGCACTGATTACCGGAAGGCCGAAGCTGATATTGGGTACAAAACGGCCGTCCATCACATCGAGATGAAACCAGTCGGCAGCGCTGTTGTTGATCATCTCGATATCTTTTTCGAGATTCAGGAAGTTTGCTGAAAGCAGGGAGGGAGCGATTAAAGGCATGTCCGGTAAATTTTGTCAGAAGAGGATATGCAAGGCAATCCTTTCATTTTTTCCGCGCAAAATTAGGGATGTTTTCCGAGCTTCAGGATAGAAAAAACGGGGACATTTTCCAAATTTTTCCTGCTCCTGTTTTTACACGCCCGCCTGTGCATAACCTGTGAATTAGGCTTAACTTTGCGCTTAACCCGTGAATAAACCTGGCCATATATGTTTATTGCAGCAGGACCCTTGTGTGCAAGCTGTTTATTCCCGGATTAAAAATTTATTAGCTGATTTATTTTACCCGACTGATTTTTGAACTTACCTTAGCCGTCCCTTAAAAAGTACTTAACCTTTTCTTAATAGTAGAATTTCAACGATATTTTGACTATCCGGATAGCGGAAACAATAACCCTGTGTTGCGGAAGTATCCGGCCGAGCGCTTCAAAAACCCATTGTCGGAAACAAAGCCTTTGCCCCTGCAGGCAAGCTAAACCAAAAACTTTTTGCGCGCCGCCTGGCGCCTGAAAGCTGACCCACAGATTCGAAGAAGAAAAGGTTCTTTGGCTTTGAAAGTTTTTTATTAAAAACCCGGGGCCGGCCGGCCCCATTCAAAGAAAAGAACGAGATGTCTGTAAACATAAAGAAAGAACTGGGCAACGTGCGCAGCAGGAAGCCAGATCTTACCAACATGATGTACGGTAAAGTGCCGCCCCAGGCCAAAGAGCTGGAAGAGGCCGTGCTGGGCGCCATCATGCTGGAAAAAGATAAGCTGTCTGATGTACTGGAAGTACTGCCCTCTCCCGAATGCTTCTACGTGGATGCGCACCAGCGTATTTTCGCCGCTATCAAGCGATTACCGGAAAAAGGACAGGTAGTGGACCTGCTGACCGTTACCGAAGAGCTGCGCAAGACCGACGAGCTCGACCTGATCGGCGGCGCTTACTTCCTGACCAAGCTTACGATGAGCGTGGTCACCAGCGCCCACGTAGTAGCGCACGCCCGGATCGTGATGGAGAAGTATATCCAGCGCGAGCTGATCAAGATATGCGGAGAAATGATGGCCAGCGCGTACGAGGACAAGACCGATGTATTTGACCTGCTGGACAAGGCAGAGTCGGACCTCTTCGAGATCAGCAACAACTTCCTGCGGAAGAACTATTCCAGCATGCAGGATATCCTCGTGGAAACGATCGAACAGGTGTCAAAAGCCCGTAACGAAAAAGACGATATTACCGGAGTGCCTTCCGGCTTCCCCAGCCTGGATGCCATTACCGGCGGCTGGCAGCCCAGCGACCTGATCATCCTGGCGGCCCGCCCCGCGGTAGGTAAAACCGCCTTTGCGCTGAACCTGGCCATGAACGCGGCTATGGACCCGCATAAGCCCAAAGGCGTGGCTATCTTTTCCCTGGAGATGGGCAGCACCCAGATCGTAAAGCGTATGCTGAGCTGTGTAACCCAGGTACGCCTGGAAAACATCAGCCGGGGCAAGATGGAAGATTATGAATTTACCCAGCTGACCCAGCGTATGGAGCCCCTGGCCAAAGCGCCGATCTTCATCGACGACCAGGCAGGCCTGAACATATTCGAGCTGCGCGCCAAATGCCGCCGCCTCAAGACAAAGAACGATATCGGGATGGTGATCATCGACTACCTGCAGCTGATGCAGGGCTCCGATAAAGCAGGGAACCGCGAACAGGAGATCAGCAAGATATCCCGCGAATTGAAAATGCTGGCCAAGGAGCTGAACATACCGGTACTGGCGCTTTCCCAGCTGAGCCGTGCGGTGGAAACCCGGGGCGGCGACAAGGGAAAGATTCCCCAGCTGAGCGACCTCCGCGAATCGGGAGCGATCGAACAGGATGCCGATATGGTTATGTTCATTTACCGTCCAGAATATTACGGCATCAGCAATGACGAAACCACGGGCCAGCCTTTCGACGGCGAAACCCATATCAACATTGCCAAGCACCGTAACGGCCGCCTCGATACCGTTAAGCTGAAAGCGATCCTTGAATACCAGCAGTTTGTGGAAGCGCCCAACGATGACTGGAGCGGCGGCTTCAGCGGAGGCGGCTTTGCCGATCCTACGGCCGGCATCAAAAAGCACCCTGACGATTTCGGCAACAGCAAGCTTATTGTAACACAGGGCTTCCAGACCATGCAATCCAAAGCCAACAATATGGATTTTGAAGACGACGAGTTTACGCCCAAATCCAAGCTGAAAGGATTTAAACCGCCCCCCGACGACGACGATGCCCCGTTCTGACCAGGGCGACGGTAAATTTATCCGGAAGCCTTCTGCCCCTGCAGAAGGCTTTTTCGTTACCTTACAGTCATTTATGAGAGCTTTATTGCAAAGAGTGACCGAAGCTTCGGTAAATATTGACGGGAATATAAAGAACCGTATTGCAGGCGGCCTGCTGGTGCTCCTGGGCATTGAAGAAAGGGATACGGCAGCAGATGTACAATGGCTGGCCAGGAAAGTAGTGCAGCTGCGCATCTTCGGCGATGAGGCCGGGCTCATGAACCGTTCGGTCAAAGACGTGGGCGGCGACATCCTGCTGATCAGCCAGTTTACCCTGCACGCCGCCACGCGCAAAGGCAACCGCCCCTCCTTCATCAAAGCGGCCCGGCCGGAGCAGGCCGTTCCGCTCTATGAACAGATGATCGCGGCGCTGGCGCAGGAGCTTGGCAAGGCTGTAGCTACCGGCACCTTCGGCGCCGACATGAAGGTAGCCCTGGTTAACGACGGGCCGGTAACGATCCTGGTCGATTCTCGGGAACCGGACTGACAGGTGTGGCTTTCTGTAAAGACCGGATACCATTATTTTACCATCTGTTTCCCCCGAATAGCCGTACTTTTGCAGCAATGGACACATTTGCATCATCGGGGCAGCCTTCCGCCAAAGTGGTACCTCTGCCCGACTCCGGCCTGAGCAAAAAGGAGCAGGTAGCCGGCATGTTTGACCGCATTGCGGGAAAGTACGACTTCCTGAATCACTTTCTTTCCCTGGGCATCGACAAAGGATGGCGCCGGAAGGCCATTCGTGCGCTGAAGGCAATACAACCTAAGAAAATATTGGATGTGGCCACCGGTACCGGCGACCTGGCCATTGCCGCCCTTGCGCTGCAGCCGGAACACATTACAGGGGTAGATATATCCGAAGGCATGATGGAGATAGGCCGCAAAAAGCTGCAGGAAAAAGGCCTTTCTGATAAGATCAGCCTCCGGTACGGCGACAGCGAAGCGCTGCCTTTTGCCGATCATAGCTTTGATGCCATTACCTGCGCTTACGGCGTCCGCAATTTCGAGCACCTGGAGAAGGGACTGGAACAAATGTGCCGGGTGCTGCGCCCCGGGGGCCGGGTTGCCATTCTGGAATTTTCCCAGCCAAAAAAGTTCCCTGTAAAGCAATTATACCGTTTCTACTTCCGTTATATCCTGCCCGCCCTGGGCAAAACCGTTTCCAGGGATGCGACGGCATATACCTATCTGCCCGAATCGGTGGCCGTATTCCCGGAGGGAGCGCAATTCTGCGCTATCCTGCAGCAGTGCGGCTTCCGGAATGTAAACGCCCGGCCGCTTACGTTTGGCATCACCACCCTTTATACCGCGGAAAAGGCATAGCCCGGGCGATACAGGAAACAAACATTACTTATCTTCGTCAGCAATATATGAAGAGCATAAAAGGACGGAACATAACGCTACTGATGGCCCTGCTGCTGACGAGCTTTGCAGCGCAGGCGCAGCTGCGCATTCCCAACATGCCGGAACATGATTCGAAACTGTATTACTTCGGCATCACCTTCGGCGTGAACTATTCTTCTTTCCGGATCAACAATACCCGGAGCTTTGCAGAAAACGATACCTTCAAAAGAGTACAGCCCGGCTGGGGCCCGGGCTTTAACCTGGGCATTATGGGCAACCTGCGCCTCACGCGCTTTATAGACCTCCGCTTCATTCCTTCGCTCGTGTTTTCCGAAAAGAAAATAAAAACGGTGGACCAGTTTGACCAGGAAGAGAACCGCAGCATAGAGTCGATCTATATGCAGCTACCGCTGCAGCTGAAATTCAAAAGCGACCGTATCGGCAACTTCCGCTTTTACGGGATGCTGGGCGGCAAATTCGATTACGACCTGGCATCCAACGCACGCAGCCGCAGGCAGGACGAATGGCTCAAGGTCAGCCCTATCGATGTAGGCGCCGAAGTAGGTATCGGCTTCGAGTTCTTTTATCCCAACTTCATCTTTGCGCCCGAGATCAAGCTGAGCCAGGGCTTCATCAACTCGCATTACAGCGACAGCCGCATTCCCCTGTCCAACACCGTGGATGCCATGCGCACCCGCATGATTGTCCTTTCCATCCACCTGCAGGGGTAAGCCCCCGCCGAGGTAAAACGCCCGGCCGCTTAGGCTGGGCACACCACCCTTTTATACCGCAGAAAAAGGCATAGCCCGGAGGCGATACAGGAAACAAACATTTACTTATCTTCGTCAGCAATATATGATAAAGAGCATAAAAGGACGGAACATAACGCTACTGATGGCCCTGCTGCTGACGAGCCTTGCAGCGCAGGCGCAGCTGCGCATTCCCAACATGCCGGAACATGATTCGAAGCTGTATTACTTCGGCATCACCTTCGGCGTGAACTATTCTTCTTTCCGGATCAACAATACCCGGAGCTTTGCAGAAAACGATACCTTCAAAAGAGTACAGCCCGGCTGGGGCCCGGACTTTAGCCTGGGCATTATGGGCAACCTGCGCCTCACGCGCTTTGTAGACCTCCGCTTCATTCCTTCGCTCGTGTTTTCCGAAAAGAAAATAAAAACGGTGGACCAGTTCGACCAGGAAGAGAACCGCAGCATAGAGTCGATCTATATGCAGTTGCCGCTGCAGCTGAAGTTCAAAAGCGACCGTATCGGCAACTTCCGCTTTTACGGGATACTGGGCGGCAAATTCGATTACGACCTGGCATCCAACGCACGCAGCCGCAGGCAGGACGAATGGCTCAAGGTCAGCCCTATCGATGTAGGCGCCGAAGTAGGTATCGGCTTCGAGTTTTTTTATCCCAACTTCATCTTTGCGCCCGAGATCAAGCTGAGCCAGGGCTTCATCAACTCGCATTACAGCGACAGCCGCATTCCCCTGTCCAATACCGTAGAGGCCATGCGCACCCGCATGATTGTCCTTTCCATCCACCTGCAGGGATAGACCCCGCCGCGGTAAGATGCTGTACGGCCTTATATCATTTTACGGTATACTTAAATTATTGTTTACGATTTGCAACTGCATCATTTAGATGCTACTTTTGTGCCCTGCCGGGAGGGTTGAACTTTTTTGACCCCGAAAGCATTATTATCTGTCAATCCTTAATCGTAACCTAAAAATTTTTACACAATCATGGCACACACGCTTCCTGCACTGCCTTATGAGTATAGTGCGCTCGAACCGCATATTGATGCACAGACAATGGAAATCCACCACGGCAAGCACCACCAAGCTTATGTCGACAACCTGAACAAAGCCCTGGAAGGAACCGACGCTGCCGGCCTGTCGCTGGAAGAACTTATAAAGAACATCTCCAAATATCCCGCGGCAGTACGCAATAATGGCGGCGGCCATTTCAACCATTCTTTGTTCTGGACCGTGCTGGGTCCCAACGCCAAAGCCGCTCCGGAAGGAAAGCTGGCCGATGCGATCAATGAGGCATTCGGCGGGCTGGATGCGCTCAAAGAAAAAATGAATGCTGCCGGTGCCGGGCGTTTCGGCAGCGGATGGGCATGGCTGATCGTTAAGGACGGCAAGCTGGAAGTAACTTCCACTCCCAACCAGGACAACCCCCTGATGGATGTAGCCGAAGTAAAAGGTATGCCCATTTTCGGTATAGACGTATGGGAGCATGCCTACTACCTGAAATACCAGAACAAGCGCCCCGACTACCTGAAAGCTATCTGGAGCGCAGTGAACTGGGATGAAGTAGCCAGGCGTTACGAAGCCGCATTGTAATGCTCAAAAACATCTGCAGCCAGAGGGCCGGAACAAAATTCCGGCCCTCGCTTTTCTTTTCAACCGTCACAAAATACCCGGCTGCGGCACTCCACGTCAACAGCCCCAAAAATAATGTTGGGCGGCATAACCCGTAAAAAATAAAAGCCATACCCTGCTGCTATGGCTTTTTACAGGATGCACCGGAATATTATTTCCCGATCTGTACGCGCAATGATGCGAAGAAGCTGCGGCCCGGGGTCAGCAGAAGACTGCCTCCTCCGGAGTGCCCTCCTGCCCCGCCCCCGGTAGCGCCATTCACTGAATTCACAATCTGGTTATTGGTAATATTCCGTACGCCGGCATTGAGCACAATGCGTTCTTTCCAGAAGCTCTTTTCAATGGAAGCATCGATGTTATGGTAATCTTTCATCTTATCGCCGAAAATGGAGCCGCCTTCTATAGTGCCGACAAGCGGCTGGCTGCCTGTATACTTGTAAAAGACAGCAATACCGGCCTTCCAGGCGGCAATGTCGTACCGAGCCGATCCGTTAAGCTCTATGTAATGGAAAGAGGGCGTTACATACAAAGTGTCGGCAGCACCTTTGGCCTGCATCGAAGCCGTGCTAAAGCTCCTGGTATAGCTTGCCCCGGCGGTGATGCGGAGCGCATCGAAACGAAATTCATTATTCAGCTGCAGCACCAGCAGGCGGGAACGGCCGATGTTGCTGTATATATTCGGCACGATCTGCCCCGGCACCACCGGCGCGCTGCCGTCAGTAGCCAGAGCGATCTGGTTACGCACATCGTCGTAATAGGCTGTAAGCGTAGTGAGCGCGCTCTTCTTAGGCCTGTCCCAATAGGTATAGCCGCCCGATACCTGGAAGTGATGGCTGTATTCGGCTTTCAGGTCGGGGTTGCCGCTGATGCTGTGATTGGCATCATGAAAATCCAGGTATAGCTCCTTCAGCGTCGGCGCACGGAAGCCGCGGCTGTAGGAACCACGGAACTGCAGCGCTTTGAGCGGCTTGTACAATACGCTCAGGGAAGGCGACAGGGGCGCATTATAGGCAGTGTTGTATATGAAGCGGAAAGCAGGCTGCAGGGTCAGCATGGGCAGCACTTTGATATCGGTGGTCAGAAACAATGCATAATCGCCGATGAACTTGCTGCCGCCTTGGATCTTCTCGGCGCCTGAGGCAAACTCCAGGTTGACGTCGTAGCCAAAGGTATAGTTGAAGATACCTGCCTGGTTGTTATAGGTAGTGCGCGAAATAATATTGTCGAAAGTGTTTACGGATTGATCGCCTGCGGCCTCGGACAGTTTCTGTTCCATCGTGGTCAGATCGGTTACATTGGTTTCCCGCCGCCGGTGGTAGAGCGCATAGCTGTTGTTGCTTTCCCAATAGCCGTTGGCTCCTGTTTTCCAACGAAGCTGCAAACGATTGGTAGAGCGCTGTGTATTAAAGGTCACATCTTTCGTAGTACGGTTAAACTGGGTCAGTTCCGAAGCCGTTCCCTTCAGGTACAACATTTCGTTCAGGTAATCGCTGGCAAAGGTGAGCGCGGTATGCTCGCTGAATTTCCAGGTATACTTCAGGTTGGCAAGGTACTGTACTTTCGGCCTCCATAAAGGATCGCGAACCGTATCGTATACCGGGTCCCAGCCCTGGAAAAAGTTCCGCCCGAAGTTAAGGCTGAGGTTGTGCCGCCCCCACATGCGGGATGCATCCACTCCGTAGTTGTAACGCCCGATAGACTCGTAAAAAGCGTTACCGCCTGCACTCCAGCCATCCTTATTGGTTTTGGTCACCAGGTTGATCACGCCACCGATGGCGTCGGAGCCATACATCACGTTCATGGGCCCCTGCACCATTTCCACCTTCTCTATATTATTAAGGTTGATCTGGCTCAGGTCGATATTGGCGCCTTCTCTCCCGTTCAGCGGCAACCCGTCGACCATGATCTTGATATTGCTGCCGCTCAGGCCGCGCATGTTGATGTTGCTGCCTAGCGAAGCATCCTGATTAATGTTCAGCCCAAGCTGGTTCCTTAAGGCATCATTAAGGGTAACGGCTCCCTGAGAACGCATGTCGGCAGCCGTAATGATCTTATACACAGACACGGCTTCATCCAGGCGCGTAGGGCGCCCCACACCGGTAACCACAACTTCATTAAGACTGGTATACTTCTGTTCCAGTACAATGTGCAGCAGGCCAGCCGGCTGCTCCTTAAGGGCCTTCAGCTGGGTAATATAGCCTAAATTGCTGATTTCTATCTCGGCAGGATATACCGGGATGGATATATCTGCCACCCCGTCCGCGTTGCTCAGGGTGCTTTCACCTTTCTTATCCACACCGCTCTTCGTCAGCTTTACGGTAACGCCCGGCAGGCCTTCCCCTGCAGCATCGGTTACTTTTATGCGGACTTGCTGCGCCTGTGCAATAAAGGCCATAGCGCAAAGCAGGGACAGGGTTAGAATGATTCTGGACATGTAATTTGTTACTATTTCTTTTTAAAGGTAAAACGTGCTCCGGCACTCATGGGGTACCGAAGCACGCTTCACATCCGGCCTCGAACAGGCAGCGGAACTTATTTGACTACCAGCTTCTGCGTAGTGCTGAAGCCTGCTCCGGACAAGTTAACCATATAAATACCGGCCGGGTACTGGCTTGTATTCAGGGGAATCCGCACAAAGCCCTGCTTGATATGGGTGGTAAACTTGTTCAATGCACGGCCGCTCAGGTCAGTAATCACGATCTGCGCATCTTTGATATCCTCTTTGGTATCGATCAGCAGATTGGTAGTACCGCCCACTGCGGGGTTGGGTGCCAGCAACACATTGCTCCATACCGTGTTTACTTCATTTACAGCAGTAACAGGAGGTTCGGTATAGTCGTAGATCTTACGCTTCTGCAAACCGATCTTTACATCGCCGCTGGTACCGGCAGGGAAATAGTCGAAATAAACCTGCCAGATATCGCCGCTATCGGTACCGTCTATGATCTTTACGAAGTAGCTCAGGGAATCGTACACTTCCCATCCCGGAGGCGTTCCGTTAACATTCACCACTTTATATTTTCCGCCGATCACATTCTTGTAATCGCTGTAGGTAGCGCTTAAAGCATCGCCCTGGGTGGCATTGTCGGGAATGGCATTGGCCCGGGCCGCTACTTTCACGTTAATGTTGGTCAGGATACCCGTGGTAGACATCCAGGTGGAAGAAGTATCATGGTAGGCATCGGGGTACCTGGTAGCCAGCAGGTGCCAGTTGTCCATATCCGGCTCGCGGTTTACAAACTGGCGGGTAGCCACATCGAAGTAAGCAAAGAGCTTGTTGGTATAGCCTTCAGCAGCCGGGTGAAAGTCGTAGCTGGCGCTTTCGGTACCGTCCAGCTTCGCGATGTGGAACTTCCACAGCCTGTTGGCGGCCGTAAGGCTTGCCTGGTACTGCTCGATCCAAATCTGGTAGGCACCGTTCTTGTTAAGCAGGAGGTATACTTTGTTGCCGGTAGTCCAGTGCGTGCTTACATCGTAGTCGCCCCAGCCGAAGTTCATCGGGCCGCTTACATTCTGGTTGAATGCGCCTTCTTCCCAGGAGAGGGGCTGATTTTCGAGGGCTAATGCCGGGGTTACCTTGCCTGCTGTATCGGCAGTAAGGTCAGTGCCCCATTTGGTGGCAGCGTCCAGGTTCAGGTCGTACAGCTTGTTGCCACGCTGTGTTCCGGAGGCGCCGGTAGAGCCGCCATAATGATTGACCATTACTGCTGCGCTGAACGCCTGGCCCGTAATGAAAGCAATATCCCAGTTGCCCGCAGCTTCCTGTTTTACCTGGCCGGAGCTCAGGTTATAAAACCCGTCGTCGATATATCCTACCCCGGTACTGATCGTATCCGGTGTCCAGCTTTGCGCCTGGGTGGCTGTAGCCAGCGCCAGAGCGCCTGCAGCTAAAGTGTATTTTAATTTCATAGTCTTTTTTTTTCGCCGCAAAAGTACGCCCGCATCCCCAGAGATCATGTAGCTACAGCCAATTATGACAGAAAAATGACAGAGCGAAATGCAGTTCCCGCAAGGCTCCCGGATGGAAAGCAAAAACGGCAGCACTGTATACGATGCTGCCGTTGGCGAATGTAAACCTCTCTGCCGGGCCTATATTGCGGCCGGCTGTTTCGGCTTGTAAAAAAAGAACAGCAGGATGCCGGCAATCACCAGGCAGCCGGCAATGATCTCGGCTTGTGTAGGATGAATAAAGCCCCAGTCGTATTTGTAGTTTACCCTTACCAGCTCTATCAGGAAACGCTCCACACCATTCAGCACCAGGTAGATCCCGAATAGCTGCAGGGGGCGGGTAAACCGCTTTCGGATGCTCCATAGCAGGAAAAACAAAAGAATGCATACAGCCGCTTCGTACAGGGAGGTGGGAAACACGCCCGCAGGCAGCACATGCATGTACTCGCCCTGGTAGCCCGGTATGGGTATGCCGTCGTTATTGACATTATGCCTGAAGTTCTGCGCAAACAGCCAGTCGGGCAGCCAATCGGGCGCGGGCGCATATTTATTGGGAATTACCTGGTTCAGATTCCGGTCGATGAACTGTGCAGGATATCGCTTTACCATGGCCTCGTAATCCTGCAGCGAGCTTTTGGCCAGGCTCGCATCGGCCTGGGTTACATAGGCGCTGTTAAAGATGCCCCAGTCGCCATCGCCAGAGAACTGGCAGCCCAGCCTGCCGATGCCGTAAGCCAGCATCAGCGCGGGCGCAGCTGCATCGCATAAATGGGCAAAGGAGAATTTCTTTTTCCGGGCGTATAGGTATAGGGCCACGGTAGCCACGATCAGCCCGCCGTAAAAAGTGAGCCCTGAGGCAGAGAGCAGGTTGCCGACAGGATCCTGCAGGAAGTTTTCCCAGGTTTCGAAAGCATTGAATATTTTGGCGCCGCCAAAACCTCCGATAGCTGCGATAAACAGGATATCGGCTACGCGCTGATGCGGGTATACGGCCACTTTCTGCTGTCTGGGCTGGGGCAGCTGCCGCTTCTTTCTGGCGCTGTAACGGGAGTATACAAACAGCCCGGCCAGCAGTATGCCTCCTATTACATTGCCCTTGCCCGACAGCAGGAAAGCTACCGGGTTGCGGGAGGCCTCGCCGGCATTCATGAGCAGGCCCAGCACCTTGTACCCCACCAGGAACCCCAGCACAGCCATCCAGACCAGTTCCGCGGCAGTGGCAGGCTTCCCTTCTTCTTCCGTTACGATCTCGGGCCGGAAGAGCCCTTGTTCCTTCTTCCTTTTCAGCTCCCTGGTCAGTACCCAGGCCCCGCCCAGAAAGCTGAGGGCTACAAAGAAGCCAAAGGTCTTGACAAGGCTCAGCCCCTGTATATCGATGCCGAAAAGGGACTGGAACAGGTAATGGAAGTCGGGATACATTGATGGGGGGAGTTTGAGGAATGATTGATGAATGTTGCCGGAGCGGGAACGGCTCTCTGCGCGTCGAAGCTGCGGGCAGAACGCTTCCTGCTACCGGCCGGGGGCCGGTAACAGGTCAGCTTTTCATATTAATGTACTGCAGGGGCATATCCAGGTTGGCGCCATTGCACAAACGGATAATATCCTGGAGGTCGTCGATCTTTTTGCCGGTAACGCGGATAATATCGTCCATAATCGCGGCCTGCACCTTGGCTCCGCTGTCTTTGATCAGCTTCACGATCTTCTTCGCATTGTCCTTATCGATGCCATTGCGGATGGGAATCTCCTTGCGCACGAATTTTCCCGATCCGTAATGGTCCTTGCTGAAGTCGAAGCACTTGGCGTCCAGCCCCTGCTTCAGCGCTTTGGAGATAAGCACATCCTCCACCTGTTTCAGCTTCATATCGCTTTCAACTTCGAGTTTCAGCAGCATCGCTTTCTTATCCAGGTCGATCTCTGCATGCGAGCCCTTAAAATCGTAGCGGTTGCCGATTTCCTTTTTTACCACATTGATGGTATTGTCGAGCGTTTGTACATCTACTTTGCTGGCTATATCAAATGAAGGCATACGTGATTGTTTTTAGGATGAGCAAAGGTACAAAAATAGCACTGACACCTGCAAGAGGTGCCAGTGCTGCATAAATTCCGATAAAGTGGCTTATTTCAGGCCAAAGGCTTTTTTTACCCGGGGCACGTAGTCCAGCTTCTCCCAGGTAAACAGCTCTACTTTCACTTTCTTCTCTTTGCCTTCGGGCGTTTTGAACACTTTGGTCACTACCTCGTTCTTGCGGCCCATATGCCCATAGGAAGCGGTTTCGCTGTAGATGGGGCTGCGCAGCTTCAGGCGCTGCTCGATAAAGTAGGGGCGCATATCGAAGATACCTTCCACGATACGGGCTATCTCGCCGTCCGTCATATCGACCCTGGCAGTACCGTAGGTATTGATATAGATGCCCATAGGCTGCGCCACGCCGATCGCGTAGGATACCTGCACCAGCACTTCGTTAGCCACGCCTGCAGCTACCAGGTTCTTGGCAATATGGCGGGTAGCATAAGCAGCAGAACGGTCTACTTTGGAAGGGTCCTTACCGGAGAAAGCTCCGCCTCCGTGTGCGCCTTTACCGCCATAAGTATCCACGATGATCTTGCGCCCGGTAAGTCCGGTATCGCCGTGAGGACCGCCGATCACGAATTTCCCCGTGGGGTTGATGTGGTACTGGATCTTGTTGTTGAAAAGATGGGCGTACTTCTTGTACTTAGCCTTAACGCGCGGGATCAGGATGTTGATGATATCTTTCTTGATACGCGCCAGCATCCTTTCTTCGGTATCGAAATCGTCGTGCTGTGTGGACACCACGATCGCGTCGATGCGGATAGGGTTATTATTATCGTCGTACTCGAGGGTTACCTGCGATTTGGCGTCGGGACGAAGGTATTTAATCTGCTTGTTTTCGCGGCGCAGGGCGGCAAGCTCGATAAGTATCTTATGGGCCAGGTCAAGCGCCAGGGGCATATAGTCCTCCGTTTCGTTGGTGGCATAGCCAAACATCATACCCTGATCGCCGGCTCCCTGTTCTTCCTTTTTCTTCTTATCTACTCCCTGATTGATATCGGCCGACTGCTCATGTATGGCGGAAAGGACGCCACAGGAGTTGGCCTCAAACATATATTCACTCTTTGTATAGCCAATCTTCCGGATCACATCGCGTGCAATGGTCTGCACATCCAGGTACGCTTTTGATTTTACCTCTCCGGCCAGCACCACCTGGCCAGTAGTCACCAGCGTTTCGCAAGCCACTTTTGAGTCAGGATCGAAAGCTAAGAAATTATCGATCAAAGCGTCGGATATCTGGTCTGCAACTTTATCAGGATGTCCTTCTGAAACGGACTCTGAAGTGAATAAGTAAGGCATAGTTTGTTTAAACAGGTTTTATAAAAAATTGCTCAAAGGTAAGAGGAATGAAATTAAATACAATATTTCATTTTGCTGTGGCGCCCCGGATGGCTTTAATCTTCGGTGTTCTTGACGGTATCGGCCGGCTGGCGCTCCACTTCCTGCACTGGCTTTTGCTCTTCTTCGATATAGAGCTCCTCGCCCCCGATAAGATCCAGCGTGGAAATATCCACCTTCCAGCGTTCGCGGCCTTCGGGATCAAGCTGGCGCAGCAGGCGGAGCTTGTTGAAAGGAAGTACTTTAGGCTCGGTTACATAAGATACGATCACCGTGGAATCCGTTTCTTTCTTCTGGTCGGTGATCTTGACCTTGAAGTTTTCCGCCTTTTCCTTCTTTACCGCTTCCGGTATATCTTTCGAGAAGGATATCCATATATCCAGGAGCCCCCAGGTATTCCTGGTCGATAAGGACTTTGCGGTTTCGTAATCCATTTTCACAAAGCTGTTCAGGAACTTCTCCGTAACAGCCTGCGGGGAGTTGGTATTTTTACAGGAAACGCAACAAAGGATCAGTGCCAGGGCAACGATGGAGCAATAGCCGCTTCTTTTCATTCTTCAAAAGTATAAAGGGGTTCAAAATTACTGTATATAACCAATTTTGCAAACCAGCTTCATATCGCGCCGCGCGTAGAGATTGTCGGTAGCCACGAAGCTGAAATTGGCGGTTTGGGTAAGCGGGAGGTATTTCCTGCTGCCTGTTGTTTCAAGCAGCGCTTTATAGACGAACTCCGTGCAGTAAAGGGAGCTGTCGGTAGAAAGGTCGAAATAAGGGTCGAAGGTGCGGCCCTCCTTAAAATATTTTACGGCAATATCATGAAGCCGTACAACCTGTTCCGGCCTGAGCGCATAACGGTATACCGCATAGCCGATATTGTCGTAGGGACCTATGTAGGCCAGGAGGGAATCCCTGCGGAGCGGGGCGTTGGGGTCCTCGGCGCTGCCGATACAGTTATATACCATCGGGTATCCGTTCTCGATAAACACGATGCCGGCATGGGAGTAGCTTTTATCGCGGGTATTCACTCTCCGGAATAAAGCGCTGATCGCGTCGCTCCCCGAGCGGAGCACCAGGTCCCCGTCGCGCACAAGGTACAGGCAGGAGTCGGCATGGCTTCGGTTCCAGGCATTGGCAGCTCTCCGCATATTGGGGGTATGTGTCACGGTTTCCGGCTGCGGATCCAGGTAGCCCGTGATTGCCCTGCGGTGGAAAGCGGCCAGAAACAGCAGCAGCATAAGGATCAGCAAGGCACCATGCAGCTTTCGGTTGGTATGTGTATCAGCGGAATGACTCATGTGCTCCCTGCAAATATAGGGAGTATCGGGAGATCGGCAGGTCAGTTGAGCTGGGGATGTACCGGCATATTGGCCAGGTAGGCGTAATCGCTTCCCAGCGAGCGGATGGAATCCTGCCATACGCGGGAGGGCTCGGTATCAAAAATAAGATCGCTGAAGCCATCTGCCACCAGCCAGGCCCCCTCTTCCAGTTCCTGTTCCAGCTGCCCCTGCTCCCAACCCGAATAGCCGATAAACAGGCGGATACGGCTGTCCAGCGTCTGGGCGCCGAGCTTTGAGAATTCGTGGTAGGAGCCGCCCCAGAATATGCCGGGCATCACCTCCAGCCCCCCGATCAGCTCCGGGATACGGTGGATCATATGGAGCGTATTGTTCTGTACAGGGCCTCCTTCAAAAACCGGGAGCGCAGGCTGCTCTGTATCAGGCAGCAGATCGCCGATAAGGCTGGGCGAAGGCTTGTTGATGACGAACCCGATACTGCCGTCTTCGCCGTGCTCGCACAGCAATACCACGGTTCTGGCAAAACCCGGATCGGTAAGGAAAGGTTCCGCGATCAGCAGCTTGCCTGCCGCCGGTTTTATGTCGGTCCGCTTGTACAGATCCAGTATGTCCATCCTTTAGGCTTTAATGAGATAAAGTTAGAATACCTGCGCTTAAATCCAACTCCGGCTGCGGAATAATTCATGAATAAAAGCCCTGCAATACCACTTGGTTATTGTTAAAACTAAATAATCAGAAGATTAGGCATAAAGGATAAGCCGCCTGCAACCTTTATCTTTGAGTTTCCTATGAAAAAAGTGTTCCCTTCCATTGTGATCCTCATCACCCTTTCCCTCGTGGGGCTTATGTTCCTGCAGATGTCCTGGATAAAGAATGTACTGCTCGTGCAGAAACAAAACTACGAGATAGACCTGGCTAATGCCAACCTCGACATCCTGAAAGGGATCCGCAACAAGCTGGCCACGGAGCAGGGCTATAATCCCGATAAGGTGGACTGGGACAAAGCCGATGCCTACAAGTACTTCTGGTCGCAGCTGTACAGCATTCCAACCGAAGATATACACGACATTATCAAAAATGCGCTGGAAAAAAACCACATCGATCTTTCCTTCGAATACGCCATTATTACCGACGACTGGAACTACCATAAATCGCCCGGCTACCGGGAGGACATGTACAACAACTCCTACAACCGGCCGCTCACGCCCGACGAGCGCTATACGCTTTCCCTGCGCATCAACCAGCCCAAGAACTATATTTTGCGGCGCACCTCCTGGATGATCGGGGCCTCGGTATTGTTTACCATTATCATTATCTCGGCCTTTGCGGTTACGGTCCGTACCGTATTCCGCCAGAAGCAGCTTTCCGAGATCAAATCGGATTTTATCAACAATATGACCCATGAGTTCAAAACGCCCCTTGCTACTATATCCCTGGCCGTAGATGCGCTGGGCAATCCCAAGGTACAGGCCAGGCACGACCAGGTGGAATACTATACCGGGATTATCCGGGAAGAGAACAAGCGGATGAACAAACAAGTGGAAAAGATACTGCAGGCGGCCCAGATGGAAACCAACGACCTGGAGCTGAACCTGCAGACGGTCGATGTGCATGAAGTGATCACCAACGCCACGGCCAATATTATGCTGCTGGTAGAAGAAAAACACGGCACCCTGGAGCAGAAGCTCGGGGCCCGCCGCCACCTGATCCGCGCCGATGATGTCCACTTCTCCAACATCATTGCCAACCTGCTCGATAATGCGATCAAATACTCAAAAGATCCCATCCTCATCCAGATCGAAACGGCCAACTCTTCAAAAGGAATCATCATCCAGATACGCGACAATGGCATCGGTATGTCGCGGGAAACGATCAACCATATTTTTGAGAAATTCTACAGGGCCCATACCGGCAACCTGCACAATGTAAAAGGGTTCGGACTGGGGCTCAGTTATGTAAAATCGGTGGTTGATGCCCATCAGGGCAAGATCAAAGTGGAAAGCACGCCCGGCAAAGGCAGCACCTTTACACTGGAATTTCCGCATGACATAAGTCAATAAATAAATCTTTTCTTCCTTGTTCCTGTTAAAAAAACATGAAAAGCAATATTTCGTTGCTGACTTCAACTATAATCTTATATATTCCTACAAATAAATTTATTACACATCCTCATTTATCACTTTCATGTATGGAAACATGTGGTTTTTGCACGGTATACAGAAACGGCTAATACGATGTTAACAGGCTATTAACGGCACTACATATTTCAACGACATGAGATATATTAGAATTCACTATCTTTGCGGCACCATAAACCTTTCCTCCCATTTTATAAACTAAATAGATTAAGACTATCGGACACGTTTACTTGAATTTTATTTAATCACTTATCTTAAATAGTATATACAATGGAACAAACAGTGTCAGCAAACACTTTGGTAATTAGAAAAGATGAAACTGCAACTGAGCCGATTAAATTGGATTATGTAGCTGTTAAGAGCGCCGCAATGACCTTAAGAGCGATCAACCATAAATTACGTCAGCAAATCGTGAAGCTGCTGGAGGAAAATAAACGAATGAACGTTACTGATATCTACGTGAAGCTGCGCCTGGAGCAATCCGTAGCTTCCCAACATCTTGCAATCCTGCGCCGCGCCGATATCGTGGTTACAGAACGCGACGGAAAATTCATCCACTACGCACTGAACCACGCCCGCATCGCAGCAGTAGCGCATTTCGTAAAAGAACTGGTGAATTCCGAAAAATAAAATAAAGGAGCATAATCCGAACAGAAAGCCCCGCAACGATTTGCGGGGCTTTTTCCATAGAATCCAAACGATAATACATGTGTTTGCTCCTCGGCGAAATATACCTGAATAAGGGCGTGCGGGTACAGGGTTGGGTTATTCAGGATTCGAACGGGTACACAGGGAAGATTTCTTGTTTTTCAGGGATAAGGGTTCCTCCAATAAAACCTTATGTAATCGTTCGGTTCATATAGAAATTCTGTTGCGTATTGTCTATTGATTAAGGTAGGGCAAAGATGCATCGCCTGCGCGGCGTATGCAATTAAAATACGACCCGCCATTAAGTGGTTCAACAGCTTGCACAGGAAGCAGGAATTACCATTAATATTTACTTATCAGTACGTTATGCACTTCATAAAAAACAGCAAATTCACAACTCCGCATTTACTAACTTTATCATTAATTTTTTGGGCACCCCTAAAGGCAACCACCGATGCATCCCGCCGAGATCCGGAAAAACGAATTATTCCTCCTTATCCGGAGCCTGGAACGCCATGAAAAGGCCTATTACAAAAAAATGGCCAAGCGCTATGCCGACCATAACCAGTCCCTGCACCTGAAGCTGTTCGAGCTGATGGAGCAAAGCGCCGACAACGACGAAAAGCGCTTTGCCCGTAAAATAGGGATCAAAAGCGCCGCTCATTTTTCCGGGCTTAAAACCTATCTCTGGAACGATTTGCTTTCCGCGCTGGTATACCATAAGCGCAAAGACCCGCTTTCCCGGCTCCAGTTCATCCTGCTCGAAACAGAAACACTGCTGGCCAGGAACCTCATCGGATCGGCCGCCAGGCTTATGGACCTGGCATGGGATATAGCCGGCCGCCACGAGCTGTACACCATCCAGCTCCGGCTCGTCCATCTCCAGTATAAGGTATTGTCCTATGCCGACCACAAGCAGTTCCGCGCCGGCAGCGCCCGCCTTCTGCTGCAGCAGAGCACCCTGCTCGAAAAGCTGCACCAGGAGCAGCAGCTCCAGATCCTGCGCCGGGAGCTCATTGCCATCCGGCAATTTACTTACCTCCGGCTCTCGGAAGAGCAGCTGGCCCGTATCACAGCCATACGCAAAGAGCTGCAGGCACTGAAACAGTTCGACGACGCCCCGCTCCTCCAGCTGCTGCAGCAGTTCTGCTTCTGCGCAGCTACGCATCTCAGCTATGCGTTCGATCTCTGCCTGCAGCATACAGCACACATCATCCGGCTGTGGCAGCAGCATCCCCACCTCATTGCCCACAGCGCCGGCCTTTTCCTTGCCTGTGCCGACTATTGCTTCTACAATGCATTTGCCCTGAAGAATATAGCGGTGGCCGAAGCGCACCTGGCCCTGTACGATCAGATGGCCACCGCGGCGCTGAAAGGCAGGGACCAGGAACGATGGAAGATCATGGTCTTCCATACCCGGCTGAAGATCTGCCATAAAACCGCCCGCTACGACCAGGTGGCCTTGCTGATGGAGCAGCAGGCCGGCGAAGTGCTGCAGAAAGTAAAGGAAGTGTGGCCGCCATCCACCGCGCTTTCAGTCATTACCTCGGTCTGCATTACTTATTTTGTGCTGGAGCAGTTCGACAAAGCCGAAGACCTTCTTCTGGATGTAAACCGGCTGAACCATACCCAGCAGCGCGAGGACCTCCTGTATTTCAGCGCTATCTTCAACCTGCTGATCCTTTACGAGAAAAAGAGCTTCCTGCAGCTCAGCCATGCCATATCCGCCACGTACCTGCGGCTGTACAACAAGAAGAAACTGCATCCCTTCGAAAAGGACCTGATGCTGTTCCTGAAGCAGCTGTCCAACGAATTGCATCCGGAAGGAAGAATCGCCACCATCCGCAACTTCCTGGTAAGGCTCCGGGTGTACAAGGACGACCCGGTACGGGAGTTATATTTCCTTTACTTCAACTATTACGGCTGGCTGGAAAGCAAGGTATACCGGATCAGCTATACCGAATACATCTACCGGCAGCTGCACCGGCCCGAAACTATTCCGCCGGCTCAGGAATAAGCCTTCTCCCAATATGCACATTGCGGCCGCCTGCTGTCAATAACTTTCTGCCCCCCTGCCTTCATAGATTGTGAAATCAAGGTTATTTTTGCCTCAAATGGCAAAAAAGACCGCTGAAGAAACACCGTTGATGAAGCAGCACCAGGCGATCAAGAGCAAGTACCCTGATGCGGTACTGCTTTTTCGCGTCGGTGATTTTTACGAAACGTTCAAAGAAGACGCCCTCATCGCTTCCAGGGTATTGGGCATTACGCTTACCAAAAGAGCCAACGGCGCCGCATCCCATATCGAGCTGGCCGGCTTTCCCCACCACTCCCTCGATACCTACCTGCATAAGCTGGTAAAGGCCGGGCACCGCGTAGCCATCTGCGACCAGCTGGAAGACCCTAAGACGGTTAAAGGCATCGTGAAGCGCGGCGTTACGGAGATGGTGACTCCCGGCGTAGCGGTGAACGACAAACTGCTGGAAAACAAAAGCAACAACTTCCTGGCTGCACTGTACCTTAACGACAAGGAGAACGGGGCCGCCTTCCTTGATATATCGACCGGCGAATTCTTTGTAGCGCAGGGCAGCGTGGAGTATATGGACAAGCTGCTGCAGAGCTTTCAGCCTTCCGAGGTGCTGATCAGCAAAAGCAAGCAGCGCTTCTTCCGCGAATGGCTCGACCAGAAGTACTATACCTTCGCGCTGGAAGACTGGATATTCCAGCATCATTACGGGTACGAAACCCTGATGCGGCACTTCGATACCCAATCGCTCAAGGGCTTTGGCATCGACGACTGGGAAGCTGCCACCACAGCCGCCGGCGCCGCGCTGCATTATCTTAAGGAAACGGAACATCCCCACATAGAGCACATCAATGCCATCCAGCGGATCACTGCCGGCGAGTTCCTCTGGATGGACCGCTTTACCATACGCAACCTGGAACTGCTGCACAGCCCCGCCGAAAACGGGTATACCCTGCTGCAGGCCATGGACGACACCATTACGCCCATGGGCGCGCGTATGCTGCGCAGGTGGATCATTTTCCCGCTGAACGATATCCGGCAGATTGAAGAAAGGCTGGATTGGGTAACCGCTTTTATCAAAGAGCAGGAGCTCGCACGGGAATGCCGCCAGCACCTGAAGCAGATCGGCGACATCGAGCGGCTGGTGGCCAAGGTGCCCTTAAAAAAGATCAACCCCAGGGAAGTGCTCCAGCTGGGCCGCAGCCTCAGGCATTGCGAGGCCATACGGCAGCAGGTACTGAAAGATCACCCGGGGACCACCCTGGTCAAGCTGGTGACCCAGATGGACCCCTGTGCCGAGATACAGGAAGCCATCGCCTCGCACATCAGCGAGGAAGCGCCGGTGGCGCTGAACAAAGGAGGCGTGATCCGGGAGGGCATTCATGCAGAGCTCGACCAGCTGCGCCACATAGCGTATCATGGCAAGGAATACCTGCTGCAGATCCAGCAGGAGGAAAGCAAACGTACCGGTATCCCTTCGCTGAAAGTAGCTTTTAACAACGTATTCGGCTACTATCTCGAAGTAACCCATACCCACAAGGACAAGGTGCCGCCCGAATGGATCCGCAAGCAAACCCTGGCCAATGCAGAACGGTATATTACCCCCGAGCTGAAAGAATACGAGGAAAAGATACTGGGCGCCGAAGAAAAGATCCAGGCGCTGGAGCTGAAGATCTACGACAGCCTCATTGACCGGGTCCAGACGGCGCTGGGACAGATGCAGCAGAATGCGCAGGCCATAGCCCGCATCGACTGCCTGCTTTCCTTTGCCCATATTGCTGCAAAGCATCACTATTGCAGGCCCGTGATCAGCGAGGAGCAGGTACTGAAGATCACGGCGGGCCGCCACCCCGTTATCGAGCAGCACCTTCCCCCCGGCGAAAGCTATGTAAGCAACGATATACTGCTGGATAAAGAAGAGCAGCAGGTTATTATCCTTACCGGTCCCAACATGAGCGGTAAATCGGCGCTGCTGCGGCAAACCGCGCTCATTACCCTCATGGCGCATACAGGAAGCTATGTGCCGGCCACGGCAGCCGTTGTAGGGCTTACCGATAAGATCTTTACCCGCGTGGGCGCTTCCGACAACCTCAGCGGAGGCGAGTCAACCTTTATGGTGGAAATGAACGAAACCGCCAGTATCATCAATAACCTGAGCAGCCGGAGCCTCATTCTCCTCGACGAGATCGGCAGGGGCACCAGCACTTACGACGGCATTTCGATAGCCTGGTCCATTGTGGAGCATATCCATAATCATGCCCACAGGCCCAAAACGCTGTTTGCCACCCACTACCACGAGCTGAACGAGCTGGAAAGCAAACTGGCGCGGGTAAAGAACTACCACATTACCCACCGGGAAACGGGCAATAAGGTCATCTTCCTGCGCAAGCTGGAAAAAGGCGGCAGCCGGCACAGCTTCGGCATTCAGGTGGCCAGGATGGCCGGCATGCCTGCATCGCTTACCGACCGGGCCAACGAGATACTCAGCTGGCTGGAAGAAAAGCATGCAGACAACGATACGGCCGAGCGTATGAGAAAGATACCGGTACAGAATTTCCAGCTGAACATCTTCGACAGCCTGGGCGACGACCTGCGCCGGGTGCAGGCCCAGCTTTTTTCGGTAGACATCAATACCCTTACGCCCGTAGAAGCCCTGCTGAAGCTGAACGAGCTGAAAGATATCGTAAAAGTGTACCAGTAAGAATTAACGATTTAATCTTCTGATCCGCAGCAAGATACAACCATTAGGGCCGAAGTTTGTTGGTAAAGCAGATTTCGGAACCTATGGAAGTAACAGTAAGAAAATTACGGATCGAAGACTATGAAGGACTCAGGGCTACCATGATCGAAGCCTACGACGGCATGGGCGGCGTATGGCGCGAAGCCAATATCAATAAGCTGCTCGATATCTTCCCCGAAGGCCAGTTTTGCGTGGAAGTGGACGGCAAAGTAGTGGCCTGCGCCCTCTCCATCATCGTACAGTACGAATTGTTCGGCAATGATCATACCTACGAGGAGATTACCGGCAATTACACCTTCGATACCCATTTCGACGATGGCGACGTACTGTACGGGATCGAAGTGTTTGTACACCCCGAATACCGACAGCTGCGGCTGGCAAGACGCCTGTACGACGCCCGAAAAGAGCTTTGCGAGAACCTGAACCTTAAGGAGATCATGGTCGGAGGCCGCATCCCCAATTACCATCTTTACAGCAGCGAGCTCAGCCCCAAGCAATATATCGAGAAAGTAAAAGCCAAGGAAATCTACGATCCCGTGCTCAGCTTCCAGCTGGCCAACGACTTTCATGTAGCCAAAGTGCTGACCAATTACCTGAAAGGCGATGTACAGTCGAAAGAATACGCCGTTTTGCTGGAGTGGAACAATATTTATTATTCCCGCAAGAAAAACGCCATGAGCGACAGCATTATCCGGCTGGGCCTGGTGCAATGGCAGATGCGGCCGTTCAGCACACTGGAAAAGTTCTTCCAGCAGGTAGAGTTCTTCGTGGATGTACTGAGCGAGTACAAGTCCGACTTCGCCGTTTTTCCCGAGTTCTTCAATTCTCCCCTGCTGGCCGAGTTCAACCACCTGAGCGAATACGAGGCCATGCGGGCCCTTGCCGGGAAAACGGAAGAGATACGCCAGCGGATAGCGGAATATGCGATCGCCTATAATGTAAACATCATAGCCGGGAGCATGCCCGTGGTAGAGAACGGGCACCTGTATAATGTAGCCTACCTCTGCCACCGCAACGGCAAGCTGAGCGAGTACCGCAAAATACATATTACGCCCAATGAAACAAAGTACTACGGCATTACCGGCGGCGATGCCATCAGCGTGATCAATACCGACTGCGGCAAAATCGGCATCCTTATCTGCTACGACGTGGAGTTTCCGGAACTATCGCGCCTGCTGGCCTTACAGGGCATGAAGATCCTGTTTGTACCCTATCTTACCGATACACAGAATGCTTACATACGCGTACGGCACTGCGCTATGGCCCGCGCCATCGAGAACGAGTGCTTTGTGGCGATTGCAGGCTGCGTAGGCAATCTGCCGGGGGTCAACAATATGGATATCCAGTTCGGGCAGGCAGCCGTATTTACGCCCTCCGACTTTGCTTTCCCTATGAATGCCATTAAGGCGGAAGCCACGCCCAACACAGAAATGACCCTTATTACGGATGTAGACCTGAACCTGCTGAAAGAGCTGCATCACTACGGCTCTGTACGCACCATGACCGACCGCCGGACCGACCTGTATGAAGTACGTATGAAGCGGAAGGGCACGAATTAACATAGCGTTATATACCATAAGGGTTACTTCCCCGAGGGATCGGGTATTAACCAGTATATCTTTTTATAGAACGCTCTAAAACTTACAGCAATGAGAAAAGTCGTTTTAATGTTGGCAGTTGCCGCCGGGATCAGTTTTACAGCCTGCAACTCCGCTACCGAGAATGCGCGCGAAGCGGCGGCCGATTCCCTTGAGAACCAGGCAGAACAGCAGGCCGACCGGATGGAGGAAAATGCCGAAGCCACTTCCGACTCCATAAAGGCGGCAGCCGGCCGGGCAGAGGATTCTATCAGGAAAGCGGCCGAAGCGGTAGAAGAGGCAGGCGAGCGGAAGGCCGAAGAAGTAAAGTAATAAGCGGGCCGGTACTAACCACGAAAAAGGGAACTGTGTACCACAGCTCCCTTTTTATTTTCCAATACGTCCGATGCCTAACCGTGCAGCCGCGCCTGCTTATTCAGCAATTCTTCCACTGTTTCACGGTACATTTCATCAGGCACGCAGCAGTCTACAGGGCAAACCGCCGCGCATTGAGGCTCTTCATGGAAACCCTGGCACTCGGTGCACTTATCCGGTGTAATATAGTAAGTATCTATAGATATAGGATCATGCGGTGCGGTAGCCGCACTTACCGAGCCGTCCATCAGGGCAAAGTCTCCTTTTACCGAAGTGCCGTCGGCCAGCTTCCATTCCACCCCGCCTTCGTAAATAGCAGTATTGGGGCACTCCGGCTCACAGGCTCCGCAGTTGATACATTCGTCAGTTATTTTAATAGCCATTTCTTTAAAGTTTGAACAGGTAAGGCCGCCGGTCTGCCGGGCAGTCCTCCGCGCGGATTACTGGTCTTTCAATTAAAATTGTTTATACCGCTGCAAAATTACAATTTCGCAGTCAGAAAATATAATCTCTTATGTCTTTATCAGCAGAAAGAATAGCGTTGATGGTCCGCCTGGGGCAATACTTCCGGGAGAACCATGCAGAATGGCAAAGCGCGGTTGAAAAGGCCGGCAGGATGAACGGCTGGTTCACTCCTGAATTTATAGACCTGGCCGTGCGTAGCATCACCACCGCTTTCCTGCAGGAAGATAAGCTGCGCCAATGGCTGGCCGGGTATCCGGGGCTGCGCCCCGACAGTCCTAAAGACAGGAAAGTAGGGCTGGTGATGGCCGGCAATATACCGCTGGTAGGATTTCATGATTTTCTGAGCGTCTACCTTTCGGGCTACAGGCTGTATATAAAGCTGTCGTCGAAAGATACAGTGCTCTGGGAGCATATATTCGGATTGCTGGGCAGCTGGGACGATGCCTTCGCGCAGCAGGTTACCGTATCGGACATGCTGAAAGGCTGCGATGCCTATATCGCTACGGGGAGCAACAATTCGGCCCGGTACTTCGAGCAGTATTTCCGGAAATACCCGCACATCATCCGGCGCAACCGCACTTCCGTAGCCGTGCTGGACGGCGCCGAAACTCCGGAGATGCTGGAGCTGCTGGCCGACGATGTATGCACTTACTACGGCCTGGGATGCCGCAATGTGACCAAGATCTTTGTACCGGAAGGATACGATTTCACCAGGCTGCTGCCGGCATTCGATAAATACAGTCATCACCTGGATCATCATAAATATAAAAACAACTACGACTACCAGCTGGCTATTTTCCTGCTGAACAAAGTAGCCTATATGACCAACGGCAGCATACTGCTGGCGCCGTCCGAAAGCCCCTTTGCCGCTATAGGCGTATTGCACTATGAACATTACAGCAACAAAGAAGCACTGCTCGAAACGCTGAGGCAGGACGACCGGCTCCAATGCATCACCACAAACGGGGCGCAGGACCAGCCCGGCAGGAACTTCAAATGCTTCGGCGGGAACCAGGCGCCGGAGCTGACCGATTATGCCGACGGGATCGACACGCTTCAGTTCCTGTCCGGCCTGAACCGGCCGGAGGACGCTGGTGGCCTCCCTAAAAAAGCATAAAAAACAAATCTTTAACCATTCTGTATTTCAGAGGAATGTATTTTTGAAATGCATTAAAAAGTTAAATTCACTCCAGAAGAAATTTATGGTAAAACTCTACGTTTAAATTATAATCTAAGTATTACTATTAAAACAAAGAGCATAACTATGAAAAAGACCATCGTTCCGGTAGTGATCACCGCTGCTGTAACATCCCTTCTTACCATGTGGGGGTTCAGCAAGCTTTCCGATAAGCAGCTGTTCTTTTCTGATAATAACAAAGTTCCCATTCATTATACTTCGGCTGCCGGCGTTACGGCCACCCAGCCGGTTGATTTTTCACCTGCAGCAGAATCGTCTGTGCGCTCTGTAGTGCACGTTAAGACCCTTACCCAGGGCAAAACGGTGCTCGCCCAGGACCCCTTCGGGTTTTACGGCCCGCAGCAATACCGCATGCCCGACCAGATGGGCGCCGGCTCCGGCGTGATCATCTCCGAAGACGGGTATATCATTACCAATAACCACGTGGTGCAGGGCGCCGACCAGGTGCAGGTTACCTTCAACGACCGCAATACCCAGATCGCAAAGGTGGTGGGTACCGACCCCTCAACCGACATTGCCGTGCTGAAGATCGATGCCGATAACCTCCCGTACATGGAGCTGGGCAACTCCGACAATGTAAAGTTGGGACAATGGGTGCTGGCCGTAGGCTATCCCTTTAACCTAGAGGCTACGGTAACTGCCGGTATCGTGAGCGCCAAAGGCAGGGCCATAGGCCTGAACGAAACCAGGGCCCGGATGGGAGCGGTAGAATCCTATATCCAGACCGACGCTGCCGTAAACCCGGGCAACAGCGGGGGCGCGCTCGTCAATGCACAGGGGCAGCTGATCGGCATCAATGCCGCCATTGCCTCCCCTACCGGAAGCTATGCCGGCTATTCTTACGCCATCCCCTCCAACCTCGCCCAGAAGGTAGCAGCCGACATCATCAAGTTCGGCTCTGTACAACGCGGCTACCTGGGCCTGAGCCTTGCCGACCTGAACAGCATGACCGAACAGTCGGCCGAAAAATACGGGCTGAGCAGCGGCGACTTCAAGAATGCGAGGGGCGTGCTGGTCAACGGCACTACGCCCAACAGCGGCGCCGCAATAGCAGGGCTGAAGAGAGGCGATATCATCACCGCGATCAATGGCGTAGCGGTAAGCTCCGTACCCCAGCTTACCGAACAGGTGGCCCGCTTCCACCCCGGCGACAAAGTGAGCGTAAGCTATATGCGTAATGGCAAGCCCTATAATGTTTCGGTAGAGCTCCGCAGCCTCTCCGGCACCACAGGACTGAGCAGGAGCGGCAACACGCTGGCCTTTTCGGGAGCTACCCTCCGCAACCTGAGCGCTACCGAGGCCAGTAACCTGGGCGTACAGGGCGGCGTAATGGTAACGGATGTACTACCCGGCTCTCCCGCCAAAAGGTCCAATATCCAGAAAGGCTTCGTGATCGTCAGCGTAAATGATGAAAACGTGAACAACATCAGCGACTTCCAGAGTATAGTAGCCCGCTCGGCCGACGGGGTGCAGCTTGGCGGGATATATCCCGGCAGAAGAGGCATGTATTACTACGGGCTGAACAACAGCGACGACGGCTACTGACCGGAAAGATACCGATTTGAAATCTGTGTGGATAAACAGGCCCTTAAGGCATCATGCCCTGAGGGCTTTTCTTTATTCTATAACCGAGTATCCTTATATTGCGCAGGTAAAGCTACTCTTTGGGCGAACGACAGACCATATACCGGAAACTCCGGGGCAATAAGCCGGCAATAGCCGCCCTTGCCGTGATCCTCATCACGGTGCTGACGGCCGTATTTGCCTACCCGCTGGCAACCGACAACACTCCCCTGGCCAACAATATGGTAGTAGAGCTCAGCGCCCGGCCCGCCGGATACCGGCAGGACTTCCTGCTGGTGCCCAAACAGCGGCGCCCCGAGCCTGTTTCCTTTTTGCACCGCATTTTTTCCGGCAGCCCTTCTCCTTACACCTTCCTGCCGGTAAACGGCTATTTTTTGCAGCACGACACCCTCTACGCACGGCATTATATCGATACGGATATGGAAGACACCATCGCGATCCCTTTCAGCGCGCTGGAATTGCAGCCCGGTACCGGCAATAAAGCAGCGGAGATCGGGCAGCAGAGGATCCTCCACCGGAAATTCCTGCTGGGCACCGACCGCTACGGCCGGGATATCTTTTCCCGGCTCATCATCGGCGCAAGGGTGAGCATGCTGGTAGGGCTTGTTTCCGTTGTATTGTCCTTAGGCATCGGCATACTGCTCGGCTCGCTGGCAGGATGGTACGGCGGCAGGGTAGACGGTGCGATCATGTACCTGATCAATATGCTCTGGTCGATCCCTACCCTGCTGCTGGTATTTGCAATTACGCTCACTATCGGGAAAGGCTTCTGGGAAATATTCATAGCGATAGGGCTTACCTCCTGGGTGAGCGCGGCCAGGCTCATTCGCGGGCAGGTAATGCAGCTTAAGGAAATGGATTTTATCGTGGCAGCAAAAGCGCTGGGCTTCAAAGACAGCCGGATCATTTTCCGCCACATACTGCCCAATATCGCAGGGCCTATCATGGTCGTCGCCGCCGCCAACTTCGCCACCGCCATCCTGGTCGAAGCGGGCCTTAGCTTCCTGGGCGTAGGCGTACAGCCGCCTACACCTTCCTGGGGCCTCATGATCAAGGAGCATTACAACTTCCTGATTGCCGGGCGCCCCCTGCCGGCCCTCATTCCGGGCGCAGCCATCATGATCGTGGTGCTGGCATTCAATATCGTGGGCAATGCGCTGAGGGATGCCATCGATGTACGGTCCTGATGCAGGCAGCCACCCCGGCAGGGCGCTGCAATCCCCGGAGGAATTCCCTATTTTTGCGGCTTATATACTTAAATATAATTTTCCTGATATTCAATGTTACCGATCCAATTATTCCGGCAGGATGCCGCACACATCATTGCCGGCCTGAAAAAAAAGCACTTTAAGGATCTTCACCTGGTAGAGGAGATCATTCGCCTGGACGAGGAGAAACGCCGGATACAGCAGCAGAGCGAAGCACTGTCGGCTGCATCCAATGCTGCTTCCAAGGCCATCGGCCAGCTGATGGCTTCCGGTAATAAAGAAGAAGCAGCACAAAAGAAACAGGAAGTAAAGCAACATAAGGAGCAGGAAAAGCAGCTGGCCGAAGCACTGGCCGAAGCGGAGCAAAAGCTGTACGACCTGCTGGTAAGCCTGCCCAACCTCCCGCACAGCTCCGTACCCGAAGGCAAGACCCCGGAAGAGAACGAGATCGTGCGCCAGGGCGGCCAGATGCCTGCATTGTCCGGCAGCGCCGTGCCCCACTGGGAGCTGACAGAAATACATAACCTGGTAAGCTTTGAGCTGGGCACCAAGATCGCCGGCAGCGGCTTCCCGCTGTATATCGATAAAGGAGCGCGGCTGCAGCGCGCGCTGGTCCAGTATTTCCTGGATTACAACACCGCCGCGGGGTACACCGAGTACCAGGTGCCCCTCATGGTCAACGAAGACAGCGCCTTCGGGACCGGGCAGCTGCCCGATAAGGAAGGGCAGATGTATCATGTTACCGAAGACAATTTCTTCATGATCCCTACCTCCGAAGTGCCGCTCACCAATATTTACCGCGACGAGATCGTGAAGGAAGAGCAGCTTCCCATAAAGATGACCGGCTACACGCCTTGCTTCCGCAGGGAAGCCGGCTCTTACGGAAAAGATGTGCGCGGCCTCAACCGCCTCCACCAGTTCGACAAAGTGGAGATCGTGCAGATCGTACGCCCCGACCGGTCTTACGAGGCGCTGGAAGAGATGGTAAGCCATGTGGAAAGATTACTGCAGCAGCTGGAGCTGCCTTATCGCATCCTGCGGCTGTGCGGCGGCGATATGAGCTTTACTTCTGCCCTTACATATGACTTCGAGGTATACAGCGCTGCGCAGCAACGCTGGCTGGAGGTAAGCTCCGTATCCAACTTCGAATCTTACCAGACCAACCGTATGAAGATCCGCTATAAAGACGGCAACGGCAAGACCCAGCTGGCCCACTCCCTGAACGGGAGCTCCCTGGCGCTGCCCAGGATCGTGGCCTGCCTGCTGGAAAACAACCAGCAGCCGGAAGGCATACGCCTGCCTGCCGTACTGCGCCCCTATATGGGCGGCAACGAAATGATCAGCTAAATATTATCATTCACTTATAAGCGCTTAACAAATGATACAACGTATTCAATCCGTATGGCTGCTGCTGGCCGCTGTCGTTATGGCCACCATCTTCTACTTCCCGGTATATAAGTTCAGCGGCACCAGCCAGCTGCCGCTGACCGTAGGCAACGATCCGCTGGCCATCATCCTTGCCGCGCTCAGTATCCTGCTGAGCTTGTTCACTATTTTCCGCTTCAAGAACCGGAAAAGCCAGCTCGGCTTTACCTGGCTGAACATTCTGGTGTGCATTGGGCTGCAGGCCTGGTTATTTGTACGCATCAACAACTTCCGGGGGCAACCCGAAAATGCAACCGCAGCTGGCTACTACTGGATCGGCTCCTTCCTGCCGCTGGTAGTCCTGCTTCTGCTCTTCCTGGCCCGGGGAGGTATACGCAAAGACGAAAAGCTGGTAAAATCGCTGGACCGCCTGCGGTAAGTGCCTCATGAAAGGAGCCGCCCCGGAACCGTGTTCCCGGGCGGTTTTTTGTTTACAGCCACCCGCATTCTGGAAATAATATTACCTTGCACGCTGCCGTGCCGGCCGCAAGAATCCACCCCTTATGCCGCAGCTACCTGCAAAGACCGACCGCTCCTGCCTGTTGCTGGCAGGACTCAATATCCTGATGATCCTGGCCTATTTTTATCCGATTATCGGGCAGCTGAACACCGTAATGCTTTCGGGCGGGGGCGACGGGATCAAGAATTATTTCACCTATCTCTATTTTATCAGGTACGACCAGGGGACCTTGTTCACGGGAATGAACTACCCTTTCGGAGAGCATATAGTCTTTACCGACAATATCCCGCTGCTGTCCTGGCCCATGGCCCAGCTGAGGCAATGGATACCGGGCATAACCTCCTACGGCCTGCTGGTACTCCACTCAGCCTTCCTCCTTTCCTATACCCTTGCTGCTTTTTTCCTGCACCGCATCCTGGCTCTCTACGGGGTAAAAGGATGGTGGGCTGCGGTATCGGCCGTTTTCATCGCTTATTTTTCTCCCCAGTTCCTGCGGCTTTCGGGGCATTTCGCGCTTGGCTTCAGCTGCTTTTTCCCCATGATGATCTACTGGATCATGCAGTACGAGCGCAGCAGGAAATACCGCTACCTGTGCTGCCTTTACCTGGCAACCATGCTCTTTGTGTTCGTCCATGTATACCACCTTGCCTTCTCCCTGGTGCTGGTGATGGCATACGGCTTTGCCTGGCTGGTATCGGTAAAGCAGCCCTGGCTGGCAAAACTCCGCTACCTGGCCCCGCTGCTGGCTATGCCCCTGCTGGCTGTACTGAGCTTCAGGTTGCTGCTCCTGTGGACCGACCCTGTGCGCGACAGGCCCGTGTACCCCATCGGGTACCTGGGCGCCGGCACTACCGGCGAAGATATCCTCACCTCTGCATTCAGTCCCTTAGGCTCTGCATTCAGATTCCTTTTCGGGCGGGTGTCGGAAGGATCGGAAGGCTATACTTATCCGGGACTGGCCGGCATCGGCATATTGCTGTTTCTCGTGTACAGGGTAGTTCGCAGCATCGCGGTACGCATCGCAAAAAAGAGGCGCATACCGTCGCATCCGCTGCGGGGGCAGCGCGTATGGCTGATCGTGGCGCTGGCGGTCCTGCTTTTCTCCATGGGGGTGCCCTTTGTCTGGGGGCTGGATTTCCTGGTCGATTATTTTGCTACATTCCGGCAATTCAGGACCCTCGGACGCTTTGCCTGGATCTTTTATTACCTGGTGATGATCTACGGCGCGATATTCCTGTACCGTTATGCCCGGCTGCTGATAAGGCGGCAGAAAAGATACCCGGTACAGGCGGCCGTATTTCTCCTTCTTGCCGTTTACGGCACGGAGCTGTATGGCTACGCACGGCAGCTGCACCGTTCCTGGCAGCCGGCAGAAAGCAACTACCGCAATTTCTTTTCTTCCGGCGGGGAAGACTGGAATACCTGGCTGTCCGGCAAAGGCTGGAGCCCTGGCCGGTTCCAAGCTGTTGCGGGGCTTCCCTACTTTCATATCGGGTCCGAAAAGCTGGGGCTGCAGCGCAACGACTACCCTACCACCATGAACTACAGCGCCCGGTTGTGCATGCAAACAGGGCTGGGCATGACGGACGTGATGATGTCGCGCACCTCCTGGTCGCAAAGCTTCGAGCAGGTAGCCTTCTACGATGGCCCCTTTACGCCGAAACCGCTGGCCCGGCGTTTGGACATGCGCCCCCTGCTGCTGCTGGTCAACACGCATCACCCCCTGAGCGAAGGCGAGCAGTACATGCTCCGCTATGCCCGGCTGATCGGCCGCAGATGGGACGTTGATCTTTATACCCTCAACGTGGCAGATATGCTGGCAGGAGATCGCCGGTACACGGATTCCTGTATCGGACTGGCATTGCAAAGCGACCGGCAGGAAGGCCTGCTGCCACCGGCCGGGTTCAGCTACAGTGCGCATTTCGACCACGATAAGGCCACTGCTTCTTTTGCGGGCGCGGGGGCGCTGCCGGCAGGGGAGCAATACAAAAAACCCTTCCTGACCGTTCCCTTTCCTGCCGACGCCGGCGATTCATTGTTCATCTTCAGCACCTGGATGCATTGTTTCCCCGGCAGGCCGGAAATGCCCTCTATTTATTTCGAGGAGCTGGACGCCCGGGGCAATATTATTTATTCGGATAGCTATTTTGCCAACCACAGCAACTTCGTACTGCACCACTGGTACAAGGCCGAGCAGGCCGTACCGGTAAAGAAAGGAACCCGCGAGCTCCGGTTTTATGCATCGGGAGGCCGGAAGGAGTACCTTGCACTGGACGAGCTGCTGATCAGGCCTGCCGGCAGCCTTTACTTTTACAAAGCGAGCGACTCGCTTATCCTGCTGAACAACCGGCCCGTACCGCTTAACCGTAAATGATGGAACAGGACCTTACTGCCATACAACACTATTGCGCTTACCAGGAACGCTGCCACAGCGAGGTCCGGTCCAAGCTGTTGGAGCTTGGGTTCAGGGGCCAGGCGGTGGAAGAAGCGATGGCTTCGCTGATTGCCGGCAATTTTTTAAACGAAGAGCGTTTCGCACGGTCTTATTGTAGCGGAAAGTTCCGCATCAAGCAGTGGGGACGGCGCAAGATCGTACAGGCGCTGAAGCTGAAGCGGGTATCGGAATACTGTATCCGGAAGGGACTGGAGGAAATCGGGGACGATGCCTACCGGCAAACCCTGCAGCAGCTGGCCGAATCAAAAAAGAAAGAGCTGAAGGGTGAGCAGAACGAATGGATACGAAAACAAAAGATACAACGTTATCTACTGCAAAAGGGTTATGAAATGGAGCTGATTATACAATTATGGGAAGACCGCTAATCCCCACATGGTGGAAAAAATAAGAAAAACCGTAAAGTAATTTCGATATTTTTACATCGTGCACGATTTTCAGTTTAATGATTAGGTTATGGTACAGCATGTCACAGAAGGAGTAAGCATTACGGTAGAAACGTTTTACCAGCCGGAACAAAGCAACCCCCTGAATTCCGACTATCTTTTTGCCTACAGGATCACGATAGAGAACTTTTCTTCCGTACCGGTCAAGCTGCTGCGCAGGCATTGGCATATCCTGGACTCCAACGGGAGCCACAGGCAGGTGGAGGGCGAAGGCGTGGTGGGAGCGCAGCCGATACTGGAGCCCGGCCAGTCATACCAGTACGTTTCGGCTGCAAGCCTGCGCAGCGATATGGGAAAGATGTACGGGAGCTACAAGATGGAGAACATGTACAATAAAAAACTGTTCTCGGTAACGATCCCTGAATTTGAGCTGGTAGCCCCGTTTAAGATGAACTGATCATAAAAAACGAGCCCGGCTTATGGCCGGAGCTTTATAAAAGCCGGATCCGGAGATCCGGCTTTATCTTTTTGGAGATGTGCAGCGCGGCAAGGCCATAACTTTCCTCCGCGAGTATTACCTACGGTCAGTGCTGCAGCCGGCGCCCGTTTGTTACTTATTTCCTATTTTTAGGACACCAAACCAAAGCTGCACGGAGAAAAGAGGATAAACCTTAGCTCCGATGGATAAAAATGCACGGCACCCTGCCCTTTTACTCAGGCAGCGTCCTTTCCTGCTCCTGCTGCCACCCCTGATAGCCGGCATCGTCCTGCAGCACAAGCTGCCCCAGGTTCCGGCAACGGCCTGGATAACGGCAACGGCCGCAAGCGGGATTGCAGCGATGGTTCTACACCTGCAGCGCACGGTGCGCCGGGCCATCCGCATACCGGGCATCCTGCTGCTTTTGCTTTCCTTTGTGCTGCTGGGCGCGGCCTGCGCCTCTTCTGCCGATGTACGCGCAGATCCCCGATGGTATGGTCATTACCTGTCCCAGGCAGAAGCGCTCCTGGTTACGGCAGAAGGAGGCCCGCAGCCCAAGGCGCATACCTGGTACATACCGGTAAAAGCCGCTTATGTAAACACGGGAGCACGCTGGCAACCTGCTACCGGCGATATAAACCTTTACCTCTACCGCGGTCAGGGGCCGCTGCCGGTCCGGGAAGGACAGACTCTGCTGCTGCCGGCAAGCCTGGTTCCCATACGGCCTTCGGGCAATCCATTTTCCTTTGATTATGCCCGCTATGCCGCCCATAAGGGCCTTTACCACCAGGCTTTCCTGTCGCCCGCATCCATCCGCATCGTCGATAGCGGCAGCCGCCGTCCGCCTGTCTTATCGGCCGTCAGGGACAGGCTTCGCCAGTATGCAGCCGCAGGGGTCAGGGACAGCACTACAAGCGCCCTGGTCCAGGCGATCATGCTGAACGAACGCGCCCAGCTGGACAGGCAGCTGTGGCAGGCCTATACGAGCACCGGTATTGTACACATTATTGCGATCTCGGGCATGCATGTGGCGCTCCTGGCAGGCATAGTGCTCTTCCTGCTGCGCCTATTGCCGTCACGCCGGCTCAGCTGGCTGAAGTACCTGGCAGCGGCTATCGTGGTGTGGTCGTACGTGGCTTTGACGGGGGCGCCGCCGTCAGCCATACGGGCGGCTGTAATGTTTACATTGGTGTCGGCAGGGAAATTGCTGACAAGAGATGCCCCCGCTGTCAATACCTGGGCGGCCTCAGGCTTCCTGCTGCTTTGCATCCGCCCTTCCTGGCTGTACGATGTGGGCATACAGCTGTCGTTTCTGGCCGTGTTATCGATCCTGCTTTTTTACAGGGATATACGTAAGTGGATGGTTCCTTCCAGCAAGATACTGCTATGGGCATGGGAAGCCGTAGCGCTCAGTATGGCCGCCCAGCTGCTGGTCTTCCCCCTTGTTATTTATTACTTCCACCAGTTTCCTTTATGGAACCTTGCAGCCAGCATCCCTGCCGCCTTATACAGCTTTCTGCTGATGACGGGAGCCTTGCTCCTTTTCCTGCTGCAATCCGCAGGACTTAGCTGGGACTGGCCGGGACAACTGCTTACACTCCTTACACAGGGCTTTAACCGGCTCATCGATGCCCTGGCCCGCTGGACCCCAAGCTGCCTGGGCCGGCTCTTCATCGACGCGGGCGAATACTGGCTGATGATGCTGGCGATAACGGCATGCTGCTGGTATGGCTACCGCAGGAAGCCGGTGCTGCTGCTTGCGGCAGCCACGCTGCTCCTGCTTTTGCTGGCGGGCTTTATTGCCAAGGACATCTCCTGCCTGCAGCAGGAGCGTATCGTGGTATACAATGTAAACCGCCACGCTTATGCAGACGTTTTCAGGGGGAAAACAGCAGCGCCTGTCGGGTACGAGCAGGACAGGCAGGGGAATATGGCCGCGATCAGTGCCGCGCGGATGGGTTACCGGGCAACGGAAGTTCCACCCGTCCGCAGGTCGCCTGTTTGCAGGATAGCAGATGCAGTGATCCTGTACTGGCAGGACAGCGCTTCCGTAAAGCCCAGGGGGACATTTCCCGTCGATTTCCTCATTGTGTCCAACACTACGCGCTTCGATCCTGCGCTGTGGTATCGCTGCTTCCGTCCCCGCAAGATCATTATCGACGGCAGCCTGCCGCGCTGGAAGGCGCTGCAGTGGAAGCAGCGGCTGGAAGCGGCCGGGGCCTATGTGCATTGGGTACAGGAAGACGGCGCATGGGTCTATCCCGCCCCCGGCTAAAACGGCATAAAAAGCATCCATACCGTCAAAAGCGGCGCCGGCTGAGCTTTGCCGTCATAATAAGCTATCAGGGAGTCGTCACTTGATCGTAAACCTGCTTTACGGTCATTTGAGATGTGATCTTAATGTTTGCCTCTACCTCATCAAGTATTTCCAAAAACACAGGGTCGTCCGATAGTTGCCTCACATCAGCCACATATGCCAGGAGTGTATTTTTCTGTGTTTCATTAACGCAGATGTCGGTACTCTCAGGTGAATTCAACAGTTTATTTACAACAGGCAAAACAGTTCCATCGATCACATTAAAGCTTTCAGCAGCAATTGAGGCGTTGAGCTTTGCTTTTAAAACAGCGCCGATATAATAGAAGTCATAAATGAAATGCTGACCTAATTCTGATTTATCCAGAATATTGTCGCGAAATTGGTATAAAATCGGGTCACGGGGGTCAGCACTGGCTGCATAGCTATTCCAGGGCTGAAGCTCCAGCTTAGGGCAATCGGTCAGGCCTTTGCAGCTCCAGGAAGGACGTTTATCACACGTCAAACTCCCACCGGATAAACACGGCACACCACAACGGGTATTGGGCCCCTGGTGTTCGGTATGATGCATTGGGGGTTGCGGAAACTCCGGTGCTGTGGGTTTTGAAGCTGTTCTCCCATACACATACTTGTTTAACTTATAAAAGAAGTTATCTGTGCCGGATTTGTTTCCCAGCTTATTGTTATCTGAGTAAATAATTGACGATACATTTCCCGCCCCTTTTTCAAAGAAGAATTCAGCAAGAATAGCTGAATGATTAGAACTGATAGCGCCTGTTTCGCCAGCAAGCTCGCTAATTTCCTGCAAGGTGCCGCTATTATTGATAAACACTTTTACACCCATTACTTTGCCTTTATCATAGTAAATAGTGACAGCGTTAATGTCAGACGGTTGTATTTCACAATTGGGCTTGTCCGCTAAATTTTCCGATACGGAGTAAACCACACCAATTAGTGAATTTTTCTCAATGCCGGAATGGAGATTAACGGCTCTTAATGTGGCATCCATATCTGCAGCGGAAGTGGATGACTGAATATCTGCAAGGCTATACTTTGTGTTCTCCCGGCCATTCCAAACATTCGCCGTTTTTTCAAGTCCGCCTACTTTGATACTCACTATCTTGTCAACAGGCATCAGGCCACATTTTGTACATTGCGCTTCTTCTGTTCCTTTAGAACACGCGCCGAGCACGAGGGCAGAGAGCGCCAGCGCCATAACCGGGAAAAACTTTGAGCATTTCATGATAAAGGGTTTTAAGAATTTATGCTTTGCTTAAATTATAAAGCAAATGTAAGTGAATAAATTATTTGTAACAAAATTTTACTTACATATAAAAACAGTATATTTCATCCTGAAATATATAAAAAGCCCTATCCCGGCTGTTTAGGAACACTCAGCCGGAATGTAAGCACACATTGAATATGAGGAAGGTAAAACGCTGCGGCAGCGAAGCAGGCTTTGTACCAATGTCATGGAGGCTCGGAAAAGGGCGGGCGCAGGGCTCTGTCCCGGCTGGCTAAAACAGAGCATACGCCGGGGTTGCTGGTCTTCCCTTCCGGCCTAAAGCAGGACAAATTTATCGGCGTCGCGGAGAAAGGGGAACTGCGCTCTTATCTGCTCCAGCTCTTCGTACCGGAAAGTATGGGTATAGATGACCTCCTCGTCTGCCTGCTCCCAGAGCACATTCCCCAGGGGGCCGACCACGGAGCTGTCGCCGCTGTGATACACGCCGTTGCCGTCGTCGCCTACCCTGTTGAGGCCGGCCACATAGCATTGATTCTCGATAGCCCGGGCCTGCAGCAGGGTTTTCCAGGCATGGCTCCTGCGCTGCGGCCAGTTTGCCACGTAGATAAGCATATCGTACCAGCCGGCAGGATCATCCGGCTTTTGACGGGCCCACACCGGGAAGCGCAGGTCGTAGCATACCTGCAGGCATATCTTCCACCCGTTGACTTGTACAATAAGCCGTTTGTCGCCGGCCGAATAATGCTTGTCCTCTCCCGCATAGCCAAACAGGTGCCGTTTATCATAGTAATAAAAAACACCGTTGGGCAGCATCCATATCATGCGGTTGTAATAACGCCCCTTATCTTCCGCGATTATGCTCCCGGTAAGTATCTTGCGATGCCTGCCTGCCGTTTCTTTCATCCAGGTAACGGTAGGCCCGTCCATCGGCTCCGCCAGCAGCCCGGGCTTCATACTGAAGCCGGTACTGAACATTTCGGGCAGTACTACGATTTGCGCCGCGGCCGGCACCGCCGCTATCTTATCTGAAAGCTGCCGGAGATTGGCGGCTTTATCTTCCCATACCAAAGCTGTCTGGACAAGGCTGATGGTTATATCCTGCATAGTAGCCGCAAGTTAAAGAAAAGGGCCAAAGAAAGGCCGCCCCTGAAGAGGCAGCCGTATCTATCTACATATGAAAAAAAGAGGAAGAGATCAGATACCGAAAAAGCGGATACCGATACAGTACGGGTTCTGGGAAAGACTGTTGCTGTACATATTGGTTACCTGGTAGGTACCGTAAAAACGTATATAGCCGTTGAAGCCGATCTCGCCGCTGAGGTTCAGGTTGAACTTTTCGAAATTGAACTGGTCGTGGTTTTTCTGCTTGCCCCGCTCATCGGATATCTGCTTGGTCCAGGAGTCGAAACAATAGCCGCCGATTACTCCCAGCCCGTAAGTCACCCAGAAATTCCCGCCCATTCTTGTTTTAAAGTTGAGCATTAAAGGCACGCTTACATAGGCAAATGCCAGCTTGTTCTTGCTGAACCGTACCGAATCCTCGATCAGCATGGGATTGGTTTCGTTGAGATAGGAAATATCCTTATTGAAGCGGAAGTTATAGAGCTGCAGGCCCGCTCCGGTGTACAGGCTGATCTTCTGGTTGCGGCTTTTCAGCAGCCGGAAATCCACGGTTACGGGCCAGATGTTCACGTTAATGGATTTGCCCTGGCGGAGCGAGAACAAATTACCGTTCTTCCGGTCGGCGCCCACCTGCAGGTATTGCTGCGCTGCAGGGCTGCTGTAGTCGGTCCGGTCGTGCAGTGCATTGAACCCGAGGTCCAGCATCAGAAAATGCACTTTCACCTTTCGGGCTTTGCTGATGCTGTCCAGCTTCTGGGAAGACACCTTCAGCCCGCCCGAGCCCAGGGAAATATATTTTGTGTTCTTTTCCTTGCCGGCAGTATCCTGCTTTCCGACCATCAGCACAGCTTTCTTTTCTTCCGGCCCGGTCGATTCTTCTTCCTGCGCTACGGCAGCGCAAATGTTCATGCTAAAGGCGATCAATAAGGGAATAAGGAAACGGATCATACGGTATGTTTTACTTTTTAGAGATGTGAGCTTAGAATTTTTTGTTGCCGAGGGTAATGTCTTTGTCGCCCAGGCGTATAACCAAAGCGCTGCCTTTTAATGCCTGCGTCGCTTCGCGCACCTCCGTCCGGATTGCCCGGATCTGCGACAGCAGCTCGTTCAGCCCCTGGAGGTTCTCTTCTTTAAAGGGCAGCCACTCCGGGAGGCGCTGCTCCTCGGGCATCCCGGCTAAGGAGCTGCCGGGCGCGATATCCCCCGCCAATGCAACTGCTGCCGGGGGCGGTACTACTTCCTGTACGATATGTTCCTCCAGCAGGGGAATCCGGTCGATAGCTTCGCGGCCGGGGTCAGGGGAAGCTACGGAGCCTGCAGCGGCCGGTGCAGGGTTATGGCTCTTTGCTGGCGGCATATGTTTTACCGGGCCTGCAGAAGCGGTAGCGACTGCCCTCCCGACCGGCCGCGAATAGGCAGGCACGGGCTGTATCGCTGGCTTTTGCTGCAGGACAATGGCAGCGCGCGGCGACGGCTCCTGCCGCCGGTCTGCAGTCAGCAGCCAGTGCAGCATGCCGCCGGCAAGGAGCAGGACAGCGGCCGCAGCTGCCCGGCGCAGGGGCCAGGCTCTTTTACGGAACGGCGCTACGGCAGGTTCCTCCCGCAGCAGCAGCTCTTTGCCGGGATACACAATATCTTTATCTGCCGGCAGCACGGCAGCACGATAGGCTTCCAGCAAGGGCCTGCAGCTTTCGTTGCGCTCAAGGAAAGCGCTCACTTCTGCAGCGGAAGCGGCATCCAGCTCCCCGTCCAGCCACAGTAGTATGTACTCTTCAATATTTTCCTGATCTATTTTCATACCGCTATCAGATTACAAACTCTTTGTTCACCAGGTAATTTTTCAGGGTTTTGCGCGCGCGGTGCAGGTATACTTTTACCTGCGTGGTATTCAACCGGGTCAGCTTTGCAATTTCTTCGTAACTGTATCCTTCATAATCTTTAAGTAGAACAAGGTTCCGGGACTGTGCATCGAGGGTGGCGATGGCCTGCTGCAGGATCTTTTTCAGGTCGTGATTCCCGGGCGGCTCGCTCACTCCCTGTTCCTGTATCTTTTCAATGGTCGTTGTACGTCCTCTTGCGCGGTGCACATCCATGCATTTCCGGTAGGCCACCGTATAAAGAAAGCTTTTACCTTTATCGGGCGGCACTTCCTCCTTCTTTTCCCAAAGCACGGTAAATGCCTGCTGTACCATATCTTTGGCTTCCTCCGCATCCCCGATACTTTTCCATGCGAAACGATACAGGCCGTCGGCCAGCTCTTTTACGCACTGATTGTATTCTGCGGTATTCATTTGCAGGTATATATCGCGACGGGGGAAAAAAGGTTACAGGGATCGCAAAGTTTTTTCCCGGTTGTGCGGGAAAGGGTCTTTAAAGCAAAGGGCCGGAAAGTATTTCCGGCCCTTTGCTTTATTACGGGATCATATGCTTAGTGAGTGATATCTGCAGTTACCTTGGGCGCTGCCGCAAGTATTTCCTCGCTGGCCTGATCGGCATATTTCTCGAAGTTCTTCACAAACAGCCCCGCCAGCTCGGCGGCTTTCCTGTCGTACGCTTCCTTGTCGCTCCAGGTATCGCGGGGGTTCAGTATTTCGGAAGGAACACCCGGAACCGCCTGGGGTACCAGCACGCCGAAAACGCTATGCGGGACATATTCCGCATTTTTCAGCTCACCGTTCATGGCTGCGGTAATCATGGAACGGGTATGCTTCAGGCTCATGCGATGGCCGGTGCCGTAAGCCCCGCCGCTCCAGCCTGTGTTGATCAGCCATACGGTCACATCGCTGTGCTCCTCCAGCTTTTTACCCAGCAGTTCGGCGTACCTGGTAGGATGCAGCGGCAGGAATACGCGGCCAAAGCAGGCAGAGAAGGTAGTTTGCGGCTCTGTAACGCCCACTTCGGTACCGGCAACCTTAGCGGTATAACCGCTGATGAAGTGATACATGGCCTGGCCTTTTGTCAGCTTGGAGATGGGCGGCAGGATACCGAAGGCATCGCAGGTAAGGAAGAAAATATTTTTGGGATCTCCGCCGAAAGAAGGCTCCTTGGCGTTGTCGATATGATAGATGGGATAAGCGGCACGGGTATTTTCCGTAATGCTTCCGTCGTGATAATCCACGGTTTTGGTACCTTCCTTGAAGCGGATATTTTCCAGGATTGCGCCGGGTTTGATGGCCTTGTATATCTGCGGCTCTTTTTCAGCGCTCAGGTCGATACATTTGGCATAGCATCCGCCTTCGAAGTTGAATACGGAACCATCGGCCCATCCGTGTTCGTCGTCGCCGATCAGCGCACGGTTCGGGTCGGCGCTCAGGGTTGTTTTACCGGTGCCGCTCAGCCCGAAGAAGAGGGCTACATCGCCTTCTTTTCCTTCATTGGCAGAGCAGTGCATGGACAATACTTTATGATCGTGGGGCAATACGAAGTTCAGCACGCCGAAAATGCCTTTCTTCATCTCGCCGGTATAGGCGCTGCCGCCGATCAGGACGATCCTGCGGGTAAAGTTAACGATGGTGAAATTGCCCTGGCGGGTACCGTCTGTTGCCGGATCGGCCTGGAATCCGGGCGCCTGTATGATCAGCCAGTCGGGATTCTGGGATTTGATCTCTTCTTCCGTAGGGCGAAGGAACAGGTCGTTGCAGAACAGGTTAGCCCAGGGGGTTTCGTTTACCACGCGGATATTAAGACGGTATTTCGGATCGGCGCAGGCATAAGCATCGCGTACCCATACCTCTTTGCCGGATAAGTAAGCGCACACTTTATCGTACAGTTTGTCGAAGGCATCGGGCTCGAACGGAATATTCACGTCGCCCCAGTCCACCGACTTCTCGGTGATCGCATCCTTCACGGTGAATTTATCTTTGGGAGAACGGCCGGTAAATTTACCTGTGCTGACGCATAACGCGCCCGTATCGTTCAGTTCGCCCTGACCCAGTTCTAAGGTCTTTTGAGTAAGCGCTTCCGGTGACAAGTTCCAGTGAGCAATTGCAACATTCAATCCGATGGCAGCGAGGTCCGCCGAGGAATTTTTAAGGCCGTATTCTTGCATGTTTTTTTATTTTGAAAACTGCGGGCAAAATTAATACAATTTCAGATACAATGTGTGGTTCCGGCACCGGCGGTGTGCAAATACTCACCGTTTTTACATTTATCCAACATCCACGCTATCAACGCTTGTAGGTACATTATTGTTCATCCTGCATGACGCCCATGCACCTCCTTCTGTTAAAATAGCTTTATTATCAGGTTACTAAAGCTCCGGTCTGATTAATTCATTACTTTTAACGGCACTTAAAAGCATTTGTAGCTTATGAAAATATCCTTTCACGGAGCCGCACGTACCGTAACCGGCTCCAAGCATATCGTCCATATACACCCGGGCAAAAAGCTGCTGCTGGATTGCGGCATGTTCCAGGGAATGGGCAAAGAAACCCTTGAGCTGAACCAGAAATTCGGGTTCGACCCTTCCGAAATCACCCATGTGATCATTTCCCATGCACATATCGACCATATAGGCTTGCTGCCCAAGCTGGTACGAGAAGGATACAAAGGCAAGATCCATTGCACCGCCGCCACCGCGGCGCTGGCCGAAGTACTGCTCCGCGACAGCGCCCACATCCAGGAAATGGATACGAAATTTGCCAATAAAGTAAAAGCATCGCAGGGCAGGCCCGGTGAAGAGCCTTTATACACCACCGAAGACGTGATCCGGGTATTGCCTTTACTGCAGCCGGTAGAGCTGCGTGAATGGATAAAGATAGACGACCAGATCGAACTGATGTACACCGATGCCGGCCATATCATCGGCAGCGCCTGCGTGCACCTGAAACTGACCGAAAACGGCAAGACGGTACGGCTTACCTTCAGCGGGGACATAGGCCGCTATGGCGACGACATCCTGAAATCGCCCGAAACTTTCCCCCAGGCCGATTATATCATCATGGAGTCGACCTACGGCGACAAGCTGCACCCGCTCACCAAGCCCCCGGCCGACCTCCTGCTTACCCAGATCGAGGATACCTGCCTGCATAAAAAGGGAAAACTGATCATCCCGGCTTTCAGCGTAGGCCGGACCCAGGAACTGCTGTATGCTTTGAACCAGCTGGAACTGGAAAACAGGCTGCCCCGGATCGATTACTTCGTCGACAGCCCCATGTCGGTTGCCACCACCGAGGTAGTAAAGAAATTTCCAGAGCTGTACAATAATAAGGTGCAGGAGGTGCTCAAACGCGATGAAGATCCGTTCATGTTCCGCGGGCTGACCATGATCGAGGATGTGGAGGTTTCCAAGGCGCTTAACTTCAAGAAAGAGCCCTGCGTGATCATCTCCGCTTCGGGCATGGCAGAGGCAGGCCGCGTCAAGCATCACATTGCCAACAATATAGAGAATCCCGCCAATACCATCCTGATCGTGGGCTACTGCGAGCCCGAATCGCTGGGCGGAAGGCTACGCGCCGGCGCCAGGGAAGTAAGCATCTTCGGACAGGAATATAAGGTGCTGGCCGATGTGGTGGTGATCGAAAGCCTGAGCGCCCACGGCGATTACGACGATATGAGCCAGTGGCTGGCCTGCCAGGACCCCAGGCAGGTACGTAAGCTGTTCTTGGTGCACGGCGAGTACGAGGTGCAGCAAAAGTTCAGCCAGCGGCTGCAGCGTAAGGGTTTCCTGGACGTGGAGATCCCCTCGCGGCACCAGTCTATAGGCCTGGGCGGCCTGGAATAACCTGCAGCAATGCGCCTAAGGCGCTGCGCGTCCTGAGGCAGCGGCAGCGCATCTATTACCAGGGCGGACGACCTGGCCTCGTCCGCCCTGGTAATAACACCTTCAGGCCAGCTCCGCACGGGCTATCGCAGCTTCTCCGGCCGGGGTACAGGCCAATAAAAAGCGGAACCGGTCGCATGGACCGGTTCCGCTTTTCAGAACAATCTTGCTTTGAATAGCTTATTCAGGCACTACCTCAAACTCCAGCTCTACCACGTTCTCTTTACCGAAGTCGATCTGGGCTTTATAAGTACCGGCTTCTTTCACCTCGTCTACGATGCTGATGCGGCGACGGTCGATCTCGTAGCCTTTCTGCTCACGGATACCGCGTGCCAGCTGGATAGCGGTTACAGAACCAAATATTTTGCCGCTGGTACCGATCTTTGCAGCCAGCTTTACAGGGCTTGCCTTCAGCACTTCGCTTACTTTGGCGATCTCGGCCATCAGTTTTTCTTCGCGCTTCTGGATCTGCTTGCGGCGCTCTTCCAGTACTTTTTTGTTGGAAGCATTGGCTTCGATAGCGTACTTCTGGGGGATCAGGTAGTTGCGGGCATAGCCGGGACGCACCTCAACAAGTTCGTGGGCCGCGCCTAAGTTATCTACGTCTTTTATTAATATAACTTGCATTGTTTATTTTACTTTAAAAGGTCAGTAACATAAGGCAGGATGGCCATCTGGCGCGCCTTTTTTACAGCATGTCCCAGTTTACGCTGGTATTTGAGCGAAGTACCGGTGATACGGCGGGGCAGCATTTTGCCCTGCTCGTTCAGGAATTTCTTCAGGAACTCGGCATCTTTATAGTCGATGTACTTAATGCCCAGCTTTTTAAAACGGCAGTATTTCTTCTGGCGTTTTTCCACCCTGGTGGTGGTTAAATATTTTATATCGTTAGCTCTTGCCATTATCGTAGGATTAAAAAAGGTTTAGGAAGCGATTTCTTCTGCTTTGGGTTCAGCTTTTGCAGGAGCATTGCGTTTGCGCTCGTTGTAAGCTACTGCATACTTGTCCAGATGAGTAATCATGTGGCGCATCACAGTTTCGTCGCGGTTCAGCTGGATTTCCAGCTTCGCATTCAGGTCGGTAGGAGCCTTGAACTCTACTACATAATACAGACCGGTGGTCTTTTTCTGGATCGGGTAAGCCAGGGATTTCAGGCCCCATGCATTTTCATGAACCAATTCCCCGCCATTTTCCTTGATAAAGGAAGTGAACTTTTTCTGAGCTGCCTTGAACTCATCCTCTGCCAGTACAGGGGTGAAGATCAACATCATCTCGTAGTTCTGGATGTTGTTTGTTGCCATTACAAAAATGTTTTAAAAAATGAATTCCTGCCAATCTTCCAACTGCAACACATGGTCACCATTCCGAAGAAATGGTGGTCGGAACGATTTTTCGGACGGCAAAGGTAAGCAGTCCGGATAAATAAACCAAATTAAAATTCGTCACGACGCCGCGTTAACGGGCGGGCGCAAGCTACCCTATCAGCTTTACTTCGGCAATAGCGGGGAAAAGATAAACATAGCCGGTATTGACTTCCTTGCAGCGGAAGCGGGTACGCAGCTTTTCGATCTTCTGGAAAATGCGCCCGTCGTGCGTTTCAAATCGCTCATTCAGCGGGATCTCCTCTACGAAACGCACATTCTTCTTGCGTCGGTCGTGCTTTTTGAGGGCCCGGTACAGGTCCGGGTCGCTGCAGGTAGAGGCCGTGATCCGGCTTTGATAATTGACCAGCGCTTCTTCCACATTGTCGGGAAAAATACCTTTGCCCGTATACTTGCTCAGCAGGCGGCCGAATATGGCTTTCCATTCGGGGCCGTGCGGGTGGATGCTCCGCATGTACTGGATATAGGCCAGCATGTGCGCCAGCTCGTGCAGCAGGGTGATCAGGAAGCTGTAGGGATTCAGTGAACCGTTGATGCTGATGCGGTGCACGGGATATTCCTTCGTAGGAGCGCGGTAGTCGCCGAGCACGGTTACCCGGTCGTGGGTAATGCTGAGATGGATATCGTACTCCCTGAAAAATACGGCGATCCGGCGATAAGTGCCTTCCGGCAAAAACTGCTCCAGTGTATGAAAAGGCGCTTCCTGCTTGCCCATAACCTGTCAATCATTTTTTTTAGCCATTCTGGAAAGCGGGACTGCTTCAATCGCCGAGTATACCGCATACATTCCCAGAAACAAAAATAATGAAGGCTTATGAACCTTACGGTCATTAACAAAAATATAAATCAGCAGGATCGCGATGCAGATAAAGAACTTGAGCATCGTACCGGTCATCTTGGCCCGCACAAAGGCATTGGGATTGCCGCTTTGTATACCTCTCCGGATAATATTGAAGGACAGGAGGCTGATCAGCGCGAGGGCCACATTGCCTATAAGGAGCGAAGAAAAATCGTAGGCAGGGTTGCTGGTATGAAGGTAATAAATGAGGCCTGAAAGCAGGATACAAACAATGACGACGGTTAAGGTGAATTTGTGCTGCATACAGGTTCCGGTATTAAAATTGAGCATTCAAAGATAAACAAGATCGCCAAACCTTATTTCTTTTCTTGATTATTTTCGGGGCCGGGACGCCCATAAAATAACCGGGCAAGGGAGAATGCAAAGATTAGTTTTTGTTGTAATCAGAAAGTTTTTTACCTTTGCAGCCTGATTTTTTCACGCATGATTAGTAACCATGCACAAACAAGCATAAAATGAAAAAAGGTATTCATCCAGAAAATTATCGTCTTGTCGTATTCAAAGACATGTCCAACGATGAGACTTTCATCACCCGTTCTACCGCTCCCAGCCGTGAAACCATCACCGTGGACGGCGTGGAATATCCCCTGATCAAGGTCGAAATCTCCAATACTTCCCATCCGTTCTATACCGGTAAATCCATGTTTATCGATACAGCAGGCCGTATTGAGAAATTCAAAAAACGCTACGCAAAGAAAGACTAACCGTTTTTGTATACAAAAAGCCGGCTCCCGTCCTGGAGCCGGCTTTTTTTGTAAGGCGAACCGTTCGGGGCTGTAAGAAAACCACGCAAAAGTGAAATAATCATTAAGTTTCAATCACAGCCGGCACCGGGCAGCCTGGCCGGAGCGCATATATTGGGCCGGCCGGAGCAGGACCGGCCCGCGCTCAGTTTCATGCTCCTATCTCCTTTGTGCCTTATGCTTCCGGTACCGCAGCTCTACGGGCACTACCCCCTCCTCTGTCATACCCAGCCTGCGGGCCGCCTTTTTGCTGAGATCGATGATACGGCCTTCGGCAAAAGGTCCGCGGTCATTGATCCGCACCTTTACGGTCTTGCCGTTCTTCAGGTTCTTTACCCGCACCCTGGTGCCGAAAGGCAAAGTCCTGTGCGCAGCGGTACGTTTACGTTGCCTGAATACCTCGCCGCTGGCGGTGCGTCTTCCGGCAAAACGGTCGGCATAGAACGAAGCCTTTCCTTTTTCCATGATCTTCGGCGAGCAGGCCTGCCACAGAGCCGTACACGGCAGGCCCCACAGGAGCAGGAAGAGCGTCCTGCGTGTACTGTATACCCGTTTCGTCATATGTAGCTGATATAGCATATGCAATCGCAAAAATGCAGCCGGTTTCCCGGTTTTGCAAAAAATGGCGGCCGGGCGGCGGCCATAAAAAAAGTTAGGCATGCTTCCAAAAACCGCTGCTAATTTTTTTATAATTAAATACTATCTTTGCCCACTTATAAAAAAAATTTACTAAGATTCTAACAGATTACCTATGCAGCTTAAAGGAATGGTAAAGTTCTTTACCGCGGCCCTGATCCTATTCTCATTATGGCGCCTGTCGTTTACTTTCATTGCTCACAATGTAGATGTCAAAAATAAGGCCAAGGCCGAAAAATTGGTTGCTGCTGCTTCTCCGGAAGCCAAAGGGGCCGATCGGGAAGCATTGGTCGACAAAGCTCTGATGCACCTAAACGACAGCCTGAAAGACCAGACTGTGTTTAACTTCCTGGGCCTTAAGTACAGCTACCGGGAAGTAAAGGAAAAGGAGCTACAGCTGGGCCTGGATCTGCAAGGCGGCATGAGCGTTACGCTTGAAGTAGGGCTCGACGGCCTCGTTGCTTCCATGAGTAACAGCCCCAAAGATCCGAATCTGGTTAGAGCCATCGCCCTGGCGGATAAAATGAAAGCCAACAGCGATGCAGACTTTGTAAATCTTTTTGGCAAGGCTTTCCAGCAGGTAGTGCCGGGCGGAAGGCTGGCCCCGCTTTTTATCAAGGCCAACCAACCCAGGATCTCCCAGACCAGCACCAACGAGGAAGTATTGAATGTGATCCGCGCCGAAGCCAAAGAGGCCGTAAAAAGGACCTATAATGTGCTGACCAAGCGTATCGACAAATTCGGCGTGGCGCAGCCTTCGATCAACCTCGATGAGAATAAAGGCATCATCACGGTAGAACTGGCGGGTGTAAAAGATCCGGAGTCGGTACGCCGCGTGCTGCAGGCTACTGCCAAGCTGCAATTCTGGGAAGTAGCTACGCTCGACGAGATAGGCATGTCGCTGGGTAAAGCCAATGAAATCCTGAGAAACTACCTTAAATCGGGCAGTACCACGCCTGAAAAAGATACCTCGGTGGCATCGGCCGATGCGGCTGCAGGGAAACCTGCGGGAGATACCGCCAAAGCCGTGGCAGCAACCGGAACCAACGACACTGCGAGCCTCACCAGCCTTATCAGCAAAGGCGACAGCGCAGGTAAAACCGCTCAGTCCGGCCTGAACAGCAAAAGGGAAGAAGACCTTTTCTCTGTCATGATGCCGGCAGTAGATCAGCAGGGCCGTACCTACGGCGCTTCCTACATCGGTATGGTAGCCCGCAAGGATGCCCCCAAGCTGATGGAGTACCTGCAAATGGACATCATCAAGAACCAGTTCCCCTCCAATATCCGGTTCCTGCTGGGTGAGCTTCCCGGCAAGAAAGAAGGCAACAAAGAGCGCCCTTATGCGGTATATGCCATCAAGACGGTAAGCGGAAGCGACAATGCCAAACTGGAAGGCGATCATGTAAAGAGCGCCAAGTTCGACTACCAAAACGGCAAGGCCGAGATCAACCTCGTGATGGATCAGCAGGGATCGCTGATCTGGGCTAAAATGACGAAGGCGAACATCGGCAAGCCCATTGCCATTACCCTCGACGATTACGTATATTCCGCACCTAACGTGATTAACGAGATCACCGGCGGAAGCTCCTCCATTACCGGCGACTTCACTGCCAAGGAGGGCGACGACCTTGCCAATATCCTGCAGACCGGCAAGCTGGATGCTCCGGCCAAGATCGTACAGGAGCAAGTGGTAGGCCCTACCCTCGGCCAGGAATCTATCGATGGCGGTATGACCTCCTTCGGTGTGGCGTTCCTCGTGATCTTTGCCCTGATGATCATTTACTACAGCACCGGCGGCATCGTGGCCAACATTGCCCTGATCCTGAATATGCTGTTTACCTTCGGCATCCTGGCCAATATGGGCGCTACGCTCACCATGGCCGGCATTGCCGGTATCGTGCTCGGTATCGGCATGGCGGTGGATACCAACGTAATTATCTTTGAACGTATCAAGGAAGAGCTGGCGCTGGGCGACACCTACCAGGAAGCCGTAGCCAAAGGCTACCGCCGCTCCTACGCGCCGGTACTTGACGGGCACATTACCAGCCTGATCACGGCGATCATACTGTACGTTTTCGGCCTGGGACCGATCAAGGGCTTTGCTACCACCCAGATCCTGGCGCTCCTCCTGTCGCTGTTTACCGGCATCCTGGTTTCCCGCCTCATTACAGACATGTACATGAAACGCGGCCGCCACTTCAACTACTTCACCAAGCTTTCAAAGAGCATTTTCCAGAAAGCGCACTTCCACTTCATCCAGAAGCGTAAGATCGCTTATGTGTTCTCCTCCATCCTGATCCTGGCCGGCATCGCCTCTTTCTTTAACGGGTTCAACTACGGCGTTGAATTCGAAGGCGGCCGCAGCTTCACCATCAAGTTTGACGAGGTGCACAAGGAAGGCGAGGTGCGCGAAAAGCTGCAGAGCTACCTGGGCGCCCGTCCTGTAGTGAAAAAGATAGGCATCAACGAGCAGCTGAACATCACTACCGACTACCTGATCACCAAGCCGGGACGCGAAGTGCAGCAGGAAGTAGAGCATAAGCTGTACGAAGGGCTGAAAGCCGAAAAGCTGATCCCTGCCAATGTAGATGAAGCCACCTTTGCCAGCAAATATGTGCAAAGCCGCCAGACGGTGCTGCCTACGATCTCGGAAGACCTGAAAAAAGGTGCGATCTATGCAACCATCGTGGCTGTGCTTGCAATCTTCATCTATATCTTTATCCGGTTCCGCAAATGGCAGTACTCCCTGGGTACGATCGTGGCCATCGTGCACGACGTTGCGGTAACCCTGGCCGTGTTCTCCTTCTTCCGGAATATTGTGCCTTTCTCCCTGGAGATCGACCAGCACTTTATTGCAGCCCTGCTGACCGTGATCGGCTTCTCGATGAACGATACCGTGATCGTATTTGACCGTATCCGTGAATACTTCCGCAGGACGCCTAACGGCAAAAAAGAAGATATCGTGAACCGCGCTATCAACGATACGCTGAGCCGCACCATTATGACCTCCCTTACGGTATTCCTTACCGCGGTGATTCTCTTCATCTTTGGCGGCGAAGTGCTGCGCGGCTTTGCCTTTGCAATGTCGATCGGCGTGCTGGCCGGTACTTATTCCTCCATCTTCGTGGCAGCGCCTGTCCTGGTAGATATGGACAAGAGCGATTCCCTGCGGGTGGAAGAAGATAAGGAGGAAAGGATCAGGCAGCTGAAAGAGCAAGCGTAATACCTGAATGGCAATTCATAAAAAACGGAATGGCCGGGCTTAATGCCCGGCCATTCCGTTTCCTGCATAGGCTGCTGCAAATCCCTGTCAGCCGTTCAGCGCTCCCATCATATTTTCGGGGTAACGCTGGCCTGCGGGGCCATCGGCGAAGACACCGTCCAGGACGGCCAGCTCTTCGCTGCTCAGGCTGATGCCCGCAGCCCCGGCATTTTCCTCCAGGTACTTTATTCTTTTCGTGCCCGGTATGGGGAAGATATCATCGCCCTGTGCCAATACCCAGGCCAGCGCCAGCTGTGATGCAGTAACCCCTTTCTTTACAGCCATTGCCTCGATTTCGGCAACCAGGTCCAGGTTCTTCCGGAAATTCTCGCCCTGGAAGCGCGGGGAGAAACGGCGGTAATCGTTTGCCTCGAAATCTTCGAACCGCCTGATCTGCCCGGTCAGGAAACCGCGCCCTAAGGGGCTATAGGCCACAAAGGCGATGCCCAGCTCCCGGCATGCCTGCAGCACCCCGGCTTCGGGGTCCCTCGTCCATAAGGAATACTCGCTCTGAACGGCCGTAAGGGGATGGACCGCGTGCGCCTTGCGCAGGGTTTCGGACGAAACTTCGCTCAGGCCTATGCCTCTTACCTTGCCCTCCCTGACCAGGTCGGCCATAGCGCCTACAGTATCTTCGATCGGCGTCTGCGGATCGCGGCGGTGCAGGTAATACAGGTCGATCACTTCTGCTCCCAGCCGTTGCAGGCTGCCCTCCACGGACTTTTTCACATATTCTGGCCTTCCATTGATACCTCTTGCGGAGGGGTCGCCGGGATCGCGCACGATGCCGAATTTCGTGGCCAGGATAATTTTATTCCTGTGCTTCCTGAGCGCCTTGCCCACAAGAAGCTCATTGGTGTACGGGCCATACATGTCGGCCGTATCCCAGAAGGTAATTCCCAGCTCTACGGCACGGTCCAGCACCTGCAGGCTCTCTCCGTCGTTCCTGCTGCCATAGAAATCGCTCATTCCCATACACCCGAGACCGATGCGGGATGCCTGAAGCCCCTGGTTGCCCAAAGGATATTGCTGTATCATAGACGTATTGTTTTTAGCTTATAAAGTTGAGCTTTTATTCATACTGCAGCTTATCATTTTTGTTATTTTCCGGATAATAAATAGCAATACCGGGGCGGCAGTATGCACAAAAAAGCGCTTCCGTTCGGGAAGCGCCCTGGGTAGTAGTAGCTTTCGTCTTATTATTTGATCATTTTGGTCAGGTCGCCGAGATCCACGTCGCCGTCGCCATCTTTGTCCAGTCCCATTTTAGCGCCTATATTGCTTAGGTTGCCCAGCAAGCCGCCGCCCTGCTGGCTTCCCTGCGGAGCACCGCCGCCGGTGAGCGAAGACAGAAGGCCGCCAAGGTCGAATCCTCCGCCCTGCTGCAGCCCTGCATTACCACCGCTGTTGCTGTTCATGATCTTGCCGAGCACCATCGGGATGATGGAAGCGGCGATGGTTGCAGCCGTCCCCTTATTCAGACCGAACTTTTCCATGATACCGCCCATAAAGTTGTTGGACATCTGCTGCACGGCAGGGTGTGCGGCTACGTCCTGGCCGCGCTGCGCCGATTCCATAAGCGTGTTCAGCTCGCCGGTAGCGGCCAGGCCCTGCAAACCACTGGTAATGGATTGCTGCGCTTCGTTCAGTACCGCATCATTGTATTCATTGGGTACTTCGTTATTTTCTACTACAGCCTGCTGTCCGCTTTGCTGTATCAGTTGCATTAATTGCTCAAGCATAAGAGTCGGTTTAATGTGTGAATAAAAAGGATATATTTCAAAGTTGCAAAATCTGTGCCAAACTTCATGTTAACTCATTAACAAATATCCTCTTCGTTCTGCCTGCCTGCGGGGCCCGACGGCTACTCGCTCAATTCCAGCCAGCGCATTTCTTTCTCTTCCAGCAGCCGTACAATTTCTGCAATACGGGCGCCGCTTTGCTGCAGCTGTTCAAAGCTCAGCGTACCTGTGCTCATTTCCTCTTCTAGCCGCCGCTTTTCTTCTTCCAGCTGCGGCATTTCCTGCTCCAGCTGCTCCAGCTCCCGCTTTTCCTTAAAAGACAGCTTCCTGGCCTCGGGCTTCCCGGCCTGCTTCGGTACAGGTACGGCCGCCGTATTCTTTGGTTCGGCTTCGCGGCCCTGCTCCTGTTTATAGCGCTCCTCTTCCCGCTCCAGCTCCCGGTATTGCGAATAATTGCCCGGGAAGTCCCGGATAACGCCGTCCCCTTCGAATACGAACAAATGGTCGACCAGCTTATCCATAAAGTAACGGTCGTGCGAAACGATGATAAGGCATCCCTGGAAGTCCAGCAGGAACTCTTCCAGTATATCCAGCGTTGGCAGGTCCAGGTCGTTGGTAGGTTCGTCGAGCACCAGGAAGTTGGGATTCCGGAAAAGGATGGAAAGCAGCTGCAGCCGCTTCTTTTCGCCTCCGCTCAGCTTGGAGATATAGGTGTACTGCTTGTCGGGCGTAAATAAAAAACGTTGCAGGAAAAGTGCGGCGCTCACCTTGGTGCCGTCTGCCAGCGGGAAGAATTCGGCGATATTCTTTACATATTCGATCACCCGCATATCTTCCTTAACCGCCAGCCCTTCCTGCGAAAAGTCCCCGAACACGATCGTATCGCCCACGTTGATCTTACCGCTGTCGGCGGGCTCCTTACCCAGCAGCATATTGATGAAAGTAGATTTGCCTGCGCCGTTGCGCCCAACTATGCCTACCCTTTCGCCGCGCTTGAATGTATAATCAAAGCCTTTGAGTATAACTTTATCCCCAAACGATTTATAGACTTTTTTCAGCTCCAGTATTTTGCCGCCCAGGCGGGTCATCTTTACCTGGAGCTCCAGTTCGGCGGCCTTTATTTTCTGCGTTGCTTTTTCTTTCCAGTCGTAAAAAGCTTCCTGCCGTGCCCTGGATTTGGTGGAACGGGCCTTGGGCTGCCTGCGCATCCATTCCAGCTCTTTCCGGTACCTGTTGCGGGCCTTATCGAGGCTGGCCTGTTCGCTTTCCAGGCGGGCCGCCTTCTGCTCCATGTACTTTTCGTAATTGCCTTTGGTAATATAGAGCTGTTCATTGTCGATCTCTATAATTTCGTTGCAGACGCTATCCAGGAAATAACGGTCATGGGTCACCAGCAGCAGGGTAACCTTTTCCTGCCCCAGGTAATGCTCCAGCCATTCGATCATCTGCACATCGAGATGGTTGGTAGGCTCGTCCATGATCAGCAGCGTATGGCGATGCTCGAAGTCCATATCGATCAGGACCCTGGCCAGCGCGATCCGTTTCTTCTGCCCGCCGGAGAGCGTTCCTGCTTCCTGGTCAAGATGGTGGATGTTGAGCTTACCCAGTATCTCCTTTACCTTGGTATCGAAATGCCAGGCATTCAGTTCATCCATTTCCTGCATGACTCCGTCAAGCTGTGCCGGGTCCGGGTCCGTATCTCCTTCCGTAAGCAGCTCGTACCGCTTAATGGCGTTCAGCACGGGATGGTCGTGCGCAAAAATATTTTCAAGGATATTGCGTTTATCATCTATAACCGGATTCTGGTCCAGCAGTACTACTTTAACATCCTTGTGAACCCAGACCTTGCCCTCATCGGGAATTTCCTGCCCGCACAGTATCTTCAGCAGGGTAGACTTTCCGGTTCCGTTAAGGGCTACGAAGGCGATTTTATCCCCTTCGTTCACATGGAAAGAGATGTGCCTGAACAAAGGCTTGTCGCCGTAGGATTTGGTCAGGCGCTCGACAGACAGGTAATGCATGCCGCAAAGGTACGTCTATCGGCCGACAGCCTCAAGCGCGCCGCAGGGTTAACCGGGATATATTATATTTGCTGATGGTTCATGAGGGAAGGATCAAATAAAACAGGATATTACGTACATGGCATTTTTTAAAAAGATACCGGCACTGCTGCTCATCATGGCTTCCGTTACGGCCGGAGCCCAGGAATTCCTGATGCCGCTCCGCGAGAACATCGTGATCCGCGACCGTGCCGCGGCAAAAAACAATGTCGTACAGAAACCGACCATTCTTACCCTGCCTTTTTTCGAGGACTTTACGGACGATGACCCTTATCCGAATACCGAACGATGGGCGGATCGCTATGTATACATCAACAATACGATGGGCCGGCAGCCGGTGAGCAGGGGTGTAGCCACCTTCGATGCCCTGAACGAAAAGGGAGCCGTGTACTACGACAATATCGATGCTTACACCCGGATATCGGCCGACACGCTTACATCCCGGGCAATAGACCTGAGCGGGCATGTGCCTGCCGACTCCGTATACCTGAGCTTTTTCTACCAGCCCAAGGGCTACGGCTTTTTTCCCAAACCTTCCGATTCCCTGTCGCTGTACCTGCTCAAATCCAATGGCGTATGGGAAAAGGTGTGGTCGCAAAGCAGCGATACTACCCAGCAGCCCTTCCGGCAGGTGATGATCCCTGTAACGGATACCGGATACTTCAACAGCAATTTCAAGATGCGCTGGATTAACCTGGCTACGATCGGCATCAGCAATTCGCACTGGAACCTGGACTATATCCGCCTGGACGAAGGCCGCAGCTGGTCCGACACCACGATCCGGGACATTGCCTTTACCCGGGATCCCCTGCCCATCCTGAACGATTTCAGCGCCATGCCGTTCCGGCATTTCAAGACCAATCCCGCATCCTTCCTGGCCGGCAATCTTACCGCCACCCTGCAGAACATAGGCACGGCCAGCCAGAACGTAACTTCGGGCTACACAGCCACCGTACAGGCAACAGGCTCCCAGCTCGGAACAGGCTCCACTGCCAATACTGCCGCTGCCCATACGCAGACCGACATCAGCTTCCCGATGTACAATGCAGGCTCCTACACCCCTGCTGACCCTAACGGGCGCATTGTATACGAGCACCGGTTCTACTGCAGCAGCACCTACCCAGGCGAGCCCAAAGAAAATGACACCATCGTATACCGGCAGGTATTCGACAACTACTTTGCCTACGACGACGGCACTGCCGAGCAGGCTTACTTCCTGAACCTGCTGCCCGCTGCCCCGGGCTATACCGCCGTGGAATATGCTTTGTACCGCCCCGATACCCTGAGAGGCATTGCCGTGCGCTTTGCCACTACCCTGCCCTCCGGCAGCCTGAAGCAGTTTGCGATAGGCGTATACCGCGATATTGCAGTGAACGGAGGATCGGACCAGCTGCTGTACCAGGAGAGCTTTCTTTACCCCGAGTATGAAGATACCATCAACAAGTTTTCGGTATACAGCTTTAGCCAGCCCCTGGTGATGGAGCCCGGCACTTTCTATATCAGCATTATCCAGGCGGCAGGCAGCAGCGATTCCCTGCAGATTGCCCTGGACGCCAACCGCTCCGGCGCCAATCACCGTTATTTCAAGGTAGAGCATACCTGGGAGCCTTCGCTGCTGAATGGCGCCCTGCTGCTCCGGCCGCTGCTGGGCGCTCCGTTGCCGGTCGGTATCAGCCAGGCTCACCTCCCCGAACTTGCCTGGGACATGTACCCCAACCCCGCCGGCCGCGCGCTGCACGTCCGTATACCGGACCTGAAAGGTACGGGAGCAACCTACTCGATCACCGATGTACAGGGACGTACGCTGCTCAGCGGCCCCGCTTCCCGGAATACGGATATAGACCTCCGCAGCCTGTCGCCGGGCATATACTTTGTCCGCATCCGCAGCACGGAAGGATACGGCAGGCCTGCCAAGCTGCTGAAGCTGTAATTGGCTCTCCCGTCCATCGCAAAAACTGAAACATGATATACTCTTTTAAAGGCTTCGTTCCCGTGGTGCACCCTTCCTCCTTTGTACATCCCCTCGCCACCGTTACCGGCAATGTGATCATCGGCAGGGATGTATACATCGGCCCCGGCTGCGCGCTGCGGGGCGACTGGGGCGGCATCGAGATCGCGGATGGCTGCAATGTGCAGGAAAACTGCACCATTCATATGTTTCCCGGCGTAACCGTAAAGCTGGAAGAAGCGGCCCACATAGGGCACGGCGCCATCATTCACGGCGCGCGTATCGGCCGCAATGTAATGGTAGGAATGAATGCGGTGGTGATGGACGATGTGGTGGTGGGCGATGAATCCATTATCGGCGCGCTTACTTTTGTAGCGGCCAATACCGTAATTCCTCCCCGTTCGGTAGTTGTGGGCAATCCGGGAAAAGTGGTCAAAACGGTAAGCGATGAAATGATCGCCTGGAAAACCAAAGGTACGCAGCTGTACCAACAGCTTCCTGCTGAGATGCAGGCGCATTGGGAGGCCTGCGAGCCGTTGAGGGAGCTCCCGGCAAACCGGCCGTCGCAGGAAAGCCTTTATGAAACCTGGAACAAGATCAAAAAACAGTAACTTCAAAAAATGTTAAGATGTACAGCGGATTAAACCATGCGCGAAATTCCGACTCTTATAGTTGCTAAAACATTTCATATGAAAAAAGCGATCATCGCCTTGCTCCTGTGCGCAATCCCCTTCCTGCTGCATACCCAGCCAGCTTCTGCACAGGGAAAAGCAAAAGGCCACCACAAACATGAGAAAGCCGGCAAGGCTTATGAGAAGGGATACCGGCAGGGATCCAAAAGAAAGGGCGGAGGACCGCCGCCCTGGGCGCCGGCTCATGGCTACCGTGCCAAAAACCACGTTTATTTCCCCGATTACTACACCTTTTACGATCCCAGGAGGAACGGGTACGTATACTGGAACAATAATAACTGGACCTTTTCCCCGAGCGTGCCCTCCTTCATGGCCAATATTGACCTCGGTAAAGCCAGGATACAGCTATTGGGCGATATTCCGCTAACGTCGCTGCCTGAGCCCAACTTCAGCAGGTACTACCGGATGTATCCGCCCTCCGGCTCCGTGAACATCCGTATCCCGCACCCGCCCCTGCCCCGGTAGCGGCAATACCATTGCAGAAGACAGCCTTCCCGGCTGTCTTCTGTTTTTCGGTCCGCTGCAATTTCCTCCCAGGAAATATAATCCGGCCCGCAGCTATTCCCGCCTCCTAAAACACGGATTTTTCGGTAACTTCGCGCACTATTTGGTAAACATGAAGAATATCCGCAATTTTTGCATCATTGCCCACATTGACCACGGCAAAAGCACCCTGGCCGATCGCCTGCTGGAACATACCAAGACCATTTCGGAGCGCGATATGCAGGCCCAGGTGCTGGATGATATGGACCTGGAAAGAGAAAAGGGCATTACGATCAAAAGCCATGCCATACAGATCGACCATATCCATAAAGGAGAAAAATATACCCTCAACCTGATCGATACTCCCGGCCACGTGGACTTCTCCTACGAAGTGAGCCGCGCCCTGGCGGCCTGCGAGGGTGCGCTGTTGCTGGTAGACGCTTCGCAGGGCATACAGGCGCAGACTATTTCCAACCTGTACCTCGCTATCGACAATGACCTGGAAATCATACCGGTGATCAACAAGATCGATATGGAGGGTGCAATGATACCCGAAGTAACGGACCAGATCGTGGACCTGATCGGCTGCAAGCCGGAAGAGATCATCCTGGCCAGCGGTAAAAGCGGCATCGGTATCGATGAAATACTCGAAGCGATCATCGAGCGCATTCCCGCTCCCAAAGGAAACGAGGAAGAACCTCTGCAGGCGCTGATCTTCGATTCCGTGTTCAACTCCTTCCGTGGCATCATCGTATATTATCGTATCCTGAACGGCGTGCTGCGCAAGAACGATAAAGTAAAGTTTGTGCATACGGGAAAAGAGTATGCGGCCGATGAGATCGGTATCCTGAAACTGAACCTTACGCCCAAGCAGGAGGTAAAAGCCGGGGACGTGGGTTATATCATCACCGGCATTAAAAATGCCCGGGAAGTAAAGGTGGGCGATACCATCACGCTGGTCAGCAACCCCACCAGAGAAGCGGTAAAAGGTTTCGAAGATGTAAAGCCGATGGTGTTTGCAGGCATTTTCCCGGTAAGCACCGACGATTTCGAGGAGCTGCGCGACTGCATGGAAAAACTGCAGCTTAACGACGCGTCGCTCACTTTTGAGCCGGAAACCTCGCAGGCGCTTGGCTTCGGGTTCCGTTGCGGCTTCCTCGGCATGCTGCATATGGAGATCATACAGGAAAGGCTGGAGAGAGAGTTTAACCAGACCGTGATCACGACCGTGCCCAACGTTAGCTTCCATGCATATTCTACCAGGGAGCCCGACAAAGTGATCGTGGTGAACAATCCCTCCGAAATGCCGGACCCCAGCCGGCTGGACCGCATCGAGGAGCCGTTTATCCGTGCGCAGATCATTACGCTTCCCGACTATATCGGCAACATCATGACCCTGTGCCTGGGCAAACGGGGCATCCTCATCAACCAGAACTACCTCACCGCAACCCGCGTAGAGCTTATCTTTGAAATGCCCCTGGCCGAAATCGTATTCGACTTCTACGACAAGCTGAAGTCCTCTACCCGCGGCTACGCGTCTTTCGACTACCAGCCGCTCGATTACCGGGAAAGCGACATTACCAAAATGGACATCCTTCTCAACGGCGACAAGGTGGATGCGCTCAGCGCGCTGATACACCGGAGCCGCGCGCAGGACTTCGGGCGCAAGCTCTGCACCAAGCTCAAAGACCTGCTGCCCCGCCAGCAGTTCATGATCGCGATACAGGCCGCTATCGGCGCCAAGATCATCGCGAGGGAAACTATTTCCGCAATGCGCAAGGATGTTACGGCCAAATGCTACGGCGGCGACATTTCCCGTAAGCGCAAGCTGCTGGAAAAGCAGAAGGAAGGTAAAAAGCGGATGCGCCAGATCGGCAACGTAGAAGTGCCGCAGGAAGCTTTCCTTGCCGTACTGAAGCTGGACGATTAAGCGAAGAAAAATATTCTTACCAACTCAAAATCCGATGCAATATGAATAAAGAATGGCCTTTATGGGAAGTATTTATCCGGAGCAAGACGGGCCTGGATCACAAGCATGTAGGCAGCCTCCATGCCGCAGATGCGGAAATGGCGATTGAAAACGCCCGCGATGTATACACCCGCCGCATGGAAGGAGTAAGCATCTGGGTAGTGGAAAGCAAGTATATCCACGCTTCCAATCCCGACGATGCAGGAGCGCTGTACGACCCTGCAAACGATAAAATATACCGTCATCCTACATTTTACGAGTTACCGATCGAGCTGAAGCACATGTAATGCCGGCCGGATTCTTTGCACGCATCCAGCGCCGCGCAGGATGCCCAAGCTAAACAAATTGCCCCATGTCGACCCATAAATTAAACTACGTACTACAGCTGGCAGACAATGCACTGATCCTGGGGCACCGGATCAGCGAATGGACCGGGCATGGCCCCATTCTGGAGCAGGATATCGCCATCACCAATACAGCCCTGGATCACCTGGGGCAGGCCCGCAGCCTGTACCAGTACGCTGCCGACCTGTACAATGCATTGCCGGAGCAGGATAAAGCCGGCCACTTCTCCTCCCCGGCGTTCCTCAATCACGCACAGGCAGCCACAGAAGATACCCTGGCTTATCTCCGCGATGCCTGGGACTTCCGCAACGTGTTGCTGGCAGAGCAACCTAACGGCGACTGGGCTTATACGATTGCACGCTCGTTCTTTTATGACAACTACTCCGTATTGCTGTATACCCGGCTGCAGGAGAGCAAAGACGCCACACTTGCCGCCATCGCAGAAAAGTCGCTCAAGGAAGCCCTGTACCACCGGCGCTGGAGCAGCGAGTGGGTCATACGGCTGGGCGATGGCACCGAAGAGAGCAAAGCCCGGATGCAGGAAGCCATCAACGAGCGCTGGGCCTATACCGGCGAGCTTTTTCAGCCTTCTGCGGCCGATACCGCCATGCTGGAAGAAGGCAATGCTGCCAACCTGGCCGCGCTGAAAGCGCAATGGCAGCAGCAGGTATCGGAGGTGCTTTCCGAAGCCACGCTGGCGGCGCCGCCCGCCGATGCCTGGATGCATTCCGGCGGCAAAGAGGGAAGGCACTCCGAACATTTGGGTTATATCCTGGCCGAAATGCAATATATGCAGAGAGCTTACCCCGGTATGGAATGGTAAGCCCTTTAACATAATCCGGCAGCGCAGTCTGCGCCCGACCTGTTTTTCCGCTGAAGTATATCAATTCGTACTGCTTGCAATCCAGATTTCATTATTCCCTGCTCTTCTTTGTGCTCCTGCTATTGCATATTGCGGCAGGTGTATATTTCAATGGCTATACCCCCTGGTGGCTGCTTATCGCGGCTCTGGGATACCTGGGACTCCTGGTGATCGCCAGCATAAAGATCCGCTGGAATTTCTACCTGCGTTCCGTCCATACGCTCCCGCTCCTGAAAGTGAAATTTGACGGCGGACAGCTTTCTGTGGCCCAAAGAGGCAGGCAGGTATCGCTTACTTTCGACGATGGTCCCGCAGCGCATACCGCGGAAATCCTGGATATACTGAAGGCGGAAAATGTACCGGCCGCCTTTTTCCTGATCGGGAAAAATATAGCCGGCCGGGAATCATTGGTCCGCCGGATGCAGGCAGAAGGGCATGCCATCGGCGGGCACAGTTTTACGCACGGCTTCCACTTCGACTGGCAAAGCGCAGCCAGGATGCAGGAGGAGATCAGGGCAACCAACCGGGCCATTGAAGACATTACAGGCCAGGCGGTAACCATGTTTCGCCCGCCTTATGGAGTAACCAATCCCAACCTGGCCAGAGCCGTACAAGGTACCGGTATGCGCAGCATAGGCTGGAGCCTCCGTTCCCTGGATACCGTCGCGGAAAATGAAGCCCGGCTCCTGGACAGAATACTGAAAAAAGTAAAACCCGGCGATATCATCCTGCTGCACGACCGGTGCGCCATTACCCGGCAAATCCTGCCGCAGCTTATACAGGGCCTCAAAGCGCGCGGCTTTGGGTTCGCTACCCCTTAAAATGCGCTTTTACCTGACCAGGAGTATATCGCCTTTCCGATGGACCCTGCGGCCGTCTTTACAGCTGATGGTGAGGTCGTAAAAATAACTGCCCGGCTGCAATGGCTCTCCCCTGAAAGTACCGTCCCAGGACCTGTTGCTGAAAGCCTGCTGGTACACCCTTTGCCCCCAGCGGTTAAATATGTCCATCCGCATCAGCCTGCTGTCTGCATCCAGCTTCAGCTCAAACACATCGTTATGCCCGTCGCCGTTGGGAGAAAACGCATTGGGAATAAAAAGATCATCGCCGCAGCAGCGCTCTACCACCACCGTTAACTTAACCCTTTCGCTTTCGCAGCTTCCATAGGACTGCGATACATAAAATTCCTGGGTACCTTCCGCAGAAGCGTCTACTTCCGGCGGCTCAGGCATTCCCCAACCACCCTGGGCATCCCTGTACCACAACAGGCCCACACCGTCGGCCTGCAGGAGCTTCCGCTCTCCCGTACAATAACGCACCGGCGATACCACCAGGGGCAACGGCGGCGACACCACCACGTTCACCAGTACGGAATCTATAACGGCCGCACATCCCGGCGCTGCCACCGATAAATAATACCATCCCCAATTGTTAAGCTGCGGATCAGGGATCACGGCATGCTTTACCTGCGAGGTATAGCCGGCAGGGCCGGCCCACCGATACTGGAAGGCGTCATTGCCCGCCGGCTGCACTTCAGGATCAAATTCGATCGCATTATGGATACAGCTATTGATCGTATCGCCTGCATCTACCGCCTGGGGCACTTCTGTGACCTGTACGGTTACGGCATCGCTGGCCGGAGGGCAGCCGCTGCCGGGCAGGCTGGCAGTGACAGTATAGGTAGCGGTGGCCGGTGGTGTAGCCACCGGTTCCTTCTGGCTGGTGCTGCTCAGCCCTGCAGCCGGCGTCCAGTCATAGTGCTGCCCGTCGGGTCCGTCTACCTTAAAGGCCAGGCTGGCTCCCTGGCAAAGCGTAGTATCCGGCGTAAGGATCGATACGGCCGGCGGGTCCACGATCATAATGCGTACGGAGTCTGCGATCTCTGCCAGGCCGTTACAGCTGTAAGGAGACAACAGGTTGATCTTCAGGTCGCGCGTACCGGCAGGGGCGCTGGCCGGTGCAACCAGGGGAATGGTGACCGAAGCCGCATTGGCAGGTATCGTTACGCTGGCCGGCAACGGCATATAATCGGTTCCGGGGAGGGCCGAACCGCTTACCTGCAGCTGGAGCACCTCGGACGTCGGCTCAGGGAGCAGACGGGCCACAACTATATTGCCTGCCAGGCAGCCCTTGGCTACGAACGGTATGCCTGAGGCTGTGAGCGGAGCCTGCACACCCAGCGTGAAAGAGGAAGACTGGAGGCTGCCGGCCCTGATAAAAACGCCCGAGTCGTACAGAGCGTTCTGCGCGTCCGCTATGGTCATCTTCAGGTGATATGTCTGGCAGGGCATTACGGTGCTGCTGGCTGTCAGTACGGTGGTAAAGCCGCGATAGGCAACGGTAGCGCCGCCCTGGTTGTCGATATAGTACTGCGTGAATGGAGCGCCGGGTCCCATACCCGTGCAGTTGGCCAGCGAACCGCCGCTCAGCTGGCCGGGAATACCATTGTTGATGCTATTAACAGCTACCGGTATCGTGGTGTTGGGCACTCTTGCCATATTGAAGGCGCCCGGGATGCCCGGACCCGAAATAAAAAAGGCGAAGGCGTCGTTGTAGGGCCCGCAAACAGAATTGAGGTATTCTTCCGAAGCGAAAATATAGTCGAACTTTACCTGGCTCTCGCTCGGCACAATATCGAACTCAAGTATACAGGCGTCCCGCGTGACCGTTGCGCCGGAAAGCGCCTGCAGGGATGGATCGCCCGGCGTGTTGTTGCCGATGCTGGTAAGCCCCTGCTCGGGGTAGCCTATGGCGGAGGCCATGCCAGTGGTAAGCACAATACCACTGTCGAGCCCCAGGTTGCTGTTCTGGGTCACAAACCGGCCGTTGGCGCCGGCAGCGCAGGTCAGTACCGGGTTGGTAACGATCACGCCGGGACCGGCCAGGTGCTGCGCCATGGCGGAGGCAGTCTGGTTAGGGTTGATCTGCACCTGTGCGGGCAGCCGGCAGGGAAGAAAAGAGCAGAGCAGGCCGCAGGTGTACCGGAGCAGGCGCCCTGCTTTTGGGAAATGATGCATACAGGCAGTATAATAGTCCTGTACCGGGCTTGCGGCACGATGCAGGGCGGCCGTAAAGTTACGCCCGGGCATATTAATTTAACATTATATCTTTGCCTGAAAAGGGTTTACGCCGGTCAGGCTTTTTCCCCGGCCATTTTTAAGATCAGCTTGTATTCCTTTTCCGTGAGCCTGCATACCGACAGCCTGCCGATACGGATCAGGTCCATGTTTTCCAGTCCCGGCATCTGTTTCATATCTGCAAGCGCAACCGGATTTCTGAGGGTCTTTACCGGCTTCAGGTCCACGGCCAGCCAACGGTCGTCGTCGGTTGTAGGATCGGGATACGATTCTTTCAGCACTTCGGCGATACCTACTACGCAAAGCCCTTCGTTGCTATGGTAGAACAGTACCTTTTCTCCTTTTTTCATTTCCCGGAGATTGTTGCGTGCGGCATAGTTGCGGACCCCGTCCCAGAAAGTCTGCCCGTCTTTCAGGAACTGCTCCCAGCTGTACTTAAAAGGTTCGGATTTTACAAGCCAGTAATTCATTATAAAGGGTATGAGTATTGAGCAATGAAGTTAAATTTACACGGCCGGATCAGAGCTCCACGGTCCCGCTGAAGACAAAAACGGCGCCGCCGGTAAGCACGATGTGCCTTGCAGTATCCGGGGTATCTTTGTCGAAAGATACGGAGAGCTGGCCGCCCATGGCCTCTACAGGCACTTCAAAATGGCCGGTGGCCAGGCCCGACGACACGATCGCCGCCGCGGTAACGCCGGTACCGCAGGCCAGCGTTTCATCTTCTACACCCCGCTCATAGGTACGGATCCGCAGGCCCGCAGCTTCGCGCTGTACAAAGTTTACATTGATGCCTTTAGGCTGATAAGCTTCACGGTTCCGGATAGCGCGGCCCTGGCCGAATACGTCGTAGTTGCGGACATCCTCCACCCATTGCACAAAGTGCGGCGAGCCGGTGTCCAGGACCGCCCGGCCGTCCCGGCGTTCGATCCCGGTCACGTCCTGCATATGCAAAGCCACACGGCCGTCGTCCAGGATGCGCGCTTTATGCATTCCGTCAATGGCCCGGAAATGCATCTCCCTGCCGGCCACGCCCAAACGGCAGGCAAAGGCGGCGATGCAGCGGCCGCCATTGCCGCACATGGTACTTTCGTTGCCGTCGGCATTGTAATACACCATCTCGAAATCCGCACCGGGCGTATGCTGCAGCAGCATCAGGCCATCGGCGCCAATACCAAACCGCCGGTGGCACAAACGGGCTATTTGTGCGGCGTCCGGCCTTACGCTCCCCTCCCGGTTGTCGATCAGGATAAAATCGTTTCCGGCGCCGTGGTATTTAAAAAAGGCTGTTCCCATCGATGCAAAATTACAGTTCTTTTGTCTGAAATATAAGACCGCAGGAAGGCGCTTCCATACTGCCGGCAGGGCCGGGTTTGCTTATCAGGGCCTCAACCAGTAATTTCGCGACTTATCAGGTATTGTATGAGCCACACAAGCTATCCGAAGGAGAAGATCCGGATCCTGCTGCTGGAGAATATAAGCGAGCAGGCTGCCCGCTTTTTTCAGGACAAGGGCTATACCCATGTAGAAAGGCTTGCCGGCGCTTTAAGCGAAGAAGAGCTGATCGGGGCCATAAAGGAAGTGCACATACTGGGCATCCGCTCCAAGACCCATGTTTCGGAGAAAGTGCTGCAAGCTGCTTCCAGGCTGCAGGCCATCGGGTGCTTTTGCATCGGCGTAAACCAGGTGGACCTGGAGGCAGCCACCCGCCACGGCATACCGGTGTTCAATGCGCCTTACAACAATACCAGGAGCGTGGCAGAGCTGGTGCTCGGCTTCTCGGTCATGCTGATGCGCAGGGTAATTGATAAGAACAATGCCGCCCATAAGGGTATATGGCAAAAGGAAGCTGCAGGCAGCCACGAGCTCCGGAACAAGACGATAGGCATTGTAGGCTACGGCAATATCGGCACGCAGGTCGGCATCATCAGCGAATCGCTGGGTATGAAGGTGAAATACTATGACCAGGAAACCAAGCTCCCGCTGGGCAATGCAGTGGCCTGCAAAACCCTGGACGAGCTGCTCGGGGGCAGCGATATTGTGACCCTGCATGTACCTTCAACCCCGCAAACCAAGCACATGATCGATGCGGCAAGGCTGGCACGATGCAAAAAAGGCACGATCCTGATCAACTGCGCACGCGGCGATGTGGCAGATCTGGAAGCGCTGGCCGCTGCATTGAAAAGCGGGCATATCGGCGGGGCCGCCGTGGATGTATTTCCCCGGGAGCCGGAAAAGAACGGCGACCGCTTTTACACGCCGTTGCAAGGGCTGGCCAACGTAATCCTTACCCCGCACATCGGCGGCTCTACCGAAGAGGCGCAGGTCAATATCGGTGAGGATGTAAGCCAGAAGCTGTTCAGCTACCTGGAGCAAGGCGTATCCTACGGGTCGCATACGGTACCACCGATCAGCCTGCCTGCCATCGAGGGCGCGCATCGTATCCTGCATATCCACAACAATGTGCCCGGCGTTCTGAGCGCGATCAATACCCGGCTTTCGGGGCATGGCGTCAATATACTGGGCCAGTATCTCAAAACAAACGATCATATCGGGTATGTGGTGCTGGATGTAGACAAACAACTGTCGCAGCAAGCCATAGAGCTGCTCCGGGAAGTAAAGGAAACGATCAAGGTGCGGCTGCTGTATTGAGGAAACCGTTAAAAAAGCGCCTATATTTTTTCAAACCAGTTGTTAAAAGGATCAAAGGGCTTACATTACATTTCATTTACACTTATCTTTACTTATTGTCCAAAAACCAAATTGCAGTAACATCAGCATGAGTTATTTTATCAAAAGAGCAGGGTTTTGTATTACTGTTTTATTATGTCTTCTCTCCACCGGCCTTCGCGCCCAGATCGATATCAACACTTTCAAAAATTACCAGCTTTCGGCGCCGAGGGTAGCCAAGGCTTATAGCCAGTATAACGAGGTACTGAGAAAAGAATTTGAAAAGAAGAACCTGGCTTATCCCCCGAAAGATATTTACATCCGGGCGTTCAAGGCGCATAACGAATTTGAGGTTTGGGTACGCAATCCCGGTGTAGACACCTTTACGCTGTTCAAGCTCTATAAAATATGCGCCCTGTCGGGATCGCTCGGCCCCAAGCGCTGGGAAGGCGACCGCCAGGTGCCGGAAGGCTTTTACTTCATCTCCGACTTTAATCCCAAAAGCGATTTTTACCTTTCGCTGATGCTCAATTATCCCAACTATTCGGACCTTATCCTGGGCAACAAGGCTACCCCTGGCGGCGATATCTATATCCACGGCGGATGCGTAACAGTGGGATGCCTGCCGATGCAGGATGCGGGCATACAGGAGATCTATACGCTCTGCCTCAACGCCAAATTCAACGGCCAGAACAATATCCCGGTGCATGTGTTCCCCGTGCGGTTTAACAAGACGGGCCTTAATTTCCTGGGCAGGGAATATGCCGACGACACTACCCGCCAGCGCTTCTGGATCAACCTGAAAGCCGGCTACGACTATTTCGAAAAGAACCATACCCTGCTGCCGGTTATGTACAACCAGGAAGGGAAATATATATTTTAAATCCCCCGCAAAAATAACCGGAGGGCGATAACGAGATGTTATTGCCCTCTTTTTTTACCGTATCCTTACATTTCGCCACGGGCTTAATAGTACCTTTGCCAAAATTTTTTTCATGAGATTATCAACGGCTCTGCTCCTGTGTGCGGCCACCGGCTGTGTGAACCAGCTCAATGCACAAAGCAATTCATCCTTGCCCAAAGACAACCTGACCTTCGAAGGCGAAAAGCATTTCCGCAACGTACGCCAGCTCACTTTCGGCGGCGATAACGCGGAGGCTTACTTCAGCGCCGACGGCAAAGCCATCTCCTTCCAGCGCACCTCGCCGAAAGACGGCGTGCCCTGCGACCAGATCTTTTACGGCGTATTGCCGAAATCTGCAAAGGAAAAGTTCAGCTACAAAATGGTGAGCACCGGCAAGGGGCGCACCACCTGCGCCTATGTGATGCCCGACGGCAAACATGTGCTGTATGCATCTACGCACTTAGGCAGCCCCGACTGCCCGCCGGTACCGGACCGCAACGTAGTGAAGAAGTATATCTGGCCGATCTACGACAGCTATGATATTTTCGTATCGGATCTGAATGGCAAAATAGTGAAGCAGCTGACCAGGGAGCCCGGCTACGACGGCGAGGCAGTGGTTTCGCCCAAAGGCGACAAGATCATCTTTACTTCCATGCGCAACGGCGACCTGGACCTGTATACCATGAACATAGACGGGTCGGATGTGAAACAGATCACTACCGACCTGGGCTACGACGGCGGCGCATGGTTCAGCCCCGACGGCAGCAAGATCGTATGGCGCGCTTCCCGTCCCAAAACGGAAGAAGAGATAAAGGAATACAAAGATCTGCTGGCGCAGGGTATGGTAATGCCTACCCATATGGAAGTATTTGTAGCAGATGCCGACGGCAGCAATATCCGCCAGGTTACCCGCCTGGGGCAGGCCAACTGGGCGCCCAACTTTACCCCCGACGGCAAGCGCATCATCTTTTCTTCCAACCACGAGTATAAACGGGGCTTTCCTTTCAACATCTATATTGTGGACCTGGACGGCAATAACCTCGAAAAAATATCGCGCGACAACGGCTTTGACGCCTTCCCGATGTTCTCTCCCGACGGGAAAAAGCTGATCTTCAGCTCTAACCGGAACAACGGCGGCACCCGCGATACCAACCTCTTTATCTGCGATTGGGTGGAGTAAACGCCTGCATGCATCCTGAAAGAAGGGAGCCGCTATACAGGGCTCCCTTCTTTTATATTATCTTCCGATCCGTGGCGTTTACAATACTACCTGCCTTTCCTTGGCCTCGGCCACCCATTGCAAGGCCAGCTTCAGCTGCTCTTCGCGGCTCATATCGCTGTTGTCGAGCAGGCGGGCATCGGCCGCCCGGCGCAGGGGACTTTCTTCCCGGTTGCTGTCTATATAGTCGCGCAGCTCCAGGTTATGCTTTACCTCTTCGATCGTAATATCGGGATTGGTGGCATACAATTCCTGGAAACGGCGCTTTACGCGGATCTCGGGATCGGCGGTCATAAATATCTTCAGTTCCGCGTCGGGAAACACTACGGTACCGATATCCCTTCCGTCCATCACCAGCCCCTTGTGTTTGCCCATTTTCTGCTGCTGCTCCACCGCAAAAACACGCACATCCCTGATTGCCGCCACTTCGCTCACCTTTTCCGCCACGACCATGTCCCTGATATACCGGGAAACGTTTTCATCATTGAGGAACATCTCCGTCTTTTTGGTTTCGGGGTGCGCTTCAAAATGAAGGTTGATATTTTTCAGGGCTTCCCGTATCTCTTCCGGGTGCTTCAGCGAAACATTCTCTCTCAGGAAATACAAGGTAATGGCGCGGTACATGGCACCTGTATCGATATACGCATAATGCATCTGCTCGGCAAGGTCTTTCGCAAGAGTGCTCTTCCCGCAGGAAGAGTAGCCGTCTATCGCAATAATGATTTTCATATCGGTCTGGTTTTAAAGCTGCATGCACCAATAGCAGTGCCATCATTTTCTTCTATGCAAAGGTAACTTTATTTACCCGATTTTAAAAGGCGGCGCAGCAGGGGGAATGCCCTAACTTTGTCTTCCGAAAAAGACCAGCTCATGGAACATATACCCGGAACTGTACGGCGCTTCAGTCTTGGTTTCAGCCCCTGCCCCAACGATACTTTTATTTTTGACGCCATGGTCAATGGCGGGATGGATACGGGGGGGCTGCAGTTCGATTATGCAATGGAAGATGTGGAAACACTGAACCAATGGGCCTTCGAGGGCAAGCTGGACATTACCAAGCTAAGCTATAATACGCTGCTCCAGGTGAGCGACCGGTATGCCCTGCTCGACAGCGGCAGCGCCCTGGGCCGCGGCGTGGGGCCGCTCGTGGTCCGCAGCGCTGCTTCGGAGATGCCGGCCGCCGACCTCGGCAGCTATTTCAGCCAGGCCCGCATCGCTATTCCGGGGCATAATACCACAGCCAACCTGCTGTTTACGCTTGCTTTTCCCCAGGCCCGGAACAAGACAGAGGTCCTGTTCAGCGAAATCGAGGACCAGGTGCTGCGAGGTGAGTTTGACTGCGGGCTGGTGATCCATGAAAGCCGCTTCACCTACCGGCAGCGGGGGCTCGAAAAGCTGATGGATATGGGCGACTGGTGGGAGCAGGTAAGCGGAGCCGCCATTCCGCTTGGCGGCATCTGCATCCGTAGAGATATACCGAAGCCGGAAGCGCTGGCCATTCAGGAGCTGATCCGCGAAAGCCTGCAGCTGAGCTGGAGCCGCTACCCGGAACTTTCCGCCTTCGTGAAGGACAATGCGCAGGAAATGGAAGAGGATGTAATGAGAAAGCACATTAATCTTTATGTCAACGAATATTCGCTCTCGTTAGGCGCCGAAGGGAGAAAAGCGGTAGATACCTTGTTTGCCAGGGCAAGGGCCCAGGAGCTGATACCGGCATTACCGAACCAGGTCTATATCTGACACAAGGCGCAGAGCGCTTCCCGGCTCAGAATTGCAGGTGCTTTACCGTAAGGCCGTTGTTGATCAGCTGTTTTAAGGAATCTATGCCGATCTTCAGATGCAGCTCGGCAAAGTTGCGGGTTACTTTTTCATCCCCTTTGGAGGTTTTCACGCCTTCGGGTATCATAGGCTGATCCGATACCAGCAGCAGCGCCCCTGTAGGGATCTTGTTGGCAAAGCCGGTAATAAAAATGGTAGCGGTTTCCATATCGATGGCCATTGCCCTGAGGCGTTTCAGGTAGGTTTTGAACTCCTCGTCGTGCTCCCATACCCTGCGGTTGGTGGTATAGCAGGTGCCGGTCCAGTAATCCTTTGCATAGTCGCGTATTGTGGTCGAGATCGCCTTCTGCAAAGCGAAGGCGGGCAGGGCAGGCACTTCGGCGGGGAAGTAATCATTGCTGGTTCCCTCTCCCCGGATCGCGGCTATAGGCAGTATAAGATCGCCTACCTTGTTCTTTTTCTTCAGCCCGCCGCATTTGCCCAGGAACAATACGGCCTCGGGCCTTATGGCCGAGAGCAGGTCCATAATGGTTGCTGCACCCGGGCTGCCCATCCCGAAGTTGATAATGGTGATGCCGTCGGCCGTAGCGCAGGGCATGGGTTTGTCGAGCCCCACAATAGGCACATCGTGCATTTTGGCAAAGAGCTCCACATAGCGGTAAAAGTTGCACAGCAGAATATACTTCCCGAATTCCTTCAGTTCCAGCCCTGTATACCGGGGCAGCCAGTTCTCTACTATTTCGCCTTTTTCTTTCATACGGTCGGTCCTTTTACCATACTAAAATAAGCCTTTTTTCCAAGCCAACCCCAGCCCGCGCAGCTGCCGGTGTTACTATTTTATAAAGCCAAAGCCGCCGGTATGGCTACCGGCGGCCTGTTGCATTGTGCGCTCTTTTACTTCAACACTTCGAACTTGCGTATAATAAAGCCCTGATCGGTCAGTATCCGCACGGAATACATGCCGGAAACCAGTCCTGCTACAGAGAGGCGGTGCTTCGTTCCGCTGTCGGCTTTATGCCGGTACACCACAGCGCCTACTGCATTGAAGATCGTAACTTCTTCCATTTTTACCCGGTCGCTCTTGTTGTCGATGGTAAGGAAGCTGCTTGAAGGGTTGGGGTACAGCGTGACCGCTGCCTGTTCTGCGCCCAGCTTCACGATACCCGTGGGAAGGTCTACATTGATCATCAGGCTTACGGTATAGCTGCTGCAGCTATTGTATACGGTAAGCGTTACCAGATAATCGCCGCTTGCTGCATAGATATGGGTCGGGTTTGCCTGTAGAGATATCGGGCTGCCATCGCCGAAATCCCATTCATAGGAAGCGACATCGGTAGGGTTGAGGGCCGAAAACCGTACTTTACCCATGTCTTCGTAGAACAGAGGAATAAAGTTGAACCCTTCCACCCTGGGACCGGGATAGAATGCCACATGCTTGTCTTCGGTGAGCACGCAGTTGTAGGGAGTCGTAATAGTAACGGAATAGGTGCCGGAATCGGTGACATCGATCGTCTGGGTAGCGGCTCCCGTGTTCCATAAGAAGGAGTAGCCTGCGTTACCGGCATCCAGGGTAATCTGGCTGCCTTCGCATATACTGGTATCGTTGCCCAGCGATGCTACGGGCAGGGGGCGCATGATTACATTGGTGCTGCTGGTAATCACGCAGCCGTGTATGCTTTTGATGTCTACGGAATAAATACCGCCGGTATTTACATTGATCGTTTGCGTAGTGTTGGCCCCCGGTGTCCAGAGGAAAGTGCTCCCGGTATTGCCTGCATTCAGCGTGGCTATGTCTCCTTCGCAGAGATCGGTAGCAGCCGGCAGGTTGTTAACCGGCACAATACCGGGCGTAATGTTTCTCGCATCGGAGCTGTTGCACCCGTTGAGGGAAACCAGCACGGAGTAGGTGCCGGCGCTGTTCACGGATATTGTCGGGGTAGAAGCTCCCGTATTCCAGGCATAGGTGGCGCCGGAATTGGTAGCATCCAGGGTATAGGTAATGCCGGGGCAGATGGTGGTATCGTTGCCCAGGTTTACAGTGGGGAACGGCCGCACCTGGGCCTGAACCGCCTGCCTGGGGCTCGACTCGCAGGATCCTGACGCCGCGCTGATGTAGTAGGTGGTAGTAGCCGTAAGGGATGGCGTGGTAAAGGTATTGCCGGTAGCCAGTGCCGTACCGCCGGTAGCTGCGCTGTACCATTTGATATTCGCTCCGGCTACGGTGCTTGCTTTAAGGGTTACAGTGCCGGAGCCGCACACAAAGCTGTCGGCATAAGCGGTAATGGCCGGGGCAACACACGCTGTCGTAAAGTTGGTTACCGGCGACCACTGGCTTGTATCCCCCGCGCCGCAAACCGCCCGCACATAATAGTCGTACGACGTAGCGGCTGTCAGTGGCGGGTTTAGTACATAAGGCTTGGTCGGGGTAAAAATGGAAGTACCGGCGGTAGCGGGGCTAAAGCCGGCAGGCCCGTACTTGATCTGCCATTGCCCCGGTGTGCCGGTTTGTGTCCAGTTAAGCGTAGCGGATGTTGTGGTGACGGCGGTGGCTGTAGGCGCAGTAGGCGCCGGGCAGGAAGCAACCGCAGTGTTCGCCGCCACGGTCACTGCAAAGATATTAATAATTGCAGCGGCAACGCTGGTGGTATGCTTGGTAATCTGTATGCTGGCAATGGGCTTGGTTTGATTAGCCGTAGCAATAGGAATTTCAATCTGGTACAGGCGCGGGTTGCCCGGGCTGCCGCTTGAGGGCTGCAGCACATTGGTAGTGCGCACCATCCGGCCGATGCCTGCAATGGCTATCGGTTGGGTATTGGAGTCGAACCAGTCGGGCAGCAGTACCGGGGTAGTAATAGGCTGGTTGGTGCCATCGGTAAAATTGATCTGCCCGGTAAAATAGCTGATGCCGTTGCCTGAAGTGCCCAGCAGGAAAACACTGAGCGCAGCAGGGTTGGATGCCAGTGTCAGTGTACCCGAGCTGCCGTTCGCCGCTATTCTCAGGTCATTATTGCCCTCGAAAGGCGTAGCCCAGGGAGCCATTTTGAAAGATAGTCCCGGCGTGGCCACAACCGTGCTGTTGATGATGCCGTTGGCAGGTAACCCGAAAGTGGAAGGAGTGCTGGTTGCAGTCTGCTGCCAGCCATTGGTAAGGAATATCTCATCCCACCCATCCACATCATTGTTTGTTTTGGCCACGCCAGTACCCACGCCATTGGCCACCACGTCCGCGTTCAGGCTGGCGGAAGTTATCTCGACAGGCAGGTAGGTAGTCGGCACCGGCGGTTCCTGGATGCTTACTGCAAAAACGTTCAGCGTAGCGTCTGCTCCCGACCCGGATATGCGCGTAACCAGGATGCTGGATATCAGCTTGCTCTGATTGGCCGCGGCAATAGGTACAGTATACTGGTAAAGGTTGGGGCCGGCAGGAAAAGTGGAGCTATTGGCCAGGTTGGTATTCATATCCAGCCGCTTGAAGCCTGTCAATGCAACGGAGGTGCCGCCATACCAGTCGGCCACATTTATGGTGGTGGCTGCCTGGTTGGAGCCATCTGTAAAATTGACCTGTACCGTCATTACGGAGCTTCCGCTCCCCGTAACGGCCAGTATGTACAGGTTCTGGGCCGCGGCAGGCGTCTGGAAAGTAAGCGTGGCCGAAGTATTGGTGGCAAGCCTGAGGTCGTTATTGGCCGAATAGCTGGCCAGCTGGAAAGTAAGCCCGGCAGTCAGCGCGCTGTTGATCAATCCCGTTGCGGGCAGGCCTGTTGTGAAAGGCGTAGAAGTGCTGTTGAGCTGCCAGCCGTTGGCAACAAAACAAAAATTCACACCATCCACATCGTCGGTCGTTGTAGCGACCGCCGTGCCCACGCCGTTGGCTATCACATCGGCATTAAAACCCGAGCTTACGGTAAGCGGCACATACGCGGCGTCGGCCCAGCGGGCCACCCCAAAGACGCATAACGACGCTATAAGTAATTTTTTCATCATGGAAGACATATTTAAAACCATTTAATAAGGGTGCTCCTTACCCTTTGTAATGATAGTCAAAAATAGCGGATCAAACAACTAAAGACTCATTAGGAGGCCTTTAACGTTGGGAAAGACATCAAAATGTAGGTTTATCAATGTATACCTCCATTCCTGGATGGGAGTGCGCATCTGCAGCCACATTTTTCATTTCTCCATAATATTGAACTACCTTTGCTCCTCTTCAAAAATCCGCTTAACCTCATTTTTTAAACATAATGGAAAATCAAAATCAGGATCAGCAGCAGATCAATATCGAACTGACAGAAGAAATCGCTGACGGTACGTATGCCAATCTGGCTATCATTACCCACTCTTTTGCCGAATTCGTGATCGACTTCGTCAATGTAATGCCGGGCGTACCCAAAGCAAAAGTTAAATCCAGGGTAGTAATGACCCCGCAGCACGCCAAAAAGCTGATGCGCGCGCTGATCGACAATATCAAGCGCTACGAAGCCCAGAACGGGGTGATCAAGGACCAGGAACAGGCCGCCCTCCCCTTCACTTTTGGCGGCCCCGCTGCAGAAGCCTAAGCGGCCCTCCTACCATTCACAGATTTAATTAGCATAATGACTGAAAAAATCCTCATTCTCGATTTCGGATCCCAGTACACCCAGCTCATCGCCCGGAGTGTCCGGGAACTGAACGTGTATTGCGAGATCGTACCCTGTCTTAAACCGGTAGCCGTTACGCCCGAAGTAAAAGGCATTATTCTTTCCGGAAGCCCGTTCTCGGTAAACGACCTGAATGCCCCCAAGCCCGACATTTCAGTGCTGGCGGCCCAGGTGCCCGTGCTGGGCGTATGTTACGGCGCACAGCTCATTGCACAGCAGAACGGCGGCGTGGTGGCCAAATCCAACAGCCGGGAATACGGCAGGGCGCATCTCCGTTTCCGGGAGAAGGAAACGCTCTTCAATACCGTGGCCGAAGAAAGCCAGGTATGGATGAGCCACAGCGACTCCGTTAAGGAGCTGCCCGGGCAGTTTACCCTGCTGGCTACTACTGAAAGCATCCCGGTTGCCGCCTATAAAGCCAACAATTACCCTCATCCTGTTTATGGTATCCAGTTCCACCCGGAAGTAACCCACAGCACGGAAGGCCGGCAGATCATCAAGAACTTCGTGGTAGATGTATGCGGCTGCGAGCAGAGCTTTACACCCGCCGCCTTTGTAGAAGAGGCAGTAGCGGCAATCAGGGACAGGGTCGGCAACGAGAAGGTGGTCATGGCCCTCAGCGGCGGCGTAGACTCTACGGTAGCTGCCACCCTGATCCACAAAGCGATCGGCGACCGGCTTTACTGCATCTTCGTAGACAACGGCCTGCTGCGTAAAAATGAGTTTGCGCAGGTAATGGAAGGCTATAAGCACCTCGGGCTTAATGTAAAGGGAGTTGATGCCCGCCAGCGCTTCTATGACGAGCTCTCCGGCATAAGCGACCCCGAAAAGAAACGCAAGATCATCGGCCGTTTATTCATTGATATCTTCCAGGAAGAAGCCCAGGCTTTAACCGGTGTCAAATTCCTGGGCCAGGGCACTATCTACCCGGACGTGATTGAATCCGTATCAGTAAACGGGCCGTCGGTAACCATCAAATCTCACCACAACGTAGGCGGCCTGCCCGATGTGATGAAAATGGAGCTGGTAGAGCCATTGCGCTTCCTGTTCAAGGACGAAGTAAGGCGCGCCGGCAAAGAGCTGCAGCTCGACGATATCTTCCTGAAACGCCACCCCTTCCCCGGACCAGGCCTGGCCATCCGGATACTGGGAGCCATTACTCCGGAAAAAGTAGCGATGCTGCAGGAAGCCGATGCCATTTATACCCAGCTGCTGCGCGATACCGGCGAATACGACCGTGTATGGCAGGCCGGAGCCATACTGCTGCCGGTACAGAGCGTGGGGGTAATGGGCGACGAACGTACCTACGAGTATACCGTAGCCCTGCGCGCCGTAACCTCGGTAGACGGGATGACGGCCGACTGGGCGCACCTGCCTTATGAATTCCTGGCAAAGGTATCCAACGACATTATCAATAATGTAAGAGGCATCAACCGTGTAGTATACGATATCAGCAGCAAGCCGCCTGCTACTATCGAATGGGAATAAAAATGAAAAGCGCTCCGTACGGAGCGCTTTTCATTTGACCCCGTCCTGTCATTTTACAAAACAATCTCTCTGACGGGGTTTTGCGGGTCGAAATCCGCGTTCAGCTCCGCGATATAGCTTAACATTTCCTTACGCCCGGTAAACTTCTCCGCCGAGGTCACAAAGGTACACGGGATATACTCCCACTCTTCCTTCATCCGGTTCACAAAAGCCTTTACATTACGGGCGGTTTCGGACTGCGTATTTTTATCGGCCTTGGTAAACACTATATTAAAAGGGATTCCCCATTCGCCCAGCTGCGCCAGGAATTCCAGGTCGATCTTCTGTGGTGTAAGCCGGCTGTCGATCAGCACAAATACGGTTTGCAGGTTGATGCGTTGCCGGAAATAATCGGCCAGCATCTTCTGCCAGGCCACGCGCTGCGCCTGCGATCTTTTTGCAAAGCCATAGCCGGGCAGGTCCACCAGGTACCAGCCGCCCTCCTGGTTTTTGCCGCCATTGATCAGGAAGTGGTTGATCAGGGTAGTTTTGCCGGGCGTTTTCGACACCTTGGCCAGCTTGCTGTTGTTCGTCAGCATATTGATGAGGGAAGATTTGCCCACATTGGAACGGCCGATGAAAGCATATTCCGGCTTATCGGCTTTGGGGCATTGCTCCACCTTTGCACTGCTGACGAGATATATAGCGTTGTTGATTTCCATTATTGCTTATCTTTCCTTGGCCAGGCGCTGCCGCTGCAGGGGGTTGGCGGTATATTCGGCGTATTCAGCCCTTTTTCTCAGGATGTCGATTGCCTGGTACACGGCTTCCCGCATGGAATCGGGAGAAGCCATGTTCTTCCCCGCAATGTCAAAGGCAGTTCCGTGATCCGGCGACGTGCGCACCACAGGCAATCCGCAGGTATAGTTCACGCCCTCCCCGTTGTTCAAAGACTTAAAGGGGATCAGGCCCTGGTCGTGGTACATGGCCATCACTGCATCGAATTTCCGGTAATGGTGGTGGGCAAAGAACCCATCCGCGCTGAAGGGGCCGTAGGCCAGTACCCCGCCCTGCTGCAGCTGCTCGATGGCCGGTTTGATAACGGTCTGCTCCTCCTGCCCCATCAGGCCGTCGTCGCCGGCATGTGGGTTAAGCCCCAGCAAGGCAATCTTAGGCCTGGAGATACCAAAATCTTTTACCAGGGCATCCTTCAGTATCTGTGTTTTACGGACGATCAGCTCCGTGGTAAGCGATCCGGACACTTCGGACACCGGGATATGCTCGGTGACCAGGCCTACCCGGAAACCTTCATTATACAGCAGCATGACCACGTCCCTGGCGCCAAACATTTCCTTAAAGAAGGGAGTATGACCCGTATAGGGAAAGTCGGGGATCTGGGTATTTTTCTTGTGGATCGGCGCGGTTACGATCGCATCGATCTGCCCGTCTTTCAGGCACTGGGCTGCGACCAGCAGGGAACGTACCGCATACTTGCCGCCCTCGGGCGTCAGTTCACCCGGCGCGATCGCCACCTCCTCCTCCCAGCAGTTGAACACATTGACCTGCTTGGGATTGAGCGTGTCGAAACTCTTGGTGCTGGCAAAGTTGAAGGGGTGCTCCGTAATAGTCTTGCGGTAGTAGTTGATCGCCTTATTGGAAGCAAAGATCACGGGTATGCACAGGTCGAGCATACGGTTATCCGAAAAGATCTTGATGATCAGCTCCAGGCCCACGCCGTTCAGATCCCCGGTCGTTATGCCTATAATTGGTTTCTCCATATCCTTACAGGAAGATTAATTGCAGGGCAACAGGCCCGCAAAGCGGCTGCAAATTACTGAATGATATCCATATTAGGCTATCCGGCAGGCAGGTCCCGGCCCGGGATACAGTTTATACTTACGTTATCCCGGGCCGGCGCTTTGCCCGGCTCCTTTTTAATTCCTTACCTTTGCAGCTTTAATTGAAAAAATCCCTCTATGACGGCCGAAAAAAAAGTGTTTGACAACATCCTGGAAACCATTGGCAATACGCCCCTTATCAAGCTGCATAAAACAGTAGCGGATCTTCCCTGCCCTGTATATGCCAAAGTGGAATTCTTTAATCCCGGCAACTCCATCAAGGACCGTATGGCGCTGAAGATGCTGGAAGTGGCGGAACAGGAAGGAAAGATCAAACCCGGCGGCACCATTATCGAAGGTACTTCGGGCAACACGGGGATGGGCCTGGCGCTGGCCGCCATACAAAAAGGCTACCGCTGCATTTTTACCACTACCGACAAGCAATCCAAAGAAAAAGTCGATATCCTTAAGGCCTTCGGCGCGGAAGTGATCGTATGCCCTACCAATGTAGAGCCCGAAGATCCGAAATCGTACTACTCCGTATCCAGAAGGCTGGCCAAAGAAGTGCCGAACAGCTGGTACGTGAACCAGTACGATAACCTGGCTAACCGCCTGGCCCACTACGAGCAGACCGGCCCCGAGATCTGGGAGCAGACCGAAGGAAAGATCACGCACCTGGTAGTGGCTACCGGCACAGGCGGCACCATTACCGGTACAGGCAAATACCTCAAGGAAAAAAATCCGAACATCCAGGTATGGGCGATCGACAGCTATGGCTCCCTACTGACCAAGTGGTTCAATACCGGCGAAATCGACATGAAAGAAGTGCACCCCTATATTACCGAGGGCATAGGTGAGGACTTTGTTCCGGAAAATTACGACAGGAACTGTATAGACCATTTTGAGAAGGTAACCGATAAGGACGGGGCCGTGATGGCCCGCCGCATCGCCAAGGAAGAAGGCATTTTTGTCGGCTATTCCGCCGGATCCGCGCTTTCGGGCCTGAAACAGCTGAAAAGCAGGCTGAAGAAGGACGACCTGGTGGTGGTGATCTTCCACGATCACGGCAGCCGCTATGTAGGCAAGGTGTATAACGACGAATGGATGCTCGACCGCGGCTTCCTCGATGTCAATACCGTGCAGGACCTGATCGGCGGACTGGGCCGGCGCAGGCTGGTAACCGTAGACGCCGGGGATACCGTGCAGGCCGCCATCGAGCTGATGCAGAAATACGACATCGAGCAGATGCCGGTAAAGACCGGCGATGAGATTACGGGCTCCGTGTCGCAGCAGGGCCTGTTCAAAAAGCTGATGCAGGACATCAGCCTCAAAGAGCAAAGCATTGCCGCCGTACAGGAAGCGCCCATTCCCGTGGTGGCTATGGATACACCCCTGGAACGGCTGCCCAGCTATATCAATAAGGAAAATGGCGGCGTGCTTGCCAAGGACGACAGCGGCAACTACCACATTATCACCAAATACGATGTATTAAACGCACTGTCTAAAAGCTAAAACCGGGACAAGGCGCAGCCGGCCGGGCTGAAAACTCCGGATAAGGAATTTTAATTTTTGAATTATAATAAAAAGGTGTACCTTTGCGCTCCGATTTTGTGAGGTACTATTAAATACAATTAAATTAACAATGGCTAACGCAACCATCGACGCTAAAAAAGCAAATATTTTTAAAACCTACGGCGGATCTGAAAAAAATACAGGTTCTGTTGAAGCCCAGATCGCTTTGCTGACTGAGCGCATCCAGCATATCTCTGCCCACATGAAGAATGGCAATAAAAAAGACCATTCCTCCAACCTGGGCCTGATCAAAATGGTAGGACAGCGCAAACGCCTGCTCACCTACCTGAGCCGCACCAACCTGCAGGGTTACCGTGAGCTGATCGCCAAGTTAGGTCTGCGTAAATAATTATATATGATCTTCATACAGAACTATTCCCAACCGGTTAAAAGTTGGGAATAGTTTTTTGCGTTTGGTCTTTTTTAGCAGGCAGCCTCAACGTAGGGCCACTGCCGAAACAATAAAGAATCCCGGTAATGCTGAAAAAATACGGAACCCTGATCTGGAGATTTTGTGTAGTGCTGGCGCTGACCGCGGCCCTGATAGCCTTTATCGGCAAAGGAGCGCAACTGCCCATTATCCTCTGTGCCGTGCTGCTCGCGCTCAATACCGCATTCTTCATCATGGTGTTGCTAAAGCACCTGAAGGGACGCAGGCAGGGACTATAAGAGAACTATCGAAAAACGAAATATAAATACCGTCCTTTTATACTCGGGGCAAGAGGACAAATTCGCTGAAACAAAGCCCCAAGATGACACAATAAATAAGCAATTATGACGCTGAATCCGATTTCCGTCTCGTTCAAACTGGACGATGGACGCGAAGTTACAATCGAAACGGGCAAGCTCGCCCGCCAGGCCGACGGGGCCGTAACCGTACGCTGCGGCAACGCTATCATCCTCGCAACTGTAGTAGCCGCTACCGAACCCAAACCCGGGCAGTCTTTCTTTCCCCTGACTGTCGACTACCAGGAAAAATTCGCTTCTGCAGGCCGTATTCCCGGCTCTTTCTTCAAGCGCGAAGGCCGCATCAGCGATTATGAAGTATTGATCTCCCGCCTGATCGACCGCGCACTCCGCCCCCTGTTTCCTGAAAACTATTTCTGCGAAGTGCAGGTGATCGTAAACCTGATCTCCAACGACCCCGAAGTACAGCCCGATGCGCTGGCCTGCCTGGCCGCTTCTGCCGCACTGGCCGTTTCCGATATTCCCATCCAGGAAATCATTTCTGAAGTACGTGTAAGCCGCATCCATGGCGAATACGTGATCAACCCCACCACTACCCAGCTGAAAGAGGCGGATATGGACTTCATTATCGGCGCCACCGAGAAGAACATCATGATGGTGGAAGGCGAAGCCAAGGAGTGCCAGGAAGAAGACCTGATAATCGCTATCGAAAAAGCGCACGAGGCCATCCGCGTACAGGTGAAGGCCCAGGAGGAGCTCCGCGCCAAAGTGGGGGTAACCACCAAAAGGGAAATCCCGCCGCTGTACGAAAATGAAGAAATAAAGAATAAAGTAGAGGCCTTTGCGGCAGCCCGCATGCTGGAGATATCCAGGGGCGGCACTGCCAAGCACGAACGCGGCAGCCAGTACAAAGCCCTGAAAGACGAACTGATGGCCACCTTCCCCGAAGAAACGCCGGAGGAAGACCTGGCCCTGGCCAAGCGCCTTTTTGAGGACCTGCAGTACTATACCGTACGGAACATGATCCTGGACGAAGGCCGCCGCCTCGATGGCCGCAAGCTGGATGAAGTGCGCCCCCTCGTTATGGAAACAGACATCCTGCCCTCCCCCCACGGCTCCGCCCTCTTTACCCGCGGCGAAACCCAGTCGCTGACCACGGCCACCCTGGGCACCAAGGATGATGAAATGCTGATCGAAACTGCCGGCACTTCCGAATACAAAACTTTCTACCTGCATTATAATTTCCCTCCCTTCTCTACCGGTGAGATCAAGCCGCAGCGCGGCCCCAGCCGCCGGGAAGTAGGCCACGGCAACCTTGCCAAGCGCTCGCTGGAGATGATGATGCCCAAAGACTATCCGTATACCGTACGTGTGGTTTCCGACATCCTGGAGTCCAACGGCTCATCTTCAATGGCTACCGTATGCGCCGGCTCGCTGGCGCTGATGGATGCCGGCGTACCTTACCCCAAGCACGTAGGCGGTGTGGCCATGGGCCTGATCAGCCGTCCTTCCGACAAGAAATGGGCCGTGCTGACCGATATCCTCGGCGATGAAGACCACCTGGGCGATATGGACTTTAAGGTAACCGGTACCCGCGACGGCATCTGTGGTATCCAGATGGACATTAAAGTAGACGGCCTGAGCATGGACATCATGCGCAGCGCGCTGGAACAAGCCAAACGCGGCCGCCTGCATATCCTCGATGCCATGTACGAATGCATCCCGAGCTATCGTCCGGAGCTGAAGCCCCAGGCACCCCGCATCGAACAGCTGATCATCGACCGCGAATTCATCGGGGCCGTGATCGGGCCCGGCGGTAAGATCATCCAGGAGATCCAGCGCGAAACCGGCACCGAGATCAATATCGAGGAAGTAGGCGAAACCGGCGTGGTGAAGATATTCTCCAATAACGGCGAGAGCCTGAATAAAGCCCTGAAATGGATCAAGAGCATCGTAGCCGTTCCCGAGATCGGCGAAACCTACGATTCCGTGGTAAAATCGGTAATGCCTTACGGCGCGTTTGTAGAGTTCATGCCCGGCAAGCAGGGCCTGCTGCATATCTCTGAAGTAAGCTGGAAGCGCCTGGAAAGCCTTGATGGCGTACTGAGCGAAGGCGATAACATCAAGATCAAGCTGGTAGGCCTGGATCCCAAAACCGGCAAGTTCCGCCTGAGCCGCAAAGTACTGATGGAAAAACCCGAAGGCTATGTGGAGCAACCTGAAAGGCCCGAACGCGGAGAACGTCGCGAACGTCCTGAACGCCGCGAACGCCCTGAGCGCCGCCCCAAGGAGGAGCCCAAAGCACAGGAAAACGGTGAAGGATAAAATTCCCTTTTATAGAAAAGCCTGCGATCGATGATCGCAGGCTTTTTATTTGGCCTGAAGCAATCTCTTTAATTATCCCTAATAGTATGGCTACACAGCGAATTCTTTCCGCTGCAGTAGTTTTTATAGGCGATATTGTAAGCGAAATGCCGACAGGGCCAAATTATTCCCTATCTGTTAATGATGCAGCATAGCCTCCGGATCTTCCAGTACCATCTGCTCTTAGGCAGGCTTCAGATCCCGGATAATCGCCTTCCTGGAAGGACGTAGCCACACAAAAACCGCGATCACCAAAAGCGGCACCCCGAGAAGCACGTAGTCGCCGGTAAGCATAAACAGAACGATACCGATCAGCGAGGGCGCTTCCAGCAAAGCATACCGTATTATCGTAGCTGCCCGGTAGCTGCTGTATTTCCCTTCGCCGGCCGGCTGTTGCTGTAAGGCCGTTACTTTCCGGTTGAACAGCCGGTTGCCTGCCGCTAATGCACCGAACGCAAGCAGGTACATTACCAGGACCAGGATATGGCCGGTATCTGCAGGCAAGACAAAGGCACGCGGGCTCTTACCACTTAGCACCAACCCTGCAGCAAGGAGCAGAAACATTGCCTGCCCCCCGACCAGTGCCAGGTGCAATATCTGCAAAGTCCGTAAATACATTCCGGTAGTAGTCTGAGCCATAGCTCTAATAATGGTTACATACAAATATACAGAAGCCTGGCACAAACAGGAACAGGTATGGCATGGGTATTGAAAATATACCGCATCTTTACAAAAAATACCGGATGGGAATGATCATGAACCTGCTGCGTGTTTCTGAAGCAGCCCTGGAGCAGTATAGGCAAGACAGCTCCTTACTGGGAAAACGCATTTTCGAGGATACGCTCCAAGCGGGAAATGCAGAGGGGCAGCTATACGACATTGATAAATCCTGGGACGGGATTCTCTTCCTGCTTACCGGCAATAATTCGTCGGGGCAGGACCACCGGCTGTCCCGTATATTCTTCAGCGGACAGCTTATCGATCCCGACCAGGACCTGGGCTACGGGCCCGCACATTATCATACACCGGAACAGGTGAGGCATTTCCATGAAGCCATTCAGCACCTTTCGCCCCAGGCCCTGGGCGAACGCTTTGACGCAGCGCGTATGCAGGAGATCGGCGTATATCCGAATGTATGGACGCATGACGACACCAAAGATTATCTTACCGAATATTACGAAACCGTACAGGAAGCCTTTTCCAGCGCAGCGCAACATAACCAGGCACTGATCATCTTTATCAGCTGACTGGTATAGCCTGAATACGGAAAGCCCCGGCAGCATTGCCGGGGCTTTGTCAGTAATAAAAATTGTCAGCGCTGTACTTCAAACTTACGGATCACGAACCCTTTGTCGGTTTCGATGCGGATGGTATACATGCCGGAAGCCATTGCGTTCAGTTCCAGCCGCAGCAGCTTATTATTATCTGCTGCCCGGTCCATGATCACCTGTCCCAGGATATTGTACACTTTAAATCTTTGCATTTTTTCCGCCGATTCATTCCGGATCATCAGCTCCTCGCGCGCAGGATTGGGGTAAAGCGAGAACAGGCCGTCGGCCGGGCTTGTGTTCCCGATACCCGTGCTTTCGCCATATACACTGAAGACGTCTACGGTACGCGATGTGTTAACCACCAGGCCTGTACATTCGCCCACCATCGAAAGGCTCACGGTATAGATACCTTTGGCGGTGTAAGTATGCTGTACAAAATAACCGGTAGCTTCCGGCGACCCGTCGCCGAAATTCCAGGTATAGGAAAGGGCGTACATGGGATTGATGGGATAGAAGCTGTAGGTGCCCGAATCGGCATGGGTGGCATTAATACCGTCTACGGTGGGTATATCTTTCAGGATCACTTCAATATTGTCTACCCCGGTGCAGCCATACTGATCGGTAACCTGCACCTCAAAATATCCGGCGGAGTCTACGGTACGGGTCTGGCCGGTAGAGCCGTCATCCCAGAGATAGGTAGCGCCCGGATTGCCGGCATCGAGGGTTGTTGGCTCATACAGGCAGATCTCCTGGTCAGGCCCCAGGTCTACAACCGGCAGCGGCCGCAGCGTAAGGATAAAGGTGTCGACGCCGATACAGCCGTCTAAAGCGGTTACCCGCACATAATAGGTTCCCGCATTCATGACGGTACGGGTCTGTGCGGAAGTATTGTTGTCCCACACATGTATGGCTCCCGGGTAGCCGGCATCCAGGGTATAAGTATTGCCTGTGCAGATCGTGGCATCGGGGCCCAGGTCCACAGGCACGCTTGTCGAAGACTGGGTCGTTACTACCAGCGTATCATTGTAGGGGAAAGCGTCTCCCTGGCCGTTCGGCATGCTGGTCCAGGCTTTGATGGTAACCGGCGTATTGGGAAGAAACAATCCGTTCCCAAGGGTTATTACCGTTGTGTTGGAGGGCCCCAGCAAACCGGTATACGTTACCGGCGGCTGCAGCACGTTGTTCAGGCTCCAGTTAACCTGCACCGTATTGATAGGGGTAAGCCCTGCATTGATAATGGATACCCTTACCTCTTTTACGCTACTGCAATAAGTACCTAAGGGCGCCACCAGCGCGCTGACCCCTGCATCCGAGCCGATCTCGAATGCACCGGGCGTAGGCGCGGCCGAGCGCGGCCTGCCCAGGATATCGGTAGATACTGCCGTCAGCAGGTTTTCACCGTTTCCGTACAAGGCAAAATTCTGTGGTGTAAGGTCGCCCGTAGCCGCCGAAGTATATTGCGGATCCACACTGAGCGACCCTACCTCGAGCGCAGGAAACGCCGCCTGGAAAGCAGCCATCGTACTGTAAGCAGTGTTCATGTATGATCCGTAATACTGGGGACCCGGCTGGGAGGAGTTCACATAAATATTGTTGCGCTGGGCCTGCACCGTATTATTGTTGTTCAGGTCGGTATAGTAAAACCCGTACTTATCCCCTGCCGTGCCGCCCCTGATCGTTACCAGGTTATTTTTGAAGAAGACAGAGTTCAGCGAGTTGCTGTTGTAATAATCGCTTACCCAAAGGCCGTATACATCTCCCGTCCCGTCAGATGGCAGGTCGATGCTTACCGTATTATGGTATATATAATGTTCATCCTGCGCATTGTTATAATTCCCGCTGTACACACCAATGCCGTATATGCTGCTGCCGGCCGACCTTATATTATAAAGGGCATTATTGGCGATAAGCACCCTCTGCTGTGAATTATTATTGAGATAATACCAGTCACTATTTACGTAGATACCCCAGAAAACGGCAACGTTATTGCCTGTTGCCGATGGCGAAGCGGGATCATGTATCCGGTTGCCGATAATCCGGAGGTTATTTTCAGTGGCAGCAGTGTTATAGTTGCCGCCCCAGATATGGATCCCGAAAAAATTGCTCTGCACCAGCCTGTTCTTACGATGGATATCATTGTAAAGTATCTGCGTGCCCATACTGCTGTGGCCATAGATGCCGTAATGACTAAAGTTCTCGATCTCGTTATAAGCAATGATATTGCCGGTATCCACATCATTGTTCAGCCCGTTATAATAGTTATCGCCGAGCCTGATCCCGAATTGCGCACCGCCTCCGTTATTAGAGCCGTAGATATGATTGTGCCCTATGTAGCAATACGAAACGCTGCTGCTGTCGTTATTGGCGTTGTAATAGTAGTCCGAAATTGCAATACCGGCGCTTGCATAGGTGGAGCCGTTTCCGATGGACGACATATCGATAAAGCAGTGCGTAATGCTGTCGTAACGAATGCTATCCGTAAGCAGCACGCCATAGCCATACGCCTGGCCCAGGCTTTTTATTGTAAAGCTGTCCAGTGTCAGGTAATCCGCACCTTCGATATTGATTACCCCTATATCCATAGCGGTGCTTTCATATTGCACCGTGGCACCGTTCCCGTTGAAGCGTACTTTATTAACGGGCGATGTGCCCGGGATATGAGGGAAAATCACCTGTTCCGTATAAGGTCCGGAGCCGGGAGCCACATTAAAAGTAACAGCGCCGGTAACCCCGCATTTTAAGGCAGCCGCGGCAGCAGACATGGAAATAAAATTGGTGGATGTGCTGGGGGCATTATTATCGACCGTATAGGTTCCGCCTGCCAGTCCTGAGCCGATGCCCACGGTAATTACATTGGAAAGGCTCTGCGTACCGGTAAAAGAGCAGCTGGTGCGCAAACGGTACTGGGTAGCTGCCGTAATGCCGGCCGTATTGGTATAGAAAGAGGGTGTGGTAGCGCCCGTTATATCCGTCCAGGTGTTCGTGGTAGTATTGTAGTACTGCCACTGGTGGCCGATGCCGGGGCCAAGGGAATAGCCGGAGGCTGTTAAACTGAACAAGGCATTCGCACAGACTGCGGCAGGTCCTGAAGCTACCGGCGCAGCAGGTGTGCCGCTGCAATTCATGCCGGGAATAAAAGTAATCTTGCCCAGCCAGCCTTTGGCGCCTGCCGTGGGGCTTATCGGCGCCATGCCATAACCGGCATAACCGATATTGGGACCCGTAAACAGGTTGCAGCCGCCGCCGCTTATGGTGGTAGCGGCCACGCTACCATCCAGCCGCAGCGTGCCCCCCTGGCCGTTGGCAGCTATAATTGCGAGCCCGTAAGTAGCGCCTGCAGGCACCGACAAGGAAAGGCTGCTGAATAAAGGCTGGGTAGTGTTGTTTGTTGCGTTGGCAATGCCGGTCACATTAACACCGGAAGCCATTGTCCAGCCATTGCCCGTGGAAATGGCGCCGGGCAGGCCATTGATGGCCGAAGGCTTGTACCAGATTTCTACATTATTGGTCCCGAAAGCATTCAGGATGCCTTCGATGCCGGTTATGATTACGGGATAGCTGTTGGTATTCTGGAAATTGAAAGTGACTGCGGCGGCAGTGTCATCATTGGTAAAGGCCGCAGTAGTGCTCAGGCTCACCTGCGCGCCTGCAGTCCCTGCAAGCTGTACCAATACAAGCAACAGTAAAATCCTTACCGTATATGCATGTTTCATAACATGAGTAAAGATTTTTTTCATGGGCGGAAATCATTTTAAAAACGTTAAACAATAGTTTGGAACACCTAATTTACATATTATAAAGAAACAATGTAACGCTTTGGGGTAATACTTTATACAGTTATCTCTAATCCATTGCCCGACAGCCTGCCGCCCCCTGCTTTTGGGTGCCCCCGCCTCAATCTGACCACATAACTTTATATTTGCAGGCGACCCATACCGCATACTCTTTTCATGAACAAGCACATATTACTTTTACCGGCAGCATTGATCATGCTGGCAACCGGCTCCTGCCAGGACGGCGGTACCCGGAAGAAGGAAGCAAAAACAAGCACGCCTTCAGCCTCCGGCAGCGAAAAAGACTGGCATACGCTGTCCAATGCCGACAGTGTGAAGGTTCAGCACCTGAGCCTGGACATAGCTGTAGACTTTGATGCCAAAAAAATAAAAGGCAGCGCCCGCTGGAACTTCGTCAACTTAAAGCAGGGCGGCAGCATCGTTTTCGATACCAAGGATCTTGTTATCGACAGCGTGGTGCTCGAAGATGGCAGCAAGGCATCCTTCAGCCTGGGCAAAGCCGATGATATACTCGGCGCTCCGCTCCGCGTGGCGCTCAGCCCGGAAAGTAAATCGCTGACCATTTACTACCAGACCGGCCCTGCGCCTATTGCCCTGCAATGGCTTGAGCCTGCGCAGACCTTCGGGAAGAAGAAGCCATTCCTTTATACCCAGAGCGAATCGATCTATGCCCGGAGCTGGATACCCTGCCAGGATGGGCCCGGCATCCGTTACACGTACGATGCCAGGGTGCAGGTGCCTAAAGGGCTGATGGCCCTGATGAGCGCCGAGAACCCGCAGCGCCCTTCGTCCGACGGCCGCTACAGCTTTCGTATGAGCCAGCCGGTACCGGCTTACCTGATGGCTTTGGCCGTAGGCGATATCGGGTTTACTGCCGTAGACGAGCGCACAGGCGTATATGCCGAGCCGGCCATACTGGGCAAAGCGCACAAAGAGCTGGAAGATATGGGCGCTATGGTACATACTGCCGAGCAATTGTACGGTCCTTACCGCTGGGGACGGTACGATGTGCTGGTGCTGCCTTCCGGCTTCCCTATAGGCGGCATGGAAAATCCCAGGCTCACCTTCAGCACCCCTACCATACTTGCGGGTGACAAATCGCTGGTGAACCTGATCGCGCACGAGCTGGCCCATAGCTGGAGCGGCAACCTGGTGACCAACGCTACCTGGAACGATTTCTGGCTTAACGAGGGATTTACCGTGTATTTCGAGCGCAGGATCACCGAGGCCACTTACGGTAAAGACTACGTAGACATGTTGTGGGAATTGGGCTACCAGGATATGAAAGCCGGCGTGGAGGACCTGGGGGCATCAAGTCCCGACACCCGGCTGAAACTGGACCTGAAAGGAAGGGACCCGGATATCGGCCTTACCGATATTGCCTACGAGAAAGGTGCCGCCTTCCTGTACCTGATCGAACGCACCGTAGGCCGCGAGGCCATGGACAAATTTCTACGAAGCTACTTCGACAGCCATGCCTTCCGGACCGTCAATACCGAACAGTTCATTGCATACCTGCAGGATCACCTGCTGAAACAGCATCCTGAATGGCAGCAAAAGATCGACATCGACGCATGGGTATACAGCCCCGGCATACCAGCCGGTTGCCCCAGGGCAGACAACCAGCGCTTCAGGAAAGCGGAAGAGCAATGCGACCTGTTCCTGAAAGGAACGCCCCCTTCCCGGCTGGCTACCGGGGCGTGGAGCACTTACGAGTGGATGCATTTCCTCCGCCGCCTTCCCCGTAACCTGAAGCCCGGGCAGATGAAGGCGCTGGACGACGCCTACCATTTTACAACCACCGGCAACAGCGAGATCGCGGACCTGTGGTTCCTGCTGTCTATATATACGAAGTATGAGCCTGCCTATCCCGCCATGAGGCAGTTCCTGTATGTGACCGGCCGCCAGAAATTTCTGGAGCCCTTGTATAAAGCCATGAAAGCAACGCCCGGGGGCCTGTCCATGGCGCGCGAAATATACAGCAGGGCCCGCCCGAATTATCATCCCCTGGCGCAGAAAACAATTGACGAAATATTACAATAAAATGCCGTTCCCGAACAGCGTCCGGCCCAACTTTTTGCCCTAAAATCCTGTCTTTCGAGTATAGGACGAATAAAAAACCTGTAAAAATATTGTCCGTAGCATTGGTATATAATAACGTTTCGGTAAAAGCAGATGAACTTCAGGAGCTTATAGATGGATGCTCCCGTAATATGCGGGGCGCCCAAGCTAAGTTGTATCACCTGTTCTACCCCCGTATGATGAGTATGGTACGGCGTTATTTCCCCGAGCAGATGCAGGCAGAAGAAATATTGAACAACGGTTTTTTACGTGCCTTCCAGAAAATCGATACCTATTCTTTCAAAGGATCGTTCGAAGGCTGGCTGCGGCGCATCATTTTCCATGCCATAGCCGATTACGTTTCTGCCAACGTCAAGTACAAAGAAAATGTGCTGCTTGTCGAAAAAGACGAGTATGTGCATAAAGACCATGCAGGCAGGCTGTACTACAATGACCTGATGAACCTGATACATGAGCTGCCCGAGGCCACCCGGACGGTTTTTAACCTGTTTGTGCTGGAAGACCTGCCCCATAAGCAGATCGCCAAAATGCTGGGCATCAGCGAAGGCACTTCCAAATGGCATGTTTCGGAAGCCAGGCGCATGTTGAAAGAAAAAGTAGAGAAACTGAACTTACATTTAAAAAAATAAACGGTATGGATAACCACAAAGATTTAATCCATATTGACGGTGTATTTAAAGAGCTGCGGAATGGCGAGGAGCAGGAGCCTGCGGGCGCCTGGATGCGCATGAAGGACCTGCTGGACCGGGAAATGCCCGTGGGTGCAGCAGTGCGCAACAGTTCCTTCCGCCGTTACTTTATCCCGCTCATAGCGCTGCTGTTGCTGGGCGGGGGCGGCGCGGCCTATTACGAACTTAATAAAAAACAGGCGCCGGCCGATAAGCAGGCCGGCATTCCCTCTGCCCCCTCTGCTACCTATCACCATCCCCTCCACAAGAGCGAGGGGGATGGTACCGCTATGGTCAGCCGGGGCTCCACTGCTACCGCCATGCCTGCAGGAAGCCACGAAAAGGCACATCCGGGCAACGCTTCTGCAGCCGGCCGCCTGCAAGCGGCCCTAACCCGGAATAATGCCGCGGCAGGCAAACAAAGCTCCTATGCAAACGGAGCCGCCGGCCGCCGCCACGATATGCAGCCCGCCGCCGCTACCCCTGGCCATCAGGCGGCAGGCCGGGAAACCGCTTCTCTTGATGCCGCTGTGAGGCATACACCCGCGCCTGCGCCCGGAAAGGTTGATAAGAACGGGCAGCAGCCTATACAAGAAACCCGTAACGGCAATATTGCCGCCAAGCCATTCGAAGAGCAACGCGTAATCGAAACACTGGTTCCGAAAGGCCAGCCATCCGCCGGTTCGCCAGCAATGCAGGCGCGCCCCGCCACCGCTGCATTGAATGCTGCCGGAACAAACGACCTGAAAACGGTTGCCGGCACGCTCAACAACCGGAAGATCGTACAGGCGCCGGACGGCAACCTGTATGAAGAGAAGAGAGATACCTTTAAACGGATCGACCTCGTGGAAAAAACCGTAGCCGCGGCAGGCAATAACAGGAATACGAAAAAGATCCTGGATACCGTAGCCGTTACCCGGGTAGAAAGGGTAAGCTATGTGCCGCTCACCCCCATCGAAGCGCTTGCGGTACGCAAGCTCAAGGTAGAAGCCAGCACCGGGGCCAAGATACTGCCCGTAGCCAGCCTCAACACCCGCACTACTTCCAGGGAGATGGTCAACCTCGTTCCCCTTTCGCAATACAAGGTAGGCAGCCGCCGGGTAGATCCGGGCAAGTTCAACCAGCTGATCCAGAATACCTCCAAGGGTATTGCCAATTATTTCGACGGCAGCCACAACTTCTACATGGCCCTGCTCGCCGGAGGCAATGCCTCTTTCGGCAACCCTACGGCCTTTGGCATGCAGTTCGGCATTGCAGGCCTGTACTCGCTGAGCGAAAGGCTTACCCTGGCAGCAGAGCTGCGTTATGTAAGCCATTATTTCAGCAATTATTCCATCCAGGACCAGTCGATCACCTTCGACAATATCAGCAGCCAGCAAAACAGCATGGGATGGCTCTTTACCGGTTCGCAGCAGACCGCCACCTCCCGGTATAAGATCAACAGCTATGGCATGCTGGAGTTCCCGCTGACCTTAAGCTATAACCTCGGACGGGTTTCTGTCTTCGGCGGTGCGGATCTGGCTTATGCCTTCCCTATCCAGTGGAGCAAAGAAACCTCGTTCAATACTGTGGAAGTGCAGCAGGTACGCAGTCAGAACCAGAATCCTTTCATCAACTCCGCCTTTAAGCTGAACGAGCAGCAGGATTTCTCTTCCAGGTTCGGCCTGGGCTATGTTTGGGGGCTGAATTACGACGTATCCCGCAAAATATCACTGGATGCAAGGGTAAGCCAGATCCTGTGGGACAACAATAAAGGAAATACCGATGCCATTAACCGGCTGTTCCGGGTACCGACCCTCCAGTTCTCGCTGGGTTACTACTTCGGGCGCAAAGACAAAGTAGTATACATCATGGACAGGAAGTAGCCACCATATCATATTATTTCCAGCAGATAAAAAACCCGGCAGACCGATCGATCTGCCGGGTTTCGTATAATATAGGAGCCGGGGGCTTTTACAGCTTGTCCACCACTTTGTCCACAATGCCGTAGGCAATAGCCTCATTGGCATCCATCCAGTAATCCCGTTCCAGGTCCTGCAGCACTTTCTCGTAAGGCTGGCCGCAATTCTCAGCCAGGATCCTGGCGCTCAGTTCCTTGGTTTTCTGGATCTGCTTGGCATGGATCTCCAGGTCGGCGGAAACGCCCTGGAAATAGCCTCCGAGGCTGGGCTGGTGGATCATCACTTCCCCATGAGGGAAAATAAACCGTTTGCCCTTTTCCCCCCCTGACAGGAGAATGGAACCCATGCTGGCTGCCAGTCCCATACAGATAGTAGATACCGGCGACTTGATCATCTGCATTACATCATAGATCACAAAGCCGCTGGTGACCACACCGCCGGGGCTGTTGATGTAGAATTTAATTTCCTTGCCGGGCTTATCCGCATCCAGGAGCAGCAGCTTGTTGACCACGTCTTTCGCAGACTTGTCCTCTACCGCGCCCCACAGGTAAACGGTCCGGTTCTTGAAGAAAAGCTCTTCCTGTTTTTTAAAGGCAATGCTGCCCGGCAGCTGTTTGTCTACAACCGGCGCTTCCTGATCCTCGTCCTCATCGTCATCCCCGGCTTTATATCGAAGGCCCAGCTGGGCCAGATCATGTTGATTCATAGTTGAGCTTAATTTAAAAAATACGTTGGGAAATTAGTTTTTCTTTTTGGGGTTGGGCTTTAGCACCTCATCCACGATACCATACTCTTTGGCTTCCTCTGCCAGCATCCAGAAATCACGATCACTGTCCTTGGCTACCTTTTCGACAGGCTGGCCGGTATGCTCGCTGATGATCTGGTACAGGTTTTGCTTTACCCGCTGGATCTCCTTTACCGTAATGCTGATATCGGTAGCCTGGCCGCCTATGGCGCTGCTGGGCTGGTGCATCATGATACGCGCATGGCGCAGCGCAGTGCGCTTTCCTTCGGTGCCGGCGCACATCAGCACCGCGCCCATACTGGCCGCGATACCGGTACAAATGGTGGCGATATCGGGTGTTACGATCTGCATCGTGTCGTAAATGCCCAGCCCTGCATACACGCTGCCGCCGGGGCTGTTGATATACATCTGCACATCCCGCGTACGGTCGGTGCTCTCCAGGAAAAGCAGCTGTGCAGTAACGATATTGGCTACATAATCGTTGATGGGCTCGCCCAGGAAGATGATACGGTCCATCATCAGGCGGCTGAATACGTCCATCGAGGCCACATTAAGCGGGCGCTCCTCGATGATGTAAGGGGTAAGGGCTGTGGGCTGGGCACTCACATGCGCGGCATAGCTGTCAAAAGTATTGCTGCTGATACCCCGATGTTTCACCGCATATTTGCGAAACTCGTTAGGATTCATTGTGGAATAATGGGATTTAATGAACGATAAATTTAGGCCTTTTCTTTCCGAAAAAACAAACGGCTCTACCAGAACTGTAACAAATATCAATCCAATCGGGGAAAATGCCAAATCGTCATCCGCAAGGCCTCCACGGGCGTATTGTTGGCAAAAACAAGAGGGGTTCTGGCATACCCCAGAGGCAGCCCGAAGGTTAGACTGGCATCTTTCAGGTCAAAAACACCGGCACAGCACAAAAGGCCGTCCATGCAACGTGCTCAGAGGATGGCGCCAAACTGCTTCAGGTGGTGACGTGCATGCTTATATAGTAAAAGCACCCATTCCTCATAATCCAGCTCACCGAAAAAAGGATGGATGCTCCTTCGTCCCTGCTCCGCTGCAAAAACGACAAAAAAATGGTCGATCTCCTGCTGCAGCGCCGCAAGCGCTGCGGGCATGCCGGTATGCACCAATGCCGGCGGCGTTTCGCCCATCAGCTTGTTGACCGTGTTTTCCCGGAACTCTGTATCGTCCCGTTGCAGGAAGTTCTGCATCCGGGGCAATTGTTCTACGGGAGTCAGTACCTCGGTTTGCGGTATACGGCCGCTGGCCCATCCGAAACCTTCGCGGCCCAGGTGTTCCGTCATCTGCTGCAGGTTCATTTTTCCCCAGGCGGGTTGACGGTCGGCAGGAATGCGGCCGAGTACAGCCACCAGCTCCTGCTTTAAAAAAGAAGCCTTATCCATAAATGGTTTATTTATTGTTTTTCCGCAAAAGAGAGAGCGCACATCCTATGACCCTCCCCAAGTAAAGAATGCGGGGTATGCAGGCAAATATGAACGGTGCGCATCCGGCTTTTTAACCCGCTGCGATCACCGATATCTCCACATTCACGAATTTGGGCAATGCAGCTACCTGCACGCACTCCCTTGCCGGCGCCTGCTGCGGGAAGTACCGGGCGTATACCTCATTTACCTGTGCAAACTGGTTCATATCGGTAAGGAAAATGCTGCTCTTCACTACATTGGAAAAATCCATACCGGCTTCTTTCAGGATGGCCAACAGGTTTTGCATTACCTTTTCGGTAGCGTCCTGGATGCCGGTGGTTACCAGCGCTCCCGTAGCTGCATCCATAGGTATCTGGCCCGATACAAACAGGAGGTTCCCTACGCGTACCGCCTGGTTGTACGGTCCTATCGGCGCGGGTGCGCCGCTTGTGTTGATAATTTGTTTTTCCATGAAGCAAATGTAATACTTTTGCACTCTCAATTTTCCTGCATGGCTTACCTCCTGTACCTGGACACCGCAGCCGCTGCGGCCACCATTGCGCTTTCCGGCTCCGGAGAGCTACTGGCTCTGCGCATCCACCAGGATGCGATGAAGCAGGCGGCAGCCATAAACGGCCTGATAGAGGAAGTAATCGGAGAAGGAGGTATACGGCTGCGCGATGTTGACGCCTTCTGCGTCTGCGCCGGCCCCGGCTCCTACACCGGGCTCCGGGTAAGCATGAGCACAGCCAAGGGCATGGCTTATGCACTGGAAAAGCCCCTGATGCTGTTCAACCGCCTGGACCTGATCGCCTGGGCGCAGTCTGCGGGCGAAGACTTCGCCGTAGCGCTGAAAGCCCGCCAGGGAGAATACTTTTATGCACAATACCGCGCAGACAAGCAGCAGTCGGTGCCCCCCCGGCATATCTTCGAATCCGGGCTCCGGCAGCAAGCCGCCCCCGGCCTGCTGTTTTTTACAGATGACGAAACGCTTCCCTTTTCCAACAAAAAGATTCTTCCGGCCACAGAACCTGCCGGAATTGCCAGCTGGATACCGGAAGCCGAACGGCGGTTTGCCGCTGCACAGTTCGATGATCTTGCCTACTCCGAGCCTTTTTACCTGAAAGCGGCTTATACCACTCAACCCCGCAAATCCTAAACTTTACAATACAACATCTTTATGACCCGTAATGCACGTACCGCAAGCCATTCCTTTACCGTAATGAGCGAACTGATCCTTCCCAGCGAAACCAATACCCTGGGCAACCTCATGGGAGGCAAGCTGATGTATTGGATGGACATTGCCGCAGGCATTGCGGCACAGAAGCACTGCAATACGGTAGCCGTGACCGCATCGGTAGACAATATTTCCTTTTCCAGCCCCGTAAAGCTGGGCGACGTGCTCACCATAGAGGCCAAAGTGACCCGGGCTTTCAACAGCTCCATGGAGATCTACCTGAAAGTATGGGGCGAGGACCTGCGCGCGCAGCATAAATACCTGTCGAACGAAGCCTATTTTACCTTTGTGTCCCTGGGCGCCAACGGCAAACCTTACACCGTTCCGGAGCTGATCCCCGAAACCGACGTCGAAAAGGAAATGTATAACGGGGCGCTGCGCCGCCGGCAGCTGCGGCTCATCCTGGCGGGCAAAATGAAACCCGAAGAGGCGGGCGAACTGAAAGCGCTGTTTGTATAAAACCCGCAGGCGGGAAAAAACCGGCGGCAGGAGGTTTCCTGCCGCATTTTTGTATACGGCGGGATGCCTATTTTTGCCAAAGATTCAAACCTCGGCCCTCATGAGCGTACAACAAAACAGACTTGATCTGTACAACACGGGTGAGCAGATCGTGTGGAAAGGCAGGTCCTCCCAGCTATTGAATTCCGGCATTTATACGCTGGCGCTGCTGCTGGCCGCAGCTTCGGTATGGGCCGCCCTGCACTTCCACCACAATTATTATTTGCTGGCCGGCCTTGCCGCGCTGCTGTATGCCGCCTACCGTTACCTGGTAATCCGGTCGGCAACCTATACGCTCACCAACCAGCGCATTATCCGGCGCTGGGGATTGCTTAACCGCACTACATTCGAGATCGAACTGTACCGGGTCAAGGATGTGCACCTGTATGAGCCGCTACAGCTGCGGATCTTCGGCCTGGGCAATATATCCCTGATCTCCTCGCAGCGCAGCACCCAGATATTCGAGCTGACGGCGGTCCGGCAGGCGGCAGACATACGGGAACAATTGCGCCACCTGGTGGAGAAAAGGAGAAATGAAAAAGGCGTAGGCGAATATGATACCAATTAAGCCGGTTATCTGATGCCTTTAGCCGCCCGCAACCTCGCCCCCAAAAGGGCTGGCACGGGCACGGGCTGTGCACGGCAGAAAACGGGAAACAGAACCGGACCGGGGAACGCGCCTGGAAGCACCCTGTGGCAAGAAGGTGAAGGCGCAGGACAAGCACAGAGCCACAGCATATGTTTACAGCTCCACCTGCAGGTTCAGGCTGTCGCGCAGCAGCTTTAATGCCGGGTTTTGCGCCACCATCTGTTCGTAGACCTCCAGCTTCGTAAGCACACGCTCCCGGGGCGCCTCCTGCTTGGCGGAAGCATCCAGGTGCACCATCACACGCAGATCGGGGATCCGGGTCTTCTTCTTCCCGAAATCCATAAACACTTCCCGCTGGTTTTGCCCGTAGATCATGTTTACATCCGACACGCATACAATCTGCAGCTCGTTGGCCGAGATGAAGCGGATCCGCATCATGTCCAGCTGGGAGGCCACAGGTATCTGCTGCAGTTCCCCGCGCACATAGTCGCGGAACTCACGGAACAGCTGCTCTGCTGCTTCCTGGTTCAGTTCCGCCGGCGCTTCCGTAACCGTTTCGGCCTGTTCATTTTGCTGCTGCAGCTCCTGCAGTAAGTTCCTGCCGAGCTTGGGCTTTTTATTCAGTAAGGCGGGAGGGGGCGCACTTGCCGCAGCAGGCGTTACAACCGGGGGCGGGGACGGTTTCAGCACGGGAGGCGGGGGAGCAACCGGCGAAGCAGCCGATACGGGCGGAGGCGGGGCAGTAACATAAACGGCTTCCGGCTCCTGTACAACGGGAACGGGCATAGCAGCGGGAGCCTGCGTATGCATCGCCGCTGCAGGCGGAGCCGGCCTGCCGGAAGTGGAAACCTCTTCCTGCCGGGCAGCTGCAGGTGCTACTGCGGCTGGTTCATCAGGTTTTTTTTTTAGTTCGGAACCGTTGGATTCCAATTGCGCCATATCCAGCACATCATTCAGGTAGCAAAGCCGTATCAGGCACATTTCCAGGTGCAGCCGCTTGTTCAGGGCATTACGTATGCCGAGCTCGGCATCGTTGAGCATGCTGAGCGCGGAAAGTATGTAGCTATTGGGAACGATCCTGGCCTTTTCGAAATAGGCACGGCGGTGGTCTTCCGGTACATCCAGCAGCTGGGCCATGCGCACGTCCTTGCTCAGCAGCAGGTTGCGGAAGTGCTCGGCAAAGCCGTTGAGTATCACATCGCCCTCGAAGCCCCGCTGCAGGATCTGGTCGAGCAGCAGTAAAGCCGCGCCAAGATCTTTGCTCAGCAGGATATCGCCCAGCTGAAAATAAATATCCGCATCGAGGATATTCAGGTGCTCCACCGTCTGGGCATAGGTAAGCTGCCCGTTGGTAAAGCCCGCGATCCGGTCCATCATGGAGAGTGCGTCGCGCATGCAGCCTTCGCTCTTCTGGGCGATGATGTGCAGGGCCGTATTCTGTGCGGCTACGTTTTCCCTGGCACAGATATGGGCCAGATGCCCTACAATATCTTCCGTCTGTATCCTTTTAAAGTCAAATATCTGGCAGCGGGAAAGGATCGTGGGCAGTATCTTATGCTTTTCGGTAGTAGCCAGGATAAAGATGGCATAAGGAGGCGGCTCCTCCAGCGTTTTCAGGAAAGCATTGAACGCCGCCGTGCTCAGCATGTGCACCTCATCGATGATGTATATCTTGTATTTGCCATGCTGCGGCGCATATCGTACCTGTTCGGTAAGTGAGCGTATATCGTCTACCGAGTTATTGCTGGCAGCGTCCAGCTCAAATATATTAAATGAGGTATTGTCGCGGAAAGAAAGACAGGTGCTGCATTCGCCGCATGCTTCCGTATCCGGCGTCGGGTTTTCGCAATTGATGGTGCGGGCCAGGATGCGGGCGCAGGTGGTCTTCCCTACTCCCCTGGGCCCGCAAAACAGGTAGGCATGCGCCAGGTGCTGCGTGCGGATCGCATTTTTAAGCGTAGTGGTAATATGCTGCTGCCCCACAACCGTGTCAAACGTCTGGGGACGATATTTACGCGCTGACACAATGTACTGTTCCGACATGGATGCAAGTTCTGAAATTTGAAGGAGATGGCAAAAAGTTGGGCCTGTACCTGTACCAGGATTCCTGGCTGCAGGTTCCCGCCCCGGAAAAAATCCCTGTTTTATGTATCTTACAGGCCTTTCAGAAAAATACCGGCCGCCCCGCATACAGATGAACCGCATTCGGAAACACTTTCATATTCTTTGCATAGCGCTGTGGATACCGGCGCTCCACGGCTGCAAAAAGGACCAGCTGGCGCCCCGGCAGGTGGTACCCGTAGCCGTGCCCTCTACCCTGCCCCTGAACAAGATCCTGTTTGTAAACGATACGCTCGGCTTTATTGCCGGGGGCGACAAATATACCAGCGCATTGCTGCTGAGCACCGCCGATGGGGGCCGCAGCTGGAGCAGCTACCAGACGAGCGGGGGCGACAGCAAGTCGGTATACGGGCTGGCAGCTGACGGGAACCGGGTGTACGCCGTTGGGTATGAAGGGAAGATATATACAAAAAAAACCTTTGATCCCGACTGGCTAAAGCTGCAGACCACGGAATGGGTATGGTTTCATAATATCGCCTTCTCCGAACCGGGCAAGAGCTTTATCGTCAGCGGGGAAGGCTATCGCGGGGGGCGGATCTACCGGCTGGACGGCAATCTCTCCCTGGCGCTTGTCGACAGCTTTGAATATGAGCTTTCCGATATCCGCTTTGCCGATGCCCGTACCGGCTATGCCTGTGGCTACGGCGCTGTATTACAGACAACGGACGGCGGCCAGCATTGGGACCTGCTTGATATAAAGGGCGACTTTTTCCGAAGCATCAGCTGCATCGGGAACGACGATGTCTGGATGGCAGGCTATAACGGCAGCATTATCCATACGGCCGACGGCGGAAGAACCTGGACCAAGCAACGGAACGGCGACAACCCGCTGCAGAAACGGTACCGGCTGAGGGCCATCGTCTTCCGCGACCGCAGCACCGGTTATGCCGCAGGCGATAACGGCCTGCTCCTCAAAACCACCGACGGAGGGGATCACTGGTCAGAGTTTGAATCATTTACAAATGAAGATTTGCATACAGCGACATTGCATCCCGATGGCAGCCTTTGGGTGGCCGGTGCAAAAGGCACGCTCTTTTATATTAGAGAATAAAATACCCAATTCCGGAATCGTTAATTCCGTCTAACCGTCAGGGACGACACCAATACGCCAAATATTTTGCACATGAAGAAACTATTACTCCCTTTCGTTGCGTTAACTATATGGACAGCATCCTGCAGTAAAAAGGACAGCTACCGGGGCTCCGGCCAGGTTATCGGCTACGACGGCACCTATTGCGCATGCTGCGGCGGGTATATGATCCGCCTGGCAGACGACGACAGCAAACCCTATTATATTGCCAGGACATTGCCTGCCAACCTGGGTCTTAACCCGATGAGCACTTACCCGGTAAATGTGGAGCTGGACTATGAGAAAAACGTGGAAAGCTGCGATGAGATCATCCGGGTAACCCGGATAGTGAGAAAATAAAGAACCATACATATTGCAGGGAGAACCGATCCGAAAACCGAAGAAAAGAGAGCAGTATCGATAAGCGCATTTTACATGCCCGAGTACACAGAGCAGGATATCATTGAAGGCTGCAAACGGAATGACCGTTCGTTGCAGGAACATCTGTATAAAAAATACTACAGCCTGTTCCTGAAGCTGTGCGCCCGTTATGCACGCGACATGCACGATGCGGAACAGCTGATGCAGGACGGCTTCCTGAAGATATTCAATCATATCCGGGACTATAGCGGCAAAGGATCGTTTGAAGGCTGGATGCGCAGGATCGTGGTAAACACCTGCCTGGATTACCTGAAAAGCAAATACCTGAAAAATGCGATGCAGCTGCATTTTCCCAGTGAGATCGGGGATTCGGCCACCTTCAGCATCTCCAATAATGCACTGGACAAAATCGCCATGAAAGATTTGCTGGGCATTATCCAGACCCTGCCTCCCATGAGCCGTACCGTCTTCAACCTGTTTGTGTTTGAAGGGTACAGCCATAAAGAGATCGGGGCTTTGCTCGATATGAGCGAAGGCACTTCGCAATGGCATGTGAACAATGCCCGAAAAAACCTTCAGCAAAAGATCAAAGCAAACATATTGACAGAAACAAAGAGCTATGAGCAGAGAGGGATTTGATGAGTTGCTCGTAAAAAAACTTCAGCAAGAGGAGTTTGAGTATAACCCGGCACACTGGGAACGGCTGGCGCAGCTGTTGCCGCCTGCCGGGGCGCCCTCCGCTGCCGAGGAAGCTCCGGAGGCGGGGAATTTCGACACCTTGCTTGTGCAAAAGATCGATACAGAAGAGTTTGCCTATACACCGGCGCACTGGGAGCAGCTGTCTATGCGGCTGCCCGCCCCGGCGGAACCCTCTGCTGCGGAGGCAAACGCTTTCGATGAGCTGCTTGTAAAGCGAATAGCTGAGGAAGAACTGCCCTACCAGCCTGCACATTGGCAACAGCTGGCCCGCCTGCTGCCGCCTGCGCTGCGGGCTGCAGCGGGCAACGGCCGGAAATGGGCCATTGCAGCAGGCATTGCCGCGGCATTGGTACTGGCTTCCGTATTCCTGCTACGGCGGACCGGTCAGCACACCGAAGAAAACAACATACCGGCGCTGGTACAGCACCCTGCTTCCTCTGCACCCGGCAAAGGAGGGGAGCGCCCGGCCGCCGCAGGCGCACCGCAGGCGCCGCAGCACCAGCTGGCAAAGCAAGGCGCGGCATCCCGGCAACCGCAGCCGGCCCTTCCGGCTTCCCCCCTTCCCGGCATGCCTCCGGCGCCGGAACAGGCCCCGCCCGTGCTTCCGCCTATTGCTGCGCCCGATCAGCGGCCGCAGGAAGTTGCCGCTGTGCGGGACCCTGCTTCAGCAACCCGGGCGGGGGAGCATAAGGACCCGGCAGCAGCCCATCCGGCAAAGGCGGCGCAGGAGCAGTATGCCCGTAACAGCAGCCCCGCGCCTGCGCTCAGCCCATCCTTCTTTTACGAAGGCAGCAACAGCGGGAAAGCCAATGCACGTACCAGCGTAGCCCTGGGCGGCGGCGTCAATTACGGCAATCTCAACACCGGGTATACGGCCGGTGTAAGCGTAAGACATAAAGTAGGCAGCGATTTCTTTGTAGACGGTACTGTGGCCATGCTGTACAATAACAATGCCAGCAATGTGGCGGCCAACCACGGCCCTCCCCTGCAGGAAAGCAGCAACCTGGCGGCCCGGCCGGCTGCCTTCAGCCAGACCAACCTGGCATCGCCTGCACTGGACCCCATTCAAAAGCTTTATTACGTACAATTCAATCCCTCGATCGGTTACCAGCCCGAGAAGCATGTGGCGCTCAGCATCGGCGGCGACTTCCAGCAACTGCTGAATAAGAGCAGCGAGATCGTGCAGCCGGAGAGCAGCAATTCCAGGGTCTTGCCCAATTTCGATATCGGGCTTACGGCAAAATCGGAATTTGCCATTGCTCCCAATATACAGGCAGGGATAATATACCGCGAAGGCCTGAACAACCTGCTGAAAAGCGAGGGAGGCAAGTATGTGAACCGGCGCTATGTGCAGGTGCAATTCAAATACAGCCTGCCCGTCAATTGATTTTTTTCTTTGCGTATGGATAAGGCCCCATAATGTTTGCAAACCATTGGCCGTATCCTGCTCCCGGCCTGTCCGGCAAGGTGCTCTCCGTGTGAAGGCACCTTTTTCATATCACAGGTTGCGAGATATCCTTTTAATATTGTGTACTTTTGCAGCCGATTTATTCAAAAATTACCTTAAAACTGATATGCAGACTACACTTAGCGAACAGGAAATTGTACGCAGAGAAAAACTCGCCCGGCTTCAGGAGGCAGGTATAGATCCTTATCCCGCGCCGCTCTACCCGGTATCCCATTACTCGGCTGATATCAAAGCCGGATTTACTGAAGAGCGGAAGGAAGCGTTCAGTAAGGTATGCCTGGCCGGACGTATTGTGAGCATCAACGATAAGGGGAAAGTGTTCTTCATCAAGATACAGGACAGCAAAGGCGTGATCCAGCTGTATGTAAAGCGTGATGAGCTCTGCCCCGGTGAAGATAAATCTTTCTGGGAGCATGTGGTCAAGCATGGCCTGGACCTGGGCGATATAATCGGCGCTACCGGATACGTATTCATTACCAAGACAGGAGAAACCTCGCTGCATACCCAGACGCTGACCCTGCTGGCCAAATCGCTGAAGCCGCTGCCTGTAGTAAAGAAAGACGAGGAAGGAAATGTATTCGATGCCGTAACCGATCCCGAATTCCGCTATCGCCAGCGCTATGCCGACCTGATTGTGACCGAAGGCGTAAAAGAAACTTTCGTGAAGATCACGAAAATGAAAAATGCCATACGCGACTTCCTGAACCGGCACGGCGCCCTGGAAGTAGACACCCCCGTGCTGCAAAGCATCCCCGGCGGCGCCGCAGCGCGCCCCTTCGTGACCCATCACAATGCGCTCGACATTCCGCTGTACCTGCGCATCGCCAACGAGCTCTACCTCAAGCGCCTGATCGTAGGCGGGTTTGACTGGGTATACGAATTCAGCCGCAACTTCCGTAACGAAGGTATGGACCGTACCCACAACCCCGAATTCACGGTACTGGAGTTCTATGTAGCGTACAAGGACTACTACTGGATGATGGAAACCACCGAGCAGCTGCTGGAACAGGTAGCAATCGCTACCAATGGCACCCACACGGCAATGGTCGGCGACAAAGAGGTCAGCTTCAAGGCGCCTTATGCCCGGGTCAGCATCTACGATGCCATCAAAGAACATACCGGCTTCGACATCTCGGGCATGGACGAGGACGGTATTCGCGACGTATGCCGCCGGCTGAATATCCCCGTCGATAACAGCATGGGCCGCGGCAAGCTGATCGACGAGCTTTTCGGCGAAAAATGCGAGGCGCACTATGTACAGCCCACCTTCATCATGGATTACCCGGTCGAGATGAGCCCCCTTACCAAGAAGCACCGCAGTAAGGAAGGCCTGGTAGAGCGCTTTGAGCTGATCGTAAACGGCAAGGAGATCGCCAATGCCTATTCCGAGCTGAACGACCCCATAGATCAGCGCGAGCGCTTCGAGGAGCAGCTGCGCCTGATGGAACGCGGCGACGACGAAGCCATGTTCATTGATCATGACTTTTTGCGTGCGCTGGAATACGGCATGCCGCCTACGGCCGGCATAGGCTTTGGCATAGACCGGCTGGCAATGCTGCTTACAGGACAGTCTTCCATACAGGATGTGCTGTTCTTTCCCCAAATGCGCCCTGAAAAGAAACCCGCTTAATTCAAATAATCTTACAATGTCATCCGTCAAGCCGGTACTGCGTATCTTCGATGTAGCCAAAGCCTGTGAGTTTTATATGGAATGGCTGGGCTTCAGGGCCGACTGGGAACATCGCTTCGGCGACAATTTTCCCTTGTACATGCAGGTTTCGATGGATGACATTGTTTTTCACCTGAGCGAACATCATGGCGACGCCTGTCCCGGCGCAAAAATATTTATTGAATATACCGGCGACCTGGACGCTTACTGCAGCCTGTTGCGCCGGAAAGATTACCGGTATTACAAGCCCTCCGTGGAGGAAGCGCCCTGGGGCGGTCGCTGCATGGAGGTGATCGACCCTTTCGGCAACAAGCTCCTCTTCGCCGCCCCCCTGCCGGAAACAACATAATCTTCTTATTATAACGCTCCCCTATGCCGCCCTTCTTCCGCTGTTCTGCCCTGTTTCTCTTAGCTGCCTGCAGCCTTCGTGCGGCAGCTCAAAAGCATACTTACGAGCTTAAAGGTTTTATCGGGATACAGGGAGGGGAATCCTTTACTTACAAGCTTGACCTGAAAGATTCTTCGGCCGGTCTGCTGAGCGGCTATGCCTATACTTACCTCAACGAGAAGAATGACGTCAAGGCTTATGTGGTAGCAGAAGCAGACAGGGTACAAAAGACCCTGAAAATAAGGGAAACAATGATCGTTCACAATCACTACTTCCAGAGCAGGGCCACGATCTGCCTGGTGGAGGCATTGCTGAGCTATAACCCCGCAGAAAAGAACCTCTCCGGGCCGCTGATCACCATGACCGCCGGCAATGGCGCCAGTTGCAGCAAAGGCAGCATAAGCTTTGGCAATGCAGCCGAGATCAGTAATCTTTTCGAGCCCAAAGCGCAGGAGCCCCAACCTGCCGCAGTAGAATCCGCGCCTCCGAAAACCGGCAGCAGCCGCAAGCCGGTCCGGGTTGTTTACGATACCTTACCCCCGGGGAAAGCTTCCGTTGCAGCAAAAGAACCGCCTAAAGAGAAAGCGCCGGAGCAGATCACCGAGGGTAAGGATAAAACCTACCTGTGGACTTCCGGCCAGATCGTGCTGGAGCTATGGGACGGCAACAATGTCGACAACGACCGCGTTACCATACTGATGAACGGCACCGAAGTGCTCAAGAGCTATGTGCTCCGTAAGGAGAAGAAAACGCTCAGCTTACCGGTGGGCGGCAACGAGCTGAACATTATCAGCATTATAGCCGACAACGAAGGCGGAGACCCGCCCAACACTGCCAACATCAGCCTCTACGACGGCGCGATAAGATACGACATCATTGCTCACAATACGATCGGGAAGCAGGCCCTGATCCGTATCCGTAAAAAGTTATAAGCAGCAATGCCAGTACCGCGCCGCGGGCTAAAGCGCCCGATCCGGTACCGATGCCTTCGGCAGGAATCTCCCTTTGCCCGTGGTATTGCATAGAGCTATCTGCCGGTAGAGGCAAGCCTTTGCCTGGGGCCCGGTACACTTAAGCCTTCCTTCTTATGGAATGTGACACTGTATTCATTACATTTGCTCCCGTACCGAAAAAAATGCTCTTATGTTCTTCAGAATGCAGAAAAGTCCGAAAGGACATCTGGTCCACATCATCGACCAGGCCCTACAGCTTAAGCATGCAGGTCTTTCAGGAGAGGAAACGGCTTATGCGGAGCAGCAGCTGAAAAACGGGCGTAAGATCCTCTCTTTTAACCGGGGCAACCTGCAGGTATTTCTCGTCTGGATTACCTCCAGAGCCGAAGCGTACCAGACCCGTGAAGGAATCCGGAAGCAGGGAGCGGAGCTCCGGCAATGGCTGCAGCAGGTCAGAGCCACCGAAATAACGATCACCAACCATACTGCCGATGCACTGGCCGCCTACCTGCTTGCCGAAGGACTGGCCCTGGCCAGCTACCAGTTCCTGAAATACAAGACAGATGCGCGCAAACTTGCCCATACCCTTACCGATATAGGCTTCGAGAAGCAAAGCATTACCCTTAAAGACCTGAAGCAGCTGCAGGCAGTATGTGAAGCCGTATACCTGGCGCGTACCCTCGTGAACGAGCCGCTGAGCTTCCTGACTGCGGAGCAGCTGGCAAAGGAGATTACCGCTATCGGTAAAGAAGGCGGCTTCAGGGTTACTGTGCTGGGCAAAGCCAAGATCGAGCAGCTCAATATGGGCGGCCTGCTGGCCGTGAACAGGGGGAGCATTCTGCCCCCTACCTTTACCATTATGGAGCACCGGCCTGCCAAGGTGATCAACAAAAATCCCATCGTGCTCGTAGGAAAAGGGATCGTGTACGATACCGGCGGCCTTAGCCTGAAGCCCACGCTCAACTCCATGGATCGCATGAAGACCGATATGAGCGGTGCGGCTATCGTTACCGGCGCTATGTATGCTGCGGCGCAGCTCAACCTGCCCCTGCATATCATCTCCCTGGTTCCTGCTACGGAAAACCGCCCGGGCGGCAACGCCTATGTGCCGGGCGACGTGATCCGGATGTACAGCGGCACCACCGTAGAAGTCCTGAATACGGATGCGGAAGGGCGGCTGGTGCTGGCCGATGCGCTGCACTATGCCAGGAAGTACCAGCCGGAGCTCGTCCTTGACTTCGCCACGCTTACCGGCGCGGCCAGCACTGCCGTAGGCGACGCAGGCATCGTGACAATGGGTACTGCGCCCGCGCCTGTAAAACAGAAGCTGCACCTGAGCGGCTTCCACCAGTATGAAAGACTGATCGAATATCCGCTGTGGGAAGAATATGGCGATATGATCAAATCCGACATTGCCGACCTGAAGAACGTTGGCGGTCCGACAGGCGGAGCCATCACAGCCGGCAAGTTCCTGGAGCACTTTACCAGCTTCCCCTGGATGCACTTTGACATTGCGGGAGTAGCGCATACACTTTCGGCCAAGGATTACCGAACCGCAGGAGGCACCGCGTATGGCCTGCGCATGCTGATCGACTTCCTCATCAATTATGGCAAATAAAGGTATAGCGCTGCCTATAAGGCAAACCTGAAGTAGCCGTCTGCCCCCGGGGCCCTCGGAGGCCGGGGGCCTGCTTTATGGGCATTGTCAGGCGCCCCCTTACTCACCTCCCAGGGGGGAGGAAAAAAGCCCTAACATTTTATATTTTTGTCCCCATGAAAAAATTCTTACTCAGTATAACCGCAATTGCCACCCTGTTCACTGCGCGGGCAGATGAAGGTATGTGGATCCCGATGCTTATCGGCAAAAACTACGACGAAATGCAGCGCATGGGCCTGAAGCTCACTGCCGAAGACCTGTACAGCGCCAACCACTCCAGCCTGAAGGATGCCATCGTGCATTTTGGCGGCGGGTGCACCGGCGAAATGATATCTCCCAACGGCCTGCTCATCACCAACCACCACTGCGGCTACGGAAGCATTGCCGACCTGAGCACTGTTGAGAACAACTACCTGGAAAACGGCTTCTGGGCCAAAAGCTACCAGGAAGAGCTCCATGCGCCCGGCCTCTCCGTAAAGTTCCTGGTTCGGATGGAAGATGTTACCGAAGCGCTGGAAAGGGCGGGCAGCAAAGCAGGCAGCAACGAGGAAAAAAAGAAAAAAGCCATACAGAAGGTCAAAGAAGAAATAGAGAAAAAAGCGGGAGAAAACGGGAAATACACGGCGGTAGTAACCCCCTACTTTAACGGCAACCAGCAGATCCTGCTGGTATACCAGGTATTTACCGATGTGCGCCTGGTAGGCACTCCCCCCAAATCGCTGGGCAAATACGGCGGCGATACCGACAACTGGATGTGGCCCCGCCATACGGCCGACTTCTCCATGTTCAGGGTCTATGCCGATAAAAATAATAACCCTGCTCCCTACTCCAGGTTCAATGTTCCCTACAAACCCAAGAAATTCCTGCCGATCTCTACCCAGGGCGTGAAGGAAGCCGACTTTGCTATGGTAATGGGTTATCCCGGCCGTACCAACCGTTACGAAACCTCCTACGGTGTAGATATGGCGATCAATGAAGTGAATCCTTCCATTGTAAAAATAAGAGATATGCGCCTGTCGGTAATGCGGAACCAGATGCGCAAGGATGCAGCCGTTAACCTCAAGCTCGCTTCTTCCTACGCCCGCATTGCCAACTACTGGAAATACTTTATCGGCCAGACCGAACAGCTGAAAAGGCTGCATGTGATCGAAGCAAAGCAGGAACAGGAAAAGAACTTTACCAGCTGGGCCAAAGCCACCGGCAATACAGAATATGCCGGCCTGATGAACCGGTACGCAAAGCTGTACCAGGATTACAGGCCTTATGCCAAGCACGTGACTTATTACGGCGAATGCTTTATGGGCTCCGGGCTGGCAAGGCTGGCGGCCAGGACCAATGCGCTCAGCAAAGTGTATGAAAACAAAAAGTACAAACCCGAAGAAGTAAACAAGCAGATCGCCGAACTGCGCAAAGCCCGCAAAGAGATCCTGAAAGACTTTGTACCTTCGGTAGAGCAGGAGCTGCTGGCGCGCACCAGCGAAATGTTCTACAAGGATGTGCCGCAGAATCAGCTGCCCGATTTTTACCAGAAATTCATCTTCAAGCAGTTTGGCAACAGCGACTGGACCAAGACCTTCAACGATTTTGCCAATTACGTATTTCTTAATACCTTCCTGCTGGACGATGTGAAGTTTGAAAACTTCTGCTCTTCCCCTTCTCCCGAAAAGCTGAATGCCGATCCGGCGATCCAGTACGCGCTGAGCTTTGTCCGCAACTACGAGGAAAACTACAAGCCCCGCCAGGAAAGCTATGCGGCTGCAAAGGAAGCCCTCAACCAGCAATATATCAAAGGGCTGATGGAGCAGAATAAAGGAAAGCTGTTCTATCCCGATGCCAATAGCACCATGCGCATCACCTACGGAACTGTAGGCGGCTACAGCCCCCAGGATGCCGTAACGTATAAGTATTACACCAACCTTGACGGGTTATTGGCCAAGTATAAGCCCAACGATTATGAATTCGACCTGCCCCAGGACTTCCTGGAACTGTGCAGGAAGAAAGACTACGGGCGCTATGCCAACGCCGAGGGCGAGCTGGTGACCTGTTTCATTACCAATAACGACATTACGGGAGGGAACAGCGGCAGCCCCGTGATCAATGCCAAAGGCGAGCTGATCGGTTTGGCTTTTGACGGTAACTGGGAAGCCATGAGCGGCGATATCGCTTTTGACAAGCAATACAAAAAGACCATTGTAGTGGATGCGCGGTTTGTGCTCTGGCTGATCGACAAATATGGCGGCGCCGCCAACCTCATCAACGAGATGACCATCAATTAAGGTTAGCAGTATCTCAGGAATACGAAAAACGTCATGCCGCGGCATGGCGTTTTTCGTTTGGGAACCCATAGATTTTATGAATAAGAGTAATTGGAAATAAAGAAGTTAACCCTGCTTTTCCTGCGTAAACATTTTTAATTTTGATTTGTCATTATAACATAAAACGATAAAAAAAACACTCATGGCAAAAACAGCATCCAAATCCGCTACTAAAAATGCATCTGCAACTGCTGCACCGACAGAACGCTCTGAGGCCAATATCGGCATCAGCGAAAGCAACAAACAGGCAGTAGCAACCGAGCTGAATAAATTGCTTGCGGACGAGTTCCTGCTCTATACCAAAACCCGCAAATTCCACTGGAACGTGGAAGGGGCGCAGTTTCACGATCTGCATTTGTTCTTTGAGAAGCAGTACGGCCAGCTGGCCACTATTATGGACGAAGTGGCGGAGCGCATCCGTAAGCTGGGACATTACGCCCTGGGCTCCATGAAGCATTTCCTGGCCGAAGCCAGTCTGCTTGAAAACGAAGACTACGGCACTTCTTCAGCCGCCATGCTGCAGGAGCTGCTGGACGACCATGAAACGATTATCCGGAGATTACGCTCCGACATCAGCAAATTTGACGAGCAATATAAAGATGCCGGCAGCGCCGATTTTATTACCGGCCTGGTAGAGCAGCACGAAACCATGGCCTGGATGTTGCGGGCTACCGCCAAATAGGATAAAAGATCTTTTTCTCAACTCAAAAAAGCCAAACTATGCAGGAAGAAATGAATCAACATCCGGACTTCGCTACTGTAACAGAAGCTATCAAATGGCTGGAGGAAAGAGGCTATACCTATGATTTCAACCTGGATACAGACTGCCTGAGCTACGAAGGCGGGCAAAAACGTTTAAGTCCGGAAGAATTCACGATCGATAAAATATTTCGTTTTGAAGGAATAACCGACCCGGGCGACGAGAATGTAGTGTATGCGATATCATCCAACGATCACCAGGTCAAAGGTATCCTGATGAATGCCTTCGGGGTATATTCCGATCCGATCTCAGACAAGATGGTGAAAAAGCTGGCCACGCACTGATGCCGGCAAGCCCGGCCCTGCCGGGATAGACATATAAAGCAAAGAGGCCGCTGTACAGCGGCCTCTTTGCCTATAACGGGCGTATAACGCTTACTGATGGAAAGGATAGCGGTAATCTGTTACCGGCACATAGGTTTCCTTTATGGTGCGGGCGCTGAGCCAGCGGAAGAGGTTCAGGATAGAGCCTGCCTTGTCGTTGGTTCCTGAAGCGCGTGCGCCGCCGAAGGGCTGCTGTGCTACTACGGCGCCGGTGGGCTTGTCGTTGATGTAGAAATTACCCGCTGCATTGACCAGCTTCCTTGTCAGCACCTCTATGGCATACCGGTCCTGCGCAAATATGGCGCCGGTAAGCGCATATCCCGATGTGTGGTCTACTGTATCGAGCAGGTTTTCCCATTGCTGCTCGTCGTAGACATAAATGGTCAGCACCGGTCCGAAAAGCTCTTCGCACATAGTTACATAGGAGGGCGAGGATGCTTCGATCACCGTAGGCTCGATAAAGTACCCCCTGGACTTGTCGTAACCGCCCCCGTGGATGATCCTGGCCTCGCTGCTGCTTTTTGCCTCATCGATATATTTAGCCAGGTTATCGAACGACTTCTCGTCGATAACAGCATTGATAAAGTTCCTGAAATCGTCCACAGGTCCCATTTTCAGGGTTTTAAGCTCGGCAACCAGCTTGGTCTTGATCTCTTCTGCAAGGTTGGAAGGAAGGTATGCCCTGGAGGCGGCGGAGCATTTTTGCCCCTGGTATTCAAAAGCGCCGCGCACCAGGTTGGCTACTACCGCATCTGCATTGGCGGTAGGATGCGCAAATACAAAATCCTTGCCGCCAGTTTCGCCTACGATGCGCGGGTAAGATTTGTATTTGGCTATATTGTTGCCGATGCTCTTCCACATACCCTGGAATACGCCGGTAGAGCCCGTGAAGTGCACTCCTGCAAAATCGGGATGGTCGAAGCATATCTCGCCCACTACCGGCCCGCTTGTATACACCAGGTTGATGACCCCGTCGGGCAGGCCCGCTTCCCGAAGTATTTCCATGAACACGGAAGCCGAATAGATCTGGGTGTTGGCAGGTTTCCATACTACCACGTTGCCGCACATAGCAGGCGCTGTGGGCAGGTTGCCGCCGATGGCTGTAAAGTTGAACGGGGTAACTGCCAGGACGAAGCCTTCCAGGGCCCGGTATTCCATACGGTTGTTGAACCCTTCGGGCGAAACAGGCTGCTGCCGGTAAATGTCGCTCAGGAAATGTACATTGAAACGCAGGAAATCGATCAGTTCGCAGGCGCTGTCGATCTCTGCCTGGAAAGCATTCTTGCTTTGCCCCAGCATGGTGGCCGCGTTCATTTTATAACGGTATTTGGTGGCCAGCAGCTCGGCCGCTTTCAGGAATACGGCAGCGCGGTGCTCCCAGCTGGTAGCGGCCCACTGCTCGCGCGCCGCCAGGGCAGCGGCAATGGCATCCCTGACATGGCTGGCGTCGCCTTCATGAAAGTGCCCCAGCAAATGCGCAGTTTCGTGCGGCGGGCGTATCTCCTTTGTTTTTCCTGTGCGGATTTCCTGTCCGTTGATATACATTGGAATATCGCGCTGAATGCCCTTCAGCTCCGCAATGGCTTTTTTAAGATTTTCCGCATCAGCCGAACCGGGTGCATAGCTGCGTACCGGTTCGTTTTTGGGCTCGGCGAAATAAAAATATCCGTTGTTCATATAAAGAGAAATATTTCGGTTTGAAATGCTGCGCAAAGGTAAGATTAATTTCCACTGGGGCCGGCAATGATATAACAACAAAACAAATGCAATAAACTTCACTGATATCACTAAGGGTTTTCTCTATCCCGCCCTGTCTGTTACGGGAACATTCGATTCCTAACCTTAAGCAAAGAAACTATGAGAAAAATTCTGTTCACATTGCTGGGTCTTTCAGCTCTTGCGCCGGCATCGTTGCATGCCCAATGTAATCCGCAATTCACCTGGGCTCCCGCTCCTGTCAACAACAACCTGTTGTCTGTAACATTCACCAATACGACCGCCACACCTTCCACAGGCTACACGGTGTACACTGCCGACTTCGGCGACAATACCACCGGCTATATGGGGGGCACCACCGTCCATAACTATACATCGCCGGGCACCTATACCGTGGCACTGTACATGGTTACCAGCGACTCCATGACCCAGACCGTGATCTGCCAGGATACCGCTTACCAGCAGGTAACGGTAGGCTATCCTGCCTGCGGCGCTACTATAGCCTATCAGGATAACGGCAACGGTACCTATACCTTTACCGCCAGCAACCCGGCAGGCACGCCCGGCCTCAGTTATAGCTGGAACTTTGGCGACGGCAGCACGACAACAGGCAACCCTGCTACCCACACCTATACATCAGGCGGCGGCTACACCGTTACCCTGACTGTAACCGGGGGCGGCTGCTCTTACAGCAACAGCATTGTCCTTTATCCTACTCTGCCGCTGGTTTGCGATACGCTGGAGGCGCATATCTATGCCGCTACCTCGGGCATGACCGTACAATGCTACAATTACAGTACCTATGTGCCTTACAGCGTACATCCCAACGTTGTGAATTCCTCCAACTGGTATTTCGGCGATGGCGCCACCTCCACACAGCTTAACGCCAATCATACCTATAGCACGCCCGGCACTTATACCATTACACTGATCAACCACTGGGTCGACAGCCTTAACCAGGCCGTTTACTGCAGCGACACCACCACTACCCAGGTTACGGTAAGCGCCCCCCAACTGCCCAACTATATTTCGGGGGCGGTATACTGGGACTCTCTTACCGGTCCTTCGCCCGACAGCATCAAAGTATGGCTGATCGTGCACGACAGCATCGCAAACACCCTCACTGCCGTAGATTCACAGTATATTGCTCCCAACTACGCCTATTATCAGTTCAACAATCCTGCTTCCGGCGCCTACCGCGTTAAAGCTGCCGTGCAGAACCAGCCTGCAGGCACTGCAGGATGGCTGCCCACTTACCACTACTCCAGCCTGTACTGGAGCGGCGCCAATGTGATCGTGCATACCGGCGGTACCACCTCAGGGAAAGACATCCTGCTGCAGCCCGGAACCGTAGCGGCCGGCCCCGGCTTTATAGGAGGGAACATCAGCTCAGGAGCAGGTAAGGGCACCGGGACGGGCGTACCGGACCTGCTGGTACTCCTGCGCGACAATACCAATAAGGTGATAGCTGCTACCTATACAGATGCAGAAGGCAACTATGCCTTCGATCAGATAGCAGAAGGCACGTACAATATTTATCCCGAAGCGATCAATTATACGACTACTCCTTCCCCGGCGATCCATGTAGGACAAAACGATCTTTCTGTCGACAATGTGGACTTTACGCAGAGCGACGTGGCCATTGTGCCCACCTCGGCCTTAAGCGTAAAAGCCCTGCAGAAGGAAGACGGACTGGAAGTATATCCTAACCCAGCTCATGACAGGCTGATCATCGACAACAGGGACGGTAGCTTCCATAAAGCGACCCTGGTAAATGTACTGGGACAAAGCGTGCTGCACCCCGAATTGAAAAAAGGAATCAACACCGTCCAGACAGCAGCCTTAACTCCGGGCATCTACTACTTGCTGGTACAAGGCCGGCAGGGCGCCCGTTCGCTGAAGATCAGTATCAAATAATAATTCCCGCTCATTACCGGAAAGGCAGAAGCGCTTTGCTTCTGCCTTTTCCTATTACCGGCCCTGCGTATACGCTGCATGCATTACTTTTTATCATTGGACTAAGGGTATTGAATCCGCATATTTGTCTTTTTGTAAAGTTCCATTAGATAACCTAAAATTAGACCCCATGATGAAAAAACTATTTTGCGCTTCGGCACTGGCAGCTATTTCCGGCTTACTGACCGAAGCTCAGGCACAAACACTGATCACGACCTTCATACAGGAAGGAGACAGCTGCTATTTCAGTGCCGGCCCAGGACACTTCTCCGGTGTTTATGGCTCGGTCAGCAACCCTACCCCCAATATGAATGCACTCATCTATTGGGGCGATGGTACTTCGTCCAGTACTACCGTGTATTCCCAGGGCGGCAACGGATCGTTCTGGACAGGACATAACTTCGGATTACCCGGTGTTTACAATGTAATGGCTGTATTACAGGACGCTTCCGGTAATAGTGTGGATACGGCCTATACCGACGTAAATGCTTTCTGCAGTACCCTGTTCGGACGCATGTACAAACGAAATGATGCCAATTGTACTTTTGATTTAACAGACGATGCACTCAACCTTTACCAGGAAATCGAAGTAAGGAAAAACAATATACCTATTGATACCATTGGTGCCTGGGGCTATTTTTTTTACAATATCCCCAACCCGGATATTACCGCGGAATACAGCCTCCACCCGCTGACGGCCGTCCCCGGATATGTGCTGGCCTGTCCTTCTGCAAGCACACCCCACAAAGTACGTCTCGACACTTTAACCGCATATAATAGCGCCTTCGACTTCGGGTTTGATTGCGGCTCTTCAACCGGCTTCGACCTCAATGTACAGATGTCAGGTCTGCTCCGGTTTGTCAACAATTCTTACCTGTACCTTACAGCAGGGAATGTTTCCTGTACCGGCCAGAACGGAACTGTAACACTGAATATTGATCCGCAGTATGTATTCCAGAGCGCCTCCCCGGCACAAACCTCTGTATCGGGGCAGACCGTAACCTGGAACCTGAGCAATCTTTCCGGCACTAACAGCCAGTATATTACTGTCCTCCTGACACCAAACGGTACGCTGACTCCCGGCGATTCGTCCTGCCATACGGTAAGCATTGCGCCGGTTTCAGGCGATATCAATCCTGCCAACAACAGCTTCCAGTTCTGCGATACGATCCGCGCTTCCTTTGACCCCAACGACAAGAAAGTAAGCCCGATGGGCTATATCGCAGCCGGGCAGGAGCTGACCTATACCATTAACTTTGAGAACCTGGGCAACGACACTGCCTTCAATGTGCATATACTGGATACCCTGTCGGCACTGCTGGATGCTTCCAGCTTCGAGATGCTCACCAGCTCTCATCCCGTACAGCTTTCCCAGTTTGCGTACAATGGCACCAAGATCATACGGTTTGACTTTAAAGACATCAACCTGGCGGACAAAGACCACCCGCTGACCAACAAAGGCTTCGTGATGTATAAAGCCAAGGCCAAGTCAAACCTGGAAGCCGGCGACGAAATTTACAACACGGGACATATCTATTTCGACATCAATCCTGCAGTGGTGACCAACACGGTAACCAGCGCCATTCCCGCGGTCAACAACATAGGCAGCATTACCAGGGAAGACGGGCTGGAAGTATACCCCAACCCCGCCGGTCAGAAACTCTTTATAGAGAATAAGAACGGCAGCTTTAACCAGGCCCTGCTCATCAATGCCATAGGCCAGGTAAGCATCCGCCAGGAACTGAAAAAAGGCACCAACCAGATCCGCACCGCCGCTCTGCCGGCAGGTATCTACTACCTGGTAATCAGCGGCCATAAAGCATCCAGGTCCGTAAAGATCACGTTGAAATAAGAACAGCCTCCATCAAAAAGACCGGACTCAGCGTCCGGTCTTTTCATTATATGGCGTAGTCCGTTACTTTCCTTCTATCTCCTCCATGCGCTTGGCCTTGGCATCGCGCAGGAATTCCGAGGCGAAGATAAAATCGTTCAGCAGCTTGTCTTTACTGAAGATGATGTCCTTGTTGGAGCCCTCCCACTGCTTTTTGCCCTGGTGCATGTACACGATATGGTCGCCGCTTTCCATTACCGTATTCATATCGTGGGTATTGATCACTGTGGTGATATTGTATTCCCTGGTCAGCTCTCCGATAAGCTGGTCGATCACCATGGAAGTCTGCGGGTCGAGGCCGGAGTTGGGCTCGTCGCAGAAAAGGTATTTGGGGTTGAGTACCAGCGCCCGGGCCAGCGCTACCCTTTTCTTCATCCCCCCGCTGATCTCGGCGGGAAATTTCCGGTTGGCATCTTTAAGGTTAACCCTGTCGAGTACCTCCTGCACGCGGCTTACCTTTTCCCGGTAACGCTTATTGGTAAACATATCGAGCGGGAACATCACGTTATCCTGCACGGTTTTGCTGTCAAACAGGGCCGATCCCTGAAACAGCATGCCTATCTGCTGGCGCAACTCCTTTTTCTCTTTTTCCTCCAGCTGGAGCAGGTCTTTCCCCTCGTACAGGATCTGCCCTGCGTCGGGCTGGAACAGGCCGATCATACATTTCATCAATACCGTCTTGCCGCTGCCGCTGGTACCGATGATCAGGTTGGTTTTGCCTGCTTCCATTACAAAGCTGACATCCTGCAGTACTTTTTTGTCGCCGAAACTTTTCTGAACGTTCTTTACTTCGATCATAACATTGGAATTGTTCCCGAAAGGCCTTTAAAAACCAAATGCGCATCTCTATAAAGGAGATACGCAAATGTAATTGAAATAACGAATGAAAACAGATTATTGTTCACCCGGGCAGGCAGGCTGCTTTACAGGTTTTTAGCGTCTTCCAGGAACTTAGCCAGGCCAATGTCGGTCAGCGGATGGTTCAGCAGTCCCAGGATGGAGCTCAGCGGGCAGGTGCAGATGTCTGCGCCTACTTCGGCACATTTTACAATGTGCAGGGAGCTGCGGATGGAGGCGGCCAGCACTTCTGTCATGAAGCCCTGTGCATTGTATACATTTACGATCTGCTCGATCAGCTGCACGCCGTCCCAGTTGGCATCGTCGATACGGCCGATAAAGGGAGAAACCATGGTAGCGCCGGCTTTGGCGGCCAGGATGGCCTGTCCGGCCGAGAATACCAGGGTACAGTTGGTCTTGATCTCGTTGTCTGAAAAATATTTGATCGCTTTGATCCCTTCTTTGATCATGGGCACTTTCACCACAATGTTCTCATGCAGGGCTGCCAGCTTCTGTCCTTCCTCGACGATTCCTTTAAAGTCGGTAGCGATCACTTCGGCACTTACGGGACCGTCTACGATGGCGCAGATATCCTTATAGTGCTGCAGGATGGCATCCTGGCCTTTGATCCCTTCTTTGGCCATCAGGGAAGGATTGGTAGTTACGCCGTCCAGAATACCCAGGTCGTGGGCTTCCTGGATCTGAGCCAGGTTGGCGGTGTCGATAAAAAATTTCATAACGGTAATTTATTATGGAAGAGAAGTAATTGCCTGGGAAAAATTATAGCCGTCGTATTTCTCGGAACAGGTAAAATAAAAAATGGCAAGTTACTTATATCGCACCGCTCAACCATCTATCCTTGCTGCATTCCTGCCCTGGGGAGGTTCAACAGGAGCTGGTCGTATAAGACTTGCCGCCGCAAAGGTACGGTTGTTTTACCAAATTATGAAAACTTTCTCCAAGAAAAATAAGCGCGGCTCAGTCATTGCGCAGCACTGCGATCAGCTGCTGCATTTCCCGGGCTTTTTCTTCCTCGTTGGCATATTCGTAGGTGAGGGCCATTTCTTCGAGCATACGGGCAATTACCTCCCTGTTGCTCAGGGGCTGGAAATATTGCTCTTCATGCCCTGCCCTGATCTTTTTCAGGTATACTTCCACATCGTTCTGCGTATACACCATACCGTTGACGGGATCGATATAGAACTGGATGGTCTGTACCGGTTCGGTATCGGGAGTAAGGAAATGGTACTGGGTATCGAAGTAGGCAATCACGAATTGCCGGGGCAGCCCTACGGCGAAAATAGGGATATCCAGCAGCTCGCATAAGGCAAGATAGATGATGCCCAGCGAAAATGCATTGCCTTGCTTGCTCTCCAGGGTGCTGTTGATAAAGAAGAGGTTAGGGTCGCGCTCGGTGATCTCGTGCCCCTGCAGTTTATAATAATTGTAAAGGATGCTGTTGATCACATTGATCTGCTCGAGCGGGGTCAGGTAGTAGTTCAGCTCCAGCCAGATATTGCGCCGCATCTGGTCCAGCTGCTTCAGCAGCAGCTGCATATTCAGTTCGGGATAGCGGTACTGCGCGACCAGCACAGCGCCTTTAAAGAGAGAAGGAGCAGGCTCTTTGGCCCATGCCGCGAAATCATGCTGCAGCTCGGTAAACAGGGCCCGGTGGATCAGGTTTTCGATCCGGTACTGCACCTGCTCGTCTTCCGTAGTTTCCCAAAGCGCTTCCAGGTTGGGAATGATCTCTTTACCATAATGCAACAAACGGGCTGCTACTGTTTCGAAAACTTCCCTATCCGGATCATCTACCAGGTGCAATAACGCTGTTATCTCTTTATTCGCTTGCATACGTACGCTGAAGGCCCTAAATATTCACTGCTAAAATAAGGCAAAAGTGCCGAAAAACCATAGGATGGCGCCTTACCGCACAACATACGGCTATTCTTCCGGGTGGAAGAATAGCCGTATGTTGCCGGATATTTCTTATTAGAAAGTCAGGGGAAATTCCTGTACGGTGGGGCCTCTCTTGATCTTTACGACCGTTTTATCGCCGGGACTGAAGGAGCCGAGCGCTTCCATATAGGATTGCATGCCATTGATCTTTATCGACCCGATCTGCAGTACGATATCTCCCTGCTTCAGCCCGGCCCTGGAGGCGGGCTTTCCTTCGATCACCCCGTCCACACGCACGCCGCCCTCCTGGTAGCTGTAGTCGGGCATAATACCCATCGTTACTTTAAAGCTGCCGCGGCCCATGGAATTATTATTACGGGTTGCCGTATACAGCGGAGCCGGATGCTTTTCCATACTGGTGATAATGCCGTAGATATAATTTACGATATCCTTGGTACCTGTATAGTTGATCTTGGACGCATCATCGGAAGGCTTATGATAGTCGGAATGCACTCCTGTAAAGAAGAAGAGCACAGGAATGCTGTCGTTGTAGAAGGAAGTATGATCCGAGGGGCCGATCCCGGAGCTATCTTTCACGATCTTAAAATTGTTGCCTACCGAAGCAAGCACGCTGTTCCAGGCCGGCGCCGTACCAACACCGCCCACCGTCAGCTTACGGTCGGGTCCCAGCCGGCCTACCATATCCATATTGATCATATAGGCTACCTTTTTCGGATCGAAATTTTTGTCGTTTACAAAAGCCTTGGAGCCGAGCAGCCCCAGCTCCTCTGCCGAGAAAGCGATAAAAAGGTAGTTGTATTTTTTCAGGCTGGGCGACTGTTTGATCTTGGCAGCCAGCGCCAATAAGGCACCTACCCCGCTCGCGTTATCGTCTGCGCCGTTGTGGATGGCCCTTGTATGCTCCGTCATGCGCGAGCTCCCGTCTTCTCCATAGCCGAGATGGTCGTAGTGAGCGCCCAATATCACGGTTTGCACGGCGTTGTTATCGATATAGCCTACGATGTTGGTGCCGGTCCTGTACTCCTTGCGGAAGGTAATGTTCATCATCAGCGGCTGCATTACCTTCATGTCCCTGATGTGCTGATCGTACACTTTCTTGCTGAGCAGCAGTACGGGCACTTCCAGGTTCTCGTAGTCGGAGCGCCTGGCAAAAGTGGGAAAGTACTTGCTCCCGTACTTGTCGTAAAACAATACCGAGGTGGCTCCCCGCTCTATGGCTTTCCGCGCCCGGTCAAAGGTTTGCTTTTCCCAGTCGAAGTGAGGATTGCCCGCTTCCTGCTCCGATTCATACAGCGCTATAAGCCAGGGACTGTTGGCCTCCATGCTCTCGGGCAGCACGTAGTTATCATCTTTGCCGGCGGCAGAAAACGGGGTGGGGAAAGCATCTTCCGGTATGGAAATATATTTATTGCCGATGCTGAACCTTACTTCGGGCGTAAGCTCCTTTCCCCACTCAAACTTGAACGGGCGGCGATAGCTTTGCCCGTAGGGAAGCACTCCGGCCTGCCCCAGCCGCTTCTCGATATACATACCGGCAAGCGCTTCGCCTTTGGTACCTGTGCGCCGCCCTTCCAGCTGGTCGGAGGCCAGATAACCTATATCTGTCCTCAGCTGCTTGATCACCGCTTCTCCATCGGCATCGTCGGCCTGTTTCTTTTCTTCTTTTTTATCGGGAAGTATCTTTTTCCATATCTGGGCTTCCGCATGACTTCCCCAAAGGATCAGCATACCGGCCGACAGACATTTTACTACAGCAAAAACTCTTTTCATCAATTGGTTATATATAAATTTAGCGGGTTTGGAAGTAGCGGTCAGGGTCTGCAAAATTAATCAAATGTCGTCCAACATTTGTTTGTGAAATGTAAAATTATACAATAAAAAAAGCCGGAATAGTTCCGGCTTTTTTAAGATTATAACATGGCTTAACGTTGCCACATATCGTCTTCTTTTTCGCGAAGTGCTTCAATTGCTCTTTCCCCTTCTTCCAGACCACGCAGACTGCTGGCAAAGTCCATGCCGGTGGGATTATTGGCAGATGTTTTAATCACGTAGCTGGAAAAGTATCTGCCATCCAGGTAATCAGCCCAGCTCATGCGGTGCAGATCGTTCTGAGGATTGTATACTTCATAATTAGCAAGAACTTTCCTGAGCTCATCATAATTCAGCCAGAATAAAGGAGCTGAGTAAAGGAAGTCGCCGGTGGTTTCGCTCACTTCGTCTTTCAGTGGAGCGATACCGACAATCCGGATCACCATACGGCCGGAATTCCGGTCAAATACCCAATCCTCTTTGATTCGGTATTTGGTTACCGTATTTACGTTAAATTCCCTTCTCACAACTTTCATTGTGATCTCGCCAGTATTGGGATCTTCTACAGGAATAGTATCGGTAGTACCGCCCATAGTACGCTCGAAGCTTTCCATGTTCAGAGGAGTGGTAAAACGGTCATCCATACTGTATGCTGTAACCTTACCCTTTCTTACTGCATCGATCAGAATTTCGATGAAGGCTCCGCCACCGGTATATTCATCACCGGCATACAGGAAAGCCTGATTCTGCTTCTGACGCACATCGATCTGACGCCATACCCTGCGCTTCCAAGCCGCGTCGATCTCCCTGATATTGTTCATAGGCAGAGTCCTGTTCACATGAGGAACCGCATCAATAATACCGTCTTTAACAAGTGATGGTCTCCACGTGGTATTTACTGCATTGGGATCCGCTTGCTGAACGGGCTGGTCTGTAATGTCGGGCTGTTGTGGCGCCTGAGCGAAAGCCATTCCGGAACAAAATATAATTCCAGCAGCAATACTAGATTTTTTCAGGATATTCATCTTCTATTTTTTAAAAAAGGGTATTAAGAGCAAAATTAGTTTAAGGTCAGGATAATCGAATTAATATTCCGTACTCTTTTATCCGGGCCCACAGCCTGTACATTTTCGAACAGCCAGCGGTCACCGGCTTTAGAACGCTGGATAATTTCCTGAGCTTCACGTCCATTGAACAGGTTACCGGTAATATTGACAGGGATGGGGTCACCAATCTTGGGCAGCAGTGTAAACTTAAAGGATGTTACCTTAAACTGGGTTTCAAATACAAAGTCATCAAGCTTAGCTACTATACCCTGCTGCGCCTTGGCAGTGCTTGTATTGATCAACCCACCCTGCTTGCCGCCAACGGTCGCGATAGGATTAGGGATCGTCCTTACCCTGATCTTGCCAGCCCCGATCTTACCACCTGTATTGCCTCCGCGGGAAACGGCATCAATAGAATAATCGAAGGTGCCTTGTTTATCCACAGTTACAAGATAAGTTCCTTTGGTAGGTCCAGGTTTTACTTGAGCCCAGGGCATTACCGGTCTTACGTCTTCAATGTTGTAACCAGAAGCAGATATTGTAACCGGGTTCTCTACCCCGATATACATTACCATCATTTTATCCAGCTGCAGGGAAGCACCGGCGTTACCCACCATGTACTCGAATTTGTAAGGATACGATTTATTCTCGCCGTTCACTTCACGGGTAATTACGCCATTCACCGTTTTCAGACCGGCACCGGAAGCCTTGAACTTAACGGTACCAATACCATTTTCCACCTTTACGGGGCCTACGCTTGAGGACATACCCGGATTGTAATTCCTATTATAAGCCACCAGCATGATATTAGCTTCCATTTCCTGGCCTTCCAAAGCATAGCTTGTTTTAGGTACGGCAATGGCAACCAGATCGTCGAATACTACCTTGTCGTCGCCTATATGTTTGTACAATGACTCCAGCACAATAGCCTCCGTATTTTTTACGTCGTTCTGGAATTTGGAGAACATTGCTATGGTAGCTACCACAGGGATGTTATGGAAAGTAGCATAAGTCCAGCTACCGCTGGGATTATCTTCAGATTTCTTGGGATCCACGATCTGGATTGGAATTTGTTTCCTCAGCTCCTCGCGCTCTTTAGGATCTTCGATACGCTGCAATACGAAAGCAACATAATCTTCGAGCCTCTTCCGTACATCATCTCCTTTCTTTTCCTCTACAAATAAGCGAGTCGCTGCATCAATATCTTCCATACTTTTCAGCTCCTTCTCACCACCCTCTTTTTCTACGTAACCTCCCGAACGGTTGATCACGGAATCTTTCCAAGAGCTCAAGTAAGCCATAAACTTATCCGTTTCAGCCTTAATCTCCTTTGCTTTGGCATTGAGGGGGGCAGCTTTATCCTTAAGTGATGGCTTTAACTCCGCGGCATCAAAAGCACTATAGATCTGGTCGTTCTTCTCATCGATAGAAGCATTGGAATTCTCAATACTATTGTTGATAGTCTTGAAAGCATCCAATACCTCCCTTGTAATATTTAAGGCAAGCATGGCAGTCAACACCAGGTACATGAGGTTGATCATCAACTGCCGTGGCTCTTTAGGTAAAGACATCCTTAGAGATTTTCTTTTGTTAAAATTAATATTTTACTGTTCCGCACACGGACTCTCAGCTGTCCGGGACAGGAGATTTTGAATAAATTGATACCAGGCAACAACTTAGCGGCCCTGCATAGCACTCAGCATATTACCGTAAATGCTGTTGAGCTGCGCCAGGTTGCGGGACAATGCTGCGATCTGCTCCTTGGCTGCAACCGCGTCGTTAGCACTGGAAGCCATGGCATCGGAAGCATTTACCAGATTGCTGTAGAACTTGTTCATTGCTTTCAGGTGGTTATTGGCATCCTGCAGCTCTACTTCATAAATCTGGTTGAGCGAACCCAGGTTCTTAGAAAGTATCTGAACCTGCTCATGGAAGTGTGCGGTGCTTTCTGCGGCGTTGTTGAAAGACTGCAGCGTATTGGTAGCGCCAATAAAAGTATCTTTCATCTGCCCCAGTGCTGTAGCCGCTTCACGGGCGCTTTGAGAATAAACACCGGTAGCGGCCGTAACGTCGGTAATATCTTTCATCTGCTCGACGGTCTGGCCAAAACGCTGGAAGTTATCGTTAAGGCGCTTCAGGTTCGGGGCATTGATATTGGCTTCATCCAGCAGCTTGTCAAGAGAGGCGGTTGCATTGCTGCCGCCTGCGCCCGGTACGCCCAGGGCGCTCACCGGAGGCTGGAATTTAGCGCCTTTTTTATAAGCTTCTACATGCGGATTTTCATCCAGGTTGGGATAGTAGCGCTCCCAATAGTAATCTTTATGCGGGGGAAGGATACCCAGCAGACAGAAAATAAACGCTTCGGTAAGCATACCCACGGTAAGCATCAGGTCTGCTCCCTGTAAGTGACGGATCTTAAAAAGCGCACCTACCAGCACGACACCCGCTCCCACACCAATAATGAGATTTTTAATGTATTTACCTTGTTTGGTTTCAAAAAACAAAGATATTGAGCCCATTTTCTAAATTGAGGTTTTACGAAATTGAAATTGAAATTTGATTTTGATTAAAGTCCACACCACGATTCTATTACCATTATCTTGAGGCTCTTCCGGGATCGTTGGTCATGGCGCCGGCAATCTGGCCATAAACGCAACGGAAACCGATATATGCTTTTGCAGTATCTGCGTATTCATAGTCGCGGTAGCTTACGTTCAGGTAAGGAGCGGGATCGCGCCAGCTGCCACCCTTCACTACGATCCTGCGCTGCCATACCGGGTCTGTTTCATTCAGCCTGGCCCTGATATCGGGGTTCATGTCAGACAGCATGTTCACATTATAGGCATCGCGGTAGTAAATGGAACGGGTCCATTCCGCAACGTTACCGGACATATTGTAAAGACCATAGTCGTTAGGCCAGTATGCATTGGCACGAACGGTATACAGGCCGCCATCCGCAGTATAGTCGCCACGGTCGGGCTTGAAGTTGGCCAGGTAGCAGCCTTTCTGATTCATAGTATAAGGTCCGCCCCAGGGATAGGGAGAAAGCTGGCGGCCGCCACGGGCAGCATATTCCCATTCGCTTTCGGTAGGCAGCTTGAACTCTCCTTCAAAGAAAAGCTTACGTTTTTCACGCTCTCCTTTCCAGAGCAGTGTACGCCAGTTACAGAAAGCATTGGCCTGAATCCAGTTTACACCTACTACGGGATATTCGTCGAAAGCCGGGAACCAGTTGTACTGGCGGGCGATCGGCTCATTGTTGGAATAAGCAAACTGCTTCATCCAGACCGTGGTATCAGGATAAATAGAGATCGCCTTCTTGATGTCGAATGCAGACTTGGGCTGTCCCGGATTGGAAATGGAAGCTGCGTAGTCGAAATAGTGCACTACGTATTCCCATTTGGTTACATCCAGTTCTTTTTTACCGGTGCCGGTCTGGCTGGCATCGATATACATACCCATCAGCTGGTCCTGTACATCGGGATCGGTCCATTTAATACGGTTAGACCAGTCAAGCTGCTGGGTACCGTCGTCGTTATCTTTAAAATCACCTAAAATTGTATGAGCGATAGAGTCCCTTACCCAGTTGGTAAACTGGCGGTACTCGGCATTGGTAATCTCGGTCGCATCCATGTAGAAGCCATTCATATTGAAAGTACGAATGGGAGCATCCAAAGAATTCTGAATATCCTGATCGCTGTAGCCTGATTTCATTACGCCGGCAGGCACATAAACCATTCCTACCGGAGCCGGGGGCTTATAATTCATTCTGTTAGAATAGTCGCCCACTAACTGACCTTGCGATGTAGGCTGTCCGCAACTGGCAGCGAACATAGCCATAGCCACTGTGGCAATACTCAGGGAGAGTTGTTTCATCTGTGTGTTTTTTGTCATTGTTATTGCTCCATACACTTTTCGGTTCTGATATGCCCTGCTGATATAAGGAAGCAATTCGTTACCGTATTTAAACTGAAATGCATGTATTTGTTACATTCCGAAAAAGGTTACAACCGATTCATTTCTGGCCGAAAGATAGTCAAAGTTTTGAAAAATAATCTTTTGAACAAAAAAATTGATCCTCTTTGCTTCTTTCCTCGCGGGATGGCCACCACCCGGTTCTCCGCTACCGTTCCATAGTTTTCAGAATAACCATTCCGCTGCACAAAAGCTGCTGATCATACCAGCTTTTTTGCAATGGGTCACAATATTCAAATAAATTTTTGAAAATGCAACAGTCGCGGTAATTTTTTTTCTCATTCCCGCATCGTTATGTGAAAATGGAAGGCTAAATAAAGGATTTTTTTTTTTCAAAACAACTGTTGATTCATTTTTTATTTAAGAAGAACCAACGCCAGCTTTGAAAAAATCGTCTTGACACGGGCCCTTCCTCAAAAGAAAGCAGCTACCGGCCGTCCAGGTGCTTCTGTATCCCTTCAAACGTGCTTTCGGGAGGCAGGCAGCTGAACCCCGAACACAGGTAAAACAGGTTACGGCCCGGTACGAATTTATGCCGGCCTGCGGCAAACCCGGCTTCCGGCCCGGTAAGCGCTACGGCAAACACCTGGGGATAGTACAAGCCCTGCCACTCTTTGAGTAGCGACAAAGCATCCGGGCCGGCGATCACCAGTTCGCTCCTTCCCTTCCGGAACTGTTGAAGGTATACAGCCCAGCAGGAAAAGGAAACCGGATAACGTACTGCCGTCTGCTTCATGGCCAGCATCATGTGATGCGCCTGCGCCAGCCAGTCGCCACGCTCTGCAATGCTGCCCAGTACCTGAAGGTTCTCCATCATAACAGAATTGCCGGAAGGAGTTGCGCCATCGTACAGCTCTGTTTTGCGCACTACAATGTCCTGCTGCTCGTCGGACGAGAAGTAATAGAAGCGCCCGTCGGGCGTCAGAAAATGCCGGTTGGTATAATGCATCAGCTTTTCCGCCTCCGGTATGTAATGCGGCGCGCCCGTTGCCGAAGCCAGCCGGCACAGGGCCTGTATCAGGTAGGCATAATCATCGAGCTTGGCAGGGATACGCGCCTCGCCCTGTGTGTACACGTGGCTGCATGCACCGCTCCCTTTACGAAAGACCGACAGCATCCATTCCATATGCATTACGGCCTCCTGCTGCCAGCTTTCTTCGCCCAAAGCCAGGGCCGCATCGGTCAGCGCTATATTCATCAGGGCATTCCAGGACAACAGCATTTTATGATCTGTAGCCGGCCGTATGCGACCGGACCGCAGCCTGAACAAACGCTCCCTGGCGTCGCCCAGCAGCGAGGCCCATGTCCCGGCATCGAGCCGGTAGCGCTCCTGTATCGTTGCGTCAGGCACAGCCGCGTGCAGTATATTGGTTGCCTCCCAGTTACCTTCCGGACGGATGCCGAAATAATCGGTCAGCGCAGGATGGGCTTCCGGCAGGGCTGTCTGCCAGTCTGCCCAGGTCCAGGTATAGAATTTACCTTCTTCTCCTTCCGAATCGGCATCCAGCGCACAATAAAACCCCGGGTGCGCTTCGGTGCCGAGCTCCCGCCTGCAGAAGCCGATCGTTTCAGCGATCACGCGGCGGTAGCGGTCGTTGCGGGTAATGCGATAGGCGCTGCTCAGTACCGATACCAGCAGCGCATTGTCGTACAGCATTTTTTCAAAATGGGGTACCAGCCATTCCCGGTCGGTGGCATAGCGGGCAAACCCGCCTCCCAGATGGTCGTAGATACCGCCTTCGATCATCTTGTCCAGCGATAGCAAGGCCTGCCGTAAAGCGGCTGCAGCCAGCCCGGCATCCTGCTTTTCATGGAAGTGAGAAAACTCCAACAGGAACCGGATAGCCCCGGTCGAAGGAAATTTGGGAGCGCCCCCAAACCCGCCCCATTCCGTGTCGGCCTGCTGCAGCAGGTTCTGTACGATCAGCTTTATTGTTTCGCCGGTAACCTGTTCCGATTCCGGCGCCGAAACTACGACGGAAGCCTGCTGAAGATGCTGCAGCATCTGTTCCGACTGCAGGATGATTTCATCCTGCTTTTCTTCCCATGCACGATGCAGTGCAACCAGCAGCTCCTTCCAGGAGGCGCGGCCATAGCGGCTCTGGGGAGGAAAGTAAGTACCGCCGTAAAAAGGCTTCCGATCGGGGGTCACAAACATGTTGAGCGGCCACCCGCCCGCGCCGGTCATAGCCTGAAGGGCGTCCATATACAGGTGGTCTACATCCGGGTGCTCTTCCCTGTCTACCTTGATACAGACAAAGTGCTCGTTCATCAGTGCCGCCACATCCGGGTCTTCAAAGCTCTCGTGCTCCATTACATGGCACCAGTGGCAGGCCGCGTACCCGATGCTGACCAGCACGGGCTTATGTTCTCTCTTTGCCTTGTCGAAAGCGGCATCGCCCCACGGATACCAGTCTACCGGGTTGTTTGCATGCTGGAGCAGGTAAGGGCTTGTTTCGTGTTGCAGTCTGTTGGGCATATTTATCGTATGGGTCAGAGAAATGTTAGCGGTCAAGAAAGTCCAGTATAATGCGGCTGATGGTATCTGCTTTGTTCAGGATCATCAGGTGTCCCCCTCCTTCGATGCTGTAATTGGCCTTTAGGTCGGCATAGGGAATGATCTTATCGTCAGTGCCGTGAATGTGAATAAGATGCGCAGGCACGGTCTGGTTGTTCCAGGATACCATGTTGTCCATTGCCCACCGGAAAAAGCGGATGTCGGTATCTTCCAGTATCTCACCCAGCAATTGCTTGTCTGCCCCTGAAACTGCGCCGAACAAGCGGTTGACGATGAAATTAGGCCGCCGGATCAGGGAAGCGGGGATCAGCTTATACAGGCGCCACCTGAAGAAAAGCGAGCTTCCCGCTTTCAGGTCTGCCTGTGTTTTCGCAGAAGAAACCAGGATCACCTTTTCCGCTTCAAGCTGCTTGGCAACTTCCACGGCTATCATTCCTCCGAAAGAAAGGCCCAGCAGAACCGGGTGCGGAGTGCTGATCTGCGCCCGGATGCGGCCGGCATAGTGCTCCATCGACTCATGCGGCAGGGGCGGTATCCAGTTGATGAATACCTTGCGGTATCCCGGCAGCTCCAGGTTGCGGAACGCGCGGTGGTCGGCGCCCAGGCCGCTGAACAGGTAGATCGTTTTCATATTCGCTTCAGGCAATGAAGGAGCCGGTACTGGCACGGGAGGCAATGCGCCTATTCTGGCATGGCTGCCGGCCGTTAAGCATAGCTGCAAAGCCAGCAGGCAAAAAAATAACCGTTTCCGAGTTAAGCGTACCATGATTTCCGCGGCTCTCCATCCGCTCCTCACAAAACTAAACTATTATGCCTTTTGTTCGGATAGTATAAAAAAATGAAAAAATATTTTAGACTAATCTAAATTTTATTTTTCTTTGCATTGTAATAACAGCATCATGAATCTAAAAATATACCCGCTGCTTGCCTGTTCGATCTTGTCGTATGCTGCAGCGGCGCAGCAAAGAGTGGTCAGCGGCATTATAAAGGATGCGGCCAGCGCCGAAGCGCTGCCTATGGCCGGCGTCCAGGTGCCCGGCACACAATGGGGCACCCGCGCTGATGAGCAGGGACGTTTCTCCCTCATGCTGCCCGATAGTATTACAGCCCGCCAGCTGGTAATTACCTATGCCGGTTACGAAACCGATACCCTCCAGCTAATACCGGGCAAGGACTATACGGTAAAGCTGCGCCCTTCGGAGGCGCTGGATGAAGTAGTGGTTACCGGCACCTTAAAGCCGGTAAGCCGGATGGACAGCCCTATACCGGTAGAGGTCTTTACGCCCCGTTTTTTCCGGAAAAATCCTACGCCCTCCTTGTTTGATGCCGTAGGTATGATCAACGGGGTAAGGCCGCAGCTGAACTGCAACGTGTGCAATACCGGCGACATCCATATCAATGGCATGGAAGGCCCTTATACACTTATCCTCATCGACGGCATGCCGCTGGTCAGCGCCCTGTCTACCGTATACGGGCTGAGCGGCATTCCCAACAGCATCGTGGAAAGGCTGGAAGTGGTCAAAGGCCCTGCCGCCTCTTTATATGGCAGCGAGGCGATGGGCGGCATCATCAATGTGATTACCCGTTCGCCGCTTACCGCACCGCGCCTGAGCGCCGATATAACGGCTACTTCCTGGCAGGAGTACAACACCGACCTCGCCTTCAAAACCCGGGCGGGAAAGGGCATACAAACCTTGCTGGGCATTAATTACTACAACTACCGGCGCCCGTACGATAAGAATAAAGACGGCTTTACCGATGTTACGTTACAGAACCGCATATCGGCCTTCAACAAATGGGATTTCCGCCGCGAATACAACCGCCTTGCCAGCATTGCGGCGCGCTATGTATACGAAGACCGGTGGGGCGGGCAGATGGGCTGGTCCGGCGCCTGGCGGGGCAGCGACAGTATTTACGGCGAAAGCATCTACACCCGGCGCTGGGAGCTGATAGGCCAGTACCAGCTCCCCGTAAAGGAAAGGCTCATGAGCCAGTTCTCGGTCATAAGCCATGACCAGAACTCCTATTACGGCACCATGTCGTATCAGGCGCTGCAGCACGTTGCCTTTGCCCAGCTTTACTGGGATAAGCAATGGCGTGGGCACAGCCTGCTGGCCGGCGCATCCTTCCGCTATACTTACTACAACGATAATACGCCGGGCACTGCACAAGCCGACGGTACAGATAACCCGGCCCATACCCCGCTGCCGGGCCTCTTTATCCAGGATGAATGGGCGCTGCATCCGCGGCACAAGCTGCTGCTGGGGTACCGCCTCGACTACGACCGCACCCACCATGCCATACACTCTCCCAGGCTTGCCTACAAGTGGTCGCCCGATGCACACCATACCCTGAGGGCCAGCTTCGGTACCGGCTTCCGTGTGGTCAACCTGTTCACGGAAGACCATGCCGCGCTCACCGGCGCACGGGAAGTAGTGATCGCGGAAACGCTCCGGCCCGAACGCTCGTTCAACAGCAATCTCAACTATGTGCATACCTTCGCGCTGGGCAATAGCTTGCTCTACATCGATGCTACGGCTTTCTACAGCTATTTCACCAACAAAATACTGGGCGACTACAGCACCGACCCGGATAAGATCATTTACCGGAACCTTGCCGGGCATGCCGTATCGCAGGGTATTTCCCTGAACACCAGCATGACCTTCCACATACCGCTCAGCATATTGCTAGGCATTACGCGGATGGATGTATACCAGGTAAGCGAAGCACAGGGAAGAATGCAGCGGAGCAGCCAGCTTTTTGCACCCGAATGGTCGGGCAACTTTACGGTAAGCTACACCCTGCCCTGGCAGCTCAGCATCGATCTTACAGGACAGCTCAATGGTCCCATGCGGCTCCCGCTGCAGCAGAACGACTACCGCCCCGAATATTCGCCCCTCTTCTGCCTGGCCAATATACAGCTCACCCAAAAGATCGGCTCCCGGATCGAACTGTACGGCGGCCTCAAGAACCTGCTCAATTTTGTACCGCGCGAAACGCTCATGCGCCCTTTTGACCCCTTCGACAAACAGGTCAATGACCCGGTCAATAACCCCTATGGCTATACTTTCGATACGGAATACAACTATGCGCCCCTGCAGGGTATCAAAGGCTTCGCCGGCCTGCGATACACGATTAGATAAAAACTATGCCGCCATTGCGCTTCCTTTCCATAATTAACGGATTCAGCTGCTGTTCCCGTCTTATCTTTGCCGTATGAGCAGAATAATCGCCACACTGGTGCTGATGATCGCGGGGCTGGCATTGCAGGCGCAGGAACAGAAAGAGCACGGCAAGCTCTATAATCCCGATGCCGATGCAAAAGCAGATATCCGGAAAGCCGTAGCGCAGGCAAAGTCGGCGCATAAAAATGTACTGCTGCAGATAGGCGGCAACTGGTGCATCTGGTGCACACGCTTTCACCACGCCGTAGCAGGTAACGACACCCTGAAGCAGCTGCAGGACCGGAACTTTGTGGTAGTATATGTCAACTACGAAAAGAAAAACGCCGGCGACCCGATCTGGAAAGAGCTGGGCTATCCGCAACGCTTCGGGTTCCCCGTGTTCGTGATCCTGGATGAAAACGGCAGCCGTATCCACACGCAGAACTCCGCTTACCTCGAAGAAGGCAAGGGGCATAGCAGGGAAAAGATCGCCGAGTTCTTTACCCAATGGGGCCCCGATGCGGTATCGGGCAAAACATTGCGGCACTAAGAGCGATTAAGGCGGGGTTTTATTTACCTTTGCCGGTCAGCACCTCATCAAAATCATCCGCGAATTGAACAAGCCATCTTACCGCAGCAAGCCCAAACCCACAGTGCCCAAAAGCCGCCTCATCATAGGCCGCAAACCTTTGCTGGAAGCCCTGCATAATGCACAGAACATTGAAAAGATCTTCCTGCTGCAGACTGCCACGGGCGAAGAGATCAGCGCGATCAGGAAAAGAGCCAGGGAACTGAATATTGCGCTCAGCCTGGTGCCCCAGGAGAAGCTTGCCCGGCTTACCCAGGCCAATCATCAGGGAGTAGTGGCCATAGGCGGACTGATTACCTACCAGCCCTTGCAGGAGCTTATCAGCCAGGCGGTAGACAAGGGAGAAACGCCGCTGATCGTGCTGCTGGATGGCATTACCGATACCCGCAACCTGGGGGCCATTGCCCGGTCGGCCTACTGCTACGGGGTACATGCGCTTGTAATTCCCTCCTCCAACAATGCGGCCATCACGGAAGAAGGCATAAAAGCCTCTGCCGGTGCCCTGGAGCATATCCCGGTGTGCCGTATCGCATCCGTGGAGCAGGCCGTGGATATCCTGAAGCTCAACGGTATCCAGATCATGGCTACTTCACTGCAGTCCAGCCAGCCTATCCACAGCACAGACCTTACAGTACCCATGGCGATCGTGATGGGCTCGGAAGACAAAGGCGTAAGCGATTTCGTGCTAAAACATGCAGATCACCTGGTGCGCATTCCGATGCCCGGCAACTTTGACTCGCTCAACGTGTCGGTGGCGGCAGGCATCATGCTGTACGAAGTGCACCGGCAGCAGGAAGCCTGAGCATTGCGGTGCGCGGCAGACTCCGCTGCATGAAAACGCTGCCAGCCGCTATTGCTGCGTCGCTGTCCCCCCGCAGGACGTTCAACGGCTGCATTTTCCAATAGAACGGTTATAGCGGCTTCAGCGTTGCCTATTTACTTATGAGGGATAAAATGCCTATTTTCGCCGGGATAATATGCATAAAACAATAATTAAAGCATCATAAAATGTCAGAAAGTACAGAAAGGATCCACTGTCTTATTATTGGCTCCGGTCCTGCCGGCTATACTGCCGCTATTTACGCCGCCCGTGCCGGCCTCAAGCCGGTGCTTTACTCTGGCCTGCAGCCCGGCGGTCAGCTTACCATTACTACTGATGTGGAGAATTACCCCGGTTACCCCGAAGGGGTTATGGGCCCGCAGATGATGAAGGACTTTGAAGCCCAGGCCCGCCGGATGGGCACTGACCTGCGCTGGGGCATGGTATCCAGGGTAGATTTCTCACGGCGTCCTTTCCGGGTGGAGGTGGACGAGGAGAAATGGATCGAAGCCGACTCGGTGATCATTGCTACCGGCGCCTCCGCCAAGTGGCTCGGCCTTGAGTCGGAGCAGAGGCTCAACGGTTACGGCGTTTCGGCCTGCGCCGTATGCGACGGGTTCTTCTTCAAGGATAAAGAAGTAGCGATCGTAGGTGCGGGCGATACCGCCTGCGAGGAAGCCCTGTACCTGGCAAAGCTTTGCACCAAAGTGCATATGATCGTACGCCGCGACGAGATGCGCGCATCTAAAGTAATGCAGGACCGCGTGCTGAAGACTGCCAACATCCAGGTATACTGGAACAGCGAAACGGCAGAGGTGCTGGGTGATAAAAAAGTGGAAGGTGTAAAGATCCGCAACAACCAGACCGGCGAGGATACTACCATACCGCTGAGCGCATTCTTCGTTGCCATCGGCCATCAGCCCAATTCGGGCCTGTTCAAAGAATACCTGCAGCTGGACGACCAGGGCTATATCATTACCACCCCCGGCAGCACCAGGACCAATATCGAGGGCATATTTGCCTGCGGCGATGTACAGGACAAGATATACCGCCAGGCCGTAACAGCTGCCGGCAGCGGATGCATGGCCGCTCTGGACGCAGAGCGCTACCTGGGCACCCTGGAACATGAAGCTGCTTCTGTAGCCCATGCCAACGCCTGACCGGCCCGGCCCTTAATTTCTTCAACACCGGCCCGGGACATTGCTGCTCCCGGGCCTTTTCTTATGCGCTATGTATAACGCTTACTATAACTCGCCGATCGGCCTTATTCGGATAGAAGCCTCCGACCGGGGATTGCTGGCTGTATCTTTCCTTGAAGAGGGAGATGGGCCCCGGCCCGGCGAGAGGCCGGCCAACGACCTGGCGCTGGCGGCGGCCGCACAGCTGGAAGCTTACTTTGCAGGAAACAGAAGGCAGTTCGACCTCCCCCTTTGCCCGTCAGGAACAGAATTCCAGAAGAAGGTTTGGGAACAGCTGGTACAAGTGCCCTTTGGCAAGACCGATACTTATTCGGGCATAGCCCACCGGCTCAGCAGCCCCCTCAGCGTTCGGGCGGTAGGAGCCGCCAATGGCAGGAACCCCATTGCCATTATTATACCCTGTCACCGCATCATTGGCGCTGACGGAAGCCTTACCGGCTATGCTGGCGGGCTCTGGCGAAAGGAATACCTGTTAAAGCTGGAAGGCCGGGGGCCGGGTGTCCAGACCCGGCTGTGGTAACCGCCCGTCACTTCTTATGCCTGCAGTCAACTTGTCTGCCCGGTATTTGTTATGCTTCATTTCTGTGACACCGTAATATTCAAGTATATTGCGGCAGCTCCCGTCGGGGCTATGTCTAATCAACTGTAACGGAAAAAAATTAACACAAAGAATGCAGAGCTCAAACACTTCCGGGCAAACGCCCATCAAACGGTTGCTGGTAGCTAACCGCGGGGAAATTGCTATCCGTATCCTGCGCGCAGCCTCCGAAATGCGTGTCCGCACCGTGGCCATTTATACTTACGAAGACCGTTATTCGCTGCACCGCTATAAAGCGGATGAAGCTTACCTGATCGGCGATGAGGATGAACCGCTGAAGCCTTATCTGGACATTGAAGCCATTATAAAAGTTGCCAAAGACAACCAGGTGGATGCCATCCATCCAGGATATGGCTTCCTGAGTGAAAACGTACAGTTTGCACGGCGCTGCCGTGAAGAAGGGATCATCTTCGTAGGGCCTACACCGGAAGTAATGGAACAACTGGGCGACAAGATCGCCGCAAAAAAAATTGCCCGCTCGGTACAAGTACCCGTGATCGAAGATAGCACAGTTGCCTTTGCCGACACTGCAAAAGTAATGGCCGAAGCGGAACGCATCGGCTTCCCTGTTATTCTTAAAGCGGCTGCTGGCGGCGGCGGGCGCGGCATGCGGGTGGTCCGCGCACGGGAAGACCTGGAGAAAGCGTTTACAGAAGCCCGCAGCGAAGCAGAGAAAGCCTTCGGCGACGGCACGATCTTTATCGAAAAGTTCATCGACCAGCCCAAGCACATCGAAGTGCAGCTCCTGGCCGACAACCACGGCCACATTGTTCATCTTTTTGAAAGAGATTGTTCCGTACAGCGCCGCTTCCAGAAGGTGGTAGAGATCGCACCGGCCCCCAACCTTTCGCCGAAAGTAAAAGAAGCGGTATACGACTATGCCCTTAAGATCGCAAGGGCCGTTAACTACAACAACGCCGGCACAGTTGAGTTCCTTGTGGACAAGGAAGACAATGTCTATTTCATCGAGGTGAATCCCCGCATACAGGTAGAGCATACCGTTACCGAGGAAGTAACCGGCATTGATATCGTGCGCAGCCAGATACTGATTGCGCAGGGCGTTCCGCTGTCCGACCCCAATATATTTATCCGGGGCCAGGAAGATGTCAGGCTGAATGGCTTTGCCATACAATGCCGCATCACTACCGAGGATCCCGAGAATAATTTCAAACCCGACTACGGCACGCTGATCACCTACCGGAATGCCGGCGGCTTCGGCATACGCCTGGACGAAGGCAGCGCATACTCGGGCATGAAGATATCTCCCTTCTTCGACTCCATGCTGGTAAAAGTTACGGCCACCGGACGCACCTTATCGGGCGCAGCCCAACGCCTCAACCGTTCTCTGAGGGAATTCCGTGTGCGCGGGGTAACTACCAATATCCGCTTCCTGGAGAATGTAATCACGCACGAGCTCTTCCGCAAAGGCTTATGCACCGTTAATTTTATCGATACGCATCCCGAGCTGTTTACGTTCGACCGTCCCAAAGACCGCGCCACACGGATACTGAAGTACCTGGCAGACATCAAAATCAACGGCCACCCGGATGTAAAGCACTTTGACCCTACCCGTAAGTTCCGGGTACCGGAAGTACCTCCGTTCAACGCGTTTGCGCCGTTTCCCGAAGGCACCAAAGATAAGCTTACTGCCCTGGGACCGCAGGGCTTCATGAAATGGCTGAAGGAACAGCGGCCTGTGCTCTTTACCGATACCACCTACCGCGATGCGCACCAGTCGCTGGTAGCAACCCGTGTACGCAGCCGCGACATACTGGCCGTGGCCGAAGGCTATGCCCATAACCATCCCGAACTGTTCTCCATGGAAGTATGGGGAGGCGCCACCTTTGACGTTGCTTTGCGCTTCCTGCACGAATGCCCCTGGAACCGGCTGCAGGAAATAAGGAAGGCCATGCCCAATATCTTACTGCAAATGCTGTTTCGCGGTTACAATGCCGTTGGCTATTCTGCATATCCCCGCAACGTGATCCAGCAGTTCATCGAAAAGGCATGGGAAAACGGCGTGGATATATTCCGAATTTTCGATTCGCTCAACAATATAGAGTCCATGCTGCCGGGCATCGAGCATGTGGTGAAGCATACCGGCGGCATAGCCCAGCCAGCCATTTGCTACACCGGCGATGTACTGCGCAGGGAAAACAACAAGTACAATCTGCAGTATTATATCGACCTGGCGCGGCGGCTCGAGGATACCGGGGCGCATATGCTTGCGATCAAAGATATGGCCGGCCTGCTGAAGCCCAATGCCGCCACGGTCCTGATCGAAGCCCTGAAGGAAAATGTTTCGATGCCGATAGCCCTGCATACCCATGATACTGCAGGCACGCAGATCGCTACCTACTTGAATGCAGTCAATGCAGGTATCGACACGATAGACTGCGCGCTGGCTTCTTTCAGCGGCACCACCTCGCAGCCGAACCTTAACTCACTGGTCGCCTTGCTGGAAGGGCACGAAAGGGGCAACCCTGCCAATCTGCACAGCCTCAATGCATACAGCAACTACTGGGAAGCCGCCAGAGAATACTACTATCCGTTTGAGTCAGACCTAAAGTCTGCCACCGCAGAAGTATACGAGAATGAAATACCCGGCGGGCAATATTCCAACCTGCGGCAGCAGGCGGAAGCCATAGGCCTTGGCGGGCAGCTCACAACCATCAAGGAGAATTATAAGATCGTGAATGAGCTTTTTGGCGATATCGTAAAGGTAACCCCCAGCTCCAAGGTAGTCGGCGACATGGCCCTTTTCATGACCGCCAACAACCTTACGGCAGCAGATGTGCTGGATGAACAGAAGAACCTGTCCTTCCCCGCCTCTGTCATCGGCTTCTTCAAAGGCGAGCTGGGCGTGCCTTATGGAGGCTTCCCCGAAAAGCTGAGAAAGATCGTGCTTCGTAACGAGCCGGAAAGCGCTAATGGAACCAATGCCCAGATACTCCCGGATATTGACCTGGAAGAAGCCTTTAAGAAGTTCTCAGAGCAGTTCCCTGGCAGCAGCTTCCTTGATTTCCTGTCTTACCAGATGTTTCCCAAGGTGTACGAGGATTACTACCATTACCAGCATGAGTTCGGCGAGGTAAGCAATATTCCCACACCGGCCTTCTTTTATCCCCTGAAGAATGACGAAGAGCTGCTGATCGAGCTCGGCAAAGGCAAAACGATCCACGTGCGGCTGATTTACGTATCCGATGCCGATGATGCAGGTATGCGTACGGTATCGTTTGAGCTGAACGGCTATAACCGTACCATCCGGATGAAGGATAATTCGGTAAAATCGCTCCGGCCGCAGCATAAAAAAGTAAGCGATCCCGACAAGGAAACCGGCGCGCCGCTGCAGGGCAAGCTAAGCGTGATCCTGGTAAGGGAAGGTGATGAGATCAAATCCGGCGCCCCCCTCTTCGTGATCGAGGCCATGAAGATGGAAAGCACCGTAAGCGCGGCAAAGAACGGGCGGGTAAAACGGCTGGCCATACCGGCCGGCACCATGGTGGATCAGAACGATGTGGTGCTGGAAATGGAATAAAACCGTATGCAAATTGCAGCGAGGCCGGCTCCGCGCCGGCCTCTTTACTTTAAGGTATCGGAAGCAGGAGCATATTTCCTTTTACTGCCTGTCCACTCCCGGTAATTATAGCGGATCCACATCCTGACCTCCATATCGGTGGCTGCACGTGCAAAGCCGGGAGCCATAGGATAAGCATTCATAAAATGTGTCAGCGTATCGCCGGTAAAGCCGGTAAGCTCCTGTACCAACCGGGGATCATAGCGGGAAAGCACATACCTCATCACCTCATCCTTTTTGAAATGCTCCTGGAAAGCCTTTAAGCGTTTCTTCTTTTTCCGGCCCATCCACGAAGACAAGGGAGCATTGATAGACCCCATACCGCCATATACGGCATGAGGACGGCTGAACCCGAACCGGGGCGGCCGCTCTTCTACTTTTTTACCGAACAGCTCCCGGTTCCTCAGTGAATCTTTCTGATAAGGCGTAAGCTCGGGGCGTACCTGTACCGTATCGATCACAATGACCTGGCGGCTCAGCCGGATGTGAATACCCTGCTCTGTTTCGGCATGCCTGACCAGGACCCACAGAGGGTAATAGCCTATATAGCTGATTTGTAAAGTATCGCCGGGACTTCCGGGCACAGAGAACCGCCCTGCATCGTCCGTCACCACTGTTCTCTGCCTGCTCCTGTTTTCCACAACGACGCCCGGCAAGGCATCGCCTGAACGCTGGTCCGTGATAGTGCCTTTAAGAAACTGGCCGGGAGCCACTCCGGGCAACAGGGACAGGAGTAGGAACAAAGGGAGCTTCATGGTTTCTTTAAGGTATCGGCGGCTTCTGCAGGTACCCCCTCAGGCAGCACCAGCGGCTTCTTGATCCACTCCCTGTAGTTGTAGCGGATCCACATTTTTATCTCCAGGTCGGTAGCGCTGCGCGCGTAATCGTAAGGCATCGGGTGCGCGTTGATAAAAGCTGCGAGCGTATCGCCGGTAAGGCCGGTAAGCTTACTGACCTCTTCGGGCGTATACCGCGTATCAATAAATTTCTGGTTTTCCCATTTGGCGAAATTCTGCTGGAAACGATCGCGTTGCTTGGTCTTCTTGTTGAACTGTTCTGCCAGGGCCGAAGCCGGACTGAAAACCGTCCCCAGCACGCTGCTGCTGGCCCGCTTGCGGGAAAGGTCCAGGGCGTAGGTCTGCCGGCGGCGGATAGAGTCCAGCTGGTAAGGCGTCCAGTCGGGGCGGATTTCTATTTCCTCCAGGGAGATCAGCTTTTTGCGCATACTGATACGCCGGAAGACGTTGATACCTTCCGGCATCTGGAAGCTTACAGGGAAATAGCCCAGGTACGAAAACTCGATCTGGTCGCCCGGGTCGGCGGCAATGGTGTACTTGCCGTCGGCATCGGTCATCGTGCTTTGATTTTTGCTCTTATTGATCACGATAACGGCGGGCATAGCCGTGCCGCCATCGCTTTCCGTAACCACGCCTTCCAGTTGCTGGGCCAGCAGGGAAGCACAGGGCATAAACAGCAGCAACAAGAGAGCAGAGAGTCTGAGCGCCATAACAGTCGTTAAATCTAAACCGTATTTAGTCAAAAATATTGCATCCGGCCAATAAAAAATCCCGGCAGTGAACTACCGGGACTATTTTTTCTAAAAATTCGGGATTACTTTTTCTTCGCAGCAACCTTAGTCGGAGTCGGCTTTTTAGCGGCATCTTTCTTCGGAGCGGCTTTTTTAGCAGCAGCTTTTTTAGGAGCGGCTTTCTTTGCAGCGGCTTTCTTCGGAGCGGCTTTTTTAGCAGCAGCTTTTTTAGGAGCAGCTTTCTTTGCAGCGGCTTTCTTCGGAGCAGCTTTTTTGGCAGCAGCTTTTTTAGGAGCAGCTTTTTTTGCCGGGGCTTTTTTTGCAGCCGCTTTCTTCGGAGCAGCTTTTTTTGCAGTTGCCATACTTATCAAATTTAAGGGTTAGAAAATAAAAAAGCTCTTTTTTATTATGGCAAAACCGCGAAGGGGGTTAGGCTTCGGCGGCACTTACTTCGTTTACGGAAACTAAAGTTTTACTGCGTGTTTTTCTGAATTCAACGATACCGTCGGTCAGGGCATAGATGGTGAAATCCTTGCCGATGCCCACATTGGCTCCCGGATGATATACAGTGCCTTTCTGGCGTATGATGATGTTTCCGGAGATTGCAGGCTGGCCTCCGAAAATCTTAACACCTAATCTTTTACTACGTGAATCGCGGCCGTTCTTTACGCTGCCTTCACCTTTTTTATGTGCCATTACTTTCTTATTAAGTTGTAGTTGCTACAAAGTTAAATAATAAATTGATTTATCCAAATAATCTTTATGCGATTGCCTGGATCCTGATTTTGGTCAGCGACTGGCGGTGACCATTCAGTTTCTGATATCCTTTACGACGCTTTTTCTTAAAGATAAGCACCTTGTCGCCTTTAACGTGGTCCACGATCTCGGCTTTCACTACTGCTTTCACAGCGCTGCCCACGGCAACATTGCCGCCTTCACCGGTCATCAGTACATCAGAAAATTCTACGCTGTCTCCGGCTTTACCTTCGAGGCGGTGTACGAAAAGTTCATCGTTCGCCTGAACCCTGAACTGCTGTCCTGCTATTGTTACAACTGCAAACATGCTCCAAAAATTTTGCGCAAAATTAGTAGTATTTTAATTTATAGCAAAATTATTTTTCTTCTTTTTTGCTTTTGCTGAAGGTTGCTACCACTTTGCCGCCCTTCATAAGGGTAAGGTTTTCGGCTGTAACATGATAGCTGTCGGCATTCATAAGCGCGTCCATTACCTTGTTTTCGGTCTGCATGCCGGGCGAGCAGGCCATTTGCGTGGCTATTATCTTTTCCATTTTGATCGTCTTCCCTTCTACCTTATATACACCTCCATAGCCGTTGCAGCCGGCAAAGCCGCTGATCCTGTCTGAAGTATCGGAAAAGTCGAGCGTGACCGGCTTCCGGGTTTCCTCCATCTGGAATCCAGGCAGGGAGTGCAGGGTCCAGGATGTGCCGGAAAGTGTGAAAGCATTGCCGGTGCCGGCTGTGGCAGTCTGCTTTTTCGTGGATGAGCATGCCAGCAAAAGCAGGGCAGCGGATAAAGAAAGAAAATAACGCATGGGGCTGTATTTTTATAATGGTTAAAAAAGAATGCTTCTGTACACCGGCTCACCTGGCCGGCTCTTTCCAGAATCGCTTCACGGCGTCTACCACAGGCGCCACGGGGATCTGGTTCATGCACTTGAAGTGCTTCCTGGGGCAATGGTCAAACCCTATCTTGCTGCAGGGCCTGCACCCGAGGCCCTTAACTTCCATGATAACAGACAATGGAGACACATTTTGGTTTAAATTGTTGAAACCGTAATAGGGAAACATTCCCAGCTCCGGAGTGGTGTTTCCCCAAAGGGAAATGATGGGCTTCCTGAAGGCGGCAGCGATATGCATGAGGCCGGTATCGTTGGTTACGATCACCTTTGCCCTCTGCACCAGGTGGGCAGACTCCGAGATATTGAATTTGCCGCAGGCATTGTACACTTTGGCCGGATCGGCCGAGGCTATCTCGTTGCCCGCATCCCGGTCTTCGGGGCCGCCCAGTAAAATTACGGGATAAGGGCATTCCTGCACAAAGGCTTTCCATTGCGCTACGGGAAATTTCTTGGTAAAATAGGAGCCTCCGATCACACAGCCTACGAAGCCCGTCCAGTGCCCCATGGGGATATCGTCCTGGCGCGTAGCCAGGTGGTCGGGAATAAAATAGTCAAGCCCTTCGCCGTCATTTTTTAATTTCAGTTTCTTCAGCCCTTCAAAATAGCGGTCCACGATGCTTTTATCGGGCATTACCTGCCATTTGAAATTAACGTACAACCATTTTTTGAAATTCAGCTTGTCAAAGGTCAGCACAGGCGCATCGAGGGCCTTCTTTACCCGTAGTGTACGCAGGTTGCGGTGCAGGTCGATAATATAGTCGAACTTTATGTTCCTGAGACCGGTTATGGTTTCGTTCAGATCCTGGTCCAGCGTGTGGATCACATCAATGTAGGGATTGTGGGCAATCACAGCCTTAAAGCTTTGCTTCACCAGGAAATGGATCTCGGCGCCGGGGTATTGCCGCCGGATGCAACGCAGCACGGGCGTGGTCAGTACGATATCGCCGATGGAGGAAAAGCGGATGATTAATAGCTTCATGAATAAAGAATCGTTGCAAAGATAAACGGGTAGCTGCAAAAACCCCGGCCCCGGTCGTGCTATTTAGTACAATTTGCCTCGTTGGGATAAATACATTTACTTTGTAAGTAAAAGTACTTTTCAAAAACATTCGCTATGCCCCTTCCTTCAGCAAATGCCGCACCCGGACAGGATGGCTCCCGCAATATGCCCCCGGCCGCTTTTGTGCCGTGCAATTCCATTGTGCGCACTATATGGGGGAAATCGGATACCATACTGTTTATTTTTGCAGGGGCTGCGGCCGAGTTTTCGCTCAATAAGGCCGTAGACTGGTTATATTTTACAGGCCGCCTCCCGGCCGACCCTATCGGCAGGCTTTTCTCTACGGTTGCCTATGCCCGCCAGATCATTTTTGACACCGAGGCAAAAGCGCTGGCCGCCATAGACCGCATACAGGCAATCCATGCCGGGGTAGAAGCCGGCCGCGGGAGCCGTATTCCAGACTGGGCCTACCGCGATGTATTGTATATGCTGATCCACTACTCGATCGCCTCCTTTGAGCTGCTGGAACGGGGAATGACGCTGCAGGAGCGGGAAGAGGTATACCGGGTCTTCCTGTCTGTAGGCAACAGGATGCACATTCCGGGCCTGCCGGCCGATTACCGGCACTGGATGGCACAGCGCCGGGTGCAGCTGAAAGGCAACCTTGTAAACAGTCCTTATACTGCAGACCTATACCGGCAATACCGGAAACATCTCGGCCCGCTCCGCTATTATATCCTGCTCCAGGTACAAAGCAGGCTGCTGCCCGCTCCCGCACGCCAGCTGCTGCGCCTGGAACCTTCTGTATGGGTGCCCTTGCTGCTGCCGGTTTATAAGGTAGTCCGGCGGCTGAAGCTGGACCGCCTGCTGAAGTCCCTCCTTGTGCCTGCGGCCTACCGCAGCCAGGTAAAGGAGCTGGATATAACGACATAGTGACGTACGCTCCCGATACAAAAGCCGGCCCCTTCAGGAGCCGGCTTTGTAAGTAAGGAGCAAAACCTTATTTCTTAATTACTTTCACATCGATCCTGCGGTTCATGGCCCTGCCGAGCTCGGTTTCATTATCCGCTACAGGATGCTCCTGCCCGTAACCTTCCGCTTCCAGGCGGGAGGCATCGATACCCATGGAGATAAGGCGGTTTTTTACGTTCTCCGCGCGCTCGCGGCTCAGCTTCAGGTTGCCGGCTGCGTCGCCGGTATTATCGGTATATCCGCCGATCTTGAGCCAGACCTGCGGCCAGGCTTTCAGTATTGCGGCCATGTTTTTCAGCTGCTCTTCCGAAGAAGGCTTCAATACTGCTTTCCCGGTTTCGAACTGCAGGCGGTCGAAGGAAAGCCAGTTGGCCGTTTTGTCCTCTTCGTTGATGGTCCCGTTCAGGATAAAGTCCACCAGCTGCTTTTCCACGCTTTGCTCGCCTACCTGCAGCTCTGTATTATCGGCCAGCTTCAGCACTGTAATGCTGCCCAGGTCGGCAACGAACTCGTTATTGACCAGCCTGCCGCTGCGCTGCACCTTCACAGCAACACCTGCAGTATTGCCCGCCGTCATCTCCTCCGTTACGTTCACTTCTGTTCCGGGAGCCACGGTTTCGCCGGCCGCCGCCAGCTGCATACGGGCTATGCTTGCGGTACGCTGGTCCTGTATGCGCTCTGCATACATGTGCGACAGCGTCGGGGCAATTACAAGGCTTACGATGCTCATCAGCTTGATGAGGATGTTCATGGAAGGCCCGGAAGTATCTTTGAACGGATCGCCCACGGTATCGCCTGTTACCGAAGCTTTATGCGGCTCCGACTTTTTGTAGTAGGTCTGCCCGTTGATCTCCACGCCTTTTTCAAAAGATTTCTTGGCATTGTCCCAGGCGCCGCCGGCATTGTTCTGGAACATACCCATCAGCACGCCGCTTACGGTAGCGCCGGCCAGGAAGCCGCCCAGCACTTCGGGCCCCAGAAGGAACCCGATGGCAAGGGGCGCCAGGATAGCGATTGCACCGGGCAGCATCATTTTCCTGATAGAGGCATCGGTAGAGATAGCCACGCATTTCTCGTACTGCGGCTTGCCGGTGCCGTCCATGATCCCCGGAATTTCGCGGAACTGGCGGCGCACTTCTTCCACCATGGCCATAGCAGCCTGTCCCACGGCCTTAATAGCCAGGGAAGAGAAGATGAAGGGAATCATGCCTCCTACGAAAAGACCAGCCAGCACATCGGCGCGGTAAATGTCGATACCATCAATCTTGGAAATGCCCACGAAAGCGGCAAAAAGAGCCAGCGAGGTCAATGCTGCCGAAGCAATGGCAAAACCTTTTCCTGTGGCAGCTGTGGTATTGCCTACTGCATCCAGGATATCCGTTTTTTCGCGCACTTCGCCCGGCAGCTCGCTCATTTCGGCAATACCGCCCGCATTATCGGCTATGGGCCCGAAAGCGTCGATCGCCAGCTGCATTGCGGTAGTAGCCATCATGCCTGCCGCTGCTATGGCCACACCGTACAGCCCTGCGCACATGAAAGAACCGTAGATGCCTCCTGCCAGTACCAGGATCGGCAGCAGGGTGCTTTCCATGCCTACGCTCAGGCCGCCGATAATATTGGTGGCATGGCCTGTGGCAGACTGCCGGATGATGCTCATCACGGGGCGCTTGCCCATGGCGGTGAAATACTCGGTGATGATGCTCATCAGGGTACCTACTACCAGCCCTACGAGGATAGCGCCTGCCACGCCCATTTTGCTGAACTCATGCCCCCGAAGGGTCATTGTTTCGGGCATCAGGTAGTGCACCAGGAAGAAGGAAGCAATCGCAGTAAGGATGATGGAGCCATAGTTGCCCATGTTTAAGGCGCTTTGCACTTTAGCCGTGCTCAAACCCGCGCTTTCACCGATCCGTACAAAGAAAGTGCCCACTATAGAGAGTATGATGCCCACGCCGGCAATCAGCATCGGCAACAGGATAGGCGCCATACCTGCGAACTGGTCGCCGGGGCCGCTCACTGTTTCACGGCCCAGCACCATGGTTGCCAGCACGGTGGCTACATAGCTGCCGAAGAGGTCGGCGCCCATACCGGCCACATCGCCTACGTTGTCGCCTACATTATCGGCGATCGTGGCGGGGTTGCGCGGGTCGTCTTCGGGGATGCCGGCTTCTACTTTACCTACGAGGTCGGCGCCTACGTCGGCAGCCTTGGTATAGATGCCTCCTCCCACACGGGCGAAGAGGGCGATGCTTTCTGCACCTAAACTGAAACCGGTAAGTATCTCGATGGTCCGTTCCATTTCCAGGCTGCTTACCGGCGCTCCGTCTGCAAAGACCATCTTCAGTACGATAAACAAGCCGCCGAGGCCCAGTACGGCCAGCCCGGCAACTCCCATACCCATAACGCTGCCGCCGGTAAAGGAAACCTTCAATGCTTTGCTCAGGCTGGTGCGTGCGGCTTCTGCAGTCCGCACATTTGCCTTGGTGGCAATACGCATACCGATAAATCCTGCAAGCGCGCTCATAAAAGCGCCGATCACGAATGCCAGTGCGATGCTCCAGTGCGAATTGGCATTGCTGGAACCCATAACGCCCAGTAGTATGGCTGCTATGATCACAAAATAAGCGAGTATCCTGTATTCAGCTTTCAGGAAGGCCATTGCTCCGTCAGCAATGTATTTGCTGATCTCTTTCATGCGATCGTTGCCCGCCGCCTGCTTCCCGACCCAGCCTCCCTGGATCATGGTAAACAAGAGCGCTACAGCCCCGAAACAGGGCACCAAGTAGAAAAGTGAGTTCATGCTTGCTTATAAATTTTTTTTAAGGTTCTGACAAAAATAACCGTATAAACGGAAAATCCATATCATTTTTTCCTGACAATTAAAAAAAGCGGAATATTAATAAAAAAACCGCGCCAGGCGCGGTTTTCCTAAAATAACAACTCTCAAAAAGTTATCGTATCAGGGTCAGTGTACCTTTGTAAGTTTCCACATAACCATCGGGGAAACCGATCCGGATCACGTAACCATATACGCCTACCGGCTGCTGCTGTCCTTTGCTGGTGCCGTCCCATCCTTCGCGGGGATCGGTGGTACGGAAGAGGATCGTACCCCAGCGGTTGAACACCTTGAAGTCGATCAGCTTCTCATCTGTAATGTTGGCAATTTTAAAGATATCGTTCTGGCCGTCGTTATTAGGGCTGAAGGCGTTGGGGATCATCAGCTCCTTCCTCCCGGCCATAGCCTGCACGGGATCGGTAACCCCTTTTACATTCAGGGATTGCGCGCGTCCACCAAGAGGCAAAACAATCGCTACAAGCACAATCAGGTAAATGTATTTTTTCATTTTGTTTTCGTGTATTCAGTACAAAGGTAGACGCTTTGCCCCGAAAAAAAGTTGGGGGTAACCTAAAAACAACATCAAAATACATACCAAATTAACACACATTAACACTACGGTTCCATTTCCGGCTCCATTCTGCTGCTAAAAGTCGGTGCCGAGGGAAATGTACCATTGGAAATCGCGGTTGATGTTCCATGCTGCATCAAAACGAGCGAAATAGCCGAATATAGTGGTGCGGAGCCCTGCCCCATAGCCGATGGCAATACCGTTGTCGCTATAGTTGGGCACGGATACGTTGACCACCGGGTTGGATACAGGCCAGCGAACATGGAAATAACGGTCGAAGCTTTCGGAATTGGGCAGGAAGCCTTCCCAGGCCGAGCCTACATCCACAAAGCCTACCAGCTGGAGATTCTTCAGGATTGCTGACTGCACAGGGCTCCTCATAAGTGTGCCCAGCACAGGAAACCTGAGCTCTGCATTCAAAACCGCATAGGTATTGCCGTTTCTCGCGTTCTGGTCGTATCCCCGAAGATTGGTGGCCAGCGACTGGAAGGCGTAATTGTTCTTATTGGAAGGCGGCAGTGCATTGCTGAAATCGGGGCTGACGTCGTTATCGACCCCGCCCAGGAAGTAGATGATCTGCTGGTTGCCGCCCGAATGGGCGCCGGCAACGCGCACGGCCGCTATAAAGTTCTTATAGATCTTATGGTAGTAGCGCATGTCGAAGCCTATATTGTAAAAGCCCCCGTTCCTGACAAAGGCGGTAGAATCGCCCAGGGTATAGAACTCGTTATTGCTATAAAGCTTATACATGTACTCCGCAAAAAGCTTGTAGCGGAACCCGTTCCAGATATTGAGCGTAGGGTTGCGTGTGTCGTCGTATACAAACTCTGCCCGGCTCATGACCCAGTAATCCCTGGTATTGGGCAATGCCAGCCCCAGGGGATCGGCCGCCTTGATCACCATCCTGTCTTCGCGGGCGCCGAAATGCAGGCGGAACCCTTTTACCTTATCCATCGGATAGCTGGCGCTGCCCTGCAATATGGTAGTGGTTGCCTTACCCGGTTCGGGAACAGGCTGCTGGCCGGGATCGATCAGGAAGTTATAGCGGTACTTGTTTTCCTGCCGGTACAGCATAATGCCCCAGTCTACCCTGCGCCGGAAATTCTCGAACTGGACAAAATAGGTAAGCCCTGAAAAGTTGACGGGGATACGCAGCCCGCCGGTAAAGCGGTAATCTTCCATTTTATCATAGAGGCTGGCCATCAGCATGCCGCTGATAGGCGAATTGCTGTACTGCCCCATATTATTGCCGTAGGACTGGTAGCGGTTAAATATGACGCTGTTATCGACCCGGATGCTGAAGAAGTCGGGATTGAACGACAGGCGATAGGGCTGCGAGCGCATATCGATGAAGGTACTGTCTACATACAGTATCCGCTTGCCGGCCCATGTCCCTTCATCATTGCCGGTGGCTGTGCTGACAGGGGGCTGCCCGGCTATACCGGTAGTATCCTGCACTGTTTTACCGGGAATCACGGTAGAATCGGCAGGCTTATTCAGCGACAGCATTTCGGCAAGCTCGACAGATTCGGGGCCCGGCTCTACTTTGGCAGAGTCCGTGGTATCCACTTTGCCCCGCCGCGTGAATTCGCCCTGGAATGCATTCCCCGATTTGATGCTGAAGGGGTCTTCCGCTTTTTCCTGGTCTGCCTTATCCATCAGGTTGACGGGTGTGGCATTATTGGCGGTCTGGCTCTTTTTGCTGATCACGCCGTCTACAAAGCTCAGCGGCAGCAGCTTTTTGGGCAATGCGGTCCCGTCGGGCTGCGGCAGCTCTATCTTATGGAAAAGCACATAGTAGCTGTTCTGTACCTGGATCACATCGGCGATCTTGGCGCTTGCGGGGTTATACTGCTGGTAGAGGATGCTTCTGCTGAAATTGGTCATGGGCACGGAGTAAGCCGAGTCCTGGTTCTGCGCATTGCGCCCGAAAAGGACCACAAAGCGGTTGCGCACCCCATTCTGGTCCGACAGGTAAGCAAAATGGTCGCTGCCATAGGGTATGGCCTGGGATATAGTGCCTTTTACATTATTGGTAAGCGGCAGCAGGTCGTAGCTTTTGGTGGTGGCATTGTAGAAAAAGGCATTCATCGGGCCGGCAGGAAGCTCGTTGGGCAGGGGCCGTATATTCATATAGGGCGCGGGCCGGTTGCTGAGGAAGATAACCCCTTTCCTTGAACCGCCGCTTACAAACACCGGCGAGGCGTCATCCCATGCATCATCGGTTAGCTGGTTCATCCTGCCGCCTTTCAGCCGGTATTCAAACAGGTCGCTCTGCCCTTTGCGTATACCGGCAATGATCAGCATATCGTCATCTTCCATAAATGTAAACCCGGTAATACGGTCGAAGCGCCCCCGGGGCACCTTAAAGTCTTCTATCTTTCCCTTGATGGAATTATAAACCCTGATCCTCAGGTTGCCGCCGCGATGCTTGTAGATAATGCCGAGCTTAAAGCCTGTATTGTTCCAGGCAATAAGCGGGTAGTCGGGGTCGTCGTGCTCTTTGTGGTTCTTTACCCCTCCCGATAAAAGCACAGAGCTTTCCCTTTTGGACACCCCGTCTATCAGGCGGGTCTTCTCGATCACGACCTGGTACTCCCCGAACTGCCAGCGTACGTAGGCCACATCGCCGCCCCTCGGCGATACCATGATATCGCGGATACGGCTCTCGTCGGCAGGAACTGCGATCCTGGTCAGCACAGAGGAGGTATCGACCGGTTCGAATATCTGCTCCTCGAAGCTGTACCTGTCCTGATAGAAGGCAACCAGCGAATCGTAGGTTACCTTGAGCTTTTGATTGATGGTAAGCTTGAGCGCCTTGTTGAGGCTGCTTTTGAGCTGTGTAAGGTACAGCAGGTTCTTTACGTTGTTTTCGCCGTACTTCGTTGCAATGTATTTCCAGAATGCCTTTCCCGCCAGCCTGGGGTTGCGGTCGCCGATCTCATCGAAGTGCACGGCGTTGCCGGCCATCATTATGTTTTTCCAGTCATTATCATCATCGGTGGTCCAGCCGTCTACCACGTAATCCACATAGCCGGTGGTAACCCAGGGCGGCAGATTCAGCAACACGGCATTTCTGACCATTTCCCTGAAGTTCTCTCCGAACATAAGCCGTTCCATTACCACCTGTGCCATTCCCTGGCGGAGCTGTCGTTTCAGGTCGGTATGCCTGCCTGTAAAGTAGATCACCAGCTTATCTCCTACAAGGTTCACGGTGCCGGCAGGGTTATCGTTCTGAAGCTGCAGATCGCCGTTCAGCCCGATATTGCTTTGCTGGTAATCGTCGTAGGAGTTATACACCATGATATTGAGCCTGTCGGGGAAAAGCCCGCCCAGCCTGCGCTCGATCGCGGCAATGTCCTGCTCTGCCTGTTCGGCCACATATCTTGCCAGGTCGCGCCCTGCACGGTCATAATGGTAGATCTTGAAATGCTCGGCATCATAGTATTTCCAGTCGAACCGGCGGTATTGCACCCTGTTCTGACCAAACACTTCCACATTGGTCTGGGAAAAAGCATGGAAACAACCTCCCAGCGCCAGCAGAAAGGATATGAAATATTTGAGCCCCTTATTCATCAGCAGGTATGATTCAAGAATGTATATGGTCTAATTCCAGTGTAATTTACAAGGAAATTCCCAAAATTATTCTTTTCTAACGCAGCAGGGGGCCGGTAAATTATCTCCGGGCGGCATTACGTTATCTTTATGTCAAATATTGGCCAGCGGGCCTCTTTAGGAACCGCTACAATTAATCACACCACTCCTGCCGGCCGCGTAATTTATCAGGAGGCCGGTCCATTCACGGCGAAAGCGGCATTGCTGCCGCTTTCTTTTATATCCATAACTTCTTCAAAGCTTATTTCTTAGGATACATTTCCTTGACTTCTTTCATAATGTTCAGGAAGCGCTGTACGTCCGGGACATAGCCTCCCGCCTTCTTAAGCACCTTACCCTCGCTGTCGACAAATATATAGATCGGCTGCCCTACTTCGCCATAAATGCCGACTTCAATATCCACGTTCTTATCGCCCAGCGTGGTAATACGGTTCCCGTTATTAGCCGATTTATATTGCTCTTTCTCGGGAAGGGTAGTTTTGTCGTCGCAGTACAGGCTCGCCACGATAAAATCTTCGCCCAGTTGCTTCAATACTTCGGGCTTCGACAATACTGCCCGTTCCATCTTACGGCAGTTGACACAGCTGTGCCCTGTAAAGTCCAGCAGTACGGGCTTGCCTGTTTTTTTCGAAGCGGCCAGCGCTTCTTCGTAATCGAAGAAGGCCTCGACGCCCGGCAGCTCCGATTTCAGGTTCTCGGTATACTTCACAGGTGTTACTCCTGTCCCCGAAGAAGCATTGCCCTGCACCCGTTTCAGGTTGATCAGGTTATCATGCAGGTTAAACTCCAGCGTTTTTCTTTCAGGCAGCCAGCCGCTGATGCCGGAAAGCGGCGCTCCCCATAATCCCGGGATCATATATACGGTAAACGCCAGCGCCGCCATGGCAAAGAACAGCCTGGTGACCGTGAGGTAAGGCTGACCGAACATGTTCTTGGGCAGATCATCGTCGTGCGAGAAGCGGATCTTACCCAGGAGATAAAGCCCCAGCAGGCCGGACAGCACGATCCAGATACTGAGATATACTTCAAAATCGAGCAGGTGCCAGTGGTACTGCAGATCGACGTTGGAAAGGAACTTCATGGCCATGCCCAGTTCCACAAAACCCATAGTAACCTTTACGCTGTTGAGCCAGCCGCCCGATTTGGCAATGTTGTTGAGCAGCCCGGGAAAGAAGGCAAAAATGGCAAAAGGAAGCGCAATGGCCATTCCAAACCCAAGAAACCCTACCAGCCCGCCGATGCGGTTGTGCGCCTGTACGATCTGCACAATGAGCCAGCTGAGGAAGGCGGAGGTACAGCTGAACGAAACCACTACCAGCACCAGCGCCATAAAAAAGATACCGCCAAAGCTATTGGTATTGGCCTTGGTATCGAGCTTTGTACTCCAGGAAGCCGGCAGCGTGATCTCAAAGGCGCCCAGCAGCGAAATGCCAAAGAGCACAAATACCGCAAATACAAAGAGGTTGAACCAGATGCTCGTGGAGATCACGTACATGGTGTTCTCCTGGAAGAAAAGGCTGATGAGGATACCGATCAGGGAAAAGATGCCGATAATCGACAATGAATAAATAAGGGCATTACGGATACCTGTAGCCTTATTTTTGCTTCGCTTGGTAAAGAAGCTCACGGTTATCGGCAGCATGGCATAGATGCAGGGCGTAACAAAGGCGGCGAACCCTGCGCCCAAGCCTGCCAGGAAGATCGACCAGAGCGATACGGACCCGCCTTCATCACCGGCGCCGGGGTCATTGTCTGGGGCACCGGCAGGCGCTGTGGCAGCGGGCTTTGCCTCCGGCGCTTCCTGCATCCCGGTATCTCCCCCCGAAAGAGAGGCCAGGCTGTCGGGCAATCCCCGCAGGGTATCGGCCGAAGCAGTACGTGCAAGCCCCTCCAGCCTGATCTGGAATTTTTGCGGTTTGGTAGGCAGGCACCGGCTGTCGTCGCATACCTGGAAGTCGATGGTGCCTGTCAGCGTAGTATTGGCAGTAGCAATTACCTTCTGCGTATAAGTTACTTTGTGCTCGTAATACTGGATACTGAAATCCAGGTCTTTGATCTCCTCCGTAATGGGCTTGCCATTATTGGTCATTTTTCCCACCAGCTTTACGTGGGGGTTTTTATCAAATGTGATACGGGTCGGTATCTGGCTGCCGTCGCCCAGAGGGGTTGCGGTATAGATATGCCATCCTTCCTTGATTGTTGCGGTTACCTGTACATCAAAAGTGGAATCACTTGTCTTTTTAGCTGCATAGTTCCAGCTGATCACATCTTTTACTTCCTGCGCAGAAAGACCGATCTGCACCAGCAAAAAAGACAATACGAGTAGTAAACGCTTCATTGAAGGAAAGAATTTGATTTTTAAAGAACAGATTATAAAAAAACTGCTGCAAAATAGGAAAATTTACAACAACTGCCCGCCCATACGGGGCCATTAACACCTGCACAAGAATGGGGTCATTGCTTCCGTCTATAGAACACGAAACCGTTGGATTCACCGATCTTGACCAGGTTGGTATACTGAGCCAGGTCTTTTTCATAGGTGACCTTTGCAATGAAATAGCAGGGCTTGTCTACAGGGCCGTTCAGCAGCCAGGCACGTTTATCTTTATAGTATTCAGGATGCAGGGTAGGCTGCTTCTCGGAGTAAAAAAGATAGCCATAGCTTACAAAGCCCAGCGGCAGGAGATATACATCCTTTCCTGCAAGACTTTTGTAAAAATCTATGGAAGCACGCTGGGAGTAAGCTTCTATTTTGGGAACAAAATGCAGCATCGCCACCTGGATCATAAGCAGCTGGATGCACAGCAGCAGCAGCATTCCCTTGTAAAAAGTCCTGCGGAGCAGGTACAGGGAAGCCAGTATCCCCGCCAGGTACAGCAACCCGAACAGGCATTCGGCATAGCTCCACGATACATTCGCCCTGAGATTGGCCACGGCAAAATCATCGTCGAACAAAGGCACCAGCTTTTCCTTGTACAGTCCTGCCAGGGGCAGCAGTGTAATAAGCAGCGCCAGCAGGATGCCGGTAGCGGCCTGTATAACCGTAACGATCTTCTTCATCCGGATCTTTCCTTCATCAAGACGACTGATCTGCAGGGCAGCGAGGTAGGTCAGGGGGAAGTAGCACAGGGATGAGTAATGCACGATCTTGGATTGTACCAGCGAAAAAAGGATCAGCACTACCCAGAAAAGGATCCACATCCAGCGGGTGAAATCGCTTTCTTCGCGCCGCTGGCTTACCGAGGCAGACCTCTTCCCCGACTGGAACAGGAAAGCAGCGGCCGGGAAGCAACCGATCAGCAGGATCAGGGCGTGGTAGTACAGGGGACCGCCATGGCCTGCATCTTCGGTGGTCAGCAGCCGGTACTGGTATTTGATGAACTCCCTGGTGAACCAGAGCCCGTTCATCGAAGCATCCACCCCGAACCACAGGGAGGAAACAATAGCACAGGATACAATCACCACCACAAAGTGCCACCATTTGTAGCCCCAGAAACCCTTGTTAAGAATAAGGTACACGGGGAGCGCCAGCAGCGCCACCAGCACGGCTACCGGCCCTTTGGTAAGCTGGGCCAGGCCGAGAAAGACGCCGGTAAGTATGGCATGCAGCAGCTGCCTTTTACCGTTACGCACCAGGTACATCTGGTAGAAGCCAAGAAAGATGAAGAGATTGAAGGTAGGATCTATAATCGCCGTCTTAAAGTAGAAGGCGGGAAGCCAGCTGCCGGCGTACAGCAGCACCCACCACCAGGCCATGCGCTCGCTGACCACCCTTTTGCCGACAGAGAAAAGGCAGCACAGCGTAACGATCCCCATCAGCGCATTAGGAAAACGGGCTGCGAATTCGTTGACGCCGAACACATGCATGGAAAGCGCCTGCATCCAGATAAAGAGGGGAGGTTTTTCCCAGAAGGGCTGGAAATCGACCTGCACACGCAGGTAATTCCTGGTAACCAGCATTTCGCGGGCACATTCAGCAAAATTGACTTCATCCCAGTCGAAAAGGTGCACATGCCCCAGGAAAGGGATAAACAGTATCGCGGCGCCGGCAGCGATCAGCAGCTGTTTGATGAGGTTTTCCTTCATGAACAGAGCAAATGTAAGGAGAATACGGCTTATTGCGGCGGCAGCAATAATGGTGACGCAACAATCGTTTGGAGGTAAAGACTTAAATTGCACTATGCTAAGAAGAATCCTGATCCTGCTTTTGCTCTCGGGCCTGCTGTGCGGCAGGCTGCAGGCCGGCAAGCTGTATATTCCCATGAGCGCCGACAACCAGGGCAATCACCTGAAAGCCTATGGCATCGCATACCTGGCGCTGAAAGCCGGCCTTACGGTAGACTGGCTGCTCAACTACGATGGCGGGGCCTTCGCCATGGATCAGAATGCCGAACTGGAAAAGGTCTGCAAGCTGCGCGGAGTTGACTTTACGATCCTGCCCGACGCCCAATACGACGGCATCCTGCAGAAAATAGCCGACCCCGATTTCAACGGCGATGTGATCAAGCTGGAAAAAGCGCCGAAAATTGCCGTATATACTCCTAAAAGCAAGCTGCCCTGGGACGATGCGGTCACGATGGCCCTGGAATACGCAGAAATACCCTACGATAAAGTATACGACGACGAGCTCCTGGAAGATAAGCTGCACGAATACGACTGGCTGCACCTGCATCATGAAGACTTTACGGGCCAGTACGGCAAGTTCTGGGGCCAGTACCATACGTATAAGTGGTATGTGGAAGATGTGAAGCTGCAGGAAGCGATGGCGGCCAAGCACGGCTTCCGTAAAGTGTCGCAGCTGAAGCTGGCCGTAGCCAAGAAGATACAGGGCTTTGTAGCGGGAGGAGGCTACCTTTTTGCCATGTGCAGCGCCACCGACAGCTATGATATAGCCCTGGCGGCAGAAGGCGTGGATATCTGTGCCGAGATATTTGACGGCGACCCTGCCGACCCGCAGGCGCAGCAGAAGCTCAACTACGCAGCCTGCTTTGCCTTTAAAGATTTCCGCCTGGTACAGAACCCGCTGGAATACGAGTATTCTGATATCGATAACAGCCCTGCCTTCCGCAGCAGGATTTCGCCGGCTACCGACTACTTCACGCTCTTCACCTTCTCCGCCAAATTTGACCCCGTACCGACCATGCTCTGCCAGAACCATACCACCACGATCAAGGGATTTATGGGGCAGACTACCGCTTTCCGGAAAGAGGTTCTGAAAAGCAGCGTACTGGTCATGGGCGAGTATAAAGCAGCGAACGAGGCCCGCTACATCCACGGCGAGTTTGGTAAAGGCACCTTCACCTTTTACGGCGGCCATGACCCCGAAGACTACCAGCATATGGTAGATGACCCGCACACCGACCTTTCGCTCCACCCCACCTCGCCCGGGTATCGTCTGATCCTCAACAACGTGTTGTTTCCCGCAGCCAGGAAAAAGCCAAGAAAAACCTGAGCGGGCATACCCGTTATACCGTTGCATGACGGAGCAGATCGCGCAGCCCGCGCCTGCGGCCAGCGGCATTTTCGCTGCGGTTTCAGGCGCACGGCACGGAGGCCGAAAGCGCGCCGGACCTGCATTATTAAATTAGTATAATATTTTCACGGAAAGATGCTTTTTTTGATAGATAAATCTCTACCTTTGAAACTCATCATTTTTAATTAAATTAATTTACAGTGGAAAAAGAAAAATTCCAGGGAACAGTTAAGTTCTTCAACACCGAGAAAGGCTTTGGTTTTATCAAAAGCGACGCGAGCAAAGAGGACGTTTTTGTTCATGCTACAGGCGTAATTGACGAAATCAAAGAAAACGACCAGGTTGAATTCGAATTACAGCAGGGTCGCAAAGGTATGAATGCAGTTAATGTAGTAATTGTACGATAGTCAACTATATAAGTACCACCTGATTAAGTCCGGGCTCGTCCCGGACTTTTTTTTGCCCTGTCAGAACAACCTCTTCCTGTAGATAAGGTTGTCTGTGATCCCGTTCAGCTCTTTTGAAACCTCTCCTTTATAGAGCAGGTACCATGCCAGCAGGCAGAAAACAGCACTGCGGACTGCCACGTCTGCAAATACATTGCCTATATCGGGAACCAGCCAGGCCACCAGGGCGGCCGCCGCAACAAATACTACCGCCAGCAGGCTTTCACGGCCAAAGGGGAGCATGCGCATTTTGTGCCACAGGTACCAGGTCTTTACAATATTGAAAAGGACCAGGCCCATTGTAGTAGCCCAGGCTGCTCCATATATACCCAATGCTTTGATGAGGAAAAAGTTCAGGACGAAAACGACGGCCAGTAATCCCAGAGACAGCCAGAAGGTAAAACGGTAATACTGGCTGATGGTGAGCAGCTCGAAATTGAGGCCGCTGACCATATCGGCCAGTTGCCCGATCATCAGGATCATGATCAGGTAACGGATCTGGTCGTACCCCGGCTTAATCATAGCCATTACCTCCTGCACGTTGTCGATGTTAATGTAGATCAGCGCAAACATACCCAAACCCATTACCTGCATATTTACGGACGAACGGCGGAACAGGTCGCGCAGCCCGGGCAGATTACCTTCGTTATAGCTCTGCGTCAAGGCAGGCAGCGAAGCCAGGCTCAGCGCCCTGGCCGGGTTGCGTACCATAGATACGGCCAGGGTGGCCACGCTGTAAACAGCTACCGCCTCAAAACCGTTGGCATCCAAAGGTCCCAGCAGGATGGCATCCAGCTGCAGCAGCAGCATGCTGCTTACCATGGTAAGGGTATGATACCCTGCAAACTGCATAATGTCTTTAAGAAATATGCCCGTGCAGTACTCCTTCCTGAACTCAAACCGGAATCCCGGCGTTCGCATGGCAATGTACAGGAGAAAGAAAAAAGGAACCAGGTACAGGACCACATACAGCCATATAAAGACATGGAAGCTGATAACGCCGCAGGCAAACAAAATGATCAGGGTAATATAAATGATCCTAGCCAGCACTTCTCTTGCCAGGTTCTGCAAAGCCGTTTTATGGAGCGACTGCAGGTACCCTTCCAGCCAGGCCATGGCGGTGGATAAAAAGGTAAGCAGGGGAAACAGCACCAGGTAGCGCCGGATCATCACTGCATCCTCCCCTTCATAAAAATAACCTATATAATTGCGCAGCAGGAAATAGGATGCACAGACCAGCAGGGAAATGATCAGCGGCACTACGAGCGTCACGGTAAGGAAAGTGCCCCGCTCCTTATGCCCCGGCGGATAACGCTGCCCGTACACCAGCAAAGTATAGTTAAACCCGAAAAGCGCCAGCTGCGACACCTGGATGCTGATCTTGATCAGGCTCTCCCTGAAGCCGAGCTCCGCCTTGGGGAAAAAACGGGTGGAAAGTACAGTGACCAGCGCGCCCATCAGTACGCCCAGAAGGGTAATGATTACAGATTTAACAGACTGGCGGACAACTATACCCATGTAGAAAAATTAGGAGCAAAAGTACAGATTTGTAGCTTTGGGAGGGTGTGCAGAAAGTAATCAAACTTAATGCTTCATTTTCTGTTTCTTTGCACATACAATTCACCCGAAAAAACAGGACAACGTTACATGGACATACTCAAGTTCGGCACCGATGGCTGGCGCGCCATCATCGCCCGCGATTTTACCGTCTATAATGTAGCCAGGGTTTCCAAGGCCCTGGCCGACTGGCTCAAAAAAGACCACCCGGCGCCTAAAGTAGTAATTGGCCACGATTGCCGCTTCGGAGGCGAGCTGTTTGCAGAAACTGCAGCCGGAGTGCTTTGCGCAAACGGCGTTAAAGTAGCTATAGCCAAAGGCTTTGTAAGCACCCCTATGGTATCCTTCGGTGTAAAGGAGCTGGAAGCGCAACAAGGCGTGGTGATCACCGCCTCCCACAACCCTCCCGCCTACAACGGATACAAGCTTAAAGGCCCGCACGGAGGCCCCACCAGCCCCAAGGATATAGCTGCCGTAGAAGCCCTGATCCCCGATACGGCAGATCTTCCTGACACCTCGATGGAAGAATGGAGCCAGCAGGGCCTGCTGGAATACATAGACCTGGAAAAAATGTATCTCGATTACCTGCATACCCGCTTCGACTTTGCCAGGCTCAGCAATGCACCGTATAAGCTGGCTTACGATGCCATGTACGGCGCAGGGCAGAACGTGATCCGGAAAACCCTCCCTTCTGCAGTATTGCTGCACTGCGATTACAACCCTTCCTTCAAGGGAACCGCTCCCGAGCCTATCCATAAAAACCTCCTGGAGCTCTCCCGGACCATGGCCACAACGCCCGAGCTGAAAGTAGGGCTGGCTACCGATGGCGATGCCGACAGGATAGGTCTGTATGACGAAGACGGCAACTTCGTGGATGCGCACCACATCATCCTGCTGCTGATCCAGTACCTGAGCCAATACAAAAAGCTGAGCGGGAAGGTAGTGATCGCCTTCTCCGTCACCGACCGCGTCAAGAAAATGTGCGCGCAATACGGGCTGGAAGTGGAAGTAACGCCTATCGGGTTTAAATACATCAGTGAAAAGATGATCGGCGAAGATGTGCTGCTGGGCGGTGAGGAAAGCGGGGGCATCGCCATTAAAGGGCATATACCTGAGCGCGACGGCATCTTTGACGGCCTGGTCATCTATGAATATATGATGGAAACCGGCAAAACGCTGAAAGAGCTTTGCGAAGAGATATACGCCGTTGTAGGCAGGTTTGCCTATGAACGAAACGACCTGCACCTCAGGGAAGAGCAGAAAGTACGGATCATGCAGGAAGCGGCAGACGGTGTTTATACCGCTTTCGGCAAGTACAATGTGACCGGCGTGGAAACGATCGACGGGATCAAATACCATCTCGGCAACGGGGGCTGGGTAATGCTGCGGGCATCGGGTACCGAACCGGTACTGCGCATATACGCAGAGGGCAACAGCAGGGAAGAAGCGCTCGATATTCTGGAGGAAGTAAAACGCAGGGTGCTTTAAGCCGAAGGCACCGTTATTTCGAATACGCTGCCCTTGGGCGCGTTATCCCTTACAAGTATCGCCCCCTTGAATTGCTTTACGATTTTTGAAGTCAGGTACAGGCCCAGGCCTGTACCTTTTGTTTTACGGGCATTCTCATTCCCTACGCGATAAAACTTTCTGAATATCTTGCCTTTTTCCTCATCGCTGATCCCGTGGCCTTCATCCGCTACACTCAATACCAGTTCATCGTCCTGGCGGTTGAGCTCAATGTATACGGGCGACGCGGGGGGAGCATATTTCACGGCATTTTCCAGCAGGTTATTGACCGCCAGCTTCCACAAAAGACGGTCTCCGCTGGTAAAGCAGTCTTCTTCCAGCTTCTGCGTAAATACATTTTTGCTCCGCTGCTCATAAGCGGCCACACATTCGGTAACGATATCCGTAAGATTGATCCGTTCATCGGCAGGCTTAAAGTGCCGGCTTTCCATCTGGGAAGCCAGGAGCAGGTTGTTGCACAGGTCGTCCAGCCGGTTGGCCTCCCCCACGCTGCGGTGGATCAGCTGCAGCTGCGTATCTTCATCCAGCCTTCGCCTGGCCAGCGTCTGCAGGTTAAGTTTTATCGCCGCAATAGGAGATTTCAGCTCATGGGTAACCGACAGGATGAAATTGGATTGCTGCCGCGACAAGAGATGATTGCTGCGTATGGAAGAATATACGACGCCTGCGCCTATCAGAATGATCACCAGGAAGGTAGCGCCCTCCCCAAGGTACTGGTGCTTCCGGGTGTTTTCCCGTTCCCGTATTTCAGCCAATGCCTTCTTGTACGCTTCAGGCCGCGAAACGCTGTCTATATGGCTTTTCAGGGCATCGATCTCGTTCTTTACGATCACTGCGCTCTGCTTGTTCAGGCTTATTCCCCAGAAAACAATGGCGGCTATAATGTACACCAGCAGCAGGAAATACAAGAAAGAAATGATCCGCATAAGGCCTTATTTTTCCAGTTCAACCGTAGTGGTCATATTGCTTTTGATCCGGAAAGGAATAACTTCCGCCTTGGCAAAAGGGGCGGAGGGATTCCTGAAATAGCGTACCTGGTATAGTCCGGGCAGGAAGTCCGCTTTCTGGGAAGCAGCATTACCCGTAACCATCATCTCGTAAAAGGGCACATAGCTGTCGCCCAGCTGGTACCAGAACTGAACCTTGCCCATATTGTTCAGGTTGCTGATCTGTATGGTGCCCGGCTCTGGTATCGACATCAGTTTTACCGTATTGAAATCAAGATCCACATTGAGTATCATCATAGGCAATGTGTTGATCTCGATATGGTAATTGGCCGGCTCGTAAGGCAGCTCTTCCTCGCACTTCTGCTTCACTACGGGACCGGGCTCAAAACGCTTGCTTACCAGGGCCGTGTACTTTACCGGCCTGTCGGGAGCCGTAGGGTAGTAAAACGCCAGGGAACCGGAGCCTACCGTAATATAGTATTTCTTGTTTTTTCCCGGCTCGATAACGATGCCATTGGCTTTGCTCTTCGCGCCCGGGAGCACGATATCGTAGGTGCCCGGCTCCAGCTTGATAGGAGTAGGCTCCCCGCCAACCACATTGCGGTAGACACTTTTTACTTCTTTGCCGGTACGGCTGTCCCTGATCTGCATCTTGGGTTCAGTATTGTAATACCGGCCCCGCCCGTTGGTAAAATAGATTTGCAGGGAACTCTCTTTTGCCTCTTCCGTTTTGACGGTGAAATCCAGCTTGCTCTCCGTTTTCTTTTCTTCCGGCCGGGTAACTCTTTTGGTAGCAACTGCCGGGCTGGTTCTGGCAGAAGGCTCTACGATTGCCGGCCTGGGCCTTGCCGGCGCGGAAGCTGCCGGCTTGGGCGCAGCGGCCACCGGCACCGGATCCGGGTCTACCTTCATATGGGTTTGCGCCAGCCGCGGTACCCGCACGGGAACCCCTTCGGGCAGCACAAACAGCAGGTTCATCCGGCTAAGCTTGTTCCTGCTCACAATCCGGTCTACCTGCCGTACTTTCGGCATAACGATCTCCGGCTCCGCGGGTGAGGTTTCCTTCTGGGCTGTTACCGGTGCAGGCTCTTCCTTTTTTACAGGCACAGGTTCTTTCGTAACAGGCTCTGTTTTTTTTGCCGGGGTTTCTTTTGCCGGCGAGGGCAGTATCGGTTTCGTCTTCACTGCCGGGACAGCCGCAGGCGGAGGATTCCGGGCGGCAACGGTTTGCAGCCCCGGAGTGCGGATGCTCAGTATTTTACGGTTGTCGTTGATGATGGTGGCAATAGCCGGAACAATGTCCTTCTCGGTAGCTACCGTAAGGTAACGCCCAAGGCATTCATATTGCTGTTTCAGCGGTTCATAATCGACCAGGCTCAGGATATAGGGCCTGAAGCTTATTTTCTTTTCCAGGAGATTGGTGACCGTGGCGCAGATATCTCCCCCGCAGCTTTCTCCCCCGTCTGTGATCAGGATAATGCTGTAAGCGTAGCTTCGGCTGTCGGTAAAATCCTTCTCTGCGGTTTCCTTCAGGGACCAGGCAATGGGCGAAAAACCCATCGGAGTCAGGTATTTCAGCCGCATGCTGATCTGCCCGTCGTTGGCCGCGCCAAACGGCACTTCCAGCCTGCTGTCGTAGCAGTTCTTGTCCTGGGCAGGATACTGGCTGCCGAACGCACGGACGGCGAAGGCCACATCAGGGTTTACGGCATGAACGCTATCTACAATACGGTTAATGATCCTTGATGCCGCCCTGAAGCGGGGTTCCTGCGCAGTCCAGTCCTTCAGCATGCTGCTGGAAGCATCCAGGAGAAACAGGATACGGGCAGGCTTTTGCACCTCGGGCTGTGCATGGAAGGTGCCGGGAATGGCATGCAACAGCAGCAACAGCAGCAAGCGGGTCCATATGCGTCCTCTTCCTTTTCTTTCCAGGTTCGTCGTTTTCAAAATACAGCAGTTATTATCTGCGGGCAAATTACGATGATTAGTTTATATGGCCATATCCTGTTGTCCTGCCCGCAGGTTTTAACGGCGTTATTCTATCTTTGCAGGACCGAATTCTTTTCCCGACATGATATTTTCCTCCAGATTGATAGAAGACGCGGTTGATGCCTTTTCCCGGCTTCCCGGCATCGGCAAGAAAACAGCGCTGAGAATGGTATTGCATCTTTTGAAAGAAGACAAGGAAAGCGTGCGGCATTTCAGCGATACGATTGCCCGGATGCGGGAGGAAACGTGCTTTTGCCCCAGGTGCAACAATATTTCCGACGGCGGCCTTTGCAGTATCTGTAACGACCCGACCCGTAACCGGTCCCTGATCTGTATCGTCGAAAACATCAGGGATGTGATCTCGATCGAAAGCACCCGGCAGTTCAATGGTTTATATCACGTGCTTGGCGGACTGCTTTCGCCCCTTGACGGCATAGGCCCCGACCAGCTGCTGCTGGGCAACCTGCTCCCGAGACTGCAGGAGGGCGAGGTAAAAGAAATAATTATGGCGCTCAACCCAACAATCGAAGGCGATACCACCGTCTATTATATCAGCAGGCAATTGCGGGAATATACCATACCTATTACCGGAATTGCACGCGGTGTTTCATTCGGAGGAGAGCTGGAATACACAGATGAACTGACCCTGGCGCGCTCCATTGTTAAGCGGCTCCCTGTTGAAACCTATGTGAATACCGAAGGTAAAAACCAATTCTAAAATATTTTTGCCCTGTTTAAAATCTTTTCTTACATTTGAAGCTTAAATTAAATTTCTGTAAACAAAAAGAACATTATGAAACGTATTTACATGACAGCGGCTCTTATCGGAGCTACGGTATTCGGAAGCTATGCGCAAAAGACAGCAGACCTGGGTATTACCCTCCTCAGTCCCGTATCTAACTCTACCTATTCTAACTTCAACAATCCTCCCACAAGCTCAAGCGATACACTACTGCTTGCATTTGAAATAACCAATAACGGCCCGGATAATGTAACGGCCGACGATTTCCTGCAATTTAGCATGAGTAAAGCTTTCCTGGGCATGTCTACCGATCCCAATGAAACATTTGATATTGGAGGCCCCACTGGCTTTACCCTGAATTCCGGCCAGAAAGACACTCTGTTCCTGGAGTTATGGAATGGCCGCACTTTCTCCGGAACCGGCGGGGGCACAGTACAGTTCCATAGCAATACAATCGATTCCTTCTTCATCTTTGTACTGGGATTCGATGCCAGCGAAGAGCTGTTTACTGACGTAGGTGTTGACCCTGCTGCCGGCACAGTAGGAGGCAACAACCTGTCCCGCGCTACCAACATCCGCATTGGTAACCCCAACAGCATTATTTCTCTGAACGGCGATAAAAAAGAGGCTCTGGAAGTGTTCCCCAACCCTGCAGTTGACCGTCTGAACTTCAGCCTGAATCTGGACAAAGCCTCTGATGCTACTGTTCGTATCATGGACCTTACCGGCAGGACTGTGCTGACTCAGGATCTGGGTAAAGTACAAACCGGCAAACGTGAGTTCTCTGTGAACGTATCCAGCCTCAATACAGGTCTTTACATGATCGAAGTTGCTACTGAAGGCAAACGTGCAGTAAGCAAGTTCAATGTAAAAAAGTAACACCTTAAGATTTAATAAAACAGGAAAAGCGCTCAATCGAGCGCTTTTCCTGTTTTATTATCGCTCTTGTCAGCCTGTCAGTACACATTTACAGCGGGAGCACCTGGCCTGCAAGCTGTAGTTTAAATGGAGCATATGAATGCAGGGGTTGGGCAAAAAGTGAGTTCCGCGTTTACAATGCTATAGGAAGCCATGTAAGGGCAAGTGTGCCACTGGAATAATACTGCGAAGGGATCGCCTAAAATATCAGCGTATTCCTTTGCACTAAAGGCTAAAACCCAACTTTTACCAGCTGCAATGTGTCTTATACAATTCCGTCTTTGGACGAACCTGCTCTTTGCAAGAAGAACTAAAAATCTCTCGAAGATTACTTTTTTTCTTTAAAAAGTGTTATTTTTAACCACATCAAAAATTTGTTCGCTTTATGAAACGTATCTACACTTTACTGGCTCTTGTTTGTTTAGGAGCTACCAGCACATTTGCGCAAAAAAGCATCGACCTCCAGGCTGTAATACAGTTCCCGATGGACGGTGCTACCATTAGCCCCGGTACATCACTGGACACCTCCAAGGTACTGGCAGGAATATTCTTCTGGGGCCCCGGCGATATCGTTACCGGTACAGACGCCGTGTTCTTCATGACGTCCCTGAGCACGCCTGCCGATAGCGCTCTCACTTACCTTGACGGGGTAGTGTGGGGCCAGGACCTTTTAGGTGATACGGACACAGGCCTGGTATTTGTATTCCCTAATGCCAACGAGATCGGAGCCGGCCACAGCGGTCCTTTTACACTGACCTCTGACTCGATCAGGGGGTTATATGACTGGGATCAGTGGAACCTTAATGACTCTATAGTGCTCATTCGCCCTCCTTATGAAAATGGCAAATCCTACGGCTTTTTCTTCAGAGCTGTACGGGTTGGCGACCAGGCTACCGGTGATCCCATAGCTGAAGACCCTGATATGTCCAACAACCGCGCCGTACAACGCATCGTTTGGTCTTCCTCGAGCAACATCAACGAGCTGTTTGCCAAAAAGGACAAAGCAGAGATCAATGTTTACCCCAATCCTGCCAAAAACGAAGTAAGGTTCAAATTTGACTTCGCCGGACCGTCCCATGCTACAGCCACTATTACGGACGTTACAGGGAAAATTGTTTCGATGCGGAACTTCGGCCGCACCCTGAAAGGCACCCAGGAATTCTCAATCGACATCTCCTCGCTGAGTGCAGGCAACTATATACTTCAGTTCAATACGGACGAACAATATGCCGTTTCCAAGTTTACCGTGAAACGGTAACAGACATACTGCGGGGCTTATCCCCGCTTGATAAAACGAAATATGGAGGATCGGCTGGTCCTCCATATTTCGTTTTATCCTCCTTATAATTCAATCGACAGTTTCTTTCATTTTCAGAGGCCCGGACTCACCGTATTTCCAGGACAGCACAGTTGCCTTGCTTTCTAAGCTGCCTTTTCCTTCTCGAGAGCCTGCAACGGCCGGGGCATCCTTCCTCAAGCCTTAGTATATACCTTCTTTGTCTTTGTGCGTTAAAAGCCTACCCCCGGCAAATTGACTCAACTGCTCCCGGCATACATCCTAATAGCGAAGTACGCCCCATTAGGCACTCATAAAATAAAGGCACTCCCCTACTACCCCCCTTTACTGCTCATAAAAAAAAGCAGGGCCGCCAATGGCAGCCCTGCTTAACTCTCTTCCTTTGTAATCCTAAAGCCGATCTTAGAATTTCGGGCAGGAGAAGTTATATTTCTTACGGACTACTTTTTTGATAATGCCGTTGTAGATCACCGATACTTCGTAAGCGCCCTGCCCTCCGGTCATATTCTGCGCACTGGAGAGCGTTACGTCGTAGCTGAACCCGATCTTCATCCGGGACCATTCAAAACCGATATAGGGCGCCAGTGCATCACCGTAGCGATACCAGCCACCCAGGTAGAATATGGTATTCCTGGTGTATTCATCATGCCCGGGATTCATTACAAACCCTACCGCGCCGCCCAGCAGGAACTCGGAAGCAGGACCCTGTTTCTGGTACATACCGCTCAGGTACATTACTGTATTCTCATTCATCTCAAAAGATCCTCCCAGGTGAGCCGAAAAACGGGAATTGATCTTGGTGGCCGTGCCGCTTTGCAGGAATTTTTCTTCGGGACGGGTAAAGTGATAATAAGCGAAGCCGCCATACAGAGTGGCTTTTTCAGCTACACGACCGGAGTACATGATACCGGCATTGAAGTCGGGATAAGTAAGGTCTGCGTTACCGAAAGATTCTTTGGAAATCCCTTCCAGATAACCTTCCGGGGCATTGGGATCGAACTGGTCGCCAAAGATCAGCTTGTCGAACTGGATGCTTTTCTGAACCAGGTATCCCTGCACACCCAACGAGATCGTATGCTGCTTATCCATGCCGAATGCCTTGTGATAGGCCAGCGACAGTCCAACGGTCGTATTCTGCAGCCCACCGGTGCCCGATCTGTCATAAAGCCCAAGCACACCTATGCCCAGCGCATCCCCTTCAGGCAGCTTTCCTCTCAGGGTAGGAATATCGAAGGCAACTGTTCCGCTCATGTAAGGATTGTCAGAAACAGTATACCATTGGGTACGAAAGTTAGCCGATGCACGCCAGTCATTCTGAGTGAGTCCTGTTTGTGCAGGATTAAGAGTCAATGGCGATGTAAAGTATTGGGTAAAATGAACGTCCTGCGCTCTCGTACCCAAAGAAATACCTGCCAACGCCAAAACACTTAGTAGTACTTTCTTCATGATTTTATTTTAATCGGATTACCTAATTGAACTGTCAGATTGCGCACAAAATAACACAAAGCATGTTATAAAGCAATAGACAGGAAAAATTTTTTTTGTGTTGGGTATTTGCTTCCACAAGCCTTACAAATATATGCCAAATATCTGCCGCAACAACCCGCTGCACGCATACCTGCATGTAAATGTCATCATCTTCGCCTAACCTTGCTGCTTGCCTCCGAACGCAAGGTCGCCGGCATCGCCCAGGCCGGGTACAATGTACCCTTTTGCAGTAAGCTCGTCGTCTATATCGCCTGCCCATATTTCCGCTTCGGGAAATTTCCGTATTACGTTTTCAATGCCCTCGCTGCAGGCGATCGCCGTTACGATATGGATCTGGTCGGGTTGCCCGTATCCAAGCAGGGTTTCCAGCGCAAGAATCAGCGAGGCCCCCGTAGCCAGCATCGGGTCTGCAACGATCAATACACGGCCATCCAGAGGCGGGCATGTAATATATTGCTGTTCAATCTCAAAGCTGCCATCGCGATGATGCTTGCGGTAAGCGGCGATAAAAGCACAGTCGGCCCGGTCGAAATAGTTCAGCAGCCCCTGGTGCAGGGGGATACCCGCCCGCAGGATCGTAGCCAGTACCGGCTGCGAGGCCAATACCTGTACCTGGGATTCTCCCATGGGCGTTTGTACCGTTTGCTCAGCATACGGCAACGAGCGGCTCAGTTCATAGGCCGCAATCTCCCCTATACGCTCCATATTGCGCCGGAACCTCATCCGGTCATGCTGAACCTCTACGCTTCTTATCTCACTCATCCACTGCGATAAAAGCGAGTGCTGCACACTGAGATTATACACCATATTTACCTGAATTTGACCGCTAAAAAACTATTTTTTACGCATATCCGAAAATAAATTACTGCTAACCTTCCAGCCGGGTTAAACCCTGCCGTCATATTAAAATCCAAATTTTCTAATTTCATGAATTAATCAGAACTTTATATACAATTTCATCCATGGGCAGATATTTCAACATCGGAATCCTGGTATTGTTGCTTGCGGCATTTGCAGCCAGAACGGCCGCCCAGGGCACCAATGATACCATTCTGCTGGGAGCCGTAAAAGTAGGCGCCGAAGTATATGGCATGATCTTCATTAATGAGGTAGAGATTACCGGCGCTTATACCGATCCTAAAAGAAGGGAAGAGCTCAGGCGGCTGCGCTATAATGTCTACAAGGTCTATCCCTATGCGGTCACAGCTGCCTATGTGCTCAATAAGGTAGACAAGGAAACTGCGGTACGGACCAGGAAGAAAGACCGCAAGCAATACCTGAAGCAGGTGGAAAAGGAAATGAATGCCCGGTTCAAGGATGAGCTGAAAAACCTCTCCATGACCCAGGGACAGATACTGGTAAAGCTGATCAACCGGCAAACCGGCCGCGACTGCTACAGCGTGATCAAGGAAATAAAAGGCGGCCTGAACGCACGCATCTACCAGACCGCCGCTTTCTTTTTTGACAATAACCTGAAGGCGCAGTACGATCCATACGGCAAGGATAAGGATATTGAAATGATCGTCCAGGAGATCGAATCCAGGAATTATTACCAGTATCAATACCAGCTTCAGCAAAAAAGGCTGGCGAACGGCTCAGGATTGTAATCACCCCTCTTTCACCATGCGCCGCGGTTCCTGATCAAATCCCTACTTTTGCAGCTTTAAAACACAAGCCGGCCCAGCTCCGGTGACTACTGCACTTACATGAAACTTCATATACTGGCTATCGGAGCCCACCCCGACGACGTGGAACTGGGCTGTACCGGCACCCTGATCAATCATATCCGGAAAGGGCAGCCCGCAGGCGTACTTGACCTTACCGAAGGCGAGCTCGGATCGCGCGGCACCGTGGAGAGCCGCTACAAAGAAGCGCAGGACTCTGCGGCGGTGCTCGGCTTATCTGTACGGCACAACCTGCGCATGGCCGACGGCTTTTTCACCAATGACCGGGAGCACCAGCTTAAGATCATCCGGGTGCTGCGGCGTTATCAGCCCGATATCGTGCTGGCCAATGCCCTGGCCGACCGGCACCCCGATCACGGAAGGGCCGGCAGGCTGATTGCCGACGCCTGCTTCTTCAGCGGGCTGCGAAAAATAGAAACGGAATGGGACGGGCACCCGCAGCAGCCCTGGCGCCCCAGGCGGGTATTCCATTATATCCAGGACCGCTTTACAGAGCCCGACCTCATTGTCGACATCAGCGATAGCTTCGAACAGAAAATGGAAGCAATCCGCTGCTTCAAAACACAATTCTTCAATGATGACTCCGGCGAGCCGGAAACCTATATCTCCAATCCCTCCTTCCTTGAAAAGATCAGGAACAGGGCCAGCCAGCTGGGACACCGTATCGGCGTAAAATACGGGGAGGGCTTTCACACAGAATCTGCCCTGGGAGTTATGGACCTGGACCAGCTTATTTACCCCGACCTCGTCTGAGCGCCGCCTGTCACAGAAAAAGGAATGCCTTTTCGGGACATTCCTTTTCTGATCCGTACGGGATGCGGTCACCGCACCCATATCCGCTGGTTCACGATCTCCGAAGCGCCGATCACCTGTACCAGGTATATACCGGCGGTATATCCTTTCAAATAAACCGTATTGTGGGCCTGGTTCAGCGCCGCGGTATAAACTACCCGTCCGCCCATGTCCAGTATCCGCACCTGCGCCGCTCCCGAATATGCCCCGCTGAAATCGATATACATTATGTCCCTGGCCGGGTTCGGATAGATGCTTACGGCAGATGCCTGGCGCATCGCTACCTGCGTATATGATACGATCTGGCGGCTGCCGTCTTTGTTAACCAGCGACAGGCTGTAATAGTTATTTCCCTGCAGGGGTTTATAATCTAATGTATTGTACCTGCCGGAAGCAAGGTTCCGGGAGCTTACAATGCTCATGTCCTCGTAGTGTATGCCATCGGCCGATTTGGCTACGATATATTCTTTAAGCGCCTTCTCATTGGTCACTTCCCAGTCGAGCGAGATCGACTGCCCGCTGGCTACGCCGCGGAACCAGATCAGCTCCATAGGTAAGGGCGCCGTACCTGTGCCAAAGCCTCCGCCGCCGGAAAACGAGGTAACCAGGAAGCGTGCAAAGCGGGTATTTCCCGAAGTGCTGTAAGTCCAGTTGGCAATGCTGGGCGTAGTGGCATTATAGGTATAGACCGTTGTATTGGAAGCCGTGGCTCCCGTAAAGCCGGCCGCAGGATCGGGGTTTACCCCGCTGGCCATTTTATAGAATCTCAGGTCAGAGAAGGAGCTTACAGAAGGAATGCTGCCCGCCACATCGCTGATGTCCTGCTGCGCAAAGGGGAACTGTACTTCCACCGGCAGAACGGGCTGTGTTACGGGAGTTACGTTCCAGTAGCGGTTCATCGCGGCATTGGAAGCGCCGGTATTGGGCGTTCCGGCAGGAAATGTTACGGGGGTGCCGGTATTGCTGCCATAATTGGCCAGCGTAGTAGTAGATACCGCAAAACCCGGGCTGTCCAGTGTGCCGATATTATTCGTGCCCTTCTTCAGCTTCAGCACCAGCCGGTCGTCGGCCTCGCTGGCATTGTTATTGTCGTTCCAGTAAAAAGTAAGGCCTGTAGCGTCTGTACATTCACGGGTGGCCTGTAAGGTAGTATTGGCTGCGGACAGCACCGTATCGGGAATGTAATTGGTTGCGCAAGCCGCGCTGTTTACGAAGTAGCGGATCGTATCGCCTGGCTGCGGCCCAAAGCCGTTGGCAAAGCTGATGCCCACACCGCTCAGCAGGTGGCAATAGCTCATGATCGTGCCTTTTACAGTCGATGAAGGTATGGGGCCTGTAGCGCACCCTCCGGGGTTGGAAGGGTTACCGGATGTAGGGCCGCAGCCATCGATCGCCGTATTGTTGCCGTTCCATACGCAGTCGTGGGTATGGTTGGACCCCAGGTTATGCCCCATCTCGTGGGTCATGCACTCCACATTCCAGCTATAGGTAGGGAAAGTGCCCGCAGTTTCATTCCCTTCTATATTGGAAAAGGCGTACGGTCCCGCATAATAAATATTTCCCTGTCCATCGGTGAAAGGGCTATAGCCGACACATAGCACACCCAACCAGGCAATGCCGCCCAAAGCAGCGTTGTACCGGGTAGACACCAGGTGCGCCAGGTCTGCGCCGTTAAGATTGTTCTGGGTCAGCTCACCGAATTTATTAAGGAAGCTCAAAGAGTTGCCGGGCAGGCTCTGGTAGTCGTCGCTGGCAGTATTGACGCTGATGGTCCTGATGCTGGTATAAATACCCTCGTTGCGGTATAAGACGCATAGCACGTTGAATATGGAGGTCAGGTAGTCGGCCACATCGGTTGTGCTGCTGTTCCTGGAAAGATAGGTGGCATAGTCGGCCTTCAGGTATACTTCTATGTCCTTGCAGTTGTTGTAGGTAAGCCGTGCGGCCGTCTGCCCCCCGCCTGCAAGGGATTTTACGGAAGGCAGGCTCTGGCATCCGCGGGTGGCCGGCCAGTTCAGCACATCGTTGTCATTGTACAGGATATACTGTGTCTTTTCGGCCCCTTCCGCGATAACGGTATTGGGAACCAGCGAAAAATTCCCGATGCCGGGCAGGGAAAAGATGCCGTATACTTTTCCCTCAAAAAAGGAAAAGGCAGCCAGCGAGCCGGGCACATTGCTTACGATACCCCGGTAATACAGCCCGGGCTCATAGTCTACAGTCCGGGTCAGCCCCCCGGCATTTTCCTCGAGGGTAAAGCCCCGGGCCAGGAAATCGAAGCGGGCCAGGTCGATCTCGTACTGCCCGCCGGCCCCGTCGGGAAGTACCAGGCGGATGCCTTTGTTTTTTTGCTCCATAAAGGCGGCAAGACCTGCTTTGTCCAGCGTAAAGAACTGTGCTTTAGTTACATACCGGTCTACTGAAGCCTGTGAAATGCTGTGATTGACCGACCACAGGCCGGGAACAGGCCGGAAGCTGTGCTGCAGGCGCTCTCTCGCAATGAATGCGTCCATTGGAGTGTATTCCCTGCCCGGAGCAGCGAAGGCAAACAGCATTAAAACAAAAAGCAGGCGGCAAGCATACGGTAAATTTGGTTTCATAATATTGGTATTGATCTACACAAATATATTATAATTAATCACTTCTCATATCCCCCGATGAAAAATCCCTGAAACCGGCTGTCTTGCATTCGGGCGTTTATCCGTCTGCAAATATTTTTTTGATTAAAATTTTGCAGTTTCCAAAAAAATGGCCACCTTTGCAGTCCAAAAAAAATTAAGTCATGGCTCGTGTTTGTCAGGTAACAGGCAAAAAACCGATTACTGGTCATAAGGTTTGCTTCTCTAACAAGAAGGCAAAACGCCGTTTTTTACCGAATTTGCAAACCAAACGTTTCTTCCTGGTAGAAGAAGATCGTTGGATCACAATGAAAGTGTCTTCTGACGCTATTCGCACCATTAACAAGAAAGGTCTGTTTACCGTAGTTTCCGAACTGCGTGAGCAAGGCGTTGCAATCTAATTTTATTTCATACTTCTTCTAATAAATTACCCAAGATGGCTAAAAAAGGAAACCGCGTTCAGGTGATTTTGGAATGTACCGAGCATAAGACCAGCGGAATGCCCGGCACCAGCCGTTATGTCACTCAAAAGAATAAAAAGAACACTCCGGAACGTATTGAACTGAAAAAATACAATCCTATTCTTAAAAAAGTTACTGTTCACAAAGAAATCAAGTAAGTTGGCCCTGGCTAACCCTTTGATCAATAAATTTATTTATCATGGCTAAAGCAGCAAAAACCGCGATAAAGAAAGACCCCAAGGCTAACCTGGAGGCCAAGAACTACACCAAGGTGATCAAAACCGTACGTAGTCCTAAAACCGGCGCCTACTCTTTCAAAGAAGCGATCGTACACAAGGATAAAGTAAAAGAATTTTTCGACGCGAAATAATTCTTCCTTTCCCTTAGTTATCAAATAACGGGTAAAAAACGCAAACCTCAGAGGGTTTGCGTTTTTGTGTTTCAGGCTTACATGCACGGTTTGCCGCCGAAAGTTCCCGCCTGCGATAAAGCGCGGCAGGTCATAAGAAGCCTCGTTGTTTATTCTTAACTTGCATGGTTAAAAATCCTCACTCTTCCCTTGCAGTTTGCTGATGTCATTTTACCGCTGAACCTGCCCAGGCCGCTTACCTACGGTATTCCCGTAGAGTGGCAGGATAAGATTGTACCGGGCATGCGCGTAGAGGTCACCCTGGGACGCAATAAGATCTACTCCGGCATCGTATTGCAAACCCACAACTACCGCCCCGAGCGCTATACGGTAAAGCCGGTCCGGAATGTTATCGATGAAGCGCCGGTGGTATTTCCCCTGCAGCTACAGTTCTGGCAATGGATTGCGCAATATTATCTCTGTGGCATAGGTGAGGTTGTGAATGCCGCTTTACCGGCGCACCTGAAGCTCATGAGCGAGTCGCTGCTGGTGTGGAACGAAGCTTTTGCCGCTCCGCCACTGGCTTTGAGCGACGAGGCGTTCATACTGGCGGAAGCCCTGCACATACGCCGGCAGCTCACCATCGGCGAAGTAAGGCAGCTGCTGGAGGGAAAAAATACTGCCAGGGCCATCAACGAGCTGCTGGAGCAGGAAGTCGCCACAGTAATGGAAATACTGGAAGAGAAGTACAAAGCGAAAACGGAGCGCTATGTGTTCCTGGAGCGGCTTTACGAAGCAGAAGACAAGCTGGCGGCCGCATTTACCGAGCTGGAGAAAGCCCCGAAACAGCTGCAGCTGCTGATGACCTTCTTCCAGCTGCAACAGCAGCACGACAAGGTAGCAGCCGCTGCATTGCTCAAGAAAGCCAAAGCTACGCATGCGCAGCTCGAAGGGCTTATAGGCAAAGGCATACTACGCACGGAACTGGTTGAAGTAGACCGGATGATGCATGCCCCGGCCCGCTCTTCGGATTTTGCCCTGAGCGCCGAGCAGGAAACGGCCCTGCAGCAGATCAAGGCAGGCTGGGAGCATCACAACGTGGCGCTGCTGCACGGGGTAACCGGCAGTGGTAAGACCATGCTGTATGTAAACCTGATCAGGGAAACTATGGCAGAGGGCCGGCAGGCCCTGTTCCTGCTTCCGGAGATAGCGCTTACCACCCAGATAGTAAGCAGGCTGAGGAGCTACTTCGGCGAAGAGCTGGGCGTATACCATTCCCGTTTCAGCAATAATGAGCGGGTTGAGGTATGGAATAAGGTGAAGGAAGGAAAGTACAAGGCGGTGATCGGGCCCAGGTCTGCGCTATGGCTCCCTTTCAGGTCGCTGGGCCGCATTATCGTAGACGAAGAGCACGACCCCTCCTATAAGCAGTACGATCCTGCGCCCCGCTTCCATGCCAGAGATGCGGCAATTTATCTGGCAGCTTTACAGGGCGCCAAGGTGCTGCTGGGCTCGGCAACACCTTCCGTGGAAAGCGCAAGCAATGCCCAGCAGGGCAAATATGCTTATATACAGCTTAAGCAGCGCTTCCGCGGTGTATCGATGCCCGTTATCGAGATCCAGTCGGCCAGGAACGTACAAGCCGCGCTGTCGCCTTTACTGACCATTGGCCTGCTCGAAAATATCACCGATACATTACAGCAGGGCAAGCAGGTGATCCTTTTCCAGAACAAACGGGGCTACGCCCCCTTCCTGATGTGCGCTTCCTGCGGATGGATCGCGCACTGCCGCAACTGCGATGTATCGCTCACCTATCATAAGTCGACCGATAAGCTCCATTGCCACTACTGCGGCACTAAAACTGCCCCCATCAAGCATTGCCCCCAGTGCAGCAACATGAAGATCACCGCACGCAGCTTCGGTACCGAAAAAATAGAAGAGGAACTGCAGCGTATCTTTCCCCGGGTGAAAACAGCGCGTATGGACTGGGATAGCGTCAGGGGACGGAATAAGCTTACCCAGCTGATCGATGATTTTACCAAAGGCAGGATCGACATCCTGGTAGGCACCCAGATGGTTGTCAAGGGCCTTGACTTCGAAAACGTGGGACTGGTAGGCATCCTGAGCGCCGACAGCCTGCTGAGCTACCCGGACTTCCGGGTAAATGAGCGCGGCTTCCAGCTTATGGAACAGGTAAGCGGAAGAGCAGGAAGAGCCGACGGCAAAGGCAAGGTCATTATCCAGAGCTATAACCTCAAGCACCCGGTACTGCAATGGGTAAAAGAGCATGACTTCCGCTCTTTTTATCATACGGAGATCAGCGCCAGGCAGCAGTTCGGCTATCCGCCCTTTACCCGGATGATCCGGATCACATGCCGCCACCGGGACGATGCCCGCAGCGCAGCCGCAGCGCTGTCGCTGGCCGAGGCGCTGCAGGGCCTCGACGGACTGCAGGTACAGGGGCCTGCTCCAGCCCTGGTGCCAAGAGTACGCAATTATTACCTCCAGGAGCTGTGGCTGAAGCTGCCCCGCGATCCTGCGCAGCTGCAGCAGCTCAAGGAGCATATTGCAGTAGCCATCAACAATACTCTGCAGCAAAAAGGCAATTCCGCGCTGCAGATCATCACCGACGTAGATCCGTTCTGATATGGCAATATACTTTGCCGGGCTTTCTTACCTAAGGATATATCCGATAAAGGAACTGATACCTGTAGGTAGAGCCGCACTTGTCAGACGCTCCTGTGTACGGCTCAATAAGCCCCTCATTCATTTGCCCGGCAGGATGAGAGCGATAGAAATGAAAAGCCACCCTGATTGCACTGCCCCCAAAAAGTTAGACACTAATTGGGGGCAGTGCAGATAAGGTGGCTTTGTTTGATCTCAAATCTTAAAGGATACTGGCTAACATGGACCATTAATACCGGTGTTGGCTATTCCGCAGCAGGGATTGCCCACTGTAGGGTCGGTATTGGCAGGACAATTTGCGTCGAAGGTCGGGCATCTGTAAGTAGGTCCCGGGCAAAGCTGACAGGGAGTTGTGTTCATGCTGGTCCAGCAATCCATATTTGTATTCCCACCTTTAACCTGTGAGCCTTCGGGCTGAGATAGCTGTGCAATCCATTCCTTGTCCAGGATCAGTTTACGGCCGAGTTTCAGTTGTTTCTTTTTCATGAGGTCAATATTTTATTGGTGAAAAGTAAAAACCGGGGTTCTCCCGATGGTGCATCACAAAGGAAGAAAGTCCGCCCCGGACTTCCAAGCTGCAATACACAATCGTGCGGCCACACAGCATAATTCAGCATCCTGGGGCATAACTGTGATTTTTACAAAGCAAAAGCAGCCTGCCAATAGCGCTTTCATCGTTCCCTGTCCGGGGACCGAAAGCATAGAAAAGCGCCTGATGATATTACAAACAGCCATGCGGAGATTCCGGGCGGATGTGCCCTGCAAGGCCTTTCCCGGGAGCTTGGCAAGAAGAAGGGCGACGGGGCAACGGTAGTCTGTACCGGTTTCCTACAGCCTGACTAAAGCATCAGCATCGTGATCACGTAGTCGGCAAAGAGGATCATAATACAGGACACGACCACCGATGTGGTAGAGGCACGCCCTATTTCCAGCGCCCCGCCCTGCACGTTATAACCGTAATATGCCGGTACTGAAGCAATAATGAAGGCAAAGGTAAATGCCTTTACCATGGCCACGAGGATCCCGAAAGCCTTGAAGCCTTCTACCAATCCGTAGGTATATTGCTCGCTCGACATAATACCGGTAAAGATACCGGTAACAAAACCGCCTGCGATGCTCAGGGTAATGGCGATAATGATGAGGCAGGGTATCATGATCAGCGCCGAAATAAGCTTGGGAAATACGAGGTAGGACTTGGTATTGATGCCCATGATCTCCAGCGCATCGATCTGCTCGCTCACGCGCATATTGCCCAGCTCGGAAGCGATCTTGGACCCCACTACGCCCGCCAGCACGATACAGATAATGGTAGGCGCCAGCTCAAGGATCACCGAATCACGCACTACCTGCGCCATGATGTATTTGGGGATGATGGGACTGATAAGCTGGTAAGCCGTTTGTACGGTCATTACCGCGCCGAGGAACACGGAGATAATGACCACGATCGGCAGGGACCGGAACCCGATATCGATACACTGGTGCATAAACTCCTTCCAGTATACCTTACCGTTTTCCGGGCGTGAGAACATTCCCTTCAGCATGAGGGTATAACGTCCCAGGTGTTCAAAAAATAACCGTAACATCTTCAGCATAGGCCACAAATATAAATGAAAAAAACACCTCAGGGTTGAGGTGTTTTTCAGATTTATTAATATATAATTTTATATTGCAACCGGCTGGCGTCCCGAAATACGGCCGGTCTTCATCAGGCCGTCGTAATGACGCATCAGCAGGTGACTTTCGATCTGCTGCAGGGTATCGAGGATCACGCCTACACCGATCAGCATGGAAGTGCCCCCGAAGAAACTGGCAAAGCCGCTGGTTACGCCGCAAAGGGCAGCGATGCCGGGAAGGATGCCTGCAACCGCCAGGAATACCGCTCCGGGCAGGGTAATACGGTCCATAATGGCCCCGATATAATCGGCAGTGGGCTGGCCTGGCTTGATGCCGGGAATAAAGCTGTTGTTGCGCTTCAGGTTCTCGGCCATTTCTGTGGGGTTAAAGATCAGGGCAGTATAGAAGTAGGTAAAGGCAATTACCAGCACTGCATAGATCAGGTTGTACCAAAGAGATGTATGGTCGGAAAGAGAGCGGATAAAGTTATTGCTGGCGCCGTCTTCGGTTGTGGCAAAGCCGGCCACCATTGCTGGGATAAACATCAGCGCCTGGGCAAAGATGATGGGCATTACACCGGCGGAGTTCACTTTCAGGGGAATGAAGTTGCGTGCGCCCCCTATTTCCTTGGCTGCGTTGGTGCCGACAATACGGCGGGCATAGTTGAGCGGGATACGGCGAACGCCCTGCGTAAGCAATACAAGGCCGATCACTACTGCCACGAAAACAGCCAGCTCTACCAGGAAGAAGAGGAGCTTATCGGTCTGCTGCTTGGCGGTGAACTCTTCGACAAGGGAATGTGGCAGGCGGGCCAGGATACCCACCATAATGATCATGGAAGTACCGTTACCGATGCCTTTATCCGTGATCTTTTCGCCGAGATACATTACAAAGAGCGTTCCGGCAGTAAGTACCACTACCGTGGAAATGTAGAACAGCAGATTGTCGTTTACAATGGCGCCGTTGGTTTGGGTCCGCAGGTACGCGATATAGGCGCTGGCCTGGAAGATCGTTACTACCACGGTCAGGAAACGGGTGTATTGGTTCATTTTGTTACGTCCGCTTTCCTCTTTCTGCATCTTGGCGAACTGCGGGATCACAATCCCGGCGAGCTGCATAAAGATGGAGGCAGAGATATACGGCATAACACCCAGGGCGAAGATCGAAGCATTACCAAAGGCACCGCCGGCAAACATATTGATCAGCCCCAGCAGGCCATCCTGGCTCTGGCTCTGGCTCAGTACGAGCGGATTGATACCAGGAAGCACGATATAGCTGCCGATGCGATATATGAGGATAAGACCCAGCGTAAAGAGGATACGCTTGCGAAGCTCTTCTATGCTCCAGATATTCTTCAGGGTTTCGATTAGTTTCTTCACAAAAACTGAAATATTTTTAAAATAGGTTGCGAATAAACGACAAAAGACGCATTTTACCAAATCTTTAATAAAGATTAATCTTTAACTAAAGCTATTTTTGGAAAAAAGCGTCTTTTGTAAATAGGTAAATACTTGTTAATGACCTTATAGCAGCTCAACAGTACCGCCTGCAGCTTCTACAGCGCTCTTCGCTTTTTCACTGATCGCGTTTACCTTGATGGTCACTTTGGATTTGATCTCACCGGTTCCCAGCACTTTTACAAGATCGGTACGGTTGATCAGGCCATTGATGTACAAGGCATCCATGGAGAACTCCTGCAGGTTGTATTTTTCTACCAGGTAATCGATCTGGCCCAGGTTGAAGGCTTTGTATGCCACACGGTTCCTGTTCTTGAAGCCACGCTTAGGCATACGGCGCTGGATCGGCATCTGGCCACCTTCGTGACCGATTTTGGTTTTGGCGCCGGTACGGCTTTGCTGACCTTTGTTACCTTTACCTGCGGTTACGCCGTGACCGCTGCCTTCTCCGCGACCGATACGTTTCTGGTGATGTGTAGCGCCTTCGGCGGGCTTTAAATTGTGTAATTGCATTGTATGTTGTTTTTGAACTTACGCGGGTACGCTCCCGCTCGCTGTTATGAAAATTTTACCTGAATCGCGGAGTCCCGGCCCGGCGGGCAGGGCCGCTTATTTTACTTCTTCAACCTTTACCAGGTGTGCCACCTTGGTCACCATACCTTTGATCTGGTCGGTAGCTTCCACTTCTACGGAAGAGTTCAGCTTACGCAGACCCAGCGCTTTCAGGGTACGCTTCTGGCGCTCGGGGCGGTCGATGCCGCTTTTCACCTGGGTTACTTTTATCTTAGCCATTGTGTATAGATTTGAGATTGAGATCAGAGACCGAGATCGCTTCTCTTTTGCTCAATTCGTTAATAAATAATTAGGTTACGCTTTCCTTAGCCGTTGAATACTTTCTTCAGGCCCACGTTGCGTTTTTTAGCTACTTCGATGGGCTCACGCATTTCGCCCAGGGCTTTTACGGTAGCTTTTACCACGTTATGGGGATTGGCAGAACCCAGGGATTTAGCCAGCACGTCGGTATATCCGGCAGCTTCCAGCACAGCGCGCATGCTGCCACCGGCCAGTACGCCGGTACCATGTGCGGCAGGCTTGATCAGCACTTTGGCAGCGCCCGCTTTGGTGAACTGATCGTGGGGAACGGTACCGTTCATAACCGGCACGCGGATCAGGTTTTTCTTGGCATCGTCGATACCTTTGGCAATCGCTTCTTTTACTTCTTTTGCTTTGCCCAGGCCCTGTCCTACCACACCATTACCATTGCCCACCACTACAAGCGCGGAAAAGCTGAATGCACGGCCACCTTTGGTGGTTTTTACTACGCGGTTGATGGCAACCACTTTATCCGTTAATTCTAAGTCTCCGGATTTAACCCGGTTGTTGGATTGAGTCATTTTATTTCAGATATAAACTATGAGATCGGGACAGAAAAAGGATTCGGTCAGTGCTCTCATGAAATTTTAGAATATTGTTGATGCTTTTGCCGGATACGGATTAGAACTTCAATCCGCCTTCGCGGGCGCCGTCGGCCAGGGCTTTTACGCGGCCATGATACAGGTAACCGCCGCGGTCGAACACGCATACTTCGATACCCAGGTCTTTGGCTTTCTGAGCGATGGCTTTACCAACGATAGCAGCTTTTTCGGACTTGGTGCCGGTCTGCGCTGCAATATCCTTCTGGCGGGAGTTGGCAGCGGCCAGGGTCATACCGGTAGCATCGTCGATCAGCTGAGCATAAATATCCTTGTTACTGCGGAAAACGGAAAGACGGGGAGCTGCTGCTGTGCCCTTCACTTTTTTCCGGATACGCCAGCGCAGTTTCTGGCGGCGTACTACTGTTTTTGCTGTTTTTGACATTGTATTCTATTTGTACGGGCTCGCCGCTGTGTTGTTACGGGCAGTGGGCTGATACCTTTTTATCTTTGCTTTTCCACCCTGCCAACGATCATCGACGGCTTCCGAAGGTTACAGATTAGTTTGAGGATCAAAAGCCAAAAGTCAAAATTCAGGTGACTGAATCCTGACTTCCGGCACTTATTATTTACCAGCGGTCTTACCGGCCTTACGACGCACCACTTCACCCACGAAGCGTACACCTTTACCTTTGTAGGGTTCCGGCTTGCGCAGGCTGCGGATCTTGGCGGCTACCTGGCCTACCAGCTGCTTGTCGATAGATTCCAGCACCACACGGGGAGGCTGGCCTTTTTCCATAGTAGCGGTAGCTTTAACTTCTTTAGGCAGATCGATAATGATATTATGGGAATAGCCGAGCGACATATCCAGTTGCTGGCCGGTAACGGCAGCACGATAACCTACACCCACCAGCTCCATGCTCTTGGTAAAGCCGTTGGTAACGCCTTCTACCATATTGGCCACAAGGGCACGGGTAAGGCCATGCAGCGCACGGTGACGGATCTGATCGGTAGGACGGGTGATTACTACTTTACCATCCTGTACTTCTACTTTCAGGTCGCGGTCAACAGCTTGCTTCAGCTCACCTTTGGGACCTTTTACGGTTACTACGTTCGCACCGTCTACGGTAACGGTAACTTTGTCGGCCAATGTAATCGGCGCTTTTCCTACACGTGACATTTTCTGTGTGTATTTAGAAATGTAAAAATGGAATACGCTTTGAGGCGTTTCCTGTGATAAAAAACGGCTTTCGGTGTTTCAGCTCTGTATAGGGGGAGCTTAGATTTGCCGAAGCCTGATATTTATTTAAAAAGCAAATGTGCAAGTTGCCTGCACATTTGCTCTGTTGTTTCCTTTCTGTTACCAAACGTGGCAAAGCACTTCTCCGCCTACGTTCTGCGCACGGGCTTCTTTATCGGTCATTACTCCCTTGGAGGTAGAAACGATCGCGATACCAAGGCCGCTCTTCACCCTGCGGATGTCGGCAGGTTTGGCGTATTGACGGAGACCCGGACGGCTCACGCGCTCCAGTGAGCGGATAGCGGGCTCTTTGGTTTCTGCGTTATATTTCAAAGCAATTTTAATGATACCCTGTTTGTTGTCATCTTCGAATTTGTACTTAAGGATATACCCTTTATCGTACAGGATCTCGGTGATGCGTTTCTTCAGATTTGAGGCCGGGATCTCCACGATACGGTGGCGCGCCATCTGTGCATTACGAACCCGGGTAAGGAAATCTGCAATAGGATCAGTTACCATTTTACTCTTATTGTTTTTTTATTGTTTGATAATTGATGATAGTTACCGGCTGCGCGGTCTTTTCATCTAATGTTTCAAGTCCTTAAAGGAGCAGCTTACCAGGAGGCTTTCTTCACTCCGGGCAGTTTGCCTTCCAGCGCCATATCGCGGAACATTACGCGACCCAGGGCAAACTGGCGCATGTAACCTTTAGGACGGCCGGTAAGCTGGCAGCGGTTCTTCAGACGCACGGGAGAAGCATTTTTAGGCAGCTTGTCCAGGGCTTCGTAGTTACCTTCGGCTTTCAGGGCGGCGCGCTTTTCAGCGAATTTTGCCACCATTTTCTCGCGCTTACGCTGGCGTGCTAAAATTGAGTTTCTTGACATATCTTAGTTGTTGTCTTTTTTGATATTTTTAAAGGGCATACCCAGCTCTTTCAGCAACTCGTATGCTTCCTCGTTGGTGCGGGCCGTGGTTACGAAAGTGATATCCATACCGCTGATGCGCGATACTTTATCGATATCGATTTCAGGGTAGATGATCTGCTCGGTTACGCCGAAAGTGTAGTTACCGTAGCCATCGAAAGCCTTCTCGTTGATACCTTTAAAGTCGCGTACGCGGGGCAGAGACACTGATACCAGACGATCCATGAATTCGTACATCGTAGCTCCGCGCAGCGTAACACGGGCGCCGATCGGCATGTTCTTACGCAGCTTGAAGTTGGAGATGTCTTTCTTGGACAGTGTAGGTACTGCTTTCTGACCGGCAATCATGGTCATCTCTTTCACAGCATCATCTACCAGTTTCTTGTCGGATACAGATCCCTTCACACCCTGGTTCAGGCATATCTTCACCAGTTTGGGAACCTGCATAACTGTAGAGTAGCCGAACTTCTTCATTAAGGCAGCCACTACTTCGTCTTTGTACTTAGCCTGAAGACGCGGTTGGTAATTTACAGTGCTCATTATTTAATTTCTTGACCTGTTTTTTTAGATATACGAATAGCTTTACCGTCTTTGCGTTCGCGACGCACACGCACGGGAGCTTTCGCTTTAGCATCCCACAGCTGAACATTTGAGATGTGGATGGTAGCTTCTTCTTTTACGATGCCGCCCTGAGGATTTTTTGCACTGGGCTTCTGGTGTTTGGTAACGATGTTAACACCTTCTACCAGAACGCGGGCCTCCTGGGGATATACGGCCAACACCTGGCGGGGAGTAGTGCGGTTCTTGTCGTTGCCGGCAATTACCACTACCTGATCGCCTTTCTTGATGTTGAACTTAGGTTTGAATCTAGTACTCATTTCTATTGATCTTGAGCCGCTTTTTTATCAACGGGCGGCAAAGGTACGAAAATATTTTAATTATAATACTTCTGGCGCCAGAGAAACAATTTTCATGTATCCTTTGTCACGCAATTCGCGGGCTACCGGTCCGAAGATACGGGTACCGCGGGGATCATCAGCATTATTGAGCAGCACTACGGCATTGTCGTCGAAGCTGATATAAGAGCCGTCTTTCCGACGTAATTTATTTTTGGTACGAACGATAACGGCTTTGCTTACAGTACCTTTCTTCACGCCACCGGAGGGAATGGAGTCCTTTACCGCAACCACAATTTTATCGCCGATACCTGCATATACCTGGCCGCTATTGCCCAGTACACGAATGCAAAGTACTTCTTTGGCACCGCTGTTATCAGCTACATTGAGCCTTGATTCCTGCTGTATCATTTTTATAACGTTTAGCTGTTAGCTAATTTTACTTTTAAAGTTTTCAGACGACCTTTCATCGTCCAGTAATATGAAAAGAGGCTATGCGTCCGCAATATCCGGCAGAGGGATATCGGGCAGGCTTATTTAGCTTTTTCAATGATTTCTACCAGCCTCCAGCGTTTGGTCTTGCTCAGGGGGCGGGTTTCCATGATACGCACGGTGTCGCCGATACCACATTGGTTGGTTTCATCGTGTGCATGAAACTTGGTAGTTTTCTTAAGGAATTTACCGTAAAAGGGGTGTTTTACTTTACGCTCTACAGCAACGGTAATGGTTTTATCCATTTTATCGCTGGTCACAAGCCCAATACGGCTTTTCCTGGTTTTTCTTTCTACTGCTGACATTATGAAAGATGTTGAAATATTATTAAGATGCTAATTGTCTTTTACGTTGCTCCGTTTTCATCTTTGCAATCGTACGGCGGATGCTGCGGATGATCATCGGGTTCTCGATAGGATTAACCGCGTGGCTGAACTTTGTTTTCTTTAAGCGCAGGCTTTCTTCACCGATTTTGTCGTTAAGCGCCTCATCGCTCAGTGAACGATAATCCTCAACTTTCGCTGCTTTTGACTTTGCCATTGTATATAGATTTGAGATTTGAGATATTAGATTTGAGATATTAGATTTTGATGTCCGATCTCCATTCTTTCTCCCGAATCTGTTTATTTTTTAATTTCTGTTAGCGCTGTTCTTATCCTGCATAGTCGGGACGAACCACGAACTTGGTTTTGATCGGCAGCTTCTGTGCAGCAAGCTCAAAAGCTTCGCGGGCTACCTGCTCGGGCACGCCATCGGCTTCGAACATGATACGACCGGGCTTTACTACCGCTGCCCAGTATTCCAGGCTACCTTTGCCCTTACCCATACGCACCTCGGCAGGCTTTGCAGTGATGGGCTTGTCGGGGAAAATACGGATCCAGACGTTACCCTCACGTTTCATATGACGGGTCATAGCCTGGCGGGCAGCTTCGATCTGGCGGTTAGTGATCCAGATGGGCTCCAGGGCTTTCAGTCCGAAAGAACCGAAGGAAATAGTGGACCCGCGTTCCGCATTACCTCTGATACGTCCTTTATGCTGCTTACGGTGTTTAACTCTTTTTGGTTGTAACATTGCTGATATTTTTAAGTATCAAGTACTTTGTTGTATTAAGTATTATGTATGTCGTATTAAGTAAACCTTACAGGATCACGGGTACATCATACCTGATACCTGGTACCTAATACCGGAAAAATTTAGTCTTTCCTGGGAGCGCCGCCACGACGATCGCTGCCTCTGCGGTCGCTGCCACCCCGACGGTCACCACCACCGCGACGGTCGCGGTCGCCACCGCCACGACGCTCTTCTCCACCCTGGTTGCCCCGGCGGTCGGTAGCGCCGCTGGTCAGGTTGGGGTTCAGCTCGCGTTTGCCCAGTACCTCGCCTTTACAGATCCATACTTTCAGACCGATCTTTCCATAAACGGTCATAGCGTATACGGAAGCATAGTCGATGTCCATACGGAAAGTGTGCAGGGGCGTACGGCCTTGCTTGATCTCCTCGCTGCGGGCGATTTCGGCGCCGCCCAAACGGCCGCTGGCCTTGATCTTGATACCTTCTGCACCCATACGCATAGCGGTCGAGATCGCCATTTTGATGGCACGCTTGTAGCTTACGCGGCCTTCGATCTGGCGGCAGATAGACTCGCCTACGATCTGGGCATCCAGCTCAGGGCGGCGGATCTCCATAATGTTGATCTGCACATCGTTGTTACCGGTCAGCTTCTTCAGTTCTTCTTTGATCCTGTCTACTTCCTGGCCACCTTTACCGATGATGATACCCGGTTTGGAAGTATGGATGGTGATGATCAATTTTCCAAGTGTACGCTCGATAACGATACGGGCTACACCGCCTTTATTGATACGTGCATTAAGATAAGTGCGGATTTTGTGGTCTTCTACCACTTTACCGCCGAAATCTTTTGGATTGCTGAACCACATAGAATCCCAACCACGGATAATTCCTAAACGGTTACCTATCGGATTTGCTTTTTGACCCATTGTCTTTATTTTGAAATGTGCTGGTCGGCCGGAGCTTCTCAGCTAATTATTTTAATACTATGATTGATTAGTTTGCTTTGCTGTCCACAATGATCGTTACGTGGTTGCTGCGTTTGCGAACGCGGTAAGCACGGCCCTGGGGAGCAGGCAGCATACGTTTCAGCATACGGCCTCCGTCTACATAAATGGTTTTAACGATCAGGTTAGCAGTAGCTACATCCGCGCCTTCGTTCTTCTGCTTCCAGTTATCGATAGCGCTGAGCAGCAGTTTTTCCAGGGGTACGGAAGGATGCTTGGTATTGAACTTAAGAATATTCAAAGCCTTCTCTACTTCCAGGCCACGGATCAGATCTGCCAAAAGACGCATTTTGCGCGGAGATGTAGGATAATTGCGTAAGCGAGCTGTTGCTTCCATTTTATTAATTTGATAATTAGCTTGTTTGCTAATCGGATAATTATTTTATTTCGATGACCAGCCGGGGGGCTGATGCGCATCAGTTATTTTTTCTTATCGCCGCCGTGACCCCTGAAGTTACGGGTAGGAGCGAATTCACCTAACTTATGGCCTACCATGTACTCGGTTACATACACGGGGATAAATTTATTGCCGTTGTGTACAGCGAAAGTATGGCCCACGAATTCGGGGGTGATGGTAGAACGACGGCTCCAGGTTTTCACTACGGATTTCTTTGCGCCTTCACCGTTCATTTTCTCTACTTTCTCCATCAGGTTGTGGTCTACGTAAGGACCTTTTTTAATTGAACGACCCATTATAACTGGTGTTTTTGATGATTTGACGCCGGCCGGACCGGCTGCCCATTTTATCGGTTATGTATATATTTCAAAGCAGTTGCGCTGTATCCAACGCAACTGCGTATTGGCTTATTTTACAGCTTTACCAGACAGCTTCTTACCGTCGCGGCGCTGGATGATCAGCTTGTTGGAACCTTTGGTCAGGCTGCGGGTTTTCTCACCTTTAGCATATTTACCGTTGCGGCTGCGGGGGTGACCACCGGAAGACTTACCTTCACCACCACCCATCGGGTGATCTACGGGGTTCATTGCCACGCCACGTACGCGGGGGCGCTGACCTTTCCAGCGGTTGCGACCGGCTTTACCGGCAGACTCCAGGCCGTGATCGCTGTTGGATACGATACCTACGGTAGCATAGCAGCTGCTCAGTACCTTGCGCAGCTCGCCGCTGGGCATTTTCAGCACGGCATACTTCTCTTCCTTCGCATTCAGCTGGGCATAAGTACCGGCAGAACGGGCCAAAGCGCCGCCTTTGCCCGGCTGCAGCTCGATATTGTGGATCACGGTACCAAGCGGCATATTCTTCAGCAACAGGGCATTTCCTACTTCGGGAGCCACGTTTTCGCCGCTGATTACTTTAGCGCCTACTTCCAGGCCCTGGGGGGCGATGATGTAGCGTTTTTCGCCGTCGGCATAAGCCAGCAGGGCGATGAAAGCGGTACGGTTAGGATCGTATTCGATGCTTTTAACGGTAGCCGGGATTTCGGTCTTGTTACGCTTGAAGTCGATGATACGATATTGCTTCTTGTGTCCGCCACCCATATAGCGCATGGAACGACGACCGGAAGAGTTACGGCCGGCAGTGCTCTTTTTGGGAGCCAGCAGGCTTTTCTCGGGTTGGTCAGTAGTGATTTCGGCAAATGCGTTGCCTATTCTCCAGCGGGTACCGGCTGTAACCGGTTTGTATTTACGTAAAGCCATTTCTTTTTAATTTGGCCGGTTGCCTCTTGCTCCGGCGGTATTGTTTAATAGTTTGTGGTTAGCGGTGGCACTACGGACCACCATTCTTAAGCTGCGGATCAGAATGCGAACAGGTCGATGTTCTCTCCTTCTGCCAGCGTCACGATCGCTTTCTTGAAAGAAGCTTTACGGCCGGAGATGAACCCTGCTTTGGTAAAGCGGCTTTTGCTTTTTGCAGGCATAACGACGGTATTTACTTCTTTTACCTTCACGTTATAAAACTCCTCAACAGCAGCTTTGATTTCCAATTTGTTAGAACGCTTGTCCACGACAAAAGTGTAACGGTTTTGCTTTTCCATCTGGCCGTTTACTTTTTCCGTAATCTTAGGGCGAACCAATACTTCTGAAAGTTTCATTGTTATTTTATTTGATAACCTGCCTGCGGCCGGTCAATGTTTTAATTATAATGGAGGTCCGAAAAAAACGCTCCTGTAATTATCCGGCTACCTCTACTGCTTCTTCGGTAAATACTTTAGCTGCGCTTTCAGTCAGCAGGATCGTATTAGCGTTCACGATGTCGTAAGTATTGATGTCGCTCAGTACGCTGCTCTTTACTTTGGGCACATTGCGGCTGCTCAGGTACAGGTTCTGGTCGTAATCAACATTCACCATCAGCAGTTTTTTACCGGCGATCTTCAGGCCGCTGAGCACGTTCAGGAATTCCTTGGTGCTGGGCTTTTCGATCTTGATGTCTTCCACTACCAGGATGTTCTTTTCGCGCGCCTTGTAGGTCAAAGCAGACATCTTGGCCAGGTCTTTCACCTTACGGTTCAGTTTGAAGTCGTAGCGGTGAGGAACGGGACCGTTTACGGTACCGCCGCCTTTATACAGCGGGTTGCGGATGTTACCTTTACGGGAACCACCGGTACCCTTCTGGCGGTGCAGCTTACGGGAAGAACCTTTAACTTCAGCGCGGGTTTTGGTTTTGTGAGTACCCAGACGCTGAGCCGCCAGGTATTGCTTTACAGCAAGATAAATGACGTGATCGTTAGGTTCGATATTGAAAATATCTTCCGGTAATTCTACGCTGCGGCCGGTATTTTCACCTTTGCTATTTAAAACTTCGATTTGCATTTCTTATGATTTTTAGCGGATGCTAATGGAAATATGTTTTGTTTCTCGGACACAGCGCGGCTGCATCCCTGCAGGACTTATCCTACATTGTTTTGGATCAGCACGATGGCGCCGTTGTGGCCGGGTACAGAACCGCTCACCAGGATGTAGTTCTGCTCGGGGTACACTTTCAGCACTTTCAGGGCTTTTACCTTCACACGGTCGCCGCCCATACGTCCGGCCATACGCATTCCTTTGAATACGCGGCTGGGGTAAGAGGAGCCGCCGATGGAACCGGGAGCGCGCTGACGGTCGTGCTGACCGTGCGTAGCCTCGCCTACACCGCCGAATCCGTGGCGCTTTACCACGCCCTGGAAACCTTTACCTTTGGAGGTGCCGATCACATTTACCTTTTCACCTTCAGCGAAGATGTCTACGGTAATGCTTTCACCAACTTGTTTATCTATAGAACTGTTACGGATTTCTTTTACAACAGCTTTGGGGGCTGTGCCTGCTTTGGAGAAGTGGTTCTGCAGGGCTTTGGGCGTATTTTTTTCTTTACGCTCGCCATAAGCGATCTGAAGGGCTTCGTACCCGTCGGTTTCGACTGTTTTCTTTTGCGTAACTACGCAAGGTCCGGCCTCGATAATGGTGCAGGATACCTGCTTTCCATTAGATTCGAACACGCTGGTCATGCCGATTTTTTTGCCAATAATACCTTTCATAATATGTTGTTTTCAACTGCGGCTTTGGTATTGGTGCCGCAATTGTTGTTATTATTTATTGCTAACGGAAAGCCAGGACTTTTGCCTGCTTCCCAGCCAAGCGCCCGGAACGATTCTAGATAACCATCTGGCTCTGAATGCGGGATTAGCTGATACTATTTTCTTATAAAGAACGTTTCGCTTTCGCGGTTGCCCCTGTTTTATACAGCCGGGGCTGCTGTCAGGCTTTGATCTCTACTTCAACGCCGCTGGGAAGGTCTAATTTAGACAGGGCATCCACGGTGCGGCTGGAGGAAGTGTAAATGTCCAGCAAACGTTTGTGCGTACACAATTGGAACTGCTCACGTGCTTTTTTATTTACGTGCGGCGAACGCAATACGGTAAATATCTTTTTGTCGGTAGGCAAAGGAATGGGACCGGTTACTACCGCGCCTGTATTACGAACGGTCTTTACGATCTTTTCGGCGGATTTATCCACCAGGTTATGGTCGTAAGACTTAAGCTTAATGCGAATACGCTGTGACATATCAAAAAACTTCCTTGTTAAAATTTTGGGACTGCAAAGGTAGAAGGATATTTTTAAATACCAAAAATATTTTCAAAAAATCTTTTATTCCGCTCCTATACCGGGCTGCAAAGGTACAACTATATACCGTTTTGCGGCTTTGGTATCAGGAATAACTTATTAAATAATAAACAAATTCATGATGATGTATGCGGAGCAATATTAATTGCCCTGCTGGAATACAGAGCAGCATAGCCCCAGACCTGTCGGGTCATCAATATAAACAGTCCTGCCGACGGCGCCCCCGGTGCGCGAAGAGAGGCGGTCTTCAGAAAACAGTATTTGTTACCGGAGGGTAATCCTCTGCGCAACATAGCAATTACCCAACTTATCATACAGCCGGACCAGATACGTGCCTTTAGTGAAGCGGCTGATGTTCAATTCAGCGGGCTTGTGCTGGCGGAGCAATAACCGGCCTGTCATATCGTACAACTGCAATTCGTAAGGTTTATCTCCCCGGAAACGAACAATGCCCTGGGTGGGGTTGGGCACCATGCGGCTACCGGCCGCCAAAGACCTGCTGCTTATTCCTACGGTTCCGGGCCCCACCTGGGTACAATAAACCACCGTGTCGCAAACGCCCGATAAGGTCAGGCAGACCTGGTAAGGCCCCGGGCCGGAAAAGGTATGTGCAGGCGAAACCTGGAAGCTGGGCGGGGTGCCATCCCCGAAGTTCCATTCATAGCCCAGCACATTTTGAGGAGCTGCACCATAAAAAGTAAAGCCGCTCCCGTTCTCATCGTACCCGATGGAATCGATACGCGGATAATCGATACGCGGATAAGGGTAAAAGCGCCTCCAGTAATCGAGGCTGTCGAACACAATGGCCGCGGCGGCAGTTTTGATCGTGGCTGCATTGGCCGGGCTCAGGGTAAAATTGTAGCTGCTGCCCAGGGGCGTCTTACCAAAAAACAGGCTGTAAAAGCTTGCCGCTGCAGCAAAGGTGCCTGCTGCCGTAGGGTGGCTTTCATCGGCCTGGTACAGCTCTATGGCCGGCTGGGTGCTCCGTAAATGACGCCAGATCCTGGCTACGGGACTCAATACGGCCTCATTGTCCTCCGCCATAACAGTATAGCGCAGCTGCAGCAGGCTGTCCATACCTTCGTAGGTGCAAACAGGCGGCCATACGGCACAGTTCGAGGCATCGCCATTCTTCCGGCCCCAGGTCATATAGAATACGGTCTTCGCGCAAGGGCTGTAAAGGTGCACAAGGCTGTCCAGCCTGCGGGCATAAGGATACACCTCCTCCGTTACCTGGTCATCGCTGAAGGAGGGGCGCTGGCTTTGCTCCTGCAGCACCACATAATCCCAACCGCCCTGGGCGATCAACGCCAGCGTAGTGCTGTTCGTTGTATGCTGCTCAAAGGTATAGCCGCCCGGTACGCTTTTCTGGTAAATAAGCTGGTCGCCCCCGGCAGCGGCAAACTGCGCCACTACTTCCGGCAGGTTGTTGACGTCGGTATAGCTATTGCCGATAAAGAGAGCTCGAAGCGTATCGCCTGCCAGCAGCAGGTTGCAATACAGTAAAAGGAGCAACAGTATATAAATCCTCTTCATAATATTAATAATGGAAGTATAGTAGACACTAAGACCCTGGCACATGCTCCAAAAGTTGGTACGACCCGGGCCTGCCGCATTCAAGAACACCTATATTTATTTTACCGCTGACCTTTGTATAATTATTTTCGTTACTTTTGCCGCCCTAAAAGTTGAAACCCTGCGGGGCAGCATAAATAATTATGGAATACAGACAAATAGTAGCAGTTACAGGCCTTAGCGGCCTTTACCAGTTGATGAGCACTAAAAATGACGGTGCTATTGTACGCAGTCTTGCCGACAAAAGCGTAAAATTTGTTTCCGCCCGTATCCACCACATTACCCCGCTGGAAAGCATTGAAATATATACCACCGGCGATAACGTGCGCCTGCATGAAGTGCTGGAAAAAATAAAAGAAAATGACGGGCCTGTTGCCGAACTGAACAGCAAAAAGGACGACAAAGCCGCCAAAGCTTACTTTAAGACCGTATTGCCCGAATTCGATGAAACCCGTGTTTATTCGAGCGATATCCGTAAGCTGCTGAAATGGTACGACATCCTGAAAGCCAACGACCTGCTCAACTTTGACTACCTGAAAGAAACAGCCGGCGAAGCAGCAAACGCAACAGAAGAAGCCACCGCGACCGAAGCAAAAGAAGAGGCCGCTGAAGCCGAAGCCAAGCCCAAGAAGAAGGCTGCGGCCAAGAAAGCTGCCGCTACCGCTGAAGGTGAGGAAAAACCGGTAAAGAAAGCTGCAGCCAAAAAGAAAGCTGCGGCAGAAGGCGAAGAAAAACCGGCTAAAAAAACAGCCGCCAAAAAGAAAAAAGAGGAAGAAGCCTGATTTTAAGGAACTATAAAAGCGAAGAGAGGGGCAAGATTCTTGCCCCTCTTCGCTTTTTTCAGTATACCGCTGCTTGCATCACACCCTCCGGCACAACAGAAAAATGCTTTCCTTCCTTATTTCCGATCCTATTGCTTACTTTTGCGCAAAATTTCAAAAACCACGATGGAACTTCAGCAACTGAAAGAGATGGCCACACAGGTGCGCCGCGATATTGTAAGAATGGTGCATGGCGCGCAAAGCGGGCACCCCGGCGGATCTCTGGGCTGCAGCGACTTCCTTACCGCTCTTTATTTCAAGGTAATGAAGCATGACCCGGCATTCAATATGGACGGCATCGGCGAAGATCTCTTCTTCCTGTCCAACGGGCATATTTCCCCTCTCCTCTACAGTGTGCTGGCCCGGAGCGGCTACTTCCGCGTGGAAGAGCTTGCCACGTTCCGCCAGCTGAACTCCAGGCTGCAGGGCCATCCTGCCACACATGAGCACCTGCCGGGCGTACGCATTGCTTCCGGCTCCCTCGGCCAGGGCCTGAGCGTAGCCGTAGGCGCTGCACTGGCAAAAAAACAAAACAACGACGACCGCATCGTATACTCCCTGCACGGCGACGGCGAGCTGCAGGAAGGGCAGAACTGGGAAGCCATCATGTTTGCCGCCCACCATAAAGTTGACAACCTGATCGCAACGGTCGACTATAACGGCCAGCAGATCGACGGACCTACTTCTATGGTAATGGACCTCGGCAATCTCAGGGCAAAATTCGAGGCCTTCGGCTGGGAAGTACTGGAGCTGACAGAAGGAAACAATATGGAAAAGATCCTGCTGATCCTCGACGAAGCCAAAGCAAAAACAGGTAAGGGCAAGCCCGTTTGCATCCTCCTGCATACAGCTATGGGCAGCGGGGTTTCCTTTATGGAAGGTACGCACGAATGGCACGGCATCGCACCGAACGATGCGCAGCTCGAACAGGCGCTGCTGGAGCTTACAGGCATTACGGCAGATTATTAATCCGCATCCAATATTCTCCTGAACCGTGTAGTGGTACTACACGGTTTTTTTTGTATCATGCAGCCCGAAAAACACCGGACATGCAAAAAGAGCTTATACACCCGCCCCTCCGGGAGCAACGGAAAAATGCAGCGCTGCTGGTAATTGTAGCGGCGCTGGGATACTTCGTAGACATATATGATCTGCTGCTGTTTTCCATTGTAAGGGTAGAAAGCCTGACCGATACAGGAGTACGCGCCGCTGATATAAGGCATACAGGCGAATACGTGATCAATGTGCAAATGGCGGGCCTGCTCATCGGCGGTATCCTTTGGGGAGTGATCGGCGACAAGCTGGGAAGGATAAAGGTGCTGTTCGGCTCCATACTGTTATACTCCGTTGCCAATGTGGTCAATGGGTTTGTAACGGGCGTACACAGCTATGCCCTCATCCGTTTTATCGCAGGTATAGGGCTGGCAGGCGAGCTGGGAGCTGGCATCACCCTCGTGAGCGAAACCATGAGCAGGGAAAAAAGGGGCTATGGCACCATGCTTGTAGCGGTGGTAGGACTTTTCGGTGCAGTCGCAGCCAACCTGGTGCACGAATATTTCAACTGGCGCACGGCCTATTTTGTGGGGGGCGGCCTCGGGTTCATCTTATTGCTGCTGCGGGTTGGCACTTTCGAGTCGGGCATGTTTCGCCACGTACAGGAAAGCAGGGTTGCCAAAGGCAGCCTCACCATGCTTTTGACCCATAAAGAACGGCTGCTGCGTTATATCTACTGTATCATGATCGGCATGCCGCTCTGGTTCGTGGTTGGCATCCTGATCACGCAGTCGCCCGAGATAGGCAAAGCGCTGGGCACTACCGGCACCCTGGCTGCCGGGGCAGGGATCATGTATTCCTATATCGGCATTTCCGTAGGCGACCTGTTTGCGGGCTTGCTGGCGCAATGGACAAAATCCCGGAGGCTGGCAGTGCTGGTATTCCTGCTGCTTTCGCTGGCTACGGTAGTCTATTACCTCAACAGCAGGGGCATTACCCAGAGCTCCTTTAACCGCCTGGCCTTCGTTATGGGCGTAGGCGTAGGTTACTGGGCTACCTTTGTTACCATTGCCTCGGAACAGTTTGGCACCAACCTGCGGGCTACGGTCACTACTACCGTGCCCAATTTCGTAAGAGGCTCCCTCATACCCATTACTTTCCTCTTCGAGTTTTTTGTAAAAAAATCCGGTATCATTACGGCTGCGTATATTGTGATGCTGGTGCTTACCGCACTTTCGCTGTTTGCCTTAAGCAGGCTCAAGGAAACCTTCAGCAAGGACCTGGATTATATGGAAGTCTGAACAACCTTATTCAAAGACATTATGCTCAGCTACTGGGAACAGGAATCCTTTCTCCGATACGACGACATCATTGCCGGTGCCGGCATCGTAGGGCTGCATACGGCCATTGAACTGAAAGAACGCTTCCCTCACCGAAGGATACTTGTGCTGGAAAGAAGCCTGTTTCCTTATGGGGCCAGCACACGCAACGCGGGCTTTGCCTGTATGGGCAGCTTTACCGAGCTGCTGGACGACCTGAGGCACCACAGCGAAGCGGAAATGGTGGACCTCTTCCTGCTCCGCAGCAAGGGGCTGGCGCTGCTCCGCAGGCGGCTGGGCGACGGCCCGATCGGCTACAGGGAAAACGGCAGCTACGAGCTGATCGGTCCTAAAGAGCTTTCCCTGCTGGAACAACTGCCACGTATCAATACCCTGGTAGCTGCCGCCACCGGCCATGAGCCGTTTCGAATGGCCAACGACCGTATAGCTTCATTTGGCTTCGACTCCCGGCAGGTACACGCCCTGATCGAGAATACGGGGGAAGGAGAGCTGCATACCGGCCGGATGATGCGCCGGCTTACCGACTATGCCCTGCAAAGCGGCATCGAGATCAAGACAGGCGCCGGGATCAGCGCCTTTCACGAGGAAGAGCGCCACGTCACCGTCATGCTGGAGGACCCGGCAAGGAAAAGCGCTGTAAGGCTGCATTCGGAACGGCTCTTTATCTGCACGAATGCGTTTGCGCCCACCCTGCTGCCCGGCGTGCCCTTAAAACCGGGACGGGGCCAGGTACTGGTTACCGAGCCGGTACCGGGACTGCCTTTCAAAGGCATTTTCCATTTCGATGAAGGCTATTATTATTTCCGCGAGATTGACGGCCGGGTCCTTTTCGGGGGCGGGCGCAACCTCGACTTCGAAGGAGAAACCACTACGGAGATAACCCTGCACGCCGCTATACAGGCCGACCTGGAGCAGAAATTACACCAGCTGATCCTCCCGGGACGAAAAGCAGCGATTGCCATGCGATGGGCGGGCATTATGGCCTTCGGCGACGTAAAGCGTCCGGTGGTACAATCGTTTGGCAACCGTGTATATGGCGCATTCCGGATGGGCGGCATGGGTGTGGCGCTGGGCGCAGCCATTGCCCGGCAGCTGGCAGAGCTGGCAGAAGCCTAAAGAGCAAAAACAAAGGCGATGACTTTCGGTCACCGCCTTTACTTTTTCAGGGCTTATTATCTTTTACCGTACAAGCGTTACATTACCGGTATATTCTTCCGTACGGCCATTCTTCATGACCACACGGATCTGGTACAGGTATACGCCCATTGGCTGCTCTTTCTCATTGAACTTGCCGTCCCAGCCACGACCACTGGCATTGGAGGTTTCAAACATTTTCTGCCCCCATCGGTTGAACACGGTCATTGTAAATCCGGCTACGCCCCGACTCAACAGCTGGCGAGGGTAGAAGTAATCGTTCTGTCCATCGCCATTAGGCGTAAATGCGTTGGGTATATCTGTGTAGCAGTCCTTGTTTACCACCACCTCTTCCGTGGTCGAGCATTCCGCTTTCATTGCCGTTACGGAATAGGTGCCCGGATGCACTACCTCTATCGAAGGCGTGGTGGCGCCCGTATTCCAGTGCCAGCTCACCAGCGGATCGTTGATATTGTTCACATCGGTCAGCTGTATCGAGGGGCCGTCCAGGCAAATAACGCTGTCTGGTCCCAGGTATACTACAGGGTAAGCGTTCACTATCACGGAGTCGGTTACTGTCAGGTCCTCGCATACGGGGAAATCCGCTGTCAGGGTAACAGTATGCTTGCCTGCTTCTTCATAGCTGTGCGAAGTATTGCCTGTCTGCTGCCAGTAGCTGCCATCGCCAAAATCCCAGTTCAGGCCACGGGCCGTATAGAGGTAGCTCGGGCTGAAGTTGACCTGGTCGCCTTCGCAGATCGCGTACTTGTCCTGCACCAGTTCCAGGAAGGGCAGTGAGTCCACATAAATATTATGATATACGGTATCGTAGCAAGGGATGGCATCATTGATCACCAGCCGCACCTGTCGCGTGCCGGCCAGGTTGAATACATGCGCCGGGCTCTGCTGGGTAGAGGTGCTGCCATCGGCAAAGTCCCATTGCCAGCCGGTCACTGCGCCTGTGGAAGCATCCGTAAACTGGATAGGAGTGCCGGAGGTTTGGCATACCGAATCCACATTGCTGGTAAATTCCGCGATCAGCGGATGGTTTACATCCACCGCCTTGATTGCCGAGTCCACGCAACCGTTCAGGTTCTTCACGATAAGCCTTACCTGGTATATATCCTGGTCCTCATATATGTGTACCGGGTTACGCAGGGTATCATCAGGGAAGGTGCCATCGCCAAAGCTCCACCAGTATTGGCCCGTATCGCTCAGGTTCACAAAGTTCACCGTATCCTGGGTGCAGGCCGGGTCAAGCGTATAGGTGAAGTCGACATTTACGTTATTAACTACTTCGAAGGTAATGGTAGCCGTGGTATCGCAGTTCCATCTTTCCTGCTTGTAGGTTACATTGTGGATGCCCACACCTGCCGCAGCAGGATCGAATATACCGCCGGGGGTAACCACGCTTCCGCTCCAAGAGCCGCCGGGGTCAGGATTGCCGCCGAGATATTCCATACCATTAACCGGCTCATGGTTCAGGCAGATCTTAACGGTAGTATCTGCGCCGGGGTTGCCGGGATCTACTACATAAACACATACTGTGGTGTCATAAGGGCAACCGAAGGCATCTACTACCTGGAAGGTATAGCAATGAAGCGTATTGCCATCGGTTTCGGGCTTGATAGTGATATCCTTTCCGCCATTGGAAGTACCGATAATGTCGGGATGCGCCGCCCAGTGCTGCTGCGGATAAGTAGGCATAAAGGAATAACCGCCTAACCCCTGGCTGAACTCGATTCCCCAGTTGAAGATATGACCGTTGTCTGCCAAAAGGTGGTCTGTGACCTGGATGGTCCAGTTACCGTTAAGCGGGCACCCGATCAGGTTATTGTAGCTGGCTTCCGGCCGGTAATTGCCGGGGAGAAGCGAGGAACCTGTGGTTACGGAACTGTTGGAAGCCGTACAGCTGACTGCTGTTGTATTGGCCAGCATCGAAACAAAAGGGCCCCAGGTTGCGGTGGGGGAGAAACAATAAGTAGATCCGCTGCAATATTCGTTATCGATCGGTCCGTTCCAGGGCGCCTGGTCTACCGGCACACCCAGAAAGGTACCGCCAGCAAAGGCGGCATTGGTATTGAAAAGATTCGCCTCCTGGCCGTTAGGGCAAATGATCTTGGCATCCAGGTCGCCGATATAGGAATGCTCCATGGTGATGCAGATGCTCTGGATATCGGTGCTGTCTTTTACGGTATCGCAAGGAGTAAAGCAGGTTACGTTGATGCTGGTGGAATAGGAGGCCCCGCTGCCGTCGGGCAGGTAGGTAGTATCGGCCACGGGAGGCGCGCAGTCGTACTTGCCTTCTACAGGGGTAACAATGCCCTGTATAGTGGATATCTCATGCAGACATACGGTATCGGGCTTTACGATCTGGTTGAAATGCGGCGTGGTGGATACCTGGATCACCCGGCGGCTGTCGCAGTTCTTATTGACGCAGCCATTGGCGTCGGTCGCCACAAAATCCACCACATAAACGCCTTCGTCGGGAAAAGTGTGGCTTACCGTGGTGCCCGGAGAAATGGTTCCGTCGCTGAAGCGCCATTCGTAAGTAGCCCCCGACGAAGAGGAGCTGAACGTAGCAGACCCGGTAAAGGATACAGTAGTGCCCTTACATATCTTAATTATAGAATCGACAGGATCTGCGGCAGGGGTAGTGCTGTTTACGGAGGCGATAATAGTCTGGCACTGGCTATATCCCATCTTCGAGATGCACATCAGCACACAAAGAAGGGTCAATATTCTGAATCGGGAGGTAAATATGTTCATTATCATAGGTAAAACCTGATTTCTTTAAGAAGATAAAGGGTGATTGCCCGGGCGATCAGGGCTTTTTGGCTACAAAAAGCACATAATCGGTTCCGTCGATCCTGAATATCTGGTCTTTAGTGCTGAAAAAATTGATCGTATACTTCAACGGGTTGATATTCAGGGGAAGCGTGAAAGCGTCCCTTTGCAGCCCGGGCACGAATTTCGTGTTCAGCTTCTGCTCCGACAACAGAGGATATTGCTCTCCCGCCTGCCTGGGCAGTTCTTTTATCATCGAACGCTCCAGCTGGTTATGCAGCCAGGCAAGCTGTTCGGCGCTCATCGACGCTACTGCGTCCCCATAAACTTCCGCGATCTGGAGGCTGGCGACTGCAGTGCTTTGCGCATGCGTCGCTTCTGCCCTCAGGAGCATACAAAACAAAAAGCAGGGAATGAAAAGGCGAAATATTCTGGACATAAACTTGGAATATAGAGGATAGACCTCTTTTTTGTTATTTTAGTTGGGAAAAATAAAAAAAAGACAACGAAAAACAGCACTGATTGTCTTTTAAATTATGTATAAAGGCTGCCGGGGCTGTTTTTGCCGGTATACAGGCCCGCTCCGGCTCCCCCGCATTCCCTCTCCGTCAGGGCAATGCATGGATCTGCGCCACGCTCCATGCCTCGGCTTTAGCTGCAAACAGCGCCTTGGTACGGCTCCAGGTATCTTTAAAGAACCCGGAGAACCGATAGTGATCAAGCGCTTTTTCGTTTTCCCAGTGGCTATAGGTAAAAAACACCTGGCCGCTGCCTTCTTCCCGCCACAATTCCAGGTGGCGGCAGCCTTCAAAGTGGCGGATCTGCTCCTTTCTCTCTTCAAAAAGATCCAGGAATTCAGAAACGGCTTCCTCCCTGAAAGTCATTTTTACAATACGGATAATCATAGAAATTCGATCTTGATATTCTGGTAAATCAACTGCCGCTCGTTATGGAGCCGCAGGCCCAGGAGCGAGGCAGCCTTTCCCTGGTTGATGGCGATCTCCATAAAGCCCGCGCTGTTAAAGAGGCAGAGCTTATCGCTGACCGGCACATCGGAATAGTCTTCGCTGATGCGGGTAAGCGTGTCCCTGACGATCTGGATACGGAACTTGCGGCCGTTGCGCAGGGTTTCAAATTCATCGCGGGTAATGTTAAGCACCACATTTTCATAACGGTCGATATGGATCACCTGGCACTCGATGGCGTTGTCTTTAACAAAAGCCTGCAGCTGTGCTGGATGTACCTTGGGCGTTGCCGGAGCCAGGTGCTCGATGGCAAAGTCGTTCTTTTCCAGCTCCGCGATGAAGTCGGCCGCCAGGTACAGCCAATCTAGGTAAGACGAAACCATACGGCCATGCATATAGACTTTGCCCAGGAACTCGCTGAAGGTAAGAGGCAGCAGCCCGTTGTCGGCGCTCACGATATATTGCTCGCCGATGCGCGTTACCAGCAGCGCAGCCGGCGTACGGTGCATGATGTCGAACAGCGACAGGTGCACGGTGCGCGGGGGGAAGTTGGCATAGGCGCTGCGGAGCAGGTAGCTGCACTGCAGCAGATGAAAGGGCTCTACTTCATGATTAAGGTCGATAAGCCGGGCCTGCGGAAGTTGTTGCAGCAAAACGCCCTTAGCCACCCCGATAAAATTATCCTGGTACCCGAAATCCGAAAGTAGCGTGATGATCATCTGTGTAAGGCCTCTTATCTGGAAGGCAGCCGGTGAGGACGGCTGGCATCGGTTAATTATTCTTCTTTTACTTCGTACAGCTGGTCGCGCGGCACGATGGTTACCCTGGACTTATCCTGCAGCATGCGGGCCACTGTTCCATACGGAGCTACCACGATCACATCGCCTTTTTTCAGCCCCGAAGTAACCTGTATAAATTCATTATTCTGTATGCCCGTCTGCACATCGCGCATAGATACCTCCCTCGTCCTGGGATTGTATACAAATACAACCTGGCGGATAGCGGCGGATGGTGCGGTTTCGGATGCGGAGGTTTTCTTCTTCAGGGAGTCGGGCCAGTCGCGGGTGGTTACTGCGTTGATAGGGACGGAAAGTATTCCCTGCTCCCTGCGGGTCTGGATCTCTACCCCTGCGCTCATCCCGGGTTTAAAGGGGAACTTGCCTTTTCCCAGCTCGGCCCGGAGCGCTGCATACGACTCGGGCAGGATAAAGATGTGCACCGTATAATTGGTAACCTGGTCGGAAGACGCGGTAGCGGCAGCCGTTACCGAGTTCATCTGCACGCTGGAAACGGAGATACGGGATACTACTCCCTTGAATTGCCTGTTGCGGTACGCGTCCACTTCTATAATGCTGGTATCGCCTACGCTTACTTTGGTAATATCCGTTTCGCTCACGTCTACCCGCACTTCCATGCGGCCCAGGTTTGCGATGGTCAGTATCTGGGTACCGTCCATCTGGGCCGTTCCCACCACGCGCTCTCCTTTCTTGACCAGGAGCTGGGACACGATGCCCGAGGTAGGAGCTGTGATCGTAGTGCGCCTCAGGTTTTCCTGGGCCTGCAGCAGATTGGCCTGTGCGCCGGCTACACCATAATTGCCCCCGGCTACGGTAGCCTGGGTAGCCTCATAGTTGGCTTTGGCCGAAAGCCAGTCGGCTTCGGACTGCTCGTATTCCATACGGCTGATCACTTTGTCGGCAAACAGCTTTTTGTTCCGTTCGAAATTGGCCTGGGTACGCTGCATCTGGGCGCGGGCCTGGGCTACCAGCTCTCTGGCGTTGCTGACGCTGGCCCGGCTCTGGTACATAGAGGCCTCGGCCTGGGTTACCGCGGAATTGTACAGCGTAGGATTGATCTTGACCAGCAGCTGCCCTTTTACTACCGAATCGCCCTCCAGCACCGGCAGCTCAACGATCTCCCCGCTTACATCCGGCTTGATCTTCACTTCTGTTTCGGGATATATTTTGCCGCTGGCGCTGACGCTTTCAATGATAGTGCGCTCCGTAGCCGTATCTACGGCCACCTTCATCCCTTCATTGCTGCCGATCACACCGCAGCTCCTGAGCCCAATCAACAGCACGATGATTATACCCAGGATGCCGCTTATCCACCAGAGTGTTTTTTTCTTCATATAGTAACAGGCAATAGATCCTTAAAAGTAAACAATTCCGCAATTACCGGGTATTATCTCACTTCGCTGCCGGCCGGAACGGCTTCTGCCGGCGATACGAAGACGAGCCGTCCCTGCGCGTCTTCCGCCATCAGTATCATGCCGGCGCTCTCTATGCCTTTCATTTTCCGTGGCGCCAGGTTGACCACAACCGTTACCTGCCGGCCGATAATCTCCTCGGGCTTATAGTGCAGTGCAATACCGGAAACGATGGTCCTTTTTTCAAAACCCAGGTCCACTTCGAGCTTCAGGAGCTTATCCGCCTTGGCTACTTTTTCGGCAGCCAGGATGGTGCCTGCGCGCAGCTCCACCTTCGCAAAATCATCGATCGTGATCGCCTCTTTGCCAGCAACGGGCGCCGCTGCCTGGGCCGAGGCTGCCTGCTGTTGCTGCTGCGCTTTATAGGCTATGGCGCTTTCCTCCAGCTTTTTCCGCTGGGCTTCGATCTCTGCGTCTTCCAGCTTGCGGAACAGCAGCTCGGGTGCCCGCAGGGGGTATCCCGTCTTCAGCAGGTCCATCCTGCCGCCATGCTCCCATTCCAGCATTTTGTCCACTACTTTGAGCATATGGCATATCTTCTTTGCCGTAAAGGGCAGGAAGGGGTTGGAAAAGATGGCGAGGTTGGCCGTAAGCTGCAGGCAAATATGCAAACAATTATCGATCAGCTTCTGGTTGTCAGCCTGGAGCTCGGGTGTCTTGCCCAGCTTCCACGGCTCTACTTCCTGAAGGTATTTGTTTCCCTTACGCGCCAGGTCGATCACTTCGTATAACGCATCACGGAACTTATAACTTTCGATATTGGCCGTGATCTTTTTCCTGGCTTCGATTACTTCCCGGATCAGGTTCAGGTCGCGCTCTTCCTTTGCATCGTCGTGGAAGGCAGGCACCCGGCCACCGCAGAACTTATGCATCAGCACCATAGCGCGGTTCACGAAATTGCCGAAAATGTCGGCCAGCTCGCTGGTATGGCGGGTCTGGAAATCTTTCCAGGTAAAATCATTATCCTTTGTTTCCGGAGCATTGGCGCATAATACGTACCGCAGGGTGTCCTGCATATCAGGGAAGTCCTGCAGGTACTCATGCACCCATACGGCCCAGTTACGGGAGGTGGATACTTTTTCACCTTCTATATTGAGGAACTCGTTGGCAGGCACGTTTTCGGGCAGCACAAACCCGCCGTGCGCCTTCAGCATGGCTGGGAAAATGATGCAATGAAAAACGATATTGTCCTTGCCGATGAAATGGACCAGCTTGGTATCATCCTGCTGCCAGTAACTGTCCCAGCCCTGGGGCAGCAGCTCCTTGGTAGCGCTGATATAGCCGATCGGAGCGTCGAACCACACATACAATACCTTTCCTTCGGCGCCTTCTACAGGTACCGGTACACCCCAGTTACTGTCGCGGGTCATGGCGCGGGGCTGCAGCCCGTTATCCAGCCAGCTCTTGCACTGTCCGTATACATTAGGCTTCCATTCGTCCTTTTTCCCTTCCACGATCCACTCCCTCAGGAAGTCTTCATAACGGTTCAGGGGGAAGTACCAGTGTTTGGTTGCTTTCTTAACGGGAACCGCGTTGCTCAGCGCGCTGCGCGGGTTGCCCAGCTGTTCGGGTGAAAGGGTCGAACCGCAGCGCTCGCACTGGTCGCCGTACGCATTTTCGTTGCCGCATACGGGGCAGGTACCCACGATATAGCGGTCGGCCAGGAACATCTTCTTCTCTTCGTCGTAGTACTGCTCGCTCTCCCGCTCTTCGAAAAGGCCGTCTTCGTACAGCTTACGGAAAAAGGCCTGGGAGGTCTGCGCATGGGTCTTGCTGGAAGTCCGGGAGTAGATATCGAACGAGATGCCCATCCGTTCGAAGCTGTCCCGGATCAGGGCATGGTACTTATCGACCACATCCTGGGGAGTTATTCCTTCTTTCATTGCCCTGATGGTAATGGGCACGCCATGCTCGTCGCTGCCGCAGATAAACCGCACATCTCTTTTCTGCGCGCGCTGGTACCTTACGTAAATGTCGGCAGGCAGATAGCAGCCGGCCAGGTGCCCTATATGTACCGGACCGTTGGCATAAGGCAATGCCGCGGTAACCAGCAATCTTTTATATTCTTTAGCCATAGTATTTTTCAGCCAGCAAAAATCGGAATTAATTCGGAATGCCGTACGCTGCCGGGAGATTAAAAAGTGTCCTTATCCAAGTTCTGCAAACTACGGGCATTGCCCAGCGCCTTGAAAAGGGTAACCAGCACTGCCACCTTTAGGATAGCCCCGCCAAAAATAGATTTGATAGCTTCTTCGGTTCCGACGAAGTAATTATTGATAACGGCTGCCAGCACGATGAAACCGATAAAGGCAATGATACCGCCCCGCACCGCGCTGTAAGGTTTTTTATGGGTCCAGAGGCCAAGGCCCACAAAAATGCCGGCTTCCAGCAGGGCCGCGCCCAAAACGAACATATCAAAGCCATCGTCGGACAGCATACCAACCACTTCCCAGATAAAAATGAGGGCGCCGGCAAGAAAGAGCATATTGCGGGCCCGGCGTACCGCGGTAAGATGCTGTCCGGCCTCTGCTTTCCTTAATTCGTCTACATAACCGGCGATCAGGTCCTGCTCCTTTTCCGGTAGCTGTTCCGGCCCGTGTTCGTTAGGCTGCATGTTAAAGGGTTGAAGTGGTTATTTTATCCTTCCCGGGTTGGCTTCTGCAAATGCAGCCCAGCCGCTTACGGCCTTCCGGGAAGCTGTTTTCCGTATAGCCTTGTCTGCCTCCGACGCGCCGGAATAATGATGGCATAAAGCTACGGCTACGGCGTCGGTGGCATCCAGGAAGCGAGGGTCTTCTTCGAACTTCAGCTGGTGCTGCAGCATTTTCCAGACCTGCTCTTTGGAGGCATTGCCATTGCCTGTGATCACCTGCTTGATCTTCCTGGGGGCGTATTCCGTCGTAGCGCTTCCATGCGCCATAGCTGCCGCCATAGCCACGCCCTGCGCCCTTCCCAGCTTCAGCATGCTTTGCACGTTCTTACCGAAAAAAGGGGCCTCCAGCGCTACGCTTGCCGGCCGGTGTATCTGTACCAGCGCGCTCACTTTTTCAAAAATATAATGCAGGCGCTCGGAATGATCTTTATATTTGGACAGCTGCAGCACGCCCATCTCGACAAGGGAAAGGTTACTTTTGCCGACTGAAATGACTCCGTATCCCATAAGGAGCGTACCGGGGTCAATGCCAAGGATTACTGACAAGGTTTGGAATTTTGAGCCCGGAGCCTAAGTTCCGGTGCGATCTCTGAAAATAATTATACGTGAACAAAGCTACCAAAAAAATATGGCTTAACTATGTAGTGGCTCCGCTGCTGATGGCGCTGCTGCTCTGGCTCATCTACCGGCAGGTAAGGCAGAAAGGGAATTTTGCCGTCCAATGGCAGGAACTGAAGGCGCACTGGCAGCAGGGAAGCCAGCTGCTGCTTTGCTGCATCCTGCTGATGGCCCCGCTGAACTGGATACTGGAAGCGATAAAATGGAAAATGCTGCTGCGGAAAATAGAGCCGGTACCTTTGCGGAAAGCCCTTGCATCCATCTTTACCGGCATTGCTTTTGCGCTGGTAACGCCCAATAAGGTCGGCGATTTTGCCGGGCGCATCCTGTACCTGGACGACAGGAACAAGCTGCGGGCCGCTATCGCCACGCTGATAGGCAATCTTTCCCAAACCATCGTTACCTACGGATTCGGCATTGCCGGCCTTCTTTATTTCAACATAGCCTACCCCGGCGGCTGGCCGCGCTTCGCACTTGTAGCCGCACTGCTTTCCTGCGCGCTGCTCTTGTGGCTTTACCTGAAGATCGACCGTATAGCCGTATGGGCCGAGCACAGGAAGTGGCTGCGCAGGGTCATTATCTCCATCCGGGTACTGAAGCGGTACTCGGGCAGGGACCTGCTGGCCCTGCTGGGAGTATCCTTCCTTCGTTTTTGTGCCTATAACCTGCAATTCCTGCTCCTGGTCAACCTGCTGGGAGCGGGTATCCCCTGGTATACAGGGTTCCTGGTATCGGGGCTGATGTTCTGGATGATTACCGTGATCCCTTCCCTGTTCCTGGCAGACCTGGGTGTAAGGGGATATATAGCGGGGCTTCTCTTTACCGATACGGCACTCGCCGCCAACAGCGTGGCCATACTGGCAGGGAGTTATATCATCTGGACCCTTAACCTGGCATTGCCGGCCGTAATCGGCAGCCTGCTGCTGCTGACGATCCGTATTTCGAAATAAACACAAGTTCTGCCGATGGAGAGATTATTTGCCCATATGGAACGCTTTATCAGGCTCGGCCCGCAGGACCGCGACCTGCTGGCCGGCCTGCTGCGCCAAAAGGAAGTCGAAAAGAAAACCTTTTTGCTGAAGGAGGGCCGGCCCTGCAACCACAATATCTTTGTATTGCGGGGCTGTCTGCGGATGTATTATATCAACGACAAGGGAGTAGAGCAGATCGTGCAGTTCGGCATCGACAACTGGTGGATTACGGATTACAGCAGCTATAACAGCGGCGGCAGCTCCCAGTTTTTCATACAATCGGTAGAAGCGTCGGAGCTTGTGTTCTGGGACAGGGACAAAGAAGCGCAGCTGTATGCGCAGGTGCCGCAGCTTGAGCGCTACTTCCGGCTGCTGCTTCAGCGGATTGCCGCCGCCGCCCAGCTCCGCACCCGCTATATGACCGATTTCTCCGGCGAAGAGCGCTACCGCCATTTTGCCGGCTCCTTCCCCGATTTCGTACAGCGGGTGCCGCAGTACATGCTGGCTTCCTACCTTGGCTTTACGCCCGAGTTCCTCAGCAAGATCCGTGCAGGAAAAGCCTGAGCAATTTCTTGAAGTAGATTAATTTTCCCCGGGAAAAACCGTCCCACCTTTGCTGCAAAAACATAAAGCAATGCAACAAAGGATCCTGATTCCGAAAATCGACCCCGAAGCCTACAAAGCCCTGATGGGACTGGAACATTACCTCCGCAACTCCGGCCTTAGCCCGCTGCAGAAAGAACTGATCAAGATACGGGCGTCCCAGATTAACGGCTGTGCCTACTGCATCAATATGCATACACAGGATGCCCGCAAACTGGGAGAAACCGAACAAAGGATCTATGCCCTGAATGCCTGGCGGGAAACCCCTTACTTCTCAGAGGAAGAAAGGGCTATACTCGCGCTTACCGAAGAAGTGACGCTGATACAGGGACATGTTTCCGACGCAACTTATAGCAAGGCACTGGAGCTTCTGGGCGAAAAGACCCTGGCGCAAACGATCATGGCGATCATTGCCATTAATGCCTGGAACCGCATAGGCATCAGTACCCATATGATGCCGGAGTAAATGCCGCTGCAAACTGCTTTGTGCGTACCTTAGCGCTTTCCGCAACGCACAAAACAGATACAATGAGCAGCACCCACCATTACCAGGCTACCGTAACCTGGACGGGCAATACAGGCCACGGCACGCTCAGCTACAAGGCCTACGAAAGGAGCTACCTGATCAGCGCAGCAGGCAAGCCCGATATACCGGGATCTTCCGACCCTGCCTTCAGGGGCGACGCAACCCGGTATAATCCGGAAGACCTGCTGGTGTCTTCCCTGTCGTCCTGCCACATGCTCTGGTACCTGCATCTTTGCTCGGAAGCAGGGGTGATCGTTACCCGCTACGAAGACCGCGCTACCGGCGTCATGACCGAAACGGCCGAAGGCGGGGGACGGTTTACGGAGGTGACGCTGTGCCCCGAAGTGACCGTGGCGGACAGCAGCATGATCGATATGGCCCATGCGCTTCATGCCAGAGCCGGTGCGCTTTGCTTCATTGCCAGCTCCGTAAATTTCCCGGTACACCACCGGCCGGCAATAAAGGCGGAAGCATAAATGATCTCTTATACAAAGAAGCGTTGCCCCCTTGGGGGGCAACGCTTTCGTATTGATACCGTATTGCTTAATAATATGGAGATGCTTAGGCCCTGGAAGCATCGGGCTGCACCACGGGCATGCCCTTCACCTCTTTCATCCTGCCAAAGCCGCCCAGCACATTGCGCAGGTTGTGATACCCTTCCCTTTTCATCAGGGAGCAGGCAATCACGCTGCGGTAGCCTCCTGCACAATGTACATACAGGTTGGCATCGTCGTCGATCTGGGCCATATGCAGCGGGTCGGTGAGCTCCGACAAGGGCACGTTTTCAGCGCCCCTGATGTGGCCGCTTTCAAACTCTCCCGGCTTACGGACATCTATAACCTGGAGCTTATTATCGAAGGGGATATCCATAGCCAGCTCTTCTGGCTCCACATCGATGATCAGATCGATCTTTTTTCCTGCCTGCTGCCATGCTGCAAATCCACCATCCAGATAGCCTACAACCCTGTCCAGGCCTACCCTGGCCAGGCGTATCACGGTTTCTTCCTCCTTGCCCGGGTCCGTAACCAGTACCAGGTCCCGGTCAAAGGGCAGGATGCTGCCTGCCCATTCGGCAAAGCGCCCGTCAAGGCCTATGCTGATCGCATCCGGCACAAAGCCTTCGGTAAACACGATAGAAGGGCGGGTATCCAGTATCCATGCGCCTTCCGCTACCTTTTCCTCAAAATCCGCGACGGATAAGGGCTTCAGCGCACCTTCCCTTATGGAGTCAAGACTTTCGTACCCTCTCGCATTGATTTGGGCATTGATGGGAAAATAAGCGGGAGGAGTGCTCAGCCCGGTGGTGACCTCTTTTATAAACTCTTCCCTGCTCTGGTCCTTCAGGGCGTAATTACCGGCTTTCTGCGTGCCGATAGTGCTGAAGGTTTCTTTCCCCAGGTTCTTACCGCAGGCCGAACCGGGCCCGTGGGCTGGGTAAACAATTACATGATCGGGCAGGGTCTTTATTTTGCTGTTCAGCGAATCGTACATCATACCCGCAAGTTCTTCCTTGCTCAGGTTGCCGCTGAACAGGTCGGGACGGCCCACATCGCCCACAAACAGCGTGTCGCCGGTGAATACGCAGTATTCTTTTCCCCCTTCATCGAGCAACAGGTAGCAGGTGCTCTCCAGCGTATGGCCGGGAGTATGCAGCACCCTGATCCTGCTGCTGCCTATGGCAAATTCTTCGCCGTCGGCCGCCAGGTGAAAATCGAACGCGGCATTGGTACGGGGGCCATATACAATGGTGGCGCCGGTAGCTTTGGCAAGATCCAGGTGACCGCTTACGAAATCGGCATGGAAGTGGGTTTCGAAGATATACTTGATCTTTACGTTCTGCTCTGCTGCAAGACGCAGGTATTCATCGATATCGCGAAGCGGATCGATCACTGCGGCCTCTCCCCCGTCGGCAACAAAATACGCTGCTTCACTCAGGCAATTGGTGTACAATTGTTGAACTGTCATAATTATGTTTTTGATACAGGTTTCTTTTGCCGGAACCGACAGGCAAAATTAAACATTAATCTCGTCCGCAGCTCTTTCAGGGCTGATATGGTGATAGACAAACCCAATAAGGGGCTGCCGGCCGCTATTCCTGTTCCGGACTGAAATACACTTTTTTACCGCCTATAAAGGCATAAGGCGGCTCAAAACCCGGCATGGCCGTAGCCCTGATCACTTTTTCCAGATGGGTTGTGCCGAGAGCGAGGTCAACCTGTTTCAGCTGCTGTATCTCATCCCTGAAATGCAGGCTGGATGGCCTCCGGGCAAGCAGCTCCTCCTGGGGCGTACGCGTATAATTGCCGGCAACCAGGTCCGGCAGCGTTTCCATAAATAAAGAAATCCCCGCCTCGAAGGTCAGCTCGTACAGGTCCCTGACCCAGCAGTTTTCCGGAACGGAGAACCTCTTCTCGAACAATAAAGCACCGTGATCGATACGGGTGTCGATCTCGTGGATCGTTGCGCCGAACTCCCGGGCATCATCCATAATGGCGAAGGAGAACTGGTTGCAGCCGCGGTATTCGGGAAGCGGGGCCAGATGCAGGTTTACGGCGATCTTCGCTTTGGCTATGTGCTCCTTTTTCAGCAGCTCGTGATGCTGCACCGAATAGATAATATCGCATTCGGGTAAATCGTTAAGGTCTTGCAGCAGGGGGATATTGTGCGCCTCCGCGAGAACGGCAAGATCGCTGTTTCCGCCGAACTCTCTGCGCAGCCTGGTCCGGACAGCGCAAACCTCTATATCAAGTTCGCCGCTTTTTTCCAGCAGGTATGCAAGGCACCGGTAACCTACCGGTTTGGATCCAAGGAATACAATACGTTCAGGCATATGGCAAAAATAGGGAAAAGAGGCCGCGGAAGGCACGCCTGATTATTTCCCCGGTCCTTTAAAATATTCCCTTCCCCGGACGTGCTGCATTGATAATGCCTATTTTTTGATAGGAAAAATTTCAAAGCTCATCCGGAAATGATTTCGATCTTTGCACTCGCAAAAAAACAAACATTTCATTTTTATTAAAAAAACAGCAAATCCAACAATGAGCAACAAAACAGTTTCAGTAGGCAGCAAGTTTCCTGAGTTTAAGAAAAAGGCAGTAGTAGCGTCTGCATTGAGCGCAGACGCCCCCGGTAAAGAGTTCGCAGAAATTACCAATGCGATCCATACCGATAGCGGTAAGTGGATGGTAATGTTCTGGTGGCCTAAAGATTTCACTTTTGTTTGCCCCACCGAAATTGCTGCTTTCAACAATGTATACGGCGAGTTTGCAGACAGGGATACAGTGCTGATCGGCGCTTCTACCGATTCGGAATTCGTACACCTGGCATGGAGAAGGGAGCACAGCGACCTGCGTGACCTGAAATTCCCTATGCTGGCCGACACTTCCAAATCGCTGGCCGAAGAGCTGGGTATCCTGGAAGCCGAGGAGAAAATCGCTTACCGAGCTACGTTCATCGTAGATCCCCAGGGCATAATCCGCTGGGTAAACGTAAACGACCTGAGCGTAGGCCGTAACGTGGAAGAAGTGCTGCGCGTACTGGATGCCTTGCAGACAGACGAGCTGTGCCCCTGCAACTGGAAGAAAGGCGAGGAAACCTTGACCGCTCAACTGCAGGAAGCTTAATTCCTTTGATCTGAACCGGAGATGTGAATTTGGAGCTTCGTGCATCAACATTCACATCTCTTTTCATATCCGGAACAACCCAAAGCCGGACCATCTCCATTTTTAATCCATCTAATACCGATCATGAACGAAACGATCCAAAGCCTCTTTACCGAGCTTCATATACCTTCGGATTACAAAAGCGCGGGGCTCGAAAAGCTGGCTGCAGCCGACAACCGCTTTCTTAAAGACCTTAAGCTGAATATAGGCGGCGTACTGAAAAGCAGCAACCTGTCCAAAAAAGAAGCCTGCCTGCTGGCCCTTTCCGTGGCAGCCAACGAAAAGTCCGCCGTGCTTATCAATGCGTTTGAAACACTGGCAAGAAAAGAGGAAGCCACGGATGCGGAAATAGCCGAGATCCATGCCTGTACGGCGCTGATGAATACCAACAATGTATTTTACCGTTTCCGGCATTACCTCCCGCAGAACCAATATTACAACAATACGCCTGCCGGACTCAGGATGAGCATCATGATGAACCCGGTGCTCGGCAAGGGTTTCTTTGAGCTGGTAAGCCTGGTGGTATCTGCCCTGAACGGCTGCGAGCTGTGCGTTACTTCGCACGAAGCATCCGTAAAGCAGCATGGAGCCAGCGAAGCCCGCATTTACGATGCCATCCGCCTGGGCGCTGTGATCAAAAGCCTGGCGGTGCTACTGTAAGGAATTCCCGAACGAAGCGATTGAGAAAGCTGCAGAGCGCTTGTAAGCCTCTTTGCAGCTTTTTTATGGCATTAACTGACGTTTGTAAAGCGATACAGTATTCTGAAGACCATAGTACAGGGCATCGCTGATGAGCGCATGCCCGATAGATACTTCATCCAGGCGGGGTACCTGGCGGGCGAAGAACTGCAGGTTATCCAGGTCCAGGTCATGACCTGCGTTAATGCCCAGCCCCACCCTGCGGGCCTCTGCCGCAGCGGCTGCATAGGGCGCTACCGCTCCCTCCCTGTTCTGGTGATATTGCCTCGCATAAGCCTCGGTGTACAGCTCGATACGGTCGGTGCCGCAGTCTTTGGCCGCGGCTACCATAGCCGGTACCGGGTCCACGAAGATAGACACCCTGATACCCTTTTCCCGGAATACCGGTATAATGCTCTTCAGATAGGCGGCTTCCCGTATGGTATCCCAGCCATGATTGGACGTAAGCTGATCGCGGCTGTCGGGCACCAGCGTAACCTGTGCGGGCAGGCACTCCAGCACCAGCTGCACAAACTTTTCCTCCTGAGGATTGCCTTCTATGTTCAATTCCGTGGCGATTACTTTTTTCAGCTCGCGCACATCGGCGTAGCGGATGTGCCGCTCGTCGGGGCGCGGATGCACGGTGATCCCGTCGGCGCCAAAACGCTCGATGTCGAGCGCAGCTTTGATTACATCGGGATTATTGCCCCCCCGGCTGTTGCGGAGTGTGGCGATCTTATTGATATTCACAGATAACTTGGCGGGCATGGGATGTTCAATTTTTTGCCAAAAGTAATCAAACGAATAATGCCGGCCTGTAACGGCCGGCATTAGTTGCCCTATTTCATTGTACACACTATCTTGTCAGCTTGCCGGCAAGCATTTTGCGGGCAAAATGTATCCTGCTCTTGATCGTGCCCAGCGGCTCCTGTAAGGTATCGGCAATCTCCTGGTATTTGTAGCCCAGGTAATGCAGCTCGAAGGAAAGCCTGAAGATATCGGGCAGGCGGTTGATCGCCGCCTTGATCTCGCGGATGCCTGCATTGATGATGCCGTCGTTGTGCGCTACCTTATCGGTCTGGTACAGGAAATAATCCTGCGGCACATCGGAAGTAACCTTGGTGAACTTCTTTTTCCGGCGGTAGTTATTGATAAAGATATTGCGCATGATGGTGTATAGCCACGCCTTGATATTGGTACCGGTCTGGTATTTTTCCCGGTTGGCCATAGCCCGGTACAGGGTTTCCTGGATCAGGTCCTTGGCATCTTCGGTATCGTGTGTCAGAGAAACAGCTACGGGTTGGAGGAAGTCGCTGTTGCTGATCAGCATCTCATTGAAAGCTTGCTCTGTCATAGTGGTTCTGTTTTGATTGTAGCGTAAAATTACAACGTGAATTGCTCAAAAACGCCTCATAATGTGATGTTTGTGCTTTTATAAACACATTTTTACAACAATCTTTAGCTTTGGGAAAAATATTTCCCGGTTTCCCGGTGTGGAAGCAATAATTTCCACAGTAATTCTTTAATCCTCAGTTATAAAAGACTACTACCAGCTACTCGAAACAGGGCCTGAGGCCGGTGCGGAAGAGATCAAAAGATCATTCCGGCGTCTTGCCCATGAGTTCCATCCCGATAAAAACCCGGGCAATGCGTATGCAGAGGCCCGCTTCCGGGAAATATACGAGGCCTATTCCGTGCTCTCCGATGCCGGCAAGCGTGCTGCATACGACTATGAAAGATGGCTCTCCGGCCAGTTTGTCCGGAAGACGGCAGCCTTTACCCCGCAGTCCCTGCTGCAGCGGCTGGAACAGCTGAATCTCCACATGCGTACCGTAGATGTGTACCGTATGAATAAGCAGTTGCTGTATGAATACCTGCTGTACCTGTTCAGCGACGATAAGATAGCAGTGCTGCAAGCCCGCTCCGACGCTGCTACCTCCGACCGTATCACCGAAGCCGTAACCAGGGCCGTTGCACCGCTGCCCTACTACTATACACTGAGCGTGCTGGACCGCATACAGCTTGCCCTGGCAGACAGGCACGAAGCTGCCGGCAGGATCAGGGCGCTGCGGCAGAGCGTAGTCCGGAAACGGCAACGGGAACGGTCGCTTCCCTGGATAGCGCTGCTGGCTACCCTGCTGCTGTGCTTCCTTATGTATATCCTTTACCGGAAATAAAGTGTTTCCTAAAAGTAAAGAGCGTGCAGGGGGATTCCGTCCGGCAAATGTTATCTTTGCCCGCAGACCGATAAAATCATTACCGCGTGCGCAGGCTTGTACTTTTCTTCTGTTTGCTTAGTTTACCTTTTCTTCTTTGTGCCGCCGACGCTCCCAAAAGGGAGCTCCGTGCCGTATGGATCGCTACTGTAGGCAACATAGACTGGCCTTCCCGGCAGGGGTTATCGGCCCAGCAGCAACAGCAGGAATTCATCAGCCAGCTTAATTTCCTGCAGCGCAGCGGCTTTAATGCCGTGATCGTACAGGTGCGGCCGGCAGCCGATGCCTTCTACCCTTCGCCCTACGAGCCCTGGAGCAAATACCTGACAGGCAAGCAGGGACAGCCGCCTTTCCCGAAATATGATCCGCTGGAATTCATGATCAACGAAACCCATAAACGGAACATGGAGTTCCATGCATGGTTTAATCCATACCGGGCCCTGGTAAGCAGCAGCAGCAACCCCAACCCGCCCAACCATGCTACCCGTACCCATCCCGAATGGGTCATCAGCTATGGAGGCAAATCCTATTTTGACCCCGGCAATCCCGAAGTAAGGGAATATATCCTGAAGGTGATCCTTGATGCCGTAGAGCGGTACGATATCGATGCAGTGCATATCGACGACTACTTCTATCCTTATCCGGTTGCAGGCAAGCCTTTCCCCGACCAGAGGAGCTATGCCAAATATAACAATGGCCAAAGCCGGGAAGACTGGCGCCGAGGCAATGTGAACCTTTTTATTTCCCAGCTCAATACCAATATCAAGAAAGAAAAGCCCTGGGTCAAGTTCGGTGTGAGCCCCTTTGGTATATGGCGCAATATAGCCGACGACCCCGAAGGCTCGGCCACCCGCGGCTCCAGCTGCTACGACGACCTGTATTCGGACGTAAGGCTGTGGATCGAAAGAAAGTGGATCGATTATGTAGCGCCGCAGCTGTACTGGGAACACGGGCATCGCGCCGCGGCCTATGATGTGCTGCTGCCCTGGTGGAAAAAAAATTCAGGCCAGCGGCAGCTCTTCATCGGGCTGGGCCTATACCGTATGCAGGATGCACGGACCGCTCCCTGGAACAGCCCCAACGAAATACTGAAGCAGATAAGGGCTGCCAGGGCCATACATACCAACGGGTTCATATTCTACAGCGCATCCGTTTTCAACAAGATCGGGCCCGCGATCACCGACAGCCTGCAGCAGCGTTACTTCGGCACTATAGCCATACCACCTGCCATGCCCTGGATCGACCCCACTCCGCCGCCGGCGCCCGAAGCGCGCATTGCCGTAACCAACAACGGCCTGCTGCTGCAGTGGGATGAGCACAATCCTCAGAAGGAACCGTTGAAGTACCTGGTGTACCGTTTTGACCGTAACGAGCCGGCAGATCTCAGCAACGCGTCCCGTATTATAGCCCTGACACAGCTCACCAGCTTTACCGACAGGGAAGGCAGCAGGAACTATAAGTATGTGGTAACGGCGCTGGACCGCACCTGGAACGAAAGCGCGCCCAGCAACGCAGTTTTCCTGACCACTCCCTGAGCAGCCTCTCTTATCGTATGTACTACAATAGACTTATTTTTGCAGCCTGATGTTTATAGAACCATTTAAGCCCGGCAGCAGCGCAGGCTGGATCGAAGTGATCTGCGGATCTATGTTTTCCGGCAAGACGGAGGAGCTGATCCGCAGGCTGAGGCGTGCCCAGATCGCCAACCAGCGGATCGAAATTTTCAAACCGGCCATCGATACCCGCTACCACGAGGAAGATGTAGTGTCGCATGACGAAAACCGTATCCGTTCCACTCCTGTCAGCAATTCGCAGAACATATTGCTGCTGGCCGAGGATGCGGAAGTGATCGGTATCGACGAAGCGCAGTTTTTTGATGCCGAGCTGCCCAATGTAGCGGAAGCCCTTGCGGCTAAGGGGGTGAGGGTAATTGTTGCCGGGCTGGATATGGACTTTCAGGGCCAGCCTTTCGGACCCGTGCCCCACATGCTGGCCAAAGCCGATTATATTACCAAACTGCACGCCATCTGCGTAGTATGCGGCAATATTGCCAACTACTCGTACCGGAAGACTGCCGATGCCGCCAAAGTAGTATTGGGCGAAAAAGACAAATATGAGCCCCGCTGCCGCGGCTGCTATCATAAAGAATCCTGAAAGGCTACCCGGAAAGTTATAACTTAGTATTTATGGAACCCTCGCATTTGCGTCCCAAAGAAAGCCTGAGCCCGGCAGAGAAGGAGTACGAGAACAGCATCCGGCCGCAGTCGATCGAAGACTTCTCCGGTCAGCCGCAGCTGATCGAGAACCTGCGTATCTTTATTAAAGCGGCCAATATGCGTGGCGAAGCACTGGACCATGTTCTTTTTCACGGCCCTCCCGGACTGGGTAAGACTACACTGTCCCGGATCGTAGCCAATGAGCTGGGGGTAAACATCCGCGAAACCAGCGGGCCGGTGCTCGAAAAACCAGGCGACCTTGCCGGCCTGCTTACGAACCTGGAGAACCGGGATGTGCTGTTCATAGACGAAATCCACCGGCTGAGCGTAGTAGTGGAGGAATATCTCTACGCCGCCATGGAAGATTATAAGATAGACCTGCTTATCGAAAGCGGTCCCAACGCACGGAGCATACAGATAGGTCTGAACCCCTTTACCCTGATCGGCGCCACTACCCGTTCAGGCCTGCTCACCTCTCCCCTGCTTTCCCGCTTCGGGATCAAGTCAAGGCTGGACTACTACCCGCAGGACGTGCTGCAAAAGATCATCATCCGGTCTTCGGGCCTGCTGCAGGTCAGGATCACTTCCGAGGCGGCCGGGGAAATAGCCCGCCGCAGCCGGGGCACCCCCCGTGTTGCCAATGGCCTGCTGCGCCGCATGCGTGACTTTGCCCAGGTATTGGGCAACGGTGTGATCGACCTGGGCATCACGGAGCACAGCCTTAAGGCGCTGAATGTGGATGCCAGCGGCCTGGACGATATGGATAACCGCATTCTGTCCACCTTGATTGAAAAATTCAAAGGCGGGCCGGTAGGGATCAGCAATATCGCTACTGCCGTTGGCGAAGAAGCAGGTACGATCGAAGAAGTATACGAGCCCTTCCTTATCCAGGAAGGCTATATTATCCGGACTCCCAGGGGACGGGAGGCCACGGAGAAAGCTTACCGGCACCTGGGCAAGGACAGGGGGCCGTCCGGCACGGTGCAGATGCTCTTCTGACAGCAGACTCAGGCAAAAGGCCGGCAATTCCTGGTTGCCGGCCTTTTTTTTTGCAGTGAGATAAGCTATTATCTTTTCCGCTGCTCGATCCGGAGCCCTACATTCAGCACGGAAGGCAGGGGGTCCTGGCGCATCAGGTGCTCAATTTTAAGCTCGTAGGTTCCTGCTTTTGCAAAACGGGGCGCTTCCCTGGCGGGTATACGGACTTTATGTTCCCAGATACCGCCCATTCCGCGTCCCAGCCACTGCCCTTTGATATCGGCCAGTTCCAGCTCAATACGGGCGCCGTCCCGGAACAGCGTATCGCCGGGTGCTTTTACCTTCATACGGATCCAGATATTGGAGTTGGGATATGCTTCGTCGTGGCGGATGAGGAAGAAGAGGTCGTACAGTGCGCCGGTATCCTTGATATCGATGCGGAAAACAGGCTGCTGCCCGGACGACCAACGGGCGTCCTTTATGGCCTGCTGCTTCTGATAATAGGAAGACTTCACACCACAGGAAGCCATAAGCCCCCATACCAGCAGCATTAAAAAGATTCCCCATCCCTTGTTGTTCCTTTTCATACTTTTCATATTGGCATTACAGCACATTCAGTACCTGTTCTTTGGCTTTTTCGAGATAATCTTTCATATTGACCACTACCTTCTGGATATCGGCATCATTGGCCTTTGAGCCCAGGGTATTGATCTCTCTTCCCACTTCCTGCAATACGAAACCCAGCTTTTTGCCGATCCCTTCCTGATCGCCGTTTTGCAGCAATTGTACAAAATAATTGCAATGGGTACGCAGTCTTTGCTTTTCTTCCGAGAAATCAATCTTTTCGATATAGAAGATCAACTCCTGCTCCAGGCGGTTCATGTCGATACGCTCTTTTTCGATCCACTCCTGCAGCGACCCCCTGATGCGCTGGCGTATGCGCTCGATACGGGCTGGCTCATACTGCTCTACCTCGGTAAGCAGGCCGGCAATGCCGTTTATATTGGCGAGCAGGTCCTTCTCGATTTCGCTCCCTTCCTCCTGGCGGTGATCGCTGAGGCTGCGCGCGGCTTCGGCTATCAGCTCCCTGATGGGCTTCCATTCCTCCTCCGGTATCGTGTCGGTTTCGGCGGCCACTATTTCCGGCATACGCATCAGGGTAGCCAGTACCTGCTCAGGCTGGCTGCTTACGTCCAGCTTCAGCTCTGCTGCAATGCTCATCATGGCATTGTAATAATAGCGGGCAAGGCCGGTGTTGACCTGCATAGGCTTAGCCGCTCCGTCCTGCTTGATCGTGACAGAGAGGTCGATCGTGCCGCGCTTGAGTATACGCGAAAGCTCGTTGCGTATTTCCGCCTCGTAAGCTTTAAGCAAGGGGGAGAAGCGGCTGTTAAGCTCGAACTGCTTCCCGTTCAGCGATTTTATCTCCACTATGACCTCCCGGTTGCCGGAAGTGCCTTCTGCGCGGCCGTAGCCTGTCATCGAAAATATCATGTAGTATGGATTTGCGGATCGTTATGGTTTCTTTTCTGCGATGATATAAATAAATGCAGTTACCTTCAGCCCGTTGCGGGGGCCCAGCAAGCGGGTAAGGAAGTTCATCGCTTTACCAAACGCGTTTTTCAGCGCGCTCTTGTAATGGGTATCCCAGAAAGCGGGCAGCACCGTGAGCCTATAGCCTTTGCTTTCGATGATCTGCCGGTAATCCCTGACCGGGATTATATGCTCGTACCATAAACCGTTTTCAGGATCGCAGCTATTGGTATAATGCATATCCGGGTCGGGGAGTATGCCGTTTTGCCTGTAATTTTCGATGGCCCGCTCCAGGTCGCCTGCCGCCAGCCCTCTGGTTGCCAGCGCCAGCTTTTCCAGCATTGCTCCTTCCAGGGCTGGCAAAGCCTTTCTGATGATCGCTTCCCGTTTGGGCCTGTTATGATCCCGTTCAGCCCTGGCATGCAGTCTTTTGTGATACCACAGCATAGCCGGGTTCTGGAAGTTGGCCGTAGTGGAAAAATAGATCAGCGCCTGTGGCTGCCCCGCCGCCATTTCCGCATAAAACCGGTCCAGGTCGTAAATATGCTCTATCACGTTCCTGCTCAGGATAATATCGCATTGAATGCCCTGCTTGTTCAGCTCCGCAATTGTAGCCGTATAGTCGCCTGCTATAAAAACATTGACAGGCACGCCGAGATAGGAGCAGAGTATCCGGGCCGCAGCAGTCATATCCTCCAGGATATCATTGTATATAACCTTCCTGCATCCGATCATGCCCGCAAGCAGGAAAAGACTCCCCATTCCGCCGCCATAGTCCATCAGGATCAGCTCCTGCACCGGCTTCCCTTTCAGTTTTATGGAACGGTAAAGTAATTCAGCTGCGGTCTGTATAGAAAAAAAAAGACGGTGATTATGGTGCTGGTTATAGTACTTTTCAGGAAGCGGCGGCAACCCAAGCTCTTTGACCTGAACATCAGCCAGCTTCCGGTAAAGTACTGCAGCCTTTTCCTGGATTAGCCTGCTCAGCTCATCCACCTGTGACAAAAAACGATCCATTGATCTGAAATGCGGGAATAAAATAATGTGCAATATTACTAATAACCGTTCATACGAATACGATTTTGTTAAGCCACAGCTCACTCCGAACCAAAAGGTTATTCCGCTGTTTGTAAGCAGGCATTTTTGCTAAAAATGAGGTTAAACAGTTCCCAGCCTGCGGAATACCCCGATAAATACATAGCTTTACATAACCAATAAAAAAAACTAAATAATGAATTTCAGAATTATGGCCACAGCGGCTGCATCAGCTGCGATGCTGATCCTTGCCGCCTGTAACAGCAGCAACACTTCAGAAAACACCACAGGCGCCGACACTGCACAGGCTGCCGGCGCACCCGCTGCCCCCATCAGCATAACCCCGGTGACCGGCTCTCCCGAATTTCCGGATGCGGAGCTGGATATCAAAGATGTAAAAGCCGAGCCGCAGGGCCCCGATTCGGTAAAGATCACCATCAATTACACCGTCAAGAACTACGAGCTTAAAAGCCAGACGAGCGACGCAGGCACCAAAAACTGCAATAACTCCAAAGACGGGCAGCATATTCACTTCATCCTCGATAACCAGCCCTACGTGGCCCTGTACGAGCCCACCAGGACCTTTACTGTTCCGGTCAAATCCGAGCATTACCTGATGTCGTTCCTTTCGCGTTCCTACCATGAATCGCTTAAGACACCCAAAGCAGGTATCCTGTACCGCTTTTCCGTAGATGAAAAAGGAAAGCTGACCAAGCTCGAGATTCCCAAAACTCCCATGATTTTTTACAGCAGGCCCAAAGGCGACTATGTAGGCGCCGATACCAGAAACCTGCTGCTGGACTTCTATGTATACAATACTACCCTGGAAGCCGGGGGCAACAAAGTGAAAGTAGATGTGAACGGCACCAGTTTTGATATAGATAAATGGCAGCCCTACTTTATCCAGAATGCACCTATGGGCGAGGTTACCGTCAAGGTACAGCTCGTAGACAAGGAAGGAAAGAATATTGAAGGCATAAATACCAGCGTTACCCGTAAGGTGAACCTAGCGGAGCAGGAGCCGATGAAATAACCTGGCTCGGGGGTAAAACATTACGGTTGGGGTATGGGTCGTAAAGAACAGCCTCAACCGTTCTTTTTAATATCAACTACTCAGTCATGAAGAAACTACTGCTGCTTTGCTTGCTGCTTACCGCCGCGACCGGCCTCCGGGCACAGGATACTTTATGGGTAAGGCAACAGAAAGGCAAACCTTACCTGCTGCATACGGTAAAGAGCGGGGAAACCCTGTTCCTGCTGTCCCGGAAATATTCTGTTCCGCCCGCAGTGCTGGCCGACCTTAACGAGGTAAGCTACCAGGACGGCCTGGCAGCAGGCAGTAAATTCAGGATACCGGTCGACAATTACAATTTTATCCGGATCGAAAGCGTTGTCAAGAGCCGGCCGATTTTTTACCGGGTCGCAGAAGACGACGATCTGCGCAGCATAAGCCGGATGTTCAACGTGGCGCAAAGCGCCATCCAGCGCTGGAACAAAATGGATATACCGGATGTACCGGCAGGCGCAACGCTCCATGTAGGATGGATAGCCTACGACAGCAGCCAGGTGCCCTTTCCGCCTGCACCGGCCGTAGACGCTCCCGCTTCGCCGCATACCACAAAGACTGCGCCCGGGGCTGTGCCTGCCCCGGAGAAGGTCGGCGGGGACAATATCCAGAAAGCGGACTCCAGCAGCACTTTTGAGCCGCTCTACGAACAGCAGACGCTGGGAGCGCCGCTCAACGAAGAGTCGGGAGCGGCAACGTTTTACCGGCTCCGGCTCAAAACGGCTCCCGGCGTATATTATGCTATGCATAATACCGCGGCAAGAGGCACTATTATTAAAGTTACCAACCCCGCCACCGGAAAGACTGTATATGTAAAGGTGATCGGCACCATACCCCGGCTTAAAGAGTATCACAACAGCATTATCGCCATCAGCAGCAATGCCGCCGCCGTCCTGGGCGCCATAGACCGGCGCATGTTCTGCAAGCTGCAGTACCGATAAAGCGCTCAGAAAAAAAGCTCACGGATGGCAACAGGTATGTTGTAGTCTGAAAGCCGCACCCAATGAGGCCTGATACAGAAGCAGGCAATATCCTGGCTGGCCCTGCGCATTTTCCCCTCGGGGAATACCAGGTCGTAGATTGCCGCCATCTCTTCCAGCTCCTCTGCTTCGGGCCTGTAAGCCGTTCCTTCGTATTGCAGGGTTTGTTCATTGTTCCAGCCGATCACCAAAGCTACTTCGGGGCGCCGGACCAGGTTCCGGTATTTCCTGGACGTAACGGCCGTATCGAAAAAGAGCCGCAGGTCCGGTGCGGCCACTATACCTACCAGGGCTGCCTCCGGTGTTCCGCGCTGGTTCACGGTAGACAGCACCGCATATTTATTACGGTCAATAAACGTTTTCAGCAAGGCCATATTCAAGCCGTTTCCCATAAAGCCCCCTTTCTTTGTATCCTGTTAAAACAATTTTAGACCATCGCCAGTTCAATGGGTTTTATTTTCAAAAAAAACATGTGTATGCTTGATTTTTCAATAATATCCGTTACTTTTGCACTCCTTTTTTGAGGCGCGGGTGTGGTGAAATTGGTAGACACGCTAGACTTAGGATCTAGTGCCGCGAGGCTTGGGGGTTCGAGTCCCTCCACCCGCACTAAGAGCTAAAACCCCGCTGCCGCGGGGTTTCGTTTTTCTGATCATAGGTATTTTTTTATAAAGTAATAAAGTAAGACAACCATTAAAAATTATAAAACATGGCAACGGTAACACGTGAATCCATCGGTAACCTCCACGATAAACTGGTGGTAAGAATTACCAAAGAAGATTATCTGCCCTCATTTGAGAGTGCGCTGAAAAAATATAGCAAAAACGCCAATATACCCGGCTTCCGTAAAGGCAATGTGCCTGCCGGCATGGTCAAGAAAATGTATGGGCAGTCTGTGTTCGTGGAAGAAGTACTGAACAGCGCCAACCGTGAGCTGCAGCAGTACCTGCAGGAAAACAAACCCGAGATTTTCGCGCAGCCGGTAGCGATGGAGAATAACAACCTGAAATTTGATATGAACCAGCCCGCCGATTTCGATTTTGCTTTCGAAATCGGGCTGAAACCTTCTTTCGAAGTAACGCCCCTGAATAAAAAAGGAAGCCTTACCCGCTACAAGATCAAAGTGAGCGACAAGCTGGTAGACGACGAGATCCAGAACATCAGCCGCCGCGCGGGAAAAGTAGAAAACCCCGAGCACTTTGAAGCCGATACCGATATCGTATATGCTACTTACGAAGCTTGCGACGCACAGGGCAATGTAGCAGAAGGCGCAGCCAAAACGGAAGACGTGGTTACGCTCGAGCAGATGCCCAAGAAACTGGCCGAGCAGCTGCGCGCCTTAAAGCCCGGAGGCACCATCGTGTTCAAACCCGCCGAAGTGTGTACCGAAGAAGAGCTGCAGGAATTTATGAAGAGCGCCCTGCGTAAGGCAAACGACACAGAAGCCGCCAACGAATATTACAAGCTTACCCTCACCAAGATCGGCCGCCTGATTCCCAGGGAGCTGAACGAAGCTTTCTATGCCGAGGCATTCCCCGGCGCCGACATCAAAGACGAGGCGGCTTTCCGCGAAAGAGTAAAAGCCGAGCTGGAAAAAGAAACCGAGCGTATTGCCAAAGAGCGCATCCAGAACGAGATATTCGAAACCCTGGTACACGAAACGCCCCTGGAGCTGCCGGTAGACTTCCTCAAGACCTGGCTGAGAAGAGGCGGCGAAAAAGAAAAGACCGAAGCCGAAGTAGAGCAGGAATTCCCCTCTTTCGACCACCAGCTGCGCTGGACGCTGATCTCCGATAAGCTGATCCGCGAAAACAATATCCAGGTTACTTTCGACGAAGTGATGGCTGACGTGAAAAGCAAAGTGATGGCCTATTTCGGCATGCAGCACGAGGAGGACGCGCCCTGGCTGGAATCTTATATGGAAAAGATGTCGAAAGACGAAAAGACCATGGATGAAACCTACCGCCGCCTGCTGTTCGACAAGCTGTTTGCCAAGCTGGAAGAAATCATGGAGGTAAAAAGCGAGGAAGTGACGGAAGAAGAATTTTCCAAACTGACGCCAGCTCATCACCACCATCATTAATCGTATACAATATTCTTATTGCGAGGCTGCTTCTTTTCCAGGGCAGCCTCGCTTATTTGTAATATTTTCCGTTTCATTTTTAACCGTTTTATGGAAAAGCTGCTGGCCTACCTGAAGGCTATCGACTCCTTGAATGAAGAAGCTTCAAGACAAGCTGCGGGAGCGCTTTGAACAATGATGCTGCCCAGGGGCGAATACCTGATCAGGAAAGGCAGGATATGCCGGCATCTCTACTCCTGGGAAAAGGCTGCCTGCGTGGATTCTATAACCTTGAGGGGAAAGAGGTGACCCACTGGTTCGGCTCCGAAAATGATTTTGTGACTTCTTTCCACAGCTTCATTATCCGGGAATTCCGTACAAAAGAACACACGGGATATGAAGTCTGCAGAAGCAGCTGCGCACGGAGGTAAGGATCGCGGCTAAAGAACCGGCGCCCCTGCATTACCCTGTCAAGCCAGCTTCCTGCGTCCCCCGGAAGCGGCCTGTCTTCCCGGCAGTCCAAATAAATTAATTTTCCCTTGTCTTTTCATTTTATTTTGTATCTTAACACCCGATTTCTTTTAAAAACTCCTCTGGACTATAAGAAAATTTTACACTTGCAGCTTATGAAAAACTGGAAATCCCTGCTTGTTACCGTTTTAAGCTTTTTTGCTGTTGCGGGAATGGTCGTATTCAATTCCTGTGTTAAAGATCCCTGTACCGACCTTGCCTGCAAGAACGGAGGTAGCTGCAGCGACGGCTACTGCCAGTGCCCCACGGGCTACGAAGGTGCCGAATGTGAAATTACTTCTGCCAGCCGCTTTATCGGCAAATGGGCAGGAAACACCCGTTGCGACAATTTCCCGATACAGATCGATACCGTAACCATTGAGCTTAAAGAAGCGCCCAACATGATCCGCTTAAGAATGGGCGCCGGTAACACTTCGCTGGTATTTACAGGTGAAGCCCGTACCCCCGAAACCCATTTTACCACTTATATTGACAGCGACGTGGAAGTGCATGTGTATATCCGGGTCGACGGCGGCTACCTGCAGCTCTATTTACAGACCCTGGACAAAAATATCGACCTGCGCCAGAACTGCTACTTCTCGGGCATGCGGATTCCTACCGGCAGCTGATCAACTGTTATTGGCAAAAACGATAAGAATATAAACAGAGGCTGCACTCCTACGATGCAGCCTCTGTTTTTTATGCCTATTTTTGCATTCGCATCTAAAGCGGATAAAGGATGAATATCATAGAAGTAAAAGACCTGGGTACGATAGAGTACGGCGCAGCCTGGGAGCTCCAGGAAGCCCGCATGAAGGAGGGGCTGGACATTAAAGCGGCACGCTTCCGCCAGGAAGAGCCTCTGGCCGATGCCTCCCCTATTCCCCATTATCTTTTTCTTTGCGAGCATCCTCATGTATACACGCTGGGCAAAAGCGGGGCGCTGGAAAACCTCCTGATCAACGACCAGCGGATGAAAGCCCTGGATGTTTCTTTCTATAAGACCAACAGGGGAGGCGATATTACCTATCACGGTCCGGGCCAGATGGTGGCCTATCCCGTGCTGGACTTGGAGCAGTTTTTCACAGACCTTGGCCGGTATATGCGTACTCTTGAAGAAGCGGTGATCCTCACCCTCAGGGAGTTTGGCATTGAATCCGGCAGACTGCCCGGCGCTACAGGGGTATGGCTCGATCCCGATACCTCCGCAGCCCGTAAAATATGCGCCATGGGCGTGCGGAGCAGCCGCTGGATCACGATACATGGGCTGGCGCTCAATATCAATACCGATCTGCAGTACTTCAACTATATCGTTCCCTGCGGCATTGCCGACAAGGGAGTGACCAGCATGGAAAAAGAACTGGGCCGGCGGGTGGATGAGGCCCGGGTGAAAGAACTATTCCTTGAAAATTTTGCCCTGGTATTCGAAGCGGAGCTACGCCGGGAGCCTGCGGCAACGGCCGCTATTTAGCGCTCTCCCCCTTTTCCTGCCCTGCTTCGGGCCTGCCCTCTGTCAGGATAACAAAATCGGCCAGGGAAGCGTAAGCGCTCCAGTCGGGCTGCGCAAGATCGGCTGCCGCAAAGCAGCTGATCGTTGTTACCTTCTTTTTATAATCATCTTCCAGCCGCTTCACCAGGCCCAGGTGCTCATCGCTGTGAAACCGGTCGTTCAGCATCAGCACCACTGCGTTCTTCTGTGCTTTCATAGCCTGGCTGACAGACCAGGACATGGTAGCATCCCAGAGATTTTGCGACTGGTACAGGTTCATGCCCGGTACGGTATGCCCCCCCATAGCCTTCAGGAAATTGTCGTAATACCGCCCGGTGAGCGTATCGACCGGCAGAGGTGCGATATAGCGCTTCCTGACTTCCCTGCTCAGCGCATCCAGCGACCGGAGGCCCTTGCGCGTCACCATATTGGTATAACGGGAAGGAGTATTGGCCGCAATTACCCTGAGGCCATTTTCCCGGGCAAACTCCACAGAAGGACGATAATCGGTTTTATATGTTTCCCAGGCCCGGGCTTCCTTGATAAAGTTCTTTTCGCTGATCAGGCCCGCGAGATATTCGTCTATGATGTACTGCACGTCGCGGTGAAACATTTCCATCGAAAGGATCACTTCTTTCCCGAAACGTTTGTGCAGGGCCCTGAGCACTTCCAGTTCGAGCACATGGCCGATCGAGTCGTCGTGCTGCTCGCCGAAAACAAGCACTTCGCGGGGCTGTACCGCCTGCACTATGTCGGCAATACCCACCTCCTGCTTCCGGCGGCTGTCGTAAATCCGGTAGCCTGCAGTAGCCTGCGCCTGTACCTGCAATTGGGCCAGGATGAAGAACATAAGAAGAAGGTAACGCATAGGAAGTGTGCTTTTTGTTGAGGCAGCAAAGATAGTCCATACAGCCCGATAAAGACTGCGCCGCCCTGTTCAGGGGCATAGCTTTTTTGCTCCGTACCCTGCGCATATTTCCTGCAGCGTCCATATAAAAAACAAGAGAGATCCTGTTTGCGCAGGATCTCTCTTGTTCACTCAACAGATGTCTATGTTAATGGGCTTCTTCTCCGGGTTTCAGCGGTATATGCTGCGGAATGAAGTCGTTGCCGTTACCATCGTCCTTGTAGTCGTAAGGCCAGCGGTGCACTTCCGGAATATCTCCTTCCCAGTTACCGTGGCCGGGGTTGAGCGGAGTGGTCCATTCGAGGGTAGTAGAGCCCCAGGGATTGGAGGAAACTACTTTGCGTCCCTTGAAAATGCTGATAAAGAAGTTGAATACGAACAGAAGCTGCGCAAAGAAAACAATGATTGCCACGACGCTGATGAAAGCATTCAGGCTTCCGAACTGCCTGAACGATTCCCAGGCGCTGTAATCATAGTAACGGCGGGGCATACCGGCAAAGCCTTCGTAGTGCATCGGCCAGAAGATCAGGTAGGCGCCTGCCAGCGTTACGAAGAAGTGAATATAGCCCAGGGTATTGTTCATGAACCGCCCGAACATCTTCGGGAACCAGTGGTAGATACCGGCAAACATACCGAAGAAGGCGCTCACACCCATTACAAGGTGGAAGTGGGCGATTACGAAGTAAGTATCGTGCAGGTGAATATCCAGCGCGGAGTTGCCCAGGAAGATGCCGGTAAGACCACCGGAAATGAACAGGGAAACAAAGCCCAGGGCAAACATCATCGGCACGGTGAACCTCAGGTTACCTTTCCAGATAGTGGTAAGCCAGTTGAACACCTTGATCGCCGAAGGAATGGCAATCAGCAGTGTCAGCAATACGAAGATACCGCCGAGGAAAGGGCTCATACCGGTTACGAACATATGGTGCGCCCATACTACGAAGGCAAGCACCGTAATACCGGTCAGGGAAATGATCATGGCCAGGTAACCGAAGATCGGCTTGCGGCTGTGCGTAGACAGAATCTCGGAGGCCATACCCATGCCGGGCAGCATTACGATATACACTTCGGGGTGGCCAAGGAACCAGAACAGGTGCTGGTACAGGATAGCGGAACCACCGATATGCGACAGGGCTTTGCCCCCGATAAAGATTTCAGAAAGATAGAAGCTGGTACCGGCATGGCGGTCAAAGATCAGCAGTACGAAGCCGGAAAGCAGTACTGGGAAAGACAGTACGCCCAGGATGGCAGTAAAGAACAGCGCCCAGATGGTGAGCGGCATACGGGTCATCTTCATACCCTTGGTGCGCATGTTGAGGATCGTGGAGATGTAGTTCAGACCGGCAAGCAGCTGCGACACCACGAACAATGCCATACTGATCAGCCAGAGGTCCATACCGATACCCGAACCCAAAGACGCCTCCTTAAGCGCGCTGAGTGGTGGATAGGTGGTCCATCCGCCTGCGGCAGGGCCGGTTTGCACAAACAGCGAAATGAACATTACCACGCTGGAAAGAAAGAAGAACCAGTAAGACAGCATGTTCATGAAAGGCGAGGCCATGTCGCGGGCTCCGATCTGAAGAGGGATCAAGAAGTTGCTGAAGGTACCGCTCAGGCCGGCAGTCAGTACAAAAAACACCAGGATCGTACCGTGCATGGTAACGAGCGCATAATAAAATTCGGGAGTCAGCTTACCGCCCTTTGCCCAATGCCCCAGGAACTTCTCCATAATGGGGAAGGTATCTTCGGGGAAACCCAGCTGCAGGCGGAAGAACACGGAAAATAAAGCGCCTATTATAGCCCAGATAATACCGGTGATGAGGTACTGCTTGGCGATCACTTTATGATCCTGACTGAAGATCCACTTTGTAATAAAGTGCTGCTCATGGTGTTCATGGCCGTGCGCATGCGCATGTCCGTGTGAATCCAGGTGAGCCTGCGCAGCATGCGCGTGTCCGGTTGTTGCTTCGTTACTCATTTTGTTTTTTATATTTCCGGCCCTTCAACAAGGGGCAATCCATTTTAAAAGAAAAATCCTTATTACTTGGTCAGGAAAGGGTTCAGGGGTCAAAATTACGAATCCCGGCTTTACCCCTTCGAATTTTGTTTAGGGATGCGCAGCGGCAACGGGTGCGGCAGCGGCGGCCGTGTCACCGGCAGGAGCACCTTCCGTAGCGGGAGCGGCTTCGCCGGCAGGTGCCGGGGTGGCTGCTTTCTGCACATTGGTATAGTATGCAGTTTGCTTGCTCATCCACTCCTTGAACTCATCGGCAGTCTGCACTACCACCGTGCCTCTCATAGAATAGTGCCCTTTACCGCACATCTGGTCACAGGATATCTCATATACGAAGTTGGGGTTGCCCGTCATTTCCTTCATCTTTTCGGTAGTGAATTTAGGCGTAAACCACATCGTGGTGGTAATGCCCGGAACGGCGTCCATCTTCATCCGGAAATGAGGCAGGCCCACGTCGTGGATCACATCACGGCTGTTGATCACCAGCTGGACCGGCAGCTCGTTGATGATGTGCATTTCACCATTTTCTATAATAATGTCGTCTTTCGCAGCGGGGTCGTTCCAGTCGAGGCCCATCACATTATTGGCGTCGTTCATCAGGCGGAAGTCGGTCTTGCCCAGGACACCGTCCGCACCCGGGTAACGGATCAGCCAGTTAAACTGTTTACCCATTATCTGCACGACCAGCGAATTATCGGGAGCCTTGTCTGTGATCGTAAACCAGTTCCTTAAACCAATTACTACCAATACCACCAGGGCCAGCGCAGGCACTACGGTCCACAGTACTTCCAGCTTGTTGTTATGGGCATAGAAAAGGGCTTTCCTTTTCTCCGTAGCCTGATAACGGTATATGAAATAGAACAGCAGGATCTGGGTTACAAAAAATACGATACCGGTCAGGATAAGGGTTACCAGCAGCATGGTGTCGTAATGGTCGCCCTGCAGGGAAGCCGATTCCGGCAGCATTTTATCAACCAGCGCCACATGACATTTGTAAATACCATACATCCCCAGGAAGAAAAAGGCAACCATCAGCCACGCCATAAGGCGGTTGGTCTGTGATCTTACCTTTTCTTCACCACGAAGAATGGTGGCTAACTCGCTGGCTTTTGCAATCTGATAAATGACAATAAAAACCAGAACAACTAAGGCGGTAACAATTAATCCCGACATTGCTTATTTTATTTTGTATACTCCTGGCCTCAAAAGGGGCCGTTATTATTTAATTTGTTTTCAATACTCTGCCATACCCTGTACGCTGCCAGGGCTGCAACATTTAGCTCACGTGTATCAGCGTTTCTTTCAGGAACGGGTTGTTGGACGGAATCAGGCTTGATTTGGCAAGCGTTCTGGAAACAGCCAGGATCAGGATGCCGATAAATCCGCAGGCAATACCAAGCTCGTACCAGCTCAGGTGCCAGTGCTGCTGCAGCGGTCCGGGCACGGTCATCAGGTAAAAGTCGATCCAGTGCCCGAAAATGATCGTCATCGCCATAAACACAACGGTAAAGTAGTTGCGCTTGCTGGGGCGCGACATCAGGATCAGGATGGGGATGACGAAGTTAAGTATCAGGTTGGCCCAGAAGAAGAAGCTGTAAGGGCCCTGCATCCTTATCTTGAAATAAGTCGTTTCTTCGGGAATGTTGGCATACCAGATCAGCATGAACTGGGCAAACCACAGGTAAGTCCAGAAGATGCTGAAGGCAAACATGAACTTACCAAGGTCGTGCATATGCTCTTTGGTAACGAACTCCAGGTTGCCCCTGTTCTTCAGGTATATGGTCCACAGCAGGATCAGCGCCATACCGCTTACAAAGGAGCTGGCGAATACATACCAGCTGAACAGCGTGGAGTACCAGTGGGCATCGATGCTCATAATCCAGAACCAGGGAGTGGTGCTCATCATGCTCAGCGCGTATACGAAAAGGAACGCGCCGCTCATGGCCACCATTTTCCAGTAGATCTTGGTGCTGTTCCTGGGAGCCACGTCTTCGGCGAGCGACATTGCGCGGAATTTACGGCCGAACCAGCTCCAGAGCGCAACGGTAACGATAGAGAAGCCGGCAAACATGCCTTTATTCAGGAAGGCCGATTTGCCTTCGAGCACCTTATCTCCGTGAGGATGTACCCAGTGGTAGATCGGATTGTGCTCGCCAAGACCAAATACAATGGTAAATAAAATCACCAGTGTAATGATGCCGAATATCCAAACGTTGGCGCCGATGGCTTCCGGTACGCGGCGGTAGGCCACGATCCAGCCTCCTTGGGCCAGGCCGGCAGCTGCCTGAATAAAGATAGCGGCTGTGGTAACGAACAGGAAGAAAACGCTGTTCTGCAGCAGCACTATCCAAAAGCGTGCTTTATCGTGCTCATCGCCGGTCAGCAGACCAGCAAAGCCACCTACCAATGCAGCAATGCCGACGAGCAATAATACTACTCCGGTAGTCTTTAAACGGGAAGGCACTTCAAAACGATCCGTAATCATAATTGTAATCCTTAAAGGAGCATTAATATTTTTAAATGTATATACTGGGTTGCCCTCCGGGAGGGCGTAGCTGCCGCTTATTTATGCGGCGTATTTGTGGTGTCCTTTACGCCGCCGGCAACCATGCTCACAGGCGGAGCCGGCTTGGCGCTGTCGGTTGCGCTTCCGGGAGCCTCGGCGCCCATGGTAAAGGGAGCGCCGCCGTTTTCCGATTGTACTTTCTTGATATAAGCGATAACGGCCCAGCGCTGGTGCACATCGAGCTGCGCTGCATAAGAGCCCATCATATTCTTACCGTACATGATCGCATAATACATCTTGCCGGGGCTCATGGCCAGGTAAGCAGGGCCCGATTTCAGGTTGGCCGGCATAGATGCGAACTTACCGCTGGTATACAGGGGGCCGTTACCGTCAAGATCGGAACCATGGCATATACCGCAGTAAATATTGAACAGCCTTTTTCCTTCTTCCATTTCCTTCTCGGAAAAACGGTAGGGAGACTGCAGGGAGTTGTAAGCAACCGAGTCGGCTTCGGTAAGGTGATCAGGCAGGGCATGACCACGGGCTACCGTACCGGGTACCGGAGCCTGGCTGGTAAGACCGTTGCGGGTTACCGGGTTTGCGGTATAGGCATCGTAAGCCCGGGAGTAGGTCATATCTGGGGCATAGGTCTTGCCCGGGTTACGACGGATTCCACCACTGTTACAGGCTGCGGCCAGTGCCGCACCGGCTACTACTAAGGTTACTAAATAAGTTTTCTTCATTGTCAATATATTCAATAATAGGCCAGGCCCATCAGCAGGTTTTACTATGCAAGTTGTTTTTGATAGGGTTCATCTTTATGCCACCAGCCATACCACCAGCCTTCTTCGGCAACCTGCACATTGGTTTCGATGGAACCGGTGCTTTTCAGGAAGTCTACGATCTCGCCCTCGGTAGCCGGATCGGTGATCTCCATAACGATCACGAAAAGATCATCGGACTGGCGGGGATGGAATACATGCTTCTTTACGCCCGGCATGATCTGGTTCAGGTAGCAATAAGTAAGCACCATACCTACAGCTGCGAACATTACGGTCAGCTCGAATGTGATGGGAATGAAAGCAGGAAGGGAAAAGAAAGGCTTACCGCCATAGTTGATGGACCAGTCTTTGGTAAAGATCCAGCTCATAAAGCCCAGCGCCGTTGCAGTACCGGTAATACCATAGCAGAAGCCGGCAACGTGCAGGTCCGTTTCCTTCTCGCCCAATGCCACATCCAGGCCGTGAACGGGGAAGGGAGTATATACATCATGCAGTTTGTATCCGCTGCGACGTACTTTTTCTACTGCGGGAAACAAAACCGCTTCATCATCGTAACAAGCTACTGCAAATTTTTTAACTGCCATTTTATTTTGAGTTAGCTGATGTTATGTCAGCGAATGATCAATTTATGTTATAGATTAATGGGCGTGCTCTGCTGCATGGATAAATTCCTCTATAGACTTCTCGTCCAGGTGCTGCATTTCACGTTTATAATTGTCTCCGGAAGTTTTCAGGGTAAACTTGATCTCTGCAATGGCAACTACAGGGAAGTACTTGGCAAACAGGAAGAAGCAGGTGAAGAACAATCCGAAGGTACCGATATAGAACCCGATCTCTGTCCAGGTAGGGCTGTAATAGGTCCAGCTGGAAGGCAGGTAGTCGCGGTACAGTGAAGTAACGATGATCACGAAACGTTCGAACCACATACCGATATTTACCACGATCGACAACAGGAAGGTGAATACAATATTGCGACGAAGCTTTTTGAACCAGAAGAACTGGGGAGAAACCACGTTACAGGTCATCATAGCCCAGTAGCTCCACCAGTAGGGGCCGAGTACGCGCCATTTGAAGGCTTGCTGCTCGTATATTACCTGGCTGTACCATGCCATGAAAAGCTCGGTCAGGTAAGCCACGCCTACGATAGAACCTGTCAGCACAATTACCTTATTCATCGCCTCGATATGACCGATGGTGATATAGTCTTCCAGGCGGTAGATCTTGCGCACCAGGATCAGCAGGGTCTGCACCATGGCGAAGCCGGAGAATACGGCGCCCGCAACGAAGTATGGGGGGAAGATGGTAGCATGCCAGCCGGGAATTACAGAGGTAGCAAAGTCGAAGGATACGATCGTGTGTACGGAAAGTACCAGCGGCGTGGAAAGACCTGCCAATACCAGCGACAGGGACTCAAAGCGCTGCCAGTTCTTGGCTGTACCGGTCCATCCGAAGGAGGCCAGTCCATACAGCTGCTTCCTCAGCTTGGTCTTGGCACGGTCGCGGATGGTAGCGAAGTCGGGCACCAGGCCGGAATACCAGAACAGCAATGATACCGTAAAGTAAGTAGAGATCGCAAATACGTCCCACAGCAGGGCCGAGTTAAAGTTGGGCCACAATGCGCCGCGGCTGTTGGGCAGGGGCAAAACATAGAAGGCGTTCCATACGCGCCCCATGTGGAAGATGGGGAACTGGCCCGCGCACATTACGGCAAAGATGGTCATGGCTTCCGCAGCGCGGTTTACCCCGGTGCGCCATCCCTGGCGGAACAGCAGCAGGATCGCGGAGATCAGGGTTCCTGCGTGGCCGATACCTACCCACCATACGAAGTTGGTAATATCCCAGCCCCAACCTACCGTACGGTTAATGCCCCAGGTGCCTATACCCCAGTATACTTCCCAGAAAACTGAGAACGCGCCGAAGCCCAGCAGCATCAAAGAGAAGATAAAACCGAGATACCAGAGCTTTGTAGGCTTCTGCTCAATCGGGCGGCAAATATCCTCAGTAACCTGAGCATAGGTTTTGTTGCCGTTAATCAAGGGCTCCCGTACAAACGATTCGTATTTGAGATGCATAAGACGTAATTATTGGATAACAGATTTGCGCTACGGACAAATAAGACCCAAGTTTTTATTCTGAATTATTATAACAATTAATCTTTTATATTAGATATGCTGGTGGTACAGCTCGTCTCCGGCGCTGCCCGCTACGATCTCGCTTGTGTTCCGGATCTTCGACAGGTAGTTCACGTTAGGCAGCACGTGAAGCTGCTCCAGCATATAGAATACACGTTCTTTATTATCCTCGTAGCGCACCTTATAGATGGCGCTTTCTTTATCGTTGACATTACCGAAGGTGATGCAATCGGATGCGCAGGCTACCTGGCATGCGGTCTTCGCCATACCATCTTTCAGGGGATGGCCTTCTTTCTTGGCAGCCAGCTTGGCATCCTGCAGGCGCTGCACGCAGAAAGAGCATTTCTCCATCACGCCGCGGCTGCGTACGGTAACATCGGGATTCAGCACCATGCGGGTCAGGTCGTCGTTGATATCGTCGCGCAGGCCGTCTTCGTACAGGTTGTCGGCAAAGCTGTCTCCGCCGTTGAAGTCAAACCAGTTGAAGCGGCGCACTTTGTACGGGCAGTTGTTGGCGCAGTATTTGGTACCGATACAGCGGTTGTAGGCCATCTGGTTCAGGCCCTCGCTGCTGTGGTTGGTAGCCGATACGGGACAAACGTTCTCACAGGGAGCATTGTCGCAGTGCTGGCAAAGGATGGGTTGGAAAACGGCCTGGATGCTGTCCGGGTTTTCTGGATCGCCGCTGAAGTAGCGGTCGATACGGAGCCAGCTCATCTCCTGGGATTTCAGCACTTCGTGCTTACCTACTACCGATACGTTGTTCTCGGCCTGGCAGGCTACCACGCAGGCGGCGCAACCGGTGCAGCTGTTCAGGTCTATGGACATTCCCCAATGGATGCCCGGCTTGTCATGTACCGGGTAAAGGGTACCGTTCTTTTCGAAAGCCTTCTCATCCACATCGCTGTTGGGGCTCTCTTCATGATGGCCTTCCCAGTGCAGGTGGGTATAGTGCTCCAGCTCTTTCTTACGATCCTCGATCAGCTCGCGGGGGTTCTTCTTAAAGTTCTCCAGCGTATACTCGCGCAGGATCGGGCGATTCTCATAGCTGTGGTGCGTTTGAGTGATCGCTACCGGATAAAATTCGTCTGTTTTTTCGATAACGGCCTCATTGGTATAGTCAAAGGTCTGGCCGTTAAAGGTTATCAGCGGATAAGCGTTCTTACCGTTTACGGAAGCGCGGCCCACCTGGGCATCGCGGCCGTAGCCTACGGCAACCGCAACCACGTCGTTGTGCATACCGGGCACTACCACTACGGGGAGGGCTATTTCCTTATTGCCGACTTTTACTTTCAGTACACGCTTTTCACGCACTACCTGGTTAATACCGGTCAGCTCTGCCTCAAAATGCTCCCTGGCGGTCTTGGGCGACATACATACGTAGTTGTCCCAGGTTGCCTTGGTGATCGGGTCGGGTGTTTCCTGCAGCCAGGGGTTGTTACTCCAGGCGCCGCCATAGCCGATCGCTACAGTATCGTATACTACTACTTCATACTTGCCTCCCTTCCTGGCAGAAGCCTTGCTGATTGCATCTTCCACATTGCCGGAGAAGGTAGCGCCGCCCATTGCCGGAGAAGCCGGCTCGGTAATACCGTCCTGGAGGGCCTTATCGAAATTGGTCTGGCCGCCGAGCTTGGCAATCCAGTATTGATTGTAGATATCGTGGTAGGTTTCGGTAGAGCCGGCCCACTTCAGCAGGCTGTCTTGGAAAGCGCGGGTCTTGAACAGGGGCGCGATCGTAGGCTGGATAAAGCTATAGTAGCCGGTCCTGGGTTCCGCATCGCCCCAGCTTTCCAGCCAGTGGTTATCGGGTACCGCATAGGTGCAAAGCCGGGTAGTTTCGTCCATCCTGTCGTTGAAGGATACGGATACCTTGGCTTTGGTAAGCGCTTTCTTGAATTTCTCGCTGTCGAAATAGTCGTAAGCGGGATTTACGCCGTGGAACAATACGGCGCCTACCTGCCCTGCATCCAGCGCATTTACAAAAGCAACCATATCGCTGTCGATACCCTGCTTGTAGTTGGTGGTGGCGGCCCAGTCTATCGTGGTGCCGTTGGCTCCGATCGCATGGTTAATGGCGTTTACGATCACCTGTACATTCGGGTCGTTGCTTCCACATACTACCAGGCCGTTTCCTTTCTTCAGGTCGGCGGCGGCGGCGGCAATCAGCTTGTCCACGTTTTTCAGGCCGGTACTGGCGGCACCGCCTGTTACGGCGCGGTAGAGGGCCGCAGCCACTTTACCGTATTCGGAGGGCTTGCAGGTAGCGCGTTCATCGGCATTGGCACCGGTCAGGGTCATCATAGCCTCTACCTGGTAGTGCTTGCTCATTTCCGCATTTTTAGCATCGCGGCCCAGCACCTTGCGGGTTTTCATGAAACCTGCAGAATATTCGGCGGGGGCAATCCAGGTTCCCAGGAAGTCTGCGCCGATGCTGAATACGGTTTTTACTTTATCGAAATGATAGGTAGGCAGGGTACGCTTGCCATAGCTCATTTCGTTGGCCAGCAGCATGCCGGAATAAGATACCGGGTCGTACTGGATATGTTTGCTGTTGGGATATTTTGCAAGGAAGCGGCTGATAACTTCTTTCGTAGTCGGGCTGATGATAGTGCCGGTAACGAGGTAAATGGCGCCGCCGGCACCGGCCAGGGCCTGGGCAATCGGGCCGTCCACCTTGTCGAAGGTATCTACCGACTTGCCGGAAGCATACGGCTGACGAAGACGGGCTTTATCGTACAGGCTCAGCGTAGCGGCAACAACACGGGCGGTAATACCGCCCTGGGTTACGGTAGACATGGTATTGGGCTCGATCATGATCGGCCTGCCGTCACGGGTCTTTACAATTACAGAACAATAATCGCCGTTATCAACAAAAGAGGAAGCGTAATAGTTAGGTACGCTGGGGGTCAGCAGCTCGGCATCGGGCCTGATCGCGTAAGGAATAGCTTTGCGTACAGGCATTTCGCAGCTGGCGGCAATAGTAGCGGCCAGAGTGCTGAAACCCAGGAATTTCAGGAAGTCCCTTCTGGGAGTAGTGGCATCCATGAGCTTATCGCTCAGGCCTAATACGGGCAGATCGTTCTGAAATTCATTTTCGATGATCTGCTGATGCTCCGGAGTCTGCTCCAGTTCTTCTAAACCCTTCCAGTATTGTTTTTGACTCATAAGTCTGGTATGAAAATATGAAAATGTGCATGGGGAATTGAATTACACCCGGGCTTCACATTTATAGTTCCTTAAAAATTTGTACTGATCTGTAATCCGGCCACGATTAATAATGGCATTTCTGGCACTCGGTACCACCCAGTTCGGCTTCAGTCACTTTTTCGCGCTTGCCGGCCTTGATCTCGTCGTGGTATTTCTGGAATATGCTGTAGTAATCGTTGTCCTTGAATTGCACGGCCGTCTGGCGGTGACAGTTGATACACCAGCCCATAGAGAGGTCTGAAGCCTGGTGTACTTCATCCATTTCCTGGATAGCGCCGTGGCAGGTCTGGCACTGTACTTTACCCACGGCTACGTGCTGGCTATGGTTGAAGTATACGTGATCGGGAAGGTTGTGGATCTTCACCCACTCTACCGGGGTAGCTTTGATATTGCCCGCGGCATCGCGTATATAGTTCTTGGTAGTGGGATCCCAACCGGCAGCTTTATACAGCTTCTGGATCTCTTCGGTGCCGTTTACTTCCTTGCCTTCGTATGTGATCAGCTTCTCGGTGCCGGTGTATTCGCTGATCTGCTTGTGGCAGTTCATACATACATTGGTAGAAGGGATCATAGCCTGGCGGCTTTTTTCCGCACCGGCGTGGCAATACAGACAGTTGATCTGGTTGATGCCCGCGTGCACTTTGTGCGAGTAAAAGATCGGCTGCTTGGGCATGTAGTTCTCCTGGCGTCCCATCTGTACCGAGCCGTTCACAATCCAGTAACCGGCCAGCGACAGCAGTACGATACCGGTGAGCGCGATGGTTACCTTGCTGCGGAACAGCGGAGTTTCTCTTTTAGTAGGAAGGCCTTGCTTATCGTTGGCAACCTTGTTCAGCGTTTTGTTGACACGGGTCAGGATAAAGATCAGCAGCGCCAGGCCCAGCGTAATGATGGTATACAGCCAGGTATTGTCGGATTCCGGCTCGTTGGAAGCTGTAGGCTTGGGACCGCCGGTATCAGGGGCTTTTACGCCGTTTACATAAGTAATAATCGCGTCGATCTCCTGGGTAGTCAGGTTGGGAAAAGCCGTCATCGCGGTCTTGTTCCATTTGGCATATACCTCATTGGCATACTTATCGCCGCTGGCGATCAGCTTGGCGGAATTATGCACCCAGTTGTACAACCATTCCTTGCTGGGCACGCGTTTGTCCACGCCTTGCAGCGCAGGACCGGTCGCATCCTTGATGGGGTTGTGACAGCTCGCACAGTTAGCCTGGAAGAGCGCCTTACCATCCTGGGCGGAAGCAGTACCTACAGAAGAAAAAAGGGTGAATAAAACGGCAAGTGCTGTAAAACCTGCCTTTTGAAGAAATGATTTTGACCTGAAATATAGAGACACGTGTAAACTATTTTTTATTTTACGATCCTTTTTAGGCAATGTGGGGGCAAAAGTACGACACGATCGCCAAAGTTTCTACACATTCGTTAAAAAAAATTTTGCAGTACTGGCGCGGGTTTCAGCGCTTTTAATTGTCATTTTGAATATGTGTTTGTCATACTTGTGTCATTAAAAGGTCGGATGAATGTCATTTAATTGTCGGTAAACTGTCAAAATACTTTTCCGGCCGCTTCCGGGCGCTGTTTAACGGCATTTATCGTGGCTTTACCGAGAAAAAATAACAGTCCGCCGTTTTTTCCGTGATACGGAAACGCTCATCGGGCCGCATACCTACCACCCATACAATTTTCCGGTCGCTTTCCAGCACCCATATCTTTTCTTTCTCATGCAAAGGCACTTTCTCCCCTATCAGGTAGCGGCTTACCTTTTTTTTCTTGCGCCCCATGCCCAGCGGATAAAAATAGTCGCCCGTTTTCCAGGGCCGCAGTATAAGCGGGAAGCGCAAAAGCCGGCTGTCAACACACAGTTCATGCGGCTGTAGCTTTTTAAGTTCCTGTATATCCGGCCTTGCTGCCCTATATCTTATATCCAGGCCAAAGCCCGGGGCCTCGGCCCTTTTATCGTCGGCAGCGACCAGTATATGATTGCTTTGCCCGGATTCCAGCGCAGTAAGGATAAGAAAATTGCGGTCCCGTATCAGGCGGTGGGTTGCAGAAGCAAGGTACCTGCCGCTTTCCGCCTGCAGCAGCCCCCGCGCGTCCTTCAGCTGAGCGGCCGTAAATCCGAAGGGCAGGAGCAGCTCCAGCAATATGGTATCCAGCGGCCGCACATGCTGCAGCTTCAGCACAGGAATATACCAATCGTTCTTTCTCTGCTCTATAAGCTTCCGGCGATACCGCTCTACAGCCTCGCGGTACAGCAGCTCCGCTTCGGCAAACCGCTGTATGTTCCCCGCCAGGTTTGCGACGGCATTGGGGAAGAGCTTTTCCGCAAGGGGCAGCAGCTGGTGCCTTACCGCGTTCCGGGTATAGTCGTCCTTGCGGTTGCTGCTGTCCTCCCGCCAGGGTATCCCGTTCTGCTCTGCATAGGCAACCAGCTCCTCTTTGCTGAAAGACAGGAGGGGGCGGATCAGCCTGCCCTGCCGGGGCAGTATACCGTGCATACCGGCGATGCCGGTCCCTTTAAAAAAATTGATCAGCATGGTTTCTACCCCGTCCTGCCGGTGATGCGCCGTAGCGATCAGCTCGTAGCCATGCTCCCGGCGCAATTGCTCAAACCAGCTGTAACGCAGCTCCCGCGCCAGCTCCTGCAGGTTGCCGCCCCGCTCTTCCAACAGGCGGCGCGTATCAAAGTGCCGTACCTCCAGCGGCAGGGCCTGACTGCCTGCCCACTCCCTGACCAGCGCCTCATCGCCATCCGATTCTGCTCCTCTCAGCCTGAAATTGCAGTGCGCCAGGAGTATCGGTGCTCCGCACCGGTGCAGCAAAGCGGCCAGCACCATGCTGTCGGCCCCTCCGCTTACCGCTACGATGATCTTTTTGTCATCCCAGCGGTGCCTGGACATAATGCTGCGTAATTGTTCTGCGATCATATAAGTATACCTGCGAGGCAGCAAATTTAGACTGCTTCCGTTTACCGGGTCCTATTTATTTTGGCCGTATGCAAAATTAAAAAGCCTTCCGTAAGGATACGGAAGGCTTTGGGTTATCTACTGTTCCCCCGGGGACTGATGATCAGCGCAGCAGGGAAACGGACTCTTTCTTTTCATAGAGCTTGCCATCGGCGCAGGTATACTTGATAAAGTACATATACACGCCGGGGTCGGCTTCGGTACCGTCTTCATATTTGCCGTCCCAGCCTTTCTTGATATTGCTATTGTTATATACCAGCTTACCGTAGCGGTCAAATACCTGCATGCTCAGCAGTATCTGTCCGGGCTGCAGCTCGGGTTTGAAATAATCGTTCAGCGCATCGTTGTTCGGCGAGAAGGCATTCGGCACAAACACCTGGCAGCAGGGTTTGGTTTGTACCAGCGTCGATGCCGAATCGTAGCAGCCGTACTGGTTATAGACGGTGAGGGTCACCACCGTGGGTTCCAGGAACTGGCCCCTGACCACTTGCCCTTCGGCCCCGCTTACAGTACGGAAAGGCTTTTCAGGCGTCCAGCGGTAATCATAGGAAGCTCCGGGAACGGCTTTTATTTCCAGCGTATCAAAGGCACAGATCACTTCGTCAGGCAAAGGTTCTATACCGGCCACAGGATTGGGGTTCACAACCAGGGTAAAGACATCCGACGTAGCCGTACAGCCCTTGGAGGTGGTGGCCTCTACCTTGTAGGAGCCGGCCTGGGACACCGTTAGCTGGGCCCCCGTCTCTCCCGGGAGCGGGGAATTATCTTTGTACCACTGGTAGGTTGTGCTCTGCGAAGGGTTGGCGAGGGCCAGCACGGTAGAAGAGCCTTCGCAGATCTGCACATTGGGCGAACCTTTAGTGGTTACATCCGGCAAGGGATTAACGATCAGCTTCAGCCGTAGCATACTGTCGCAGCCCTGGTTGGTGACCAGCACCGTATCGTAATTGCCTGCCTTGAACAGGTCCCGCCCGAACCAGTTATAGGTCTGCCCGGCGCATATCTCCACTTCGGTGGTATCGTATGCGGTGCCCAGGTGGATGAATACGGTATCGGTATAGCTTACGGAGTCCATCTCGCAGCCTGCGTTCCCGTTAAAGCTCACCGTATAATAGGTAATGTCCCGGTCAATAGTCACGGTAGCGCAGGGGCCGGTAACGATCGGCAGGTTGGGCTGGCCTTCCGCGAACCATTTAAGATCCTGCGAGCTGACCGAGTCTATGATAACCCAGGCATTGAAGGGAATGGGGTCCATAAGGTAAGTACTGGGCCCGTTGGGAGTAAAGCGCATACCGTCATTATTGACACCGATGCGTCCCCAGTTGGTAGGGCTGGCTACAGGATCCCTGTTGGCAGGATAGTAAGCTATCGTGCCCAGCTCGTTGCGCACGCCCTGCACCACCTGGCCATAATAGCTGGGGGAGGCGGTAGGACAGTTGCCTACGATAGGCGGTATCTTGGTAGTATGGCATTCGATGATATTGCTTCCTTCGTAAAGGATCAGCTGGCTGGTTACGATGAGCGAGCTGCAGCCGAATACCGGCACATTACACCATTCTACGATGAACCGCCGGCTGCCGGGCGAGCCGAAGCGCTGGTAGCGCACCATACCGCTTACGCCCAGGTTCAGGTCCAGGAAAGTCACAAAAATAGAGTTATTGGCCTGGGTGATACCGTTGCCATTCGGCACAGACACCTGCGACCACTGCCAGCCGGCAAACTGGTTTGCTTCAGTAGTGTCGAAAGTGATCATACCGTTGCCCGAAGCCAGGCATTTGGTATAGGTTTTCCCGAAGAACACGAACGGGAAACCAATATCCAGCACATTACCGTAATAGTCGTCCGAGTTGTTGTTATCGGCTTGGCCTGTCAGCGCCGCACACATCTGGATCGTTTGCCCCGGGCACGTAGTAGTATCCGTATACTGCAGTGCAATCTGTCCTTGGGTCCGCACACTACAGAAAAACAGGCAGGTCAAAACAAATAATATATTTAACCGTTTCATACAATGAATTAAAAAAAATTGAGCGTTTAAGATTATACAGTTCAGCCAAAAGTGAATTAGCCCGGATAAATAAGAAAGACCCTGTACAAAATCATTGGGTTGGGTCAAGCATAAAAAATATCCGGATACAGGCTGCCGCTCTTCCAGCCGGATTTTTAGCCGCTAATATGCTTTGGCAAACAGTACCCTTTCTTTTGAAGGCTTGCCCGTAAGGATACAGCTGCCTGCCTCCTGCCGGTTACCCAGGGGGATGCAGCGGATGGTAGCCTTGGTCCGCGCCTTGATCTCTTCTTCCGTTTCCGGCGTACCGTCCCAGTGCGCGGCGATAAAGCCTCCTTTTTCTTCCAGCACCTTTTCAAACTCCTCCCAGGTGTTTACCTCGGTGATGTGCGCATCCCTGTAGGCTTTGGCCCGGGTATACATATCGGCCTGTATTTCGTCCAGCAATCCGGCAATATGATCGCCGATACCGCTCAGCGATACGGTGCTTTTAAGCCCCGTATCACGCCGTGCCAGCTCGGCCTGGTCCTGCTCCAGGTCGCGCATGCCCAGGGCCAGCCGTACGGGAACGCCCTGCAGCTCGTACTGGGCAAACTTCCAGCCCGGACGGGTACTGTCGTCGTTGTCAAACTTAACGGAAATTCCTTTTGCCCGCAGCTCTTTAACGATATCTTGTGCCTTCCCGTCAATAGCCGCCCTGGACTCTTCTCCTTTATAGATCGGCACGATTACCACCTGCAGGGGAGCGATCCTGGGAGGCAGCACAAGGCCGTTGTCGTCGCTGTGCGCCATGACCAGCGCACCGATCAGGCGCGTGCTTACGCCCCAGCTGGTAGCCCATACATACTCCAGCTTATTTTCCTTATCGGCAAATTTCACATCAAACGCTTTGGCAAAGTTCTGCCCGAGGAAGTGGGAGGTGCCCGCCTGCAGCGCCTTCCCGTCCTGCATCAGCGCTTCGATGCAATAGGTATCTTCCGCGCCGGCAAAACGCTCATTCGCCGTCTTGATGCCTTTTACCACCGGGAGCGCCATGTATTCTTCCGCGAAAGTGGCATAAACGTCCAGCATACGGGTGGTTTCTTCCAGGGCCTCTTCGCGCGTAGCATGGGCCGTATGGCCTTCCTGCCACAGGAATTCTGCAGTACGCAGGAAAAGCCGGGTACGCATTTCCCAGCGTACCACGTTGGCCCACTGGTTCACGAGAATGGGCAGGTCCCGGTAAGACTGTATCCAGCCCTTATAGGTATTCCAGATAATGGCTTCGGAGGTGGGCCGGACTACCAGCTCTTCTTCCAGCCGGGCCTCCGGGTCCACAATCAGCTTTCCTTTCTGCTCGGGGTCGGCTTTCAGGCGGTAATGCGTCACCACTGCGCATTCCTTAGCGAATCCCTCTGCATTCTTTTCTTCGGCTTCGAACAGGCTTTTGGGCACAAACAGCGGAAAATAGGCGTTCTGGTGGCCCGTTTCCTTGAACATACGGTCCAGCACATCGCGCATGTTTTCCCACAAGGTAAAGCCATAGGGCTTAATGACCATGCATCCCCGCACTGCCGAATAATCGGCCAGCTGCCCTTTCAGCACCAGGTCGTTGTACCATTGGGAATAGTCTTTTTCCCTGCTTGTAATTTCTTTGCTCATGCAATTAAACCTTATTTATTAGTTAATGTCTATAGTTTTATATAAAATCCCGGATTCCGGATTGCCGCAAATGTAGTATTTTTGGTAAGATTCTACAGATTGGCATACTGGTCTGGTTAATAAACAACTTTAGAAAATCAAAATACTTTCTCATGAAAAGGTTAATCTTTGCCGGCCTTGTTCTGACGCTGTGCTCAGGCAGCGGAGCCTTTGCCCAAAGCAACGGCGGCTATGTGGATGATGTATACTACAATGGCTCGCAGGCGCAAAAGGATGCAAAATCCGATGCCAAAAAGCAGAAGCAACGGGATCAGCAGGATAACGCTGAACATTACAACAGCTCTACCGGCTACGACGACGGCTACAATACCGGGGGCGATGCCCGGGTATACAATAGTTCGTACAGCGACGGGGACGATACCTATATCGATTACGACGATGACTCCTACACCTCCCGGATCCGCCGTTTTTATTATCCTATGTATAATGTCGGCTACTGGGGCAGCGTATACAGCCCCTTCTGGTACGATCCTTTCTACTATAACCCGTACTACGGCTGGGGCGGATGGTATACACCCGGCTTCAGCATGGGCATAGGCTGGGGATTCGGCCCCTACTGGAACAACTGCTGGGGCATCAATACCTGGTTCGGGTACGGGATGTTTAACTCCTGGTACTATCCCTACGGCGGCTGGGGCTGGGGTTGGGGCGGATATGGCGCCGGCTACTGGAACGGCTACTACGCAGGTCTTTACGACGGCGGCCGCTATTCCATAAGAAATGTGGCCAACTACGGCCCCCGCGGCAACCGTAACGGGCTCCTCTCCAACGGTGCTTATGGCCGGAACAACGGCATGCGCCGCCTGGACAACAATGGCAATATAGTACAGCCTATCAATGGAAGAAGCTCCCTGAACGGCTCCCGCCAGCTCAGCACGGCAGACCGCGGCAACAACGGCTCCATACAGCTGAATAACGGCGGCACCCTTCGCCGGGACAATAACAGCAGGCTGCAGGTAGAGAACCCGCGCAACCAGAACCGGATCAGCAGCAACGATGCAATCCGCCTGAGCAACAATGAGCGTGCCGTAGAAGTAAACCAGGGAGCCGCAGCCCAAAGAGTGCAGCCGGCTCAGGAATCCCGCAGGGGCGGCTTCTTTGGCAATATATTCCGCGGCAACAATAACAGCGGTATCGAACGCAGCGCTCCCCGCTACGACAACAACAGAATGCAACGCAGCTCCGGATTCGAGCAGCGCAGCCAGCCGGCACGCAACTTCAGCAGCCCGAGCCCCTCCCGCAGCTATAGCAGCCCCAGCCCGTCCCGCAGCGGCGGCAGCTTTGGCGGAGGCGGCGGAGTAAGAATGGGCGGACGCAGATAGTTTTTTGAACGGTTATAAATAAAGTAAGCCATACCCTGCGCGGTATGGCTTACTTTTTGTTATTATACGCAATTCTGCTTTAAGAAACAAGCACCGAGCTTCTGTAGCTGCACAGATATTTGATAATCAACATCAAGAGTTTATCCACAGCTTTGTGGATATAAAAAAGGGAGCCTTTCCCGGGCAGCTTGTTAACTTCGTTCTGCTTACACCGATCAACTCTCAACTATTACTAAAAATATATTCTTCATGAGCAAATCCAAAACAGCAACGAAAGGCACTGGCCTGGCCTTTGAGCGTCAATATACACGCGACGATGTTAGCGTTTTCGATCTCTTTTCATACGAGCTGCGCACATCCGTGATCCGCAATCCCAATGGCGAAAAGGTATTTGAAATGACCGATGTGGAAGTACCGGCGCACTGGTCCCAGATCGCTACCGATATACTGGCCCAGAAATATTTCCGCAAAGCCGGGGTACCGCAACCCGACGGGAGCCTGGGCAGGGAGCGGTCGATCAAGCAGGTAGCGCACCGCCTGGCCGACTGCTGGCGCAGCTGGGGAAGCAAATACGGTTATTTTGCCAGCGAGAAGGATGCCCAGGTCTTTTATGACGAATTAGTCTTCAGCATTTTGCAGCAAAGCTGTGCTCCCAATTCCCCCCAATGGTTCAATACCGGCCTGTACAACAGCTATGGCATAGACGGCAAAGCGCAAGGCCATTTTTACGTGGACCCTCTGACAGGCAAGCTCGAGCGCTCCCAAAATGCGTATGAACGCCCGCAGCCTCATGCCTGCTTTATCCTGAGCGTAGAAGATGACCTGGTCAATGAAGGCGGTATCATGGACCTCTGGACCCGGGAAGCGCGCATTTTCAAATACGGGAGCGGCGTGGGCACCAATTATTCCAATATCCGCGCCGAAGGCGAAAAGCTGAGCGGCGGCGGCACCTCCAGCGGCCTGATGAGCTTCCTGAAGATAGGCGACCGTGCGGCGGGAGCCATCAAGAGCGGCGGTACCACGCGCCGGGCCGCCAAAATGGTATGCCTGGACCTGGATCACCCCGAAGTAATAGACTTTATCGATTGGAAAGTGGAAGAGGAAAAGAAAGTAGCTGCGCTCATCGCCGCAGGCTATGCTTCGGATTACGAAGGAGAAGCTTACCGCACCGTTTCAGGGCAAAACTCCAATAACTCCGTGCGGGTACCTAATACCTTTTTCCATCGGCTTATCAACAACGAGGACTGGGCGCTTACAGCGCGCACCGACGGCCGGGTAATGCGCACCATCCCCGCTAAGGAAATGTGGGAAAAGATAGCGTATGCCGCCTGGCGCTGCGCCGATCCCGGCACCCAGTACGACACTACGATCAATGAATGGCATACCTGCCCCGAAGGCGGCCCTATCCGGGCTTCCAATCCCTGCAGCGAATATATGTTCCTGGACAATACCGCCTGCAACCTTGCCTCCCTCAACCTGCGCCGTTTCTTTGACGAAGAAACCGGCATGTTCGATGTGGAAGGCTTCGAGTACATGGTGCGCCTCTGGACCGTGGTGCTCGAAATCTCGGTGCTGATGGCACAGTTCCCCTCGCCCGAGGTAGCGCAGCTCAGCTACGACTACCGTACGCTCGGACTGGGCTATGCCAACCTCGGCTCTATGCTGATGGTGAGCGGCATTGCCTACGACAGCGAAGAAGCCAGGGCTATTGCAGGCGCTATTACGGCGATCATGAACGGTATTGCTTATAAAACTTCAGCCGAGATGGCGCAGCACCTCGGCGCCTTCCCCCGGTATGAAGAAAATAAAAAGCACATGCTCCGGGTTATGCGCAACCACAGGGCCGCCGCCTATGATGCTACCGAGGCCTACGAAGGCCTGGAAATTAAGCCGATGGGCATCAATGCACGCTATTGCCCCGACTACCTGCTGCGTGCCGCTACCAAAGCATGGGACGAGGCCGTACAGCTCGGGGAGCAGTTTGGCTACCGCAATGCCCAGGCTACCGTCATCGCTCCAACGGGAACGATCGGACTGGTAATGGATTGCGACACCACCGGCATCGAGCCCGATTTTGCCCTGGTAAAATTCAAGAAGCTATCGGGAGGAGGCTATTTCAAGATCATCAACCAGTCGATCCCTACGGCGCTTAAAAAGTTAGGCTACAGGCCCGAAGAGGCCGAGGCCATTGTAAAATATGCCAGGGGCCACGGCACCTTTGCCGGCGCGCCCTTCATCAACCACCAGTCCCTGAGCGAGAAAGGTTTTATTGCAGAGGAGCTGAAAAGGCTGGATGCAGCGGTGGAAAGCGCATTCGAGATCGGCTTCGTGTTCAACGCGTATACGCTCGGCGAAGAGTGCCTGCAGCGCCTGGGCTTTAAGCCGGAACAGTATTTCGACCCGGCTTTCAGCCTGCTTGAAGCGCTCGGCTTTACCGAACAGGAGATCGAGGAAGCCAATGATTATGTGTGCGGCACCATGATGGTCGAAGGCGCGCCTTATCTTAGGGAAGAGCATCTGCCCGTATTCGACTGCGCCAATAAATGCGGCAAGAAAGGCCAGCGCTTCATTCACGCACACGGCCATATCCGCATGATGGCCGCCACGCAGCCGTTCATCAGCGGGGCTATTTCCAAAACCATCAACCTGCCCAACGAGGCAACGGTGGAGGAGATCAAAGACTGCTACTTCCTGAGCTGGGAACTGGGCATAAAAGCCTGCGCCCTGTACCGCGACGGCTCCAAACTGAGCCAGCCCCTGAGCAACAAAAGCGATAAGAAGAAAAAAGAAGAAGATAGTGCTGCCGCCGGAACCACGCAGGAAAGCCATATTGTGGATCTGAGCAAGCTGACGGTGGAAGAGCTGCTGGAAGAAGTGAATAAAAGGGTGCAGGCCAGCCCGGATACGCAGCTCAAGCGGCAACTGTCCCGCATCGTTGAGCGCAAATCGCTGCCGGCCAAGCGCCGCGGCTATACGTATAAGGCCAAAGTAGGCGGACAGCCCCTTTTCCTCCGTACCGGCGAATATGGCGACGGAACCCTGGGCGAGATCTTTATCGATATGGCCAAAGAGGGAGCCACCATGCGCAGCCTGCTCAACAGCTTTGCCATCGCCGTATCGGTGGGCCTCCAGTATGGCGTTCCCCTGGAAGAATTTGTCGATAAATTCATCTTTACCCGCTTCGAGCCCAGCGGGATAGTGGACCATCCCAATATCCGTTCGGCCACCTCTGTGCTGGACTATGTTTTCCGTGCACTGGCCTACGAATACCTTGACCGGGACGACCTGGTGCACATCGTAGATGAAGACAGGGTAAGGGAGCAACCGGGAAGCGAGGAAGCCAAACAGCAGCTTTCGCAGGTGCGCATTACAGCGCCTCAGCCCGCAGTGCCACAGAAGCAGAAAAGCATTATGCCGAAACCGGTAACAGCCGATGCCGATACCCGCAAGCTGATGGGCACCAGCGCCGACGCGCCGGCCTGCCGTAATTGCGGAAACATTACCCTGCGCAACGGCACCTGCTATATGTGCCCCAACTGCGGCACCACAACCGGATGCAGCTAAACTGCTCCTCCCGGTTGTTTGTTAATCATAAAGTAATTCATAAGGGCGCTCTTCCGGGCGCCCTTATGGTTGATATCTTCATAATAATCCGTCCTCTAACACAGAGCTACCTGCGCTGCTCCATACCGGCAGCATTGCTGCGATGCAGCTTGCTGTTTTTATAGCCATAGAGGAAATAGATAATCAATCCCAGCACCAGCCAGCCGATAAACCAGACCCAGTTGCTCTTTGTCATACCTGTAAGCAGGTAGGAGCAGGTTATTACGCCCATCAGCGGGATCAGGGAGTATTTTTTAACTATGGTAAGCAAGGCCAGTATTACGGCAAATATCCAGAAGATGATCAGGGAAACCTGCGGCGTGGCTACATCCCAGAAGCTGAGCCTGCCCGCTGCATAGTCTGCATTGCCGGAATAGTCGAAATTAAAAAGGTCGGTAAAATAAGTTTCCGATAACAGGCAGGCGGTCGCAATCGCTGCCGCCACGATAAGCGGGAAAATAAACTGGCCGTTGATATAAGGAAGCTGAAAGCGCCCGGGAGCCTTTTCTTTACGGGGTATGAGCAGCACGCCCCCGCATACCAGCACAAAAGCAAACAAGGTAGCAATGCTGGTAAAATCAAGCACAAAGGTTTTATCGGTAAAAAGGATCGGCACACCTACCACCAGGCCGGTAATGACGGTGGAGAAGGACGGTGTTTTGAAGCGGGGATGTATCCGCTGGAAAACACCCGGCAAAAGGCCGTCGCGGCTCATGCTCATCCAGATGCGGGGCTGTCCCATCTGGAATACCAGCAGCACGCTTGTCATGGCAATAACCGCCGTAATGGCTACAAAGAACTGCATCCAGCCTACATTAAGATGCCCGGGCTCGAAGATAAATGCAAGCGGGTCGCCTACTCCGTCAAAACTGCGGTAGTTCACGGCTCCCGTAAGCACGAGCGTCAGCAGTATATAAATAATCGTGCAGACGACCAGGGAAAGAATCATGCCCCTGGGCAGGTCGCGCTGCGGATCTCTGCTTTCTTCGGCCAGCACGCTGACGGCATCAAAACCGATATAAGCAAAGAACACCCCGCTTACAGCCATCATTACGGCGCCGAAGCCATTCGGCATAAACGACCGGTTCCCGTCGTCGCCCGGCGGGGTCCAGTTATGCGTAAGATCGTTGGCAAAGACAAGATAGCCGCCTACCGCAATGATCAGCAGTACCACTGCCAGCTTGAGCACAACCATCAGGTTGCTGAAATTGCGGCTCTCTTTGACCCCGATATAGACCAGGTAAGTAATGAGCAGGTTAATGACCAGCGCCGGGATATCCAATATGATCCGCAGCCCGCCTACCAGCGGCGCCGTATTCCAGGCCTCTATAATTTCAGTATTCGTGCTGCCCCCGTTTACCGCGTGCCTGGCCTCCATGTAGCTGGTAGACAGGTAGGCGGGCACATGTATATTCATTTTGCCCAGGAGCGAGGTAAAATAATCGCTCCAGCTGTAAGCCACGTATATATTCCCGATCGAATACTCCATGATCAGCGCCCAGCCAATCATCCAGGCAAAAAGCTCCCCGAAGCTGGCATAGGAGTAGGTATAGGCGCTGCCCGCCACCGGGATACGGCTGGCAAATTCCGAATAGCAGAAGGCCGTAAAAGCGCAGGCAACGGCGGTGATCACGAACAGTACCACCACTCCCGGCCCTCCATGGAAAATAGCACCGCCCAGGCTGCTGAAGCTTCCGGCCCCGAGGATGGCGGCAATACCGAAAAAAGTAAGATCCTTTACATTTAATACCCTTTTCAGCCCCGGGCCATGATGCCCTTCCGCATCGCCGTGGCCTTCTCCGGCATCCTTTATTATGGTCGAGATCGACTTACGCCGAAACAGGGAATTGCTCATTCTAAATAAATTAAAGGCTAAAAATAAAAAAAGAAGGCTTTGTGCCTATTTTTATTTCTGACCAACGGAAGATAAGTAAATCTGTAACAGGCCCGTAGCGCTTTCCCCCCGAAGGTGCTATGCCGGGCCGTATATTTTGGCAGGCTATTTGTTAAAGAAATCATTAAAGGCCGTATCTTTACTTTAGATTTTCTTTGTATTGATCCCGGCATCCACATGCCATTAATTAACCCCGTATTCCTGCCAGAGTGTCCCGCATATTGTTAATGATCATATTGCTCCTGTTCGGCGGGCAGGCACAGCTGCTCGGCCAGAGGGCTTACTTGTCGGACTATGCCAACGAACAGCTGGAAACGGTGCCTCAGGAACACCAGGACTCCTTTTTCCTGGTACAAGGCCGCTACTATTATGCATTTTATACCCGGGAAAGCTACCGGAGGGCTATGGAATGCTACCTGGAAGCATTGCGGCTGGGAATTCAGTACGGGCACCAGGATGTGGTGACTGATTGCTATTCCGGCATCGCGTCCGTATACGATGCCAACAACAACCTGAAGCAGGCCGCACGCTATTACAAGATGTATTATGACCGCGTCCTGAAAAGACGGCCGTTCACGCCCACGGAAGTATTAAGGGCGACCTACAATATTGCCGCTACCTATGCCAAAGCCAAAGACACGGCTACAGCCTATCATTATACACTGAAAATGAGCCAGATGATCGGCTGGGTTAAGGAAGACACGGCACGGGCCCGCTACCTGCTGCTGATCGCTCATACTTTTGAGAATATCGGGAAAAGCCAGGACTTCCTCGATTATTTTGAAAAGATCCCCCGGGACATGCGCTTCCGGGATGGAGAGCTGGCTTTCGGGAGGCTGTACGCAGAGTCCAAAAGCCGGTATGCCTATCTTAAAGGAAAACGAGCCGGGATCACAGCCCCGCTGCTGGAAGAGCTCGCACATACGCGCGACTCTATTCCGCTGCTGAACCTGCTGGTCGATGCCTATGCCGCTCTTGGCGATTACCAGAAAGCTTATGAAACCCAGGAGCTGCTCATCAACGCCGACATGCGCAGCATGGACCGGAATACCTACGGCGATATCAACTACCGGCTGCTGGAGGCCGATAACCTGCTGAAGCAGCGGGACAATAGCGAGCTGCAGCTGAACGGGCAAAAGCTCCGGTTCCGCACCTCGATCCTTTATACCCTTTCGACGCTGCTGGCAGCAGGGCTGGCGCTTACACTGCTGCTGTACAGAAGGTACAGGCTGCGGCATAAATTTGTACATGCGCATAACCGGCAGCTTGAGGCGTATGACGCGGCTAATAAACGCATGGTCAGGGAAGTGCACGGCAGCACCGGCAGCAACCTGCAGCAGATCGGCCTGCTGATACCGGCCGGCGGAGAAACCGGCAGGGAATGGGCGCTGAGCGCCACCCGGAGCAGACTGCAGGCCGCCTCCCTTGCCCACCAGCTGGCCGCCGCATCCGAGGAAGCCGCCACGACCGATATGCAGGCTTATTTTGAAACGCTGACCGCCGGCCTGCCCGGCATTTTCGGGTTGCCGGAGGAGGTCCTGAGCTGCTCCATACAAATGAACGGCAACAGGCTTTGTGCGGTAAAGCTCGCATCCCTTGGCCTGGCGGTAAATGAAATGCTGATCAGCAGCATCAGCGCCTATGAAACCGGCAGCGGGCCTGTCCATATTGCAATGGAATGCAGGTTCAGGGAAGGCGAGCTGCATTTCACCTACCGTGATCTTAGCCTGCCACCGGCATCCGAAGGGAATGTGACGGTCCTGCAGACTACGGGTACCCGCTTGTTGCAGCAGCTGTGCCGCCCCCTTAATGCAAAGATTCAGGCAGACAGGAAAGAAAGCGGGACAGAATACCTGTTTATCTTCAGCAAATAGCCGCACGTGCGCCGGAGAAAAGCGCTGCGGCTCTTTTGCCTACCAGACCGAATCCCCCGTAAATAGATTTATATTTGCGCTTCCTTTTAACAAGATTCAAAAGATGGAACTACCCGCGCATTTTACCATACAGGCGCTTGAGCAAATGGGCGCACAAAAAATAGCCCTGTCGGGAACCGACCTGGAAAAGATACGAGCCAACCGGAATTACCTGGACAATAAAATCGCCGGAGGGGGCACCTATTACGGCATCAACACCGGCTTCGGCTCCCTCTGTAATGTACGTATCGACGACAACGAGCTTAAGGCGCTCCAGGAAAACCTGGTTACCTCACACTCCTGCGGGTTTGGCGACGAGGTACCTAAAGAGATCGTAAAGCTCATGCTGCTGTTAAAGATCAGGGGGCTGGCCCAGGGCTTCAGCGGCATCCATGAAGATACCATACAACGACTGGTTTATTTCTACAATGAAGATATCCTGCCCGTGGTATACGAACAGGGCTCGCTGGGCGCATCCGGCGACCTGGCGCCGCTCGCCCACCTGAGCCTGCCCCTGCTGGGGAAAGGCGCCGTACATACCGCAGCAGGAAAAACAGCGGCGGAGCAGGTACTGGCACAGCATCAGCTTCAGCCGCTGACGCTCCATGCAAAAGAAGGACTGGCGCTTCTTAACGGCACCCAATTCATGAGCAGCTACGCTACCTGGGCTTTATTACAGGCACGAAAGCTGCAACGATGGGCCGACGTGATCGCAGCTTTGTCGCTGGAAGCCTTCGACGGCAAGGCGGAGCCTTTTGCTCACCCCATACACCGGGTACGCCCTCATTCAGGGCAGATCGAAACGGCAGCGGCCATCCGCGAGCTGCTGGAGGGCAGCGGGCTGCAGCAAAATATCAAAACCCAGGTGCAGGACCCCTATTCCTTCCGCTGCGTGCCCCAGGTGCACGGCGCTACCAAAGATGTGATCCGGCATATTACGGGTATAGTGGAAACAGAGATCAATTCCGTGACCGACAATCCGATCGTGTTCGAGGCCGAGGACCTGATCCTGAGCGGAGGCAATTTCCACGGACAGCCCCTGGCATTGCATCTCGACTTCTTCGCCATCGCTATGGCAGAGCTGGCCAATATATCGGAGCGCCGCATCTACCTGCTGGTCAGCGGTCAGCGGGGGCTTCCTCCTTTCCTGGCCCAGAATGCAGGATTGCATAGCGGCTTCATGATCGCACAGTATACGGCGGCTGCCATCGTAAGCCAGAACAAACAATTGTGTACTCCCGCTTCGGTCGACAGCATTGTCAGCAGCAACGGCCAGGAAGACCATGTGAGCATGGGCGCCAATGCCGCTACCAAGCTGAAGAAAGTGATCGATAACGTACAGCGGGTACTGGCTATCGAACTGCTGACTGCGGCCCAGGCTATGGATTACCGCCGGCCGGGCAAAAGTTCCGCTTCGCTGGAGCGCCTGATGGCTGCATTCCGCCGGCAGGTTACCTTTAATGATGCCGACCGTGTAATGCATACCGATATGGTAAAAGCCGAGCAGTTTCTTCAACAACATCCCGACACGATCCTCAACGCCTGATATTAACCATAACAAACCGGACATGACGATCCAGCAACTTTATGAGCTGTACCTGGAATTTCCCTCGGTGCAGACCGACAGCAGGAAAATACAACAGGGAGATATTTTCTTTGCCCTGAAAGGAGCCAATTTTAACGGGAATGCCTACGCCGCCGCCGCGCTGGAAAAAGGCGCTGCCTATGCGATAGTAGATGAAGCAACCTATGCCGCGGACGAACGCTGCATCCTGGTTCCCGACGTACTGGACACGCTGCAGCAGCTTGCCCGCCATCACAGGGCACAGCTGGACATACCCGTGATCGGCATTACAGGCTCCAACGGCAAGACCACGACCAAAGAGCTGCTGACTTCGGTACTTTCGGCGCGCTATCGTACCTACGCGACCGAAGGCAACCTCAACAACCACATAGGCGTACCGCTCACCCTGCTGAAGATCAGACCGGATGCGGAAATGGCAATTATCGAAATGGGTGCCAACCATATCGGCGAGATCGCTTCCTACTGCAGGATAGCCAACCCGGCATATGGCCTGATCACCAACTGCGGCAAGGCCCACCTGGAAGGTTTCGGCAGCATTGAAGGCGTCAGGAAGGCAAAAGGCGAACTGTACGACCACCTGCGCCATTCGGGCGGTACCGTTTTCCGTAATGCAGACCTGGACTACCTTACCGAAATGGCACACGATATACCCGGGCAGATCACTTACGGCACGGCCAATGCACAGATCATAGGGAGAGCTGCAGGCACGGGCGCCTTATTGCAGGTAACCCTGCTCAGCTCGGGCCTGGAAACCCAGATCCAGACCCGGCTCGTAGGCGCCTACAACCTGCCCAACGTGCTTGCAGCCGTTGCCGTGGGCACCTATTTTGACATAGATGTGGATACCATTAAAAAAGCGCTGGAACAATATCAGCCCTCCAACAGCCGCTCGCAATGGCTGGAAAAAGGCGATAACAAGATCATACTCGATGCGTACAATGCCAACCCCTCCAGCATGAAACTGGCATTGGAAAACCTGGCTGCCATCGAAGCCGAGAATAAATGGCTGCTGCTGGGCGCAATGAAAGAGATGGGCCCCGAGTCGGAGGCGGAGCACCAGGCGCTGGCCGACCTTGCAGCACAGCTCGGCTTTCGCAATGTGATCCTTACCGGCGCCGAGTTCAGCAGCACCCGGCACAACTTTACCTGGTTTGCCACTTCGGAAGAGGTATTGGCCTATCTCAAGGCTCACCCTATCCACCAGGCTGTAGTGCTGATCAAAGGCTCGAGAGGCTCCAGGATGGAAACCGTATTGGAAGCATTTTAAACTTTAATCCATGAAACACTTACTGACAGCCCTGCTGGTCTTTATGATGCAGTTCCATGCAGCGGCACAAGACATTACCCAGCTGGATAACGAGGTCAGCGTCCGCTTTCCCGCAACAGTGCAAACAACAGAGTCCGACGGCGGCCTGCTCTGGATCTCGGACCTGGATGCTGCCGATCCCGGGAAGGGAAGATGCATGGCTATGCGGATGGAGGCCGCACAAGTGGGCCTAAGTACCGAAGAGCTGAAAGATTATGCCGACAAACCCGACTTCCGGGAATCTTTTATGAATGGATTGCTGAAACAGCTGCCGGGAGTGCAGGTAACGAAGCAGCATATCCTCAGGAAAAACGGGATGACGGTGTATGATATCCTGATGGAAAAAGATGCGCCGGATGAAAACTTCATCTACAAATACATTTATGCTTTGGTATACTTCAGGGAAGGAGCCATCTATACGGTAGCGGTAATGGAGCCTGAGCAAACAGATTCCCAGGCGGCAAGACAGGCATTTCTCAATTCATTCCAAACCGCTGACCGGAAATGAAGCAATTTCTTTTCGTACTCTTGGCCGCAAGCCTTGCCAGCAGCGCCGTTGCCCAGAACAGGGTAAGGCTCGACGAACGCGCCACGGTGCTGTTTCCCGGCAAGGTCGAGCAAATGGACAGCGAAGCCGGCCTGATCCGGTACAGCACACTTGACCGGGAAAATAAAGTAACGGGCATGGCTACGGTGATCGATGCCCGCCAGTACGGAGTCGATTCGGCGATGATTATAGCCAACTACCACAACCCGATGTTCGTGGACCTGATTCTCCAGGGACTGCTGGGGCAATACCCCGGCGTGGAATTGATCTCCAAAAGAAAGATTGCGCGGGGCCGGTTCATGGGCTATGAGCTGGAATTCAGGAATGACCGGCCCGATGAGAAGGTGCCGTACCGGGATCTGTACGCGCAGGTATTTTTTGCGGGCGCAGACATATACGCGCTGACGGTGCTGGCGGAAGACAAGGCTACCGACACTCCCCTGCTGAAAGAAAAATTCTTCAGCTCCCTGGACATTCAATAACCGGTCCAGGCATATCCTCCCGGCTGCATAAACCAGCCTGCGCCCAGCGCGCAGAGGGCAATAACAAGCCCCCAGGCCAGCTGCAGCAGGGCGACAGCATAAGGCTTCCTGCCTGTTACCAGGCCTTTGCACCAGCCTGATGCACTGCAAAGCGCAAGCGCGGCCAGGAGTACTGCCGGTACAGACCGTAACGAAGGTTGTATATAAAAGAAAGGCAGGCTCACCAGCACACCTCCGGCCATAAAGCCAGCGGCAGTATGCAGGGCGGCCCTTCCTGCCCGGGCTTTATCCGGTTTGTCCCATCCCATGCCATGCTCCTGCATCTCCCTGAGCCACTGCATCCGCTCGGCATGCATCCTGGCCTGCATTTCGGCCGTGAGCTCGCGGTCGATCCCGATCGCTTCCATACGCCGGCTTTCCGTTATTGCTTCTGTTGCCGCAAGCCCGGGGTGATGATGGTGGATCTCTTCCTGCTCGCCAAGGAAGCGGGCAAGGCCAAAAACGCAAGCCCCCGGCAGGGCAAGGCAGATGCCGGCCAGGGCGCACAGGTAAGGGGTTGCTGTCACAAAAGGGAAAGCAACGATACAGGCGGCTAAAGGCAGCAGCAGGCCATCCGAGATACCGGTAACAAAGTTCACCGGCAGCAGGGAAGGCGCAGGGTCAGAAACAGGCATACCACAAATATACTTCCTGCCGGCGGGAATATAAAAAGAGATAGCTCATGGCTATCTCTTTTAAAATCCGGGAAACCGTATAAAAATAAGTAACTATAAACGTTGCAGGCTTTTTTCAATGATCGACAGGCATTCGTCGATCTGCCCGCGGGTAATGGTAAGCGGCGGCGCAAACCGGATCTTGTCGCCATGGGTAGGCTTGGCCAGCAAGCCATTTTCCTGCAGGGCCAGGCAAAGCTCCCAGGCCGCTTCGGGATTGTGGTGGCGGATCACGATTGCATTCAGCAGACCTTTGCCGCGCACCTGCGCTATATGGGGATGATCCAGCGCCTGCAGCTGCCCGCGGAAATATGCTCCCTGCACAGCGGCATTTTCCATCATATTTTCGTCCTTAAGCACCTGCAACGCCGCGATGGCTACTTTGCAGGCCAGTGGGTTGCCGCCATAAGTAGAACCGTGGTCGCCCGGCTTGATGGTCAGCATGATCTCATCGTCGGACAGCACGGCAGACACCGGCAGCATGCCGCCGCTCAGCGCCTTACCCAGGATGAGGATATCGGGTCTTACATTCTCGTGGTCGCAGGCCAGCATTTTACCGGTACGCGCCAGGCCTGTCTGTATTTCGTCTGCTATGAACAGCACATTGGCGGCTTTACACATCCTGGCGGCGGCGGCAAGGTATCCTTCGTCGGGAACATAGACACCGGCTTCTCCCTGGATAGGCTCCACCAGAAACCCGGCCACGTGCGGATCCTGCAGCGCTTTTTCCAGTGCAGCCACGTCGTTGTAGGGAATGGTTTCATAGCCCGGCATATAGGGCCCGAACTGGCTGCGGGCCGACGGATCGGTGCTGAAAGAGATCACGTTCAGCGTACGGCCGTGAAAGTTTCCTTCCACCGTAATGATCCTGGCCTGCCCGTCGGGGATACCCTTTACCTGGTAGGCCCACCGGCGCGCCAGCTTCAGCGCTGTTTCCACTGCCTCTACGCCGGTATTCATCGGCAGTACTTTATCGTAGCCGAAGTATTTCGTAATATATTCGGCATACTCGCCGAGCAAATCGCTGTGAAAGGCCCGTGAAGTCAGCGTAAGCCGCTGTGCCTGCTCCATAAATGCTTTTACAATGGCAGGATGGCAGTGCCCCTGGTTGACCGCCGAGTAGCCGGAAAGAAAATCATAATACCGCTTGCCTTCCACGTCCCACATAAATACGCCTTCGCCGCGGCTCAGTACTACGGGTAAGGGGTGGTAATTATGCGCGCCGTATTGCTCTTCCCTTTCGATCAGGGATTGTGTGAGCGTTGCCGTATGAGATGTATGTTGCATAAAGCAAAGGTAATATTTTTCCTGAGGAGCGGAATATAGCATTGTAATATGACTGCAGGACGAACATCCTGCAGTCATATTTACTTGCATTCGCTATTATTGCTTCCCCGAATAGCTGCTTACGATATTGAACCTGAAGTTCTGGGTGCCCATATTAATATCGGTTCCCGTGGTGTTGGTCAGGCAAACCAGGATCGTATCATTGGTATACTGCTGGATGCATGTCTGCAACAACAGCCCCGGCGGCATAGTATAAGAAATAACAGCTGCCTGCACTACATCTCCCCATTCGCTTACCGTCACTCCTCCTGTGGTTACGCTGTTCACTGCAAATTGTACAGTACTGTTGGCAGGCACCGTACCTACCGCAATAGATCCGGTAAATTTATAAGCTGTAAGTACATCTCTATCGTTGATGTGCATCCCTCCGGACCGGTAGGTGATTGCCCTGCCAAATTCGGGATCGGGCATATCTTTCTGAACCGTTCCTTTTACGGGGTTTGCATTAACCAGTATATCCGTGTCCCAGCCGCCGGAGCCATCCCTGGCTGTACAATCCTTGATCCTGTACTTTGTAAGATCAGGAATATCGAACTCCGTATCTACGGCCAGGAATTTAAGATCAACAAAATCAAACCGGCCAACAATAACGGGATCCAGCTGCTTGACACCATTTGCACAATACTGAATAAATGAGTTTTCGAACAGGACTTCACAGTTGCCCGCATTGATTCCCAATACCACTTCACTCGTTTCAAAATGGCAATCCCGAACATTAATATATGCTGCCGTTTTGATCGACACACCACCTTCATACTTCCCGGTAGTATTATTCAAAATACCAATGGCTTCTATATCCAGCATGGAAACAAAGAAGCTCATTGCATCAATAACTTCAAGGCCTGTTTCGTAGCAAATGCGGATATTACCGTTACTCATCGAGGTTGCGTTAGACCCGTTTAGGAACCTGGCTCCTATCTTGCAGCCAGAGATAGAGAAATCACGAAACTTATTCATTACTGCCGAGCTGCCGTCGATACCAATATCAAACCCGGTAATAAGGAACTTTTCCAGAAAATAATAATTCGATACAGGCATAAAGACACCGGTAGTAGTGTAACCCGGCGTACTGCTTACTCCCGGACCACTAATAGTAAGCGACTCTATTGCAGCGAAGGATAAATCACCGTATGAGCTCAACTGGATTCCGTTTCCTGTAAATTTAAGATTGGTTACATTAATCCCGTCTCCTTTAATACTCACGAAGGGCTTAGTGATCTCCAGCTGCTCTGTGATAAGATAGACCCCTGCGGGACAATAGAGTACGCCTTTCTCAAATGTATTTAACAATATATCCAGTGCGTCCAGGAATGCCTGCGTATCATTGGTCACGCCATCACCTGCGGCGCCGAAATCTTTTACATTCAATACTGCCATGATTGTTTTTGTTTTAAGTGAAAGATTGTTTTGCATAGCTGATCAACTACCATTCAAAGGTCATATCCGGTACCGCCACGGTACGGCGTTTTACAACTTTCTTTCAAAAAAAACAGCAAAAAGATGCTGCAAAGCTGCAGCACCCTATTATAATGTATCTTTCCCCTGTCAACCCAGCGCGAAGCCACGCAGGGCGGCAGGGGGCATGTTCCGGGCCTGGACCAGCACCTTTATCTTTTGTCCCATATCCCAAAGCAGGTTATGCACGATCTGGGCTTCTTCCATGGCCAGCTGCACCATCTGCTTATGCTGGTCGGGCGGGCGGCTGCGCAGGTGCTCCCTGAATCCCAGCGAAAGCAGGAACAGCGCCTGGGTAGTAAGTCCGCAGGAAGCTATACCGGCTTTACGTCCCCAGTGCTCCAGTGCGCTGAAGTTGACATGGGCCGTAATATCCTGTTTGCCTATATTAATAAAAGGCTGGTCGTTGCGCTTATGCTGGTGGTAACATACCAGGGTGCCGCAGGATCGCCATGCCTTGTACAATTCTTCGGAGCATCCCCCGTAATCGATCGTAAGTATATAGCCACGCTGTAGCCGGCGGGCAATATGCCCGATCCAATCCAGGGCGCGCAGGTTCACTTCCGTGCGGTACCCCCGCGGCAGCCTCAGGTTCAACTCCCCGAAATAGGTCTTCAGTTCCTCCCTGGCGGGCAGCAGCACTTCCTTAAACTCCCCGTCAAATGTCACAAACACCTCCATCAGCTCTTCTTCCATTACTACCTGGTGCACGGGAAAGTTGTCCAGCAGCTCATTGGAAAAAACACAATCTACGGTTCCTTCCACCGCATCGATATGCTCGTACCAGCATACCTTGTCTTTCAGATGCATTTGTTCTGCCCTCCGCATGGCGGGGCTGATCTCAATGATGCAGTACCGGAGCTTTTCATAGAGTGCAGGATTTCCTTTTAGATACTGCAGGATATCGAAAGAAAGCATGCCCGTACCGGCCCCGTACTCTACTACCGTAAAAGGTCGGGCTCCCAGCAGGTACCAGAACTCTTCCAGCTGGCGGCCCAGCATCGCCCCAAAGGAAGCGCTCAGCAAGGGACTGGTATAGAAATCGCCACCCGCACCGATCTTCTCCTCCTCATTCATATAGTATCCCAGCCGGGGGTAATACAGGCAGGCTTCCATAAAATCGGCGAAAGAAATGGGGCCATCCGCCCTGATCCGCTCCGCTATAATATCCTGCAGCTTCTGCTCCATACTTCACCAACAAACAGCCAGGGCGAAGGTTCTGCTCTTCAGAACAGGTTCGGGGAACAATTCAAAATTATTATAAAGCAATTCCATATAAGGGCATTAATCCTTACCTTTGCGGCGCAAATTCAAAATCAAAAGCAATGTCCAACAGAACATTCACAATGATCAAACCGGATGCCGTTTCTTCCAACTATATCGGCGGTATCCTGGATAAAATCAACGGCGCCGGGTTTAAGATCATCGCCATGAAATACACCAAGCTGACCAAAGAGCAGGCCGGCAAATTCTATGAAGTGCACAAGGAGCGTCCTTTTTATGGCGAACTGGTGGATTTCATGAGCAGCGGCCCGATCGTTGCAGCCATTCTGGAAAAAGAAAATGCCGTAGCCGATTTCCGTACCCTGATCGGCGCTACCAATCCCGCCGAGGCAGCGGAAGGCACGATCCGCAAGCAATACGCCAAATCTATCGGCGAAAACGCGGTGCATGGCTCCGACAGCGACGAGAATGCCAAGATCGAAGGCGACTTCTTCTTCAGCATGACCGAACGTTTCTAAGCCAGCGCTCCTAATAAAAGGGCTTCCTTCGCAGCGAAGGAAGCCCTTTTATTTTATCTCCCTGAATACAGGTCGCAGAGGCATCTTTTACCGGAGCCGCTGCTGCTCTGCCTCCATGTCATTGTTCCCTGCTTTCTTATTGCCTGCTTTCGCGTTACCGAACTTATAGGTCAGCGACAATCGCAGGTTACGGGTGTCGAAGTAGTTATCGATTGTCTGACCGGTTACGATATGAATGCCGTTCGCCCTTTGCGAAGCCAGCAGGTCATTCCCGCTGATGCCTATCGTCAGCTTTTCCCTGAACAGCAAGGCTCTGAAACCTATATCTACGCTTTCCAGCGGGTCGATCTCCAGGAACTCTTCCCTGTATTTGCTCAGGACATAGCAACTGAGCTCCGCCAGCAAGGTTTTCTTCGCATTCAGCGAAAAACTGCCGGTGGCGCCGGCATAGCCTGTAGGTAAGCGGTACGACTGTGCTGTGGCTGTGTATACCTTCGACTGCATATGCTGTACCTGGCCGCTCAGCATTACCTGAAGCTCCCACCAGGCGGCAGGCCGGAACGATCCCATTATATTGATACCATAGCTGAAGATATCGGCAAAATTCCTGCTGACTCCCGAAGTGATATTACGAAGGCTATCTATTTCCCATACGGATCCTGAATGGTTCTGCTCGAACTGGAAAAAGGCAGCAAACGTGTACTGGCCCTGCAATGTACAGGAAAGCTCTACGTTGTGGTTAAAAGACGGAAGCAGGAACGGGTTACCCTGGTTATAGTGGTAAGGCGTGGCATATGCCCTGAACGGGTCCAGGCTCCGGTAACCCGGCCGGTTGATCCGTTTGCTGTAGTTCAGGTTCCATAAATGATTGTCGCTGTAATGGTACTGCAGGTAAAGAGTCGGGAACAGGCTGAAGTAATGGTTATCGTTGCGCTGCTCCTGCCTGCGCGAGTAGCCGGATGTTTGGGTGAACTCCCCGCGAAGGCCTGCCTGCAGTTCCCATTTTCCCAGGGTCTTCCGGGCGTTCAGGTACAATGCCTGTACCTTCTCGGTATAAGAAAAAGCATTCGAAACAGCTGTGTCTTCAAAGTACGCAGACTGGTTGTAGTCGTAGTACTCAAACAGGTTGTCGCTTTGGTTCCCGATAAAGCTCAGTTTCCCTCCAAAAGACAGCGCCAGGAAAGAAGCGGGAAGCGTTACATCTGCCTGGGCAGCAGTGATGACAATATCCTGGTTGCCCTGTGTGCGGTTGCGGCTTTGGGCCCCGGTAGGGGTAAGGAACGCATCGCTGTAATGGCGGGTAGCAAAATCATTGCTGCGGCGGCCGCTGAACCAGAGCCGGCTGGCGCCCAGGCTTACCAGCGTACCTGCCGTATCGGGTTTCCAGGTATAGCCCAGGTCGAGCAGGTTGTTCGCGCTGCGCCTTTCATTTTGCCCCTGTGTGCGCATTGTAGAGTCCAGCTGCGCAGATACCAGCTTTCTTACCTCGATATCGGATACCGAAGCATCGGACCTGCCGGTATTATTGCCCACGAGCCGGATGCCTAAGGTATGCTGCCGGCTCAGCTCGTAATCTGCACCCAGCGTATATTGCAGCGAATTCTGGTTTTTGCGGTAAGTATCCTTTACGGCAAACTGTTGTGCAGGGTAAGGAGTGGTAAGCCTTTCGGTAATATTGTTGGCCCCCTTGCCATATTCTATGTTCCCGTAGATATTGAATTGCCCCCGCCTTAAGTTCAGGTTGGCGCCTGCAGTACCTTTACCATAGGTCGCCTGCTCGTACCCGGTCCGCACGGCCCCGCTGAAGCCCCGGTTGCGGTCATGCTTCAGCACGATATGGATCAGCCCCGAATTGCCTGCGGCATCATATTTTGAAGGAGGCGCGGTGATCACTTCGATCCTTTCGATTCTTTCGGAAGGGATCGCCTGCAGGTAGGCCATGAGTTCCGCTCCTGAAAGCTGCAGCAGGCGGTCGTTGATCAGCACCTGCACGCTGCTCTTCCCTACAAGGCCGATCGTTTGCTCCCCTTGCCGTACAAGCACGCCGGGCACCTTGCGTATGGCATCCAACGCCGTGCCTCCGGCTGCGGCCAGGCTGCCCGCAACGTTGAAGATGATCCGGTCGGTCTTACGCACCAGCAAGGCTTTCCGGTCCAACACGGCTACTTCTTCCAGCGAGGCCTCTGCCGCTTCCAGGACAAAATCGGGCATGGATTGCTCCTCATCCGCCGCTGTCAGGGTACGGAAACCATCTTTATAACCCAGTGCTTCCACGCGGACCAGCTTCTCCCCCCGCTCCGTTATGTCTAATACAAAATGACCGGCGCTATCGGGTTGCGTCATTTGCACAACCGTGCTGTCGCCTTTCCTTAACAGGGCAATAACCGCATGCGTAACAGGATTACCTTCCTTATCCGACACGCGTCCACGCGCCTGCTGCGCATAAAGCGCTGCCGGAGCATACAATACCAAAGAAACCAGGAGCGTAATAATTGTTCTCATGTTCATAAGCCGGGAAACCGGCGTAAAACTAAGCACTCCCCGACCCTGCAGGGTTAATGCCTCCGGAATTAAGGTTAATTAAAGTTAAAAAGGGAAGGAGCGTTGTCAGCGCTCCTTCCCTTGCCGTCACTTTTCCGCCCTCTATTTCTCTACTGTATAACCCAGGCTTCCGGCCAGGCTCACCAAAGAAGTATTGATGGCCGCACCCAGGTCGTCGTCCGCCACATTTGCTTTCTTTTGTTCGGCATCGATGTAAGCCTGGCGCTGGCGGCCCAGCTCCTCCAGTTCCTTCCGGATCTGCGCCCGCTCTTTGCTTTTCGCCGCTACGATCTTTTCTATCTCTGCTTTATCCTTGTCACGGAGCTCCTGGGGCAGCTCGTCCTTCTTCAGCCTGTTCAATGCTTCCTTATCTTCCTGAAGCCGGTCCACGAGGTCCCAGCTGTCGTTTTTGTAAACTGCCTTGGATTTGCTCACTGCGCGTTCTGCATAATTGGACCGGGAAATGCTGCCTGCATTCTTATCCTGCAGCTCCTGGTTCTGCTTTTTGGATACGCCCATAGCCCCGTAACCTATATAGGTCCTGTTCATTTTTTCGTTGCAGGCGTGGATGCGGGCATCATAGGGCGTTTCGATAAAGCGCACTTTCTGATCCGGGTCTATATTGAAGTATTTCCCTTTTCCCCTGTCGGCTCCGTCTTTCCAGAAAGTTTCGACGCCCTCGCTCTTATTGCCGCAGAAAATGGTGTTCACAAAAATATTCCGGCCCAGCGCCGCAGCTACCGCCTCCTTATAGGAAATGCCGCCCTGGCTGAAGGGTTCGTTCCCCGCAATATAGATCAGCTTCATATCGGCTTCGTTATGCCCCCATTCCAGCTTTTTGACCGCTTCGCGGATCACGGCCCCGCAATATTCCGAACCTCCGTTGGTACGCAGCGAGAAGAGCTTTTCCGAGATCAGGTCCAGGTCGGTGGTCAGCGGCGTCACCTGCCTGATAAAGTTGCCTTCTGCAGCGAGCCCGTCGTTGCCGTATTCATACAGTGCGATCTCCACTACAGGCGTTTTCCCTTTATATTTTAAGGTGGTCAGCGTATTGATAATATTCCACAGGCGGGATTTTGCCTGGTCGATCAGCCCGTCCATGCTGTTGGAGGTATCGAGCAGCAGGGCTACCTGTACCCGTGTATTGTCGGCCGGGCTTGATGCCTGCCGGACCTGCGGCATACCGGCCCCGCCGGGTTCATGGCCCCCACCCGGCATACCGCATTTGGCAAATAAAGACGAACCGCCCAGGAGCAGGACTCCCGCCAGAAGTGATGTTTTCATAACAGACGTTTTTAGTGATTACAGAACAAATGTATTCTGTACCAGCGTCCAAGGCAGGCGCCACTTGGTGAACACCCCTTCCGACTGTGTGAAATCTTAGGTTATCCGTTTCAAAATATTTTATTTTACATCAGAATTCAATCATGCGGAACGGTTTCCCGACAATATGGTGCCTGTGGCTGCTCTGTGCAGGTATACCGGCGGCAGCGCAGGACTCTGCGCGCGCCCAGGAAAGCTCCTACAAGCTCAAAAAGGCAGCCCAAAAACTGCAGCAATCGCTGGAGAAAGAAGACGATGAAACCATTGCCCGGCAATACGAGGCACTGGCCAGGGAACTGTCGGATAAGGGGGAATATGCCAAAGCGGAGGAATACCTGAAAAAAGCCCAGGCCATTTATACCCGGCTCGATAAAAGATCATCGCTTGCAAGCGTGACCAGGGAAATTGCCAAGCTGCAGGAATCGCAACAGAAAATAGAGCCTGCTATCAGCAATTACAAGTCTGCGGCCGAAATAAGCAGGAGCAAGGTTTTTGAGCAGGCCAACTTCAACGATGCCAACCGGCTCCGGTCCGGCACAGGATTGACCGAGCGCATGAATTACTTCCGGAACAACGCCTCGCTGTTTGAAAAGGAAGGCAAAAAAGACGAGGCTGCCGACGCCTACCAGCAGCTTGCCGAAACACAGCTGCAGCAGAAAGATACCCGGGGCGCGGTAGAAAGCTATAACAAAGCGATCGAAGTGGCAGGCGATGAGGACATAACCCCCATCAGCAAAGAGCTGGTCAAAGCGTACGCTGCCGACAAGCAGGTAGACCGGGCTATTAAAGTAAGCGAGGGCATACTGCATAAAGCAAAAGAGCAGCGTAACAATGAGCTTCAGATAGACCAGCTCAGGGAACTGGCGCACCTCCATGCACAGAAAGATGCGGCCAGGTCGGAAGACCTGCTGCTGGATGCCTACCGGCTGGCGCTGCAAAGCAGGAACACCCTGAAAGCAAGGGACTGCCTCAGGGACCTCGTTGCCTTTTATGAAGAACGGAAAGAGCCGCAGAAGGGCATGCAGCTCTACCATGATTTTATCAGCAGCCTGGACTCCCTCGTCAGAGCGGACAGCGCCCTGCTCGACGCCAGGGCCTTCGAGCTGACCGAACAAAGGATACAGGAACTGGAGAAGGAAAAAAGGCTGCAGCTGGCGCTGATCAGGCGGACCAACCTGTTTAACTATTTCCTGCTCGGCTCGGTAGCCGTGATGCTGCTGCTCCTGTTCCTTGTAATAAAGTCTTTCTATGCTATAAAAATCAAAAACAAAAAGATCGCTTTACAATCCCTGCGAAGGGAAATGAATCCTCATTTCATTTTCAACAGCCTGAACAGCGTGAACCAGTATATTGCGGAGCATAACGAGCTGGAGGCCAATAAGTACCTGACTTCCTACTCGGGGCTGATGCGGAACATCATGGAACACTCCCATAAAGACCTGGTGCCCCTTACTGTAGAGCTGGAGCAGCTGAGAAAATACCTGGAACTGGAGCATCGCCGCTTCCGGGACCAGTTCGACTACCGGATATCCGTAGAGGAAGCACTGGACAGCGATGCCGTGCTCGTACCCAATATGCTGATCCAGCCCCACCTCGAAAATGCGGTCTGGCACGGACTGCGTTATAAGGAAGGCAAGGGCCTGCTCCGGCTCCGTATCGTAAAGCAAGGCAACGAGATGGAGATCAGCATCACCGACAACGGGATCGGGATGGCCCAAAGCCGTGCCCTGAAAACCGAGCATCAGAAATCGCACCAGTCCAGGGGCCTTACCAATACAGCAGAGCGCATTGCCCTGCTGAACGACCTGTATAAGACCCGTATTACAATGACGATGGACACACCTGAAGAAGGAACAGGCACGCGGGTACGGATACGTTTACCTATAATCGACAAAACCTGATGGCAAACGAAAAGATAGAAGCGGTCATCGTGGAAGATGAAACTGCGGCAACCAAAGCGCTGCAGAATTACCTGCATAAGTTCTGCCCCCAGGTAACGGTAACCGGCACTGCGCAGCATTGCAGGGAAGCGATCGAAATGTTGCACCGGCTACGCCCCAGGCTGGTATTCCTGGATGTGGAAATGCCCTACGGCAATGCCTTCGATGTGCTCGACGGTTGCCAGGACCTGGAATTCGAAACCATCTTTGTTACTGCCTTCTCCGAATATTCGCTGCGGGCCTTGAACCAGAGCGCAGCCTATTACCTGCTGAAGCCGGTAAGCATCGAAGAGCTGGTACTGGCAGTCAATAAGGTCCAGCAGGAGCTGCAACGCCAGCAGCTGATTAACCGGAACCGCATTATCCTCGAAAATGCCCGGGAGCAAAAGCCCGGCAGGCAGCAGGTTATCCTTCCCACGCTCGAAGGCTTCGATGTGGTAAAGATGGAAGACATTGTCCGGCTGAAAGGCAACGGCAACTTTACCGATGTACACCTGTCCGACGGCAGCAGGAAGATGGTCTGCCGCTTCCTGAAACATTTTACCGAGCTGCTCCCACACCCCTTTGTACGGGTACACAAATCCCATGTCATCAACATCCAGTTTGTAAAGTCGTATCATAAAGGCGCAGGCGGATACGTAACCCTGAAGGACGGTACGGAGGTAGAGGTATCGCCTGCCTACAAAGAATCCTTCCTCGCGTCCTTTCAATGACTTTGGTTAATTTTGCGCTTCTAAACCGCCACAGATGCAGGCATCCAGACCTTCTTTATTATCGGGGCTTTTCAGGGAGCGATGCCCCAAATGCAGGAAAGGAAATATCTTCCGGCAAAAAAGTGTTTTCCCTTTGGGCAAATGCCTGGAGATAGAGGAGCACTGCGCTCATTGCGGGCATAAGATCAAGGCAGAGCATAACTTCGGGCAGGGCATGAACTTCGTTTTCATCATTGCTATTTTCATCGTTACCCTGCTGGTCTACTGGCCTTTGTTCGGCATTTCCTTCATGGATAACAGCATATTCTATTACCTGGCCACCGGTGTGCTGTTGAGCATACTCTTACAACCCTGGCTCATGCGCTTTTCCAGGGTGCTGTTCCTGTACCTGGTTACGCCTTATGGCCCGGGACCGCCACGGTCTTAGCCTTACTTGCCGATGACCTCTTCCGACACGCCGGTCTGCCATTTTTAGTACGTGCCCATCCGGCAGGCTTTAACCCCATTAAAAAAGCCTGCTGCAATTGCAACAGGCTTTCTCCATTTTATAAGGTTTCCTTCAGCCAGCTGAAAAATTCACGCTGCCATACCAGCCCGTTATGCGCATGCATTACCCAGTGGTTCTCATCGGGAAAATAAAGCAGCTTGCTTTTGATCCCGCGCAGCTGCGCCGCCTGGAATGCTTCCAGCCCCTGCTCTATCGGTACGCGGAAGTCGATGCCGCCCTGGATGATCATAATCGGCGTGTTCCACTTGTCGACATAGTTGGAGGGGTTGAACTCGCTATAGCTTTTGGGAACGGGCTTATCCCAGTAGTTGCCCCCAAGGTCCCAGTTCGCGAACCAAAGCTCCTCGGTGGTGCCGTACCAGCTCTTCATATCAAAGAGGCCGTCGTGCGCAATAAAGGTTTTGAAACGGTTGTTGTGAATACCTGCCAGCATGAATACGCTATAGCCGCCGTAGCTGGCGCCTACGCATCCCAGCCGGTTTTTATCCACATAGCTTTCCTGAGCCACATCGTCTATGGCAGCCAGGTAGTCTTTCATGGCCTGCCCGCCCCAGTCTTTGGCAATGGCTTCGTTCCAGGCCACGCCCCAGCCCGGCATACCCCGGCGGTTCGGAGCCACCACGATATAACCATTCGCCGCCATCAGCTGGAAGTTCCAGCGTACGCTGTAAAACTGCGAGAGTGCAGATTCGGGCCCGCCCTGGCAGTACAAAAGGGTCGGGTATTTTTTGGCGGGATCGAAGCCCGGCGGGTAGATCACCCATACGCCCATCTGCTTGCCATCGGTGGTAGTTACCATGCGCAGCTTGGTTTCACTAAGCTTCAGTTTACCATACACATCGTCGTTGGCATGCGTAATGGCTTTCATTTTCCCGTCTTTCAGGTCCACGCTGTACAATTCCGCGGCATGGTTCATATCGGTACGGGAAACGATAAGGCTGTTGTGATACTGGCCGGCAATCCCGTTCACATCGAAAGTGCCGTTGGTAACCTGTTTTACCACCGGCATTATCCGCACCATTACATTTGCCGGAACGGCTACCCGGAACAATTGCTGGGTACCTTTGATCGTGGCATTGAAATAAATATCCGTGCCTTTGCTGTTCCAGGCAAACCCTCCGTCCACTGTTTCGTCCCACCCGGCCGTAAGGTTCAGCTTTGCCTTGGTAGCGAGGTCCATAACCACTACATCATTCTTGTCGGCTTCGTAGCCATCGCGCTTCATGCTCAGCCAGGCTATCTTCCTGCCGTCGGGGCTAAAGGAAGGCGCTACATCATAGCCCATCATCCCTTCGCTCCAGTTGGTTGTCTTTCCATCACTGATATCATAAGCATAGATATCCGTGTTGGTGCTCTGGGCATATTCCTTTCCCTTCTTTTTCTTGCACACGTATACGATCGTCTTGCTGTCGGGGCTGAAGATAAAGTCTTCGGCTCCGCCAAAAGGCTTCTGAGGGCAATCGTACGGCTCGCCCTCCATAATGTCCCGCACCGGCGTACGCGGGTTATCGATGCTGGCTACAAATACATGCGACAGCTTTCCTTCGTTCCAGCTATCCCAGTGCCGGTAGTTCAGGTCAGTATAGATCTGTGCCGTGCTTTTAGGCACATCCCTGTATTTTTCTTTACCCAGCACCTGCTCGCCGTTTACCTGCCTGGAGAAAGCGATCCATTTGCCATCGGGCGATACCCTTATATTTTCCGCATCCTTCAGCTGCACCGAAACCGTTTTCCAGCTAAGGCCTTTGTCCTTGCTGAGCAGCAGCTCATCTCCTTTTTTCGCGTAGATGCCGTTGGCATCCCACTGGATAAACATTTTGTCTTTCAGCACCTCCGTTTTCTGTTCCTGGTTATTTTCCAGGTTGTACAGGAAGTAATTCGCTTCACCCTTCTCGGTGGCTATATCGGTTTTCGATACCCGGTAAAGCAGGGTGGTATGGTCCGGGCTCATACTCACCGCCGACACGCGCCCCAGGCTCCAGAGCAGCTCCGGCGTCATTACATTCTGTGCCGGAAGGTACAAAGGCAGGTACGCGCAGCACAATAAAAGGATCCTTTTCATTTGGTTGTTTTTTTTAGATGCAGCTTTTGCCGCAGGCAAATATGGCAAAAATGATTTTTAATACGGATACCGCTATGACCCGCACAGGGTGATTTTCAGAGCTCCTTAGCCGAGGAAAGCCTTTGCGTAGGCATCTTGGTTGAAGCGTATAACGATCACCTTATCGTTAAGCTCAATCACCGGCCTTTTGATCAGGGTAGGGTGCATAGCCATCAGGTTCACGGCAGCAGCCTGGGTGGTGGTAGCCAGCTGCGTTGCTTCATCCAGCGCTTTCCAGGTAGTGCTTTGCTTGTTCAGGAGCTGTTCCCAGCCCAGCTGCCTGCACCAGCTGGACAGCCGGGACTTGGTTATTCCTTCCTGCCGGTAATCATGGAAAGCGTACCTGATCCCATGCCTGTCGAACCAGTTCTTTGCCTTTTTTACCGAATCGCAATTGGGAATGCCATAGAGAATATACATGTAAACTTTTTTTTGAAAACAGTGAAGAACGGGCACAAAAATAGCTATAATCGTGGCGCCGGACAAGCGTGGACCGGAGTGTGCAAAAACAATCGCTGCCTGCCTGGCAAAAGGCTTAATTAGCTATATTCGCATACGACAATACAGTTTTTGTTCATAAAAGCACAGGCCCTGCTACGGGCCAGGAAGTATGCCACAGACCGATTTCCTCGTTATAGGCTCCGGTATTGCCGGCCTCACTTTTGCGGTTAAAACGGCGCAGCGTTTCCCCGAAAGAACGATCACGATCCTTACAAAAGCCAATGCGGATGAAACGAACACAAAATATGCCCAGGGTGGCATTGCCGTAGTAAACGACGACGAGCACGACAGCTTTGAGAAGCATATCCGGGACACGCTGATCGCAGGCGACGGCCTTTGCAACGAGAAGATCGTACGGGCAGTTGTTACGGAAGGAAGGCAACGCGTGGAGGAGATCATCAACTGGGGTACACAGTTCGACAAGAACGAGCAGGGCGAGTACCTCAGGGGCAAAGAGGGCGGCCATTCGGAATTCCGGATCCTGCATCATAAAGACATCACCGGCTTCGAGATCGAACGTGCGCTGCTGGCCGAGGTAGCCAAGTATAAGAACATTGTCGTCAACAATCATTGGTTTGTCGTAGACATTATTACCCAGCACCACCTGGGCTACCTGGTTTCCAAATCTACCTCCGACATTGAATGCTATGGCGTATATGTGCTGAATATGCACACCGGCGAAATAGAGAAGCTGCTGTCGCGCATCACCCTGATGGCTTCCGGCGGCTGCGGGCAGGTATACCGGACCACTACCAATCCCCGGATCGCCACAGGCGACGGGATTGCCATGGTATACCGCGCCAAAGGGCGGATCGAGAATATGGAGTTCATTCAATTCCACCCTACGGCCTTATATGAACCGGGAGTCAGCCCTTCTTTCCTGATTACGGAAGCGGTGCGGGGCGACGGGGGTATCCTCCGTAACAAAGACGGCGAAGCCTTTATGGAGCACTATGATCCCCGCAAGGACCTGGCCCCCCGCGATATCGTGGCGCGCGCCATCGACAGCGAGATGAAGCGTACCGGCACCGAGCATGTATACCTCGACTGCCGCCACATGGATAAAGAAAGGTTCCTTCATCACTTTCCCAATATCTATGAACGCTGCCTGAAATCGGGCATCGATGCGCTTACCCAGATGATCCCCGTAGCGCCTGCGGCCCACTATTCCTGCGGCGGTATTAAGGTAGATGAGCACGGGCGCACCTCCATCAATAATCTATATGCCTGCGGCGAATGCTCCAGCACAGGACTGCATGGCGCCAATCGCCTGGCGAGCAATTCGCTGCTCGAAGCGCTTGTATTTGCGCACCGTTGCTACGAGGATATGGCGACCCGCGTGGAAAGCATAGAGCTGCAGGAAGACATACCCGAATGGAATGCTGCGGGAACCACGCAGCCCAAGGAGATGATCCTGATCACCCAAAGCCTTAAGGAGCTGCAATCCGTCATGAGCGATTACGTAGGGATCGTGCGCAATAACGTGCGCCTGGAGCGGGCCATGCGCCGCCTGGACCTCCTGCATGAAGAAACCGGGCGCCTGTACGAAACCACAACCCTGTCGCCTCAGCTGGCAGAGCTGCGCAACCTGATCACGATCGGCTACCTCATTGTAAAAGGCGCCCAGTTCCGTAAAGAAAGCCGGGGGCTGCATTACAATACCGACTACCCGGAGCACAGCAAAAGAGTGGAGAATATGGTGCTGTAACAGCAAGCCATATAGCCTGGAGCCGCGCTGCGCCTGCCGGTAACTTTTATTTATCGGGAACGTAAACATCCCTTAACATTACCCTGATACCTTAGCCGCTTCATTTCAAATCCTGTTTCAAAAATGAGGCGAACAAAGGTTTACCAATTATCCCTGCTGTTGCTGGCTGTACTGGCAGGCAGTACCCTATCTGCACAGCAGCTGCTGCATTACTGGAATTTCAACAACAATGCTACGGAAGCCAGCCTGCTGGCGCCCTCCCAATCCTCTATTCCCGGCGCTTCCATTGTCCATCTGCCCGGCGGCCTCAGTGCCATTGACATATCGGGAGGCACCGGCCAGAATTTTAATGTGGCCAACCTGAACGCACGCAACGGGGACCCTTCGGGCACCCATCTCCGCTTTAATAACCCCATTGGCGGGGCACTGGTATTCTCCCTGCCCTCCACCGGCTATGAGCACATTGTGGTGCAATTCGCTACCCGGCGTTCAGGGTCCGGCGCAGGCATCCAGTACTGGAGCTATACTACCGACGGCACCAGTTATACTGCTTTTGATACCCTAACGGTAACGGATGGCAACCCGGTACTGGAAACACTGGACTTCTCCGCCATAGCTGCCGCCGGCAATAACCCCGACTTTAAAATCAAGGTGACCTTTGCCGCCGGTTCGGGCGGCAGCGTAGGCAACAACCGTTTTGATAATTTTACTGCAGAAGGCAGCCCGGCAGGAAGCGGCGACATCCTCCCTCCCACGACCGTCTTTGACCCTGCAAATGCCGCAGTGAATATTGCACCGGGCATTAACCCCACCATCAGCTTCAATGAGCCGGTAAGGCTGGTCAGCAACAGCCCGATCACTGCTTCCAACGCCGCATCTCTTGTAGAGCTCCGGCTGAACAATGCTGCGGGCGCACCGGTATCTTTCAGCACCGGATTCGCCAACAACACTATCACCATCATTCCCGCTGCGCCGCTGCAGCCCAATCAGCAATATTACGTGGCACTGCTGGGCAATACAGTAGAAGACCATAGCGACAACGCCATCGCCGCCACACAATCCGTTCAGTTTACTACCCAGCCTGTACAGACAGAGTTCAGCGCAGGCGATATGGTTTTTGTGGCCTACCGGATGAATGCAAACAACACGGAGGACGAGATTGCCCTGCTTACATTTAAAGACATCCTGCCCGGCACCTTCATCCGCATCACCGATGCCAAATACACCAGCAACGCGCAGCCGCAGTGCGACGGCGGCATCGTGTGGACCGCCCCTGCCAACGAATGCATTACCGCAGGCAGCATTATCAGCATTCACACGGATGCTATGACCGCCAATAAAGGGACCGTAACCGGTTCGGGGTTCGGGCTGAGCTCCGGCGGCGATCAGGTAATCGTATATACGGGAACCGCCGCGAATCCCAATTATATCACTGCGCTGACATCCAACAACTGGGTTGTGGCCAACACCGCCTGCGGCGGCAGCGAATCGATGAAACCGCCTGCGCTCTCCGACGGACAAAGCTCGGTGAACCTGAGCACTGCACCGGGCAACCTGGCAGGGAATAGTGTAAACGCTTATTACAATGGCACACAGACCGGCACAGCCGCTACCCTGAGAGCGGCCATTCTCGATCCTTCCAACTGGATCGCAGTGCCGGGCGGAACAGCGCCGCAGGTGTGGCCGGCTTATAACTTCCCGGGGCCGCCGCAGGTAACAGCAGCCCTGATCCCCGCAGCCAACAAGATCAGGCTGGTCTTCAACAGCCACCTGGATCCCGGCAGCGCCACTGCGATTGCCCACTACACCGGCATCAGCGGCCTGGCTACCGCCAGCCTGAGCAGCGGCAGCATAGCCGATACCGTTACCCTCACCTATAGCCTTCCTTTCGTACCAGGCAATACGTATACGCTCACAGTGGAGCATATTGCGAACAGCAACGGCGAACAGATGGTATGTCCTTATACCTTCACGTTTACCTATGCTACAAGCGTAAGCCTGGGAAGCAGCTTTATCGTAGCGGAAGAAAACGCCGGCACCCTCAGCCTGGTGCTCCACGTTACGCATCCTTCGGCCGGCTCCGTTGACCTGGAAGTACTGGGAGCGCCTTATGCTACAGCCGACACTAATGATTTTGTGCTGGCATCGCATACGATCAGCCTGTCGGATTCCACCACCCAGGTACTGATCCCGGTAGCTATTACCGACGACACCTTAAGAGAACAGGCGGCCGAATATCTCGCCATTGCCCTGCGCAACCCATCCGGCTGCAGTATTGAAGGCGATACGCTTGCCACAATCTATATCAGGGACAACGACCGTGTAGCTCCGGTGCCGACCAAAGATATCGAGCTGGATTACATCGGCAGCTTCGACCCCTCGGGCAGCAGCAACAGCACCTGCGAAGTGGTGGCATACGACTCTGCCTCCAGGCGCCTGGTCACCTCCAGCGCGATAAGCAGCCGCCTGGAGATCGTGGACTTCTCCAACCCTGCCACACTGACCACACTGCATTCTGTCGATGTAAGCAGCTACGGCGGCATTACCAGCGTGGCGGTGAAAGACGGCATTATTGCGGTAGCTTCTCCCAATGCCGACGATATGCTCGAAGGCTCCGTACTGTTCTTTGACATGGACGGCAACTTTATCAAACAGGTTACTGTAGGCGTGCTTCCCGACATGGTCACCTTCTCTCCCAACGGCCGGTATGTGCTGACCGCCAATGAAGGGCAGCCCAATGCAGACTACAGCATAGATCCCGAAGGCTCCGTGAGCATTATCGATATCAGCGGCGGTATTGCCGGCCTGAGCCAAGCCCAGGTCAGCACCCTCAACTTCACTTCCTTTAACAGCCAGGAAGCCGCACTGGTGGCCGCAGGCGTAAGAAAAACAAAGGCTTCCAGCACCCTGTCGCAGGACCTGGAGCCCGAATACATAACCATCAGCAGCGACAACAGCAAAGCCTGGGTAACCTTGCAGGAAAACAACGCCATAGCCACGATAGACCTGCAGCATAAAACGGTCAGCGATATATGGCCGCTCGGCACCAAAAACATGTACGCGGCCGGCAATGGCTTTGACGCTTCTGACAATAATGACGCAATACTCATTGCCAACTGGCCGGTACATAGCTATTATATACCCGATGCCATCGCCGGGTTTACCGCCGGCGACCGACAGTACCTGGTTACGGCCAACGAAGGTGACGAAAAAGAATACGACGGGCTGAACGAACGCACAACCGTCGGCGCGGCCAACTATATATTGGATCCGGCAGCTTTCCCGCAGGCAGCACTGCTTAAGAAAAGCTATAACCTGGGCCGTATGCGGGTTACGAACCTGGACGGCGATACAGATGGCGACGGCGACTACGACCGGATCCACGCATTGGGCAGCCGTTCGTTCTCTGTATGGGACGCAGACACCAAAACGCTGGTGTACGACAGCGGGGATGACTTCGAGCTCTATACCGCAACGGATACGGCCATCCGTGCCTTGTTCAATTCCGACCATGAGGAAAATGCGTTCAAATCCAGGAGCCGCTCCAAGGGGCCCGAGCCCGAAGGTGTTACCACCGGAACACTATCCGGGAAGCATTATGCATTTGTTACGCTGGAGCGCGTGGGCGGCGTCATGGTATACGATGTAACCGACCCTGCGTCGGCCAGGCTGGTAGATTATAAGAACTCCCGCTCTACCAGCGCTTATGCCGGCGACCACGGACCCGAGTGCCTGGTATTCATTCCCGGTGCAAAAAGCCCGGACGGGAACAATTACCTGGTGGTTGCCAACGAGATCAGCGGCACCTTAAGCGTGTTTGAAGTGCAGGACAATAACGGCACAGGAACTTCTGTCAGCAGCCCCGGAAGGAGATACAAGACCTTTAATGTATTCCCCAATCCTGCCGACGGCATTGCTTACTTCAACCGCGCGGCCGATATCGAGGTTTACGACATGAGCGGTAAAATGGTGCATAAAGCGGCGCATGCGCTCACCCTCAATGTACGCAGCTATGCTCCGGGCATGTATGTGATACGGACGGCGGAAGGCGCCAGCGTCAGGCTGGTAGTGAACCGGTAAAACCGGCGGCCATAAAAACAGGAGCGGAGCTGTCAGTAAACAGCTCCGCTCTTTGTATGTCGGGGGAAGGTTCAGAGCGGGAATTCCTTCTGTGCCACGCCCATCCTGCGCAGCAAGGCGCTGGCCCGGTAACGGTCTTCATGGTATACTTCATACAGGCTGTCGAGTCCGGCGAGCACATAACCGGAGCCCAGCTCATTGCACCACTGCAGCAGCCCTTTCGGATAGTTCACGCCTTTGGTCATGGCAAGCTCGATATCTTCCGCAGATGCGATCTGCCATTGCAGGGCATCCACGGCTTCGTTGATGAGCATGAACAGGATACGTTCCCAGATAGCCCGGCCTGCCGCTTCGTCCTTTACCGGTTCCGGCATGGCGCTGCCTTCGGCATAGCTGTAAAATCCCCTTCCCGATTTACGCCCCAGCCATCCCGCCTCAAGCAGGCGCTTCTGCGAAAAGGAAGGCTTGTAGCGCGGGTCGCAGAAGAAAGACTGGAAAACGGTTTCGGTAACGACGTAGTTCACATCATGGCCTATATAGTCCATCAAGGTAAAAGGCCCCATTTTAAAGCCGGCCAGGGCAGTCATGGCCCAGTCGATGGTAGCCATATCGGCAATGCCTTCTTCATAAATGCGTAAAGCTTCGCCGTAAAAGGGGCGTGCCACGCGGTTCACGATAAAGCCGGGAGTATCTTTTGCGATTACCGGCGCCTTGCCCCACTGCTGCATCAGCTGCTTTACCTGGTCCGGCAGGCCCGGCGCGGTCTGCACCGCGGGTATGACCTCTACCAGCGCCATTAACGGCGCAGGGTTAAAGAAGTGAATGCCCAATACGCGGTCTGCCCTGGTACAGGCCGATGCGATAGAAGCTATCGACAACGAAGAAGTATTAGAGGCCAGTATACAGTCTGGCGCCACGACCTGCTCCAGCGTTGTAAAAACGCTTTTTTTCACTTCGAGGCGCTCTACTATGGCCTCGATCACCAGGCCACAGGCGGCAAAAGCATTCATATCGGAAGCAAACGAGAGCCGGCCGATCACCGCCTGCGCATCGGGGAGCTTTCCTTTTTCCTGCAGCTTCTGCAGGGTTGCCGCCAGGCTGCCCCTGCACTTTTCCAGCGCAGCAGGATTGGTATCGTATATGATTACCGGGTGGCCGGCGGTTGCGGCTACCTGCGCAATGCCGCTGCCCATGGCGCCGCTGCCGATAATACCCACCGGGAAATGTTGCTGAATATCCATATTCCGTCGATTAGTGCGCAAAAATAACGATGTTAGCCGGAACAGAAAGCAAAAGAAAAAGCCTCCGGTGAAGGAGGCTGTCCGGTATGCTGCTTATATATCGCTTTCAGAACTTGTTCTTCCACATCATGCTTTCTACGGGCCTTATGGTCCGTTCGGTATACTTTGCGTTCTGCTTGGTATTGTACTTGTGCTCCACAACGCCGTCTACAGGGAAATAGATCAGCTGGCCGATGGGCATGCCTGCATAGATACGCACGGGATGCACGCAGGATATCTCGAGTGTCCAGGTGTTGCAGAACCCCACATCTCCCTTGCCGGCGGTGGCATGAATATCGATACCCAGGCGGCCGGTAGAGGATTTCCCCTCCAGGAAAGGTACGTGGGCATGTGTTTCGGTGTATTCTTCCGTCACTCCCAGGTACAGGATTCCCGGCTGCAGAATATAGCCTTCTTCGGGGATCTCAAAATGGGTAATCCGGTTATGCTTGCGGGCATCCAGTACCTTGTCCTCGTAAACCGCCAGGTGCTTCCCCAGATGCACGTCGTAGGAATTGCTGCCCAGGTACTGCCGGTCGTAAGGCTCTATCACAATGGTTCCTTTTTCTATTTCTTCAAGGATACGCAGATCGGAAAGGATCATTCGGTAAAATTTGGAATAGTGATTGCAGCCGCAAAAATAGAGAATAGATTCACACTTTACGGATATTTTTCGTTAGTTGCCGACCGGGAGGCGCACACGGTCTTTCAGCCAGCTATACTGCAGCGGCTGAAGCCAGTTTCTCAGCATATCGCCCTTGGTTGCTACCAGGTTATTGAACAGCAGCGTTTCTCCGCTGATAAAACCTTTATCGATCGCATACTGCACCTGCCCCAGGGGCAGCACTTCAGGCTGACCTTTTACCAGAAAGGTCAGCGACAGCCGGTCGAACAGGTTAGCATCGTACTGACGTTCAATGCTCTTGATCAGCCTTACGGAACTGTCGGTACTGCAGCCGCTGACTGCTACTTCCGTTTCATCCGCCATAAGCACCACAAAGCGGCGGAACAGCAGCTTGCCCCACCCCTTAACCGGCTCGCCGTGCGCCTGCCATTGACTATAAAACTGCAGCAGCTGCTCGTCGATCTCCTTTTCCTGCTGCTCGTTAAAGGGCCTGCTGCTCTGGTATATCCAAACACGCGAATGGTCTGCAAAATCTGCAGGAAGCAATGCGCTTACATCAAAATTGTTCATAAGGCAAAGTTAGGCAAAAAAGAAAAGGTCCTGCGCGGGCTGAAGGGCCCATAGAATATCCCGATGCAGGCTACAGTTCGCCCTGCTGCTCCGCAAAAACGCCCTGCTTCAGCTCCGGCCATTCTTCCTTCAGGATGCTGTAGTATATGGTATTGCGCAGGGTGCCGTCGCCGTTGACCATATGATGCCTGAAACGGCCTTCGTATTGCCCCCCGATCGCCTCGATAGCCCGGCGCGAACGGGTATTCTGCTCATTGGTCTTGATCTCCACCCGGTTCAGCTCCAGCGCTTCGAAAGCGTAGCGGAGCATGAGGAATTTCATTGCTTTATTAAGGCCGGTACCATGAAACCGGGCATCCAGCCAGGTCCAGCCGATCTCTACTCTCTTATGACGAAGATCGAGATTGCCGAAGCGGGTAGATCCGGCAACTGCACCTGACGGCTTGTCTATGACCACAAACGGGACGGAGCGCTGCTCTACCCGGTCGGCCAGCGCCTGCTCCACGAAATGCGCAAGCTCTTCGCTTGTCCTGATCAGTGCGGACATAAACCGGAACAGCTCCGGCTGCCCCAGGGCTACAGGCTCCAGCAGGGCGATATCGGACCGTTCCAGCGGGCGCAGAAGCACCCGCCTGCTTTCAAGAGTTGGGAGTAGTTCATGGTTTGTATATAGCACCTGCTAAAGATAAGGAGTAGCCATTATATGAAGGGTTCTCTTAACCTAAAAGAAATAAAAAAGCCTGCCGGATGGCTTCCGGCAGGCTTTTTTATTGGTAAATATCAGGCGAGCGATTGCATTACCATTTCGGCAATATCCAGTACCTGGACTTTATCTTCCTGCTCTTTGTTCTTTACGCCGTCCATCAGCATCGTAGTACAGAAAGGACAGTTGGCCGCGATCACCGATGCGCCGGTAGCGAGCGCCTCTTCCGAACGTTCGATATTGATGCGCTTATTGCCGGGCTCATCTTCCTTGAACATCTGGGCGCCCCCGGCCCCGCAGCACAGGCCGTTGGTCCTGCAGCGCTTCATTTCCACCAGCTCCACATCCAGCGCTTCCAGCACGGCCCTCGGGGCCTCATAAATCTGGTTGGCCCGCCCGAGGTAGCAGCTGTCGTGGTAAGTGATCCGCTTTCCCTTGAAAGCGCCGCCTTCTTTCATCACGATCCGGCCTTCGCTGATCAGCTGGTTGATAAAGGTGGTATGATGGATCACTTCGTATTCGCCTCCCAGTACGGGATATTCGTTCTTGATGATGTTGAAGCAGTGGGGGCAGGCGGTCACTATCTTCCTGATCCCGTACCCGTTCAGCAGCTGGATGTTGTTATAGGCCATCATCTGGAACAGGAATTCGTTGCCCGAACGGCGTGCTGGGTCGCCTGTGCACATTTCTTCCTTACCCAGTATGGCAAAGGAAACACCTACCTTGTCCAGTATCGTGGCAAAAGCCTTGGTAATACGCTGGGCGCGCTGGTCGAAGCTTCCTGCACATCCTACCCAAAACAGCACTTCGGGTTGTGTTCCTTCGGCCATGTATTCGGCCATCGTTTTTATATGCATGCTCTTTTATTTATTTTATTCCGGGAGGCTTGAGGTACAACCGGCTGGCCCTTTCGCCGCCTCCCGCTTACGGCTGTTCCAGGTTCCGGGGCACACGGGACTTACACGGCGGCCATCTCTTCCGCCCATTTGTCGCGATCGTCGGGGCTGAATTTCCAGGGAGCCATATTGTTCTCGATATTGCTGAACATCATATTCCATTCCTGGGGCGCGTTGCTTTCTTCCATCACCAGGTTACGGCGCAGCTGGAGGATGATCGACAGCGGGTCGATGCTGACCGGGCAGGCCTCCACGCAGGCGTTGCAGGTAGTGCAGGCCCTGAGCTCTTCGGTGGTGATGTAGTCGTGCAGCAGCGATTTGCCATCATCCACGAATGTTTTGTTCTGGTCAATATTCCTGCCCACTTCTTCCATACGGTCGCGGGTATCCATCATGATCTTACGGGGCGACAGCTTCTTACCCGTAATATTGGCGGGGCAGCTGGCGGTGCATCGCCCGCATTCGGTACAGCTGTAGGCATCCATCAGGTTCTTCCAGCTGAGGTCTGTAATGTCTTTTGCGCCGAAACGCGGCGGCGCGGCATCGGCCGGTACATCTGCAGGAGCTTTGTCGGGCTCCATCATATACAGCACCTCGTTCTGTATTTCCTTCATATTATCCATCTTACCCTGCGGCACCAGCTTGGCATAATAGGCATTGGGGAAAGCCAGCACGATATGCAGGTGCTTGGAATAAGGCAGGTAATTCAGGAAGGCAAAGATGCCGATAATGTGCAACCACCAGCAGATGCGCTCCAGCGCTATCAGGGAGGTTTCGCTCATGCCGGAGAACAGGGGCGCGATCAGTCCCGAAACCCAGAAAGGCCCGCCGGTACTGTAATAATGCGCTGATCCCATCTGCTGAAGGTTATAATCGGCAGCATTCATGGTCAGCAGCAGGCTCATCAGCACGATCTCGGTAATCAGGATCGCATTGGCATCGGTCCTGGGCCAGCCATCCAGCTCATGCTGGTTAAGCCGCCGGATCTTCATAATATTACGCCGCACAAGGAAGATCGCACAGGAAACAAGCACCAGCACGGCCAGTATCTCGAAGCAGCCGATCAATACGTTATAGAGCCCTCCGAGGTACGGGGCAAACAGGCGATGGGTACCGAAAATACCGTCAAGGATAATTTCCAGTATTTCAATATTGATGATGATGAAACCGGCATATACCAGGAAATGCAGTATGGCAGGCGTCATCCGCTTGAACATTTTCTTCTGGCCGAAAGCCAGCAGCAATACATTACGCCAGCGGGCCGAAGGATTATCGCTGAACTCCTGGTCTTTACCCAGCCTGATGTTGCGCCGTATTTCGCGCACCTTGCGGACAAACAGGAAAATGGCCGTGGCGACCAGCAATACAAAAAGGATCTGTTGAACGATATGCATGTAGCTCTCTTTTCTGATGCGGATGAGCGCTCCCCACCAACACGGACAGGAATAACCGGCTTTCGCCGTTGACCGCAGGAATGAACGTTTGTTCATTTTGCGCTCACACTGCGAAAATACATTGTTTGCTGTGAAAAATACAGTATTGTCACCTTTTTGTAAAAAATAGCGCTCTTTCCTGCCCGGGATTCCTGTACAAGCGGAAGCAGCGCCACATTACTGCAGCACTGCTCCCACTACATTTTTTTACTTCAGACCATAGCCTCGTACTCGCGGAGCCACTGTTCCAGCTGCGCGGCAAAGCCGGGCTTTTCGATATTGGCAAAGAAATCGCCCTCCGCCATGATCTTTTCCAGCAATATATCCTGCGCTTTAGTGCAATGAAGGGCATAGGCATAAGGCGTATGGCTGAAGGATACCATTTCGTATACCGAGTTAAAACGCCCGGCAAACCGCCGGCCCAGCTCTTTTTCGATCTTCTTCCGCTCCAGGAATACTGGATCGGCCACTTTATCACGCATTTCAATGAAGTTGTTCAGCGCCAGCTCGGCCACGGCGTCGCCATTGGGCTTGCGCTGCTGCTCGAACCGGGAAAGGATGGTATCCCAATCCTCGCCATGCGCTTCCATCAGCCCTTCCAATACCGAACAGTCTTCGAATCCGGCATTCATACCCTGCCCGTAAAAGGGCACGATCGCATGCGCGGCATCCCCTATCAGGCAGCTTTGCGCCTTATACCTCCAGGGAAAGATCCGGGTGGTGATCAGCGAAGAAACGGGGTTGTTCATAAAATCCTCCACGAGGGTAGGCATCAGGGGCACCGCGTCGGGAAACTGCTTCTCGAAAAAGCCCCTGACCTCCGCCTCGGTCCTGATGGAGGCAAAGGAAGGGTCGCCCTCGAAGGGAAAAAAGAGCGTACAGGTAAAGCTGCCGTCGATATTGGGCAGGGCGATCATCATATAATTGTGCCGCGGCCAGATATGGAGGGCGTTCTTTTCGATCAGCCAGGTACCGCCCGGGCCTGCCGGTATATTCAGCTCCTTGTAGCCGGCTTCGATATAGAACTGGGAAAAATTGGTACGGTCGAGAAAAGACATGGCGGTACGCAAGGCGGAAAAAGCGCCGTCGGCGCCAAAAAGCAGATCGCAGGCTACCTCCCGCTCCCTGCCCTGGCTGTCCTGCAGCCGGATGGTATTGCCGGGTATATCGACCCCGGTGCAGCGCTGGTTGAATTCGATGCGGGCGCCGCTCGATTCGGCCAGATCCATCAGCTTTTTATTCAGCTCGCCGCGGCTTACAGAATAAATGGCCTCCCCGTTCTTTCCATAAGCCTGGAAAGCCGAGGAGCCGTCTTCCTGGTGCAGGAAACGGCCCGGCATCGGGATGGCGATCGCCTCGATGTCCTGGCGCAGCCCTGCCAGCTCCAGCGCTTTCCAGCCCCTGTTGCTCATAGCCAGGTTGATGGAGCGGCCTGCGCCGATCGCTTCCTTCCGCATATCCGGGCGGCGCTCGTAGATCGTTACGTCGTACCCTCTTTTCCTTAATAATACAGCCAGTACCGAGCCTACCAGGCCGGCACCCAATATCGTAACAGCACGTTTACTCATGTAATGAATCTTGATTTTGCGCGGCTAAGGTACAAAAAATGCCTCCAGCAGCAGCTATCGCGGCAGGATGCGTCAAAATGCGGTTATTCGCGGCTCCGGAAGCAACTATTCACCGCGCTGCTTGTTGAAGAGGTGTATTCAAAAACTTAAGATCATGAGCCAGCATATCGTCAGCCTTTACGATGACCATCAAAAGGCTATAGAGGCCGTGCAGCTGCTGAAAAATGCAGGCTTCGGGGCAAAGCATATCAGCCTGCTGGGCAAAACCGATGTAGGCGATGCCGTACAGGTCAGGGATGCGAATATCGCGGCCAAAGGCGTAGGTATCGGGGCCCTGGTGGGCGTGCTTACCGGCCTGGGCCTGGCCGTTATACCGGGCGTGGGTATTTTGTACGGTTTAGGCGCGGTGGCGGCAGCAGTGGCAGGCTTTGATTTCGGCGTGATCGGCGGCACGATCGTTTCAGCGCTTGCCATCAAAAGTATGGGTAAGGAGGTAGCCGACCGCTACGAGAGCGAGCTGAAGGCTGGTAAGACGCTCCTGGCCTTTTCCGGCAGCAAAGAGGAAACAGCGCAGGCCAAGGGCATCCTGGAAAGCCACGGCATCCATACCGAGCTGGCCGAGCATTAACCGCTAAACGGACATAGCCGGCCATTCAGGCCGGCTATGTCCGTTGTTATTATTCTGGACCCGTAACCTTTTAAAGCCCGAGCTGCGCGCTCAGCTCCAGCATCCGGTCGATGGGCTTTTTGGCCGCCAGCCGCAACGTTTCGTCCATGACGATCTCCGGCGTTTCGTACTGCATGCACAAGTACAGCTTTTCCAGCGTATTGAGCTTCATATGGGGGCAGTCGTTGCAGGCGCAGTTATTTTCCGGCGGAGCAGGGATCAGTGTTTTATGCGGCGAGTTCTTCTGCATCTGGTGCAGGATACCTGTTTCCGTTGCCACAATAAAGGTTTCGCAGGGGTCGGTCTGGGCGTATTTCAGTATCTGGGTGGTAGACCCTACAAAGTCGGCAATTTTCAGCAGAGGGTCCTCGCACTCGGGATGCGCCAGTATCTTGGCCCCCGGGTGCTGCTCCTTTAGCCGGATGATCTTTTCCAGGGAGAATATTTCATGTACCATGCAGGCTCCGTTCCAGAGCAGCATATCCCTTACCGTCACTTTGTTGATATAGCCGCCCAGGTTCTTGTCGGGTGCAAAAATGATCTTCTGGTCTTGAGGCAGGCTGTCTACGATGAGCTTTGCATTGGAAGAAGTGCAGATGATATCGCTCAGGGCTTTTATACCTGCGCTGCAATTGATATAGGAAATGACCAGGTGATCCGGATGCTGCGCCTTGAAGCGGGCAAACTCGGGGGGCGGGCAGCTGTCGCTGAGCGAACAGCCCGCATTCAGGTCGGGCAGCAGCACCTTCTTCTCCGGGTTCAGGATCTTCGCGGTTTCTGCCATGAAATGCACCCCTGCAAAGACGATGATATCGGCGCTTGTTTTGGCGGCTTCCTGGGCCAGGCCCAGGCTGTCGCCTATATAATCGGCCACATCCTGGATATCGGGCTCCTGGTAATAGTGAGCCAGCAGCACGGCATTTTTCTCCTTTTTGAGCCTGGCTATCTCTTCAAAGAGGTCCAGTGTAGGATCTATATCTATATCCAGGAAGCCCCGGCGGCTGATATTCTTCCGGGCGGTTTCGAAATCGGTAATCATTGTTATGCAATTTAAATCGTCGGTTTCCGGTATACCGGCAAGCTGACAAATCAATGACACAAACTTCGCATTTTATTTCCGAATCGAAAGGGCCTTGCCGTTCATTATTAACAATATGACCATAAACGTGTTATTGCAGGCCCCGCTGCCTGCATATACGTTATATTTGTACACATGGCTATGTTCTCTTCTATCTGCGAAGCAGTACAGCACCGTCCCTGGCCCCTGCCGCAGCACCGGTGGCGCTATTACCAGGAGTGGAACCGTGCTTTGTTCCTGCACTGGCATATTTCCCCGGAGGCGCTCCGGCCTCTTGTGCCCGGGCGGCTTGACCTGGATATCCTGGAGGGGCAGGCCTGGGTATCCGTAGTAGCCTTCACCATGGAGCAGATACGGCCACGGTACTTCCCGGCATTCGGCCCCGTATCCAACTTCCACGAGCTTAATGTACGCACTTATGTAACGCATGGAGGGAAAGCCGGCGTGTACTTCCTTAGCATTGAAGCGCAAAAAGCGGTTTCGGCTTACCTGGCCCGCCGCATATCCGGCTTACCGTACATGCGGTCGGTAATGCGGCGGGATGAGCTGGCTCCCGTGGCCGCTTTTCATTCCGCCAATACCGCAAAGGGCTTCGGGCTGGATGCCTGGTTCCGGAAAGGCCCGGATATCCGGCAGAAAACACCGGCTGACCTCTGGCTTACGGAGCGCTATTGCCTTTACCAGGATATAGGCAGCCGGCTATACCGCTACGATATACATCACCTGCCCTGGCCCCTGCAGGAGGTAGCACTCGAACGGCTGGAGCTGCATTACCAGGTCGGCGGACTGGATATTTCCGAGCGAGCGCCGGACCTGGTACATTATGCGCTGGGCGTGAAGGTCCTGGCATGGGGAAAGGCCCGTATCTAACAGCCTGCTGAACCAAATGGCTTTTGCGGGGTTTTACTGGACAAAGGGCGCGTAAAGGGAAGTCAAGGAGGGTATACGTTTTTGAGCGCAATCCGTTATCTTTGAATGAACGTTTATTCATTTTCCGGCTATAGGGCAGGTAACCATCAAGCATAATTATGGAACAGCAAAGATTATTCGATTTTGTAGCGACCCAGGCGGCAGAGCGTCCCGCCGGTGTGATGCTTGCTTCCAAGGTCAACGGCGCCTGGAAAACCATCTCTTCCAAGGAAGTACTGCAGCGCTCCAAAGACCTTGCAGCCGGCCTGCTGGCGCTGGGCATCCGTAACCAGGAACTCCATCCTGAAAAGCAGGAAAAGATCGGGATCGTATCTCACAACCGGCCCGAATGGCTCATTACCGATCTGGGAGTACAGCAAACGGGTGCGATCCTGACTCCCATATACCCTACCGTAAGTCCCCAGGATTTCTGCTTTATCCTGAACGAGGCCGAAGTCCGTATCATCTTCTTCTCCAACCAGGAGCTGTACAACCGGTTCCAGCCGGTTTTCAAGGATATCCCGTCCCTGCAGCATGTATTCACCTTTGACCCGGTAGAGAGCGCCGAATCGTGGGAGCGCCTCCGGGCCAATGCGGAAGGCGAGCATCTGAGGAACGAGGTCTGCAGCCGCATCACTTCCGGCACCATAGCTACCATCATTTATACTTCCGGCACTACGGGGAAGCCGAAAGGGGTTATGCTGTCGCATAAGAACATTGTAAGCAATGTGCTGGACTGCATGCCGGTGTTCAGCTTTGCCCGCAAGGACGACCGGTGCCTCAGCTTCCTGCCGCTGAACCATATTTTTGAAAAAACCGTCAGTTATATCTACCTGTGCGCCGGCCTGGGCATCTATTATGCCGAAAGCATGGACACCATCGGCGATAACCTGAAGGAAGTAAAGCCTATGGTATTTACCTGCGTGCCGCGCCTGCTGGAAAAGGTGTATGAGAAGATCATGGCCAGGGGCATGGAATTGAAGGGCATCAAACGGGCGCTTTTCTTCTGGGCGGTAGCGCTGGGTAAGAGGTACGACAATGTAAAACGGGGCAGCTGGTGGTACCGCTGGCAGCTGCGTATGGCCAACAAGCTTATCTTCAGCAAATGGCGGGAAGCCCTGGGCGGACGGGTAATAGCTGCGGTAAGCGGCTCGGCGGCCATGTCCGAAAGGCTGATCCGTATCTTCAGCGCCGCACAGATCACGATCATGGAAGGCTATGGCCTTACGGAAACTTCGCCGGTGATCAGCGTGAACCGCCTGGAGAGCGAAGACCGCCGGATTGGTACCGTAGGGCCTGTGATACGGAATGTAGAAGTAAAACTGGCAGAGGACGGGGAGATCCTGTGCCGCGGCAACAATGTTATGGAAGGCTATTATAAGAATCCCGGGGCCACTGCCCGGGAAATCACTCCCGACGGGTGGTTCCGTACCGGCGATATCGGCACCTGGGTCGAGGGCCGCTTCCTGAAGATCACCGACCGGAAAAAAGAGATATTCAAAACCTCGGGAGGCAAATATGTAGCCCCGCAGGCGATCGAGAACAAAATGCGGGAGAGCCCTTATATTGAGCAAATGATGGTGGTAGGCCCGGGAAGGAAATTCGTTACTGCCGTGATCGTGCCCAATTTTGCCCAGGTCCGGAAAAAACTGCAGGGCGAGGGGCTGTCCCTGCCGGCAGACAATAAAGCGCTGGTCAAGGAGGAAGCCGTGATACGGCTGATACAACAGCAGGTAGATCGCTATAATCCCGAGTTCGGGCATGTGGAACAGATCAAAAAGTTCGTTTTGCTGCCGGAAGACTGGACCGTAGACAACGGCACCCTTACGCCTAAATTATCGATACGGCGAAAGGTGATCGAAGAACAGTATAAGGAGGAGATAGAGGCTATGTATGCAGCGCATCACGAGGCATAAAACAAGAGAAGCCGGCCCTGTAAGCCGGCTTCTTTATCTGCAGGATAGCCCTTATTGCTGTGCCCCTGCCTGGCGGGCTGCGCTGGCATACTTCTGTGCATTGGCCATATCGCCCTGCTGCTGGTAAATATAGGCGATCATCATATACCCCTGCGAGGTGTACCTGGGATCGATAGCCAGCGCCTTGTTGATATTTTCAATAGCAAGATTATAGTTCTTCTGCGCAGCCTGGGCCTGGCCGAGTCCCAGCCATCCTTCGGCCATCTGGGGATAGTCAACGGTCATTTTGCCAAATACCTGAAGCGCTTTGCCCGTGTTCCCGATCTGCAGGTAGATCATCCCGGCCACGTTGGCGGTGGATATATCGAGCGAGGATATGGCGTAAGCTTTGCCTATTGCATCTTCGGCCAGCTGCCTGTTTCCCTGCTGCAATCCGGCTATCGCCAGGTTGCGCCATATCTCGGCATCTTTGGGATATTTGGTCCCCGCTTTCTGAAGATAATCCAATGCCAGGGAGTCATTTCCCTGTTTCATGAGCTGGATGCCCTTATAGGCATTCCGCTCCGGATCATTCTGGAGCACCGTGCTCAGGGGAACGCCGTCGGCCGTGATCGTGTGCAGGGGCGCATCGCCGGGAAAATAGCCGCTCTGCAGCTGCTCCTTATCCAGGAAGCGGCTGGAAAACACACCGTAATCCCAGTCGCCTTCTGCCTTCTGGTAATAGCGTACATAGACAAACTTAAGCGGCTTGCCGGAGCGCGTGACATACTGCTCCATCATTCCCGGGGCGTTGGAAGCAATCAGTATGGAATCCTTTCCAGGCTGGGGCCTGGCATCTTTCAGCCTGTGCTCCATGAGCCAGTCGAAGCCTTCTTTCAGGGAGTTGAAATAGTAATCTGTTTCATAATTGCCATAAGCCTGCTTTATTCCTCCCGCCAGTTCGTTAAAGTATACATATTCATTCGGATGGTTGGCCAGCATGAACCTGGCCGGCAGCGCCACCAGCACCAGTGTAGCCGCCGCCACCGCATACTGCAGCGCTTTCTTCCCTGCAAAAAGCTGCAGTATGCTATCGTAGAACAAAGCTGCCAGTACCACCATTGCAGGCAGTACAAACATAATATGCCGCATGCCGTCGTATACGACCGACTTTTTGTAAATGATGTAAAGAACGGGAAATACGGTGGCAAATAACAGCAGCAGGTAATAGCTGTGCCCTGCCTTCCGGGTCCAGCGGTACATCATGGCCAGTGCACCGGCAAAACCCAGCAGGGCAAAAACGGGCATGCCCATACCGATCCACTTCGGCAGATACCCTGCAGGTATCTCCGTGGTCCTTATTTTATTGCCATCAAACAGGGTAGTTATATTGAGCGGATAGGCGCTCATTACTTTAAGGGCATCGAAAGGGTGGCTGACTATATCCTCCAAGACATAAGGCCACCACAGGCAAGCGCCGAGCCAGCCAATAACCAGGGCCATCAGCAGGTGCTTGCCTGTTTTCACGAGCAACCCTTTCGCCAGGCCCCTGATGCGCCACATCTCCACCAGGTAGAACATACCAAGGTAGGCAATAACAAGGATACCCCCGATACGTACGCTGATGGCCAGGGCAATGGCCAGTCCCAGCCAGACGGTGGTCTTCCAGGACGGGGCTTCCAGCTTTTTGAGCCATTTGACAGTACACAGCAAGGCAGCCATATAGCCGGTGGCAAAGGGAATATCTTTGGGGTTATTGAACATTTCGCCAAAATACCTCGGGGTGAATACAAGGAACAGCACGGTAATAATGGCCGCTCTCCAGCCGGACAGCTCCCTGGCAAGCAGGCCGGCAAATACGATGCCCGCAAAGCCAAAGACCATATTCCAGTAATGCCGCAGCAGAAAGGGATCTTTGGGATGGAATATATCAATGAGCATGGCAGCAAAGCCGTCAAAGAAGCCGCCGTAGTACTGCAATCCCTTTTCTCCTATATACGGATCATTAAGCACCCCTTTATCGCCGCCAAAGGTTTTAATATAACGCCAGACAAAATCGCCATATTTCCACTGGGTGATCTCATCGCCGGAAATGCCATATTGCGGCACGAGGAACAGCATGATCAGGAACAGGCAGGAAGTGATGATGATAAATGCGGATCGCAGATGCCGGTCGGTATTCATTCCTTTCAGGTTTAAGTTTTTGGAAGTGGTAAAAGTAATAATTTTTAAATCATATTATCCAGACAGCGCTGCTGCCGTATATAAAATTAATGAGGGGCACCCGGCGCGCCCCTGTCGTGCTAGCTCAGGAAAGGTTGCCGATATAGAGCCATAGTCGCCGCAATCTTGTGGCACTTGCATCGGAAGGGCCGAAAAGGCTAGAACTGGAATATTCGTTGCGAAAGAGATGGATATGCAGGCCCAGGGAGTAATACCGCTGGCAGGAAGTTGCGATAATGACCTGCTTGCGGGTCATTTTTTTCATTTCTGCAATGGCTTTAGGCAGGTTCTTAAGGTGTTCGATTACATGGCTATAAGTCTCCTTATGTCCACCAGTGTTTCTGCTTGGGACTAATGGCTTTAAAAACGGCCTCCAGTGAACCATATTTTAAAGAACAGATACAGAACCAACGGCTGTCTCGGATCACCGGTGGAGTACATTCCTCCATCAGAAAGCGCATCTTATTGGTAGTGCTTCTTTTCATTGCTATTGGTTATCTTCAGAAATGTATTGCCCTTTCCTGTGTTGCCGGAATTTTCTCATTATTTTGACCAGGACCAGAATATCACGTAATGCCTTTTTAACCGTTTTCCAAGACGATCCTTTACTTTCTCCGTACGTCCGAGGCAGATACCGTGACTCGGATTCTATTTTTTTTACACCCAGGTATAATAATTTGGCACAGATTTCGCTTCCGAGGAGCGAACTGGTCAGTTGTAGGTCCAAGCGCTTCAAATCTTCATTCTTGTATATCTGGGCCCAGTTCACATCTTTCAACGTAATTCCCAGCAGCTTTTCATTCAGCTTTTTATTAAAAAAAGAAAGCGCATTCCTGTATCCGTTGTACACTGTATTTTCCTTCCGGTAAAAAGAAATAAAGTGATGGGGAGGAATGGTGGCAAAAGGAATGATTTCATGAATATCAAATTGCCCGTCGCCGGCTGTGGCTAACACATTATCATACTTCGCATGCAGGTATATCCGGCGCAGACCGGCCCCGATTCCTTTATTCTGCTCAAAGATCACCGGTGTAATTTCAGGGTACTCCCGGCCAAGTTCCTTAATAATTTCAGTACTGCCATCGGTACTGCCGTCGTCAATCACGAGCAGCTCAAAATCTGAAGCAATTTCCTTCAGCACCTTCAGTGTCTTTCCCACTTCGGCCCTGATGGTCCCCGCTTCGTTAAAGCATAATATGCCTATGGTCCAGCTTTGCTTATGCATGGCTCTGATAAGCGTTAATAGCTGCGATCACTCGGGTTACGTCTGCATTATCCAGCTCTGCATAGATAGGGAGCGACACACAGTGTTGGGCAAGGTATTCGCTATTGGGGAAATCGCCTTCGCGATAACCAAGATGAGCATAGGCCTTCTGCAGGTGGCATGGCACGGGATAATGCAGGCCGGGATATATCTCCCGGCTATTCATATATTGCATAAAATGCTCCCGGTCCGGGACGGTTACCACGAAGAGGTGATAGGAAGAGTCGGCCCAGTCGGGCATTGTCTGGAAAGTGACCGCATCATTGCTGATCTCTTTTTTGTACCGCGCGGCAATCTCCTTGCGCCGGGCATTCCATTGGTCGATGTATTTCAGCTTCACTTCCAGCACAGCGCCTTCCAGCCCGCCCATACGCCAGTTGTACCCGATCTCATCGTGATAATAACGCACAGTGCTTCCGTGGTTGCGCAGGCTGCACATCTTTTTATAGTAGGCCTCGTTGTGAGTGATCACGCCGCCCCCCTCGCCGAAAGTGCCGAGGTTTTTGCCGGGGTAAAAGCTGAAGCAGCCCATTGCTCCGAAGTTTCCTACATGCTTTCCTTTATAATAAGCGCCATGAGCCTGCGCACAGTCTTCGACCAGATAAAGATTATGACGATCGGCGATGGCCTTCACCGCGTCGATATCGAACGTTTGCCCGTACAGATGGACGCCGGCTATAGCCTTCGTGCGTGGGGTAATACGCGCTTCGATCAGCGCAGGATCAATCTCCCAGGTATCGGCGGTGCAATCCACAAATACAGGCGTAGCGCCTGCATGCGATACCCCCCAGGCCGTAGCGATAAAGGTATTGGCAGGCACGATGACCTCGTCGCCGGCACCGATACCTAATGTCTGGAAGGCAAGCTGCAGGGCTATTGTACCATTACTTACACCTACCGCGTAAGCGGCCCCGGTCCATTGCGCGAATTTCTCCTCAAAAGAAGCGACAAACGGTCCACCGGAAAAGGCGGTCTGATCCATGACCTTTTCCATAGCAGCCCAGGCTTCGTCTTTTATTTGAAGGTATTGTTGCTTAATGTCCAGAAAATTAATACGATTCATGAGCAATTTAACTATTAAAAATTCCCTAAAGAGGTGAAATTTGATCCCGCCGCCTTTGAAGGTTTTACCTTTGAAAATCTGTCAAAAATAAAAGAAAATATGTTGTCGAAAACAGGAATGTGAAAGAATACAAATCGGAAGGGTTTTAGCAGCAAATAAATACAGCCCGTCTTTTAAGACGGGCTGTATTTATTTGCTGCACATATTTATTGCCATAATAGCACCTCTCTCCCTTTATTCTGAATACTTTCCTGTGCCGCTTCAAGTAGGGCAACCACATCTTTTCCTAACTGCCAGTCGGATACCGGCTTGATTCCTTGGGTTATAGCCTGGATAAAATCAGCGGCCATGCCAAAAAGCGCCTCTTTCTGCACAAGTTTGGGAGTATAGATATCCCCTGTTCTGTAATCAATAAGCAGTTTACGCTTTTCTTCATCATTGGAAACATGGTAACCTGTATCATATACCTTTACCTTTTCGGAGGGTTCTACATCATCAAAAAGGATCATTTTTTTAGTGCCTCCGATCAATATCGTACGCAATTTGACAGGCGAAGTCCAGGAGCAACTGAAATGAGCGATCTTTTTTGATGGATAATTGACCGTCAGATAAGCAATATTTTCAATACCATTAGGCGTGTGGGAAACGCCTGTAGCACATACACTTACGGGTCGCTCCTGCACAAGATGAAACAAGATAGAAATATCGTGGGGAGCAAGATCCCATAATACGTTTACATCCTGCTGAAATAAACCCAGATTAATGCGCGTAGAGTCGAAGTATTCAATGCTCCCGATTTCGCCCTGATCTAAAAGCTCCTTTATTTTTTGCACCGCACCGGTATAGAGGAAGGTGTGGTCTACCATCAGAACCACCCCTCTTTCTTCGCTAAGTTTTCCAAGTTCCTCCGCCTCCGCTACCGATTGGGTCATAGGTTTTTCAATCAATACATGTTTATTTGCATGTAATGCCTTTAATGCCAGCGGATAGTGCTGATGTACCGGTGTGGCGATCACTACAGCGTCGGTTTCAGGATCTGAAAAAATATCCTCGACATTATCGGTCACTTTTACCTGGGGATATTGTCGTGGGATCATTTCCAAACGCTGAGGTCTCAGATCGGAAACCCACTTTACCTGGCATCCCTCTATCGCATTAAAATTACGCACCAGGTTCGGCCCCCAGTAGCCATAGCCTATAATAGCAATATTTATCATATCTGAATTGGAAATTTTACTAATAAGGTTCGCAAATATAGTTATCTGCCTGTTGATTTTCAATTAAGCATGCAACCTGCCCCTTAAATCGCCATAATATAAGGCTTCTGGCAAAGAATGCAGGAAACCCGTAAAATAATTAATTTTGTTGCTTTATTTATATAAAAGGACAAAACCAGGAAATGGATAAACAAAAAATATTAGAGATAGTGATTCAACAGGTTAAAGAGCTTAATGAAACGCTTCCGGAAAACCAGCAATTTACAGTAGATCAAAACACAGTTCTTTTTGGCAACGATTCCAAAATTGATTCTCTGTCCCTGGTTTCCGTTATTGTGGATCTGGAAGGGATTTTTTCCTCAGAATATGATTTCGACATTTCACTGACAGACGACCGGGCCATGACCCGGGAAGTAAGTCCGTTCGATAATGTAACCAGCCTAGTAGATTACATCCATGAAGTAATTAGCGAATTCTCCACTAATTAAATATTATGTACAAGAATAAAACTGTCCTGGTAACAGGTGCCAGCCGTGGCGTAGGGTTAATGATTGTCAGGCATTTTCTCGAGTATGGCGCTGTAGTACTAGGATTGAGCCGGGGTCAAAGCGACACTCTGCATGAAAGATATCATCATTTTTCTGTAGACATCGGTAATCCAGAAGCAGTTGTTAATTGCTTCCGTAAGGGAATAGGGAAGCAATTCAGCTCAATTGATATAGTAGTGAACAATGCTGCGGTACTGACCTCTCAATATGCCATGATCATGCCTATAAAAAATGCAGTAGATATGGTAAATGTAAATTTGCTGGGTGCCTTTTTTGTATCGAGAGAGGCTGCAAAACTCATGAGAAAAGTGACAAGGGGCAGCATTATCAACATAGGCTCCATGGCAGCGTGTCTGGAACCTATGGGCGATTCTATCTATGCAGCCACCAAAGCAGCTATTGTAACCCTTGCAAATGTAATGGCAAAAGAATTTTCCGGCATGAATGTGACCTGCAATACAATCGGCATTACAGCGATAGAAACAGATATGCTGCAGTCGCATACTCCGGCGGCACAAGAAAAGATTAAAGATATCATTGCCAGTATGCCCATACCACGTATGGCTAAACCAGATGATATCCTTAACGTCATCGATTTCTTTGCTTCTGAAAGGAGCTCCTATATAACGGCTCAAACAATTTATTTGGGTGGCATCAACTAACTACAGTGTTGTGCAGATCAAGAACGGGATATTTCCTTCCAATACCTATATTTTTACCGATATAGATACGGGTAAGAGTCTTATTATAGATCCGGGTCTTGACAGAGAGGCATTGGTGCATGCAGAAAAAGAACTGGGTCTTAAGCCAGTAGCGGTATTGGCTACACATGGCCATTTTGACCATATTGGCCATGCAGCTTACTTTCAAGAAAAATACAAGATCCCTTTTTATTTACACGAAAAGGACCTGAAACTATCCCAATCTGCCAACTTCTATCTCAAGGTTGCACGGCTGGGCTTCAATATCGATACGCCTGTTCCTGACCATCTTTTTCGTGGCGATAAATATCAATTCTCGCTGGCAGGATTTGAATGCACAATATATAATTTCCCAGGACATACACCCGGCAGTTGTGTGATTCAGCATAAGGAAAACCTGTTTACGGGAGACATCTTTTACAAAAACGGATTAGGCTTCAATCACTTCCCGGGAGAAAATCCCCAGCAGCTTAAAGAGTCTATTAGAACAATATTCCATGCGTTTACGGAACAAACGAATATCTATCCGGGACATGGCTCAGCGGCCACATTAGGTACGATAAAGTCGGAAAATAAAGAACTGATTAATTTCATTTATTCAAACGAAGAATTATAATGAAAAAATACGGAGCAGGAATTCTCGGTACCAGCCATTACCTACCGCAACGCATACAGACCAATGAAGAGCTTTGTGAAGTAATGACCGATATTACGCCGGAATGGATCTTATCGAAAACAGGGATTCAGCGCCGGTATATAGCAGCACAGAACGAATCTGCTTCATCCATGGCCACTGCAGCAGCAAAAAAGCTACTGACAAAGCTCGCTATCGCTCCCGAACTGATAGATATGATCATTGTTGCCACCTTTTCACCGGATTATATGTTCCCACCTGTGTCAGCCAAAATCCAGCAAAACCTGGGAGCCGTAAGGGCGCAGATCGTGGACATAAATACCAATTGTACTGGGTTTGTAACCGCTCTGACAATGGCAAGCGACAGAATGCTTGTTGATGAAACGGTAAAATATGCGTTAGTAATTGGTGTAGAACTTCATACCCGCTTTATGAATCCCACAGACAAGGAAACCGCCATTTTTTTCAGCGATGGTGCCGGGGCTGCATTGCTGGGACATACTAGCAAAGGAAAGGGTATTCTCAACTCCAGCTTTTTAACGGACAGTTCCACCTATGAGGCCGTAAGATTTAGGGGTGGTGGTTCCAGCTTTCCGCTCATAAACCGTACTTTTTCACCAGAGATTGATTATGTTGAAATGAATGGGCTGGCTACATGGAAGCAAGCGATCACCAATATGCCGAAAGTCATAAAAAATGTACTAGCCAAGGCCTCGCTTAGTATTGAGGATATTGACTTCTGTATTTTTCACCAGGCTAACCTTAACTTGATCCAGTACATTATGCAAAAGATGAAGCTCCCGATCGATAAAACCTACACTAATGTGGAAGAGATCGGCAATACCGGATCGGCCAGCGTAGGCATTGCCCTTAGCGAAGCCATGGAAAAAGGCCTGGTAAAAGAAGGGCAAACCCTTTTATTGGCAGGTGTAGGTGCCGGCTTTAATTTTGGAGCCAGTATATGGAAACTTTAACTGCACAATCAACAATGCTATGAAGCGATACGACCAAATACAAATAGGAGACAGGGAGCAAATTAACCATACTATTACACAGGAAGACATGGATAAGTTTGTGCAGCTTACCGGTGATGATAACAAACTACATGTAGACGAAGCATTTGCCAGCAAAACCATGTTCAAAAAGCCCGTAGTGCATGGCATGCTGGGCGCATCCTTCATCAGTACAATCATTGGCACAAAGCTCCCTGGCGATGGGGCGCTTTGGTTTTCGCAGACACTTGAATTCCTGCTTCCAGTACGCCTCGGCGATCAGCTGACCGTGATAGCGGAAGTAATCAAAAAGAATGACAAAGAACAGATCATTGAGCTCAAAACAGAGATCTACAATCAAAACAGGCAGGTTGTAACCAAAGGTATAGCCAAAGTAAAAGTAATTGCTCAGGATGCTGCTACGGAGGACGCTCAATCCGATACAGCAAAAAAGCCGCGTACGGCGCTGGTTACAGGAGGCACGGGAGGTATTGGTAGCGCTACGTGTCTACAGCTGGCAGCAGATGGCTTTAACGTCGTTATCCATTACCGGAACAACCGGGAATCGGCAGAGGCGCTGCAGACTACTATCGTGCAAAAGGGCGGTAAAGCGATCATTGTATCGGCCGATTTACGTGATGAAACAGCAATTAACAGCATGATCGAAAAAGCGCAAAGAGCTTTTGGACACATCGACATTTTGGTACATTGTGCAGCTCCGCCTATCCCTGCCATAAAATTCCAGGACCTTACTTGGTCCGATTACCAGGCTCAGCTCGATCTTAATATAAAGTCAGTCTTTTCTTTGGTCAAGGCAGTGATTCCACTGATGATAAAGCAACAATATGGTAAGATCATAAACATTGGCAGCCTCACGGTAGATAAGCCTAATAGTGATTGGTCACCGTATATTACGGCCAAGGCTGCGCTCATTGGTTTTACACGATCCTTGGCTGTGGAGCTTGCCCCTAAAGGGGTACGTATTAATATGGTGTCGCCTGGCATGGTGCATACCGAGCTTACAGCGGATATTCCGGAGAAAATAAAACTTTTAACCGCTGCCCAAACTCCTCTCAGAAGATTAGCGACTACCAAAGATGTGGCACAAACTATCAGCTACCTGGCTTCAGAGCGATCCGATTTCCTTACTGGTGAAAACATAAGGCTGAACGGCGGACAAATAATGATCTAACAGCATTGAAATGGAAAACTTGAAGTACACGGAAATACTCCGGCTTAACGCTAAACTGGCTTTACAATCTAAAGGAAAAGTTTACCGAATTGGTATACTGGCTAATGTAACTGTTAATCCTATTAAAGAAATCCTGGAATACAACTGCCGGGCCCATGAAATAGAGCCTTTGCTGGAAATAGGAAATTTTGACAATATTGTACAGGATAGTGCTGCCGGCGGCGATAAAGATCTGGTCATTGTTATTTATGACCTGTTTGCTCTTATCGATAAGCAACAGTACTTCGGACCGCGTACGTTCGACTCTTTATTAGAGCAGATTTGCCTGGAAATCGATACCATTTTCAATAATCTGCGACAGCAGGCAGCAGTGGTATTCAACCTATTTTCTGCCGCAGGCTTTGCCCCTGGTTATGGCACTTACACCCTCGCTGAGCAACTGGCCGACCGGCTGAATCAGTACCTTAAGGACAAATGCCCTAGCAATACAATACTGCTCGATATAGACAAAATAATTAGCAGGCTGGGTGTAAAACAGGCGCTGGATATGCGGTTTTATTATTCCTCCAAGGCACCGTATTCCATCTCTTTTTTAAAAGAATATGTGTTGGCACTGCAACCTCAGTTGTTGAAGCAGAACGGCAAATTGAAAAAAGCGCTCATCTTTGACTGTGACAACACACTATGGAAAGGAATTATAGGAGAAGATGGAATTGATGGTATCGAGTATGCAAAGAGCACCGTACCCGGAAGGTATTTTGCAGAGGTACAGCAACTGGCTGCCCGTCTGAGCGAGCAAGGTGTACTGATTGGTTTATGCAGCAAAAACAACCCAGAAGAAGTAAAGGAAGTATTACAGAAAAACGACGCCTTGCTACGGCCCGAACATATAGTAATCCAGAAGGTAAACTGGCAAGATAAGGCCAATAATCTGGCCGCCATTGCTGCCGAACTGAATATAGGCACAGATAGCCTTGTATTCGTCGACGATGCTCCCTTTGAGATTAACCTGATAAAAGAGAAACTTCCCGAGGTGCTAACATTCCAGGTACCGGAAGTATTGATGGAATACTCTTATCAGCTGGAAGCCCTGGTAAACCGCTACTTCAACACCCACCCAAACAAAGAAGACGCAGCAAAAACCAGAATGTACAAAGAGCAATCGGAAAGGGAAGCATCAAAAAATGCCTTTGCTTCAATTGACGACTATCTGGCATCGCTGGAAATCAAGTTATCCATTAGTCTCGACAATATTGATCAGATCGCCCGTGTAGCACAGCTCACTCAAAAAACAAACCAATTTAACCTCACGACAATCCGCTATACCGAAAATGAGATTGCTCAACTGATGCAATCGGCTGACAGCTTTGTTTATGCACTGTCAGTCAATGACAAATTCGGAGACAGCGGCCTGACCGGCGTGTGCATTGTACGGGGCGATAGCAAGAATACCAGTACAGCCAGAATCGATACTTTGCTGATGAGCTGTCGCATAATAGGCCGTAATATAGAACACGTATTCTTTAACTATATTGTGAACCATTTGAAAAAAGAAGGATATAAGACGCTTGAAGCGACATACGTTCCCACCCGAAAGAATATGCAGGTAGCGGATTTCTATAAAATGAAAGGCATGCAAAGAAAGGATATGCATAGCGATAATAACGTCGAGTACACCATGGATTTGGCAGATTTTACACCTTCAAAATACAATTATATTACAATCCAATCTTAATAGAAAATGCCGACTATAGCCGAAAGAATTAAACAAACCATGAGTGTTGTTTTTGAAGTACCTGTAGAAATCATCAACGAGAACAGCTCTGCAGACAACATTGACAACTGGGATTCCCTGCGCCACCTCAATCTGATACTGGGCCTGGAAGAAGAGTTTAATGTAAGCATACCAGACGAGGAGGTAGGCAACCTTGTAAATTACAAACTTATTGAACTTATTATCCATGAGCTCGTCCAATAGCGGCACCCGCTTTATTGATGCCCTTAAGCCTTATAACGACGCTCCGGCGCTTATATGGAATGATACTACATTTACCTATGCCAATCTCCTGGAAAAGATCGCGCAGCAGCGTCAGCGGCTTTTCTCTATTCCGGAGGGCAGCATAGTCGTTCTTGAAAGCGACTTTTCACCACAAACAATTGCCCTGCTGTTGGTATTAATTGAGCGTAATACGATAGTAGTTCCTTTGGACAAAGCCCACCACCTCAAAAACCAAGAGAAGGTGAACATTGCTCAGCCAGACTATAAAATATGGGTTGGCGACGAGTCTGATATCTCCATAACCTCCTGCAGACAGGAAGCGCAACACGTACTGTACAATGAGATCAGACAACGGCGGTGCCCGGGACTTGTTTTGTTCACGTCCGGGTCCTCTGGACAGCCTAAAGGAGCCTTACATGATTTTTCCCGGCTGCTCGCAAAGTTTGAAGTAAAGCGTAAAGCCTTACGTACAGTTAACTTCTTACTCTTCGATCATTGGGGAGGACTCAATACAATGTTTCATATTTTGTCCAGTGGCGGCACTGTTGTCATTTTAGAAAACCGCCTGCCGGACCATGTATGCAGCTTGATAGAAAAATACAAAGTTGAGCTCCTCCCTGCATCACCCACATTTCTAAATATGCTTGTAATGAGCAGGGCATATGAACGACATAATCTTCAAAGTTTAAAGGTAATCAGCTATGGCGCTGAACCCATGCCAGAAAACCTGCTGGCCCATTTGAATCGCCTCTTCCCTAATGTAAAGCTACAGCAGACCTATGGGCTGATTGAATTGGGGGTAATGCGATCACAATCAGAGGACAACGGCTCTCTTTGGGTAAAAATAGGAGGAGAAGGCTACCAGACCCGAGTGGTGGATAACATGCTCCAGATCAAATCTGATTCGGCAATGATCGGCTATTTAAATGCTGAAAGCCCTTTTACGGAGGACGGATGGTTTATGACGGGAGATGCCGTGGAAGTAAAAGGGGAATATTTTAAGATATTAGGACGAAAGTCAGAACTGATCAATGTGGGCGGTGAAAAAGTCTTCCCGCAGGAGGTAGAAAATATAATTCTGGAAGATCCCAATGTCGGGGATGTACTTGTTTATGCAGAAGATAATAGGCTAACGGGTAAAATCGTTTGTGCAAAGGTTAACTATAAAACAGACGAACCCAGAGCCGAAATCATAAAAAGGATTAAAACTCACTGCAGATCACGGCTGCAAAGCTTCAAAGTACCGGTAAAGATTGAGTTGGTTAATAAAACTTTTGAGTCAGAAAGGTTTAAAAAAAGCAGAATCAATGGAAAATAAATTTCAAAACATACTTACAGGGCAATACATTATTCTTCGTAAAGCTGAAGAGTCTGATGCAGAGGTTATGTATCAATGGCGATCAGGCTATTCTGGGCGATACATGCGGGTGGCCCCCGACTATTCGGTAGAAGGTCAACGCAAGTGGATCCGAAGCCGTGGCGATAACGAGATCAACTATGTAATTGTTGATAAAATGACAACTGAAAGAGTTGGAGCCATCAGCATTCTTGATGTAAATGATGCTGACAAGATAATAAGCGTCGGGCGCTTGATCTTGGACGACAAATATCTGACGCAATCAAAGCCATACGGGCTGGAAGCCCTTTTGCTTACCTATGACTACGTATTTAATGTTATGGACTTTCGTAAATTAACAGGAGAGATACTGGAAGTCAATAACGCTATGGTAAAGCTGCAGAAATTTCTAGGGATGAAACAAGAAGGCTTGCTGGAAAAACATGTACTGATCAATGGTCAATATGAAAACATATGTATCATGTCCATCTTCAAAGAACAATTTAATAAGGTGTATAAAAAGAAAGTGGAATTCCTGCTAAAAAGTTTCAAATAAGAACCATGGAGTATCCGGTGATACAGCGCCCCCAAAGTTAAACACTTCTTGGGGGCTTTTATATTTTCAGTCAATCGTGGATAAATACAAAAATAATGTATTTTTAAAAGCAAAATGCCGAAAGGATCGGCCATAGTAAATTTCATCTCCTATGAACAATAAGCCCGTATCCATTATCTTAGTCGATGATGAACCGGAAGCCTGTGAAAACCTTGAAAATATTATTAACCAGTTTATTACTAATGAAATTAATATCTTGGGTTATGCCTTCAATACTATAGAAGCAGGGGAAAAGATAAAAGCGCTTAATCCAGATGCCATCTTTCTGGATATTGAAATGCTTAATGAAAATGCTTTCCAATTTTTGGAAAAGCTGGGAGAGATCCCATTCGAAATCGTTTTTGTAACAGCTTATGATGAGTATGCAATACGGGCATTTAAACTGAATGCAGTTGATTATATTCTTAAACCTATCAACATCCATGATCTGAAAGTCGCAATTGAGCGATTGCAGGAACGTATTCGTTACAAAAATATCCTGAAACAAAACAATAGATTCTACAGTGCCCTATCTGAACAGATTAATAAGCAGAAACAGCAGGACCAGATCATCATTAAGGACAGTAACCAGCTGGAAGCAGTCGCATTCCGGAATATTATCTATGTAAAAGCAATGGGGAGCTACTCCAAGATATTTTACCGGCAGCAGGCCGAAGAAAAAAACGTTCTGATGTCGCGACCGATTGCCGAGTATGAAGAATTATTTCCACCGGATATTTTTTTTAGAAGCCATCGTTCATTTCTCATCAATTGCCAATACATCCGCTATTTTTCCAGGGAGGACATGACAGTGACCATGAGTAATGGAGAAGTACTCCCGGTGGGAAGACGACGCTTTACGGATCTTCTTGCTTTTATTAAAAGCCATCCGGTATGATTAGGCTTCTTTGCTTACTGGCCGTATTATTCATCGCCCAACTCCCGGCTGTCGGTCAGGGCCTTACTCTAAAGCGCTTTACTGAAGATGACGGGCTCCCGTCTAATATCATATACTCTATTATGAGGGACAGTAAAGAATATCTGTGGTTTACCTCCGATAAAGGAATTTGCCGTTATGATGGCGCCAATTTTAAGACCTTTACTACCGCCAACGGCATGCCCAATAATGAAGTGTTCAACATCCGGGAAGATTATGAAGGACGCTTCTGGGTCTGCTCTTTTAGCAGTGGTTTGTGCTTCTATAAGGACGATAAGTTTTATACTGCAGCCAATACTCCCTGGTTAAGAATACCCTTCTTGGGCAACACCGTCCGGTCTTATCTTGAAAAAGACAGCACAATTACAATAATGTTTGACTTGGAGGGGTTTGTAAATATCAAGAATGATCACATCAGCGTTTACAGATATCCCACAAGCACCGTTCTGCCTCCTGCATTCAAAGTCCCCCACCATGCAATAAAAATCAGCCCTAACCGCTATAAAGTTATATATGGCTTTGGCAGCATTGATATTGATACAAGTTACAGAATTTTAGCTATGGAACAATTTAGTCAATTCCTGTACCATTGCGTCGGTTATAGTTTTAAAGACCCAGTGAACTATTTACTTTCTGCTCATAATGTGTATTCCCTGGATCACAAATTATTGGCTGCTATTTCGAAACATACCATGAGTTTCAATTCGGCCGTAGTCGCAAGATTTATCCGTAATGACCTATTCATCGGACAATTGAATGGCCTGTTGATAAACGATTCTGCTATAGCCGACATGAAGCAGCATGTAACATTTATAGAGCAGGATAAAAGCGAAAACATATGGTTGGGAACAAAAGGAGCCGGCGCTTTTTGCATTAGCAAGCACTACAAGGAGATATGCGAGTTTAAAAAAGCGTATACCGGACAGATCATACGGGCAAAAACAAAGGAAGGTAAGCTTTTGTTTTGCACCAATGCGGGGACCCTCTCCGAATTACGCGGCAATAAGATCGAAACAATCAACAAGGAACCGGTATATGCATCGGGCAAATCACTTCTCACCTACTCTAATATTCTTATTACCGACAAACTGGACTTCTTTCTTTTTGACCGCGATAAGAGCTTTGTGATTCCGTATAATAAAGGCAAAAGACGAAAGATTCCGTTTATAATGACTGACGGCGGTGGCGGTATAAAAGAAGTGGTTCAATGTTTCGATGATATTTATGTCTTCTGGATATTTGATCTGAAAAGATTTTCTTACCAGGATTTTCTTTCAGGTAAAAAATTGGAATCTCCCGGGGACAGCTTAAAAAACATAAGCCGGATACTTTCCAGAGCTATCCACAAAGCTGACACCTCTATTTGGTTCAGCAGAAAAGACAGCTTATTTGTTTTCCATGATAACCGCATTGTCGAAAAGCAGAATTTCAGAGGTATTACATTTAAATACTTCGACTTCTACGGACAATACCTGGTGGGGCTCACGGAAAAAAATGTACTGCTTATAACTGCCAATTATAAAGGGAAACGGGTAACAGAAAGTATACACCTTGACGGTTATATCTGGAATACGCTTTACCGTATCGACGAAAACCGCCTGATAATAGCAACCAACAATTATTACCAATTACTTACCTTTCTGCCTCCTAAGGCTGCAAACAAGCCCAGATACACTATTCGAACGCTGGAGAATTCCTTTATTCCCGCAAAGGCGGAATATATAGCGGCCGACTCGTCCAATTGTTTCTTCTTTAAAGATGGGAATATTACCCGTGTCGCTACTTCAGTTCTCTTTGCGGAAACGCCCAGCCCTACACCTATTTTCTCTTTGTTAAGCACCAATAAAAATGTTTATACCATAAAGCCGGAGATAGTTATTCCTTATAATGAATCCCGCAGCATGAACATCAGTTTTGACATAATCAGCTTTGCAAGTAAAGATGTAGTCACATACTATTCTATATCCAAGGACGGCAATGATATATGGCAGGAGATCAAGGGCAGGGAAATAAACCTCAACACATCCGGATACGGCACTTATAACATTAAAATAAAAGCAAGGACGCTTTCCAGCGCTTTTTCCCCGCCCGCCGAATTGCGGCTCGTGATCCTAAAGCCCTTCTGGGCCACCTGGTGGTTCATTGCGCTCTGTACGCTGGCCTTCCTCGCCCTGGTATGGGGCATTGTACAGTTCCTCGCATGGCGCAAGATCCGTAAAAAACAAAAAGAGCATGAAGCCGACATGAAGTACCAGCAGTCCGAGTACAAAGCCCTCAATGCGCTCATGAACCCGCATTTCATCTTCAACAGCCTGAACAATATACAGGGGCTCATCAATAAGGACGAGAAAAGAACCGCCAACGAGTACCTCGTTATCTTCTCGGACCTGGTACGCCAGAACATGCACAACGTGTCTAAAGGGTTCATCCCCCTGCAACGGGAGCTGGAGCTGGTCAGGAATTACCTGGAACTGGAAAAGCTGCGGTTCAAAGACTTCGTCAATTACGAAATTGCAGTAGACGACGAGGTAGATACCGAAGACATCCTGATCCCTCCCCTGATGATACAGCCGCTGGTGGAGAACGCCGTCAAGCACGGCCTGCTCCCCAGGCAATCTCAAGGCAGCATGGTATGGATCAGGGTATATGAACTGGACAATACTTTATGGATCGAAATCGAAGACAATGGCGTAGGCCTCACCTATGCCAGCCGGAACAGCAGCAGGCTGCACGAATCCTTTACCCTTTCCAACCTGAAAAAACGAACCGATCACCTCAAAAAGATACAAAAGCAGGAAATCGATATCAGCGTGACCGAAGTCGCCAACGGCAACCAGGTAAGCGGTACAAAGGCAGTTATCAGGATGAGCTTGTCCGCATAAGGATAACATTGCCGCTTGCTGCCCCGGACCGGTATATGCATCGCCTGCAGCAAAGGCGAAGATTTTCAGGCAAAAGTTTTAAAGTTTCCACAGGAAAATTATCTTTGTTTGATCAAAAACAGCAGGATGAAAAAATTTCTATATATAATGACCCTGTTGGGTATTAGCGGCATCGCCGGCGCCCAGGATATAAAAGTAGGCCCGGAAATAGGCGCCAACTATGTGACCATGTCGCAGAAGCTCAACGGGGAATCCCGCGAAACCAACTACCAGCTGGGCTTTAGGATTGGCGGAGTTGCAGACTTCCAGTTCAACGAGTATTTCTCCCTGCAGCCGGGATTGTTCCTCTCCGTCAATAACGGAACCGAAAGCTATTACGAGCGGTTCTACAAAAGCGGCTCCGGTATGCCCGCAAGCGATAAAGATCGCCGGAATTATGGCATCACCTACCTGCAGCTGCCCGTTTATGCTCTGTATAAAACCGGCAAGGAATACGACGACCCGCATTTTTTCTTTGGCGTAGGCCCTTCGTTCAACTACGGGATAGGAGGTAATTTCAAGCAGGAATTTACCAGCACGCTTAACGGCATAGAACGGCCTGCCCGTACCGACGAATCCATCAGCTTTGGCAATAGCAGGACCAAAGACCAGTTGCGCCCCTTTGATATCAGCGCTAATGTCACCATCGGCTACGAGCTGCCTCTGGGACTTTATTTCAGGGCCTTCTACGGCCTCGGTCTTCTGAACGTGGCGCCCGACGGGAATAGCAATAACCGCTTCCGCAACTCGGGCGGCGGCATATCGGTAGGCTTCCTCTTCAGGACCAGCAGCGGCCCCCGCTGGCGGTAAATAAATAATTCTTTACTTTTGAAAGAGGGCACACAAGTGTCCTCTTTTTCATTCCAAACTTTCCGTAATGGCTTTCCGTACCGCTTACAAAAAAACCGTGGGACAGATCCTGTCCACCTTCGGCAAGAGGAAAAGGCTCAATACTTATAATCCCAAGCGGGAGATCGTTACTGCGGCAGGCATCCCTACAGTCTATTCCAGCTACAGCTATAACGCCGGCAGCGCACTGTCGCACAGCACCGAATCGCTCGAGGAGTGCGCCCTGAAGGTAGACAGCGACGCAATTACGTGGATTAATGTGGACGGCTTGCGGAAAAATGAAGTAGAGCAGCTCTGCGCAGCGTTCCACATACACCCGCTGCTGACAGAAGATATTCTCAGCAACGGGCAGCGGGCCAAGGCCGACGATATGGAAACCCATATGTTCTGCCTGATGCCCATGCTCTATTACAACAACGATACGGGTGTAGTGCAGGCCGAGCAGCTAAGCATGGTGCTGGCCCAAAACCTGCTGATCTCCTTCCAGCCCGACCCGCAGCAGGACCCTTTCAACCCCATAAGGGAAAAGATAAAGAACGAGGCCGCGCCGATCAGGAAAAGAACGGCGGACTACCTGGCCTACAGCCTTATGGATGCGGTGGTCGACGACTATTTTGCCGTGCTGGAAAAACTATCCGACCGGCTCGAGAAGCTTGAGGACGAGGTAGTGACCCGGCCCAACAGCTCCGTACTGCTCAAGGTAACCCTGCTGCGGCACGAGATCATGATCGTAAAACGGGCTATTACCCCCGTCAGGGAACTGGTAAGCTCCTTCTGGCATTCCGACAATCCCCTGATCCACCAGGCCAACCGAAAGTATTTCAAAGACGTTTACGATCATATCGCACTGGCCATCGAGTACACCGAGAATTACCGGGAAATGGCGATAAACCTGCAGGACCTATACATGAACCAGGTCAATACCCGCATGAACGAGGTAATGAAAATACTGACGGTGGTCACTACCCTGCTGGCGCCCGCCACCGTTATAGGCGGCATTTTCGGGATGAACTTTGATAAGATACCATACGCACATCATCCTTACGGCTTCGCCATAGCCGTAGGCTTCATGCTCTCCGTGTCCGTATTGATGTTGTTTTATTTCCGGAAAAAGGGCTGGTTCTGATCGTACCAGAGCCAGCCCTTCAGCCTTCCTTCAGCATTACCCGGCTGCAGAAGAGTTGTTGCTTTTTTTTGCAGCTGCAGCTTACAGCTCTTCCTTATCGAACTTGGTCAGCGATATATTCACGCCCGCAAAAACGGTACGGTATAATGCCGGCTCAACCGGGTACCGGCTTTGCCCGTCGGCCGAATAACGGTAACCGAAAATGTTCTTCCGGTTCAGCACATTGTCCATGCTCAGGTAGAATACGGCGAACCATTTCCCGAAGGAGCGCAGGTGGCTTACCTGCAGCGAAACATTGTGGTAGTCCGGAGTCCGGTCGCCCAGGAAACCGCTGCTGGCAGGATTATAATAAGGTTTTCCGCTGGCATAACTGTAAGTGCCGCTTACCATACTGTTCAGCTTCTCGATCCAGTATTTGCCCACCAGGCTCAGGTTATGATCAGAAATAAAGTCGGGAGTCGCTTCTACCGGGTAGTTGCGATAAAGCCGCCTGGTATTGATGAAGCTGTAGGATAACCAGTAGTCGAGATTCTTTACGGTCTTCTTATCTTTCCAGAACAGCTCGACGCCCTGCGCATAGCCATGTCCGCTGTTGTCTACGCTCCCATAAATAAAGCGGTAGTTGTTTGGATCGTACTGGCTTGCATATTCACGCACGAGCTGGTCATAGCTTTTATAATAGGCTTCTGCTCTCAGCGTACGGTCATCCCTGGTATAGGTAAAGTTGGCAATATAGTGCACCGACATCTGCTGGTCCGGCCGGTAGCCCTGCAGCAGGTACTGCTTATCGGGATTCTGGTAAAAAAGGCCGCTGGCAACCGATGCTACACTATACCTGGAAGTTCTTACGGAGGCGGAGAATCTTGGAGCAAAGGTGCCTGTATGCAGGAGTCCGCTGTGCTCGAAGCGCAGGCCGGGGCGCAGTGCCAGCCAATGCACCGGCGTATACTCAGCCTCCAGGTAACCTGCGGCCTGGTGCTCCTCGAAAGCACCCGCTATGGTATCGAACGTACGCTGCACGCTGAAGTACTGGAACTCGCCTCCTGCTATCACGCTCAGCTTGGTAACGGGGTACCAGGTCAGCTCGCTCCTTGCCTGCGCTCTTTTTTCACGGCTTACAGTAGGGAATATACCCCACCTGGTATCATCGTTATTGTAAGAATAGGATGTGGCCGTAAACCATTTGAACTTTTCGCCGAAGCTTTGCTTGAAGGTTGCCTGTGCATAGGCATTGCTGTTCTTCAGACCAAAGTCCAGGCTGTTCCCTGCGTCAAACGGATCGGGCAGCCGGATGCCGGAACGGTTCTGCGAATAGTTTCCCATTACTTTCAGGAGCCCCCCGCTTTTGGTTTTCCAGATATAATTGACCGAGCCGCCGCCGCCTTTGGGCACATCGTAGAAGTCGAAGTTGGTCCTGGCGATGCCGTAAAACGGTGTAAGGTTTAGATAATTGGCCGATGCGGTTATGCTCATGTGGTTATCATTAAACATCTTGGTGCCCGAGGCATACAGGCCCGCCATGTATATGCCCAGGTTGATCGTGCTGTTGTCGGGCAGGTCAAGCGTGTTCATCTCCAGCACCGAAGACATAGCCTGCCCGTAACGGGCGCTGTAGCCGCCGCTGCTGAATGCGATACCTTTGAACTGGAAAGCGCCGAAGCGGCTGCGCTGCTGCACGCCCGGCACATCGCTGAAGAAAGGATTCTGCAGGGTAAGCCCGTCCACCACGATAGCCGCCTCGCTGGCGTCGCCGCCCCGGACCATCATACCGGTCTGGGCGCCGTTCTTCTGCACCCCCGGCAGCATTTGCATGGCCGCAACCGGGTCCGCGCCGGAGCCTGCTGTGGTCACGATATCCAGCGGCTCCAGTACCGTCTTCTGCGTGCCGTCGGCAGAGCCGAAGCTCCCTGCCGTGATGCTTACCTGTTCCAGCGTATTGCTGACCGTTTTCAGCTTAAGCGAAAGCGGCGCAGCGGCAGCTTCCGGCCGGATGGGAAGCTGGACGGTTTCGTAACCGATGCCCGAAATAACCAGCACCTGGTCGCCTTTTTCGGTCGTAGTCAGTACAAAGTTTCCTGCCGAATCGCTGCTTGTGCCGTCCAGGGTATTGTCCAGCGAGATGCTAACCCCCGCAGCAGGCTGCCCCTGCTCGTCGGTTACCCTGCCCCGTATCGTTTGCTGCGCATAGCTTACAGACAGTGAAAAGACAAAAGAAAATAACAGTGTAAGGAGTTTATACATGGGCATGGTTTTTGAGCGCACAAAAATAAGCCGCTGCCGCCTGCAGCAGGAAACGGCTTTCGGTATAGATGCGGCACTATTCGGTAAATGATTCCTATATTTTTATCTTTTTCGGTGACCGGAATTGGAATACCTTTGTTCCGGTGCATGGTTTGATACAGCCATCAAAATTAAACCAAGTTTGCCCACCTGCAACTTTTTGTAATATGGAAACGCGCGTACTGACCCTATTCGACTTCGACGATGAAGATTTTCTGCCCAGGGAAGAGCCGAAGAAAAAAACGTCTAAAAAGAAAGAAGCAGCAGCTGCTACCGTTGATACAGACCATATTCCTGTTCCCGCAGGGGGAACGGATGCTTTACCCGCTGCAGATGCCCTATTGCCCCCCGAAACGCCGGTTTCCATACCTCATCCTCAAGCGGAACCCGTAACCGGTGGCACGGAGGATACGACGCCCGATACGGCCGCTCCGGATACAGCTTCTGCGCCCGGCGATCTCTATCTCTCGCACGCAGAAGCAGTACAGGATCCGGCAGGCAGCGACGGGCAGGCCGCCGATGAAGAGCTGAACCGGCAGATCGTCAGCGAGCTGATCCAGCTGGATTATACCGCCCTGATCCATAAAGAATATCCCTTCGATGTCAATAATGCGCAGGTAGTCCGTAAAGAAAAGGCGCCTGCACCCTCGCAGGCACAGCCGGCCCCGGCTGCCGAAGAAGAAGCCCCGGCCGCACCGCTGCCCGAATGGACCCTGGATAAGAACTATTATACCATTGGCGAAGTAGCCCAGCTGTTCAAAGTCAACACTTCGCACATACGCTTCTGGACCAACGAGTTCAGGCTCAAGCCAAGAACCACGCGCAAAGGCGACCGGCTGTACAGCCCTGCCGATATTGCAGAGCTGCGCCTGATCCATCATCTCGTAAAAGAGAAAAAGCATACGATCAAAGGCGCCAGGGAAAAGCTGAAAGCTGAAAAGAATGGCATCCACAATAAGCTTGACCTGAAAGAATCGCTGACAGAGTTGCGCAGCATGCTGATCCGCATCCGCGAGCAGCTATAAACAGTTTAACCTATGATCCGAACCATAGTTATAAGCATGCTGCTGGCCTCCGCTTCCCTGCAGGCCGCAGCGCAGCAAACCCGGTCTTTTGATATGGTACAAAGCCACAATAAAGAAGAAGTGATCTACAGAGGGCAGGTAAGTTTCAACGACCTTGCAGGGGTAAAAGCCTTCGACCTGGAGCATGCCGCAGCGCAGTATCGGCCGGCTCCCGAAGCCATTAAGGCTCTATCGGAGCAGCTGTCCGCCTGCCGGCTGCTGGTCTTTCTCGGCACCTGGTGCGAAGATTCCCACCGGATGATCCCCCAGCTGTACCGCGTGCTCGGTGATGTTCATTATCCTCCTGAAAAAATCACGCTCTATGCGGTAGACCGCGAAAAGAAAGCCGGGAACGGGGAAGAGCAGGTCTACCATATCACCAATGTTCCGACGGTAATTGTGCTCCGGAACGGGACCGAGGCGGGCAGGATCACCGAAATCGTGGATCAGAGCGTGGAAGCAGACCTTCTGAAAATCCTGGGAAAGTAGGCGCGGGCTACGTCCTTCTTTCCGGGGTTCAGACAGAAAATAACAACATTCCCCGCAACATCGATTTTTTAAACCGGCAGCAGGGGAACCGGCAGGCCATAGGCATAAAAAATACCGGCCTTCCTTAGCCGGTATTTTTTATCGGGCAGCAACACAATTCAGACTTTCCGGATGGCGGCCGCCATTATCCAGCCTTCACGGCCATTGGGCAGGCGCACATTCATGAAATCGCCCTCCCTCCCGTACAGCTCTACTACTGTACCTTCCGGGAGACTGCCGGTTATTTTGCCCGAAGCGGCGGGCGCATCCAAAAGATGGGTAGCGGGTATTAATACCACTGCTTTACCGCTGTCGCGGTGCAGGTCGTAGGTAAAATACAGCATACAGCCACAGATCATCAGCGCTACGATACCAGATGACAGCCACCGCCCCGAATGGGCAAACCGTTCTTTCTTTACCCTGGCAAAGTATACCAGGGCCAGTACTGCAGCAAAAGCCAGCAAGGTAGCGGCAGCCCACGCATTGCTGCTGAAAGCCAGGAGGAAACTGTTCCACCAGCGTACAAAGAAGATCGGCTCCGCCTCCGGCAAGGGACTCTGGACACGGGCCCTGGCCAGCTGCAGGTTCTCCCTGATCTCCCGGCTGCCGGGCTGCGAGTGGGCGGCCTTTTCATAATACAGGATAGCTTCGCCGACCTTGTTCAGCCGGTAGCAGGTATTCCCCATATTATATTGCAAACGGGCATTGTCCGGATGCCTTGCCAGCAAACGGCTGTACAGGGCATAAGCGCTGTCGTATTGCTTTTGGGTGTAGAAGGTATTGGCCTTGTTCCACAAAACATCTTCCGCCGCAGCGGCGCGGGCGCCTGCAGGGCAAAGGAACAGGCAGGCCGCCAGCAGCCAGCCTGCTATCGGGAACCACGTATATCGTCTGCTATGCATGCTGTAATACTCTGTTTTTATTTTTCAATACCGATTCGAGCTCTTCAATAAGGGCAGCCGCTTCTTCCAGCGTATGCCGGCGCTGCAGCTGTCCTCCTCCGGGGCTGTACAATGCCATTTCGCATTCCAGCACCAGCTTTTTTACACGGTCAATCTGGGGCACCGGCACCTGCTTATGCTCCAGCTCGCCGGATATCGTATCTTTCGACAGATGCGCCAGCGGTATTCCCAGCTTATCGCTCAGGTAAAGCCATATGGCCTTGGAAACTTCTTCGTAAAATTCCTTGTGCTGCTGCTGGGGCAGGAGCTTCCTTGCCGTTGCCAGGCGCTTCCAGGCTACCTTGTTGGCCTTTTTGTTCCGGAACAAAGCCTCGTTGCCCGCATAGGCTTCCTGCTGCCGTTTTCTGACCAGCATCGCCGCCAGCACGGCGGCTCCTCCCAGGTAGCACAGCCAATACCACAACTTTCCCGCAACCGGAGATGAAGCGCTCCATACCGGGACGCGCATAATGTCATGGATATCTCCCGGCAGTTTCTTTGCGCCCGCAGCTGCCGTATAGTTCCGGCCCTGGGTCACGTGAATGCGGACAGGTTCGGTGGTTTGTGTTTTATAGGTACCGCTGGCCGGGTCGTAATAGGAAAAGGAGATGCCCGGGATCACATAATCGCCGGCGGTTTGCGGGCTGAGGTTGTAGGAAAAGACTTTACTTCCGCTGATCGTGGTGCTGCGCCCTGTAATGGTATCGGTGACCTGAGGCTCATAAGCGCCCAGCTCCGGCGGAAAATCAACTTTCGGATTCCCGATCAGCTTGATATTACCGCTCCCGGATACCGTAAATACCAGGTTGGCGGTTTCATCGGTGCTCAGGCTGCTTTTATCCAGCGTGGCTTTTACGGTAAAATTACCCACCGCGCCGGTAAAAGATTCGGGCTGACCGGCAAGAGGGAGCGGCCTTACATGGATCTTCAGCGGCTGGCTCGACAGCTTTACCGGCACATCTTTATAATTATAGCCCGAGAACATATCCTCGTTGAAAAAAGGGTCGTCCATAAAGAAGGAGCCGAAGGCTGGGTCGTCGGCAAAAGGGTTCCGGCCCTTTACCTGCTCTATAACCCGTACCACTCCTTCGGCTTTGGCCGCATCCAGCTCCAGCACCCCGTCCTGCTGGGGAAACAGGGCTGTTTTTTTCAGCAGGAATACCTGGTAGCGTTGCCCGTTGATCACTTCCTCCGTAGGCCGGGGCGGGTTGGGTATCTGGAAATCCTGGCTCCAGAAGCCGTTGAGCGAGGGAAGCGCTGTAAGATTGACCGACATGGCCAGCCTTGTATACAGCTTATAGCTTACCGTGATCTGCTCTCCCACGTGCGGGTTGGTCTTATCGGCTTCTACCCTGATGAAAATATTTTTCCCGATGTTCTTTTCACTCATGCTCTCCAGTTGGCCGCTCCTCGGTTGTATTTGCTGCCGGGGGCTGCTTTGCTGCATCATCTGCTGCATACGTTGCTGCATCTGCCGCATGGCTGCAAAGGGGTCGTCGTCGCCCCAGGGGTCAAGACTGCGCTGCGGCACCCGCTGCTGGGCTACACTTCCGCTGACCACTTCCAGGGTTATGGTATTGGAAGCCACGTCCTTTCCGTTCACCTCGACGCGGGCCGCCGGGATGGTAAAGGTCCCGGTCTTCTGGGGTACCAGCACATAGGTGAGGTGGATCGAAGAGGTTTGCCTTACCTGCCCGTTCACAATACTGGTATTGCTGCTGTTGGATTGAAACGGACCACCGGCTACGGTAAATCCTGCAAAAGAGGGAGGCCTGAAGTTGTCTGCTCCCGGAGCATTGCTCAATGTAAAAGTAACCTGGAACTGGTCTCTGATCCCTACTTTCCTGGCGCTGGCCTGCGCGGAAAAAACCATTTCCTGTGCCCATGAAGCTAACTGACAACACAACAGAACCAGAGCCCCCGCTAAACCCTTTCTTAACATAACCTGTAAGATAGCTTATTATCGCTTAACAACGTACAAAAATAAAAATTACGCATGCCCGCCCGGGTTAAAGCAGCGTTAATTGGAGCCGGTTAAAACCGGCCATGCTTCCTTCTCAAACAACAAATGCAGAAAAACGAAATTCGTTTAAATTAAACAGACAGGTAATAAATTATCAAATAATGATAAGTTAAATCTGTCAAGGCTACCTAATTTTGTATGATAAAAAACATTCATCGTATTTACTGAATACACAGTTGAATCAAATATTACAAATTCCCTATTACCGGGTGCTAATCGGTCTGCCATTTCCGTGAATCAGCAATAAAAAATGATTGGTAATTTTTTCACAACGCATACTTTATCTCCATTCATTCCACTTTAACATGAAAACACGCTTATTACCCTTACTTGCATTGCTCACAGGCTTCTTCAGTTTTTCAAAGAGCCATGCCCAATGCCAGTTCACCAACTCCACACTGGAGCTCAACAGTATTTATACCGACGCTAACGGCAATTGTGTCGTTAACATGAACCTGGGTTTCGAGATCGATCTCAACAACGGCAACAAGTACATCTTTATACATTTATGGCGCGCACAGGATTATACCTCGCACAGCTACACCAACCAGAACCAGCCAAAGGAAAGCAATATCCTCAACGATGCCCTGGCTACGATCATCCTTGACAACGATGTAGTGAACAGCAACCCCTCTGCTCCGCCCAGCCAGGTGTTCATGACCACATACGGGCCCGACCCGGGTATCGACGACAACATTGCTCCGGCTATCGGCCAGGTCAAGGATGCGAGCGACGGCCTTAGCTACAGCAGGGTAACGGCAAACGCCTCATCCAACATTTACCGCTATACGATCCATAACCTTACCCTGGTAGTGCCGGGAGTCTGTACCGGCCAGATGCGCATTAGGTGCGATGCCTGGTCCAGCAATGCCAACAACAGCAACCCTGCGGTGCAATGCGCCATGCCCGGCCTTAGCTTTCTGGTCAATGATCCCAATACCAGCTCTAACTTTATCTGTATGCCGCCGGGTGTTTCCAACAACTACTCCTATATCGTTACTACCGGTACCCTGGGCCAGGTATCTTTCCATACCGATGCCTATGTCGACAACGGCGACGGCTTCTTCGATCCCGCCCTCGACATCCCGGTAGTTTCCAATGCAGGCCCGTATACAGCTACTGCCCTCACACCCTTTTACTCAGGAATACTTACTTACCCGGCACCCTACTCTACTACATCGCCACAGAGGCTCAACAACCTCTGGGTAGTCATAAAAAACATCGTAATCTCCGAGAATAATGTAAACACAATGGTTTCCAATTCGCTCGTGGAAAGGGTTGTAAATACCTGCAGCGCTATTGTGCTGCCTATAAAATTGATGGGCTTCAAGGGCGAGCGCAGGACAGGCAAAGTGGTGTTCAACTGGCAGGTGATTCAAAGCGAAGATATAACCGGCTATGTCCTGCAGCGCAAAAACGACAATGGCCTCTGGGAAGACCTGACCACTACAGAGGCGGTTCGGAAATACCATGAAGCGCTCAGCTACCAGGGCGAAGACAATTTTCCTCCGGCTGACCAGGTCCTGTACCGGCTCCGCGTAACCAGTGAAACGGGGAAGGACGAGTATACACCCGAAGTGCTGGTTCCCGCCCTGGAAGGCAATGCGTCCTGCAGCATCAGCCCGAACCCTTCCCGGGACGGCACTGTGCATATAGCGCTGCAGCAGTCGGCCGGCAGCGCCGAGATCCAATTGTTTGACCTCAGGGGACGTCTGGTGCAGCAGGTAAAGGCAGCCGGCAGCGGCCGCTATACATTTTCGCAGCTGGAAGCAGGCACTTACTTTGTGAAGGTAACCGGAACCGCCGGCAACCTGGATATCTGGAAGAAAATTATCGTACTGTCAGGCCAGTAGCAGGAGTTATTTAGGAATGAAAGAAGGCGGCGCCGGATGGCGCCGCCTTCTTTTTACAGACAAAATAGCAGCAGGGCTTAAGGCAGCAAAGTGGTAGTGCCCACCTCGGTCACAACGCCAAAAGATACCGTTACAGGCGCAGGCAATGTAAAGTCGGCATAGCCGGTATTATCTTCAGCGTCAAACCACAGGGTATAATTACCTTCAGGAAGGCCGCAGAACATAAACGCGCCCAGGGCGTCGGGAATGGCAGAAAAAGTATCTGCGCCATTCGTTACATATACCGTTGCAAGAGCTGCCGGCGGCAGCACGATCCCTTTTATCCTGCCGTCGGTCAGTTCGGTATAGGCGCGTACCACAGGCTTCAGGCTATACCCTCCGTTACCCTGGGCTACAATGGATTTGCCGGCATCAAAATCGATCCAGATATTATAAGAGCCGTTGACCGCAAGATCCTGGTGTATATTAAATTTGAGGCCGCTCTGCTGGGCCGAAGGAGTCGATAGCGGGTAGCTGGTTCCGTCTACCACCACGCTGTTGTTGTCGCCCAGGATAAGCCGCATCTGCGATATTTTTCCGGCAGGCAGTACTGCCTGGCACAGCAGGGTATCCATACCGTTCCGGAAGTCAAGCAGATTGTATACGCCCGGCACGATCGCAGGGACCGTTACCCATCCCCCTGCATCGGAATTTATCTCCACAGAACGGACATCGATATACACCGCATCATAATTTCCCGGACCGTCCGTAAGGTGGATATTCACCTGGGCGGTGCCGCGGTCATCTTCATCCTTTTTGCAGGAGAGCAGGAACACAGCGCTTAGCAAAGCAAAACCTGCGAGTGTAACAAAGAGTTTCTTCATAACAGATCATTTAATATTACAGGTACATAAAAAACAAAAGTACACTGCACTTACGCAGAAGAAAAAGCTAAAAAGTATTCCTAAAGCCAATATTACAAATTGATTAACAGCCTTCAACCCCGCTGGCAAGGCAGCATTTATTATTTCTTAGCGAACATAAAAAAGCCGGCGCAGGGCCGGCTTTCCTTTATCTCGATAGCAGGATCAGATGTCGATCTTGGCATATTTGGCATTCTTTTCAATGAATTCCCGGCGCGGGCCTACCTCTTCACCCATCAGCATGGAGAAGACCATATCGGCCTCGGCGGCGCTTTCGATCGTTACCTGCTTCAGCGAACGGGTGGCCGGGTTCATGGTCGTTTCCCACAGCTGCTCGGCGTTCATCTCACCCAGACCTTTGTATCGCTGGATGTTCACGCTGTCTTCCTTGCCGTTGGCCATCCGGGCCACTGCGGCTTTGCGTTCTTCTTCCGTCCAGGCATATTCCGCTTCCTTACCTTTCTTCACGAGGTACAGCGGCGGCTGGGCCAGGTATACGTGCCCCTGTTCCACCAGAGAGGTCATATAGCGGAAAAAGAAGGTCAGGATAAGGGTAGCGATATGCGAGCCGTCCACATCGGCATCCGTCATAATGATGATCTTGCTGTACCGAAGCTTGGAGAGGTTAAGCGCTTTGGGATCATCCGGCGTGCCAACGGTAACGCCCAGGGCGGTATACATGTTCTTGATCTCTTCATTCTCATAGATCTTATGCTCCTGGGCTTTCTCCACGTTCAGTATCTTACCCCTGAGCGGGAGAATGGCCTGGTAGGTGCGGTCGCGGCCCTGCTTGGCCGTACCGCCGGCCGAGTCGCCTTCGACAAGGTACAGCTCGCAGCGCTCGGGATCTTTTTCTGAGCAGTCGGCCAGCTTTCCGGGCAGCCCTCCGCCGGTCAGCACGCTCTTGCGTTGTACCATCTGGCGGGCCTTTGCGGCTGCAGCACGTGCCTGGGCAGCCAGTATCACCTTGTCGATGATTATCTTGGCTGCTTTGGGGTGCTCTTCCAGGTAAGCCTCCAGGATACGGCTTACGTTCACGTCCACGACGCCGCTTACTTCGTTGTTGCCCAGCTTGGTTTTGGTCTGCCCTTCGAACTGGGGCTCGGGCACTTTTACGGAAACAATAGCCGTAAGCCCTTCACGGAAATCGTCGCCGGTGATCTCCACTTTTGCCTTTTCAAACAGCTTGTTCTTATCGCCATAGGATTTGAACACACGGGTAATGGCCCGGCGGAAGCCGGCCACGTGCGTACCGCCTTCTATGGTGTTGATATTGTTTACGTATGAGAAAATATGCTCGTTGAAGGAAGTGTTGTACGACAATGCAACTTCTACGGCTACATTGCTGGCTTCGTCGTGCCCTTCCACGAAGATGGGGTCGGGAAGCAGGGCGTCTCTTTTGCCGTTGGCATCCAGCATCTGCACGAATTCCACGATACCGCCTTCGCTGTAAAACTCTTCACGGCGTACGTCCCCGTTTTCTTCGTCGGCGCGCTCGTCGACAAGAATGATCCGGATTCCTTTGTTCAGGAAAGCCAGCTCACGGAGGCGGCCGGCCAAGATATCGCGATGGTAGACGGTATCTTTAAAAATGGTGCCATCGGGCTTAAAGTGCACGATAGTGCCGGTACGGTCGGTAGGGCCTATTTCCCTCACGGCATACTGGGGCACCCCTTCCTTGTACTCCTGTTCATATATCTTGCCCTCCCAGTGCACTACTACGTGCAGGGGATTGCTGAGCGCATTTACGCAGCTTACGCCTACGCCATGCAGACCGCCAGAAACTTTATAAGTGTTCTTATCGAACTTGCCGCCGGCATGCAGCATGGTCATTACCATTTCCAGCGCCGACTTGCCTTCTTTCTTATTGATGCCTGCAGGAATACCGCGCCCATCGTCTTCTACCTTGATGGAATTATCGGTGTTGATCGTAACGGTGATATTCCTGCAATAGCCTGCCAGGGCTTCGTCGATGGAGTTATCGACCACTTCGTACACCAGGTGATGCAATCCTTTGATGCCGATATCTCCAATGTACATGGAAGGGCGTTTACGCACCGCCTCCAGCCCTTCCAATACCTGTATGCTGTCTGCACCATAGCCAGGTGTCGCGGGCGTCAATACTTCGTGATTTTCTGTACTCATTATGTCGTTTTAGAAAACGTTTTTTGAAACGAGCGGAACAAAGGGCTCCGCTTAGGCCAAGGGCAGTTAAAAATACCCTGAAAAACCTTATGCAAAGGTACTGAAAAGCGCCCGCTTTATCAAAAGAAATATAGGCAGCGACCCTGCCCGTAACGCCCTCTCGGCGAAAGCAGGTTCTTAAAACTTCCTTAAAAATAATGCTCTTTCAGCATATCTTTTTATTTGCAGAAAATGGAATTATATCTTAAAATAACAATAACATGAAAAATCGGCTTTATCAGCGTGCCCTGCCTTTTAGTGCGGTTGCCGGGAGCATGCCGCTATTACCCAATATAAAAGACCCGGCTTTTGCAAGCCGGGTCTTTTATCCGGGAATCAGGTCAGCGCAGCAGGGTTACATTGCCCTGCTTTTTCATGGTAGTACCGTCGTAGAAGGTAACCTGCAGGGTAAAAGCATAAGCATCCATTTCCTGCGGTTTGCCTTTAAAGGTTCCATCCCAGCCTACGGACTGGTTCTGGCTCTCGAACACCATTTCTCCCCAGCGGTTGAACACTTTAAAGTCCATGGACTGGATGCTGTACCCTCTTACGTACAGCACATCATTCGATCCGTCGCCATTGGGACTGAAGCCTGTAGGCACATCGGCCAGCGGCAGGATGTCGGCGCTGATGGTACGGCAGGAACGTGAGGCGCATCCCTGCGGGTTATAAGCGGTGAGGCACACTTCGTAGGTGCCGGTACGGTTGTAGGCATGTACGGGGTTTTCTTCCATGCTGCCCGACCCGTCGCCAAAGCTCCATTGATAATGGGAAGCATTCTGCGACTGGTTGAAGAAGGTAGTGGGCACATTGGTTTCGGGCAGCAGCGGTGCGTAGGTAAATGCCGCGATAGGGTTGGGCGACACCGTTATGGTGTGCTCGGCCGAGTCCGCCTTGTTGCAGCTCTGGGGATTGGTAGTTACGAGCCGGACGGTGTAGGTACCCGGATTGGCAAAAACGTAAGCGGCATCCTGCGTAGACGCCGTCGTCCCGTCGCCGAACGACCAGAGATAGGCGGCGCCGTTGGACGAGGTATTGACAAATACCGCAGTATCTCCTACGCAGATCGTATCCGGCACCAGGAACCCGGCATTTACGAACTCCTGCACGACAGATACCGCTTTAATTACAGTATCGGGCGAGTTGCAGGCCGCCGTGTCTTCCATCACCATCGTAATCGTATAGCTGCCGGGCGCATAATTGTGCGTGCCCGGGTTCTGGCCGTTGAAAGTACCGCCGTCGCCGAAGAACCAGCGGAAAGTGGCATTGGCCAATGTATGCCCCGGCATGGCTGCAGAAGTATTGGTAATCACCACCCGCGGATTGGTACAGGTATCCAGCAGCACAAAATCGAAATCGGCATGGATCGTATCGTCGCTTACCGTAATCTGCAGGAATACGGTATCGTGGGTTTTGCAGGCATTAGGATTTATGGCCACCATCATCACGTCATACACGCCCGGGCTTGTGAAAGTATGCGATGGAGCGACCGTAGTGGTGGTGCCGGTGCCGTCGTCAAAATCCCATACATAGGAGGTGGCGTTGCTGGAAGTGTTGGTGAAATTGACGGTAAGCGGCGCACAGCCGGTCACACTGGGGCTGGCATCGGCTTCAGCGCGCACGCTGCCCAGGTTGAAGGCTATCTTCAGCGCGCCCAGGTTACAGTTATTGCTGCCTTTGGTAGAGGCGTATGCTCCCGGCGTGGAGGGGAAGGCAGAACCGATGCCGCAGCTGGCGCAGATTGCCTGGTATACTACCCCTTCGGGATCAAACCGGCTGGTGCCGCCATCTACGTGCTCATCTTTTCCCGGAGCTCCGAAGTAAGATCCGAACAGCAGGCTCTGGGCGTTCTTGCTGAATACGATAAAATAAAAATCGCTGCCGTCGGTAGTAGGCTGGAAAGCATCGACGGTAACCGGGAGGTTCGCGGTAGAGCTTCCGGGCGAGATCGACCCGGCGCCCCAGCCGGATATATACACGTTCTGGCAGGTATCCACCAGGAAAGCAACCGGCGATATGTTGGGCGCGCTGGCGGGCCCGCTGCCGAATACGGTAGAATACGCGGCCGTTCCCAGCTGGTTGTCCAGCTTGACCAGGAATTGCCGGGAACCGGGATTGGAATAGACGCCGGACGATACGGGAAAGGCGCCCATCGTTTGCCCCATTGCATATATACCGTCTTCCAGGTCGGTTTGTATGCCATAGCACTGGTCGTACGCGCCTGTGCCTACAAAGGTAGCTTTCAGCAGGGTATAGGCTCCGCTATTGAGAAAGCGGCATATAAACCCGTCGGCCAGGCCGCCCTGGTAAGTGCTGCGCCATGCACCCGCCGTTACGGCGGTATGAAAGTCGGTGCTCTGCGTGCCGCCGGCCACATAAACATGCGTTTCTGCCGTGTCCAGCGTCAGCACGTAGGCGGCATCGTTGCTGCTGCCCCCGATATAGGTGCTGTAGGTCAGCGCGGTGAGCGCCGGATTCAGCTTGAAGAAAACGCCGTCCTGTGCGCCGCCCAGCAAGGTTTTGGCGGCATTGGGCGTAAACGGGAAGTTGTTCGACTGCGTGCTTGCCGCAACATAAATGTTACCGGCCTTATCCACGATCACTTCGCTGCGGGAATTGTCCCCGTAGTTGAACTTCAGGGTAGACTGGTTGGCAGAAAAGCCTGCGGTAATGTTGATACCGTCGTCGGCGCTGCCACCTACGAAAGTGGAGCCTGTAAGCACGGTACCTGCGGCATTGAATTTGGAAACCACAATATCGTACCCGTTGTTATGGCTGTTATCGTAGGCGCCGGCCAGAACGGGATAATCCGGCGAAAGGGATTTGCCGGCTATGATCAGGTTATTGTTGTGATCGACCACAAGGCTGTGGGGCATGTCGTCCTGGCTGCCGCCCAGGTAGGTGGAATAGATAAGCCCGGTGCCGGCGCTGTTGAATTTCGAGATCGTAATATCGCAGGGCATTGAGGAAGTGGGCGTCCCTCCGTGGTAAGTGCTCTGTATGGCGCCGGTTACAACAGGGTATCCCATGGCATCGGCGATACCGCCTGCATACAGGTTGCCGTCATGGTCGTAGGTGGCGGTAAACCCCCAGTTGTCTGCCGTAGAGCCGGTAAGCGTGGCAAAGACGATGGTCGGATCTATAATGAGGTTTACGGAAGGATCGTATCCTTTTGGAAACGCGAACCTTACTTCCTTTCCTTCGAGGCGGTAGCGGCAGGGCACCTCTTTCAGCTCGCCGTTAATGTACTGGTAGGCATAAGGTTCCATTTCCCTGATGGCACCTACCGAGGTTTGCAGCAAGAGGCTGCCTTCGTGGATACGGATTCCGTCCAGCCCTTCGTAGGCCAGCCTGATAAGACCGGGGTCGCCGCCGGGCTTTACGATGAAGTCGTACTTGGCATTTCCTTTTTCGGAGCTGAAGTGGAGATCGATACCGGGGTACAGCTCTGTATAGTCTACATTGCCGTAAACGGCTACTCCGCTCTTCCAGCGGTTGGGATCCTTGCCCAGGTAATAGTTATGATAAAAAGGCTGTTTTTTGCCTCCGGTTGTCCGGGCTGCAGGCGCGGCACCTACCCAACGCACCCGGTAAGCATGAAATTTCAGGACCGGGGGAACCGTGTCTTTCAGTTCCTTGTAGTTATGGATACGGGCGGGGTTGGCTTCGTCGCCTACCAGGTAGGTAATGCCTTCTTTTTCCAGGTAAATATCTGCGTTGGCAGAGATGCCCTTATAAAGGAAGGGCTCGGTCCATTGCCCTTCGTTCGGCACAAAAAGCAGGGGTTGCGCAGGCTCCTGTGCATACGATGCGGGCAGCGACCACAGGAGGAGCAGGAAAAGCAGTGTAAAAGTACGATTCATCTGTTTGGCTTGGCCCGGAAAGCACCGGATGCTATAAAATTAACAAAATAAACTAAACCCGAACCTACTTTCAGACAGGCCGTTAACAGAAATATGTTGGGCGTATGCCGCCCTCCCCTGCTTACTTAGATATACTTGTTCTGCTTGGCCGTCTTGATGGCATCTGCGCGCGAGTGCACATCCAGCTTGGCATAAATATTCTTGAGATGGGATTTGACCGTTTCCAGGTCGATAAACATTTCGGAAGCGATACGGCTGCGGGTTTTACCGTCGGCGATCTGTTCCAGTATCTCCGTTTCCCTCCGGGTAAGCGGCGACTCCTGGCTGCGCTGGAAGGAGTGCACCACCATGCGGGCGATATTGGCGCTCATAGGGCCGCCGCCGTCCATAACCTCTCCCAGTGCCTCAACGATCTTGGCCGGAGGCGTGCTCTTGGTCAGGTAGCCTGCGGCGCCCCTGCCCAGGGCATCGAACACCGTTTGCGGATGGTCGTACACGGTAAGCATGATGATATAGGTGTCTTCTACCAGCGCCTTTATCCTGGGAATGGCTTCCAGGCCATTGATACCGGGCAGCTCCACATCCAGCAGCACGATATGGGGATCATCGGACCGTATTCCTTTCAGCGCCAGCTCGGCCGAAGAGTAGGTATTGACTACGGTATAGCCGGGCGCTTCGTTGATGAGATAGGCATAGGATTCCCTTATGGTTTCGTCATCTTCGATGATTACGATACGGATGTCGGAATTGTTGCTGGTAGTCATATCAGAAATTGCCCGGACCGGGAAATGTTATGCTCCAAATTTACTGAGATTTGGGAAGATAAAACACAATGGGCGGGCTGAAAAATTTCAGCCCGCCCATTGTGCGCTTCGGTGAATCACTACAGGGTATCGAATTCCTGCTGCAGCTCTTCCTTTGTCTTTCCCAGCTTCTGCTGCAGTCTTCCGTAGAGTTCGTCTTCTTTGCCTTCCACATACAGCAGGTCATCATCGGTAAGCTCGGCATATTTCTGCTTCAGCTTACCTTTCAGCTCGTTCCAGTTTCCTTTAATCGTTTGTGTGTTCATAGCTTTTTCGTTTAGCGTTATCCGGAAATCCCTTTGCGGGAGTCCATAACAACACCGGGCGGGCTCCGGGAGTTGAGCCTGTTCCTATAAGCTTGTGTTAATCCTACAGCCGCGGGGATTAATCAACCGTAGCGATACATTTCAACTCGATAGCAATGGGCGTTGGCAGGGAGTTGATCTCCACGGTAGTGCGGCAGGGCTGGTTACCGGCAAAATACTCGGCGTATATCTTATTGTAGGTGGCAAAGTCCCGCTTCATATTCACGAGGAAAACGGTAACGTCGACCAGCTTGTCCCAGCTGCTGCCGCTTTCTTCCAGCACGATGCGTACATTATCGAATACACTGCGGCATTGCGCTTCAAAATCAAATTCAAGGAAATTGCCGTTCTTGTCCAGCTTCAGCCCGGGTATTTCGTCGGTAACGGTCCGCGGGCCGATGCCCGAAAGGAACAAAAGGTTGCCTACGCGGCGTGCATGGGGGTATAAACCAACAGGTTTGGGCGCTTTATCGGTAGAGATTTTCTGTGACATGGGGCAAAGATAGAAATTTACATGTTGTCCCGGCGGGCGGCTTTCTGCTTTCCGCCTGCAAACCCCAGGCTGCACAAAAAAGGCTGCGATCAAAAAGATCGCAGCCCTGGCAGTATATATGATACCGGTTAAGCTAATTTCCGCTTCACTTCCACCTCTTCATATCCTTCGAGGATATCGCCGATCTGGATATCGTTGTAATTCCTTATGCTCAGGCCGCACTCATAGCCGGCAGACACTTCTTTTACATCATCCTTGAAGCGCTTCAGCGAAGCCAGTTCGCCGGTATGCACTACGATGCCGTCGCGGATAATGTTGATGCGTGTATTGCGGGTAAACTTGCCGTCCAGCACATAGCAGCCGGCAATGGTGCCTACGCCGCTGATCTTGTACACTTCCCGCACTTCGATATTGCCCACCACCTTTTTCTCGAGGGTTGGCTCCAGCATGCCTTCCATGGCAGATTTGATCTCTGCGATGGCGTCGTAGATAATGGAGTAGTACCGGATCTCGATGTTTTCCTGCTCGGCCAGCTTGGCTGCCTGCGGGGAAGGGCGTACCTGGAAGCCGAGCATGATGGCATCGGAGGCGCTGGCCAGCATTACATCGCTTTCGGTAATCTGACCCACGCCTTTCAATACTACATTCACTACTACTTCTTCGGTAGACAGCTTCTGCAGGGAATCGCTCAGCGCTTCGGCAGAACCGTCGAAGTCTGCCTTGATGATTACATTCAGCTCCTTAAAGTTGCCCAGTGCGAGGCGGCGGCCGATCTCGTCCAGGGTAATATGCTTGCGGCTGCGGAGCCCCTGCTCGCGCATGATCTGGGCGCGGTGATTGGCTACGCTCTTCGCATCGGATTCATCTTCATAAACCTTGAATTTCTCGCCGGCCTGGGGCGCGCCGTTCAGACCCAATACCTGGACGGGGGTAGAAGGCCCTGCGCTGGTAATGCGCTGGCCGCGTTCGTTGAACATGGCTTTGATCTTACCAAAGTATTGTCCCGAAACGATCATGTCGCCGGCATGGAGCGTACCGGCCTGTACCAGCACGGTAGATACATAGCCGCGGCCTTTATCCAGCGAAGCTTCGATAGTAGACCCTACCGCTTCCTTGTTGGGGTTGGCGGTAAGCTCCAGCAGTTCGGCTTCCAGGAGTATCTTTTCCAGGAGCACATCTACATTGGTACCTTTTTTGGCGGATATTTCCTGGCTCTGGTATTTACCGCCCCACTCCTCTACCAGGATGTTCATGGCAGAAAGCTGCTCCCTGATCTTATCCGGGTTCGCGCCCTCCTTATCCATTTTGTTCAGGGCAAAGATCATGGGCAGACCTGCCGCCTGTGCGTGCGAGATCGCCTCGCGGGTCTGGGGCATGATGGCATCGTCTGCGGCAATAACGATCACCGCGATATCCGCCACTTTGGCGCCGCGGGCACGCATGGCCGTAAACGCTTCGTGACCCGGTGTATCCAGGAATGCTATTTCCTTGCCCGACTCTGTCGTTACCTTGTAGGCCCCGATATGCTGGGTAATGCCCCCGGCTTCACCGGCCACCACGCTGGCGTTACGGATATAGTCCAGCAGTGAGGTTTTCCCGTGGTCCACGTGGCCCATAATGGTCACGATCGGAGCGCGGGGCTCCAGGTCTTCCGGATCGTCGATATCTTCTTCCTCCTCGTCGGAGCCTTCTTCCAGGTTAATAAATTCTACTTCACGGTCAAACTCGCTGGCTACCAGCTCGATCACCTCGGCATCCAGGCGCTGGTTGATCGACACCATGATGCCCAGGCTCATACACTTGCTGATGATGTCGGCAAAGCTTACGTCCAGCAGGTTGGCGAGCTCGCTTACGGAAATGAACTCGGTAACCTGAATTACGCTGCCGTCGTTGGCCTGCTCTGCAGCGGCGCGCTTCTCGGCCATTTCCTCGCGCTTGTTGCGGCGGTACTTGGCTTTGAGGTTCTTGTTGCGGGCAGCGCCCCCGGATAGTTTCGCCTGTGTTTCGCGGATCTTTTCCTGGATTGCCTTGGCATCGATTTCCTGCTGCTCGGCAGGCGCAGTCCTGCCCATACGGTTGCGGTTATCGCCGGGACGCTGGGCGCCTCCGCCCTGGAAGCCGCCCCGGTTACGGTTGCCCTGGACACCACCGCCCTGGCCGCCCTGCCGGGTGCCGGCGTTCCGGTTGCCCTGCAATCCTGCGCCCTGGCGCTGGCCGGGGCCGCCCTGCTGCGAAGTACCGGGCTGGCCGGCTTTTCCTTCCAGCGGAATACGCTTGCGCTTACGTTTATCTTTACGCTCCTGCTTGCCTCCTACCGTGTTTACGGGCAGATCGATCTTACCGATGATCTTGGGGCCTTCCAGCTTGGGCGCTTTCATCTCTATATGCTCGGGCACCTCTTCAGCTGCAGGCTGGTTCTTAGTGTCGTCGGCGGATGATACCTCGGCGGGCGGAAGATCCTGCGTGGCCGGTGTATCCGGCCCTGCCTGTTCAGGAACAGGCTCAGGCGCAGGTATATTTTCTGTGGCGGGCTCCTCGTTCTTAGGCTCTTCCTTTTTCCTGGCAGCTACGCCTTTCTTGGGCCGGGTGCTGAGATTCAGGTCATCCAGGTTGATCTTGCCCTGCACTTTGGGGCCTTCCAGCCTGGGCGACTGCAGCTCGATATGATCGGATTCCGCTTTGTCTTCGGCAACGGGCTTTGCCGGCTCTTCCGATACCGGCTTTGCACGCTCGGCCTTCGGCTCGGGCTGTGGCAGCGGTTCGGCTTTGATCTCCGGCGGCGCGGCAGCGCGCGGCTCTTCTTTCACGGCAGGCTTTTCCGCTTTACGGAATTCTGCCGGCTTCTCTTCCTTCTTATCCTTGGCTGTAATATCCAGCTGCTCCTGCGACTTATTCAGGCTTTCGATCAGGGAGCCTTTAGGCAGAGCAATAGATTCGCTTTTGCGTTTGGCTGCTTTATCCGAAGCAAACTCGGCCTGCAGCGAGGCATACATCTCCTCGCTGAGCTTTGCGGTAGGTTTGCTTGCATCTATCTCAAATCCTTTCCCTTTCAGAAACTCGACAAGCGTTTCCTTTCCGATGTTAAACTCTTTGGCTGCAGCCAGTAATCGTGGTGTGTTTGTTCCTATGGACATTCGTTTAATTAGCTTTCAACCTTCGGGGCTATCGGGAAATACTCCCTCCAGCAATTTTTATTGACAACAGCCCTTCTTTAAGTCCGGTTGAAAACTAAAGAGAGCTTTAATATTGTATAAACCTACAAATGTAGGTAATTTCCTTACTGTTACTGTACCTGATACTATTAAATAATGCCGGATATTTATGCTTCGTTCCCATCTTCTTCAAATTCAGCTTCCAATATACGGCGTACGTCGCGTACCGTTTCTTCCTCAAGGTCGGTGCGGCGGATCAGCTCTTCTACGGAAAGATCCAGCACGCTGAGCGCAGTGTCGCATCCTACTTTCTTAAATTCCTGGATCACCCATTCCTCGATCTCGTCGCTGAATTCTTCCAGGTCGATATCGAAGTCGGCAGATTCCTTCACATCGCGGAACACATCGATGCTGAAACCGGTCAGCTGCTGTGCCAGCTTGATGTTCACCCCTTTTTTACCGATCGCCAGCGACACCTGGTCGGTATCCATATAAACATCCACATGGCGTCTTTCCATATTGACGTCGATCCGGTTTACCTTGGCGGGGGTCAGGGAGCGCTGGATCAGCAGCTGGGTATTGGTGGTATAGTTGATAATATCGATATTCTCGTTGTGCAGCTCGCGTACGATACCGTGGATACGGCTGCCTTTCATACCTACGCAGGCGCCTACGGGGTCGATACGGTCGTCGTAGCTTTCCACGGCTACTTTTGCGCGCTCTCCGGGCTCTCTCACGATCTTTTTGATGGTAATGAGGCCGTCGAGTATCTCGGGCACCTCGATTTCAAGGAGCTTTTCCAGGAACGAAGGATGGGTACGGCTCAGGATGATCACCGGAGTATTGTTGCGCATTTCCACCTTTTTTACTACCGCGCGGATGGGCTCTCCTTTTTTGAAAAAGTCGCCGGGTATCTGCTCGGATTTAGGCAGCAGCAGCTCGTTATTGTCGTCGTCCAGCAGCATAAGCTCTTTACGCCAGATCTGGTATACTTCGCCGGTGATGATCTCACCTACCCGGTCGGCGTATTTCTGCAGCAGGCCGTTCTTCTTCAGGTCGCTGATACGGGCGGCAAGGGTTTGCTTGGCAGCAAGGATAGCCCGGCGGCCGAAATCAAATACGTTCACTTCCTCGTACAGCTCTTCACCCACCGTATAATCAGGATCCAGCTTGCGGGCTTCGGAAAGCTCCACTTCGGCCAGGTCGTCTTCCGAAAATCCGTCTTCGACGATGATGCGGCGGCGGAAGATCTCCAGGTCGCCGGTCTGGTCGTTTACGATCACGTCAAAATTCTCATCGGAGCCGTATTTCTTGCGGAGCAAGGTTTTGAATACGTCTTCCAACACCTTCATAAGCGTGGGGCGGTCAATATTTTCCGCCTCTTTAAAATCCTGGAAGGATTCGATAAGGTTAATACTTGCCATTTGATAAAAGTATTAAGTAAAAAGAATAAAGTGATGAACCGGTTCCTGCTTTATGCTGTTCTACTTTTTCCGATTTTTTTTAAAAACTTATTTGTACAACTGTTTTTTTGATATTATGGAAAGGAATGACCGTTTCTTTTTTTTCCTTTTTCCTTCCCAGCGTTTCCTCTACGGTAATCCCGGTTTCGGTTGCTTCCTTCAGGACCCCCTCTACGGGGTTTCCTTCGTTTAAGGTCACTTCCACTAGGCGCCCGATATTTTTATGGTACTGCCGCAGGAACTTCAGCGGCTCATCTACCCCGGCGCTGCTCACTTCCAGGGAAAAATCGCCGTCGGGGAACAGCCCGCTCTCCTCGATCTGCTTGTAAAGGCTCCTGTTGATCTTGGACACGGCGTCGATCGTTACCCCGTTATCTCCATCCAGGAAGACCTTGATGTTGTTGGTCGGCTTGATCTTCAGGTCTACCAGAAACAGCGCAGAGCCTTCGATCAGGCCGTCCAGCAAAGTCCTTATCTGGTCAATGATACTGTTGTTTTCCATTATATTTCAAAAGGTTGTAAGCTACAACCGATCTGTGTTAAAAACGAAGAAGGGGGGCTTGGAGCCCCCTCTTGTTCTAAAATCTATGCAAAGATACGTATTTTTTTTATCCGGAACCAAATTTAATCCTGTGCCTGTTTTAAACGGCCACCCCCGGTTCCAGACGGAGCACCGAGGTAGTCCATTCCCGGAGCTGCCCTACCAGCCCGGGGTTGTCGGCCAGCTTTTGCCCGTAGGAGGGGATCATTTCCCTGAGCCTGGATTGCCAGGCGGCGGTTTTCATCTTTTCGGCAAAGCACTTCTTCAGCAGTTCCAGCATCACCGATACGGAAGTAGAAGCGCCCGGCGAAGCCCCCAGGAGGGCGGCAATGCTGCCGTCTGACGAGTGCACCAGCTCTGTTCCGAATTCCAGCACGCCTTCGCCTTGCTCATCCTTCTTGATCACCTGTACCCGCTGTCCGGCAATGGCGAGTTCCCAGTCTTCCATCTGCGCATCGGGGTAGAATTCCTTCAGCACTTCAAGCCGCTCTTCGGGGCTGAGCCGCACCTGCTGGATCAGGTACCGGGTCAGGGAGAGGTTATGCAGGCCAGCCTGTATCATGGGCCTGATATTGCTCAGCTTGATCGAGGAGGGCAGATCGAGGTAAGATCCGTTTTTCAGGAATTTGGTGGAGAACCCGGCATAAGGGCCGAAAAGCAGCTCCTTTTTACCATTGATGATCCGGGAATCGAGATGCGGCACCGACATAGGCGGTGCGCCCACGGCCGCTTTACCGTATACTTTGGCATTGTGCCGCCCGATCACCGCAGGGTTGGTGCAGCGCAGCCACTGACCGCTTACGGGGAACCCGCCATAACCCTTTGCTTCGGGAATGTCGGACTTCTCGAGCAGGTGCAAGGCGCCGCCACCTGCGCCGATAAATACGAAGCGGGACCGGATCCTGCGGGTCTGGTCGGTGGTAAGGTTCTTTACCTTGATTTCCCAGAGGCCGTCCTCGCCGCGCTCTACATCCTTTACCTCATGCGCCACGCGGACGCCCACGCCAGGCTGTACATACAGGTAACGGATCATGGACCAGGCAAGCGCGCCGAAGTTCACGTCCGTACCGGCATCCATACGTGTAGCCGCCACCTTTTCGGCCGGGTCGCGGTGCTCCATCATCAGGGGGAACCATTCTTTCAGCACCTCGGGATCTTCCGTGAACTGCATGCCGCTGAACAAAGGATTTGCTGTCAGTGCTGCCACCCGCTTCTTCAGGAAGGCTACGTCTTTTTCGCCCCTTACAAAGCTTATGTGGGGAACAGGGTGTATGAAATCACTGTTTTTCAGCAATTTATGCTCTACCAGATATGCCCAGAACTGCTTGGATACTTCAAATTGCTCATTGATTTTAAAAGCTTTGGTACAATCTATGGTACCGTCTTCCTTTTCGGGGGTATAGTTCAATTCGCAAAGAGCGGCATGGCCGGTACCTGCATTGTTCCAGGCTGCCGAGCTTTCGGCAGCCACTTCGTCCAGCCGTTCGAGTATCTCAATGGTCCAGTCGGGCTGCAGCTGCTTCAGGAATACGCCCAGCGTTGCGCTCATAATACCCGCCCCGATCAGGACCACATCGACGGTCTGGTCTTCTGTTTTCTTTGTCTTTGCCATGAATCTGAGAATGAAACCGCAAAATTAAATTCAAACATTTGTTTAACCTGTACTTTTCTATCGATTCTTCTTATGCCGCTTCAAAAAAATGACATTTGTCAGACATTGCATCGGCAGCATCATCTTATCAGCGTTGTATCTTAGCGCTATCTAAATTCATACAACATGAAAAAATACACCTGTATCCATCTCGTTTTGCTGCTTTTATTTACCGGCACGGCCAGCTACAGCCAGCATAGCTTTGCTCCCATAGGCGCCGAATGGTGGTTTTATTATAATACATCTGTCAATTGGGAATCCCCTTCCTACCAAAGGAGCAACACCTGCCGGGCACGATCCGTAGGAGATACCATAGTTGATGGTACGGCGTGCCGGAAGGTAACCGTGGAAGCCTATGTGCAAACAAAATACTTTTCGCCCGATTCACTGGTTAACGAAACGCATATAAAGGACTATTACTTTTATGACAATACCGACACGGTATTTGTCTACAATGCTATTTTCCAGAGATTCACACCTATTTACATCTTCAATGCCCAGGAAGGAGATACCGTTTGTCTGCCGGTGGTAGAATCACCACTGGACGACAACCCGATCAACCCGATCACAGGCGATACCTCATTTTGCTTTGTTGTAGATTCTATCAGGCAGGTACAGTATGATACAACCTGGCTGAAGACCTTTTATACCAACGCTATCGAAATACCGGAGGATGACAGTCCTCTTCATCGCTTAACGTTTTCCTGGAACGGAACAGGGGGAAAAGAAGCATATATTGAACGCATCATCGGCGGCTTTTTTCCATTAAGAATGCGTAATTGTGTTGACTGTACTTATTTCCCGATGAATCCCGGGGGCCGGCTTCGCTGTTATTCGGACGGTTCTACTCATATCAAGCTGGTTCCCGAGCCCTGCGATACTTTTTACAGCCTTGGTATTAGCCAGACCCAAACCGCGGCAAATATCCTGAAGATCTATCCCAATCCAGCCGGGGATCAGTTCCATATCCTGCTCAAACAAAATGCGCAGGCCGATATCGGGCTTACGATCACGGATATCGCCGGCCGTATTGTTCTGCAGACCACTCTGGTAAAACAAGCGCAGCAAAAGACCATGAGCACTGCCACCTGGGCCGAAGGCCTGTACTTCCTGCGCTTCCAGACCGCAGATGGTATTTATTACGACAAGATCGTGATCAGGCATGGCGTGGACAGATTATAAGCTATCATCTGAAATAGCATATCCCCTGCCCCCGGGCGATGAGGTACAGATAAGCTCCAATCCATACGGCTGCACCATAGGCACAGGATACCAGCTTTGCAATATAAGTATAAGATCAGGCCTGATGAAGGCATCGATCATGGTCCCTGGCTGCGGGCATTGATCATTACGGGCTTCCTGATACGCCTGTACATGGCTTCTATAGACCCATTCCTGCACATATGGGACGAATGCTTTCATGCGCTGGTAGCGGGCAACATGACGTATCATCCTTTCATCCCTATGCTGAGGAGCGATCCCGTTTTTCCTGCAGATATGGACCCGGCGCGTATCTGGCCGCACAAGCAACCGTTGCTTTTATGGCAAATACCGTCTTCCTTTTCGGGGGTATAGTTCAGTTCGCAAAGAGCGGTATGGCCGGGACCTGCATTGTTCCAGGCCCCGATCAGGACCCCATCGACGATCTGGCCTTCTGTTGTCTTTGCCATGAATCCGAGAATGAAACCCGCAAAAATTCGATTCAAACATTTGCTTAACCCGCCGTTTTTTATCGATCTCTTTACGGAAGCGTTAAAAATTGACATTTATCAGACAATCTGCCGGGAACAAAGCCTTTTACAGGGAGTATATTAGTACTGTCTTAAATTCAGAAAAATGAAAAAGTTCACCTATATCAAACTAACCGTGCTGCTTTTATTTACCGGCATTGCCAGTTACAGTCAGCACAGCTTTGCCCCTGTGGGGGCGGAATGGTGGTATGCCAATACCATTGTAGATTACTGGAGTCCTGCAGTAGTGAACAATGTAATACAAGTCCGTTCGGTAGCCGACACTATAGTTGACGGGGTGGCCTGTCGCAAGGTTGTAACCAGCTCCCAATCGGTAACTCATGGCACTCCACCTGACCTATTTTACCCGATTAACAGGACGTATTATTTTTACGACAATACAGATACGGTATTTATCTATAATGAAAACTTCAGCCGGTTTACACCACTTTATGTCTTCAACGTACCGGATGGCGACACCGTATGCCTGCCGGTACCGCCAACGCCATCGGGTGCGGCCGATTTGCGCTTCAATCCTATTTCAGGAGATACTTCATTTTGCTTTGTGGTAGACTCGGTAAGGCTGCGACTGTATGATAACGTACCGCTGAGAACTGTCTTTACCAGGACATTGTATGCAGCATACGGAGCGGAACTGGAGCCCACAGCCTACCCTGCCTATAATTGGGGGAATGCAAGCATGACCGAACCCAATACAGGGCAATACACGGAACGGATCGCCGGCAATTTTCTTCCTTACCGGCTTCATAACTGTGCAGATTGTCATGCCGTTACTTATGCACCTTCAGGCACCCTACGCTGCTACACCGACAGCCTGTATACCATCAGACTTAGTGCCGATCCCTGCGATACCCTTTATCCGCTGCATATTACAGCGCCGCAATCAGCAGCTCATATCCTGAATGTCTACCCTAACCCCGCCAGCGATGAGCTGAACATTGCCCTGCATCAGTCCCTGACCGAAGACCTGAGCCTGAGCGTCATTGACCTTTCAGGCCGCATAATTTTCCAGGCAAGCCTGCCGAAAGGCTCCTATCAAAAACGTATCAGGATTAAGGATTGGGCTGAAGGACTGTATTTGCTACGCTTCCGGACAGCAGCGCAGGTGTACTACAGCAAAGTAATGGTACAGCGCAGCATGGGTCAATAAGCATTGCTTATTCCATATTGGCACCCTGCATTGCTCAATTTTTGTAACTTTGAGGCCTGTTAACCGGAAATTTGTATGGCAGAGATCAATTTGGAACAACAGTTCCAGGAAAAAATAGACAACGAGCTGCGTATCGAGCCGAAGGACTGGATGCCGGAAAAGTACCGCCAGACCCTGATCCGCCAGATCTCGCAGCATGCGCACAGCGAGATTGTAGGCATGCTGCCCGAGGGCAACTGGATCACCCGCGCCCCTTCGCTGCGCCGCAAGGCCGTGTTGCTGGCCAAAGTGCAGGATGAAGCCGGGCATGGCCTGTACCTTTACAGTGCTGCCGAAACCCTGGGAATTTCACGTGATAAAATGTACGACCAGCTGCATAGCGGCGAGGCCAAGTACTCTTCTATATTTAACTACCCGACCATTACCTGGGCCGATATGGGCGCCATCGGCTGGCTGGTTGACGGCGCTGCCATCATGAACCAGGTGCCGCTGTGCCGCGCCTCTTACGGCCCTTACAGCCGCGCGATGATACGGGTATGTAAGGAAGAAAGCTTCCACCAGCGCCAGGGTTACGAGATTATGCTGACCCTGAGCAAGGGTACCAAAGTACAGCAGAAAATGGCACAGGATGCGCTCAACCGCTGGTGGTGGCCCGCGATGATGATGTTTGGCCCTACCGACGACAACAGCCCGAACTCCCTGCTGAGCATGAAATGGAAGATCAAGCGCTTCAGCAACGACGAGCTGCGCCAGAAATTCGTGGATATTACCGTAGAGCAGGCCAAGATCCTGGGCCTGACCATCCCCGACAAGGATCTGAAGTGGAACGAGGAAAGAGGCCATTATGACTTCGGCCCCATCAACTGGGACGAGTTCTGGAACGTGGTAAAAGGCAACGGCCCCTGCAATAAGGAAAGGCTCGAAGCGCGCAGGAAAGCATGGGAAGAAGGCGCCTGGGTGCGCGAAGCGGCCCAGGCTTACGCCGAAAAGCGCAAGGCCCGCAAGGAGGCGGCATAATATGCTGAATACAAAATGACCGGAGAAGCGGGGCATATTGCCCGGCTTCTTTTTTTTATAACAACATTTTTTTTGAAGCATGTGTTATATTCGCATAACCCAAACCACATCGCATGCACGTCGACAAAATAAAGAATAAAGGGCAGGGCAGGCTGTTCCAGAGCGAATACCTGGAAATGATGACCAAGACGCACCCCATAGTCATTTACAGCCTCTACTTCCCGATCATTGCCTTCCTGCTGTACTACGGTTACGAATACAAATACCTGGGCGTGGGGCGCATCTTGTTGCTGTTCCTTTCCGGCATCCTGGTATGGAGCTTTATGGAGTATATACTGCACCGGTTCGTATTTCACTTCGTGGCAGAAAACCCTACCCTGAACAAGGTCATATACAAGCTGCACGGTATCCACCACGAGTACCCGCGCGACCGGGAAAGGCTGTTTATGCCGCCTGTGCCCAGCATTATCGTAGCCACAGGCTTTTTCAGCCTGCAATACCTGCTCCTCGGCTGGGACGTGCTGGCTTTCTTCCCCGGCTTTCTATTCGGCTACCTGATGTACGGCAGCATGCATTATGCGATCCATGCCTTTACGCCGCCCTCCTTCCTCAAGGCGCTCTGGCGCAACCATCACCTGCACCATTACAAGTACCCGGAAAAAGGCTTTGGTGTAAGCTCCGTGCTTTGGGATCATGTATTCGGCACCGTACCCCCCAGAAAATAACAGGGAATTTGCCCCGGAAAGCCGGCGTCCTTCGGGATATGCCGGCTTTTCAAATTTAAGCTACATTTGTTTTGCATTTATATTCTGATAAATTAGAAAGCTCGATGAATTTTTATTCCATACCGGTAATTATAAACGATCGCAGGGAAATGCTGCTGGAGCTCACCGAACAGCATATCCAGTCCAGGAACAGCAGCTATATTATCGAAGTGCCCAGCCTGACCAGTTTCAACCTGTGCTCCATTCAGCGCCGGCAGATGATCAGGACCTTTGTGGAAGGTACCGCCGATATACCGCTCAGCCGCATTGAGGCCGAATGCACTTACCAGGGCGATACGATCACATTAAGGCTGTTTGAGCCGAAAATATCCGCACCGCCCCCGGTACAGGAGCAGCCTGCCGCCAGGGAAAGGATGAGCTACGAGGACCTGGAAAATTTCGTAGCCGGCCATAAGCCTCCCCGGCAGGAAAGCACGGTAACGCCGGCCGATCAGCACATCCTGCTGGGGCAGGCCAACAGCCACCTGAACCTGAGCTTCGAATCGAACGCTCACTACCTCCATATCAAAAGCCGCCAGGTGCGGGAGATCGGGCAGGAGCTCTTCGACAGGAACAAGCTTACGCTCCAGGTATGGCTCGAAATAAACGGGGAAACCTATTCCAGCGCCATAGACCTTTACCTGGCCCACCCTTCCCAGTTCCTGGGCATTGCCCTGGATTTCGGCTCGGAGTCCAGCCAGATGGCCGTGAAGCGGTACACCAACGACTACACGCTCCAGGAAAAAAGACCGGAGATCGAAAACCTGTTCCGCAACATCGTTTCCTTCCATAAGAGCAACGGCTGGATATCGCAGAACGAAGTAGTGGATTTTTACCAGGAGGAAAAGAACACCAATTTCTATAAATCGCTCTTCTTCCTGAAAGAGCAGCTTACCGGCGATTATGAAGACATAGACCGGGAAGTGTTTATCAGGAATATTGCGGACAACCTGAAGATGCTGGTCAATACCAAAGACGGCTTTCATTCGCTTACGGAGCAGAAGTTCCACCAGTTGCCCAACCTGAAGATCATCCACAAGCATGAAGACCTGCTCAGCGGCGTCAGCTTCGAAATAGAGAAGCAAGGCTACGGGATACCGGTAAAGCTGAGCGAGATCAAGCAAAAGGTATACAATACCATTCTCAAGGTAATGATCGCCTCTTTCCTGAAAAAGGAGTTTATCCGGTACGACAAGGCTACCCGGTACATACGGCTGATGCTGCTGGTGCCCAATATCTACGATACCAACGACATCAATTACATCCAGTACCAGCTCCACAATATCTTCCGGGAGCTGAGCGAGCACGAATACAAAGACCGGATACTGGCCTGGGAGGTGCTGACCATTTCCGAAAGCGATGCCTCCTTCATCGGCTATATCAATAAGAACAATGTCAGCATACAGAAAGACAGGGATTACATCATCATCGATTCTGGAAAAGGCACTACAGACTTTTCTATCATCCGCACCGGCCGCGACAACATTTTCGACCTGAAGCCCATTTACCGGAACGGGTTCTCAGGGGCCGGCAACATGATTACCTATGCCGTTTTTGAAACCCTGCTGCATTATATCCGCCAGACGGCACAGACCCACCAGAGCAGCATCAAATATATCAAGGATAAGGTAGTGCGCATCCTCACCAGCGACGACCTGGAACGGAAAAACAGCTTCTACAACGAGCTGGAGCGCCTGAAGTTCAACTTTAAAGGCAGCAATGTGAGCAGCCAGGTGCGCAGCACATGGGATCATGCAAGGAGCGGCGACATCGGCTTTAAGGACCTGATCGAATACGGCGACGGGATCAATACCCTCATCAGCCTGCTGAGCGGCATCGAGAACGTGTCGGATTTCTACAACTACATCAACGAAACCTGCGACTTTATTGCAGACAGCACCGTTCATTACCTCAAACTGATCAAGGAGCACAAGAAGGACTTTAACTGTGCGGGCATTATCCTTACGGGGCGCAGCTTCATGTTCAGGCCGCTGGTAGATAAGATGAAGCAGGCCCTGATACGGCAGCTGCAGGTAAACGACGCCCAGATCACCCTGCTCAACAGCAATGAGCTGAAAGATATCTGCATCAAAGGAGTATTCAACAATTCCATCCGTGTAAATGCGGAGATGACGGGCTACCCGATACAGCTGATCTTTGACGGCGGCGCACCCGAACCTGCGCAGCCCCCCAAACAGGCAGCGCCCCGCAAATCTTTGTTTGCAAGGCTCTTCAACGACCTGAACAATTTTGACCAGGCTGAAAAAGTGCTGGCTTTCGACAACAACCTCAACTTCGATAAACTGCAGACCAGCCAGTTCCTGATCGGCTCCAAAACCTACCGGATCGGGGGAAACGATATTTTCCAGAAAACGCCCGGCGCCGTCTACGAAGCCGACGTGGAATTTACCCATAAGGGGTATTTTATCCGGAGAAAGACCGGCGGCATCATTGACCGTATCGCGCCGATGAAAGCGATAGAGGACGCCGAGCACAGCGATATGAGCCTCATCATACCTTCCCTGTTCCCGAACTATATTGACGAAAAATACCTGAACAGCCTGGAGCGTGATGATATTATGCCGGCGGATACCGCAGCTGCCCCCGCCCCGCCCCCCGCAAACAACGGCGGCAGCAACGGACAGAATCCCAACCCTTTGTATTTCTAAAAAGCATAGCATCGCAATACATGAAACGACTTTATTTAATCCTGCTGCTGGTGTCGCTGATGCCCCTGCTGGCCCAGGCGCAGGCACCGGATACGCACAGCACGACCACTGCGCCTGACAGCGACACGCTCACCGACCAGGGAGAGGCCGGCGGAATTCCGGCCGCGGAGGCTGCCTCAGAGAAAGGAAGCGCCTCCTCCGTACCCTGGCTGCTGCTGGGCATCAGTGCAATTGCGGGCATTGCCGTTGGCGCTGCGGGGATGAGCCTTGCCAAAGGAAAAAGCACAAAGCGCGAACAGGCCCCCGAAAGCGTTCCGGAGCCTTTGCCCGCCCCCGGGGAGGAGGCAGGCAATAAGGCCAAGGCGCCGGCTGCAGAAGCAAAAAGACTGAAGCAGGAACTGAAAGCCCTCGAAGCCCGCATGGCATCCCTGCAGGAAAGCCATACCGCGCTGGAACGGAACCTGGAAGTATACCGGGCTTTCGACAGCACTTATTTCGGCGAGGCCTTCCGCAAGCTGGTATCGCCTATGAACGAAGCGATGGAAAGCGGCTCCCGTAAAGACATGCTCGAAAACCTGCTCCGGATCATGATCCACTATTCGAGCCTTACCCGGTATAAGATCGCCAAGAAGCAGCCTTACGACGAAGCGAACATTCATTACCTGCTCAACCAGAAAGGAGGGGCAGACATGGCCGCCACCGAGATCAACGGACACACGCCGGTAGATAAGATACCCAAGAACATCAAGGTAATTACCGACCTGCTGAAAGAGTTTGGTTCGGGCGGCCTGGACGACTCCATACTGGCGGGGTACAAGATCAAAAACCTGTAACGCCTGCAGCCTGCGCCGGCCTCTTATACATTAGTACACCATCTTCATGAAACTTAAAGGTATCCTGTATTTCGCCTTACCGGCAACAGCCATTATACTGCTCAATATTTTCCTGGGCAGCGTGATCAGCTGGTTCCTGAGCATCGCTATTATTGCCTGCCTGCTTTATTATTTTACCCAGATCAACATAGAGAACCTTATTTACCGGAAAACGAATGCGGCCGGGCTCTCCGATGAGGTAAAAGCCAGGGCGGCGGAGGTCATCAGAAAATACAAGATCATATGCTCCTTCGGACTGCTTACCATTGTATTTGCAGGCAGCATCTTTTGCATCCGGAAGACAACGAATCCATCCGGCAGGCACCCCTGGTTCTTCAGCAACGATTACCACGGCCTGAGCAACAGCGGCATCGCTTTCCGCCAGTCGCTGTCTTTTTCACGGCCTCCCGACGACAGCCTGGGAACCACGGGGCGGCTGACCTTTACACGCCACAGCGACGGCGGCGCCACGCTGACCTGCAGCAATTTCTTTCAGCCCATCTTCGCCGAAACAAAGGAGGCGTCGGTATATGTCCCGGTCAATGATATCTTTCCCCGCTTGTTTTCGGGCAGCTTTGTCGTTTCGAATGCCGCCAGCAGGATCGAAGTAAGGATGAGCGAGGGCAGCAGCGGCTTCTGGGGCTTCCTGGGCTCCCGCCGGAAGAAGGTCGTGTACGACATTGCGGTCAGCACCAGTGATGCCGCCCTGGCTGCAGAGCAGAACCTTGCGCTTCCTTTTTCGGACCGCATACGGATAGAGGAGCGGGAGCTACAAGAAGGCAAGTCGCTCTATAACCTTTTCCTGAACAGCAAAAACTTCGCTGCCACCAAAAACGAAACCTATGCGGTACTGGAGTATATCCTGCGCCAGCTGGGCGACACCTACCTGCTGACGCATCGGCAGGAAGGACGTCCTAAAGCCTATTCCGTTTTTCCCGATGCACCGTTCCTGGCCAATGGCTACCGCCTGGAAGCAGACGGCACTGCCGTAGCTCCTCAAACCGCCAATAAGGTACAGATCGAAACGGGCAGGAAGTTCTATATCGGGTTCCACAACATACAGGAAAAGGCTTACCTGGCCGAAGTGCCCAATGCAGATTACGGCCTGGGCAAAACCGGCAGCAGCCTTGCTTTTATTTTCGATTACCCGCCCTCCTACTTACTGTCGAGCCCTGCCGAGCAGCAACAGACAGGCAATAAAAATCTCCGCTTTATTGCCAACAGCAATGACGATATTATCAGCTCAGACCTGCGCGAAGGCTTTTTCTTCCGGAATTACGGCCTGCATACCCCCTACCGTATCAGCGGCAATATGGATTATCTTTCCCAGCAGCCCAACGTGCCGATGCGCATCGGGATATCGGACAACAACAGGCGCAGCCTGTACCGGCAGGTAGAAGGCCTTAAGTTCAGCCTGCAATCTTCCGACCCGGGCGTGCAATACCTGTTTACGATCCGCGATTACTCGCAGAACGGCTTCCATTTCAGTAAGCTGGTGCTCTTTGCCTGCCTGCTGTACCTGGGTATGCTGGCTGTGCTGATCTTCTTCCCCGGCAAAAACCTGGTCCGTATCGAGCCCGTGATCTTCACCGTGATCTACGTGCTGCTTATACTGCGCTTCCTGCTGTACTGGCGCCTGGCTACTTTTCCCCCGCTGGAAAATATCTCCAAGTACGAGCTGGAGCGTACCATCCTTAACTTCGATTACCGGTGGGGCTTTCAATGGCCGGTACCGCTTACACTGGTATGGGTATTCCTGTTTCTGGCCATCCTCTCCATTTTCCGGTACAGGAGCAGCAAAGGCCTGCCGTTCCGCTTTTCGCCCGAAACAAAATGGAACCTCACTACTCCCCAACGGATCTATAAAGCGTATGCCCTGTTCATTACGGGCTGCGCCGCCCTCTTCTTCCTGAACGACAAAGTGCTGCACATGGAGATACTGACGAGGGTGAGCTCCATCCTGATACCTGTAGCGGGGTATTGCTATTTCGGTATGCTCAGCAACAAGCATTTCCGCTTCGACCCCGAATGGGTGTCGGCAGGCGAGGGCAAAACCTATGTACGCATCAAAGCTTATTTTCATTATTTCATCCACAACCCTTCCTTTATCATTACGCTGGTCACTATTGCTTTTTTTGCGCTCACCGACCGCGGCTTCGCCATTCTGTTCACCCTCTTTATCCTCCTGAAGAATATCTTCCTCAACTTCCTGAAAAAGCCCTTTCACTCGGGCCATACCACCCTGCGCAAAATGCTGCTGAATCCCAACAACTACTGGATATACGGCATCCTGTCGCTGGCGGTCTATCTTACGATCCTCTCCTTCAAATCCCTGTTCTACTACCTGCTTACCTACAAGCTGATCGTTATCGGCATTGTGCTGCTGGCTCCTGCGGCTATCCTGTTCTTTTTTTACAGGAAGCAAAGAAAAGCTGCGATCATTACGGGCTCGGCGCTGGGGCTGTACCTGATCCTGTTGCTGGTACCCGCCAGCCGTCGCCTGCTGGAAACAAAAACTACCAACGCGATCAAGCATGTACAGTACAGGGCATCCATCATCCACCAGCCCATCAGCGAATTGCTGGCCCAGAATCCCTACTCCTCGTTCCAGACACAGAAGATCGTAGAAACAGCCGAGAATCAATGGTTCATCAACGCTTATATCGGCAAGCCCTACAAGCCGAAATCCGTCATTAACCTGAGGCCTTACTCAAGGGTAGGCGTAGACTACAATACGCAGACCAGGGATGTAGTGATCGCGCGCTTCGTGATCAGCGAGCTGGGCAGCTTCACCATGTACCTTATCCTGCTCCTCACCCTGCTGCCCCTCGTCCTTTACCTGATCTCGTACCGCCTTACCGACGATCGCCACTATAAGTTGAACTACCGGTCGTATGCCGGTGTGCTGCCCCTGCTGATCATCTTTACCATCAGCCTGTTCGTATGGCTCACCGCTACCAACCGCTTCGTGTTCTTCGGCCAGGACTTCCCGTTTCTGAGCCTGACCAGCAAGCTGAGCGTGGTGCTGCCCCTGCTCCTTTTCGGAATTACGCTCAGCCAGCAGCCGGAAACCTACCGTTCCTACCAGCTCAACCTCAGGACCAATTTTGCCCGCTATGCCTTCTTCACTGCGCTCGTAGCCGCATTTGCGCTCACTACGGTCAAGAGCAATGAGCTGGGCAGCAATAATTTTTCCATCGTGGTGGAAAAGACCAAGAACCGGATCAATAGAGATCTCAATGCCATCCTTTACGAGCTGCAGGACAGCCTGGAAGCAAAGCACAGGCGGTTTACCTACAGCGGTCTTATCAAAACGCTGGGCAGCGACAAGCGGTTCCGGGCCCTGCTCGAGGATTCCGTTACGGACAATTATACACGCAGCATCCTGCGCCAGCTCATCGACAAGCCGGCCAATGCCTTCCGCGTAGACAATACCCTGTACATGCTGTACGACAACGACCGGTACAGCGCCTTGTACAATGAGCATATGTACCTGGAGCTGCCCCCGGTGGAGAACCGCAAAGTATGGAACGGGTCCGTTACGGAAAACCTGAACCTGTCGGCGCCACAGGTGAATATCAGCTATAACAGTAATAACATCGTTACGGGGCTTCCTTATTTCAAAAGCGACCTCTCCTCCAGCCTGGAGCTGGCCATAATGCCTGCAAGCTGGTTTACCGGGACCAGGAACAATGTAGGCATCCTGAATATCCGGAATGCCACGAAGCAGAAGGCAGAGCTGTTCCTCTATAAGAAGTCCGACAATAACATTATCCAGAACGCGACCACCTTTGCCAATACCTTCCATAACGAAGATATTGCGTCGGTAAGCCTTCCGGGCAACAAGTTCACTATCGCCTACAGCAACTCCGGCAACTATTTTGCCATAAGCAAATGGATCAACGGAAGCTACAGGATCCTGTATCCTCAAAAGGAAAAGAACTTCTGGATGTACCACTTTGCCAATGCAGTCCGCAATGCCTATAAAGCAGACTCCCTGCTCCAGGACAATGTGGCCATAAGCCTGGATTACGAGCTGGGCAATAAGGTCCAGGATATGATCGACGGCGCTTACCGGCAGTCAACCCGCAGGAACCGCCGCTTCAGGTTCAGTGTGATTGCAGCAGACGGGTGGGGCAACATACGGCTGATGAACGATTTCGTGACCAACAGGCAAAGACTGGACCCCAACGACCATATCGCCATCAGCAGGCTGCAGCAAAAACATTTCTTCTTCAGCAACATCCGCAACGAACGCGACCAGTGGGGCAACAGCAACCTGATGGCCCTGCACCTCGGCCCCGGCTCTTCGATCAAGCCGCTGACGGCGGCGGTAGTGGCTTCTCAGGTAAATGCCGGATGGGAGAAGCTGCACCTTATGGCGCCGGTGCAGGCGGAATACACCAACTACGGCGGGTATCCCTTGAAAAAGCCCTGGAAAAACGACGACCATTACCGGGCTATGCTCAGCCTGGACAAATACATAGAAGTATCCAGCAACTTTTACCAGTCTGTCCTGATCTTCCTGGGCTCCTACCCGCGGCATGCTTTCATCCACCACAACAGCATCAGCCTGAAGCATGTGCTGAGCCCTGCCGCCGGCCGCAACAACAGCTACCCGGTGCTTGAATTCAACGGCTATACCTATTACCTGCCCAACCATAACCGGCAAAAAGGCAACTGGCCGGCCACGGAACCGGGCGCTACGGGAAAGAAGTCCTTTTTCGGCAACGAGAACTCTATCCTGGCCAACGGGTTCGAGGTGAACGCCGGGCTGCGCACCAAGGATAAGGATAAAAATGACGAAACGCCCGGGTCCTATACCCGTGTCAACATAGTGGACAGCATGATGTACAGCATGCTCTCGGGAAGCAAGGGAAGCTATTTCCTGTGGAGCTTTCCCGAACAATCGTCCTTTCTCCAGTCGCAGCGCGCCTTCAGCGACCCCAGCCAGAACTTCAACCTCGGCCTTAAAACCACGACGCTGGGCGGCTACCCTTACCAGGTATCTCCCTTTAAGATGCTGGAGATGTATACCTCCCTGCTCACCCAGAACCGCAACCTGAGCCTGCAGCTTGTGCCCCGCCAGAAGCCGAAGGTCAGCTGGTTTGCCGACAGCAGCTGGCAGGGCAGCAACCGGTTCAACCAGTTCCTTGCCTCCTATATATTCAAAGGCATGAACGATGTGATCTACGGAGGCAGCGGCACTGCCCGCGCGCTGGGAGGGCTGAGAAGCATGCACCCGGGGTTCTACTTCTATGCAAAAACCGGGACGATCAATGAAGAGGGGTCCGGCGCCAAAAATTCCAGGAGGCTGGTAGTAGCTATCAGCAACAAGGATCTGCAGCAGGCCTGGAACATAGGCGGAAGCGATACAAAGGTCTACACCCTTTATTTTGCAGTAGACAACAACAGGGACTTTGACTGGCTCCTGCTCCAAAATATCATTAACGAAGTGATGGACTCCCGTACTTTCCGGAATTATTTCCGGTAGGCCCGGCGGTTCTTTCTGAGAAAAACACGCTTCATGAATACTACGCGAAAGTGGCAGCTCATCTTCAGCAGCATAGCGCTCGTCATTGCGGCGGGTGCCTGCCTGTTATTTGCCGGGAGCCGGAATATGCCCGCCGGCCAGGTGGTAGAGCCCCCGGCTCCGTTCGGGAGCAGCCATTACAATGCAATGAAAACCGATACCTTTGTAGCATTGGTCCAGGCTGCTTACGGCCAGCTGGCCACTACTGGGATTACCGGCAATACGCTGGTCGTTGACATGCCTGATGCCAACGAGCTCGCCAAGGATTTTTTTAACGGCAATGATGCATTGCTACGCTTCGGGATGAGCGACCATGGTTTCGAGATCCGGTACAATCCCGAACAGAAATCGCTGAAAGCATCTTTCAGGATCAGTGAGCAGGGAGGCGTCAATGTGCCGAACGATGTGCTGATCAAACTTATGGACAAAACCGCCAGGAACGATGTCGATCACAAAGAATAACATAGCCGATTTTATCGCTTTTCTTTTCCGCAAAAGGAAAGGTGCAGAGCCGCCCCAGCAGCTGCTGGACGGATGGAAAGCATTGAGCAACGAAGAAATAGCCAACCAGCTGAGCGGGCTTTTCCATTCCTGGGGGCTTACCGACGAGGACAAGCGCGCCGAGATCAATGCTTACTTCAAAGAAACATTGTTTGCGCCCAAACCCACGCAGCAGCAAGCGCCGAAAGTAGTGCCTGTAGCCGTACCGCCGCCCCCTATCCTGCCGCAGAGAAGCAGGAGGAGCAGGTGGCCCTGGATAGCCGGCATATTGCTGCTCCTGGCGCTGGGATACACAGGCATACAATACCTTGCCTTCGCCAACATGGAGTATGTATATACCATTACAGACAATGTGCTGGTACGGAATGAAGACAGGGAGATCGTGGCACGTATGGACCTGTTCGAAGTAAAAGGAAGCACGCCTTCCTTCCAGAAACTGAAAGCGGTCGACGACAAAATCTACCAGCGGAGCATCGACAACAGCGGCAAGGTATATCCCTGCCGCAAGGTGCTGCTGAAAGAAGGGAACTTCTTCAGTTACCTGTTCGGGCGCAGCAGCGAGATCGGCTATGTGAATACCAATTATGTGGTCGATAATGTAAAGGAGTTCAACCTGTACCAGACCGCTTTCAGGGAAGTAAAAAACAATAAGGCCGAGAACGCCGACCTTAAGGCCATCTACCGCAAGATCATTATCGGCAGCATGAGCCTGGACCCGGCTACCAGCGACAAGTACATTACGCTGCATACCAGCGGCATTCCCCGGTCGGCAGCAGAAGCCACTTATGGCATCATTAAGCAAACCATAAAGGAAAATGTAAAATACATTATTATCGCCGGCCTGTCCGACGGTTTCTATTACAGCTTTGAAGGCGATGTGCAAACCAACGACTTCAAAGCTCCCCGGAGAATAATAGTCAGGAATGCAGATAAGGAAAGCAGGCCCCTCAGCGGCCGGTACCGCTTCATGAACAAGGACAGCAGAATTATCCTGTACGATTGCGTTACCAATACTCCTACGGAGTACGAAGCAGAAAAGGACAGCGACGGGCGGATCAGCGCTTTCGTGTATAACCCGCCGGGCCTGCTGGAAGAAATTTTCAATTAACCCTGCCGCATGGATTCCCGGTGGCAAGCCGGCCAATTTCCGTCAATACGGAACAAATGCTCTTAGCCGGCAAAGCGTCCGCCCACCAACGTCCTCAATGCTATAACCGTCTATAGCGAGGATGAACCCGCCCGACCGGATGGAAACCAAGCCGCCTTGCAGGAGGAAGCTGCAATATGAACAGCAGTAAATCATTCAAAAATTTGGTGTAGCGAAACCAACCACAACCCCGTCGTCATGAAAAAAGTATTCATTGTCAGCTGCCTCCTGGCGCTCCTTACAGGCTTCTCCACCCGTGCACAGCAGTTCTGGATCGTGGGCGGGCAATATGCAGCCGAAGGCCAGTTTCCCTGGGTGGGCGATATGCGCGTCTTCAGCAATCATCTCTGCGGCAGTGCGCTGATCGACCCTTACTGGGTGCTTACCGCAGGCCATTGCGCTTTTGACCCGTTCAGCATGACGCCTATGGATACAGCCGGCCTGCGGTTCCGTTTCAACACAGTGCGCACGCAGGCTTCACTCAATCCTTCAGGCGGTGCGGAAAGCGGTGCACAGCGCATATTTATACACCCGCTTTTTAACATCAACAGCCCTGATTTCAGCGAAGGAAATGATCTTACCCTGGTCCGGCTGGCTACTCCGGTAAACGGCATTGAACCCGTTCCGCTACCGCTGCAAAGCGATACCGCTATAGTGTATGCCACAGGCCAGCCCGTACGGATTGCCGGATGGGGCATTGCCGATACCGCCACCTTCTGGTCGCCGGATACGCTGAAATTCTGCAACACCCGGGTATACGACTTCAGCGTGTGCAATACATTGTATGGCGGTGTAAGCACCCGGTCTTTCTGTGCCGGATACAAGTGGAACGAAACCGAGTCGGGGGCAGCGGCAGGCGACAGCGGTGGCCCGGTATGGATCGGATCCGGCGGCGGAAAGAAGCTCATCGGCGTAGTGAGCGGAGGCATGCTGCCCTATACTGCGCCGGATATGCCGGGAGTATTTACCAAAGTAGCGGCTTACCGTGCCTGGATCGATTCCGTAATCAATGCCAACGGCGGCTATACTACCGGCATACCCGCCCCTCATGAAGAGGAGGAAATAAAGATCGGTAATGCCCCGCAGGGGCTTAAGCTCTTTTTCGGGGCCATAGCCGCTAAACAGATCGAGTACAGCATATACAACGCCGCAGGCGCTAAAATACTTGCCCGGACCATCAGCCGCCCGGCATATACTACACATGCTGTGGACATGCAGGCACAGGCCAGTGGTGTATACATCATCCGGTTCTACAATCCGGAAAGCGGCCGCAGCACTTCCATGAAGTTTGTAAAAAATTACTAAGCCGGCCATGGATCGCAATGAAAGATATAAAGAAACTCTGGCCACCTGGAACAGGATAGCCATGCTGTACCAGGACAAGTTCATGGACCTGGACCTGTACAACGATACATACGATGCTTTTTGCGCCCGCATCAGCAAGAAAGCACCCGAAGTGCTGGAAATCGGTTGCGGCCCGGGCAATATAACACGCTACCTGCTGGCCCGAAGGCCCGATTTACGGATAGAAGCAACCGATGCATCGCCCGATATGGTAGCGCTGGCCCGGCAAAATAATCCTTCGGCGCAGTGCAGGGTCCTGGATGCACGCGCCATCGGAGCACTGCATAAGAAGTATGACGCTATTGTATGCGGCTTTTGCATTCCTTACCTGTCGCCCGGCGATGCGGCAAAAATGATCCGCGACGGCGCTTCCCTGCTGGCAAGAGAGGGCCTTTTTTACCTGAGTTTTGTAGAAGGAGATCCGGGCGATTCGGGCTATCAGGCGGGAAGCAGCGGCGACAGGACCTATTTTTACTACCACGACCCGGAGCTGATCCGGGGAGCGCTTGCTGAAAACCATTTTACCATCGCGGCCTCATTCCGTAAAGACTACCTCAAGAGCGACGGGACTACAGAAGTGCATACGATCATCCTTGCACAAAAACAGGAACGCCCGTAGGGGCGCTTCCACGATACCTCCCGGATACTATGCTATTGCAGGCCTGCAGGGTCAGAGGGGGCCTGCAGGATCGCCTGGCTTACCGGGCGCATCCTCCCGGAACCAGCTGCTGTACATGATGTAGTTGTTGGCAATCCGGCTGATCTCGCCGCTGATCAGCTCCTCGCTGATATTTTTCACCTTTTTAGCGGGCACGCCTGCATATATGCTGCCGGCTTCCACTTTAGTGTTTTCCAGTACAACCGCGCCGGCCGCAATGATCGTATTGCTGCCGATCTCGGCATTATCCATCACAATGGCGCCCATACCGATCAGCACATTATCGTGCACCGTGCAGCCATGCACGATCGCGTTATGTCCTACCGACACATTATTGCCGAGCCATACTTTGGTCTTTTCGTAAGTAGCATGGATACAGGCCCCGTCCTGGATGTTGACCTTATTGCCCATGCGGATGCTGTTGACGTCCCCCCGTACCACGGCATTGAACCAGACGCTGCACTCTTCTCCCATCACCACATCGCCCACGATCGTAGCGTTGGGAGCCACAAAACAGCTTTCGGGTATCCGGGGCACATGACCCCTTACAGGTAGTATTACTGGCATAAAGAATGTTTTAATGCTGGTGCTGCGGTTGCTCAAAAATAATTGTATTCCCTGCGGGCTATATTCCAGCGCAGCCCGCCGTACACTGCGGTCGAACGGGGATAGACCGTAAGGCCGTTGTCGTAGCTTCGGTCCAGGTAAGTGGCGCCTGCCTCCAGGAATATGTTGGGGCGTACCTCGTAGGCTGCATTAAAATTAAGATACAGCCCTTGCAGGTTCCGGCCCGGCAGGAAGCTGTAGTCGTAATCGCGGCTGCGGCTGTCGTAAGGCACAAAAATACTGGTACCGTTATGCTCCTGGTCGCTGGTACCGCGCAGCGAATAGATACCTTTGACGGAAAGGAACAGGTTGACAACCGGCTGGTAACGCACTGAGCCGATCACTTCGCCAAATCCGGCGCCATAAGGGTGCGTCAGGGGCTGGTTGTAATGGGTGTAATTCGAAACACCATCGTTGGCGCTATAAGTAAACGGCCGCACTACATTCACTTCTCCCTGCAGGTCGAGGTTGGGCAGGGTAAAAGCATTAAAGTACTTGGCGCCCAGCTGTATGCCGAACTGGTTGCCCCACCAGCCATTTCCCAGCTCGCCCGGTTTAAGCTGGTCGAAATACCCTTGCCCGTAAAACTGCAGCCGCTGCAGCGCCAGCGCTTTAAAGCTCAGCCCCAGGGATGTTTTCTGGCGGGCGCCCAAAGAGCGGGCCAGGGTATTGTAGAAAATAACAGGAACCAGGTACTCGGCGCCAAACCGCTCTTCCTGCGCATAGATGGTCGATTCAAAGATGCCTACGTTCAGCCAGCGGGTGGCGTTAATGCTCAACTGGTGAAAACTGGCATATTTACGCGGCAGGCGCTGATCACTACCGCGCAGGTAGTCGGGAGTCAGCTCCAGGTAAAGATTTTCGTACATCAGCTTCCAGATGCGTGTGCGCAGGCGCAGGAAAGTGGCCGGCGCCCCGAAATCGGAGAGCATGAGGCTGCGCATCCCGTCGCCGCTGAAATGCTTGTCGTAGCCGAACGTTACGTTCAGGTGATCGTTAAAGGCGCCGGCATCTACATAGCCTCTTGCCAGCAGGTAATCATACGGTTTATTGTCCGCTTTGTGTGTATAATAATCCACTCCCGGGAAGGCCATGTGCCGCTGCTCCCATTCTTCGATATAACCCGGCACTTTTTCCTGGTTGTCGGCCAGCATGGTATAGAACCCTACCTTATTGAATATCCGTCCCCTGAACTCTGCGCCGCGCGTATTGATATAGCGGATGCCGTCTTTGCTGCTTTCTTTCATCGCCTGGGCGTACAGCACGGGATTGGCTGCGAGGAAGAAGTCGCCGGTGCTGACATGCACCATGTCGGGCTGCTTCTGGTAGAAGTATTTCAGTATGGGCTTGCGGGAAGGCAGTGCGCCATCGTCGCCATCGGCCGTTTCAGACCATTCCCCGCTGATCGACAGGGCTCTCCGCATGTTATAACGGTCGATGTTGCTGAGGTTGTTGGCCTGGTACTGGCTCATCCGGTGCTCTTCCTTCAGGAAGGCAACGGCATCCTTGCGCGCTATAGGCTTCAGCGCCGAATAAAACTCACCTGCCAGCTCTCCGTTCAGCGTTTCCAGGCGATCGAGCAGGTAATACTCTTCCGTGCCCAGCGGCAGGTAAGTGGTCTGCGCAAGCACGGGCAGGCAACATCCGGAAAGAAAGAAAGCGAGTAATTTTTTTTTCACACCCAATGAAATTAGCCGTTATACCTATCTGCTCCGGCCTTCAACACAAGGTAAAGATAAAGAAGTCGGATCAATTATAGGCAGCCGGAGCCGCCGGCACCGGTTTATAGCAAAAAAGATGGCCCTTGGGCGGACCATCTTTTATAAGCATAAAACCGGGAAATATTAATTGCGCAGCCAGGCCAGCAACACATCGGGCGCTACGCCGATCACGATCACCATGGCTGCGGCCAGACCCAGGAAAAACCGGTCGGCAGCTGCTACTTCCGTTACCAGTTCCGGCTCTCCTTTCTTAAAGTACATGGCCATAATCACTTTGAAATAGTAGTATACGCTGATGGCAGCCATCAGCAGGGCAAAGATCACGAGCCACATCATACCGGGACCCTGCTCCATTACAGCAGTCAATACATAATACTTGGCAAAAAAGCCACCGGTAAGCGGTATGCCCGCAAGCGACAACAGGAATATGGTGGCAGTGAAGGCCAGCAGCGGCTGCTTCTTGGCAAGCCCGTTAAAGCCATCGTATGTATAGTCTTTCAGCTTCATCAGTACGGCAAATATGCCGATGGTGGCTACACTGTAGGCTACCGAATAAATGATCATCCCTTTCATGCCTGTAGCGTTCACGGAAAGAACGGCAAAGAGCATAAAGCCGGCCTGCGCAATGGAAGAATAAGCCAGCATACGCTTTACACTCTGCTGGAATACGGCGGTAACATTGCCGATAAATAAGGTGAGGGCCGTAACAATGGAAAGCACAAGATTCCAGTGCGCATGGATACCTCCGAAGCTTTCGCTGAAAAGGCGCAGGAACGCAACGAAGATAGCCGCTTTCACAATGGTAGCCATAATGGCGGTAAAAGGTGTGGGCGCTCCGTCGTATACATCGGGCGTCCAGAAATGCATCGGCGCGGCAGACGCTTTAAAGCCAAAAGCCACGATCAGGAACAGGATGCCGGAAAGCGACATGGCGTCAACTCCTTTTTCCATAAAGTTGAACTGCGACACGTCGAAAGTACCCATAGACCCGTACAGCAATGCAATACCCATCAGCAGGATACCGGTAGAAAAAGAGCCCATAAGGAAATACTTCAGCGAAGCTTCGCTGCTTTTCAGGTTGCGTTTATCGCTGCCGGCAAGGATATACTGCGGAATAGACAGGATCTCGATACCCAGGAACAGGACCAGGAGATTGTTGTAACCCGCAAGCAGGTTGATGCCGCAAAGCATAAAGAAGATAAGGCCATAGTATTCGCCCACGTGCTGTCCCACCTTTTCAATATTGCGCCCGCACAGCAATACATACAGCAAAGCAATACCGCACATCAGGGTATTGAACCATACGGAGAAGGAGCCGTATTTCAGCATACCGTTAAACAGCGCCCCGGATATTTCCCCGTTCATAATATGGGTCAGCTCATACACATTAACGCCGCAAAGCGCCAGCAGGAGCACGGCTGCCAGGCTGGTGAAGGTTTTCTTTTCCTTTACCGACAAGGCGGCAAACATCATAATAACGCCGAATAATGCAGATGCGATAAGTGGTTTCATATTTAACCCGCCCCCTGATGGGACTTTTGTACTGTAATTATTTTTATAATAATGCCGATCATGTCAATCAGCAAGTAATGCTTAGCTTGCGTATATGCCGCAGTCTTATCCAAGTATGCCCAGCAGTATTTTCGGATATACGCCCAGCACAACGATCAGAGCGATCACGATCACCAGGCCGATCATTTCGTTCCTGCTTACATCGGTTACCACTGCACTGGTCTTGGCTTCGCCGTAAGCAACTTTCTGCACCATATTCAGGGTGTATACTGCTCCCAGGATCACGCCAAGGCCTGCCAGCACCATAAAGGCAATATGATAAGGATGCGCGCTCTGGAAAATGCCGTGGAACAGCATGAACTCGCCCACGAAGCCGTTGGTCAGCGGCAGGGCGATGTTGGCAAACGCGATGATGACAAGCGCAATGGCCATCGTAGGCGCCGTACCGGCCATACCGCCCAGCTCGCGCAGGTTGCGGGTGCCATAGCGCTGCTCGATCATGGATACTATCAGCCACATACCGGTGATATTAATGCCGTGATTGAACATCTGTACCATAAGACCGCTGGTAGCGATCTCCGTATCGGCAAAGATGCCCAGGCTCATCAGCCCTATATGCGCAATGGACGAATAAGCCACCAGGCGCTTGATATCGCTCTGCACCATGGCGATCAGGGATGCGTAGATAATACCGGTTACGGAAAGGATCATTACGGTGCTGCTCCAGTAGGCAGTGCCGGCAGGCAATACATCCACCAGCCAGTTTACCGTAGCGAAAAGCCCCATTTTTACCATCAGCGCGCTCAGCACGATTGTTACCGGCGTGGCAGATTGCTCGTAGGCATCGGGCTGCCAGGTATGGAAAGGGAATACCGGCATCTTGATGCCGAATGCAATAAAGAAAAGACAGAAAACGGTCTGCTGCGGCAGGGCCGGGAGCGAGGCCCCCGTCTGGCGGATCGTATCCCAGTCAAAAGTACGGTTGGGGGTTTGCAGGTACAGGTAAATGATACCGGCCAGCATGAGCAGGCTGCCCAGGAAGGTGTACACAAAAAACTTGAAGGTAACCGGAATCCTTTTTTCACCGCCCCAGGTAGAGCACAGAAAATATACGGGGATCAGCGCCAGCTCCCAGAAGAAGTAGAACAGCAGCAGGTCATGTGCCAGGAATACGCCCATCAGGCCCGCCTGCGACAGCAGCATCAGGCCGTAGAAGCGATGCGCTTCCGCCACAGGCTTGTTCCACTGGGCAATAAAGACCACCGGGAATACAACAGCGGTAAGCAGCGCCAGCATTATGCTCATCCCGCTTCCGTACAGGCTGAACCGTGATCCCAAGGAGGGTATCCACGCACGGTCGAATGATAAGAGCGCCTGGCTGTTGGCCTGGCAGGCCAGAAGGGCAACGGCTAAAGTGACCAGGGAAGTTACCAAAGCCCAGCCTTTGACCGTATCGCTTTTCCATAGGAAACTAACGACACCCGATACGAACGGAACCAAGATTAAAAGTAAAAGTATCATTTTCTGTATATATGCTGTATGTTTTTAACTAACTGAGTTCAAGGGTTCTTGTACATGTTGGGAGAACGGGCGGATGGGCAGGATTTATCCCACTACCCAGAGCCCTACCACAAAAAGAATGACCATACCGATCACCATGGCAAAGATATAAGTGCCTACCTGCCCGTTCTGCAGCAGGCGCATGCGGTTGCTGCTCCAGTGTACCAGGCGGCCCACACCGTTCACAATGCCGTCGATGCCGCTGCGTTCGGCATATTTATCCAGCGCCAGCGACAATCCTTTCAGGGGTTTCACGATCACTGTATCGTACAGCTCGTCCACATACCATTTCTGCTCCAGTACTTTGGCAATACCGGTATTCTCTTTGAAGTTGGGTTTGCGGGTGAAGGACCAGGCCCATACGATCATGATCACAACGAGGCCCACAGACAGGCCCATCAGCATCCATTCGGTTTCATGGCTCAGGTGATGCACCCCGAAGTTCTGTACCACGGGCGTCAGGTATTCGTTCAGCGCATGATGCTCGGTTATAACTGCAGGCATACCTACATAGCCGCCCGCAACCGCCAGCACCGCCAGCAGCACCAGCGGGATGGTCATCGCTGCGGGACTTTCATGCAGATGATGCTCCTGCTCGTGCGTGCCGCGGAAAGTGCCGGTAAAGGTGAAGAAGTACAGCCGGAACATATAAAAAGCAGTCATCAGCGCACCGGCAAGTCCCAGGTAATAGTATACAGGATTCCGGGCATAGGCTGCCGCCAGTATCTCATCTTTGGAAAAGAAGCCGGAGAACCCCGGAATACCGGCAATGGCCAGGCAGCCCAGCAGGAAAGTGATCTGGGTAATACGCATCTTCTTACCCAACCCGCCCATAAAACGCAGGTCCTGCTCGCCGCCCATAGCATGGATCACGGAGCCGGAGCCCAGGAACAGGAGGGCCTTGAAGAAGGCATGCGTCATTACGTGGAATACACCGCTGGTATAAGCGCCTACGCCCATAGCCAGGAACATATAGCCCAGCTGGCTCACGGTAGAGTAAGCCAGCACTTTTTTGATATCGTATTGCTTCAGCGCAATGCTGGCCGCAAACAGGGCGGTAGCAAGACCGATCACGGCAACCAGGGTTTGCGCCGCCGGGGCAAAATTGTACACGACGCTGCTGCGCGCGATCATATAGATACCGGCCGTAACCATCGTAGCCGCATGGATCAGCGCCGATACCGGCGTAGGGCCGGCCATGGCATCGGGCAGCCAGGTATACAGCGGAATCTGGGCACTTTTACCCATAGCCCCGATAAAGAAGCAGATCGCAATGGCATTCATGGTACCGGCAGATACGCCGGAAGGCAGGCCATTGGACAGCTGGGGAAACAGCTCGCCATAGCTGGCGGTGCCGAAGTGATATAAAGTAAGGAACAGGCCCACCAGGAAACCCAGGTCGCCGATACGGTTCATGATAAAGGCCTTCTTCGAAGCATTGGTATAGTCTTTCCTTTTGTACCAGAAGCCGATCAGGAGATAGGAAGCAAGCCCCACGCCTTCCCAGCCTATGAACATGATAACGTAGTTGGCACCCAGCACCAGCAGAAGCATGGAAAACACGAAGAAGTTCAGGTAGGCAAAATACTTGGTATACCCCGGATCGTCGTGCATATAGGACGTGGAGTACACATGGATCAGGAACCCCACACCGGTAATGATCAGGAGGAAAAGGGAAGACAGGGCGTCTACCTGGAAGGCGAAAGGAATATGAAGATTGCCGGAGCTGATAAAGTCGAACAGGTGCACAATACCGGACCCTGCTACCGGGTCGCTTTTTACCCCGAAGAAGATACCGAGCGATACGCAGAAGGATGCCAGCATCATAAGGCTGGCCAGCGTACCCGAAACTTTCTTGGGCATGGATTTCCAGCACAGGCCATTGATCAGGAAACCGATAAGCGGAAACAGCGGAACTAAGTAAACTAAATCTTTCATAAACCGGAAGACCCCTGGGGGACTTTAATGCTATTTAATAGGATATGATTGCAATGCTTTAATGTTTCAGCCTGTTCAGGATATTGATATCCACCGAATGCACCTTGCGGTACATCATTACGATAATGGCCAGGCCGACCGCCACCTCCGCGGCTGCAACCACCATGATAAAAAACACGAAGATCTGCGGGTCGGAGGTTCCAAACATTTTGCTGAAAGCCACCATAAGGAGGTTTACCGCATTCAGCATCAGCTCGATGCACATGAACACGATAATCGCATTCCGGCGCATCAGCACACCCATAATGCCAATGGCAAATAAGGCAAGGCTCAGGAACAGGTAATATTGTATCGGCACTGGATTCTGTTTTAAGTTATGGTTACAATTATTTTGTTTCTGTAGAGGCGGCAGGCACCGTTTCTTTTTTACCGATCACCATTGCACCGATCATCGCGCTCAGGAAAAGGATGCTGCTCACCTCGAAGGGCAGCACATATTCCTTGAAGAGCACCTTGCCCAGGTTATGGATAAGCCCGATATCTCCGCTGCTGTCGATACTTGTGCCGCTGCCGGTTCCCGCGCTGGCTGTTTTGAGCGCGGCAATGATCACCAGGAATAAAGCGCCGCCGCTCAGCACGGCCGCAAACTGGACCAGCCGGCTCTTTTGCGGCTCGGCATCTGCATTCAGGTTCATCAGCATGATCACGAAGAGGAACAGCACCATGATAGCGCCGGCATACACGATGATATTTACAACGGCCAGGAACTGGGCATTCATCAATACGTAATGCCCCGAAATAGCAAAGAAAGTGGCGATCAGGAAAAGCACACTTTTTACCGGGTTGCGGCTCAGGATCACGCCCAGCGCGCATCCGATGGCCATAGCGGATAAAAACCAGAATAGAATTTCGTGTAAACTCATTTTATTGATTAAAAAGTAAATTCAAAAGGTCACACACAGGGCGGCGATCAGCCCTTTCCTTTCTCCGCTCTTTTCTTCATCTGCTCATCGGTAATGAGCATATCCTGCTTCTTATAGATAAAATAATCCCTGCTGTAATTGGATGGCATTACCGTTTCGCTCAGGTAAATGGCATCTTTGGGGCAGGCTTCCTCGCAGTAGCCGCAGAAAATGCAGCGCAGCATATTGATCTCGTAACGGGCTGCGTATTTCTCTTCCCGGTACAAATGCTCTTCGCCTTTCTTGCGCTCTGCTGCTTCCATGGTAATGGCTTCTGCCGGGCAGGCCAGGGCGCAAAGCCCGCAGGCCGTACATTTTTCACGCCCTTCCTCGTCACGGTTCAATACATGCAATCCGCGGAATACCGGGCTGAACGGGCGTTTTACTTCAGGATAGCTCACGGTGGCCTTTTTCTTGAAGATATGGCCCAGGGTAATCTTCAACCCTTTGGCGATTGCCGGCAGGTAAATCTTTTCGCCCAGCGTCATCGGGCTTCTGTCTACCGATATGGCTCGTTTTGTCAATTGCATAGCGCACACTCCTGATCCCAAAGGGATCTATTTGAAAATACTATTTGTTAAAGAAAAACAGGATCACGCCTCCTGTTATCACCAGGTTCAGCAGCGCAAGGGGGATCAGCCCCTTCCAGCCCAGGTTCAGCAGCTGATCGTAGCGGAAACGGGGCAGCGTCCAGCGGATGAACATGAAGAACAGGATAAAGCCAACTACTTTGATCATCAGTACCGTTACACAAATCACGGAGAACAGCCCGCCGGGCACTGCATCGCGCACGAGGTCCATCCAGGGGAAGTTGTACCCGCCAAAGAATACGGTAGCCAGCACAGCCGAGCTGATAAACATATTGATGTATTCGGCAAAAAGGTACAGGCCCAGCTTCATGGAGGAGTACTCCTGGTGGTAGCCCATGTTCAGCTCGCTTTCGCACTCCGGCATATCGAAAGGCGCGCGGTTCAGTTCCGCAAAAGAGCAGACTAGGAAGATCAGGAATGCCAGCGGCTGCTTGAAAAAGTTCCAGGAAAAATAGCCGTCCTGCCAGAAGCCATGCTGCTGGGATACGATTTCGCGGAGGCTGAGGGTCTGGGTCATCATCAGCACTGCTATCAGGCTGAGGCCCATCGCCAGCTCATAGGAGATGGATTGGGAAGCCGCGCGGATTGCGCTGAGCAGCGAAAATTTGTTGTTGGAAGACCAGCCGCCCAGCATTACGCCGTATACGCCAAGGCTTACCACTCCGAATACATACAGGATACCGATATTGATATCGGCCACCTGCAGCGAAACAACGCGTTCGGTCCCGCCTATGCTGATCGAGAAATCCGGTCCCCAGGGGATCACTGCACTGGTCATCAGGGCCGTGACCATAAACAACGCCGGTCCCAGGATAAACAGGGTGCGGGTAGACCGGTCGGGCACAATCTCTTCTTTGAAAAAGAGCTTGCCGCCGTCGGCCAGGGGCTGCAGCAGCCCGAAGATGCCGGCGCGGGCAGGCCCGATACGGTCCTGCATGATAGCGGCAACTTTACGTTCGCCCCAGGTAGCATAGGCCGCTACCCCGAAAGAAGAAAGGATGATCACAAGGATCAGGGCTACCTTCTCTATAATGAATATCCAGTCAATTGATAATAAAAGCATGAGGACGCAAAAGTAATTAAGATTGTAAACCTTGGGTTGAAAACTATTTAAAATCGTCGGAATGTGCCGGGCCTTCTATCTGGTCGAGCTGGTAGGAGGCTTTGTTCACATCGCTCACTTTGTGGATATCGAGGGTCAGCCTGGGCGCCTTGCCGATCACTTTGTCGATCAGCACCGGCTGTTTGGCCGTACCCACATTGCCTGTATAGTGCCCCTGCGCAATCACACTGTGACGATTGATTATGCTGGGGCCTTCGATCACCCAGTCTTTGGCTTCCTTCTTCTCAAAGCGGCATTCGTTACAGATCCAGCCGGTCTGGCCGTTGCTGGCATTGGCCACCTCGCCCCACTCATCCTTACGGGCAGTTACCCGGAATACCTCGTCGCCCCGCATCCAGAGCCTTACCTCGCCGCAGCATTTGGGATTGCTGCAGTTGCGGTGTGCATCTACCGGCTTGGTAAACCATACCCTGTTCTTAAAGCGGAAAGTCCTATCGGTCAATGCGCCTACGGGGCATACGTCTATCACGTTGCCGATAAAATCGTTGTCCAGCGCCTTACTGATGCAGGTGCTGATCCGGGCATGGTCGCCGCGGTCGAGGATGCCGTGCTCGCGGGTGTCGGTCAGCTGGTCGGCGGTAAACACGCAGCGAAAGCACATGATACAGCGGTTCATGTGCAGCTGGATGTAAGGTCCTATATCTTCAGGTTCGAAAGTACGGCGGTCGTATTCGTAGCGGGTGCCGGCGCTGCCGTTCTCATAGCTGAGGTCCTGCAGGTGGCACTCCCCGGCCTGGTCGCAGATAGGGCAGTCCAGGGGATGGTTGATCAGCAGGAACTCCGTTACTCCTTTACGGGCATCCACGGCCTTTTCGGAAGTCATGCTCTTCACTTCCATGCCGTCCATAACCCCGGTACGGCAGCTGGCTACCAGCTTGGGCATAGGGCGCGGATCCTTTTCGGAACCCTTGCTCACTTCCACCAGGCAGGTACGGCATTTACCGCCGCTTCCCTTGAGCTTGCTGTAATAGCACATGGTGGGCGGCGCCACATCGCCGCCGATCTTACGGGCAGCCTCCAGGATAGTGGTACCCGGAGCCACCTCTATCGTGATATTATCGATTGTTACTTTAATATTATCTGCCATTATATCTCTTTATTTCCCGCGGCGGCGCAGAGACGCAGCGATATTTTAATTATATTATTCAGAACCACTCTTTTAATTCCTTTTTCAAAAGGGCTTCAAAGTTTGATTAAAGGCCCTGTTTTAAAGTCGGGCCAGCCTTAAACAGGGCCGCAATTACCTCTCTTTGATTACATCAAACTCAAAGAGGCTTACTGGTTTCGGTCAATCATTTCGCATGGCCTTTGCGCCGCTGCGCGCAGCCTTAGGCTACTACTTCTCTCGGGTCGGCATAATGCGCCAGGCCGTAGTTGCGGGTCTGGGCTTCTTCCGGGTGCAGCACATGCCATTCGAACTCATCCCTGAAGTGACGGATGGCCGCCGCTACCGGCCAGGCCGCCGCATCGCCCAGGGGGCATATGGTATTGCCTTCGATACGGCGCTGTATATCCCATAGCAGGTCTATATCCTCCATGCGTCCTTTGCCGTATTCGATGCTCTTCAGTATTTTGTACATCCAGCCGGTTCCTTCGCGGCAGGGCGAGCATTGCCCGCAGCTTTCATGGTTGTAAAAGCGGGCCAGGCTCATGGTATGGCGCACTACGCACTGGTCTTCGTCCAGCACGATAAACCCGCCGGAACCCAGCATGGTGCCGGTGGCAAAGCCGCCATCGGCCAGGCTTTCGTAGTTCATCAGGCGGGTTTCGCCTTTGGCATTTTTCAGCAGCAGGTTCTGCGGCACGATGGGTACGCTGGATCCGCCGGGGATACAGGCTTTCAGCCTTTTCCCGTTGGGAATGCCTCCGCAGTATTCATCGCTGTAAATAAATTCTTCTACCGAAAGGTCGAAACCGATCTCGTACACGCCGGGCTTGTTGATATTGCCGCAGGCAGAAATAAGCTTGGTACCTTTGGAATTGCCCACGCCCAGCTTACCGTATTCCTCGCCGCCCATGTTGATAATGGGCACAACTGCCGCCAGGGTTTCTACGTTATTGACCACTGTAGGGCGCATCCATAAGCCCTGCACCGCCGGGAACGGAGGCTTGATACGCGGGTTGCCGCGCTTGCCTTCCAGCGATTCGATCAGGGCCGTTTCTTCGCCGCAGATATAGGCGCCGCCTCCACGTTGTACGTATATTTCGCAATCGAAGCCGCTGCCCAGGATGTTCTTACCCAGCCAGCCGTTGTTTTTCGCTTCTGCGATGGCCTGCTCCAGGATATCGGGGATCCAGGCATATTCGCCACGGATGTAGATATAGGTTGCATTGGAGCCCAGCGCAAAAGAAGATACGATGAGGCCTTCTATAAGCAAATGCGGCAGGAATTCCATCAGGTAGCGGTCCTTGAAGGTGCCGGGCTCCGATTCGTCCGCATTGCACACCAGGTGGCGGGGCACTCCTTCGGGCTTGGCCAGGAAGCTCCACTTCATACCGGTAGGGAAGCCGGCGCCGCCACGCCCGCGCAGGCCGCTCTTCTTCACCTCTTCCACGATCTCATCAGGTGTCATCTTCAAAGCCTTTTCCACACTACGGTAACCGCCGTGCCTGCGGTAGGTTTCGTAATACCTGATGCCTTCTATGTGGGCGTTCTCTAATAATAGTTTCATTACACGTCAAAAGTTAAAAATCAAAAGTCAAAAGACTATTTTGAATCTGATCTTTGGATTTAATCAAGCTTTATACTCTCCCTGTCTGCCAGCCTCCAACCCGTATTTTTCCATATCCAATGCTCTCTGGTCTTAAGCTTCACTTCAAAGGGGCTGCCGGCTATTACTCCTGTTACATACAAGCTACGCTCTACAAAATGATCGTGCCAGTACCCTCCTTTTTTGCCGGTCCAGGGAGTTATCCCGGCACTATCGGGCTGCGTTATTTTTGTATAATGCAGGTATCCCGTTCTAATATGATCCAGCAGGTCTTTCTTCGTTTCTTCCCATCCATTGGAATGTTTGAAACGCACCTGCTCATCCAGCAGCAGGTCCAGCGTTATGGTATCGCCTGCTATCAATGCGCTGTCCAGCGACCGGCAGGCCTTCTGCAGCTCCTGCACTCTTTCTGCACCACTCTTCGCGCTGTACGGTTGCTGCTCCTGCGCATATAACGTACTTGCCCATACACCGGCTATCAACAACAGCAGCAGCACTTTGAGGCTGTATTTCCGTACCGGCAGGAGCATTATTCTGCTTTCGGTTTATCAAAGTTGAACATCCAGCTGATGCCGAACCGGTCTGTAAGCATCCCGAACTTAGCGCCCCAGAACGTATCCTGCAGGGGCATTGTTACCGTAGCTCCGGGACTCATGGCAGCAAATACCCGGTCTATATCTTCTTCGTGCTTGAAGTTCAGGGCCAGCTGCGTATTGGTTCCTGCCGTCGCTTCCCGGTCGTCTGCGCTGCCGATATCACTCACCATAAAAGTAAGGCTGCCTGCCTGGAATATGGCGTGCATGATCTTATCTTTCCATTCCTTCTTGCATTCCACGGGGCTTTCCCCGTAGGTTTGCTGCGCTACGACCTTACCGCCGAAGGCTTTGCCGTAAAAGTCCAGCGCTTCGGCCGCATTGCCGTTAAAATGCAGGTAAGGTGTGATCGGCTCCATTGTCAGCTCTCTTTTTGATGGTTAGCAAAATACGGTTTTTCGCTTCTGACCTATCTTTCCCATTCCTTCCACTTTCTTGATGCAGGCTACGGCATCGGGCACTTTACAGGCGGTTCCGCCCATATCTACGCTCACTTTGCCTATTGCGGCTCCCGTAGCTTTGGCCTTGTTATGGAGCGACGGCACATAGGTGCCTACCGCGATCACAAAGCCGTTCATCGTATACTTCACTCTCTCGCCCTGCGCATGGATCGTTTTCTCGATCCGGTGCAGCAGGCTTTCTATTTCTTTTATATCCAGCACCTCGTCCGGCACCAATGCCAGCAGGCTGCTGTAGGTATTCCAGCCGGAGGCCTGGAACAATTCTGCTTTGGTATCGATCCATTCCAGCGCCAGCTCGCGGCCATACCGGCTCTCGGCTGCGGCCCAGGCTACCGTGTATTCGCTCAGCATGCTCCAGGTAGCTTTTTCAGCCCATTCCTGCAGCTGCTTTTTGGTCATCTGCTTCGGATCGCAGATGAGGCCGGCAAAGTACATGGCGTCGGTATTGCCCGTTTTATACAGCTCAAGGGCCAGTGCATGGTCCTTTTTAATTTTCTTCTGTATGGTCTTCATGTCGCCGATCTTCACACCAAAGATCTCACCCACCGCACCATGCTTCAGCCATGTTTTGCGGGTTTGCTCTGTTCCGAGCTGCTCCAGCTCTGCCATTACTTCCTGCAGGGTCATAAGATCAGTTTTTGGCTGCTGTTTTTAATTCCTCCAGCAAGGCATCTACTTTTTCGATGGTGAGATGCTCCTTAAAATGTTTGCCCAGCTGCATCATGGGTGCATAGCCGCAGGCGCCCAGGCACTCCGCCGGCTTAAGGGTAAACAGCCCGTCGGCAGTGGTTTCGCCTTCCTTGATCGACAGTGTATGCTTGATATGGTCGATGATCTGATCGCTGCCCCGGAGCATACAAGGCCCTGTACGGCACACTTCCAGCACATATTTACCCACCGGCTTCATGTTGAACATGGTATAGAAGGTGGCTACTTCGTATACCTCGATGGGCAGGATATGCAGCAGGCTGGCCACATAGTCCATGACCGGCACGTCGAGCCACCCGCCGAACTCTTCCTGGGCCAGGTGCAGCAGGGGGATCAGCGCGCTCTTCTGCTTCCCTTCGGGATAACGGGCAATGATCTCCTCCACTTTTTTCAGTTTCTCTTCAGAAAATTGTATCATAAACCAAAAGTCAAAAGTCAAAAGGCAAAGACCTGCTTTAAACTTTTTAATTTTTCATTATAAATAAACTACGCATCCAGCTCTCCGGCAATTACGTTAAGGGAGCTCAAAGCAATGATCGCATCGCTGAGCAGGCCGCCTGAAACGATCTCGGGAAATGCCTGGTAATAGATAAAGCACGGACGGCGGAAGTGCAGGCGGTAAGGCGTGCGGCCTCCGTCGCTGATCAGGTAATATCCCAGCTCGCCGTTGGCGCCTTCCACAGAGTGGTATACTTCGCCGGCAGGCAGGTCGGTTTCTCCCATAATGATCTTAAAATGATAGATCAGCGCCTCCATCTTTGTGTACACGGCTGCTTTTTCCGGCAGGTAAAAATCCGGCGCATCGGCATGGAATACGGATGGATCGTGGTCTTTGAGCTTCTCCAGCGCCTGGCGGATAATGCCCAGGCTTTCCCACATCTCTTTATTGCGTACCAGGTAGCGGTCGTACACGTCGCCGGTGGTACCCACGGGTATGTTGAATTCGAATTCTTCGTAGGAGGAGTAAGGATTATGGACCCGCACATCGTAATCTACTCCGGCCGCGCGCAGGTTGGGGCCGGTAAAGCTGTAGTTCAGCGCTCTTTCTGCGCTGATAGGCCCTGCGCCAATGCAGCGGTCCATGAAGATGCGGTTGCGGGTAAGCAGGTTTTCAAACTCTTCCAGCATTTTAGGGAACCCGGCTACGAAAGATTCGATCTTTTGCCAGGCGGCGTCCGTGAAGTTCCTTTCAAACCCTCCTATACGGCCTATATTGGTCGTAAGGCGGGAACCGCAGATCTCCTCATAGATCTCATAGATCTTTTCGCGCCACTGGAATACATAGGTAAAAGGCGTAAGCGCGCCTGTGTCTACGGCTATCACGGAGTTGCAGACCAGGTGGTCCGCAATGCGGGCCAGCTCCATAATGATCACCCTGAGGTACTGCACCCTCTTGGGGATGTCCATACCTACCAGCTTTTCGATAGTAAGGTGCCATCCGATGTTATTGATCGGGGCAGAGCAGTAGTTCAGCCGGTCGGTCAGCGGTGTGATCTGGTAGTAAGGCCTACGTTCTGCAATCTTTTCAAAGGCACGATGTATATAACCGATCGTTGGCACGGTGCTTAACACACGCTCGCCGTCGATCTCCATGATATTCTGAAACACGCCATGAGTAGCAGGGTGCGTAGGCCCCACATTGATCGTGGTTGTCTGTTTTTCCAGCGACTCTTCGGTCAGTCTGATATGATGCTCCGTCATTGTATTGCGGTTGACCTTTCTTAATTAATGTTGTAACTAACCTCCCCTTCCGAACATCTCGTCGTCCTTGTCGGTCCGGGTCGGGTCTTCCATCGGGTATTCCTTCCGCATGGGGAAGTAATCCATTTCGTCCACGTTCAGGATACGGGTGAGGTTGGGATGACCGGTAAAATTAACCCCGAAAAAGTCATACGTTTCCCTTTCCATCCAGTTAGCGCCGGAAAATACGGGCGTTACGCTTTGTATCCGGGGATCGGCAACCGGCACATAGGCTTTCATCCGCAGGCGGAAGTTCTCCACCAGGTTGTGCAGGTGGTACACCACGCACAGCTCCTCGCCCGCCCGGTCGGGGTAATGCACCGCGGTAAGGTCGGTAAGGAACCGGAACTGCAGCGCCGCATCGCTGTACAGGTACTGGATCACCTCCAGGTTCTTTGCGGCCGGCACGTTGAAGGTGAGCATACCGTATTGCTCCTCCCACGCTCCCAGGTCGGGGAATTGTGCCAAAAGCTGTTGTTTTACTTGTTCGTTGGTCATCGAAGTAAAAAAGTAACAATGAAGAAGGCAAAATATGCAGACAGCTTATCCTGCATGCTCCATTCTGAATAGATTTTATTGTATCCCGTATTCGTTCAGCAGTGCCTTATAGCGATCGCTGTGCCTGCGGCGGAGGCTTTCGTTCTTTACAATCTCCTGCAGTTTCAGCACGCCGTCCAGGATGCCTTCCGGCCTGGGGGGGCAGCCCGGTACGTACACGTCTACCGGGATCACCTGGTCGATGCCCTGCAATACGGGATAAGAATCGAATATACCGCCGCTGCTGGCGCAGGCGCCAATGGCGATCACCCAGCGGGGCTCGGCCATCTGCAGGTATACCTGGCGCAGGATCGGGGCCATTTTTTTTGCGATAGTACCGGCCACCAGCAGCATATCGCACTGGCGGGGGGTAAAGCCCATACGCTCCGAGCCGAAACGGGCCAGGTCATAGTTGGCGCCCATTGTTGCCATAAACTCGATGCCGCAGCAGGAGGTGGCAAAGGGTAAGGGCCAGAGCGAATTGGCCCTGGCCAGGCCTATTACCTGGTCGAACTTGGTGGCCATGAAACCCTCGCCGGAATACCCTTCGGGTATATCGGCCAGCTTTACTTTGCTATTTTCGTTATATTGAACCGGACGCATTTCCTGAATTTTGAATTTTGAGTTTTGAATGTGGAGTGGTTAACTGTTCTCTCGCGCTGTTTTCACAATCGATGTAATGATCTTGATTATTTCCTCCACTTCATTCAAGTACTGATCTAAATTATGTTTTGTCAATTTTCCCTCTCTCAGCAGTTGCAACCAGTATCTTGTTGCCCTGGCCTCTTTGGATGCAATACCCATTTTTGCTGTAAAATCCGCTTTGCTTATCCCAGCACCTGCTTCTACTTACATTAGCTCTTATGCTTGTTGCAGACCGAAGCAGTTGCTTTGAGAGAATAAATTCTCGCTCATCAACAAGGTGTTTATAAAGTTCAATTACAGATAATGAAAACTGAAAAGTCCGGGATTGTATAACATTCTCCTTCATTATTCAACATTCATCATTCAAAACTCATAATTAATTTAGTCTTCCCACTTCAAAGCGCCTTTCCTGATAATGTAGTAAAAACCACAGAAGAAAAAGGCTACAAACATCAATACCGCATAAAAGCCTTCCGTGCCCAATGCCCTGAAATTTACGGCATAAGGATAGAAGAAAATCACTTCCACATCAAACAGCACAAAGAGGATCGCCACCAGGAAGTATTTGACAGCCATCGGCTGGCGTGCATTGCCAATGGAAGGGATACCGCTTTCGAAGTTGATGAGCTTATCGCTTGTACGGCGTTTGGGCCCCAGGAGATGGGAAGCGATCATCATGATCGCCACAAAGCCCGCAGCAATGAGGAGCTGCATGGCAACAGGCATAAAACTACCTGCGCCCTGTGACGCTTCAGCCGACAGAAATAGTGGATTCATACGGTAAATCGTTTGGAATTTAAATGTACCAACATACAAAAATAGGGCTTGTTAAAGGAATTTACAAACTTATGACAATAAAATAAGCCCGTATCCGGGAAATGGATACGGGCTTAACCACAGATTAAATTTTAGGTTAATTTACTGCCGGCAGGAGGGAATAATTTTTTGCATATTCCATCATCTGATCGAAGAAAGAAGTCGGATATTCTATTTTCACATCCGTGATCTTATCGCCATCCATTACCGGCACCAGGCGCGGCTGAATAAAGCCTTTGTAGGGCTTCTGGTTCAGCTTTTTATAGCGCTCCAGCACTTCTTTGTGCAGCTCCTGGTTTACCTTTACACCATAAGTTTCCACCAGGTCGCGCCCGGCTTTGAAATCGCCCTCCGATTTGATACGCTGGATCTCGCGCAGCAATTCGCCAAACAGCACGCGCAGCTTGTCGTAATCGTTGATCTGCACATAGGTTTTACCGTCTTTTCTGATGAATGCGACCACATTATCCTTTTTGCCTTTTTCATATACCCAATACGCATTCAGGGCGCGGTTACGCATATGCGCCTCTTCGATATTGTCGCCGAGGTTCAGGCGGGTAAGCTGGGTCATCAGGCCGTTCATCATGTAGCTGTCGTATTCGGCCTTACCTACTTCCAGCGAGGGCATTACACCGATCTGAACCAGCTTGGGGTCCATGATATAATACAGGGCTACCAGGTCGGCGCGGGCCTCTTCCAGGCAGGAAGCGTAATTCTTCAGCGTTTTGTCGGGCGTGCCTACGCCGGGATTGATCTGCCCGGAGGCATGGCCGATACATTCGTGCATGTCGGTATGCAGGTCGCTGGCCAGGTTGCCATGCTCTTTCATACGCTTCAGTTTCGCCGGGTCTGCTACAAACTCTTCCAGCATGCCGCTGCCGGCGCTGGACTCGTTGTAGGCATGCACGATATTGCTCAGCGATACGGATTTGGAACCATGCTCCTTCCTTAACCAGTCGGAGTTCGGCAGGTTGATGCCGATGGGGGTGCTGGGCGCAGCATCGCCCGATTCCACGATCACGGTAATGGCCTTGGCCGAAATGCCTTTTACAGTCTTCTTTTTATGCTCTGGCATCAGCGGCGAATTATCTTCGAACCACTGCGCTTCTTTGGCGATGGCGGCTATTTTCTTGGTAGTTTCCATATCTTTCATGGATACCACGCTTTCGAAGCTGCCCTTCTTGCCGATAGGATCGTTGTATACCTCGATAAAGCCCATGCTGACATCAATGCGGCTGGCTGTATCATTTACCCAGGCAATGTTATACTCATCCCATTTGTGCAGGTCGCCGGTTTTGTAGTATTCTATCAGCAGCTGCAGGGCTTTTTTCTGCTGGTCGTTCTCCGCTACGGTAACCGCTTTCTCCAGCCAGTATACCATTTTGCTGATCGCCGCATCGTACATGCCCCCTACTTTCCAGGTTTTTTCCACGATCTGGCCGTTCTCTTTCATCAGCTTGCTGTTCAGCCCCCATTCCGGCTCACGGTCGCTGTGCGGGAATTTTGCGGCATCCCCGTAGAAAGCTTCCACTTCTTTCTGCGTTACGCCTTCATAAAAGTTTACGGAAGAGTTTACCACGTTATCGATACCGTCGCGAAGGTCCACCATCTTGGGCTGGAACTTCGGGTCGAAGATCACGGGCTTCATGCGTGCCAGGAAGGCATCCACGGTTTCGCCCTGGGCCAGCGGCAGCTTGCTCTGGTCGCTGTTCTTCACCAATTCCGAAAAATACTCAAAGGAACATTCGGGAATGAACTTATCCTTGGCATAGTGGTGATGATTGCCGGTGCTGAACCAGACGCGACCTGCATAAGTCTGGAATTTCTTCCAGTCTTCCGAGTGCTTGTCGCCTTTGTAGGTTCCATAAATGGCCTCGATCGTTTTACGCAGGGTAAGGCCATACTTGTTAGCCTGGTCGTAATAGATATCGCGGCCTGAAAGGGCGGCTTCATACAGGTAATAGGCCAGCGTTTTCTGCTGCAGGCTCAGCTCATCCCAGCCGGGCACCTGGTAACGGAGCAGCTGCAGGTCGGCAAAAGCCTCCCCGTTAACCTTAAAGTTAGGGTCGTAACCCGAAGAAGCTTCCTTGTTCTGACCTTCCGCTCCTTTTTCTCCGCCTTTATTTTCGCCACAGGCAGAGAAAAACAATGTTCCCGAAAGCAACATAATTCCTAATTGAGTTTTTTTCATAATCAGTTTTGTGATAATCGTTGCAAAAACAGGCACTAAAAATAATCAAAATAGGCACAAGGCAATCGTTCGGGACAGGATATCACGTTTTTAGGGGGATTTTACGATGGCCGTGCCGCTCTTGCTCCCGATGTAATTGCAAAACACGAAGCCGGTGGATGCGGCCATTTGCCGGAAGCGGTAATAAAAAGCCACCCGCCTTCGTTTAACCCTTATTTTTGCACCAGAACAAAGCCCATCCGGCAACCATACATAGTGAAAGAAAAGATCCATACAGTCGATTTGATCAAACGCTACCGCGGAAGAACGGTAGTCAACAAAAGCTCGATCGAGGTAACGCAGGGCGAGATCGTAGGGCTGCTCGGCCCCAACGGCGCCGGCAAAACCACCTCGTTCTATATGGTGGTAGGACTGGTAAAGCCCGATGAAGGAGAGGTATTCCTCAATGACGTCAACATTACCAAGCTGCCTATGTATAAAAGAGCGCAGATGGGTATAGGGTATCTCCCCCAGGAAGCGTCTGTATTCAGGAAATTATCGGTGGAAGACAACATTGCCGCCGTGCTGGAAATGACGAAGCTGTCGCGCAGGGAGCAAAAGGATAAACTGGAAAGCCTCATTGCAGAATTCCGCCTGGGCCATGTGCGCAAAAGCCCGGGGGATGTGCTCAGCGGCGGAGAGCGCCGCCGTACCGAGATTGCGCGGGCGCTGGCCGTAAATCCCAAGTTTATCCTGCTCGATGAGCCTTTTGCCGGTATCGATCCCATCGCCGTGGAAGATATACAGGGCATAGTTGCCCGGCTTAAGTATAAGAATATCGGCATCCTGATCACGGATCACAACGTAACCGAAACGCTGTCGATCACCGACCGCGCCTACCTGATGTTCGAGGGCAAACTGCTGAAAGCCGGCACCGCCGAGGAGCTGGCCTCGGACGAGCAGGTAAGGAAGCTCTACCTGGGCCGCGACTTTGTACTGCGCCGCAAAGACTGGCTGCACGAAGAGGCGCTGGATACAGTCGGTACCAAACCGGCTTCGGGCCAATTGCCCAATCAATCCAAGTAAAATCAAAAGCTTGCCCGCATACCACCGGTTCTTCAGAGCAATGTTCATCCGGGATGGCGTATGCGATGCCAGGCTCAGGCGGACAGTAATGCTTCCGTCCATAATCGCAATACCGGGTTTTATACTTTTCCCACAACAAGACAATGTAACCCATCCCCCTTCCTGGTTTAGGTAGCTAATTTTTTTCCCAGCAGCAGTTTTATTATTTATTTGTCATTATATTTGTGAAACCACAATTAGAAGTATCTTTTATATTAAATAAAAGGAACCAATAAAAATATTAACGGCCGTTAATTGCGGGATTGCTGCTCTTATCCCAAAGAAAAAACAAGGGCATGCCGAACATTTTATCCATGGCGCGACAGGATAACCAAACCCTTAAATCTTTATTAGATGAGAAAAATCAAATTGAAATCGGCCCTGGCACTGGGCAAGGAAAAAATCACCGACCTTACATTAGGCCAGATGCATTACGTGCTCGGCGGAGAACTCGGAACCGGCACAAGCTCTACCCAGCCTCCTCCCGAGCCCCCTCAGCCCAAATTATCTTGTAAAAATAATGAGACCAATATCTGCGGGGCTACTTCCCTGCAGATAAGCGGCTAAGACTTCCAAAAAACACCCGGTCCCCCAATTTTCGGAATTGGGGGATTTTTTAGTTTATAATGAAGGAAAAGATAGCAATCCAGCTGGACCATATATGGTCTAAACTGCTTGAAACCGACCGGCGCGAACCGGGTATATACACCGGCTTTGAAGGAATTCTTCTGTATCAGGTGCTTTATTCGCAGTATTCCCGGCGCGACAACTGGGCATATCTTGACGAAAGCTTCAGCCACATCGTTGAGAGCGGCTTCAGCAATACCACCCCTACATTCTGCTATGGCAGGGCCGGCACAAGCTGGTTCCTTTCCTATATGGCTGCGAAGGAACTTATCGACCAGGAAGACCTGAGCTCCTTTTTCTTCGATGATCCTGCACTGAAGCAATATTCGGTCCATGAGCTCGGCAGGGGGAAGTACGACTTCCTCTTTGGCGGTTTAGGCATTGCGTACCAGTACCTTTTCCGGTATCAAAAAGATATGCAGCCGTTTTTTGCAGCCGTTTTTGAGCAGCTGGGCCTGCTTATCCTCCGTTCGGGCAATAAAATGTTCCAGAGTTTCAATTTCGAAACAGATACTATAAATCCCATGCAGGTAGACCTGGGTCTGGCACACGGCATCAGCTCGGTCTTAAAATTCTGTATCGAATGCTATAAAGCCGGAGTATGCCCGGAAGATGCCCTGCAAACGGGGTCGGCCATTATCAGCTTCCTTATGTCGTCGGTAAAGCCGGACACCAGCCATTCTTTCTTCCCCAACGAGATCGGGGCGGGAGATGACCAGTTCAACTCCCGGATAGGGTGGTGCTATGGCGACCTCAGCATTGCCTTCATCCTTTATCAGGCAGGCATTACGTTCCGGAAGGAGAATATTACCCGTTTTGCCCTGGGCGTCCTGCAGAAGACGACCCAAAGACAGTCCCCGAAGGAAACAATGATTTACGACGCAGGCATTTGTCATGGCAGTGCCGGAGCAGCTCATATTTACAACAAAATGTGGCATTCTACGGGCGATACCTTATTCAAACAAGCAGCAGATTACTGGATAGAACAAACGCTGGACTTTGCGAGGTATCATGAAGGCACTATTTCCTATGAAAAATATAACCCGGACAAAAGCAAGCCGGCCAGGGAAGAACACGGACTGCTGGAAGGCGCTGCCGGCATAGGACTGGTGCTGCTTACCTATCTTACAGGCGATTTCAGCTGGGACTATTGCCTTATGCTCAACGATTAGCCTGCTTAACCGGCTGCTCCGCCGGAATAACCGGCGCCGGCCAACACAGAATTTGGTACTTTTGAAACCGATAAATCCAGGTTCGTGTCCCCATTTCTGAAAACAACGATATTTTTTCTCAGCCTGCTCGGCGCAGGCGCCGCCGGAGCGCAGGAGCTGATCAGGTCTATTGCCACTCCCAACGCACGCTTCATGGCCACCGACGAACTGGGCAACGTGTACCTGGTGCGCCAGGACAATGCCCTGATCCGCTACAGCCCCGATGGCGACAGCACGGGCAACTTCCGCAGCATCCAGAACGGGGAGCTCCATTGGGTAGACGCCACCAACCCGCTCCGGATCCTGCTTTACTACCCTGCTTTTTCCAAGATACTGCTGCTCGACAGGATGCTGACGGTAAAAAATGAGCTGGACCTGCGGAAGCTCAATATTTTCAATGCTCCCGCAGTAGGCATGTCGGCCGACGGCCGTATCTGGGTATACGACTATGTAAACGCCCGGCTCAAGAAGATAGATGACCAGCTGAACATCACCCATACCGGCAACGACATGCGCCAGGAATCGGGCACCGTTCCCAACCCCGGCTCCCTGCTGGAACGCGATACGAGGGTATATCTCTGCGATTCGCTGCAGGGCATCTATACATTTGACCGCTTTGCCGGCTACATCAACACTTTGGAGATCAGGGGCGCCAGCCAGCTCCAGGCCTTCGGGTCCCAGCTGATCTATCGTACCAGCGATACCTTAAAGGCATATGACCTGAACACACTGGCCCTCAAGACGATCGCACTGCCTTCGCAGCCCGGCTTCCTGCAGGCCCGTATCGAGCGCAACAGGCTTTACCTGCTGTATACCGACCGGCTGGAGCTGTACCGTATACCGGAATAAACCGATCGGCACTTCGGATTTTCCTATCGGGCTTTCGCCATAATTTTCTCACCTTTGCCGCTCAATAAACTGGTATGCACAAACATTCGATCCATATTAACGTACATCTCGACAACGAGAAAATGCCGGAACATATCGACTGGAATGCCTCCGGCAGCAACAGCGAAGACCCCCAGGCGGCCAAAGGCATGCTGCTGGCGCTATGGGACGGCCAGGAAAAGACAGCGCTCCGCATCGACCTCTGGACCAAGAAAATGATGGTCGACGAAATGAACGATTTCTTTTTCCAGACCCTGATGACCATGGCAGATACCTACACCAGGGCTACACGCAACGAAGACCTGTCCAGCGAGCTGAAGGCTTTTGCCCGCGACTTTAAGAAGAAGGCGGACGAGAAGCTGATCGAAGACGAGAAAAAATAACCTTTTTGCACAGAACCAGACGGGCCCCGGCAATATGCCGGGGCCCGTCTGTCATGGAATAAAGCTGTCAGGACAATACTGCGCTCACCTGCGGTATCTCTTTAGGATACAGCTGCTTTTCCAGCTTCTCGCGCACGGCGGAGAACGCCTCCAGCGTTTCTTCGATATCCTGGTCGGTATGTACCGCGGTAGGAATCAGGCGCAGGATGAGCTGGCCTTTGGGGATCACCGGGTACATAACCATCGAGCAGAAGATATGGTAGTTCTCGCGCAGGTCTACCACCAGCTGTGTGGCGTCGGTAACGCCGCTTTCCATATACACGGGCGTCACGGGCGTGTTGGTGGTCCCGATATTAAAGCCCCTCTCCCTGAGGCCGTTCTGCAGCTTGTGCACGTTTTCCCACAGCCTGGCCTTCAGCTCGGGGCGGGTACGGATCAGCTCCATGCGCTTCAGCCCGCCCATCACCATTACCATAGGCAGGGATTTGGCAAAGATCTGGGAACGCATATTGTAGCGCAGGTAGTAAATGATGTCTTTATTGCCGCCGATGAAACCTCCGATACCGGCCAGCGATTTGGCAAAAGTGGAGAAATACAGGTCTATACCGTCGGTGCAATGCTGCTCTTCCCCGATACCGGCGCCTTTTTCGCCCATGGTACCAAAACCGTGCGCATCATCGACAAACAGGCGGAACTCATATTGCTTTTTCAGCTCGATAATATCGGCGATGCGTCCCTGGTTGCCGTTCATGCCGAACACGCCTTCGGTAATGACCAGGATACCGCCCGGCGTGCCTTCTACCAGCTTGCTGGCTCTTTCCAGCTGCTTGGCGCAGTCTTCCACATCGTTATGGTTGAACTTGAAGCGCTTCCCCATGTGCATCCGCAAGCCGTCAATGATGCAGGCGTGGCTTTCGGCATCGTACACCACCACATCGTGCCGCGAGAGGAGCGCATCGATCGCGGAAGCCATTCCCTGGTAGCCATAGTTGAGCAACATGACATCTTCCTTACCGATAAATTCCGCGAATTCACGTTCCAGCTGGTCATGGTATTTGGTATTGCCGCTCATCATACGGGCGCCCATCGGGTAAGCCATACCCCATTGCGCGGCCGCCTCGGCATCGGCCTTGCGCACTTCGGGATGGTTGGCCAGGCCCAGGTAATTATTCAGGCTCCATACGATCTTTTCCTTACCCCGGAATTTCATACGGTTACTGATCTCCCCTTCCAGCTTGGGAAAGGCAAAATACTCATGAGCTTGTTCCTTGTACTGACCGATAGGTCCGCCATCCTGTTGAAATTTGGCAAAAATGTCCATGTTATAAATTAAGATATTAATTGTTAACTTTCTTAGTAAGTATGCCGCTGCGGCATACCAGGTTCCGGCAAAATTAATAAAATATCAACTGTATGCCCGTTTTCCTCAGCCATTAACCCTGCTCAGGCCGTATGGTTCAAAAACGCCCGGAACTTTTCCGGGGCGGCGCATACTTTACCGCGGCCATAATCGTAGCAAACCATCCCGGTTTTGGCTTCGGCGATCAACACCTTTGCTGCGCCGCGCTGCGTGGTAACACGGTACAGCAGGTCGAAGGAGCGCGACCCCAGCTCGTCTGTAAATAAAGCAATGTCCAGCACATCGCCGTAATGTCCTTCGTTTTTGTAGGCAATCATCACGTCTGCCATAATCAGCCCGCAGCCCCCGATCTCCAGTTCGGTATACCCCCCGCCTGCCAGGAACTGCATGCGCGCATCGTGCAGGATGGAAAGCAGTACATCGTTGCCCAGGTGGTTGCCGTAGTTCATATCGGTGATACGCAAAGGAATTTGCGTGCTGAAAATGGGTTTTTTGTCAGGAAAAATTAATTTTACACGAGCCATAACAAGCAGAAGATAAAACTACAGAAGATGAAGATAATATGTATCGGGCGAAATTACGCCGAACATGCCAAGGAACTGAATAATCCGCTGCCCAAAGAGCCTGTCATTTTTCTCAAGCCCAAATCTGCCCTGGCCCGGCCCGGCCTGCCGATACATTACCCTGAATTTACCGACAACCTGCAATATGAATGCGAAGTGGTATTACGCGTTTGCAAAAACGGCAAACAGATCCCCCAGAAATATGCCCGGCAGTATTTTGATCAATGGACGGTAGGCATCGACTTTACAGCCAGGGACGTGCAGAACCGGCTTAAAACAGAGGGCCTTCCCTGGGAAATAGCCAAAGCTTTTGACGATTCGGCAGTGGTCGGCAAATTTGTTCCCGTCGATTACGACAACCTGTACAGCACATCTTTCTCGCTTTCCCTGAACCAGGAAACGGTGCAGCGGGGCCATACTTCCGACCTGATCTTTTCTTTCGAAAAGCTGATCAGCCATATTTCGCAGTACTTTACCCTCCAGATCGGCGACCTGATCTTTACCGGCACCCCGCAGGGAGTGGGCCAGGTACTGCCTTACGACACCCTGGAGGGGTATCTCAACCATGAAAAGATGTTTGAGATCGAGATCCGCTAATTCCCGCAATTGGGGTGAGCGCTGCCCGGGCTTTTTCCCGGTATTTTGTATTGCTGAAATTTTTTCCGGATGCCCGCACCCAGCCATTTCTATTCCTGCAGCCCGCTGTTGCCGTTTTTCCTGGCGGTGCTGTTGCTGCTGCCGGCCCCGGCCCCGGCCCAGCGCTACAACTTTATTAACCTGAACGTGGAGAACGGCCTGGCCCAGTCGCAGGCCACCGTATTTGCGCAGGATGTCAACAACCGGCTGCTGGTCGGCACTTATGGCGGGCTATCTATATTCGACGGCAGCAACTTTATCAACTACAGCAAGAGCAACGGCCTTTCGCAGAATATAGTCAATACGCTCAGCTGCGACCGCCGGCACAATATCTGGATCGGCACCAACAACGGCATTTCCCGCTTCGACGGCCGGGGCTTCAGCAATTTTACGTTCAGCAGCGTAGCGGAAGAAAATGGTACGGCGCAGATAGAAACCGACCTATACGGTAACGTATGGGCGAGGGCCGACAATGACACGCTTTACCGCTTTGACGGGAAGAAATTTGTACGCGAGCCCGATGCCGACTCCGTGACGGCGATCACCCTGGACCGCTCAGGCAAGCTGTGGGCCGCCTTTCCCGATGGTATTTACGTGTTCAACGGGAAAAGCTGGCATAAAGAAATACCCCGCAAGCAGGTGCAGCACCCCGTACTCATTACCCGGATGCTCTTCGGGCACTACAGCGGCACTTTGTACTGCTTCAGCTTCAGCAGCTTCGGGTTTAACCTGCTGGCATCGGAGAACGGGACCATGAAGATTCCGGGCTGGATCAACAGCCTGCCGCGAAGGGGCATCATCAACGATATGCTGGAAGACAGCAAAGGCAATATCTGGCTGTCGATGGACGACGGCGGCGCCTGGGTATACAGCCAGCAGAGCTGGAACCATTATACATACCAGAACGGGCTTACCGACGATATTGTACGCAGCTTTTACGAAGACAGGGAGGGCAATATCTGGCTGGGCACCAACGGGTCGGGCATTTTTCGCTATACCGGCAGTATTTTCACCTATTATGACCGGACCTCGGGGCTGGCCAACCCCAGCATCATGAGCATTGCCCAGGACGCATCCGGAGCGCTTTACTTCGCCAGCAACAGCTCGGGGCTTTACAAGCTGGTCAAAGGCACGCCCCGCAAAGTAGCCCTGCCCGAATACCTGACCCGCACCTACGCCCTGCTGACCGATACCCTGAACCGGCTATGGATCGGGACCGAGGGCATAGGCCTGTGGTATTACGACGGTAAGGAAGCCAGCCTGTTCAGGCCCTGCATCGAGCAGAACCTGGTTAACATTACCCACCTGTACCGCTACGGGAGCACGATCTGGATAAGCTCGCGCCTCGGCTTATTCCGCCTGGATGGCCATAAGCTCAGCAGGGAGCATACCGCGGCTGCCAACGGCGTATACGCTTCCTGTATGATCGGGCAGGACTCCCTGCTGCTCGGCACCCTCAAAGGAGCCTACATTTACCGTACCGACCGGCGGGAGCTGCTGCGGGCCCCGCTCCTGGGCGGCTCCGCCACTTTATGCCTCGAAGCGGATGCGCGGCGGGTCTATATCGGCACCGACGATAAAGGGCTCATGGTATGGGACAAGGCACAGCGCACCTTTACCCGGGTAGACCACCAGTCGGGACTTAGCTGCGACTATATCTACAGCATCCTGCGCGACAGCAAGGGCAATATATGGGTAGGCACCGGCTGCGGCATCGACAAGCTGAGCTTTACCGACAACGGGCGTTTCCGGCTGCGGAGCTTCGGCCGCTCCGACGGCCTGCTGGGCGTGGAGAACAATGCCAACGCTTCTTTCGAAGACCGGGAGGGTTATCTCTGGTTCGGCACCACCAAAGGCGTTTTCCGCTACAACCCTTATGTAAGCTATGAAACGCCCCAGGCGCCCAAGGTAATCCTGCAATCCGTAAAGCTCTTCTCAAAAGAGCTGGCTCCGGGGCAGTATGCCGACAGCCTGATGCCCTTTTCTACCCTGCCCTGGCGGCCTGTACTGCCTACAGGGCAGAACCACCTGACCTTCAGCTTTAAAGGTATTTACCTTACCAACCCTGAAAAGATCCGTTACCGCTACCAGCTTGTGGGTATCGATAAGACCTTTACCGAAACCGACCAGACTACCGTAATCTATCCCAACCTGCCGCCCGGCAGTTACCTGTTCAAGGTATGGGCATCCGACGCCGAAGGCAACTGGTACAGCAACGCAGCAACCTATCCATTCGTGATCAATACCCCCTATTACACAACCTGGCCCTTTCGTATCGGGATGGGACTGCTGCTGATCGGGCTCTTCCTGGGGGGGGTATATTACCGTAACCGGCAAAAGGAGCTCCGCCGCCGCTGGGAAGAGAAACTAAGGGAAGAGGAGCAGGCAGTGGTACGTCAAAAGACAGCGGAGGACTTTCATGACGAAATAGGGAACAAGCTCACCCGCATCAACCTGCTGGCTACTATCGCCGAAAGCAAGCTCCAGCAACCGGCCGGCGAAGTAAGAAAAATACTGCAGCAGATCCAGCAGCATGTAGCCTCGCTGTACAACGGCTCCAAGGACATTATCTGGTCGCTGCAGCCCGACAGCGACTACCTGGACGAGATCGTATACCGTATACGGGAAAATGCCACGCAGCTGCTGGAAGATACGCCCATCCGTTTCGTATACCAGCAGTTGCCGGCTGGGGATCTGCATATCAAATTGCCCCCTGACCATAGCCGCAACCTGATCCTGATCTTTAAGGAAGCAGTCAATAATGCCGTGAAGCACGCAGAAGCCGCCTCCATTCTTTTCCAGGTGCGTCAGGAAGAGAGCCGGGTCCTGCTGGAACTGCAGGACGATGGCAAAGGTTTTGATCCCGCTCTGTCGGGTAAAGGAAACGGGTTGGGAAATATCAGCAACCGCGCCCGCCGTATAGGAGCCGTGCTCACGCTCGACAGCCGGCCGGGCGCAGGCACTATGCTAAGGGTCGCAATCATGATTTAACCCTTCGGATAAAAAAACCGCAACTGAAAAGCTGCGGTTGTGTGCGGGAGAGATGGTCTAACTATATTGAAGGCAACAGAGCAATGTAGCCTTGGGGAGAGCATGCGCTTGGAAACAGCCTCCTGCTTTTATCCAGACGCTGCCATAGCAGTCTTACTTCCCGTCACTCATCAGGAACGAGGGGAACATCATCGTTCTATTTCTTTTAGTACCGGGTTCATTATCCTGGAATACATAGATCGCTCTTGGGGTTATTGCGGTATCCTTTCCACAAGTACTTCATTTCCTGCTTTGTCATAATAAGTGCAGGTCATCTTGTCCATACAGATTTCCCATTTTTCAATGCCAAATGCCGCACACATTTTTATGAAGGTCAGGAAGTCGGTTTTCCCTTGCTGGTGTGCAACTAATTCCGCTTTAAATGCGTCACGCTTTGCGGTGTCGGCAATTACTAACGGCTCATATTTTGCCGGCACCTTTGCCGTGTAGTTGTTTGCACCGTGATAGTCAATATGCCCGTCTGTTACATAGGCTTCGTAATGAGTTACACCTAATGACTTTATTTCTTTAATGTAAGCAGGAAAGTCCGCACCTGATTTTACTTTGCCGTGAGCCGTTTTGATTTGTTCTGCTGTAAACATTTTTTCTTTGTTTTTAATTGCTAAACGATTAGTTGGATTACAAGCAACCAGAATGCTTAAGCCCGTAAAAATGATCATTGATTTTAAACCTGAATTTTTCATTGCCCTTTACATTAAGATTACCATGCAAAGGTGTAGCTGCTCAAAAAACTGTAATTGTAAAAAATCGTTTTTCTACAGGAACCGTTTAAATTTTTCGGGAGTATCGCCTGTAAACTGTCTGAAGTCTTTGATAAAATGTGCCTGGTCAAAGAAATTGTTTTCGTAGCAGATTGCGGTCAGCGATTGGGTGTTATTTAGATTGTCAAGCACTGCGTTGAAACGGACAATGGAAGCAAGTTTTTTTGCTGTTGTGCCAACTACTTTTCTAAACCGCTTTTCAAAAGAACTTTGACTGATAAACAGCTTTTCGTTCAGTTCTTTTATCCTGATTGTTCCTTTACTCTGATAAATCAGTTGAACAGCTTCAACAATCAGTTTGTCCGTTTGAATGCTTTTAAGCTGCTTCAACAGAAAATGTTCAACAATTTTTATTCGTTGTTTGTCTGTGGAAGCTACCGCTAACTTTTCCCCGGCTTCGTTCACTTTGCTTTTATCGAAAATGTCGTCAAGTGAAAGGCTTAAATTGAAAAGCTCGTTAGCAGGACTTTCAGAAAAATGTGCAAAACCGATTTCGGTAAAATAGACCAAAACAGTTCCGATACCAGCCGAATTTTTGAAAATCTTATAACTGTCTGAAATACCCGTAATCCCTGCGGATGCGAGTTTGTTTTCTACATTATCTTTTATGACGGAAAGCTTGCCCTTGTATTGAAATCCTGCTACAAGTCCTGGTGAAGGCAATACCTTGTACTCGCTTTCCCATTCCTGCTCCGACACTACAAAATATTTAATGTAGGGCTTCAGTTGTTCGGTCGGAAAATATTTGTCAAATTTCATGGAATTGCTGTCGGTGCAGGCTCCGGTAAAACCTGTTATTTTAATGGGCTGGTATTACCGCAGCGGATGTTGTAAATCAGCCCGGATTTAGCACTAAAATTTTAACCCTGAATGGTAAACTAAAACTGCTTCACAAAATCGTCCAGGTTATCTTCCTCACTAAGGCCGAAACGTTTTTTCAGCCGATAGCGGTTCTTCTTTACCCCAGGAATGGAGATGCCCAGCATACTGGCAGATTCCTTGTTATCTATATTGAGCCTTATGAGTAAGAATTGTCGTTCTTCCGCCGGTGCCAGATCAGGATATTGGCTGCGCAACCTGCTGATAAGACCAGGATGCACTTTGTCGAACAGTATCTTAAACTCCCGCCAGTCTTCTTCCGTCAGTATTTTGAACTGGTACAGTTCACTCAGCTGTTCCGTATCCTGATTAAGCTCTATCTGCCCCTCCAGTTCCTTTAGCCGGGTTTCCATTTCTTCTACCAGCTTGTTTTTAGACAGGAATTTTTCCGTAAAAAGGCGCAGCTCCTTTTGGTTGGATTGCAGTTCCGCAGCCATTTGCTGCAATCGCTCGGTATGTATCCTATTTCGTTTGCGCAGCAGGAAAATAATAATGGCACCAAGCGTCACGGTCAGGGCTAAGGCGAGCAGATAGGCCAGTTTGCGCAAGCGGTCAACTTTTTGTTCGGATGTGAGCCGCCGGATGATCTCTTTATTCTTTTCTGTTTCATAACGTACATTAAGCTCATTGAGTGCCTGCGCCTTATCTGCCGAATATACAGAGTCAGACAAGCGTTTATACTCCTTATAATGCGTAAGCGCCGTATTAAACTGCTTGGCTTTCTCGTAATAGTCGGCCAGGGAAAGATGAACTTTGGCTTTAAGCTTGTTCCCGGCATTGGTATTTGCCAATACAGACTGGTAAAGAGCCAGTGCGCTGTCGCGCTGCCCAAGGTTTTCGTAGCTGGCGGCTATGTTAAAGTCTATGGGGGGGATTTGCCGCTTGTCTATCACCAGTTCTTTGCTTTTATAAAAATAGCTTATCGCTTTTTCCCAGTTCTTTTCGCCGTAATAAATAGTCCCGAGCAGGTTGTTCGTCCGCGCTATTCTGCCGGGGTCGCCCAGCTTTTCAACGATCGGCAATGCGGTAAGGGCATAGGACAGCGCTTTCGCGTAGTTGTATTGCCTGTGGTACCGTGATGCGAGCATTATTATGGTATTTGCTTTCTCTTTTTGGTTACCTGTTCTTTCGTAATAATCCAGGCTTTGGTTGAGCAGCGACAGGGCTTTGGCGGTATCGCCCAGATATTCGTGCGCGAGCGCCATATGCCCCCGCACGGCATAGATGCTTACCGAGTCGCCGAGCTGTTCGTAAATACGCAAGGCTTTATATTGAAGCGCCAGCGCTGCCTTATAATCATTTCTGAGCAGGGCGTTGCCTATAAGCCCTGACCAGGCAGATGCTTCCCCGTCGGGTACCTTCAGCTCCCGGTAGCCATCCGCCGACCGGTGGAAGAAAATATCGGCTGAATCAATTTTTCCGTTCTGGGCATAATAATATCCCTTCATCATCATACGCAGCGCGCCCACTCTGCGGCGGTCATTTCTTGCTTTTTCGTAATAATCAAGGTGGGTAAACAGCAAGGGAAACCTGCCCTGGTGCATTAACGCATCGCTAAGCGACTCATACACGCTGTCTACCAATACATATGGCTTGCCTTTTATTTGCCGGTAGGTTGCTGCGGGGTTGCTGGTGTCCACGCGCATCTCTGCCATAGTCATACGCCGGCTATTGTTTTTGCGTTCTCTTTGACAAGATATTAGAAAAAACACCAGCGCGAATAGCAGGAGGGCGCGAAAATTCATGTTGACGAATTTAGTTATATTTTATTCATTATCCTGCATCTGCCATAAAGGTGCCCGGATGACTTTGCCTCGTGGCGCATTAAAATGCGTACCATTTCCGGCATTCCCTGGATTAAAGCTATTGTCCAAACAGAAGGTACTTGCCGGGACTTAGCAGACATCTGTTTCCTGATACTTATCCAACAAAAATCGGTCATTACTTCAATTATTAAAAGAATATCAGGAGATACATATAGCACTGCGCATATTGTTATCTATTGATTATCAATCATGATATTCAAGTGTCCCCCTCTCTGTCCACCCCTTAAGGCCGGGATTTTACTGCTGTCCCCTCTTTTGTAATCCCGAAAATCCAACGCACTCATACCAGTGCCAGTCAATGCAGGCAAGAATGCCATAACAAAATTTAAAAACAATGAAACTGTTTTCTGCAGGATCACTTCATCCTAAAATAGATTTTATGACCCTACAAATTTTAGCAGCATCATGGCTTATTCTTTTAGCAGGATGCCAGACTGTAGTGACGGAGCCGGTAACAACCGCTGAATATTACGTTACCAATAATACCGGGCATAATCTCCTGGTTCAATTTGACAAGGCCAATACACCCGTACTGCTGCAAGACAGTATCGTAGCACCCGGCAGCAATATGCTGATTTATAAAGTAGCGGAAATGACAGGCGGCCATGTTCTGCCCTCTAATTTTTTAACTGACATCCGTGTATTCGCACTGCTCGCATCGGGTGACAGCCTGGTATATCAGGGAATTAACAACGCCGACTGGCATCAGGGAGGTTCAAGCAGTAGTGCCATTCAGCTAACACTTATTATTCAATAACATAAAATACACACCCAATGGCAAATAGAAAAACTGTAAGCGTATTTTTCCTGCTTAGCTTCTTCTTCCTCTTGACATTTGTTTTCTGTTTTACAACCAATGCCAGGAGCATCAAGGTGTTATTCATCGGCAATAGCTACACTTATGTAAATAACCTTCCGCAGCTTATTTCCGGTCTGGCAACATCAACGGGCGACCAGTTGCTATTCAGTTCCAGTACACCGGGAGGCTATACCTTCCAGCAACATTCGGCTGATCCTGCAACGCTGGGGCTAATTGCCCAGGGCGGCTGGGATTTTGTAGTGCTCCAGGAACAAAGCCAGCGCCCTGCTTTCCCGGATGGACAGGTCGAAGATGAAGTATATCCATACGCCAGGAAACTGGACAGCCTGGTTAAAGTAGCCAGCCCATGTGCCAGGACCGTATTTTATATGACCTGGGGGCGTAAGAACGGTGATGCGTCCAATTGTCCCTACTTTCCGCCGCTGTGTACCTATACAGGTATGGACAGCCTGCTGCAGCTCCGATATATGATCATGGCAGACAGTAATAATGCCGTAGTATCCCCCGTAGCCAAAGTGTGGAGGCAACTCAGGGCAAGCCACCCCTCGCTGGAACTGTATGATGCAGATGAAAGCCATCCGTCACCCAGGGGATCCTATGCTGCTGCATGTGCTTTTTATACCATCTTTTACCAGAAGAACCCTGCGCTTTGCAGCTATAATGCCACGCTGCCCGGTGTCGATGCAGCGATCATCAGGAATGCAGCGAAGCAGATCGTTTATGACTCCCTCGCTACCTGGTACCAGTATGATCCGCTTCCTGCCGCGCAGTTCACTTATACCATTTCAGGAAGTCAGGTGAGCTTTCAGAATAACTCCTCCGGCGCAACTACCCATAAGTGGTATTTCGGCGATGGAGATAGTTCAACACTTGCCAGCCCTGTGCATACCTATGCTACCAACGGAACATATACGGTAAAATTCATTGCAGGCGATTGCGGTATAACAGATACCAGCACCGTCACCATACAAATGACGACTACAGGCATTACTGAGCTCCGGTCAAAAAATCATATCGAACTCTATCCTAATCCCGCGACGAGCCAGTTTACGGTACAGGCAGAAGACAAGATCAGGAGCGTAACCCTCGTAAGCCAGACAGGACAGATATTAGTCAGCTTACCCGCTGTCAATGCAACCAAAGTAAACATAGCGACTTCCGGGTTACCGGACGGCATCTACTATATACACATCCAAACGGATTCTGCTTCTGTGCAAAGCTGTATCCTTAAACGCTAAACGAGCCTTATTCAATACCCCAAATTATATTTTATGAAATTCACCTTTTTTCGTACAGCCCGCCTGTACTGGCTGCTTGCAGCCCTATGCCAATTGCCAAGCCTTATGGTAACCGCCCAGCAGGAAAATAATATCTGGCACTTCGGAATGGGCTATAAGCTCGATTTTACCACGGGGGCTCCTGTGCTTGGCACCAGCAATGTTCAGGTTATAGAAGGAGTGGCATCCGTATGTGATGGCACCGGCAGCCTCTTATTTTACACCAGTGGTCAAACCGTATGGGATAAAAATGGTAACGTAATGCCCAATGGTACAGGGCTGCTGGGTAATGGCGGCGGCATCGGCGGCTCCACTCCCGGTTCTGCATCGCAGGGGGTGGCTATTGTAAAGTCCGTAGCCAATACATCCCAATATTACCTGTTCACACTTGACGCGTTTGAAGAGTTTACGTTCGGTAACAATGATGGCCGCCTGCGTTACTCGGTTATTGATATGAGCCTTAACGGAGGTTTGGGCGATGTGGTCGCCACGCAAAAAAATATAGTGCTGGACAGTTTGCAGTCCGAAAAAATGGTTGTGATAAAAGGCACGGACTGTAATTACTGGCTGCTCACACACGGCCTGATGGAAAAACAGTACCGGGCGTTCCGCATAGATGTCAATGGCGTGAGCCACGCACCGGTAGTATCCAATGCCGGAGTCCCCAATATTCAACCCAATTCTTTATATCCTGGTCCTTACATCTGCGGTGAACTGAAAGCATCCCCCGACAGAAGTAAAATAGCATTAGTCAGTACGGTTTCCCCTTTCATAGAGCTTGCGGATTTTAATGCGGCAACCGGTATCGTATCCAATGGAAAAATGATTGACAGTATCGGCAATTCAGCTTTGTATGGTGTTGAATTTTCGCCCGATGGCAGCAGGTTGTATGTAACCAATATCATGCCTATGATACCGGAAGGGTTGCTACAATATAACCTCGCGCTACTGCCCAACACGGCTGCAGTTCGTGCTTCGAAAGTGGTTATTGCCAACGGTACGTATCAGGGTATGCGCACCGGTCCGGACGGTAAAATATATGTGGCAAGCATGAGCGGGCCGGCAATTGGCTGTATTCAAAACCCAGACCTTTTGGGCACTGCCTGTAATTTTTCAGCCAGCCATATACCTTATCCAACAGCTGCCGGGATAAAGGGCGGCGGGTTTGGTGCCAACGTGGTGGCAATACCGCAAGACACCGTAATCCATACAACAAGTATCAGCAGTTGTGAAAGCGCTGTGGTACTGAATATGCCTACGGGATATCAAAATCTGGTATGGCAGGACGGCAGCACCCAGGCGAATTTTACAGTAACGGCAGACGGCCGGTTCTGGTGCCTTTCCCGGAATGGCTGTGCATTACGGATTGATTCGTTCCTCGTTCAGCTTGCCGGTTTCAGGGTAGACCTGGGAAAGGATACAGCAATTTGCAATGGGGACATACTGGAAATAGTCGTAGATGTACCAGGGGCTATCTATAACTGGCAGGATGGAAGTACCACCTCTTCTTTGACTATTCATAATCCTGGGAAATACTATGTGACGGTTACAAAAAACGGATGTACCATTTCCGACACACTGGATGTGAAAGCCCGCGATTTCCGCTTATCTCTCGGTGCAGATACCATGCTATGCCTGGGTAAGGAACTGGAATTGGTCACCAGCCTTCAGGGTAGTTATTTATGGCAGGACAATAGTACGGACAAGCGTTTCACAGTTGCCGCACCGGGTACCTACCGGCTCACCGTTAAGGATGGCAATTGCATCGCGACAGATTCCATTGCCGTAGCGTATGAAAACTGCAACTGCGTACCCCTCATCCCTAATGCCTTCACACCTAACCATGACGGCACGAATGACTTGTTCGGTCCGCTGGTGGCATGCCGGGTTGTCAACTACAGCCTGTTGATCTTCAATCGCTGGGGACAATGTGTTTTTGTAAGCAACCAGTTGAACAGCAAATGGGACGGGAAACAGGCTGGCGAACCTTCATTAACTGGCACCTATTTCTACTACATAGCCTATTGGGATACGAATGGCAAACCTTATACGTACAAGGGAGACGTGATACTTATCCGCTAAGCACCAATCCATTTTAAATTTTTCTTTTCACTTCTAAAAAACATAAAACATGAAAAAATTTACCACTTTCTTAAAGAGAAACAACCTCAGATCGCTTGTGTCAGCCGCCTTAATAGTTTCCAGTGCATCGGCAGGACATGCACAGATTACCAGCCCGGCACCTTACTGTGCTTCGGAGTTCGCCACCAACTACAACATGTTTAATAATATTAAGATAAAAGGGACACCTCTGGCCTTCGGTGCAATGGGCAATTGGATGCCAAGCGGCAAAAATACTTACCTGTATTATAACACCACGACATTTCCCAGCCTAAAAAAATCGGACACATTTTCTGTACAGTTAAATGCTTACGCGGTTGCGGATATAGAACCTGGCTATTTTGCTTTATGGATCGATTATAACCACAACAATACATTTGACAATACGGAACTGGTAATGGAAAATGCCAATACCACAATGGCGCTGCTGCCCTTCGGGAGCGCACCGGCATCGCCTATCAACAAGACATTGACCGTACCGGCAACGGCAACCACCGGTATCACAAGAGCAAGGTTGATGAGAGGCACGAACAGCACGAATCCATATGGGAGTTACAGTGCATCGTTTCATTTATCGCCCTGTACGGTAACGACACCCGACTACGGCTGCACCTACGACTTCAACCTGAATATTGTGAATGGAACAACAGACATTCATGAAATAGGATCGAATACTACCGGGCTGTGTTATCCTAATCCTGCAAGCAGTATAATAACCGTTTCCCTGAAAGGGATTTCACAGGAAGGCATTGTTACAATGTATGATCTGACCGGCAAAGCAGTAAGGACAGTTAACTATCAAAATGGGGAAGCGAGATTGTCTGTTTTGGACATTGCTGATGGTATCTATTACATAAGAGCCAATAGCAGAAGTGAAGTATTAACCGAAAAGATAGTGGTAGCTCACTAAAAAAGAAATGATGAAACGCTTTACCAGGCTGCATTTCGTTTATACCAACATCAAACAGCAACCTTACAAAACAATAAAGCCGCTCTTAGAGCGGCTTTTGTTAAAAAGTGGAGAATACCGGAATCGAACCGGTCACCTCTTGCATGCCATGCAAGCGCTCTACCAAATGAGCTAATTCCCCGTATCGGAACGGCATCATGCCCTACCTGTCCTAAAAGGTTTGCAAATGTAGGATAAAATCCATTTATTTTCCAAATGTTTTGCCTAATTTTATTTTTATCTGCCAGGAAGCGCCATGTGGAAGCAGTTACTGACTTATTTCTACCTCAGGAAGCGGGATCCGAACGACCCGATCAATCCCAGCATTAAATTCATGCATGGCATGAACCGTATATCCCTGTTCATGTTCCTGATCGCCTTGATTGTTATGATCGTTCGCTGGCTGAGCCGTTAAGCTCAGGCGCCGAAATAAAGCAAGGCATTGAACTTGGCCGTCATTTCCCGCAGCAGGGCGCTGTCGCCATTATTGTTGCCTATGCCTACCATTTTCCGGCTGTACTCTTCCAGCAGCTGGATGCTTTTGTGGATATGGGCTAAAGAAAAACGCTGCGCTGCCTTGCGGTGGTGGCTCCATATCCCCATTTTCCGGTCGTTCTGGAAATCCTGCCTGGCATAGTGGCAGAGATACACCTTGTTGAGATAGCCGTAAAAAGTACCGATTACCAGCGCCATGGGCGCCGACTTGGGATTGGCGGTAAAATAGCTGATCATACGGGCCAGCTTGTTGTTATCGCCCCGAAACAGCACATCGGGCAGGTCAAATACATTATATTCCCTGCTTACGCCCACATATTTTTCGATGTGCTCTGCCGTAAGCTGCCGGAGCCCCGTTTCGTTAATGCAGATCTTTTCCAGCTCGTTGGCGATTTTCTGCAGGTCGTTACCGAGGTATACAGCCAGCATTTCGGCTTCCTGCGCCCCTATCTCCATTCCCTGCTGGCGGCCGTAGGCGCTTACCCATGCCGGCACCTCGTCTTCCTTCAGCTTTTCCGAAGTAAAATACACTCCTTTTTTGGGAATGAGCTTGGCCAGTTTGCTGCGCCCATCCAGCTTCTTGAAACGATGCTCAATAACCAGGATCGTTGTGGGCGAGGGGTTTTCGATATATCCTTCCAGCTCGTTCAGGTCCTTCATCTGCGAGGCTTCCTTCAGGATCACCACCATCCGCTCGGCAAACATGGGAAAACGGCGGGCCGCATTGACCACATCCTTCCACTCTGCTTCCTTGCCGTATAAGGTAATGAGGTTGAAATCACGTTCCTCAGGCTGCAGCACTTTCTCTTCGAAATGGTGCAGCAGCCGGTCAATATAATAAGGCTCTTCGCCATCCAACAGGTATACAGGCGCATACTGCCCTTTTTGTACCTGCTGCAGCAGCTGGTTGAATTCGGTCATTTTGTGCTTGTTGGTTAAACATAAACAGGCTGCGGAAACGCCTCTTTCCATCCCTTCAGCTTCATATATACCAGCGCGGTGGTATATACATCATTGAGGCAATAGGCCGTAATGCGCTCGAGGTCGCGATCCTCCCAGTATGCAGCGGCCACCTTACCCCCGTCCATGCCGGTCTTGGAAGAGGGCACGCCCAATACCTGCGCCAGCAGATCCAGCGATACGTAGCTCTTATAGTCCCCGAACCGCCACAATTCCAGCGTATCCTGGTGAGGGACCTGCCAGGGCCTTAGCCCGCTCAGGTTCAGACAGGCCGGCAGCCCTATGCCATGGATCAGCATCCGGCGGCAAATGTAAGGAATATCGAACTCCTTGATATTATGCCCGCAGAAAAACAGCTCTTTATTCTGTGCGGCGAAATGCGCTACCGTATCGCAGAACTCGGAAAGCAGCTGCCGCTCATCATCATTCCGGATCGCCTTCAGCCGTATCTCTTCCGCGCCGCCCTGCAGCGATATATATCCCAGGCCAATACATACTATCTTACCAAACTCGGAATAAATGCCCGCACGGTCCCGGAAAACGGCTGCAGGGTCTTCCTTCTCCGCATCGCTGAGCGACAGGAAGTTCATTTTGTGCAGCCAGTGCGCTTTCAGTCCTTCGGGTAGCATATTCCAATCATATAAAAGCGGTACTGTTTCAATATCAATAATTAATGTTTTGTGAAAATAAGTTCTTTCTACTTTCTTATGCGTATTCATAAGCCTATATTTGTTTACGAATTTAACGACTCCCGGCGATAAAGCCTTAAGAAACAAAGAACCAAAAATCTTCGTTGGAATGGAAGATGCTGCAAGTAAGCCAAGTACGGAAACGCCACGTCCCAAACGCAATAATACCTGGATTTATGCCGCAATCATTGCCTTGCTGCTGGGTACCAATATTTATTTATTCCTGAGTAAAGACAAAAGCCAGCAAAAGCTGCTGCAGGCCACCCAGAAATTGCAGGAATCCGATACGGCCAAGGCCCGGCTGCAGGGCGAATACAATGCATCTCTGGCCCGGCTGGACGACCTTACGGGTAAAAATGCGCAGCTCGACAGGCAGCTGAAAGAGAAGGATTCCGAGCTCTCCCGGACCAAGGCAAGGATACAGGAGATCCTGGCCAAGCAGAATGCCACCCAAAAGGAGATTGCAGAGGCCCGGAGCCTGATCAAGCAGCTGAATTCAAAAATAACCGACTATGAACAGCAGATCGCTGTCCTGAAAAAGCAAAACTCAGCGCTCATTTCAGAAAGGGATTCCGTGATTGTCAACAATACGGATCTTCAGCAAAAAGTAGACCTGGCCAAAGTGCTGCACGCATCCAATATACGGATGAAAGGCATTAACCTGACCCATGGAGGCCGCAAGGAAAGAGAAACGGAAAAAGCGCGCCGTGTAGACCTGATCCGCGTTACGTTCGACATTGATGAGAACCGGCTGGCGGAAAGCGGCAATAAAGAGCTCAACATCTGCATCATTAACCCTGAAGGCGAGCTGCTGAGCAATGTAGCCCTGGGGTCCGGCAGCTTCAAAACAGCCGACGGCCAGTCAAAATACTACTCCATATCCAAGAACATTTACCTGCAGACCGAACAGCCGGTAAAAGATATCGACGTCAACTGGCAGCAAAGCGCAGAATACGCCAAAGGCAATTATCTTGTGGAAATATACCATCAGGGCTACCTGATCGGGAAAGGGTCCGTCAACCTCCGGTAGAGGCTTCGGTAGCTTGCCTTTGCGGTACCCTCATCCACAAAAGCGTAAAGAACAGATACACGAATATGCCATACTGGGTTTCCAGCATCGGCTCGATCATCAGGCCGGTGCACATGACCAGGAAATTGGCTCTCTCCGGGAAAGGCTGCTTCCTTTTTAAAGGGCTCAGCGCCATAGGCACCAGGGAAAGCAACGACAAAGGGATGCCCAACGCCAGGGCGGTACAGATGAACTGGTTATGGGGAATAATTCTTCGAGGCTCCTGTATGGCAGGGTATTGCCGGATATAAGCGGCATCCATCTGCTCCTTCAGGTCGCCGGCGCCGAAACCGGTAAGAGGGTGCTGCCCGATCAAGCCAAGCGCAACCTCATAAGAGATCAGCCTGGGTACAAAGGAGCTGGTATTGGCAAACTTCGAGGTATCGTTTTGCTCCCATATTTTCTTTTCATAGGCAATTGACCGTAGCTGCTTCTGCAGTAGCGGCACATAAAAAAGGCTTGCAATGCCTGCTCCGGCTACACCTGCCAGTATCAGGATACCGATCCACAAACGTTTGCCGCCAAAGTAGGACATCAGGAAAGCTGCGACCAGGATATAAAAGCAGACCAGCCCCGATTTGGCTGCCTGGAAATGGATATAGAAAACAGCCAGCAGCGACCATAGCGCCAGGATGACGGCTGTTCTCCCTGAAGGCTTTTTCTCCTTTTGATACAACAGCTCGTACAGCACAAGCTGCAAACCGCAGACCAGGGCCATGGTAAACCTTATGTAATCTCCTTCTACGGGCGAAGGGAGATGTAGGTGCGATTGCAGATAGCCCGGCTCCGCCAGGAGCGGATGCAGGGAATACAACATTCCAATAGTTAAAATAAGCAGTATTCCATAAAAAACAAAGTTCCGGATCCGTATATCTTCCAGCGAAAGGCTGAACAGGGCAAAAGGCATGAACAGGAACGGAAGCTTGATCTGCAGTACGGCTGCCCAATTGGCCACATTGGCGCTCCATAAACCGGAGAAAAGATGGGCAGCAAAGAACACGAGGCAGCAAAAGGCAAAGGGGCTCGAACGGTAGCGCAGCCAGCAATGCGTTATCTGTTTAGGATGCAATGTATTCAATACCATCGCGATCATACCGATAGAAAGCAGCGCCCTGGAAAAAAGGAAGCCTGTAAACATAAGCAGGCAGCATAGGCCTGCCAGCTGCTGCTGTTTTATATTCCAGTAAGTATATATCTTATCAGGTAACGGCATAGATTTGATTAAGCAGAATTGACCGCTGTTTGCTTCCTGAGCGCAGAAATCCAAAATAAGATAAAAAACAGATAAGCAAATACCCCAAACTGAAGTTCCAGCATAGATTCTACCATACAGCTCAGCAGCATAACCAGTGTAGTGATCCGCAAATATCCGCTTTCGGCCATCCTCATAAAGAACGGGCTCAGCATCAAGACGATCAGCACCAGTGCCAATGGTATGCCTACACAAAGCGCTGTAAACATCGGCTGGTTGATCGGCCCATACTGCTGGTCAGGCGTTACCTCTGGGTAATACCGGGCATAGCCCTGCTTCATTTCGTCCATAACATCGCCGGCCCCCACCCCAAGCAGGGGATGGGCCGCAATAGCCTTGGCCCCGATCTCGTAGGTGATCATTCTTCCCTCATCGCTTAAAGTATAATTGTAACGCTGCGCGCTCCGGATGCGTTCTATCTCATATATAACGTACGCCACCTTGGTCTGGAAAGTAGGTATGGTATAGTATGCTATGAGCGGCAGCGCAGCCACTCCAGCGGCAAGCGTCCAGGCCAGCGCCCTGCTTCTTCCCGAAACTTTATAGACCAGGTAGACGATGGCAGCGATATACAGGTTGAGAAGACCGGTTTTTGCCGCCAGGACGTGAATATAGATTATGAACAGCACCAGGCTCGCCGCCAGGAAGATCCTTAGCCACTTCGAAAGACGCTCCTCTTTCCGCTCAAAAAGCAAATAGCAGATCATCAGACCTGAAAGCACCAGCGAAAGGCTAAAGCGGATATGATCATTGTACTTTGTAGTAGGAAGGGGGCGGGAATAGCTGTAACCTTCCAGGTAATAATCCGTATTGAGTCCCAGGCGGACCAGGCTATAGCCGATCACCAGTATTTGCAGGATCACGATACCCGTAACCAGTACCCGCTGGTATTTCGGCCGATAAAGGGGCGCCGAGAGAAATGCAAAAGGCAGTATGGCAAAAGGTAGTTTATTGATCGTGCCGGCCAGCCAGAACGCTTTGTTGCTGCTCCAGAGGCCCGAAATAAGGTAGGTGAGGAAAAAAGCGAAGCAAAGCAGGGCAAAAGCATTTTTTTTCCAGGCGCTCCAGTGCATGCTCACCGTTCGGGGGTGTAGCGAGTTGAGCAGCATTACAATCATGGAAACGGAAAGCAGCACTCTTGAAAAAAACAGGCCGGCTATCATTCCCAGGCAACAGACCACCGCGGTCCATTCCCTGGCATTGGTATTCCAATATGTGCGTGCATGTAGAGGTTGCTTCATTAAAACTAATAACGCAATAACAGCCGGCAAAGTACGTTAAATTCCCACAGTACTGCAAAACATTAAAATCTGCGACTGGCCGGGGCCGATAGAATATAATGAAGGAATAAACTTATTTTTGACCCCCGTAAACAATCGCGTAGCTATTCCTGTGAGTTTTTCCCGCATCATATTCTTCCTCTGTACCGTTATCCTGGCGGCCGGGTGGTATGGCTGTGCCAATATCGTTCCGCCCGAGGGCGGCAAAAAGGACGAAACTGCGCCTGTATTGCTTTCCGTAAGTCCTGTCGACTCCTCCCTGAATGCCCGCCCTTCCAGGATCGTGCTGCATTTTAATGAATATATGGAAGTGCAGGAGCTGGATAAGCAGATGCAGCTGTCGCCCCTGCTGCCGATGGCCCCTACCGTTCTTTCCTACGGCAAGCGGGTAGAGATCAAGCTGCAGGATACCCAGCTGCAGCCCAATACTACTTATATGATCAGCCTGGGCGATGCCCTCCGCGACAATCATGAAGGCAACCCGTACAAAGGCTTCGTCTATACTTTCAGCACCGGCTCCTATTTCGACTCCCTCACCCTGCAGGGACAAGTGCTGAACGCAGAAACGGGGCTTACCGACACCAGTGTGCTGGTCGCGCTTTATGCCGCAACGGAGAGCGATACGGCTGTACTGCGGCAGAAGCCTATGTATGCCGTCAGGGCCGATGCATCCGGTAAGTTCGGCTTCAAAGCGCTACCCCGAAAAGCATTCAGGATGTATGCCGTACAGGATGCCAACAACAACTTTATTTATGATTTCGGGGCGGAAAAGATCGGCTTCCTGAACACGGCGGTCATACCCTCGGCCGATAAGGATACCTCCTATACATTCCGGATATTCAGGGAATTTGCCGATACTTCGTCCATATCCGCAGAAGACACGGCACGCGCTACAGATGCCCGAAGCAACCAGGCCGACAGCGTAAAAGGAACCTTCGCCGGGCGGTCGGGCAAAAACACTTCCAGGAAAAGCCGGAACAGCCAGGGCTACCAGGTCCATGTCGACACCAGCGACCTGTCAAAACGTACCTTTGAGCTGACACAGCCGCTTACCATACGCATTTTCGAGGAATTGCAGTTCCTGGATACAGCTAAAGTATATCTCAGCTACGAGAACAACGGCATTGAGGTGGAAGGGATCCGCCAGCTGCAAAGCGATTCCGCAGGGCTCAGCATCCGGAGCCAATGGCAGCCGGATAAGCTGTACACGCTCAGGCTGGTCAAGGGCTGGGCCAGGGATACGGCGGGCAATGAGCTCCTGCCGGGAAAATACCGCTTCCATACCAAGCGGGAAGAAGATTATGGCACCTTAAAGATCCACCTCCCCGGGGCTTTTTACAACGACAGTTTCCTTTTGTATGTCTTTAAAGGTACGGATTCCATTTATCTCAGGCCCGTTACCGATTCGGTAGTTACCATTAGTTTATTGCAGCCCGGCGACTATGGCATGCGCCTGATCGCCGATGGTAACCGCAACGGGAAATGGGATCCCGGCAACCTGCTTAAAAAGATACAGCCGGAGCTGAGCATCCCTTACAAAGATAAACTGGTGCTGAAGGCTGGCTGGGAAAACGAGATCGATTTCGTTCCTGCCGACAACAGTAAGAAAACGGGCACTAAAAAATTTGAAGACAGGATGAAAGAAGACGGGAAAAAAGAACAGGAAAAGGAATAAGATCCCTTTCCTGTGTACAGAGCCGTCAGACGGGGGAGTTACGCCATCAGCTCAGGTAACGCGCTACAATAGGCACCCTGCGCCCGATACCGAAAGATTTTGAGGAAACCCGTATTACCGGACAGAACTGGTTGCGCTTGTATTCGTTACGGTTCACCATTTGCAGCACCCGGTCCGTGAGCGCCGGGTTGTATCCCATCCCTACAATTTCCTTTGGCCCCTGCCTCCTTTCTATATACTGGTACAATATGGCATCCAGCACGCCGTATTCGGGAAGGCTGTCGCTGTCCTTCTGCCCCGGCCTCAGCTCGGCCGAAGGAGCCTTTTCGATAATGGATAGGGGTATGATCTCCTTTTCCCGGTTGATGTAACGGGCCAGGGCATAGACCTGCATCTTGTATACATCGCCCAGCACACCCAGGCCGCCGGCCATATCGCCATACAGGGTACCATAACCCGTAGCCAGTTCGCTTTTGTTGGAGGTATTCAGCAGTATGTACCCAAACTTATTGCTGAGCGCCATAGCCAGCAACCCGCGTATCCTCGACTGGATATTCTCTTCCGCAATATTAAAGGGCAGCCCGCCGAAAACCGGCTTCAGGGTAGCATCTACCTGGTCGAATATATCTTTGATCGGCAATATGTCGTACCTGTTGTCGAGGTTCCGGGAGAGCAGCTCCGCATCGGCTACGGAATGCCCGGTCGAGAACTGCGAAGGCATCAGCAGAGCATGTACGTTTTCCTTCCCCAAGGCGCTGCAGGACAGGGCCAGGGTCACCGCACTGTCGATCCCGCCCGAAGAAGCTACTATGGCCTGCCGGAAACCCATCTTCTCAAAGTACTGGCGGATGCCCATTACCAGGGCATCGTGTATGCGGCCTATATGCAGCTCCGGCTGGTATTGGGCAGGCAGCTGCTGGTGCGCATGATCCGGAGAGGAAACGGGGCGGCCTTTTTCGCTGAATGCCCCCGCGCCATCCCAGTGTACGGCAGCCAGCTCTTCTTCAAAGAAAGCCATTTCACGAACCAGGTTACCGGAAGCATCCATTACCAGCGACCCGCCGTCAAACACGATCTCGGTTTGCGATCCCACGGTATTGCAGTAGATCATGGGCAGACCGTAGCGGCTTACATTTTCCCGGATCACTGAAAGCCGGGCCTCGGCATGTATATAGTCGAAAGGCGATGCGCTCAGGTTGATCATAATATCCGGCTGCTGCCCGATCAGCATATCCATAGGCTGCAGGCGGTACATAGCGTTGGCGCCTACATCCCAGATGTCTTCACACACGGTTACGGCCAGCCTTTTTCCCTTGAAGCTGATCACGTTCCAGTCAAACGCGGGCTCGAAGTAGCGGTATTCGTCGAATACGTCATAGTTGGGAAGCAGGGTTTTATGCACTATCTGCTTTACCTCCTGCTCATACAGGAAATAGGCGCTGTTGAAAAGATCCTTGCCTTCCACACGCTCGTTGGGGGAGGGAGCCCCTACCAGTACCGCGATTGTGTCGGCCTCCTGGGCGATCTGCCGTATGGCGGCATAGCAGCGTTCCAGAAAATCGCTGAACTCAAGAAAATCACGGGGCGGATAGCCGCACACCGCAAGCTCGCTGAATACGATCAGTTCCCCTCCCTGCTTTTTAGCCTCGCGGATAGCTGCAATAATCTTGGCTGTATTAGCCTCAAAGTTTCCGATATGGTAATTCTGCTGCGCAAGAAATATTTTCATAACATAATATGATTTAAGGGACCCTTAGGGCCCTTGCAAAGCTAAAGGGAATTTTGGTACGGTCACTTTCCTGCCGGATACAAGCCGGCCCAGTTGCGCAGCAGCTGCAGGCCATGAGCCGTGAGCACCGATTCGGGATGAAACTGTATGCCTGTGGAGGGGAATTGCTTATGACGAAAAGCCATTAAAATACCATCTTCCGTAAAAGCAAGGGGTTTAAGCTCCGTATGTTCCCAATCCCGGATCACGAGCGAATGGTAGCGCATGGCGGGGAAATTGGCGGGCAGTCCGCGGAAAACATCCTCCTGTGCGTGCTGTATCGGGCTGGGTGTACCGTGCACCGGGTATCCGGCTTTGGCCAGCCTGGCGCCATAAAACACTCCCAGGGCCTGATGCCCGAGGCATACGCCCAATATAGGTGTATGCCTGTGAAAGCGGGCCACGACCTCCGGAGTGATGCCCGCTTCCGAGGGACGTCCCGGCCCGGGCGAAATAATGATCCGTTCCGGTGCAAGGCGTTCTAAATCCGTTACGGTAAGCTCATCGTTGCGCCATACCCTCACCTCTGCATGTAACTGCAACAGGTAGTGGTGCAGTATATGGGTAAAGGAATCGTAATTGTCAATGAGCGCCCACATGTGCAGGAATGTGTTGGTTTACAGTATCAAAAAAAGCACCCAGGTTCTCAAAGATATCCTTTGCAAAAGGAAGCAGGACGCCTATTGCAGCAAAGACCCGGGGTGCCAGGGGCTCCAGCCAGCGGTAGCTGAACGAATCCGCCGCAGTTTCTGGCCGGATAAGATACATACGGCCCAGCAGCCATAAAAGCGAACTGAATACAAAGCTGATAAGAAATCCATAGAGCAATGCGCCTGCCAGCCGGTTAGCCCAGCCCATAGCCACCGTTTCCAGGGAGCGCTGCACCAGGCGCGCGCCCAGCCTTACCAGCCATACGATCAGCACAAACACCAGCAGGTAGGATAATAACGGTGCCCAGCGCCCGCCTTTAGCCCCTCCTTCAAACAGCTGATCCGCTACGGTCCCGGATAGCTTTAATGCACCGACCGCGCCCAGCACAACTGCAGCAACAGAGAAAAGAGCCACAACAAGACCTTTGCTATAGCCTCTGATCAAAAAAACAAGCAGGCTTATAAGATAGACCGCATCCAGAATCATCGTATACGAATGTGCAGGCTACGAAGCAAGCAGCCTCTTTACAGTTTCCGATATAAGCTTGCCATCGGCCTGCCCCGCCAGCTGCTTGCTGGCAGCGCCCATTACCTTGCCCATGTCTGAAGGCGAGGTAGCGCCGACTGCCGCAATGATCTCCTTTATTTTACCATCCAGCTCTTCCTGGCTAAGCTGCCGGGGCAAAAACTGCTCTATGATTGCAATCTCCTCTTCTTCCTTCTGGGCCAGGTCCGGCCTGTTTTGGCTGCGGAAGATTTCCAGGGAGTCCTTCCGTTGCTTTGCCAGCTTCTGCAGCAGTTTCAGCTCATCGGCCTCCGTGAGCTCGTCCTTAGCGCCGGCAGCCGTTTTCTCTACGAGAATGGCTGCTTTAATGGCACGTAAGGTACGCAGAGCTGCCTCGTTTTTATCACGCATGGCCTGCTTCAGCTGGTCCATTACTTTTCCTTCAAGCGTCATGATTGCAATATTTGGTTAGGCAGCAAAAGTAAAAAGCGCCGTACATATTTCCTATGTTACGGCGCTTTTTATATTCTAAAGCAATACTAATTGGGATTGTTAGTTCTGTTCCATCCCAGGATTAGCTGCAAGCTCAGAGCTGGGAATCTTAAACAGGAAGTCTCTGCTATATATCCCTATATCACGAGTTTCTTCCCCAGCCTGGTTATTATGATACCCATTTTGATTGCTAGCGGTAACGATTCGCCGGTGCAGTCCGATCATAGCAGGAGGCAAAACTCCTTCGGTTTCGAATGCCATTTGACGTTTAATATCTCCCAGACGGAAGCCTTCGCCCCACAATTCAACCCGACGCTGCATGAATATCTCAACAAGCAACGCATTCCGGGTGTTGGGTGCTGAAAATTCAGGGTCACGAATCTGTATCAATTCATCCAAAATTGCCTTAGCGTTGGCAACGTCTCCATTCCAAGCACGGGCTTCAGCTTCAATTAGAGCCATTTCAGAAGACCGCATCCAGATTACATCGTTGCTCCAGTTGCCTTTTACCCTTTGCCTGAATTTCTTCTGGCTGAAAGGCACCAGGCCAGGAGCTTCTCCTGCTTTATAGTACCAACCTTTACGCACATCTGTTGCATTCATTACGGTATCAAGATAGCGGTAGAATATCTTTTGCTGACCCAATGCAGCATAGCCACCGGCACTATAATCCATTTGGGAAAGGAAAGAAGAATATGCATTACCAAGCTGCTCATTATTCATAGTAGATCCCCAAATCCATTCAGGATTGTTGTTTGAATTAAAGCCATTCAACAACTCGCTGGCAGACATATAAGGATATCCATTCCTGGCAGCACTGGCCATCTCAATGGCTTTATCCCAATCATGCATTACCAACGCTACTCTGGCGTACAGCCCTTGTGCTACATTCAGATTGATTTGTGACTTATCTCCACGATTTGTAGTCAATAAACTGGTAGCTTCATCAAGGTCTTTTGTGATTTGCGCAAACACTTCCCTTACAGAAGCACGGGGATTGCCTACAGTAGTAGGCGCTGTATAAATCGGGACACAGGGCCTATCGGCATAATTCCCTTCAGGACCTACACCTGCATAAGTATGCTGATAATAGATAGCTAAATTATAATAAGCATATGCTCGGTAAAACAACGCCTGCCCTTTGATATTATCACGCTCTGATTGGGGGCCTTCAGCATTGTCAATATTAGCAATTACATAGTTGGCATTATTAATAATTCCAAAGTAGTAACCCCAAGTATAAGATGGAGTTCCACCGCCGCTTCTCGCATACTCATAAGAGTATGAATATACAAACCATCCTGCACCAAAACCGGAGATCGGCATATCCTCTCCCATAAGATCCGCCATAAGGTCAATTGATTTCTGACCGAATGTTTCGTCTCCATCTTCGGCATACATTAAGCGGTTAATGCCTTCAATAACAGTGCGGGCGTTTGCCGTTGTTTTGAACAGAGAATCTAATGGAACCTGATCGGAAGGCAATCTTTCAAGATAGCTTTTTTTGCATCCAACAGCGCCGGCCAGTAGCATAGCAGCTAAACCGAGCAGGGATATATTTTTAAAAAATTTCATCATATTTATTTTAATTATTTTAAGAATTGATTACAGTCCTACATTCAAGCCGAACATAAGTGTTCTGTTAGGAGGATAAACGGTTTCAGAGAATCCGCCAAAGTTCTGCTGAAGGTCAACTCCTTTTCTGGCAGTGATAACATGAATATTCTCCAGTGCAACATATATCCTTAAGCTCTTGAAGCCTGCAGATTTCAGCATCTTATCAGAAAAAGTATAACCCAGATTCACATTCTTAAAGTTCAAGAAGCTATTGCTAATCAGGAAACGATCTGAAACCCGGTTAGTACGGCTGCCATAATCCAGGGCAGGTACATCTGTAACATCACCTTTCTGTCTCCAGGCTTTCAGCATATCCACGTGGAAAGCATTACCTACTCCGGTACCTCCGCCATCCATCAAATTCTGATATTGCTGGTCATAAAATTTGCCCCCCAATCCAAAGGTTACCATAAAGGAAAGGTCAAAGCCCATATAGCGGAAGGTGTTTGTCAAAGAACCATCAAGTTCACGGAAAGGAGTACCTGAGATGACCCTATTAACGGGCAGTTCAGCGATATTGTAATCAGGGGTAATACCGCCTTCTATAGGATTTCCCTGTGCATCATATTCCGCATACCATTGCTCAGCACCAGTTTCAGGGTTTACACCGGCATAGCGGGGCAGGAAGAAGTTAGACATCGGTAATCCTTTGGCAAACAAACTGTTTCCTTGGTTGATAGTGTCTCTGTCGCCCTGAACCTGAGTAACTTTATTCTTATTGCGATATAAGGTCATATCTACGGTCCAGCTGAAACCTTTGGAAGTCCGGGAAACTACCGGAGAACCATGAAGAATAGCTTCAATACCCGAATTACGTGTAGCACCCACGTTTTCACGTATGGCACCTATACCTGTAGAGGGAGCGATAGGACGTACAAATAGCAGGTCTTTAGAACCACGGATATAGTAATCAACACTACCGCTCAAACGGTTATTGAAAAGATTGAAGTCAACACCAACGTTGAAATTCCATTGGCCTTCCCACTTCAGGTCCGGATTACCATAAGTATTGAATACGAAACCAGGATTCGTGTTGTTAGGATTGAAGTAGAACAGAGGTAAGTAAGAATAGTAGTTGGTACCACCACCCAGATTTTCGTTACCAGCAACGCCGTAACTGCTACGAAGTTTCAACTCATTGATCCATTTTACATTATCTTTCAGGAAATCCTCTTCGCTCATTAACCAACCGGCACCTACTGCCCAGAAATTACCCCAGCGGTTTTTGGAAAAACGTGACGTTCCATCTCTACGGAAGCTGGCGGTAAGTGTATACCGCTGCCGGAAAGAATAATTGAGTTGGCTCAGATAACTTTCCAGAGCATGGTAGTCGGTAGAGTTTCCAGAACCTGTACCATAAGCAGCAACATCACCAGCTTCAAGCGGCTGGGGACCAAATCCTGCTCTCTGCAGAGAATTGTTTTCAGCCCTTAACAGGTAATTCTCATGACCGATAGTAATATCCAAAGAATGTTCAGGCTCTGCACCGCCAAAGATGCCAAAGCTGGGCTTCCAGGTAAGCAGCTGGTTCCAGGTATAGGAAATCTGGTTAAGAGTGCTGTTGGTCAGAATACCATTGAACGGCTCACCGTCACCGAAGAATTTATTCTGGTAAAGGCTCGAGGTACCGTTATAGGTATTGATGCTGATAGTGCTTTTCAGCTTAAAATCTTTAAGCACAGTAGCTTCCAGATAACCATTTCCAAATCCGGAAAATGCTTTGGTTGTATTATTGTCATTGTACAAAGAAGCAACCACATTTTGATTGGTAGCATAGGGACGCTGCTGGCCGTATTGAGGATTGTCGCCGAAATCATAAAGAGGTTGGCCATCGGGTCCATATACGAGGTTACCCAATGTATCATGAAGATAGATCGGATAAATAGGCGCCATGTATCGGGTGGTCATGAACGGGTTGGCATAAGCATTGGTCCCTGCAAACGGAAACTCACGACGATTATCGTACGTAACACCAAGGCTAAGACCAGAACGCAACCAAGGAGTTATCTGCGAGTTAACGTTTAAACGGGTAGTAATACGGTCGTAATTGGATTGTTTGAAAATACCTTTCTCATTGTTATAGCCAACAGAAAAAAAGTAATCGCTTTTTGAATCTCCATTAGAAACCGAAACATTATATTTCTGCCGCAATGCAACGTTACGGGATACAGCTTTCTGCCAATCATCTTCGTACATCAATGTTGCATTGGGGTTTATTTTCCCATCAACAAATAATTGATTTTTAGGCACATTATAGGCATTATAACCACCCAGGAAGAAATCTATGAAGTTCTCTTTCATCCAGTCGTCAGTATCATCACCTAAGATTGGGCGAACAAAATTAGCCCCTGCCTGATAAGCAAGCTCATAATAATCTTTGATACCAACCCGCTCATATTCAGGAATCATCCGGGTAAACATTCCGACCTGAGCATCAAAGTTGATATTAGGTTTATCGCTAGCGCGCCCTTTTTTGGTAGTGATCATTACTACACCATTGGCGCCACGGGCACCATAGATAGAAGTAGCAGCAGCATCTTTCAATACGCTTACAGAAGCCACATCATAAGGATTGATCGCAGCAAGGGAACCATCAAATACTGCCCCGTCTACTACATAAAGCGGGGAGCTGCTGGCGCTGATAGAGCCAATACCACGCACCAGGATGTCAGGAGTAGCGCCAGGCTGACCACCGCCGCTGGTAAAGCTTACACCAGGTGTATTACCTTCCAGGGCAGAAATAACATTGGTCACCGGTCGTTGAGCAATCTGATCTGCTGTAACTGTAGAAATCGCGGACACACGCTCCCTCTTAGATTGCGTAGTTCCATAGATAGTTACATTTTCCAGCGTATTTTTGTCACTGGCAATATCCATGGTGATAGTCATGGGAGCAGAAGGGTCGCTCACCTCCACTTCTTTTGTTCCACTGGTAACAGAAGTAATTACAAGAGTCTTACTACCCTCCGGCAAATCTATCTCATAGTTACCATCAATATCAGTAATGGTACCTACCTTGGAACCTTTTACAGTAATGCTTGCTCCAGGCACACCGTCTCCTTTGTCATCCACAACTCTTCCCTTTACCTTCTGCGATTGCGCAAACACCGCCTGTACACTTATGCCAAGGGCCAGTGTAAGTAAGAGTAACGTTTTTTTCATTTGTAGTTATAAATTTTAAATTAGAGATAAATCCCTGAAATCAAAAAATCGGACGCTAAATTAATCAAAAAATATTATTCCTTAACATTTTTTTGATTTCAGGGATTCTTTATGTTATGACTATCGGTTAATGACTACTTTACGAGATACTTTCGCACCACTTTTTTTATCCAGGAAATTTACCAGATAAATGCCGTTTGGCAGGGTGCTCGTTTCAATTTTGTATTCACCGGATGCAGCGTTTTCAACTTGGTATGCGCCCATTTTTTTCCCGGTTATATCATATATACTGATCTCGAGATCGGCAGTTTGTACAAAATTGGTTTTGATACGGATATAATTCGTAGCAGGGTTGGGATATACATTAACAGAGTTCCCCAATATCGTTTCATTGATTCCAGAAGTAGGGGTGCAGGGGAAAGCAACAGCATCTGTTCTAGTAGCACCTGTATTACCGGGATCCAGCCAGTCTTTCAAACGGGTAGCTGGACCAGGAGAAGGGTCAAAGTCAAAATCCCATGCCTTAGAAAGTTTGCTGTACTTGGCTTGGGGGCCGGCAGGAGCGCAGGCACCAGCAGGGATCTCTCCGCCGGAAAGATCGCCGATCAGTCGGCCGTTCTTATCAAACAAACCACTACCCGAAGAACCTCCTTCGCTATATCCAACACCAAAAGACAAAGACCAGTGTGTGGCCGATATCACATTTTGATTAAACGTACCATTGGGATCTATCGCATCTGTGGTGGAAAGCTTCTTTAGATCTCCTGCAGGATGATGAAATCCTATGAAAAAATCCATTTCGGGATCGTTGAATACAGTTGCACTTCTGTTCCACCCAGCCATATAAGTCCCCCAGTTGTTGCCAGGAGAATTCCTCAGCTCCAGCAGAAGAAAGTCAGCCACAGCTCCCCCGCCCGCAGAAGGATAATTGGACCTGGCCCGGAAATTGGCGCCATTAAGTGTCCTTACATTGCTGGGAGCACCCGTACCGTCGCAATTGGCCCATTCGTAGTTAAAGTCAAACATAAACTGGGTAAAATGATCGTCGGTACGGCCATTTGCACCATCGCAGTGACTGGCAGTAAGCAGGTAGGGCTTACAGTTGCCGGCTGCATTATTGATCAGCGTACCGCTACAGAATCCTATTTCGGAAGGATTGATAGGAATAGTAATGCGTACGGTCGCTTTGCGCGGCTCAGGATAAGCAGCGCCCTGCGGACATGCAGCATTGATATGACAGGGAGAAGCATCGGTAGGCTTCAGGCCGGTGCCTTCGCTCATGGATCCATACCATCGAGTAAGCGCCTCTTCACCCCGGTAAAAAGCTCCGATCTTGTTGATATGAAAAGCGATCTTGCTTATATCCGTCTTTGCACTGATATTCATCTCCAGGATTACATCGCCCCCCTGTACCTGGGCAGTAGCAAACAATCCGTCGCTGCTGTTGTTGGCAGAGGTAAAGGCTCCCAGTATTTGGCGGCCGTTAGCGTTGTAGACAAAGTACTTCACTCCTTCTGGCAACGCAAACCTGTCATAATAGAAATTCAATGCCTGCACCTCATCAATACGTACCCGGAGTCTCCATATCTTGCTGCCATCAGGCAGGTAAGTAAAGCTGCCGGAATTCTGCAGGCTAATGTCCGAATTCACCAGCAGCGCTGACCGGTATGCCTTTGCCGCTCCAATATTCTTCTGGTCTTCCATCCTTGCTGTTGCAAAGTCCGGTGTCTCAAAATGCAGAGTAGCGATAGTAGCGGCAGAAGGAATCTCTTTAGAAAGACTCATACTCCTCGGCAATCCGCCTTCGCTTAATTGTGCATGTACCGCCCCCCCCATCGAACAAGCAAGAAAAACGGCTAAATAGATCTTCTTCATACTTCTGATTTTTGATGCTCACATTTTTTAAGCGTGTAAATATAGAGATTCTTCGCAGAACAACCTTCAGCTGTTTTAGATTTTTCTTTGCATAATTCTTATTCCGTTGTAACAATCTATGCTGCTTTCCGCCACAGCTTCTCTATTTGTACCTGTCTTCCATTAAGTTTCTATTAAGAATTGACATAAATATAGATGCAGTTTACCGGAATTAAAATGTTAATAAAAACATAATTTTAGTACTATGCATAGCATAATACCATTTAATGGATATATCTTTGCAAAATAAAGTCGATAAGCCCGGCAAGGCTCCAAGACTTATCCTTAATTCAACACATTCCAATGAATACAGAAAACACAAGTTCACAAATGCGCAAAGGTGTGCTCGAGTTTTGTATTCTTTCCATCATCCGCAAATCCGAGGTATACCCTTCCGATATTATCGACCAGATGAAGGCTGCCGGCCTTTCCATATTGGAAGGTACACTATACCCCCTGCTTACCCGGCTGAAGAATGCCGAGCTGCTTAGCTACCGATGGGAAGAAAGCGCCTCCGGCCCTCCCAGAAAGTATTTCAGCCTCACCGACAAAGGGGAGGCATTCTACCAGGAGCTGCAGCAGACCTGGCGGCAGCTTGCCGATGCGGTAGACCAGCTTACCCGCGAAAACGGCAACTAATCCATTACCCTACTACTCACAGCCTTAATTCATTAACACATGAACAAGATAATCAATATAAACCTCGCCGGGCGGCTGATCCCTATTGATGAATCTGCCTACGACCAGCTCCGCGATTACCTCAACCGCCTGAAAGCCTTTTTTGCACGGGAGGAAGGCGGCGACGAGATCGTGCACGACATGGAAGACCGGATGGGCGAGCTCTTCCAGGATAAGCTTAAAAAGGGCGCGGCCTGCATCATGAAAGAAGACATCGAAGATATGATCTCCGTGATGGGCAGCCCCGAACAGATCGAAAGCGAAGCCGGCGAAGAAGAGCCTGCCAAGGGAAAGACACAAACAGCCTCCGGGACAGTTACCGGCGATGCGGTCCGTAACCGTAGCCTTTCCCGAAGCAAAAAGGAGAAAATGATCGGCGGCGTATGCGGCGGGCTTGCTTCCTATTTCAATATCGACCCCACCTTTATCCGCGTGGCCGTGATCCTGATCACCCTGGCATGGGGCGCGGGGCTCGTGGTGTACCTGCTGCTCTGGGCGCTCCTGCCCGAAAGCGACGATCCCGCTCCTGTGATCAGGAGAAGGCTGTACCGCAATCCCAGACAGAAAGTAGTGGGCGGCGTATGCTCCGGGATCGCAGCCTATGCCAATATCGACCCCATCATACCGAGGGTGATCTTCGCTGCGCCTTTGCTGGGTATGATCTTTTTCGGCATCATCGACAACGATATTTTCTTCTTCCCTGCACTGGTAGGCGGGCTGCCTACGCTCGTATTGCTGTACATCATCTTATGGGCCTCCCTTCCGGAGGCCAACACCATTGCGGAAAAGCTGGAGATGAGAGGCGAAAAAGTGGATGTGCATAATCTGAGCCAGGCTATCAAGGGCGCTGAGCCGGAAAGGAACCCGCTTCCCAAAAGGTCCGGCCTGAACAAGGTGATCGCCACTCTTGTCAAGGTGTTCGTTTTCTGCATACTCGGCCTGGTCCTGCTTACACTCGCCGGCGTTATCATTGCCGTACTGGCGGCCCTTTTCGGGCTTGCTTCGGGCGCCGCCTTTATATTCCCCTTCAGCGGATTGGTTACGGAAAGCCCTGTCCAGCGCACGCTGCTGTGGATCTGCATCGCCCTTACCCTGGTTATTCCCTTCATTGCGGTGATCCGGCTGCTGGTACGCATTATTACCGGGCGCAAAAGCCCGGGCGGCAAATGGCTGAACATAACCTTCACCCTGCTGTTCATCGCCGGCGTTTTCGGCCTGTTCTGGATCGGCAGCGCCATCGCTTCCGATTTCAAGACTTCTTATACCAAAACCTATACTATGCCCCTCACACAGCCTTCGAACGATACCCTGGTGATGAAACAGATGATCATAGATGACGGCGGCATTGTAGGCGACCATGACTGGGACCGTGATGAAGACTACTGGGATGAGCATAACGACGGCATCCGCTTCCGGGACGACACCACCATTGCCGTAAACAATCTCAATCTCCACTTTGCCCTTAGCCCCGACAGTGCCTTTCATCTCCTGGTACAAAAAAGCGCCCACGGCAGCAATTCAAGAAGGGCCCAGCATTTTGCGGAAGCGCTGGAATTCAACTATCGCCAGGAAGGAAATGTATTGCTCCTGCCCAGGGATTTTACCTTACCCAAAGGACACCCCTTTCGTAACCAAAAGCTCAGCATAGAGCTGCAGGTACCGGCAGGCAAGGTGTTCCTCACCGAGGGATTCGGCAGCCATTACTACACCAACAGGACCTTCCGGATCAGAAAGCGGGGATTCACTTATGAAACCACCGACCTTCCCTCCTGGAGCGACGGAGAATACTATAAAATGGGCAGGGACGGGATTCCCGTAAGCAGCCCTGCAGATAAAAAGGAGCGCCTGCCTGACCAGACCTCATCCGACGATACTGCCGGCCAATGATTTTTTACGTTTTGATGCTATGTAGTAGTAGTTTTCAACCGGGGGATGTATTCTTGCATCCCCTCTTTGCTTTATAAAAAAGAGGGACCGGGATTGCTTATATTTGAGGACCATCATAAAAAAATAATGAGAAAACTATACAGCGCCCTTTGCTTCATCCTGCTTGTCTGCAGCCTTTCCGCCGGGGCACAGTCGGCCGACGAAAATGCGGTCCGGGCCCTGCTGGACCGGCAATCGGCATCATGGAACCGCGGCGATATCGAAGGCTTTATGAAAGGTTACTGGGAAAACGACTCCCTTATGTTTATCGGCAAAAGCGGGATCACCTACGGCTGGACCAACACCCTGAACAATTACCGCAAGCATTACCCCGACCGCAGTGCAATGGGGCAGCTGAAGTTCACGCTCCTGAAGATCCTGCATTTATCTCCCGGCTATATAGAAGTTGTAGGCAAGTGGCAGCTGCAGCGGGAAAAAGGCGACGTGGAGGGACATTTTACTCTCCTGTTCCGGAAGATAAAGGGAACGTGGCAGATCATTATGGACCACAGCAGCTGATCGTACAAGCAATGAAAAACAGAGCGGGAACTCCTTCCAGGAGTTCCCGCTCTGCAGGTTTATTTTTAAACGTGGTTCCTGCTTATACCTGGCGGTTGCCGTCGAAAGCCTCCAGCTCATTGGCTACCGCGGTAAGGAAGCTGGCCCCGAGCGAGCCATCCACGATACGGTGGTCGTAGCTGAGCGACAGGTACATCATATGGCGGATGGCAATCACATCGCCGTCGGCAGTTTCCAGCACCATCGGGCGCTTCTTGATGCTGCCTACCGCCAGGATGGCAACCTGCGGCTGGTTGATGATGGGTGTGCCCATCAGGCTGCCGAAAGTACCCACATTGGTCAGCGTAAAAGTGCCGCCCTGGGTATCGTCGGCCTTCAGCTTATTGCCGCGCGCGGCGTTGGCCAGCGCGTTTACATCTTTGGTAAGCCCCAGCAGGTTTTTGGTATCCGCGTTTTTGATCACCGGAACGATCAGGTTGCCGCTGGGCAATGCCGTGGCCATACCGATATTAATATCTTTCTTAATAATGATCTTATCGCCGTCCACGCTGGCGTTGATCATCGGGAAGCGTTTAATGCAGTTTACGATTGCTTCCACGAATATGGGTGTGAAGGTGATCTTCTCACCGTATTTCGACTCGAACGCTTTCTTGTTCTTGTCGCGCCATTTTACAAGGTTGGTCACGTCCGCTTCCGTAAAGCTGGTTACGTGCGGTGAAGTAGCCTTGCTGCGTACCATATGGTCGGCAATCAGCTTACGCATACGGTCCATTTCCACGATTTCCACGTTTCCTCCGTAAGAAGCGGCAGGCTGCGGCGTATGGGTTACAGCCGTTGTAGTGGCTGCAGGCTGCGCCTGCTGTACGGGAGCTGCTGCGGGCTGCGCAGGAGCTGCGCCCCTTGAAGCTACATAGTTGAGGATATCCTTCTTGGTAACCCTGCCTTCATTGCCTGTACCGGGTATTCTTTCCAGCTCGGCCATACCGATGCCCTCTTTGGCCGCGATATTGAGCACCAGCGGGGAGTAAAAACGGTTGCCGCCGCCGGTAATGGTAGCTGCGGGCTGCGCGGGACCTGCCTGCGGCTGGGGCGCGGCTGCAGGTTGTGCAGGCTGTTGCACAGCGGCAGGCTGGGAAGCGGCGGCAGCGGTACCGTTAGCCGCACCTGCAGCATCGATACGTGCAATCACCGTACCTACCGGCACCACATCATTTTCCTTGAAAAGGATTTCTGTGATAATGCCTGCAGCGGTGGAGGGCACTTCGCTGTCTACTTTATCGGTAGCGATCTCCAGCACCGTTTCATCCATTTTCACCGGATCGCCGGGCTGTTTGTGCCACTTCAACACCGTAGCCTCCATTATACTTTCACCCATTTTGGGCATAACTAAATCGACAATAGCCATAATATATTTTCAAAAGAACGGTGCAAAAGTAATCAATTGCCCTTGAGTGTGCAAACGTTGTTGCGATTGCTGCCCGCCGGGGGTATCATTTATTTGTAAAATTTTCATATCGCAGGTGCTGCTTTTGCGGCCCCGGACATCCGGAGGGTTGCATCGGGCCTGTTCAAAGTAATTATTCTATTATTATTTTAGTTAACCTTTTCCACAGGCTTTTGTAAAATTCGTACTTTCACCGCTTGATATGAAAGCAATTATTCCCGTTGCCGGAGCCGGCACCAAATTAAGGCCTCATACCTATACTCAGCCCAAGGCATTGATGCCCATGGCCGGGAAAACCATCCTGAGCGTTATAGTAGACGCCCTGCTCCACAAGGGCATCGAAGAATATATTTTCATAATCGGCTACCTGGGCGACAAAATACAGGATTATGTACAGCGCAGCTACCCGGGCCTCCGCTGTACTTTCGTAACCCAGAACGACCGGCGGGGCACCGGGCATGCCATATGGCTTACCCGCGACGTTGTTAAGAACGACGAAGTGCTGATCGTATTCGGCGACACCATCTGCGATTTCGATGTAAAGGCAGTGCTGGAAAGCGAAAGCTCACAGATCGGCATCCGCAGGGTGGACGATCCCCGCAGCTTCGGCGTAGCGGAAGTGGATGAGCAGAACAGGGTGCTCCGCGTGGTGGAAAAGCCCCTGATACCCAAGTCCAATATGGCGATGGTGGGGATTTACAGGATCAAGGAAACACCGGAACTGTTCAAAGCCCTCGACACCTATCTGCATGACCGGGCCGATGCCGACGGCGAGTACCACCTTACCCATGCGCTCCAGACCATGATCGAGAACGGTGTCCGGTTCGACGCCTTTAAGGTGAACAACTGGTTTGACTGCGGCAAAAAAGAAACCCTTCTGGAAACCAATGCCACCCTGCTCAAGACCATGAGCGAGCAAAGCGGCTATAGCGTGCCCGAATTTCCCGACACCGTAATCATACCGCCCGTAAATATTGCCCGCGGCTGCAAGATTGAGCATTCGATTATCGGGCCATCCGTTTCCATCGGGGAAAATACTACCATTCGCTCCTCGATCATCCGCAACAGCATTATCGGCTCCTTTGCCGAGCTGGACGAGGTAGTGCTCAAGTCTTCCATTATCGGCAGCGATGCCTACATACACGGCATGAGCCAGAGCCTCAATATCGGCGACAATACGGACATCGATCTGGGCTAACGGCCATAATAAAGCATCGGAATCACCAGGCTATCTTACTTACTTATGAATATTACCAACAGGATCACTTCCCTCTTCCGTATTCAATACCCTATCGTCCAGGCAGGCATGATCTGGGCTTCCGGCTGGCGGCTGGCATCGGCAGTAAGCAATGCCGGCGGGCTGGGGCTTATCGGCGCCGGCAGCATGTATCCCGATACTTTGCTGGAACATATCCGTAAGTGCAAAGCAGCAACCGATAAGCCTTTCGGCGTGAACCTTCCTCTGCTCTATCCCGATATAGACAAGCATATCCGGCATATTATCGAAGAAAGGGTACCGGTTGTATTTACCTCGGCCGGCAACCCCAAAACCTGGACTGCAACCCTGAAGGCCGAAGGCATTACGGTAGTGCATGTGGTATCCAGCGCCAGATTCGCCCTCAAAAGCCAGGATGCGGGCGTAGATGCAGTGGTGGCTGAGGGCTTTGAGGCGGGCGGCCATAACGGCCGGGAAGAAACCACCACCCTGTGCCTTATACCCCAGGTACGTAAAGCCATCGACATACCCCTGATTGCCGCCGGCGGCATTGCTACCGGAAGAGCCATGTATGCAGTAATGGTACTCGGCGCGGAAGGAGTCCAGGTAGGCAGCCGTTTTGTATGCAGCCCCGAAGCCTCATCGCACCAGAACTTCAAAGAGGCAGTCGTGCAGGCCGGCGAAGGCGATACGATGCTTGCCTTGAAAAAACTGACTCCTGTGCGCCTGATCAAAAACAGGTTTTACCATACCGTGGCAGAAGCAGAAGCCCGCGGGGCCAGCAGCGAAGAGCTGGTCGAAATACTGGGCCGGGCCAGGGCCAAGCTGGGCATGTTCGAAGGAAACCTGGAAGAAGGCGAGCTGGAAATAGGCCAGGTAAGCGGCCTGATCAACGACATTAAGCCGGCGGGCGAAATCGTTGCGGATCTCTGGCAGGAATATACCGAAGCGCTTAACCATCCCTTTTATCAGCCTGCTCCCGGACCTGTAATATAGAGGACGGGAAAGAGCGCTTATGCCTCCTGTATGCTCGCTGCCTATCTCCTCTTAAAGAACTATCCACTACCTTTGCCCGCATAAATGCAGACCCAATGACGAACAGCGATTACCAACATACCGTGGCAGAGCGCCTGATGCGCTATGTACAGATCGATACGCAAAGCGACCCCTACTCTGCTGCCCAGCCGTCTACAGAAAAGCAGAAGAATTTAAGCCGGCTGCTGGTAGAGGAGCTCCGGGCCATCGGCATTACGGATGCGGAACTCGATGAGCATGGCTACGTATATGCCACCATACCGGCTACATCCGGGAAACAGGTGCCGACCCTTTGCTTCTGCGCTCACGTAGACACATCGCCCGACTGCAGCGGGGAAAATGTGAAACCGATCCTCCATAAAAACTACGACGGAAGCGATATTGTGCTGCCCGACGATCCCTCGGTAGTGATTTCCACCTCAAACCACCCTTACCTCAAAGAGCGCATCGGCGACGATATCATTACAGCTTCGGGACTTACCCTCCTGGGCGCCGACGATAAGGCAGGCGTAGCCGTGATCATGGATGCCGCCCAATACCTGGTGGCGCACCCTGAAATACCGCATGGAAAGATCCGCATCCTTTTTACTCCCGACGAGGAGATAGGCCGTGGTGTAGACGCCGTGGATATGCAGAAGCTTGGTGCAGACTTCGGCTATACGCTGGATGGAGGAGAACGCGGGCACCTGGAAGGCGAAAGCTTCTCGGCCGACGGGGTCAGCATTACCATTCATGGCGTCAGCGCACATCCCGGTTATGCCAAAGGGAAGCTGGTAAATGCAACCAAGGTGGCAGGCGCCTTCCTTGCGGCACTGCCCCGCGAAAGCTGGAACCCCGAAACTACCAGCGACAGGGAAGGCTTCGTGCATCCCGTGCATCTTGAGGGCGGAGCCGAAAAGACCAGGATCGACTTTATCATCCGGGACCATGACACCTCCAGGCTGTCTGAATATGAAGCCCGCCTCGAAAACATCCTTAAAGAAACCATTGCCCAGTGGCCGGGCGCGCAATATGAGTTCAGTGTCAGGGAGCAATACCGCAACATGCGCGAGGTGCTCGACCAGCACCCGCAGGTAATGGCCTATGCCGAGGCGGCCTACGAACGCGCAGGCATTAAAGCCAGCCGCATCAGCATACGCGGCGGCACCGACGGCTCCCGCCTTTCCTTTATGGGCCTGCCATGCCCCAATATCTTTACCGGCGAAATGGGCATCCATTCCAAACAGGAATATGTAAGCATACAGGATATGGAAAAAGCCGTGGAAATATGCGTGCACCTGGCGGCCATTGTAGCAGAATAATAACGGGATAGGCTATACCGGAACAGCTCCGCAAAGGAGCTGTTTTTTTGTAGCCCTATCGTAAGTTTCTATAATAGGAAAAAACCGTTTATCTTATTTTTGCCCGCGAAAATCATTTCACATTCTCCCCGATGGACCATATTGAACAACTCAGGCAGTCTATAGCACCGCTGAGGCAGCAGTTGATACACCACCCCGTATACAGTAAGATCAGAAGCCTGGAGCACCTGCAGCAGTTTATGCTGCATCATGTTTTTGCAGTATGGGACTTTATGTCGCTGCTGAAAACCCTGCAGCGGAACCTTACCTGCACCGACGTGCCCTGGGTTCCAAAGGGGGATGCGGAAACCCGCTACCTGATCAATGAGATCGTTACGGGAGAAGAAAGCGATACAGATGAACAGGGGCGCCGGCGCAGTCATTTCGAGCTGTACCTCGAAGCCATGCGGCAAACGGGCGGCAATACAGCTATGATCGGCCGCATGCTGGAAGCGCTCGCCGGTGGCGATACGGTAGCAGAAGCCCTGCAGCGATGCGGAGCGCCCCCGGCCGCTAGGCAATTCGTACAGCATACGTTCGGGATCATTGAAACGCAAAAGCCCTACCTCCAGGCAGCCGTATTTACCTTCGGGCGGGAAGACCTGATACCGGATATGTTCCTCTCTTTCGTAAAAGAGCTGTATGCGCAGGCTCCGGAAAAAGTAAGCACCTTCAAATATTACCTGGAACGTCATATTGAAGTAGATGGCGACCATCATTCGCAGCTGGCGTATCGCATGACGGCCGCATTGTGCGGCGAAGACGAAGGAAAATGGCAGGAAGCCCGGGCTGCAGTACAGGCCGCCCTGCAATGCAGGATACAGTTATGGGATGCGATCGCCCTTTCGCTCTCCCCGACCACAACCGAAGAACCTGTGCGCTTATGATGGACCTTTTGCTTTCAGATATTAACCGGGAAATCAATATTACCAGATCGGAAGAAGCGCTGATCAAATCTTCCTTTACTATTAAGACACTGCGGAAACGCCAGTATCTTATGCATGCCGGCGACACATTCCGTCACCTGTTCTTTGTCGAAGCAGGAATGCTGCGCGCTTACCTTAAAGGAGCAAAAAAAGACGAGGAGCACGTCATCCAGTTCGCTCCGGAAGGCAGCTGGATACCCGACAGCTTTCACCAGCTGGAAGACATGAAAGCCCCTTACAGCATCGATGCCCTGGAACCTTCGGAAGTGCTGCTGATCGACCGGGAAGTATACCAGGATTTGCTGGTGAAGGTGCCCGGGCTGGAGAGGTACTTCCGGGTGGCCATGCAGAAACGCCTGAGAGCCCTGCATCTCCGGGTGATCAATTACCTTACGCATTTTGCGGAAGACAAGTACAATATGTTCGTGGAATTCTACCCCGAGATCGTGCAGCGCGTTCCGCAGCACATGATCGCCTCATATTTGGGCATCAAGCCCGAAACGCTGAGCCGTAACCGGAAGAAGATAGCGACCAAAAAGAAGGAAGCCCTGGGAGAAATATAAACAAAGAAAAACGGCCGGTTGTACCGGCCGTTGGGCATCCGTCACGAAGGCATTCCCCTTAGCCGGCCCCGCCGCTTCAGTAACTTATATCTTATCTATCTTCATTTTACGAAAAACGTAACTTTGCCGACTTATCGACCCCAATCTTCAAATACAGTTCAAAAAAACGACCTTTTCAATATAAGCAATGGAAGAACGCTCACTCAATTTTCTGGAAGAGATTATAGAAAGCCACCTGGCTGAAGGCAGGTACGAAACCATCCACACCCGTTTTCCCCCTGAGCCCAACGGCTACCTGCATATAGGCCACGCCGCCTCCATTTGCCTCAATTTCGGTCTGGCACAGAAGTATAAAGGCAAGTGTAACCTGCGCTTTGACGATACCAACCCGGTAACGGAGGAAACCGAATACGTGGAGAGCATTATGAACGATGTGCGGTGGCTGGGTTTCCAGTGGGATGAGCTACATTATACCTCCGATTATTTTGAGCAGCTGTACGGCTTTGCGGTCAGGCTGATCGAGAAAGGCCTGGCCTATGTAGACGACTCTACCGCCGAAGAAATGGCGGCACAAAAGGGCGACCTGAACCGGCCAGGCATTGAAAACGAATACCGTAAGCGCAGCATCGGGGAAAACCTGCAGCTGTTTGCCGAAATGCGCGAAGGAAAATATAAGGACGGAGAGAAAGTATTGCGGGCCAAGATCGACATGGCGCACCCCAACCTGCTCATGCGCGACCCTATCATTTACCGTATCAAGCATGCGCATCACCACCGCAGCGGCGACAAATGGTGCGTATACCCCATGTACGACTTTGCGCACGGCCAGAGCGACAGCATAGAAGGGATCACCCATTCGATCTGCACCCTGGAGTTCATGCACCACCGCCCCCTGTACGACTGGTTCATCGAAAAGCTGGAAATATTTCCCTCCCGCCAGTACGAGTTTGCCCGCCGTAACCTCAGCTATACGGTTATGAGCAAGCGGAAGCTGCTGCAGCTGGTCAGCGAAAAGCATGTGGACGGCTGGGACGATCCCCGCATGCCCACCATCAGCGGCCTGCGCCGCAGGGGATATACGCCCGAGAGCATCCGCAACTTTGCCGACACGATCGGTATCGCCAAACGCGATAACATTACGGATGTAGGGCTGCTGGAATTCTGTGTGCGGGAGCACCTGAACAAAGTGGCCAACCGGGCTATGGCCGTGCTGGACCCGGTAAAGCTGGTCATCACCAACTACCCGGAGGGACAGGAAGAGATGCTGGAAGGAGAAAACAATCCGGAAGATCCGGATAGCGGCAGCCGCAGCATCCCCTTCAGCCGGGAATTGTGGATCGAGCGGGAAGACTTTATGGAAAACCCCGCAAAGAAGTACTTCCGTCTCGGGCCCGGCCTTATGGTCCGGCTTAAATATGCCTATATTATACAGTGCCACGACTTTAAAAAAGATGCCGACGGAAATATTACCGAGATTTATTGCAGCTATATACCCGAAAGCCGCAGCGGCAACGAAGGCAGCAATATCAAGGTAAAAGGCACCATACACTGGGTAAGCGTGCCCCATGCCCGAACTGCGGAGGTGCGCCTCTACGACCGGCTGTTCCGGGTCGAAGACCCCTCTGCGGAAGAAGGCGATTTCAAAGACTACCTCAATCCCGATTCCCTACAGGTCCTGCCGCAGGTCTATATCGAACCGGCACTGGCGCTGGCCGGGGCCGGCGACCGCTTCCAGTTCCTCCGCAAAGGGTACTTCTGCGCCGATAAAGACAGCACGCCGGAGCGCCTTATATTTAACAGGACCGTGGGGCTTAAGGATAGCTGGGGCAAAGAAGCCAGGAAAGAAGGTTAGCGCCCCGCAGCGGGAGCCAACCCTGTACCAAAAGCAGCGGCAGCCATGCTGCTGCTTTTGTATATAACATGGCTTGGTGGTCATCAGGTATACGGCACAGGGTCAGGCCGGGCATCCATATCGGAAGCCGATATGAGAATTTACGGGAATAATGTTAACTTCGCACGTTAAACCATTGTCGCCACCAACGGCCAACAGAACGCCGTTTGCCCCGGCAATGTTCAGATATCATTTTTCTAACAAGCATAAAAAGTGACAATACAATTATATGGATTCAGCTATGATTTCCGCGCTGGCAGCAGTCGCGGCCCTGATACTTGGAATATTTCTGGGTAAATTCATTTTCGCAAAAAATACGGAACAAAAAATAAAAGATGCAGAACAGCAGGCCCTGAAAATTACAGAAGATGCCAAGATTCAGGCCGAAACCATTAAAGAGAAGCGTTTACTGGAAGCAAAGGAGAAGTTTCTCCAGATGAAGTCGGAAAATGAGAAAGAAATCAGCCTGCGTAACCAGAAAATTGCAGATGCGGAAAACAGGCTCCGCCAGAAAGAACAGTCTTTAAACGATAAGAACCAGGCGCTGCAAAAGCAAAGCAATGAATACAACCAGCTGAAAGCCAACCTCGACAAGCAGCTGGAAATCGTCAGCATCAAGCGCTCCGAGCTGGAAAAACACCAGGAAGAGCATATCAGGCGGCTCGAAAAAGTGTCGAATCTGAGCGCGGAAGAAGCCAAGAACGAGCTGATCGAAGCCATGAAGGAAGAGGCCCGCACCGGGGCCATGGCCCATATCCAGGAAATCGTGGAAGAAGCCAAGCTCAATGCCTCGAAAGAAGCCAAGAAGATCGTGATCCAGAGCATCCAGCGGGTGGCAGCCGAACAGACCATTGAAAACGCCATTACCGTATTCAACCTGGAAAGCGACGAGATCAAAGGACAGATCATCGGCCGCGAAGGCCGGAATATCCGCGCACTGGAAGCAGCTACCGGTGTCGACCTGATCATTGACGATACTCCCGAAGCCATTGTACTGAGCTGCTTCGATCCGCTCCGCCGCGAAATTGCCCGACTGTCGCTGCAGCGCCTGGTGCAGGACGGCCGCATCCATCCTGCCCGTATCGAGGAAGTAGTGGAAAAAACCAAGAAACAGATTGAAGACCAGGTAATGGAGATCGGCGAGCGCACCATCATCGAGCTGGGCATCCATGGCCTGCATAAAGACCTGGTACGTATGGTCGGCAAAATGCGCTTCCGCTCCTCCTATGGCCAGAACCTGCTGATGCACTCTAAAGAAACCGCCAACCTCTGCGGCGTAATGGCTGCCGAGCTGGGACTGGGACAAAAAGTAGTGAAGCTGGCAAAACGAGCCGGCCTGCTGCACGATATCGGCAAAGTGCCCGACGAAGAAACCGAGCTGAGCCATGCTCTGCTGGGCGCCAAGCTGGCTGAAAAATGCGGCGAGCATCCCGCTATCGTGAACGCCATCGGCGCCCACCACGACGAAATGGAAATGACCTATATCATTTCCCCCATCGTGCAGGCCTGCGACGCCATCAGCGGCGCCCGTCCCGGCGCCCGCCGCGAGATCATGCAAAGCTACCTGCAAAGGATCAAAGACCTGGAAAACCTGGCCATCGCCTACAACGGCGTGGAAAAAGCCTACGCGATCCAGGCAGGCCGCGAGCTGCGGGTGATCGTTGAGGCCGACAAGGTATCCGACGCCGACAGCGATCGGCTGAGCTATGAGATCGCCGATAAGATCCAGAAAGAAATGCAATACCCCGGCCAGATCAAGGTAACGGTAATCCGCGAGAAGCGCGCGGTGAACGTGGCCAGGTAAGCCGATACAACTCATTAAAAAAGGACGCGCAATATGGGCGTCCTTTTTTAATTTGCTTAGGGCCGCGGGGCCGGAGCAGATATACATCTCCTTTCCGCAGCATTCCCAACCGCCCCCGGCAATACGGAGCAGGCATACAAAGGTAAGAGCAGTAGTATTTTCATGTCATTAACAATAGACAGATAGAAAATACCATAATAATCCCGGCCCGGATACCATATCGTTTCGGCAAATAATACGTATCTTTGCCGCTTACATTTAAAGCATTCACAGATGAAAAATCTGCGACAAGTACCCCTTGCAGAAATAGAACAGACGCTGAAAGACTGGGGCGAACCTAAATTCCGTGCCGCGCAGATCCATGACTGGATATGGAAAAAGCACGTAGGCTCTATCGAAGAGATGAGCAACCTCTCCAAAAAACTGCGCGAGCAGCTGCACGAAGCCTATTATATCCCCAAAGTAACGATAGACCATAGCCAGTACAGCAACGACGGCACTATCAAAAGCCGCCTGAAGCTCCACGACGGCCGCTTTATCGAAGGCGTGCTGATCCCTACCGAAAAGCGGATGACCGCCTGCGTGTCGTCGCAGGTAGGCTGCAGCCTCAGCTGCAAATTCTGCGCTACCGGCTACCTGCCGCGTGCACGCAACCTGGACTTTGATGAAATCGTGGATGAAGTGACGCTGCTCAACCGGCAGGCCGGGGAGCATTTTGGCCGCCACCTGAGCAATATCGTATTCATGGGCATGGGCGAGCCGCTGCTCAACTACAAAAATGTACTCAGGGCCATTGAACGCATTACCGCGCCGGACGGACTGGGCATGAGCCCCCGCCGCATTACCGTATCCACTGCAGGCGTTGCCAAAATGATCCGGCAATTGGGCGACGACGGAGTTAAATTCAAACTGGCGCTCTCCCTGCATGCCGCCAACGACCAGAAGCGGAACGAGATCATGCCGATCAATGAAAGCAACGACCTCAGGTCGCTGATCGAAGCATTGAACTATTTCTATCAGAAAACCGGCAACGAGATCACGTTTGAATACATCCTTTTCAGGAATTTCAACGACAGCCTGAAAGATGCCGGGGAGCTGGTAAAAATCTATCGCCAGGTGCCTGCCGACCTGGTTAATATTATCGAATACAACGCCATTGATCAGGCCGACTTTACCAAACCTGATGAAGATGTTACCGGGCAGTTCATGCAGTACCTTGAGAAAAACAGGGTCAATGCACGGCTGCGCCGAAGCAGGGGAAAAGATATTGACGCCGCCTGCGGGCAGCTGGCCAATATTACCAGGAACGCGTAACCCAACCACGGGCACTTTATTACTTTACGTTTATTTCAGACCTATACAATGCATAAAAAGCCATTTCATTCCGGCAGCCGCTCTTCGGGCAAGGAAGACAAATTTTTCAGGAAGCCGTCAGGCAAAAAAGAAAACAGGACATTTCGTAAGCCGCCGGGGGATAAGGAAGACAAGCCTTTCGGGAAGCCCTCACGGGGCAAAGAAGACAGGGCATCCGGCAAGTCCTTTTCAAAGATTGAGGATCGGCCCTTCAGAAAACCTTTCCGGAGGAAAGAAGAAGAAGGCGCCGCTCCCGAAAGATTTCCCGGCAAGGGAGGCAGCATTTACGGAAAAGCGGCGGATCCCAGAGAAGAAAAGAAACCCAATCGCTATGCCAATGCCTTCGGTAAGCTGGATGACGAGGAGCTGGCGGCCCATAAAAAAAAGCAGCAGGAAAAACGGGAGCAGCGGGCGCAGCAGGAAGAAATAACTTTTTCCAGGGAGCTCAGCAAATGGGAAAACACGCCCGGAGAGCGGACCTTCGGCAAAAGCGACGTGTATGCCGGCAAGCGGAAGGAGAGCCCCGAAGACGGGAAGACGCGCCAGCGGCATGATGCGAAAAGCCGCTTCAAAAAACAGTTCGACGATGAAAATCCCCACGAGAAAGCCTACACCGCACGGCCCGGGAAGAAAGAGGAGGCCATGAGCCGCATCGCCGACCTGGAAGGCCAGGTGATGCCGCTGAACAAATTCATTGCTCATTGCGATGTGTGCAGCCGGCGCGATGCCGTAACGCTGATCAAAGAAGGCAAGGTAACCGTGAACGGCGAGCTGGTAACCGAGCCCGGCCATAAAGTAACCACCGCCGACGAGGTAATGCTGAACGGCAATAAGCTCACCATACAGAAGAACCTTATCTATATCCTGATGAACAAGCCGAAAGGGTTCATCACCACCACCGACGACCCCAAAGGCCGCCGCACCGTAATGGAAATGGTAGAGAACGTGATCAACGAAAGGGTATTCCCCGTGGGTCGCCTGGACCGGAATACAACCGGGCTCCTGCTGCTCACCAACGACGGCGAGCTGGCGCAGAAGCTCTCGCACCCCAGGTACGGGATCAAAAAGGTATATAAAGCCACGCTGGATAAGAACCTTACAAAAGCAGACTTCGAAAAGATAAAGAACGGCGTGGAGCTGGAAGACGGCAAGGCCGAAGTGGACCAGCTGGAATACCTCGACAGCAAGAATGAGATCGGGATGGAAATACACAGCGGCAAAAACCGCATCGTCCGCCGTATTTTCGAATCGCTGGGCTATGAGGTGGAAAAGCTGGACAGGGTAATGTACGCCGGCCTCACCAAAAAGAACATCATGCGGGGCAAATGGCGCCTGCTGACCAAGCAGGAAGTCATCAATCTTAAGCACATACAATAAGAACAAAGCATCCGGTCGGATGCTTTTCTTTTGCCCTGAAAGCAGGCAATAATCTGAAGGAAAACAACGTTTTTATAGTACTTTTGGCATAGGTATGAGCAAACAGAATTTTATCCCCGCTTTTCTTCTTTATGCGTTGGCAGCGCTCCTTCATTTGATCCCGGCGGCAGCCCAGGAAGGGGGACCGGGAATAGAGCAGTGGAAGTCCTTCCTGCCTTACGGCCAGGTTACGGGAGTGGTATCCGACGGTGTGCACAAGCTCTACTGCGCCACTACTGCAGGCTTCTTTACCTATGACCGGGAAAGCGGCGCGCTCGATGCCTACAGCAAGGTAAACGGGATGAGCGATGTGGGCATGGCAGGCGTAGCCTATGATAAGACTACCGGCATTGTAGTGCTGGGCTACAGCAACAGCAATATAGACCTGTTTCAGGACGGCAGCTTTTACAATATTCCCTTTCTGAAAAACCAGCCAGGCGGCGGCGACAGGAGCATCAACGCGCTTACCGCCTCGGACGGACGCGCCTATCTCAGCACCGGGAGCGGCCTGATGATCATTAACCTTGACAAAAAAGAGATCAAGGAAACAGTTGACTTTATCGGCACGGACGGGATTTCCGGCAGAGTGCAGTCTGCCGCGGTCAATGCCACACATATATACGCCGCTACTACTATCGGTCTTTTCAGAATTGAGAAAAACAATCCTTCCATCCTGAATATGAATGCATGGGAAAAGCTCGATGAACGGACGTTCGAGTTCCTTGCCCAGACCGTCAACGGCATCTACGCTGCCAAAAAAGACAGCTTGTTTTACCTCGCCGGCGGACTGACGGCCACTTACCTGGAAAAGGTCGCAGCGAGTGATACGATCCGGCATCTTGATGCAGGCACGGACGGCCTGTGGCTTACCGTAGGCAACGGAAGCATACCCAGCGGCTATGGAGTAGAGATAGGGCCGGGTGGTACCCGGATAGATTCTTTTTCTACCGTGTCGCCGACGCAGGTATGCCAGCTGGGCGACGGCACCGTATGGTTCGGCGACAACAGCAATTATATGTTTCCCGACCGCCACGGGTTGAGGAAGAAAGTGGCTGTCAACCAGTCGGAGCCTTATTTCCCCGAGGGCCCGGTCACTAACAGCTCCTTCGACGTATCGGCCTACAATGGCGAATTATGGGTAGCCCACGGCGGCAGGGATACCAGGTGGATTTCGCTAAGGAACCGCTCTATGTTCTCACATTATACGGCAGGGAAATGGACCAATTACCCCTGGGTAGGCGGCGGCGATTGGGTACAGGATTTCATCCGCATCCTTAAAGACCAGAGTTCCGGCAAAGTATATGCGGCCTCCTTTTCCGGCGGCCTGTATGAGATGGACCTCAAGGGAGGGAATACGACCCTGTATGGCAAAGGCTACTTCGACCAGGCATCGGGTTCCGACAGCCTTTTTTATATTTCGGGCCTCGCCCTTGATCCCGATGGCAATCTATGGATCACCAATAATACGGCCGTGCGCCATGAGCTGGTGGTAAAAACCAGGGAAGGACAGTGGATCAGCGCGCGCAGCATCGACGAAAATACGGGCCATTCGGCTGCGGATGTAATTGTAGACGACTACGGCCAGAAGTGGTTTATTGCCGTGAACAATGGCGGCGTGGTGGTATATAATGATAACGGCACACTGGAAAATACCGCAGATGACCGCTACCGTATCCTGAAAGCAGGAGGAGGCGCCGGCAATCTTCCGGACAACAATACCCTGTCGATTGTTAAGGACAAGGACGGCGCTATCTGGGTGGGTACCTCCAACGGTATCGGTATTATTAACTGCGGCGACCAGGTGATTACCGACCGCAGCTGCGAAGCCGAGCTCCGCGTGGTGCAGATCGACCAGTTTGGCGGCTACCTCTTCGAGGGGCAGGCTGTAAAAGCAATGGCAGTAGATGGGGCCAACCGGAAATGGATCGGCACTTCGAACGGAGTTTGGCTGCTTTCCGAAGATGCCAGCGAGATCATTTACCGCTTCACGGTAGACAACAGTCCGCTGCCTTCCAATACGATCGAGCGTATCAATATAGATCCCGTAACAGGCGATGTGTATTTCTCCACCGGCAGCGGCCTTGTCAGCTTCCGCAGCACCGCCACCGAAGGCAGCGCGGAAAATGCGGATGAGCTCTTTATCTATCCCAACCCCGTGCCTTCCGGATTTGAGGGTATGATCGCGGTAAGAGGAGTTGCCGAAAATGCCGATGTACGCTTCACCGATATTTCCGGCCAGCTGGTATACCGGACCAAGGCGCTGGGCGGCCAGGCGGTGTGGAATGGCAAGGACTATACGGGACGCAAAGTGCAGAGCGGCGTTTATCTTGTTTTTGTAGTAAACAGGGATGGTACGCAGAAAGCTACAGGCAAGTTTATGCTGCACCATTAAACCAGGAGAAACATATTCAGGCCGGGCTGCTCCACTCCCTGTGGAGCAGCCCGTTGACTACCAGGTCCTGCAGTTGCCCGTTCATCAGGAAACTGTCCCTCAATATTCCTTCTATCTTAAAGCCCAGCCTGCGCGCCACTGCCGCGCTGCGCACATTTCCCGGCAAATGGTGCAGTTCGATCTTATTGAGCTGTAATTGCCGGAACAGGTAGCTGATGAACGCCCTGGCGGATTCCTGCAATATTCCCTTCCCTTCTGCTTCCTTTGACAACCAGTAGCCTATCTGGGCTTTGCGCAGGCGGTGATCCCACTGGTGCATACCGATGCCTCCCACCAGCTGCTCCTGCCAGAAAATACCATAGGCGATGCTCTGCTGGTCGTACTGCTCCTGGCGGGCCGCCCGGATATATTCCAGGGAGTGCGCTTCCTTTATCGTGGCGTCTACCCATACCAGCCAGGGGCGCAGGTGCGCCCTGTTTTGCTCCACGAGGGCAAACAGGGCCGGAGCATCCTCTTCTTCGTAGTTCCTTAAATAAATTTCGTCCGAAACGCGTATCATGTCAGCAACAGGGTTTCCGGTTTACCACGAAAGGTCGTCCTCGAACCGGCTTGGTTTCGATTGAGGCTTATGGCCGCCGGGTCCGGGTTTGCGCTCCGGCTTATGGCCGGGCTGACGCTTCTGACGGCCGGGCTGCTTCTGCCCGCGGGGAGCGGGTATGGCATTGGCCCTGGGCACTACCTCTTTGTTCCTGGGCGCACGGAACTGCACTACTTCCGCATCCGCCGGCAGGAAAGGATGCGCTTCCACCACCGGTATCTGGAACCCGATCAGCTTCTGGATGCCTTTCAGATTGTCCAGTTCCTCCCGGTCGCAGAATGCGATGGCGATACCGCTGTTGCCGGCTCTGCCCGTACGGCCAATACGGTGCACATACGTTTCGGGCACATCGCCCAGGTCAAAATTGATGACATGGGTCAGGTCGTCTATATCGATTCCCCTTGCGGCGATATCCGTTGCGATAAGCACCCGGGTGGTGAAGTTCTTGAAATTGCTCAATGCCCGCTGCCTTGCATTCTGCGATTTGTTGCCATGGATCGCCTCCGCGGAAATATGCGCCTTGTGCAGGTCTTTTACCAGCTTATCTGCCCCGTGCTTGGTGCGGATAAACACCAGCACCCGTTCGATACGCTTGTCCTGGAGGAGATGTACCAGCAGCTTTTTCTTTTCTTTCTGGTCTACATAGTACAACGACTGCTGTATGGTTTCGGCAGTGGAAGAAACCGGCGTGACTTCCACTTTTTCGGGGCGGTGCAGCAGGGAGGCCGCCAGCTTTTGTATTTCAGGAGGCATGGTTGCCGAGAAGAAAAGCGTCTGGCGCTTTACAGGCAGCTTCGCTACTACTTTCTTCACATCGTGGATAAAGCCCATATCGAGCATACGGTCGGCTTCGTCCAATACAAAGATGGAAATATCCTTTAAGGAGATAAAGTTCTGTCCCATCAGGTCCAGCAGGCGCCCGGGCGTAGCTACCAGCACCTCCGGTCCTGCTTTCAGGGCCTTTACCTGGGCGCCCTGCGGCACTCCGCCAAAGATCACAAGGTTACGGACCTGCAGGTTCTTCCCATAGGTATCAAAGCTTTCCCCTATCTGGATGGCCAGCTCCCGTGTCGGCGTGAGCACCAGTACCTTTACGGGGCTGATGCCGGCTTGCTTCCCGCCCTGCATCAGCTGCAGGATGGGTATGGCAAAAGCCGCTGTTTTCCCTGTGCCGGTCTGCGCGCAGCCCAGCAGGTCGCGGCCTTCCAGCACTACAGGAATGGACTGTTCCTGGATGGGGGTGGGATGCGTATATCCTTCGTCGGCTACTGCCCGGAGGATCGGATCCATAACGCCCAGATCCGCAAAAGTCTTCTTTGTCATAGTTAACGCTGCCGTCCGGCAGCACGGTATTAAAAGTAATTTGCCCGGAAAGCCTTCTCTGGGAAAGGAGGCCCCGGCTCCGCAAAGGTACAGGAATGCCCGCGGCTTGGCTCTTTTATTTTGGAAAGCCGAATTACTTGAACATTTTCTGGATCACCCCGAACAGGGTTCTTACAATGGAGCGCTGCACCTGCTTACCTGCGGAGCTGGCCATTGCCTTTTCCAGCCAGGACTTTTCCTCCCTGGCCGTGCGCCGGGAGGCAGGGCTGCCCTCCCCGGACGCTTTATGCTCCGGCAGCGCCTGGCCGGCGGCCGCCTCCAGGCGGGCTTCCAGCATCTCATAAGCGCTTTCGCGGTCAACGCTGTTGTTGTAACGGGCGGTAAGCGCGGACCTGGCTACCAGTGCGGCGATCTCGGCATTGCTGAGCACATCCATGCGCGAGCGGGGCGAGGCCATAAAGGTATGCGCCAGGGGAGTAGGCACCCCCTTTTCGTTCAGCAGGGTTACCAGGGCTTCGCCTATACCCAGCCGGGTCAGCAGGTCCTCTGTCTGGTAATAGCTGCTTTCGGGGTAGTTTTCCGCAGTCTGCCTGATATCTTTTCTGTCGGCAGCCGTAAAAGCACGAAGCGCGTGCTGGATCTTAAGACCCAGCTGGCCCAATACGGAGGCCGGCACATCCTGCGGGTTCTGCGTACAGAAGAATACCCCTACCCCCTTGCTGCGGATCAGCTTTACGATGGTTTCGATCTGCTCCAGCAGCACCTTCCCTGCTTCTTTGAATATCAGGTGCGCCTCGTCTATAAACAGCACCAGCTTGGGCTGGTCCATATCTCCCTCTTCGGGGAGCACGGCGTACAGCTCTGCAAGCAACTGCAGCATAAAGGTAGAAAACAGCTTGGGCCGGTCCTGCATATCGGTTACCCGCAGGATATTGACCATTCCCCTGCCGTCGGGGCCTATGCGCATCAGGTCGTTCACATCGAAGGAAGTTTCCCCGAAAAAAAGATCTGCGCCTTGCTGCTGCAGTTCGATCACTTTTCTCAGGATAGTCCCGGTAGAGGAAGTCGATATTTTTCCGTATTCCTTTTCGATCTCTTCCCTGCCCTGGTCCCCCGCATACTGGAGCATTTTGGTAAGGTCCTTCAGGTCGAGGAGCGGCAGGCCTTTATCATCACAATACTTGAACAGCATGGCCATAAGACCGGACTGGGTATCGTTCAGGTCCAGCACCTTGGATAAGAGCACCGGCCCGAACTCCGACACTGTAGCTCTCAGGCGCACGCCCGGCTCGCCGCTCAGCGAAAGCAGCTCCACCGGGTAAGCGGCCGGCTGGTAGGTACGCTCCAGCACCTGGTAGCGCTCCCTGATCTTGTCGTTTTCCGTACCAGCGGCGGCAATACCGCTCAGGTCGCCTTTGATATCCATCAGCAGCACCGGCACGCTGGCATCGCTCAGCGCTTCGGCGATCAGTTGGAGGGTTTTGGTTTTACCTGTTCCTGTGGCTCCCGCAATCAGGCCATGCCGGTTCATGGTGCGCAGCGGAATGTTGACCGCTGCTCCCGGTACTGCTTTTCCGTCCAGCATAGCCAGCCCGAGCGGTATACTGGGGCCTTTGAAAGTATATCCGTTTTGAATATCATGAAGAAATGCAGCCAGGTCTGCCATAAAATAACCGGTATTTACAGGTGAGGTAATACAAAATCCGGGCCAAATTTATGTTTTCTCGCGTAAAGGCAGGCCATGGGCAGGAAACGGACCGTTGCAGCGTACCCTGCAAATCTTTCTTCCGCCGTACAATTTTCGGCGCAGGGCCTGCGTTAATCTCCATCCGGCGCTCTTGCAGATGGCGGGTTAAGCCTGCGTTAAATACAGTACGTAATCTTTCGTAGCAACAGGATAACGCTATTTTTGTAACTTTGCCCACTTTTGTAATTACGAAAGTCTGAAATGGACAGCAAATCTTTGATTGATACTACCCATCTGCCCCGGCACATAGCCGTTATCATGGACGGTAACGGACGTTGGGCCAAGGAGAAAGGTGAAGACCGCATCCACGGCCATCAGCAAGGCGTGGTGAGCGTGCGCGATATCGTAGAAGGCTGCGGCGAACTCGGTATCCAGTACCTGACGCTGTATGCATTCTCTACCGAAAACTGGAATCGCCCCAAGTACGAGGTGGACGCCCTGATGGAGCTGCTGGTAAGTACGATCAGGCGGGAAGTGGACGACCTGAAAAAGAACAATGTAAAGCTCCTGGTGATCGGCGACTTTGCCTCTTTGCCAGCTATATGCCAGCAGGAGCTGAAGGAAGGAATGGAGATCACCGCATCCTGCACCGGCCTTAACCTTGCGCTGGCGCTGAGCTACAGCGCCCGCTGGGAGATCGTGCAGGCGGCCCGGCAGATCGCGGAAGCGGCTGCAGGAGGCGCCCTGAAGCCGGAAATGATCGATGACCGGCTTTTCGGCAGCTTTTTATGCACACGGGACTTCCCCGATCCGGAGCTGATGATACGTACCGGCGGCGAGCACCGGATCAGCAACTTCCTGCTGTACCAGCTGGCTTATACCGAACTTTATTTCAGCGATATACACTGGCCCGACTTCAGGAAAAAGCATTTGTTTGACGCCATCCTCAACTACCAGCAGCGGGAAAGACGATTCGGCAAAACGAGTGAACAGGTTAAAACCTCCTGACAGTAAGACCAAGAAAAAACTACAGCTAAATTACTCCAACAACATCAATGCATAATCTCAAACTACGCTATTTCCTCAGCGTCCTGTTCATACTCCAATTGACCCATCCGGCAGCATTTGCCCAATCGGGGAGCATGAGCGGCAGCAATCCTCAAAGTGCAGACCTTATCATTGGTGATATCACCGTTACCGGTACCAGGTACCTGGATGCCGAGCTGATCAAGACAATAACAGGCCTGGCCCCCGGCGACCGCATCCGCCGGAACGACGACCCGGCAGTTGCCAAAGCAATACGCAACCTGTGGGAGCAGCAGATGTTTTCCGATATAACGATCAAGATAACGAGCATTAAAGACAATAAAGCCTCGCTGGAGATCGCCATCATGGAGCGCCCGAGGCTCAGCCGGTTCAGCATCCGGGGCATTTCCAAAAGCCAGGAAGCGGAGATCAAGGAAAAGCTCAACATCGTTCAGAACCGGATGGTGACCGAGGCAATGAAAAAAGACATTGAACAACGCATCAAAAAATATTACGACGAAAAAGGGTTTACCGCCGCAACGGTAGACATCCAGGAGCAGAAAGATACCGTAGGCGTACACTCCGTTGCCCTGCTCATCAAGGTGAACAAAGGCAGCAAAACCCATATCAACCAGATCATTTTCTCAGGGAACGATCATGCCAGCGAAGCACGGCTGAAGAGCGCCATGAAGGGCTCGAAGGAAATGCCCCGCATATCGCTGCACCCCGCCGATGATGTTTCGGTCTACGGATCGGAGAAGCGCTCGTTCAAAAAATACCTGCAAAACCAGGGCTACCTGTCGCTCAGCAAGACCCTGGATGCGCTCAATCCCTATTTCCGCTGGAACATATTTGCCGGCTCCAAGTTCAATCCCAAAAAATACGAGGAAGATAAAAGCAGCATCCTTTCCTACTACAACTCCCAGGGCTACCGCGATGCGCAGATCGCAGATGATACTACTTACCTGGCCCGCAACGGTAACCTGAACATCGAAATGAAGATCAAGGAGGGGCGGAAATACTACTTCGGGGATATCCAGTGGAGGGGCAATACCAAATATTCCGATTCCATACTGACCACATTGCTCGGCATTAAAAAAGGAGATGTGTTCAACCAGGAGCTGCTCGACAACCGCCTGGGCGCCGTGCCCAGTATGGACGGCAGCCAGGATATAGGCAGCCTGTATATGGACGACGGCTATCTTTTCTTCCAGGTGCACCCGATGGAAAAATCGATCGTCGGCGACACCATCAATTACGAAGTGGTGATCCAGGAAGGCCCGCAGGCCACGATCAAGAACGTGGGTATATTCGGCAACGACCGCACCAACGACCATGTGTTAAGGAGGGAGCTCTTTACCCGCCCGGGATATAAGTTCTCCCGCGCCGATATCATCCGTTCGGTAAGGCAGATCTCCAACCTCGGCTTTATCGATCCCGAGAAAGTGGTTCCGCAGCCCAAGCCCAACCTGGCCGATGGTACCGTGGATATCGATTATAATGTGGTAGAAAAATCCAGCGACCAGCTGGAGCTGTCTGCCGGCTTCGGCGGCGGCATCGGCTTTACCGGTACGGTCGGTATCGTGTTCAATAATTTCTCCCTGCGCAATTTCTTTAAGTTCAAGGAGTGGGATCCCCTGCCTATGGGCGACGGCCAGAAGCTGTCCATCCGCTACCAGTCCAACGGCAAATTCTTCAACTCGGCCAATCTCTCCTTTACAGAACCCTGGCTGGGCGGCAAGAAGCCTACCGCGCTCACGGTAAGCGCCGTATACGGAAGGCAGTCTTATTCCGACAGCGGCTACCTGGGTAATCCCAACGACCACTATCTCCGCAACTTCGGCGGCGGCGTTACCCTGAGCAAAAGGCTCAAATGGCCGGACGATAACTTTATCTTCTCCTATGGTATCAACTACCAGAACTATTTGCTGAAAGACTATTCTTTATTTGCTGATTTTGACAACGGCATTTCCAACAACCTGTTCTTTAAGCTGACCCTGGCCCGCAACTCCGTAGATCAGCCTATCTATCCCAGGAGCGGTTCCAATATCAACTTTACTTTCCAGTTTACGCCGCCTTATTCCCTTTTCAGCGATAAAGACTTTAAGAAAGAAGGCGCCTCTCAGCGCTATAAATGGATCGAATATCATAAGTACCGCTTTACTGCAGAATGGTATCAGCGCATCGTAGGCGACCTGGTATTCAAGTTCGCCGCCAAGTATGGCTTCATGGGCTATTACAACAAGGACATCGGCTACTCTCCGTTTGAGCGCTTCAACGTTGGCGGCGACGGTCTTTCCGGCTTTAACTACTATGTAGGCCGCGACATCATATCCCAGCGCGGTTATGAGGTATACGCCGAAAATGCCGTGATCTTCAATAAATATACGGCAGAAGTCCGCTATCCCTTCTCGCTCAACCCCAGCGCCACCATCTTCGGCCTGGCCTTCGTGGAGGGCGCCAATGGCTGGAACAACTTTAAGGATTACAACCCCTTCCGCCTGTACCGCTCTGCAGGTGTGGGCATCAGGGTATACCTGCCCATGTTTGGCCTGCTGGGCCTGGATTACGGCCTTGGCTTCGACCGGCTGGGCAACGGCGTCAAATTCGGCAACGCCACCAAATTTACCTTTATGCTGGGCTTCGAACCGGATTAACGGAACGGCCCGCCCGGCACTAAGTGATTCTTAATGAAGTGATAAGATTTGGAATAACTTTCAGCTATCCGTTAAACTTCGTTTAATTTCGGACATCTAAAAGCAAAATAAACAGAACCGTATATGAAAAAAATACTGCTGGCGCTGTCATTTGTTCTTGCAACGGCGTTTGCCGCAACAGCGCAACGTTATTGCGTGATCGACTCCAAATATATCCTGGAAAAGCTCCCCGAATACAATAATGCACAAAAGCAGCTGGATGCCGCATCCCAGGGATGGCAGAAAGAGGTGGACAACAGGATGCAGAATATCGACCAGATGTACAAAAGCTATCAGGCCGAGCGCCCCATGCTCTCCGAGGATGCGCGTAAAAAGCGCGAAGACGAGATCGTAGCCAAGGAAAAAGAGGCCAAGGAGCTGCAGAAAAAATACTTCGGCTATGAAGGAGAAGTATTCAAGAAGCGCCAGAGCCTGATAAAGCCTATCCAGGACAAAGTGTACAACGCGGTACAGCAATATGCGCAATCCCGCGGCTACGATATGGTATACGATAAGGCAGGCGGCATCACGATCTTTTATGCAGATCCCAAGCTCGACAAAAGCGACGATATCATCAAATTAATACCGGGAGTAAAATAAAAAACTTACCTTCGCAACAATTTTTAAGTTAAATCCCAACAAAACGCCCTCCGGCCAACAGGTACCGGGGGGAACATTAAAAAATCACAGAATACTCAAATGAAGAAAATCATTTTTTTGCTTGCGCTCGGATTGACCGTCGGCTTGGGATACCAGGCCCAGGCCCAGAAGAAATTTGGCTATGTTAATTCACAGGAACTGCTGGAATCCATGCCGGAAGCACGCAAAGCTGACTCTTCCCTTACCAGATACGGAAAAGACCTGGAAGATCAGATCAAGACCATGTTTAACGACTACCAGGCCAAGCTGAAAGACTATACCGAAAAGAACAAAACAATGTCCGAAGCGGTAAGAGAAGTGAAGGAAAAAGAGCTGGGCGACCTGCAGAACAGGATCCAGGAGTTCCAGCAGAGCGCAGAAGAGAAAATGGGCAAAAAAAGGCAGGAGCTGTTCAAACCCATACTGGACAAAGCCCAGAAAGCTATTAAAGATGTAGGGACCGAAGGCGGATATGATTATATCTTCGATGGCAGCAACCTGCTTTACTTTAAAGAGAGCGAAAACATCCTGCCGCTGGTAAAAGCCAAGTTAGGAATCAAATAAACCATTCCGGGTTAAAGTAAGAAGCGACAGCATACCACATGCTGTCGCTTTTTTTGTGCGCGGCTGCCGCCCTTTTCCCGATTGTGAAACAAGTTTTCCTGATTTTGAAATTATTTACAATTCCATGACACTACTTTTGCGGCCATACCTTAAAAGATATGTGTATCATGATCCACTCTTTCGGACGCATTGCCGCAGCAGCCCTTCTTTGCGCTACCTTTTTTTCCTGTAACAGCAATACGAAAGAGCAGGGCCGGGACAACGAAACAGCAGGCGGGCAGATAAAGATCGTGTCGCTCAGCGGCGCATTGTCGGAAACACTGGTGGCACTGGGCATGGAAGACAACATTGCGGGCGTGGATGTAACCAGCACTTACCCCGCTTCGCTCCGGTCCAAAGCCAAAGTCGGCAATACCCATAACCTCAACGTAGAGTCCATCCTGGCGCTGAAGCCGGACTATGTGCTGAGCATGAAAGAGCGTGGGATCAAGCCCGAACAGGCCGCACAGCTGGAACAGGCCGGCGTGAAGGTCTGGGTAATCGATCAGGAATATTCGATAGAAGGCACCCGGAAATACATTACCCAGCTGGCCGACTCCTTCCATAAAGAGGAGGCAGGCAAAAAGCTGGTCGCTGCAATTGACGAAGCGTATAAAGCACTGCCTTCCTATACCACCAAGCCCTCCGTTATGTTCATTTACGCCCGGGGCGCCGGGGCCTTGTCGGTATGCGGCAAAGACATGCCGATGGCCAGAATGATCGAAATGGCGGGCGGCACCAACGCCGGCAACGACTTTGAAGGCTTTAAGCCGCTTACAGCCGAAGCGGTGGTAAAAAACAACCCTGACGCGATCCTGCTGTTCGAGTCAGGCATGCAAAGCCTCGATGGCGCCGAAGGCATGCTCAAAGTACCCGGTGTGGCCCAGACCAAAGCCGGCAGGACCAAAAACTTTATCGTGATGGACGGCGAGCTGCTTTCCGGCTTCGGGCCGAGAGTGGTGGAGGCGGTAAGGGAATTAGGAGCAAAGATACATGCTGCCGATACCGCACAAGCGGTGGCAGGCAAATAATACTATAAACCCCGTGCTGAAAGGAGGAACGTTCTTTATTTTACTGATACTGCTGCTGGCGGGCGCCTGTATCCTGTCTGTCGCTTCAGGCGCCGTATACATTGGTCCTGCAGAGCTGTTCGGCATTCTTTGCCACAAAGCCGGCATCGGCACGTCAGTGCTTTTTACCGAGCAGCAGGAAAATGTGCTGTGGATCATACGCCTGCCCAGGTTGCTTATGGCATTGCTGATAGGAGGTACCCTGTCCGTATCGGGCGCAGCCATGCAGGGCATGTTCCGCAACCCGCTGGCCGACCCCGGGCTGATCGGGATCAGTAGCAGCGCTTCTACAGCCGCCGTGCTGGTAATCGTGCTGGGCGCCCGCCTTTTTGAAGGCTACCAGTCTGTACTGGGACAGTATACGCTCAATACGGCCACTTTTGCCGGCGCGCTGCTGGCCACTCTGCTGATATACCGCTTTTCGCAGCAGCAAGGCAAGACCAATGTAAGCATCATGCTGCTGGCGGGTATTGCCATGAACGCCTTATCCGGCGCCACGACCAGCTGCATCACCCTGCTGGCTACCGACCAGCAGCTGCGCAGCGTCACCTTCTGGATGATGGGCAGCATGGGCGGGGCTACCTGGATCAACCTGGCCGGCATATTGCCATTCTGCCTGGCCTGCATCATCGGGCTGCCGTTCTTTGCCAAAGCGCTGAATGCCTTCAGCCTCGGCGAAAGCGATGCGGCTTACCTCGGTATCCGTACCGAACGCCTGAAGACGGCAGTAATGCTGCTGTGTGCCATGGGCGTAGGCGCTTCTGTGGCGGTATCGGGGATCATAGGGTTCGTGGGACTGGTAGTGCCGCACATCGTACGGATGGTCATCGGCCCCGAGCATCGCAGGCTGCTGGCGGCATCGGCAATCGGCGGCGCATCGCTGCTGGTGCTGGCCGACCTGCTCAGCAGGACCATTGCTCCGCCCATAGAGGTCCCGATCGGCATCATTACCGCTATGGCAGGAGGGCCCTTTTTCCTGTACCTGCTGTTCAGGGAAAAAAAGAAAACCGTTTTATTATAAAGCCATGCTTCATATACGCGACATATCGTACCAGGTTCAGGATCGCCTCCTGCTGCAGCAGGTAAACGCCGCAATCAGGCCCGGGGCGCTGACTGCGCTGATGGGCAGCAACGGGGCGGGTAAGTCTACCCTGCTGCGGATCATCAGCGGCGAGCTGAAGCCCACGGGCGGCAGCATTTCCTGGAACGGGCGCGCACTGGCGCATTGGAATATCAAAGAACTGGCAAAGACACGGGCCGTGCTGCGCCAGCATTACAATGTGCAGATGCCCTTCAGCGCTTTCGATATTGTGGCGATGGGCCGCTATCCTCACTTCCGCCATAAGCTTACCGACCAATGCCGTATGGTGATCGGGAAAGTGGCCGCCTATACCGGCATAGAGCAGCTGCTGGACCGCAATTACCTGACGCTTTCGGGCGGAGAGCAGCAAAGGGTACAGCTGGCACGGGTACTGGCCCAGGTCTGGGATACGCCGTCGGATCATAAGCTGATCCTGCTGGACGAGCCGGTAAGCGCGCTGGATATCCATTACCAGCACCAGCTGCTGGCATTGGCCAAAGGGCTGACCTCCGCCAGCTTTACGGTAGTAGCCGTATTGCACGACCTGAACCTGGCCATGCAGTATGCCGATGATGTGCTGCTGCTGAAAAAAGGCAGGACTATAGGCTTTGCCGCAAAAGAAGAAGCCCTGAACGCTGACCGCATATACCGGACCTTCGGCGTACAGGCGGCTTTGCACCAGCCCGACAACTACCCGCACCCATTCATTACGGTATGCCCTGTGCACCAGCAGTACCAGCACCTTAACCATTAATCCTGCATTCATTTTTACCCTTAAAAAATACAACCAACGATATGAGTACAGCTACGATTTCCCTGAAGGAACAATGGGAGCAACTGAAAGCCGGGAACCCGAAAATGCGTATCCGCGATGCTGCAAAACAACTGGGGACCAGCGAAGCAGAACTGGTGGCCACCGGTACCGGCAGCACCGCAACCCGGCTGGAAGGCGACTGGAAAACATTTCTCGCGGAAGTGGCCGGCCTGGGGAAAGTAATGGCGCTCACCCGCAACGACGATGCCGTACACGAGCGGAAGGGCGTATACAACAACATTACATTCCAGGGCCCGGTAGGCACTGCTCTGAACGAAGATATTGACCTCCGCCTGTTCATGATGCACTGGGCCAGCGGATTTGCCGTTAACGAGCACGACAGGCTCAGCTACCAGTTCTTTGATAAGAGCGGCGAAGCCGTACATAAGATCTACTGCACCGAAGACAGCAATACCGAAGCTTACCATGCCTTAACCGAAAAGTATAAGGCAGCCGACCAGCATGCGCCCCTGGAGATCGCCGCTTATCCGCCCAGGCCGGAGGAAAAAGCCGATGGTGATATTGATGTAGCGGCTTTCCGGGAAGCCTGGAAAGGCATCAAGGATACACATGAATTTTTCGGGATGCTGGGCAAGCATGGCGTAAGCCGCCTGCAGGCCATGCGGCTGGCTCCTGCCGACTTTGTAAAGGAAGTGCCTAATGATATGACCCGCCGTATACTGACCGCAGCTTCGGAAAGGCAGGTGCCCATCATGGTTTTTGTAGGCAACCGGGGCTGTATACAGATCCATACCGGCGAGGTAAAAAAAGTAATGGAAGCCGGCCCCTGGTTCAACGTGCTGGACCCGGACTTCAACCTGCATGTAAGGGAAAGCGCTATTGCCCATAGCTATATCGTGAAGAAACCCTCCGAGGACGGTATCATTACCTCCCTGGAAGTATACGATAGCCGCGGCGAAATGATCGTACAGTTCTTCGGCAAGCGCAAACCCGGCATTCCGGAGCTGGCCGAATGGCGCCAGATCGTACAGGACCTTACTCAATTCTAAAAAAACCAATGCCATGCTGATCATGACTATTTTAAGCGCTGCTACCCTGCTGGTATTTGTGGGAGCAGGTGTCCTCGGCGACAGGCTGTTGCCCAAAGGCCGCGATTAAGGCCATCCGGCTTCATCATACAGGAGCAGGGCAACCGCCACATGGTTGCCCTGCTCTTAATATATCAGGATCGTCCATTTTTCTGCACTTGCGACGGGCGCATGGCCTGATGACAAATGCTGTCCTCCCACTTCATGACCTATCCGCTGAAACCGGAAGCAATATGGCTTCCGTCGCAATAAGGCTTATGCTCTGACTGACCGCAGCGGCAAAAAGCGGTGACCTTGCTTTTGTGCGTTTCGTTACCCTCCCTGTCTTTAACCGTGATATTTCCATACACCAGCAGCGGGCCATTGGGCAGCACTTCAATCCTGGTTTGCTGTGTTACGACAGGCGCATCCTCGTTGTCTTCTCCATTAAAGTAAAAGCTCAAAGCGCCGCTGGGGCATTTTTCGACCTGCCCGATAATACGGGCTGAGGAAGCGCCTTCTATTTTGATCCAGGGCTTTTCCCTCGGATTGAACACCTCCGGCAGGCCGGTTGCCTGTTTCCAGCATACCGTGGAATGAATACACTTTCCCGGTTGCCATACTACGGTTACCTCCCCGTTAGTATACTTTTTTATAATGTCTTTTCCCATAATACTCCCGTTTAGGAATGTGAGGTTTAAAGGTAAACTTTAAAATACTCCCGAGTAAACTGAACACATCTTACATTAAATATGCTCGTTAGTGTATTATTTACAACAGCATACCTATTATTCAATTAAATATTGATAACTTTATGCCAATACATTGTTAAAACTGGCTGAGGTAAGGGATTCCTTCTCCTTGGAATAATCATTAAACCAATTTCTCTATGAAAAAAATGTACGCTAAATTACCCCTCTTCCTTACCTGTTTATGTAGTTTTTTCTGGTCTGCCGGCGCATTCGCACAGGTGAGTGTCACGGCTACGGCCGGCACTTCGGGGCCTACGGCATACACCACGCTTAAAGGAGCTTTCGACGCCGTAAATGCCGGTACGCACCAAGGCTCGGTTACGATCAGCATTACCGGCAACACCACCGAAACTGCTACCGCTACGCTCAACGCCAGCGGAAGCGGAGGCGCCAGCTACACTGCGGTGACCGTAAAGCCCGGCAGCGGCGCCAGTCCTACAGTCAGCGGCAATATAACCTCCGGGCCGGTCATCAGGCTGAATGGCTCCAACAATGTGACCATCGACGGATCGAACAGCGGCACCACCAGCCGGAACCTTACCATCACCAATACCAGCAGCGTTTCCTCCAATGTGCTGCAGATCGGCTCGGCAGGCACTATCCCGATCAACAATGTAACCACCAAGAATTGTATCCTGATCAACGGCACCAATACTTCTACTGCCCTTATTGTAGGAGACGGAGGAACAGTAGGTAACCCCGGCTATTTTAGCAATATCACGATCCAGAACAACGATGTGCGCAAAGCCTATATCGGTATATACATCTATGCAGTGGTGAGCGCGCTCAATAACAACACGCTCGTAACGGGCAATACCCTGAACAGCAGCGGCGCCGATGCCCTGCGTCTTGTAGGCATTTATGGCCAGGGCATCGACGGCTTTACGGTAAGCAATAACATCATCGGCAATTTTGATGCGGGCAATGCCGAGTACGACCGCGCCATATGGCTTGCTACGGCTACCAAAAACGCTACCGTTTCCGGCAACACGATTACCGGCCTGGCCTATTCCGGCACCAGCAGTTATGCGCCTATAGGCATCAACATCTCCCCGGGAATTACCAACAGCAATATTGCTGTGACGAATAATACTGTCCATAGCCTGACCAGCTCCGGCTCCGGTACAACTATGGGTATGTTTATCTACTCGGCATATTCCGGTTTGACGATCAGCAGAAATAAAGTGAGCAATATTAAAAACACCCATACCAGCGGATATGGCGCTGCAGGGATTATGCTGGCTGCCACCAGCAACAGCAATGCAACCAAAATATTCAACAACTTCGTCTGGGATGTAGCGGGATACGGGTTTAACGGCTATACCCCGGGCGACAACGGCAACGGCATTGTGATAGATGGCGGAGGGGGAATCGATATCGATTTTAATACTGTGGCGCTTAATACCAACCAGGCACTCACGGGCAGCCACCGAGCCTCCTGCCTGCTGATCACGGCCAACGTGTCTTCTTCGGGCAGTATCAATGTAAGGAATAACATTTTTGCCAATACCCAGACCGTAGGTAATGCCAGCAGCAGGCTGGCCATCGCTAACCTGGCTTCAACCGGCTCCGGTGTGTTTGGCACTATCAACCATAATAACTATTACAGCACCGGCGGAAACCTGAGCAGCACGGGCACCAATGCCTCTATAACCACTACGCTGGCCCAGCTGCAAACCAGCCTGGGCGGCAATACCAGCTCTTCAGTTATACAACCCATGTTCCTGGGCCTCAACGACCTCCACATGGACCCCAACTATACCACGCTGAGCAACACCGGCAATCCGGTAACGGGCATTACGACCGATATAGACGGCAATACGCGCAATGCTACCACGCCGGATATGGGCGCCGACGAATTTACTCCCTGCGCTGCCGTTACGTTTACTACTCCTCCTGCAGCCGCTACTGTATGTGCTGAAAGCGATACCTCTTTCAGCGTGGTGGCCGCTAATGCCACCTTATATCAATGGCAGGTAGATACAGGCTCCGGCTTTACCGATATTACCAACAATACCATATACAGCGGGGCTACTACCGCTACACTGAGCCTGAACAATGTACCCTTAAGCTACAATGGTTACCTCTATCGCTGCAAGGCCACCGGCTCTGCTGTATGCAGCTATGTCAACTCGTTACCGGCCATGCTTACGGTAGTGGCTTTGCCCGCCGTGTCTGTTACGCCTCCCAATCCGGCCATATGCCCCGGCGGATCGGTCGTATTAAGCGCGCCGGCTACAGGATATACTTACCAATGGCTGCAGGGAAGCAGCCCCGTTACGCCGCCGGCTACAGGTACATCCTATACAGCTTCGGCAAACGGAAGCTATTCCGTGATCGCTACCAGCACCGCCACGGGCTGCCGCGATACTTCCAATGCGGTTACAGTTACTACCAATCCGCTGATCAGCGCCACGCAAACCCTTACGATCTGCGCCAACCAGCTGCCTTATATCTGGAACGGGCAAAGCGTGGCTGCTGCAGGCACGGCCGTTGCCACCTATACTACACCCTCGCTCGTAACCGGCTGCGACAGCACCACTACCTTAAACCTCCACACTACGGCAACCGTCAGTGCAGTAGTCAATATCTCGATCTGCGCCAACCAGCTGCCTTACGTCTGGAACGGCGATACCCTGAATGCCGGCGGAACGGCCGTGAGCACTTACACTGCGCTTTCGGCCGCGGGCTGCGACAGCACCACCACGCTGAACCTTACTATAAAGCCTTTGCTTACGGGCACAGTGAACCTTACCGTTTGCCAGAGCCAGATGCCTTACACCTGGAACGGTATTGTGGTCAGCAACGGCGGCGCTGCGGCAGCCACCTTTACCACACCGTCGCTGGTGACCGGCTGCGACAGTACGACTACGCTGAATCTTACCGTAAATCCCAATCCTGTGCTGACAGCCACACCGATGTCGCCCTCTATATGCAGCGGTACGGCCACCAGTATCGGCCTGTCTTCGTCGATAAGCGGCAGCAACATAGCCTGGACGGTAACGCAGACCGGCGCTGCCTCCGGCAGCGCCGGAAGCGGCTCCAGCATTGCGCACACATTAACGGCCTCCGGAACTGCCCCCGGAAAAGTAATATACACCATTACCGCTACTGCCAACAGCTGTTCCAGCATGCCCGTGAGGGATACCGTAACTGTCAATCCCCTGCCGGCCACTACCGCTACGCCTTCCTCGCAAACCATCTGCAGCGGCAACCCGACTGCCATAGCGCTCAGCTCCCCCGTAACCGGCGCTACCTTTGCCTGGACGGTCACACAAACCAATGTAACCGGCGCTTCGGCCGGAAACGGCGCCGCCATTACCCAGACACTGACTGCCACCACTGCCGCTTCGGGCACAGCCACCTATACGGTAAAAGCCAGCGCCAACGGCTGTACCGGCAGCAATGCTTCGGTAGCTGTTACGGTTAATCCTGTACCCGCCGCGCCCGGTACCATTACGGGAGCCGCCGCGCCCTGTATCGGCAGCGCGCAAACTTACGCTGTACCTGCCGTACCGGGCGCTACCAGCTATGTATGGATCTTGCCCTCAGGCTGGACCGGCACCTCCACCACCAACTCTGTAACCGTAACAGTGGGCGCCAACAGCGGTACCATAAGCGTATTTGCTTCCAATGCCTGCGGCACTTCCGCCGCCTCCAACCAGGCCGTAACCGCATTGCCGGTAGTGACGCCCGTGGTTTCCATCAGCAGCAATGCGCCGTCCCTGCTTTGCTCGGGTACCCTGGTCACCTTTACTGCAGCCGTTACCAACGAGGGCGCCACGCCCGTTTACCAATGGAAAGTGAACGGCAATACGGTGGGCAGCAACAGCAATACCTATACTTACGTTCCCGACGATGGCGATACCGTAAGCTGCACCCTGACGGCCAGCGCGCCTTGCCTTACTACCAATATGGTGTCCAGCAATAAGCTTATCATGGACGTAACGCCGTCGGTAGTACCTGCGTTGAACATTTTTGTGGAAGAAAACCATATCTGCGCCGAAGAGCCCGTACATTTCATAGCCACTCCCGCCAACGGCGGTACTGCACCGGCATACCAATGGAAAGTCAATAACCTTAATACCGGCACCAACAGTGCCAACTTTACCTATACCCCGGCCGACGGCGACCAGGTAACCTGCCTGATGACCAGCAATGCCCTATGCGCCGCCCCGCTTACTGTATTAAGCAATATGGTGCCGATGAGCATCACACCAGTAACCCATCCCTCCCTGAGCATTACGGCCAGTCCATCCGGCAACGTGGCCAGCGGCACTACGGTTGCCTTTACGGCCAACCCGGTGCAGCCGGGAAGCAGCTACCAGGTTACCTGGTATATGAACGGAACTTACATGGCTGGCGTAACCGGCAATAGCTGGAGCGGCATAGCCGGCACAGACTTTATGAACGGCGCCCGTATACAGGCCAGGCTGCAGAGCTTCTCCCCCTGTGCCCGGCCCGATACCGCAAGCAGCAATACCATAAACATGGCGATAGGCGTAACAGGCATAGATAACGCGGCTATACCTCCGGGCTTCAGGGCCTACCCCAATCCTACCCGTGATATTATATTTATCGAAGGGCTGAAGCCGGGTGACGAGCTGATTGTATACGACGCCATGGGCCGCCGCCTGACCCGGAAGAAGGTGCTGCCGCAGCAGGGCGATATTACCCGGGTAGATATGTCTTCTTTTGCCCAGGGTATCTACTGGATAAGATTTACCGGCGTCAAAGGACAACAATGGCAGGTGAGCCTGAACAAACAATAACCGCAGAGATACACCTAACCCGGATAACATTAACTTTTATATGGGCGGATATAAAAAACCGATGTATATAATACGGATTTCCCGTTGAAACTGCCTGTATTTTCGTAACTTTGTGTACTGTCCCTGAAAGAGGAACTTCCGGTTCCTTTGGCAAAAGTGTAATAAACTGGGGCCGCCCGGTTTTGACAGCACCATGGCGGGGAAGGTGTAAGCATGCAGCGCGTTGTGTAATTAGCGCTTTAATCTGAATACTCGAACTATAAATGGCAATACTCAGTATGCCATGGCTGCCTAATCAGCGATTAGCGTAGTCATTAGGGCCGCGTTGAGCAGGTTGTCCTGTTACCAGGCTCCGCCGCCGACTCATCAAACAAATACAGGATGCTGTTAAGGAAGGCTGTGACCTTAACAAAAGATAATCCAGCTAAGCAGGGATTTGGTTTGTCCGCTTCCTGATCCCTGCCGACAAGCAATAACGGAATAAGCATGTAGAAAGCTTTTTCAACCGGTGTTTGGACGCGGGTTCGATTCCCGCCGGCTCCACAGCAACGGCAAGCCTTTCGGCCTAAATGGCTGAAAGGCTTTTTTCTTACCGGCCCGAAGGCGTATCCCCATCCATATTACCCTTCATTACATCGCTCTTGCATGAATTTGTAATGTGCACAATTATCCCTACCTTTGGCCCAAGGCCGAGGGGGCTGCCTTGACCCACAAAAGATGAACTCACCCCGCTCTTCTGCAAATCATATTTTGTTTATTAATTTCTGCTAACTATGTGGGGGATAGCGTTAAAGAAATTATATGAACAAATTAAAGGCCGTAAGATTATCGGATCTTAAAACACAGGCCAGGCTACTCTTTAAAGATTTCAACAGCCCGGTATTGAGCGTTGCTTCAGCTGCTGCAAAAAGATTTGAGGCTGTCCCTGAATTGCGGCATTTACCCGGAAAAGAAAAAACCTCTGGCCCAGGCTCCATAAAACTTAAACATGCTTATCGGGTGCTGGCATCGGAGCTGGGCTTTAAAAGCTGGGATAAGCTAAAGGAAGCAGTTGTACATAACGACTGCCTGTACCGGCAGTCGGGAATTGCATATGTCCACAAGTGGTTTAAGCCCCCGGACCTCCTCATTGCCGAACAGTATCTTAGCCATTACGGTGGTTACCTGCTCCGTTTCTGGGACGATATAATCATCTGTGGAAAAGAATATATATCCTGCCTGCATCTTGAACAGTATGAAAAAGAATGGGCGCTCATTGGCTATAATTGGGTAAGGCCCCTTGATTCCGCAGCATATTCTTTTTTAAAGAAGCAAGCCATTCTTAACTACCATTCCATAAATTAAAACACGGACAATGAAGAATTACCCCGGAAGAATCATCCTGTTGGTGGATGATTACGAAAAAGCGATTGCGTTCTATGAGCAGAACTTTAACTTCAAAAAGATGTATGATGTCAGCACAGACGTAGGTCAAAGATTTCTGCATATGGGCGCCGATCCGGCAGACCCGTTCGGGATATGGTTCCTGAAAGCGGATACCAAAGAACAAAAGGCCAGGATCGGCAATCAGACCGCCGGGCAGCCCACATTGGTAATATATACTACGGAACTGCAAAAGCTCTACGACCGGGTCAGAAAGAATAATGTTACCATAAAAGTAGAACCGGTCTTAACACCTGAGTACAGCTTTTTCCATTGCCTGGATATATTCGGGAATGAGATTGTGATCGTAGCGCTCAATGAAGAGCCGGCAGCCCGTCCCTGATACGCAGACGAAACCTGCAAGAGGCTGCCTCCATGCTGCTGCCAAGCACAGCAGGCAGCCTCTTCCTTTTGAGCTTTCCGCCGTCACAACAAAAATATCCGACTGTCCGGTCCCGAACGTCGCGTTTTCTTCCCTGCTGTTCGCCGCCGCCGATGCAGCCCTGTCTGGCCCTGCGACCCGTACTGGCTGCTTTGTAGCGCCGCGCTCACGGAACACAGCCTCCCCCTGAATGCAGGTGGGCGCAGAGAGCTATTGCGCAACCATATCAGATCCCCGAGGCGAATATCTGCTGGCACATTTTCTCCCTGAATGTCCTGGGGAGAAAACCGGCCCAGGTTTGTCTGTCTTCCTGCAGCATGATAGCGTCGCTTATATTGTATATAAAAACATTTTCTATAGCCATCCTGATACTACTGCATCTGGCCTTTTTGTGCAGGGCAATGACAGACACCAGGGCACTCCTGAACCTGCCCGTATCGCCCCGTAATATCAATTCCTTGACACATCTGCTAAGTCTTCTGCAGATTTCGTAAGCCCTTGCAGGCTTGTCTTCTTCCATGGCATGGAGATACCCTTCAATTCTCTGATAAATCTCTTCGTTGGTGCTCATAATACAAAATTTATACTTCGCAAACGGCCGGCCCGCTTCCCCTCCATTGCAGGTTTCATACCTGACCGGCTTGTCTTGAGGCGGGCCCCAATTTTACCCGCCCAAAAACCGTTCCTTTTCGCAGTCCGGGCGGCCCGCCTTTTACTGCTGTAATTATCGTTCAGTATCAGCAGGAAAGCAGGCAGGCAGATCATACGGCTCCGCAAAGACCGCACCGCGGTGGGGCGCCGATTGCACAAAGAGGTCATGCTTTCCCCATTCGGGGCCGGGTCACATCTGCTCCCGCAAGCCGTCTTCGCAGGAGGAACCACGCAAGCGCAGGTTTGGGATACCCGGCAAACTTTGCCCGATCCGCAAAGAGGGGGGCCAGCCTACCTTAGCCGTAAATTTTCTTTATGAAGGCATTCGCAGGCACGAAGCGCCGTTACGCCCCAAATCGCTACTTTTACTATCAAAAGATACTACCCTGTTTAAAGGATAGTGCAATGATTTAAGATAATGCGTACACCCAAAGATCCCCTGGTGCATACTCCCGAGGCCTGTGCGGCCAGTGTTATGGCAGTAAAAGATACCCTGTATGTGCTGAATGGTAAATGGAAGCTCCCGCTCATCATGGCGCTGAGCAACGGCCCCAAACGGTTCATGGATATACAGCGTGCGCTCGACGGCATTACGCCCCGCATTCTTTCAAAAGAGCTGAAAGAGCTGGAGCTGAACGATTTTATCCAGCGCAATGTCTATAACACCACGCCGGTAACCATCACCTACGAGCTGACTCCTTACAGCGAATCGCTCGACAGGGTGCTTGAGGAATTAAAGAACTGGGGCATACAGCATCGCAAACGGATCATGAAAAGCAGGAGTAAAGCCGTGGTGCAGGAATAACCACAGACCTATGCCAGGTTTATACACCTAACCACCGGCCCGCTTCAATGACGGCCCCTATACCGGATAAAAGGCGCCCGTGCTTCCTAAAGCAAACAGGTGCAGCCATGATGCTGCACCTGTTTGCTTTTAATAAATCCCGCGGGTTATTTTTCCTGCTGGTAATCGTAATTCACCATCCAGCTGATACCGAACTTGTCGGTAAACATACCGAACAGCGCGCCCCAGAAAGTTTTGTCGAGCGGCATCGTTACCTGGCCTCCTGCGGAAAGCGCTTCGAAGATCCTTTTAGCTTCCTCCTCGCTGTCGGCATTGACAGAGAGCTGGATATTATTGCCCACCACGGTATGCTCGGCCCAGCTGCCGCCGATATCGCTGCCCATCAACACCGTTTCCTTGCTGATCGGGAGCGACATGTGCATGATCTTTTCGCCGTCTATGGCAGTGGCATGATCGCCTTCTGAAGGAGGCATGTCTTTGTAGCGGCCTATATAAGGGAACTCACCGCCGAAAACGGATTTGTAAAAGGTAAAGGCTTCTTCGCAATTGCCTTTGAAATTAATGTAGGGGTTAACCTGCGCCATGTGATTCTATTTTTTAAGGTAAAACAGTTGAACGGGTGAGTGCGCCAGCCCGTAATATCCCTGCAAAAATAATACCAACATATACGTATCGGCAACATTTTACGGAAGCATACAGCAATTTGCTTTAAAACCGCTTATACAAGGCATAAAGAGCTGCGATTGCGGCTTCCATCTTCTGCGGGACATGCATCCGAAGGCCCGTTATTCCCGGGGGCTTCGACGAACGCAGATTTTTTTTCGACCAAGGGAGAAATGCCGGTTGTCGAATAGTTGCCCTGTTAGGTCTAATAGTCCCGCAGGAGGCCCGGGCACGAATGTATGTTTGCATCAGCAATTGCAACCAGCATGCATCCATTCACAAAAACCATTTTATGAAAACTTTTCTCCGTACATCCGTTATCGCTGCCGCCCTTGCGCTGGCCTCAGCCGTTCCCGTTTCCGAAGCCCAGGCACAAAGCAAAAAGCCGGTATACAGCAAGACGTCCCAAAACGCAATCGGCATCACCGTAAGCAATGCTACCGGCGCCAGCTATACCATCAGGGATCAGAAAGGGAATGTGGTACTGCAGGGAAGGGTAAAGAGCGACAAACCCTTCTTCATCCCTACGGCCAAGCTTGCCAAAGGCGCTTACCGCTTCTTTATCGGCAATTATGCTGCACAGGAATTCATTATTAAATAGTAATCCCAAATGCCTAACCCATTAAACCAGTCCTTATGAAAACGCTTCGCTCTTTTGCCATTACTGCCCTTTCCCTGCTGGCCTTAACTACGTCCTTTGAGGCCCAGGCACGAAATGAAAAACTTGTGTATCATAAAGCATATAATTCCAGTATCGGTATCAGGGTAGAGCATGCTACCGGCGCCAGCTATGCCATTAAAGACGAAAAAGGGAATGTGGTACTGCGGGGAACCATAAAAGGAAGCAGCACGTTCTTTATTCCTACCGCAAAGCTGCCCAAAGGCATCTACCGCTTCTGTATCGGCAGCCTGGTATTGCAGGAATTTGTGATCAAGTGAGAATCACGGGCGGTTATGGTTGTTTCTCCTACGGCAGGTAACGGCTCACGGGGAAACATTGCACCTGTTCCGTCCTTTTAAAGGAATCTGTGGTATAGATCGCGTCAATGAAGCGCTAAGAAATCCGGGCAGTTCTACGTCTGTATCAATAAGCAACACGCACCATAATAGCGGGTTCCTATTTAATTCAAGATCTTAATTGCCGACTATGAAAAAGACAGCGATACTGCTTTGCTGCAGCTTTATATGGATTGCCTGCAGCAAGGACGGGCACACAGGCCTGCCATATTGTATCAACCGCGCCATCAGGCAGCTGCAGCAAAACAATAATTGCCGGCCCGGCGGCTCCTTTGTAAAGGAATACAGCTTCCAGCAGCAAACCGTATATGAAGTAACCGATTGCGACGAGACAGCAGACGGTACCCGCACAATCATCAGCGGACATTGCGAAGTGCTGGGTTACCTGGGAGGCATTGCAGGGAATGGCCGCATCAATGGGGAAAGCTTTGACAAGGCCGTTTATATCCGTACGGTATGGAGCAATTAAGCTGTACCATCAGCGCCACAATAAAAAAATATACAGGCCGTTTAAGGGGAAAATGATCCTATGAAAAAACTATCGGCCTTTCTTATTGCAGGCATGTTTGCCGCATCCGCTCCTGCTCAGAATGGTTTCTATCTCGCTCCTTCGGTCGGCGCCGGCATTGGCAGTCAAACCGGATCTTTCAGCGTGCTTGACGCCAACGGGGATTATACTTCAAAACATAAAAGCAGTGTGCTGAGCTACAGCGCCCAGATCGGCATCGGCTACCGTTATAAGAACTGGCGCTTCCAGAGCGGCATACAGTATATAAGCCACGGCTACCAGATGAAAGGGCTTCTGTTCAGCACCGGTTTTGACCCGGCCAACCCTTCTGTCGTGACTCCGGGTGTATACAAGGTACGTTTTAACCAGATCGGCATTCCGCTCCAGGCAGGCTATGCCATCCCGCTCGGTCCCCGGCTGACGCTCGTGCCCGGTATCGGGGTTATGGGCGCCTATTTATTGTCGGCGCAGTCCGCTCTGCAGCATAACGGCAGTAGTTCACCGACCGATTGGGACAGCGGCTGGCTGAAAAAATACGGGCGTTTTACCTTATGGGGGCAGGTAAACGCACAGCTGGAGTATAAGCTCAGCAATAAGATAAGCCTGTTCGGAGGCCCTTCTGTCCAGTATGAATTCGCTCATCTGGATAATAGCGCAAGGAATAACCAGCACGCCTTCAACCTCCATTTCAATGCAGGTGTGCGCATCAACCTGAAATAAAGAGCCTCGGCAATTGCGCTGCAGCGCACCTCCCAAGCCGGTAAGTTTGCTTACCGGCTTTACCTTGCTATGCAGGACCATCGTCCTGCAGCGGTGGTAAAAATTCCAGGCAGGCCCTCCGTACGTAAAGAATGCCGCGATTCCTATGGGTATTTTTTGCCTTCGCCGAAAGAAATTCCGTATTTACCGAAACATCGTATCTGTTTACTCCGGCTATCATTTAGATTTGCAGTATTATCCAAAAACAACAGCTCATGACAAAACGTTTCCTTCTCTGCCTTACCCTTCTGGTAGCGCTCACCGGCAGCCTGTTTGCCCAGGATTACAAAAAGACGCTCGGCGAAACGGTGCAGGCTTTCTTTAAAGCCAAAGAAATACCCGAAAAGATCAGCCAAAGCAACCGGCTGAACCTGATCGCCAAGAAGTTCAATACCGAATGGTCGGCTCCCTATTACGCCGCGCTCAGCAAGATCACGCTGAGCTACGAGGAAAAAGACGCCGCCAAAAAAGATGCCTACCTTGACGATGCCGAGGACCAGCTGGCAAATGCTGCCGCTCTGGCCGATAAGAACAACAAAAAACAGCAGTCGGAGATCTATGCACTGACAGCTATGCTGGCCAATGCCCGCCTGGCCGTAGACCCGAAGAAACGCTGGTCTCAATATGGCAAAATATTTGAAAGCAACCTGGAAAAAGCCAAGGAGCAGAACCCCGACAACCCCCGCATCTATTACCTGAAAGCCACCAGCGTGTTCTTTACGCCTAAAATGTTCGGCGGCGGCAAAAAGAAATCGCTGGAATATTTCGAAAAGGCCGATGCACTGTTTGCGAAAGAGCGCAATGACGATATCACGGTTCCCTCCTGGGGTAAGGAAGTCAATGACATGTTCATGGCCGAAGCCCGGAAAGAAGATTGATCCCGGTCCCTTGACCAGATTGAAACGCAGTCCTGCCCGGGCTGCGTTTTTTATATCGCCGTGTTGCCGTGCACCAACCTGCTATTCCCGTTTGCGGCGCCCCAAAACAGGGAAAAGCAACCGGCAATGACCTGCGGAATACGTGTTTTAACGGATAAATCCAATATGCCTTTCTGCTACCTTTGTTTTTGTAAAGCACCCGCCCATGCCCGAATACCTGAAGCTGCCCTTACGGTTCGAACCCTTCTTCGAGCGGAAGAAGCTGGACACCTGCACGCTGCAAAACTCTATAATGCGCAACCTGCACCTGCTTATCACCACTACCGTGGGTGAAAACAAACAGGACCCGGCTTATGGCAGCGCTTTCTGGGACAACGACTACGACATCCACCTCTCCAACGATGCCCGCAGGGAAATGGTGATCGATTCCCTGCAGCGCCAGATAGCCTCCTACGAAAAAAGGCTGACGGGAGTAATCGTGGAAGTGAACGTAAAACAGACACCGGTAAACGAATCGGGCAGCGTAAGGCTGCGACGCAGGATAGAGATCATTGTACAGGGAAGCCTGGCGCGGAGCAATGAGCCCTTCCGCTTTGCAACCGGCTTTTTTATAGGCCCGATGACATTCGACTGACGCGGGAAGTTCATAAACCAAAAATCCACGTATCTGCCATGCTGAAAAAGGAACAGATAAAAGACAGGATGCTGAAAACAGCCGCCAGGCTCTGGGATATCCCCGAGGGAGAGATAGAAACCAATTTCGACCCGCTGATCCTGCTGCTGCTGGAAGCCTGTGCAGGAGAGCTGGAGCATATCGGGGCCGGCATCAACGCTTCGCAAAGCCGGCTGCTGGACCGGCTGGCCGAGCTGATCCTGCCGGAAGTCATGCTTCATGCACAGCCGGCATCCTGCGTCGTGACCGGCTTTCCTGTCGATGCCAGAGCCACCCTGGACGAAACCGTACGGTTTTACACTACCCAAAGGATACAGCAGGCGGGAACCGCAGCGCGCAACCAGGACTTTTACTTTACGCCTGTAGGCCGGTTCCTGCTGCTGAAGGCCGGCCTGCCTTATATGAAGGCCGGAGGCCGCTTCTTCCGGTTTACCGGCAATGGCCAGAAGGAACTGGTACAGGACAGCTATGCAGGCGGGTACTCCAATGAGCTATGGCTGGCAGTATCGCCCGATAAGTCGCTGGAATCGCTGCAGGGCCTGCAGCTGTATTTCGATCTCAAAGGCCACAGCGATGCCGGGGCCTTCTACAGCAGCCTGCATACGGCCAAAGCATTTATTAACGGAACGCAGGTTGCCTTATCGCCCGGCTATTGCAACGGGGAACAGTTCGAGCTGAACCTGGAGGAGGCCCTGACCGAAGGGTACGACTACAGCCGGAGGATACACAGGCAGGTAGCCGGCATCTACCGAAACCGCTTTCTCCATTTCCCCGAAGCCCTGCCTGCGGCAGGCAGGCAGGTCCCGGACGAATGGCTGGACTTACCGGAAAAAGCGCTCCAGGCATTGACGGCGGAAGCCCCGGTATTTATCCGTATTGTGCTGGGCCGGCTGTTTCCACAGGAAACGCTGGACAGGATACAGTGCAGCATAAATGCCTTTCCGGCGGTGAACCGGATGCTGAATACCATGAACTACCGCACCGATACCTGGATCAACATTATACCCATGCAGGTACAGGGCAGCTTTCTGGACCTGCACCACATCAGCTCCGGAACAGGCCGCTACCGGATCAGCACCGCTGCCGGCACCCGGGTGGAGGAGGGAGAAGCTATAGTGCGGAGCAGCGGGATAGGGAAAACCAATTCGCGGGAGGTCCGGGAGATCATAGGCTCGCTCACCGAAGCTATCCGCGACGAGAGCGCCTATTTCAGCCGCATGAGCAATGATTTCGTACTGGCGCGGCTGCGGGAGATCACCCGTATCCTCGCCCGCCTGGAAGACCAGATGCAGATTGCCCGGGATAAAAAGGAGCCGATGCATTACCTGCTGCTGAAACCCCGCGCAGCGGGAGAATCGGTTACGATCAGCTACTGGACAACCAATGGCCCGGAAGCCCATACGGTAAAGGCCGGGACGGCGCTTACGGCATTTAACCATACGCTTACCGCGTCCAGGGGAGCCTATCTCCTCACCAATGCCACAGGCGGTAAGTCTGTGGTAAGCGAATCGGAAAAGAAATACATCCTGCAGCGCCAGCTTTTGTCGGGCGGGAAAGTGATCAGCGCAGAAGACGCCCGGCTGCTGAGCTACCAGCTTTTCGGCGACCGGCTGAAGAAGGCAGAGGTCAGGAAAGGGCTGCAGCCGGGAAACGGCGCTCACCAGGGCTTCCGCCGCACCATCGATATTTTCCTTACTTTAGCAACGCAGCAAAGCGAAACAGCGAAAGAGGAAGTCGATTATCTTTGCAGCGAACTGGAATATCATCTTAACCTGAATGCTTCTCCTGTATACCCTTTCCGCATCGTCTTATGCGGGGAGGAAATAAAGGACGGCAGCATCTACCGATAGTGATCGTTTTCATGAAAAAAAACTTACTGCTCCCTGCCCTGCTCTTATCCTGCACCCTAACGTTTGCCCAGAAATACAGGGCTGTGATCACGACCTCCTACGGCAATATCGAGCTGTTCCTCTACGATAATACCCCCAGGCACCGGGATAATTTTGTAAAGCTGGCCAAAGCGCACTTTTACGACGGCACGCTGTTTCACCGGGTAATTCCCGAGTTCATGATACAAGGGGGCGATCCCGATTCGAAGAACGCGGCTCCCGGCGCCCCGCTGGGCGAAGGCGACGTAGGTTACCGCATTCCTGCCGAGATCAGGGACGAAAATATCCACAAGCGCGGAGTGCTGGCTGCTGCACGCGATAACAACCCCGACAAATCATCTTCCGGATGCCAGTTTTATATTACGGTGGGCAAAAAGTTCACCGATGAATCCCTGGATAAAATGGCGCAGCGGACAAAGAAAAAATACACCCCGGAGCAGCGGGAACTGTATAAGACCGCCGGCGGCACTCCCCATCTCGACGGGAGCTATACCGTATACGGGGAGGTGACCAAAGGCATGGACATCGTGGACAAGATCGTAAACCAGCCCCGCAACGGCATGGACAGGCCCAACGAAGACCAAAAGATCCTGAAAGTGCGGGTAAAGAAGAAATTCCTCTTTTTCTGGATCTGATCCCGATGCATGGCAATTTAAGCACCTTAAAGCAGTTCCTGGACCGCAAGGCAGCCGAGTACAACCGGCCTTCCTTCATCGACACGGACCCGGTGAGTATCCCGCACCGCTTCAGCCGCCTGCAGGATATCGAGATCGCGGGCTTTTTTGCCGCCCTCCTGGCCTGGGGCAACCGCAAGGCTATCATCAACAGCTGCACCCGGCTGCTGGCGGCTATGGGCCATGCGCCCTACGATTTTGTGCGGGCGCACAAGCCTTCCGACCTTAAGCCGCTCCTTTCTTTTGTGCATCGTACCTTCAACGCCACCGATCTTTTCTGGCTGCTGCATTTCCTGCAGGACCATTACCGGCGGCACAATTCGCTGGAATCCGCTTTTTCACAGTTTATTCACCCGGAATCCACTGACATGGAGCAGATATTGACCGGTTTTCACCAGTATGTATTTGCCCTGCCGGATGCCCCGGAACGGACCCGGAAGCATATTGCCACCCCTGCCAAACACTCGGCCTGCAAGCGGCTGAATATGTACCTGCGCTGGATGGTGCGGACCGACAGGGGCCGCAGCGAGCCGTATGTGGATTTCGGACTATGGAAAAGCATCAGCCCCGCGCAGCTGATCTGCCCCCTGGATGTGCACGTCGGCACGGTAGCCCGCCGTATAGGCCTGCTGCAGCGCCCGCAAAACGACTGGAAAGCCGCGGTAGAGCTGACCGGCCACCTGCGCAGGCTGGACCCCGAAGACCCGGTACGGTACGATTATGCCCTGTTTGGGCTGGGGGCAGAGGAAAGATTTTAATACCGCTTTAATCCGGCAGTTAAAGGGTACGCTGCCCTCAACCCACAGCGGCTCCGGGGAACCGCAGCGCAGATGCCTTCTAGAATTTAATTGCCAATATATATAAAAAACGTATTGCCAGCACAATGCATATAGTAAAGCCCTGATAAGCCATTGGGCAGGCCGGCAAATGAAAGGGGCAGGGGAAATTTCTGCCGTTTTCGTTCCGCACCCGCAGACCGGAATACGGAAACCGGCATGACCCATTCAGATTCTTTCCTGCGCCAAAACCTTATCATTTCTGCATACAGGATTCATTTATTTTGTAATTTGAGTGCCTTTCGTTACCCAACTGTTTACAAATAATTTTTGTCTTCTTCTTACATAATCTTTCCAAATAATGGCCAGAATTCTATTCTATTTGATTATTTCAGGGATTTTACTGACCTCTGTGCGTGCAGGTGCGCAGCTTGCCGTAACGGATAACCAAACCGCTGCCCAGCTGGTGCAAAGGCTTACCGGCGAAGGCGTAGTGGTGCTGAACCCTACCCTGAACTGCGCCGGTATTGCCAACGGTGTGTTTAACGTAACAGGTACCAGCAACCTGGGCATCGACAGCGGTATTGTGCTGACCAGCGGCAGGGCCATGAGCACTCCTACAGACGAAGGGGTGAACGGCCCGAATACCGGCGACGGCCCTTCGCAAGGCAATAACTTTCCCGGCGATCCCGATCTGAATACGATCCTGAACGGGCTTTCGAGCAATGACGTATGCCGGCTTGAGTTTGATTTTGTGCCTGCCGGCGACTCCATCAAATTCGATTACGTATTTGCCTCTACGGAATACCAGGTCTATTCCTGCTCCGGCTTCAATGATGTATTCGGCTTCCTGATCTCCGGTCCCGGCTTTGCTACGCCTTACAATATGGCCGTAGTGCCCGGCACCAATATACCTGTATGTGTAAACTCTACAACAAGCGTCATTCCGCTGGGCGGCGTCAATACCTGCAACGACGGCACCTGTAACGCCTGTACCAGCATGGGCCCGGGCTCTCCCTTTGCCGCATTTTACGTCAACAACGCGGGGGGCGCCTCTATAACCTATCGCGGCTTCACTACTATATTTACGGCGGCAGCCCAGGTATCGCCCTGCGATACCTACCATCTTAAACTGGCTATCGGCGATGGCTATGCCGGGACCTTCCCCGACCAGATCCTGGATTCGGGCGTGTTCCTGAAAGCGGGAAGCCTTACCTCAACCGCCCTGTATGTAAAAACACTCGGCGGCGGCGGGCTGGAAACTCCCTTTACCAATACCGTGCGCGGATGCCCTCCCGGCGTGGTGCGGATCAGCCGAAGCGGCAGCCTGACCCAGCCGGTTACCATTCCCCTTACCTATTCCGGCACGGCGGTGAACGGTGTCGATTATTCCACCCTGCCGCCTTCCGTACTGATTCCCGCCGGCGACAGCGTTGCTACTTTGTTTGTGAACGGTATCCCGATGAACCCCGCGGTAGGGCCCAAGTCCGTAGTAATTTCTATCCTTTCGCCCTATACCTGCGGTACCACCAATGAGCCGATCGTGCTGGCCAGCGATACCATCATGATCTACGATTCGATCTATGTCAATATTACCACGCCGGATACTGCAATCTGCCGCGGCCGTTATGCTGACCTGATCGTGGAAGCCGACTCCACGCTGAACTTTTCCTGGACGCCGGCTTCTTCCGTAAGCAACCCGCTGGAGCAGAACGTAACGGTAACGCCCACAGCCCCCACCACCTATACCGTTACGGTTACGCTCCCGATAGGAGGCTCGGGTTGTGCCCCCTCCTCGGCTTCCGTATTCGTGGATGTGAAGGATACCCCTGTCGTCAATATAGGGCCCGATAAAGTAACCTGCGGAGATGCCGTGCAGCTATATGCAGCCACCAGTCCATTTAACGACGACGAAACCTTCCTGTGGACACCGGCCACGGGGCTCAGCAGCACTACCATACGAAACCCGCTCTCGACACCTACCACCAATATGGAATATGTGGTGAGAGTAAATCCCGGCGCCGTGGGCTGCGACGGCTTCGACACCGTAAAAGTAAGGCTGCTGCCCGACCATATTACGGTGCTGAACAACGATACGGTAGTTTGTGCAGGCACGACGATACAGCTACGGGTAGACGGGGATACGGCCTTTAATTATAACTGGACCCCCGAGCAGGACATAGCCGACCCGCTGGAACCCAACAGCACGCTTACGGCCCAGACCAGCGGTTACTATACCCTTACCGCATCGCATGAAGGCTGCGTGGATATGCCCGACAGCTTCTACGTGGAAGTGCAGCCTGTTCCCCAGGTCAACATAGGGCCTGACAAGATCATCTGCACATACGATACCATCCAGCTGTATGCAGCCGTGCAGCCGGTAAATTATCCCAATTATACCTACTTGTGGACGCCCAACCAGGACCTGAGCGACTCCACCTCGCAAGCGCCCGTGTTTGACGGCAACACTTCGCTGCCTTCTTTATCTGTAAAAGTGACCACGCCGATCGGCTGTACCGGCAGCGATACAATGGTTGTTACCGTTTATCCCGGCGATTTTCTTACGCCCATACCCGACACGGGCTCCTGCCCTCCTGCAAGCATACAGCTGGTGAGCGGGGGCGCCGACAGCTATGCCTGGTCGCCTGCATACGGCCTCAGCGCTACCGATGTAGCCGCTCCCGTAGCCAGCCCCGTAAGTACTACCACCTATACTTTGCTGGGCACAAAGAACTATGGCAGCCACCCATGCTATGATACGCAGGTGGTAACGCTGAATGTATACCCGAACGCGGTAGTGAACCTGCCCGACAGCGTGCAGATATGGCCCGGCGAAAGCTACCAGATAGACCCCGGCGGCAACTGCCTGTACTTCCAGTGGTTCCCTCCTTCAGGCCTTAGCGCCACCAATATTTCCAACCCGGTAGCGCAGCCCGAAGTACGCACCCGTTATTTTGTGACCGCCCGTACAGAAGCAGGATGTATCGTGGAAGACTCCATCGATGTGCTGGTCAATACCGAGTCGGTACTGGATCTCCCCAATGCGTTCAGCCCGACCACCGGCGATTTCAAGGTCGTAAAGCGCGGTATCGCAACCCTGAAATATTTCCGCATCTTTAACCGCTGGGGTAATAAAGTATTCGAAACTACGGACATCAACAAGGGATGGGACGGAAGATTCAATGACAAAGAGCAGCCGATGGGTGTATACATTTACAGCGTCGAAGCCACTACCAACACAGGTAAGCCGTTCCGTAAAGACGGCAACGTTACCCTGATCCGGTAAAGAGCCCCGGAGCCTTGCCTGGCAAGGCTCCGGGCCATGCCGGTCCCGGGCATTCCAGTAAACCAATAAACACACGTGAATACTGATAAAACGATTTGGAGGGTGATAAAAAAAATATTTTGATAATTTTATGGATAATCAATTTTTTTTTGCACTTTTATCTCCCAAAAAATTCTGTCAGGAAAATCTCACGGAAACAACTTTTGATAAACAGCTTAACAATCAACTTATGAAGTGTAGAATTACGTTTGCCGGCGCCTGCCTTATTGCAGCAGCAATGCTCAACACAGGAAGCGCTCAAGCTCAGGATGTCCACTTTACACAATTCGACGCTTCACCGTTATTACTGAATCCTGCCAATACCGGTGCATTCAATGGTGAAGTTCGTGCATCCGCCATATACCGTGATCAGTGGCGCAGTGTAGTGGGAGCATCTGCCTTCAAAACTTTTGCCGTTTCTGTAGATATGCCTATCATTCGCGACATTTCCGTTGATGATTATCTTGCGGGTGGTATACAATTATATAATGACCGGGCCGGCGACGGCAACCTGTCCAACTTCTCTGCACTGCTTTCCGTAGCCTATCATAAATTTTTGGGACAAGATGGCAAAAAAGTACTTACCGTAGGTTTGCAGGGCGGCTATTCCCAAAAGAACCTGGACCTCAGCCGCCTCTACTTTGGCGACGAGTTTCAGGAAGGAGGCTGGAACCCCGGCACTTCCGCAGAGTTCGGATGGCTGACCACCAAAACCAGCAACTACGTGATCAATGCCGGTATCAGCTATGCACAGGCTGTGAGCGAAAAGTTCGGTTTCACTATCGGAGCCGGCGTCAACAATATCAACCAGCCGCTTGAGTCGTTCGACCGCCGCCAGGCTTCGAGCGAAGTAGGGCTCGGGATGCGCTACACTGGTCAGCTGGGCGCCATTATCGGCGTCGGCGATCGCTTTGCGCTGAAACCTGCCGTGCTGTTCCAGTCACAGCAAACAGCCATGGAGATCGTTGCCGGCAACGAGTTCAACTACAAGCTCGGCTCCGATTATGAGCTGCCTACCGCACCTGCCATCTTTGCAGGAGTATGGTATCGCCACGAAGACGCCATCATGGTAACCGCCGGCCTGGAGTTTAAAGGATTCAGGGTAGGCGTAGGATACGACTACAATACGTCCGACCTGAAGAATGCCTCCGACGGCAATGGCGGTTTTGAAATCTCACTGCGTTATATCGCACCAAGCCCGATCGACTTTGCCCGCAAGCTATTGTATCCCTGCGGACGCTTCTAAAGCGAAACGGCAATACAAGATTTCCCTACATCATTGGGTGGTAAGACAACACAGTATTAAATAACGGGGAACCTGCCGAAGAAATTTAAAAAAAATTTGGCAGGTTCTTCGTTTTTTATAAATCAATTTTTACTTTTATAGCCCAAGTTCTAAATTAACATCTTTCAATCAACGTTGCATGCACATGAGACGCAAATCGTTACTCTATCTATTTTCAGCTTTTTTACTGGCAGCTGTGGTACACGACGGGGCTCTGGCTCAAAAAGACAAATACCGTAATAAAGCAAATGACCCTGTAGCCGAATTAGGTTATGAGAAGAAATTGCGTTGGGCAGATGGCTTGTTTAAGTCAGGCAGTTATTACAATGCATACGACTATTACCTGCAACTGCTCCAGGAGCAGCCCCGCAACCCGTACCTGAACTACCAGGCTGCGGAGTGCGCCTGGTACATGCGCGACTACATTCCCGCTTCCAAATACTATGGCTTCGTTTATTCGCTGGCCTCTGCCATCTATCCCGAGGCGATCTATAAAGAGGCGCTGATGCTGAAAATGCAGGGTGAGTACAACCAGGCGATCGCACGCTTCCAGAAGTTTATAAGCGACAACCCTAAATCGTTCAAGAAGCTGAAAAAGCGCGCTCAAAGAGAAATAGACGGCTGCAGGATGGCAATGAACTCCGTGAATAACCCTATCCCGGCTAATGTGAAGAACCTGGGGCCCAACATAAACACGGCTTATACGGAATTGTCGCCCTACCCGCTGGGCGATACGGCCCTGCTGTTTGCAACGATGAAATCGAACAATACTGTTGAAGTAGGTAAAGAACGCCGGGCAGACTATGTATCCCGCTTTATGGTTTCCCATAAATTCAAACGCCTCGAAGAACGCGATACTTTCCAGTGGGCGCTGCCCTTCCTGGACGGCCGCTTCAACGACCCCAAATACCATACCGGCAACGGTTGCTTCAGCCCCGGCGGCGACCGCTTCTACTTTACCCGCTGCCTGGAAAATGAGAAAAATGAGATGACCTGCCGCATCTACTGCTCTACTTTCGAAAAAGAAAAATGGGGTGAGCCGGTACTGCTCGGCAACGGCATCAACGAAGATAAGACTTCCAGCACCCAGCCTTTTATAGCCAAAGTGGGCAAGAAGGAAGTGCTGTTCTTCTCTTCTAACCGTGTGCTCCAGAGCCGTGGCGGTTACGATATCTGGTATTCCGTATACGATCCCCGCCAGAAATCTTACCGCCGCCCGCAAAATGCCGGCAAGCAGATCAATACCGAAGGCAACGAAGCCTGTCCGTATTACGACAGCCGCATCAACAAACTGTATTTCGCCTCTGACGGATGGGTAACCATGGGTGGATTCGACATCTTCTCTGCTGACGGCGGCCCTTCCCGTTATACCAACCTGACCAATATGGGCTACCCGATCAATTCTTCCGCCGATGAGCTGTACTACATCCACGACCCGGTTGGCAAACCCGACGCCTACGTGGTAAGTAACCGCCCTGGCTCCGTTGCGCTGAAGAACCCTACCTGCTGCGACGATATCTGGCGCATTCAGTATGAGCCCAAGATCTATGCTATGGGTAAAGTGCTGGATCAGAAATCCCAGAAGCCCGTTCCCCAGACCGTAGTAAAAATGGTGGACGAAGCCGGCAACCTGAAAACCTATAACTCCGAAGACGGACAGTTCCAGTTCCTGGTAGCCCGCAACCACAACTACGTGCTGACTGCCGACAAGCAGAACTATACCTCTACCCGCGCTACCGTAAGCACTGAAGGCATCCGCCGCCAGGACCCGGATGATACCGTATTCGTAACGATCTATGTGGACAGCTTCGCTATCGACAAAGATTATGAAATGACCAACATCCTGTACGATTACGACAAAGCCACCCTGCGCCCGGAATCTGCAGCATCTCTGGAAAAGCTGACCGAGCTGATGAAGAACAATCCTTCGCTGGATGTAAGGATCTACTCCTACACCGACAGCAAAGGAACCGATGCCTACAACAAGAACCTGTCCCAGCAAAGGGCAGAAGCAGTGGTAAATTATCTTGTCCGGAACGGTATCGACCGCAGCCGCCTCTCTGCACAAGGTATGGGTGAAAGCAACCCCGTTGCTTCCAACACCCGCCCCGACGGTAAAGACAATCCGGAAGGCCGCCAGCAGAACCGCCGTACTACTTTCCGCATCATTACCGATGTTCCGACCCGCCGCACCATCTATGATAGCACCAAACCCGGTACTATCGGCGAGCAGGAGAAAAACCTGCAGCAGGGCGAGGGTACCGAAGAATCCGAACCTACCGACTCTGATTCAGAATTCGGAAATCCCGGAAGCCGCGTCAACTGATTCCCGGATACAGCATTAAGAACTTGAAGAATAAGCCCCGATTTTCGGGGCTTATTCTTTTAAAGCATGTCAACAGCAAAACGATACAGGGTACGATCCTTACATTTGCATTATGGACTTTATACAATTCTCCTTTCACACGGCAGACCAGGAACAAAGGGATGCATTGATCGCGCTCCTTTCGGAGCAACCGATCGAAGGTTTCGAAGAAACGGAACAGGACCTGGTTGCTTATGCCCCTGAAGACCGCTGCGATGAGGCTTACATACAAGAGATAGCCGGCAGGCTCTCCATCCCCTTTACCCGAAGCGTTGTGGGGCAGCGTAACTGGAACGAGGAATGGGAGCAGGGCTTCCGGCCGGTTATTATTGACGGGTTCTGCAGTATACGTGCCGGCTTCCATGCCCCGCAGCCCGGTGTGGCTTACGACATTGTGATCACGCCGAAAATGTCGTTCGGTACGGGACATCATGCCACTACCGCATTGATGATCACAATGATGCGCGAACTGGATTTCCGGCAAAAAGAGGTATTCGATTTCGGTACGGGCACCGGCGTGCTGGCTATCCTGGCCGAAAAGCTTGGAGCGGCCTCCATACTGGCTATCGACAATGATATATGGTCGTACGAAAATGCGCTGGAGAATATCGAGCGGAACCAGTGCCGGCATATCACTGTAAAGCAGGGCATAGCCGACGACCTGGAGCCCCTTCCGCAATTCAGCATCATTCTGGCCAATATTAACCGGCACATCCTGCTGACCTATATGGAAAAGATGGCTTTGCTCTTGTACCCGGACGGTATGCTGCTGCTAAGCGGTATGCTGCAGGAAGACAGGGCTATGATCCGCGAATCTGCCGCCGCCGCGGGCCTGGAATACGTGAAGGAACAGGCCGGGCAGAACTGGGCGTGCATGTTATTCAGAAAATCGTAAAAGAAGGTGCAGGATTATACTACAAAGGACTGGCAGAAAAGCATAGCAGTACCGGTAGCAGGGCTGTTTGTGCTCCTGCTGGCAGGCTCCGCTTTTTTCTATAAGGAACGCATGCTTTTCGTGGATCCCGGCTGGGTTGTATTCAATATAGTGAATACCAAAACCTTCCTGATCGCAGAGCACCGCTACGGGGCTGTAGTTACCCAGATCGTACCTTTGGCCGGCGTATGGCTCCGGCTGCCGCTTTCCCTTATCCTGTTTGCCTACTCGGTCAGCTTCCAGCTTTTTTATCTTATTGCAGCCCTGCTGCTTTTATTCCGGTACCGGCAGGCAGGCCTTGCCGTACTTATGGCCCTGTACTTTACGCTTATCGTAAGCGATGAGTACTTCTGGCCCAATAACGAAGTGCACCAGGGCATTGCCTGGATGTTCCTTTTCCTGGGCCTGTACCGTTGGAAAGCGGGAAGCCCCGGAGCGGGCCATCACCTGCTGCTGCTGCTGTTTGGTTTCCTTGCCATTTTCAGCCATTTCCTCGTTATCCTTCCCTTCTCCTTTTTATGGCTTTACCCGCTCGCGGGCAGGCAGATAAAAAAGCCGGAGCTAAGGACCTACCTGATATATACCGTTTTCCTGGCTGTTGTTTTCCTGGCCAAGTACTACCTGGGCAGCACCGGCTGGTACGACGGCCCTAAGCTGCATGCTGTAAGGAAGATGGATATTGGCTCCATCCTGCGCAGCTTTGCCGGCGGGCAGGCAGGAAGCATGTACAAGTTGCTGCTGGTCAACTACTGGTTAGTGCCCCTGCTGCTGGTCATAAGTATTGCCGGGGCGCTTCGGTACAAGTATTATGGCATCGCTTTCCTGACGCTTGCTTATGCGCTGGGATATTTTGCGCTGGTGTGCCTCACCTATCCGGATGCCACTACGCGGGGCAATCTTTTTTACATGGAAAGCGAATGGATGGGACTGGCTGTCATTGCAGGCGCAGCCTGGGTATATATCATCCTGCCTAAAGTAAAGCCAGCCTATGCATCGCTGGCGCTTACCATTGTTTTTACAATCCGGCTAATATACATAGGCGCCTCCGTACCTTTGTTTCATGAACGGCTGATGGCCCTGCAACATACCATAGATGAGCTCCGTGCCCGCCGCCTTGACAAAGCGATACTGGTAAAGAACGAGCGGGCTGAAGAAGCATTTGTAATGAGCTGGGGTCTGGCTACGGAGAGCCTTATCTGTTCCAGCATGGATGGCGGACAGCCGGTAACATTTAAATTGATGCCCGAAAATGAAATCGGGCCCGTAGCCGCCGACACTTTCCTGTCGTGCTTCAGCAGGGAGCATTATAAGATGCTGAACCCGGCCTACTTCCGGATCGACACCCAGCGTACGTACCAGGTGCTCCGTTACGAAGCGCTGTATAAGGGTGAAAACAAATAAAGAGAGGGAGCTCAGGGCTGGTCAGGCAGTTCGGCTTCCACTTTTTCCATGGCCTTCTGGGCCGCCAGCTGCCCGGCCTCTTTCTTGGTATAGCCCGATGCAGTCATAAAAGGTTCTCCATCCACTTCGATCGCTACCGTAAATACTTTGCGCCCTGCTTCCAGCTTTTCGCTCAGCGTTACAAAGTCGACTTGCTTGCCGTTGCGCTGCGCCCAGGTATACAGCTTATTCTTGAAGTTGTATTCAGTAACCTCGAGCTCTTCTATGTCAATATAGGTGGCCAGCATCCGCTTCAGGATAAACTTACGGGTCTTTTCAAAGCCGACATCCAGGTAAATGGCGCCCACCAGGGCCTCGAGCGCATTGCCGAATATATGGCTGCGCCGCAGCATCTTGTCGTTCTTGTTGAACCGGACGATCTTCTGCAGCCCCATACGCAGCGCGATCTCGTTCAGCGACTGGCGGCTGACGATCTTGGAACGCATTTCGGTAAGGTAACCTTCATGCCGGGCAGGGTATTTTTTGAAGAGGTATTCGCCTACGATGGAGCCAATAAAGGCGTCGCCCAGGTATTCCAGGCGCTCGTTATTGGTCGTGATCAGATCGCTTTGGGAGCGGTGGGTAATGGCGGAAATATAGTAAGGCAGGTATCCCGGCTTAAAGCCCAGAATATTCTTCAACGCTTTTTGCAGCGCTTTATCTTCTTCTGAAAAACGACTGAAAATATTTCTGGGAAGGCTCAAGTATTACTCTTCGATTTTTTTGAAGATCACGGATGCATTATGACCGCCAAAACCGAAAGTATTGCTGATCGCGGCATTCACGGTTCTGTGCTGCGCTTTATGGAAGGTCAGGTTCAGCCTCGGGTCAAAAGCCGGGTCGTCGGTAAAGTGGTTGATGGTAGGGGGAACAATATCGTTCTTTACAGAAAGGATGGTAGCTACGGCCTCGATGGCGCCCGCTGCGCCCAGGAGGTGGCCGGTCATGGATTTGGTAGAGCTGATATTCATCTTGAAAGCATGCTCGCCGAATACCTTCTGTATTGCGGTGATCTCCGCAATATCGCCGATAGGCGTGGATGTGCCATGCACATTGATATAGTCAATGTCTTCGGGCTTCATTTGCGCATCTTCCAGCGCATAGTTCATTACGTTGATTACGCCCAGCCCTTCGGGATGGGGCGCGGTAAGGTGGTAGGCATCGGCACTCATACCGCCCCCTACTACTTCGCAGATGATGTTGGCCCCGCGCCTTTTAGCATGCTCGTACTCTTCGAGGATCACGCATCCGCCGCCTTCGCCCAGTACAAACCCGTCGCGGTCCAGATCGAAGGGCCTGCTGGCTGTTTTGGGATCATCATTTCTTTCGGAAAGCGCCTTCATGGCGTTGAACCCGCCGATACCCGACTGGGTCACTACTGCCTCCGAGCCTCCGGTTACGATGGCGTCGGCCTTGCCGAGGCGGATGTAGGTCAGCGCATCGATCATACCATGTGTAGCCGAGGCGCAGGCGCTTACCGTAGCGAAGTTGGGACCGCGGAAGCCATATTTCATGGAGATATGGCCTGCAGCGATGTCCAGGATCAGCTTGGGAATGAAGAAAGGGTTGAAACGCGGGGTGCCGTCACCTTTATTGTAGGCGGTCATTTCCTCAATAAAGGTGATCATGCCCCCGATTCCGGAGGAGAAGATAACGCCGATACGGTCTTTATCTACATTCGCGGTATCAAGTCCTGAATGCTGAATAGCTTCCGCGGCGGCGATCATGGCTACCTGCGAGAACCGGTCGAGCCTTTTGGACTCTTTTTTTTCCATGTAGTCGTCTACATTGAAATTCTTGAGCTCGCAGGCAAATTTGGTTTTAAACTTCTCAGCGTCAAACTGTTTAATGAAGTCGGCGCCCGAAACACCATTGATCAATGCGTTCCAGTATTCACTTGTGGTATTTCCAATGGGAGTTAGGGCGCCGAGTCCCGTTACAACTACACGTTTTAACGTTACGTTCATTTAAACTAATTAGGTTACTCTGAGATTTCTTGTGTAAAATATTACTTCACGTGTTCTTCCAGATATGCAATAGCCTGACCTACGCTGCCAATGTTTTCAGCCTGATCATCGGGAATAGAAATGTTGAATTCTTTTTCGAATTCCATCATCAATTCAACAGTATCCAGTGAGTCTGCGCCCAGGTCGTTGGTGAAGCTGGCTTCAGGAGTTACTTCTGATTCGTCAACGCCTAATTTGTCAACGATGATTTTCTTTACGCGATTAGCAATTTCAGACATAATGTTTGCAATTTAAGTTAATGGTGCAAAAATATACTTTTTAGTAAAACAAAGAAATGTTTTTTAGCGGCTGATCCGGGAATTAACCGCTACAGCCGTTAAAGGCATTTATCCGCACAGAGCGCCCTGTCAACAAGGATTTGAGCAAATTGTTCACAAGGGCAGCTCACCTGTTCCGGACAAAATGGTATCACATCCCAACCATGTCTTTGGGAACCACCCACTGGTCGAATTCTTCGGCAGTAAGATAGCCCAGGTCGATCGCTGTCTGCTTAAGGGTCTTACCCTGCTTGTGGGCGGTCTGCGCTATCTCGGCAGCCTTGTAATAACCGATCCTGGTATTAAGGGCTGTAACCAGCATCAGGGAGTTGTTTACATGCGCCTCGATGTTCTTTTCGATCGGCTCGATACCAATGGCGCACTTGTCGTTGAAGGATACACAGCCGTCGCCGATCAGGCGGGCGCTGTGCAGGAAGTTATAGATCATTACCGGCTTGAACACGTTCAGCTCGAAATGCCCGTTGGCGCCGCCTACGCTGATAGCCACATCGTTGCCCATTACCTGGGCGGCGATCATGGTCAGCGCTTCGCACTGGGTGGGGTTTACCTTGCCGGGCATGATGGAGGAGCCGGGCTCATTGTCGGGGATGTGGATCTCGCCGATGCCTGCGCGGGGGCCGGAGCTCAGCATACGGATGTCGTTGGCGATCTTCATGAGGCTCACGGCCACGGTCTTAAGCGCGCCATGCGCTTCTACGATGGCATCGTGGGCCGCCAGCGACTCAAATTTATTTTCGGCAGTAACAAAAGGCAGGCCGGTGAGCTCGGCAATCTTCTTGGCTACGGCCTCGGAATAGCCCTTGGGCGTGTTGATCCCCGTACCAACGGCCGTACCGCCCAGCGCCAGCTCGCTCAGGTGCGCCAGGGTATTATGGATGGCTTTCAGGCCGTGGTCCAGCTGCGATACATAGCCGCTCAGCTCCTGGCCCAGGGTAAGGGGAGTGGCGTCCATGAAGTGGGTACGGCCTATCTTCACCACATGCATATAGGCTTTGGCTTTGGCGTCGAGGGTGTCACGCAGTTTCTTAATGCCGGGAATGGTTACCTCAACCAGCATCTTGTAAGCCGCGATATGCATCGCGGTGGGGAAAGTATCGTTAGACGACTGTGATTTGTTCACATCGTCGTTGGGATGTATAAATTTATCCTTATCCGTAAGCTGCCCCCCGTTGAGCACATGGGCACGGTAAGCAATCACCTCGTTCACATTCATATTGGACTGCGTACCGGAGCCGGTCTGCCACACTACCAGGGGAAATTCCTTATCCAGCTTATGGTCCAGGATCTCGTCGCATACCCTGGCGATCAGAGCCGACTTCTCCGCAGGAAGCACGCCCAGGTCGGTATTGGTCAGGGCCGCTGCTTTCTTCAGGTAAGCAAAGGCCTGGATAATTTCCTTTGGCATCTTATTGATGTCCTGGGCTATTTTAAAGTTGTCGATAGAACGCTGGGTCTGTGCTCCGTAATAAGCATCGGCAGGCACCTGAACTTCGCCCATGGTGTCTTTTTCAATACGAAAGGACATATTTGCAGTTGTGTTGAAAATGTTGAACGATGAATTTGACGGCGCAAAGGTATTAAAGATTTCCTTTTAATTTTTTAAAAACAGGAAACCGGCTTTCAGGCCAAAGGGGAAGTAAAAGTTAAAGTTGCGGTCGCCCACACGGTCTTCGTTCGGGGGAAGGAGCGTATTAAAGGCGGGCGGGGGCATAGGCGCCGCATTGCTGAGATCGATGTCGGTCTTCATATGCATCATCCGCAGCCCTGCTCCTATATGCGCGCCGGCTACCAGGCGCTCGGACAGCTTATAGTCCACGCCGATAAAGATGCCGGTACCGAAGGCTATTTTCCGGGCATTGACCCGGGAGTACAGGTAACAGGTACCGTCCACATACCGCAGGTAAGAGTCCTCCAGCGTCATTTGCTGGCGGCGGTAAAATATTTCTACCCCCGCATAAAGGCGGTTATGCTCCCGCAGGCGGAAATACTGCCGCAGGTCCAGGCGCAGCTTATAATCACTGTTGACTTCCTTTTTCGGCTTATCCCTGTAGTTGTTCAATACATAATATAGCGGCAACCCCACATTCAGGCCTGCGCTGTACTGCTCGCCGAAATAATAATCAAGGCCGGGCTGCAGCAATGCGCCATAGGGGTCCAGCGCCGAAGATGGTGTAAGGTTCAGCGCGAGCACCTTATCGATTGTCCAGCGCTCGCCGCGGTACCCTTTTTTGGCTTTCGGCTTAAGCGTATGCAGCTGCCGCTGCGCAAAAAGGGTACACGAAAGGAAAAGGAACGATAGGACGAGGGTGATAGAACGCATCAATATCATTGCTTTTGAGCTACACAAAATATTAACTTTATTTCGTGTTTTAAAGCAACCGCATACATAAGCTATTAATGCCCCGCGGGCCAGCCTGCGTCATTGGAACCCCCACCGCAAATTATCCCCAGGAGAAGCGCACGAAGGATACTCCTATTGCAAAGGAGCGGTACCGCCAGGCATAAAAACATGTTCCGAAAAAATAAACTGCAAAATTCCACAAATAATATCTGATTTAATATTTTATGCTTTTCCTTTCGAAATACAAAAATTTATGCCTGCCAAAAGCAGATAAAGTAAGCCTAAGGAAGCATTATTCTGTAACTTTGCCATCTTTTTCGTACAGATCATGGTGAAGATTGGAAAAATAGAGCTGCCGGATTTCCCGCTGCTGCTGGCGCCCATGGAAGACGTGAGCGACCCTCCCTTTCGTGCCGTATGCAAGGAGCAGGGCGTAGATCTGATGTATACCGAATTCATCTCTTCGGAAGGGCTGATCCGGGATGCGATTAAAAGCAGGCAAAAGCTGGATATATTTGACTATGAGCGGCCTATAGGTATACAGATCTTTGGCGGCGACGAAGAGGCTATGGAAATGGCCGCCCGGATCGTAGACGCAACCCAGCCCGACCTGATCGACATCAATTATGGCTGCCCTGTAAAAAAAGTGGTTTGCAAAGGCGCCGGTGCGGGCATCCTGAAGGACGTGCCCAAAATGATCAAGCTGACCGAGGCCGTGGTAAAATCGACCAGCCTGCCGGTAACGGTAAAAACCCGCCTCGGCTGGGATGAAGAATCCAAGAACATTGAAGAAGTAGCCGAACGCCTGCAGGATATAGGCATCCAGGCGCTTTCCATACATGGGCGCACCCGGGTACAGATGTATAAGGGGGAAGCCGACTGGACCCTGATCGCCAAAGTAAAGGAGAACCCGCGTATGCGCATTCCCATTTTTGGCAATGGCGATGTGGACAGCCCGCAAAAAGCGTTGGAGTACAAGAACCGTTATGGTGTAGACGGTATCATGATTGGCCGGGCGGCCATTGGTTATCCCTGGATCTTCAGGGAGATCAGGCATTACCTGAAAACCGGCGAAACGCTCGCCCCCCCGACCGTAGAAGAACGCATCGATATCTGCCGCCGCCACCTGCTGCGGTCTGTAGAGTGGAAAGGCGCCAGGCTGGGCCTGCTGGAAATGCGGCGTCATTACGCTTCCTATCTTAAAGGCCTGCCCAATGTAAAGGAGTACCGGATGAAGCTCGTCAACAGCGATAGCCTGGCAGAGATCGAGGCAACCCTGGACCAGCTCCGGGCAGATCAGCTGCAGCTTGCCTAAGCTTATGCCACCTGATTGGAAAAGCCAAGACTGATTGATGTCTTGGCTTTTCCATATCCTGCAGGGCCATGCATGGTTAGCACGCCGGCAAGCGGCCCGGCTGTAGCCCTGCCCGCACTTTCGCATCAGGCTTTTTAGTAGTAGTGAATGCCAATTGCTTTTCGCGCCAGCGCAATGGTCCGGGAGGCGCTTTCTCTTGCCTTTTCCGCGCCCCCTTTCAGTATTTTCCTTAAGGTGTTTTCATCGCGCTGCAGATCGGCCGCCCGCTCCCGGATCGGCTTAATGAAGTTTACCATATCTTCCGCCAGCTGCTTTTTCATATCGCCGTAGCGAATGCTGCAGTTGTTGTAAGCCTCCAGGAAGGTAGTATAGGTACCTGGTGCAGCTACCAGCTGCAGGAGCTGGAAGATATTTTTAATATAGTCCGGCATTTCGCTCTGGGCCTGAACAGGGCCTGAATCTGTCTTGGCTTTCATGATCTTTCTGCGGATCGTGTCGTCATCATCGCTCAGGTAAATGGTAGCATTCACGTTCTCGCTCTTGCTCATCTTGCCATTGCCATCCAGGCTCATAATCTTTACCGTATTTTCATCGAAGCGGAACACATGCGGTTCTGCAAATACCTCGCCGTAGCGGTTATTGAACCGCTGGGCAAAGTTGCGGGCCATTTCAAGATGCTGCTCCTGGTCGCGGCCTACCGGCACCCTCGACGCCCGGTGGATCAGGATGTCTGCGGCCATAAGCACAGGATAGGTAAGCAGGCCGGCATTTACATTATCGGGATTCAGCCGTACTTTATCCTTGAAGGTAGGCACTTTTTCCAGCTCTCCCTTATAAGCCAGCATATTCAGCATCAGGTACAGCTCCGGTATTTCGGGTATATCGCTTTGCGCATACAGGGCCACCTTTTCGGGGTCCAGGCCGCTGGCAATATTCTCGGCAGCCACCCGGAATACGTTTGCTTTAAGGTCTTTCGGATCAGGGTGTGTGGTCAGCGAATGATAATCTGCTACGAAAAAATAGCAGTGATAATCGTCCTGCATTTTTACATAGTTATGGATAGCGCCGAAGTAATTACCCAGGTGCAGGTAGCCGGTAGAACGGATACCGCTGACTACAATTTCTTTCTGTGACATAAGGCGACAAAATTAAGGAACAGCCCTGATATGCCGGAAAAAAAGGAGCGATAGCCTTCTCGGCAATTACCTGAAAACCACGGTTCCTTATCCGGATAATAAAAGCGGGAATACCGCCCGCTTCGGGCAGACTAAGGTAATATCCCTATTGCCCTATTCACTGAATACATCCGTTTCCTTCCGTTCCTTTCTGGGCGGGTAAATAAAGTCCTGAGGATAGCGCAGCAGGTATTTCCAGATAAGCCTGCCCACAAGCGGAAGCCGCGACAATGCTACATTCCGCGAGCGTACTGCTACGTAAAAAGCAAGGGAGAAGCTGATAAGAAAATTGAAAAACCCGATGCCGATCACGCCTATGGTAGTCCATATCCAGTCGAAAGTACTGACCTGGTTCTGCAGTCCGTCCACCCCGAATGCGAAATAAGCCGTAGAGATGGTAATGTGCCTTATATCGAAAGGAATGCCGAAAAACTCACCGACCAGTTTGGCATAACCCAGCATAAACCCCAGGCTTACATTCCCCACGATACCGCCGAGGCTGCGCACCATAAAGTCGGCGATGCGGCTGAGCGTATGCGCCCTGAACACCCGCCGCAGACCATTGTGCTCTTTGATGCGGGCGCCCAGGTTGCTGTAAATAACTTTGTTGTCCACATAACCCGAAATTATGCCGCTGGTAAACAGGCATACGCCCGTAATGCAGGCATAGAGCCAGGCCAGGCTGGTCAGCGGGTTCTGGTCGCGGAGCGATTGCAGGGCCTCCTTCCGATCGTGCAGCAGGGAAGTGCCTGTAAGGAACTCCCAGGCAACCGACAGCAGGTAGGCCAGCGGGAACACCACGATCAGGTTGCCGGCAAAGGAAGCGAACTGGCTCCGCCACACCTTCCCGAAGGTAAGCGCCAGGCCCTGGAACGATACGCCTCCTTTACGGCTATCCAGCGATCCGGCAAGCGCCGAGGCCGTCATGGTAGGCTGCTTGGTAGCCAGCGAGGCGCCGGTAATAAAGAGCGCTACGAAAGCAACGGCATAGTTAAACCCGTAAAAGAAGTACTGCCAGAAAGGGGCCATATGCACCTTATGCAGCAAGGCCTTGACAAAGGCCGCCAGGGCAATGATCACGCCTCCTGCAGCGGCCGAATAAAAAAAGGCAACATATTCGGGGCGGGTGGTAGTAATATAATGTTCGCCCGAAGCGCTTTTATGCTCCGCGATCTGATAGGCAAGCATCCCCGAATTTTTCCGGTACAGGTCTGCAATGCTGTATCGTTTGTTGATATGCTCGATCACATCTTCAAACAGCGATACCGAGTTTTCCAGTGTCTGCCGGGGCAGGTCGCCGGGAGTCAGGAAGCGGATCACGATCAGCATACGCTTCAGCTGCTGGGAAGTGCGCAGCAGCAGGTAGGACTGGTCCAAGCTGGTACCGTACCTGGCGGTATTGCTCCTGATCGAATCGATAATCTGCCCGCACTCGTTCAGCAGGTCGATCACGTCCTGCGCGCTCGATTGCAGGTAGGCTTCCGACTGGTTTTCTTTTTGCACCAGGTGAATAAATGCCTGCACTTTCCTGTTCTGTTCGATAAAGGGCGTTACGATCTCCTCCTTCGATTTCAGCTGCCGGCTCAGTTCTTCTTCCAGCCCCAGGTACGAAACCCGGTACGAGAGGATGGTCAGGGTATTGATAAGGTACCGCTGCAAAGGGCTGTCGGCCTGCTGCATGCCGCCTGCCACGATATGAAAAAATTCGATCCAGAGCTCATCCGGGATCGCGCGCACCCATTTGTAATCTGCTTTTTTGAAAAAAGCCCGCTCCAGCAGATAATTCATGCTCCGCTTTTCAGGCAGAGGCGGCAGGATGCGGTGCCGCAGCTGCCGGAACATCTGTGAGAAGAAGGTGCCTCCCGACAGGATGCCCACGTTGGTAAATATGCTCTGGCTGTCGCGCGTATTGAACAGATAGACAAACATCTGCTGCAGGGCATGCTCCAGCTGCTTGTCCTGGCGCAGCTGCTCCAGCAGCGCAAGCATAGGACCTTCGGCCGGCGCCCGCTTTGCCGGGCGCAATACAGCAATCAGCTCCACGAATAAAAGGCTGTAACGGTTCGTGTCGGTGGTGCTCCTGAGCTCAGTTAACAGGCGGCCGAGGTTTTGCCGCTTTTTATTATCCTTGCTGAATAAAGGCATACCTGCAAAGTAAGAATTTGTCTACAAATGACAGCCAACCAGGCCTCTAAGGATTTATTAACAGCTTTTTTCCCCGGCTGCTGCCCGGGAAGCCTGTATTTTTATAGCTTTAGGGCTTCATGCCCCTAATATACCGGCGCATCATGAGGCATCGGTAAAGCCGCGGTCGGGATATCGTTATCTTTAAAAAGCTGTTTATGGCAGAAGAACCCCAAAACCAGAAATCTCCCCATATTCTCAACGCCTCTTCCAGCCTCCTGGGTTTGTGCTTTGTTGTGCTCACATCGCTGAAGCTCCTCAAAATGTCGCATGTTACGTTCATCGACGAAATGACGACGGCAACCACGGTCCTGTTCATGGCCAGCTGTATCTTCTCCTTTATGGAGATCAGGGGATCTTCCCCTAAGGCGAAGGTTTGGGAAAATGTGGCCGATATCCTTTTCCTGGGTGGCCTGGGCATGCTGCTGCTCACTACCCTGCTGTTTACCTTCAACATTATACCTTAATATCTGCTGCATATTTCCCCCTGCCTGCCCGGGGCAAAGAGCGCTGTTGCGTTAACCAGAGTTATTGTAAATTCGCATGCAAATAAACGGCGAGGGAAACAAGACCCGGCACCGCCGTACGAGGAGCTTATATGTCCGACAATATTGAAATCTATGGCGCACGGGTTCATAACCTGAAGAACATCGACGCCCATATTCCCAAAAATAAACTGGTAGTGATCACCGGCCTGAGCGGCAGCGGTAAGTCTTCCCTGGCATTCGACACCATTTATGCCGAAGGCCAGCGCCGCTATATGGAGAGCTTTTCCGCGTACGCACGACAATTCATGGGCGACCTGGAACGCCCGGATGTGGATAAGATCACAGGGCTGTCTCCCGTCATCTCCATTGAGCAGAAGACCACGAACCGCAACCCGCGCTCTACGGTAGGCACGGTTACGGAGGTGTACGATTTCATGCGCCTGCTGTTTGCCCGCATCGGTATCGCCTACAGCTATGAGAACGGAAGGGAAATGCAGCGGTTCTCCGAAGAGGAGATCGCCGCCCATATCCGCGAAACGCTCGGCGGCCGCAAGATCGTGCTGCTGGCTCCGCTTATCCGCGGCCGTAAGGGACACTACAGGGAACTGTTCGAGCAGCTGCGCAAACAGGGTTACCTGCGCGTACGCATCGACGGCAGGATCGAAGAGCTGAAGGAAAAAATGCAGCTCGACCGGTACAAGATACATGATATCGAGCTGGTGATCGACCGCCTCGAAGTAAATGATGCCGGCAGCGCCAGGCTGAGCCAGAGCCTGCAGAAGGCCCTGCAGCTGGGCAAAGGGCTGCTCTTTGTGCAGGATCACGAAACGGGCAGGATACACCAGTACAGCAAGCACCTGATGGATGCAGAAAGCGGGATATCTTACGAGGACCCCTCGCCCAATACCTTCTCCTTCAACTCACCCTATGGAGCCTGCCCTGCCTGCAAAGGGCTGGGCGTGGTGCACCGGATCAGCATGGAGGAAGTCCTGCCCGACAAGAACAAAACCATAGCCGAAGGCGGTATTGCGCCTCTTGGCGAAAAAAGGGAAGCGGGCAGCTGGCAGCAGGCCGAAGCCTTTGCCAAAAAGAATAAGATCGCGCTCAACAAACCCATCAAGGACATACCTGCCAGGCAGCTGAACTTGCTGCTGTATGGCAACGAAGAAGGCGTGCTTACCTACCAGCCCGATGAGCACGCTGAATATACCTACCTGCTGGACGGGGCCGACTTTGAAGGCGTATTGAACATGATGATGCGCTGGTTTTCGGAATCCACCTCCGATTATGTAAGGGACTGGGCCGAGCAGTTCATGGTACTGGACGATTGCCCAGAATGCAAAGGCACCCGGCTGAAGAAGGAAAGCCTGTGGTTCCGTGTAGCGGGAAAGAATATTGCGGAGTATGCCATGCAGCCGCTCGACGAGCTGTATGCATCTTTTGAAGGTATTGAAAAGAAGCTGAGCAGGAAGCACCAGGTAATTGCCAAAGACATCCTGGTGGAGATCCGCGACCGGCTGGGCTTCCTGCTGGAAGTAGGTCTGCACTATCTGTCGCTGAACCGCCCTACCCGTACCCTCAGCGGCGGCGAAAGCCAGCGTATACGGCTCGCCACGCAGATCGGCTCGCAGCTGGTGGGCATTACCTATATACTGGATGAGCCCTCCATAGGCCTGCACCAGCGCGACAACCACCGGCTTATCAACGCGCTCAAGAACCTGCGCGACGGCGGCAACTCCGTGCTGGTGGTCGAGCACGACAAGGATATTATGCTGGCTGCCGATTACCTCATCGATATGGGGCCGGCGGCAGGATTCCATGGCGGCAGGATCGTATCGGAAGGAACGCCGAAAGAAGTGCTGAAAAGCAACAGCGTTACCGCCCGCTACCTTAGCAACAAGGATCGTATCGAGATACCGGCACAGCGCAGGAAGGGCAATGGCAAAAAGATCACCCTGAAAGGCGCTACCGGCAACAATCTCAAGAATGTAAGCGTGAGCATCCCGCTCGGCACCTTTACCTGCATTACCGGTGTATCGGGCAGCGGTAAAAGCACCCTGATCAACGAAACCCTTTACCCCATCCTGTCGCGGCATTGCTATCCTGCCTCGAAAATGCAGCCTATGCCCTACAAAAAGATAGAAGGGCTGGAGCATGTAGACAAGGTGATCGAGATCGACCAGAGCCCCATAGGACGTACGCCCCGGAGCAACCCGGCCACCTACTGCGGCTTTTTTACCGACATACGCCAGCTGATGGCCCAGGTGCCCGAAGCAAAAATAAGGGGATATAATGCAGGCCGCTTCTCTTTTAATGTGAAAGGCGGCCGCTGCGAAGTATGCCAGGGAGGGGGTACCAAGGTGATAGAAATGAACTTCCTGCCCGATGTATATGTGCCCTGCGAAAAATGCCAGGGACGCCGCTACAACCGGGAAACGCTGGAAATACGTTATAAAGGCAAATCAATTTCCGATATCCTGAACATGACCGTTGAGGAAGCCACGGAGTTCTTCGTTAACATACCCTCGCTGCACCGGAAGATCAAAACGTTGAACGATGTGGGGCTGGGCTATATTACCCTGGGCCAGAGCGCCGTAACCCTCAGCGGCGGCGAGGCCCAAAGGGTGAAGCTGGCTACCGAGCTGTCGAAGAAAGACACAGGACAAACCATCTATATCCTTGACGAACCGACGACCGGCCTGCATTTCGAAGATATCAAGCACCTGCTGCATGTGCTCGACAGGCTCGTGGAGAGGGGCAATACGGTCCTGGTGATCGAGCATAACCTGGATATGGTCAAAGTTGCCGACCATGTGATCGACCTGGGTCCTGAAGGCGGGAGCGGCGGCGGCACCATACTTTGCGCAGGCACGCCGGAAGACCTGGCCAACTGTAAAGGCAGCCATACGGGCGAGTACCTTAAACCGGAACTGCAATAGAAGAGAGGGCAGCCTGTAGGGCTGCCCTCTCTTCTTACATAAAAGAACAGTATCTTTAAGATGCTATCGCATCAGCAGCACTGTTCCCTTAAGTGCTGCAGCTAATAGCCGAGAAAACAATACCGGCAAAGAAATAGCCGAAAAGCTCTTCCTCAGCAGCGCATATCGACCGCCACCGCAATAACCTCCTGCTGAAGCTGGATGGAAAGAACACGCAGGCCTGATCAAAAAAAGCGATCAGCATCGGGCTGCTGGGATGAGCATCCCGTATAAGCGGCAATAGCAGAAGAGCTGCATCAGCCCCACGGAAATAAGAGCAGGCGCCGTATAACGCAAAGCATAGAGGCTGCCCATCCGGCAGCCTCTGTTTATTTATTTCTTCAACACTTCTTCTATCGCTCGTCCCACGCAGGCATTGGGAGCCTGGATATGCAGCAGCGCTGCCAGGGTAGCCGCGATGTCGGTCATATAAGTGGTCCGGAACGTTTCGCCTTTGCCGATACCCCAGCCATACCAAAGCAGCGGGATATGCGCATCATAAGGGTTCCAGCTGCCATGGGTAGTGCCTGTGGAAGCATAGCCGCTGTACCAGCCCGGGTCCAGTATGATCTGGATCGTACCGCAGCGGTTGGGGTAGTAGCCATTGGTCACCATGCTCTTCACCGGCTCGGGCACTACGCCTTTGTCGGGATGCTCCAGGTCGATCACGTTGGTAACCCCGTCCTGCACACGGAACCAGTTAATGATCTCCGCCCGTACGGCCTCACGGTCCAGCCTGCGGGCAGCGATCGCCTCATCGTTCAGGTATACCTGGTAGTTCATCAGGGAATTCACCAGGGCAGAGTCCCCGTATTTCTTTTGCAGGAAAAGGTTCAGGTCCCGGGTAATCTTACCGATCGTCACCGACTTTGCCGGGATGCGGTTATCATTGAGGAAAGCAGCATTATGGGCGCCGCCGTGATCCGCAGTAAGAAATAGGGTATAATTGCCTTTGCCCACTTTCTGATCCAGGTAGTTCAGCAGCTGCTCCAGTTCCAGGTCGAAGCGCAGGTAGGTGTCTTCGATCTCTATGGAGTTGGGCGCATATTGGTGGCCTACATAATCGGTACTGGAAAAGCTGACCGCCAGAAAATCGGTAGCGCCCTGCTGTCCCAGCCGTTCTCCTTCAATACAGGCCTGCGCCATCAGCCGGGTAATGGTATTTCCGTATGGTGTGGAGCGGATTGCATCCCGGTTTTTACCAACCGACAAAGAGGTCCTGTGCGGGAATACTGCCTTTTGCTCTCCTTTGGTAACGCCTTCATAAGCATTATCATCGGCGGTGCTCTGTACATAAGTACGGATGGGGTAAAGAGTGTTCCAGTCCAGCTTCATCAGGCTGTCGTTCAGGTTGCGCCTGTTGAAATCCTGCACCCATTGCGGCAGCTGTTTCATATAAAAGCTGCTGGTAATAAAATGGCCGCTTTCACCTTCGTACCAGTATGCTGCATTGGCCGCATGCCCTGCCGGCAGTATCGCACCCCTGTCCTTGATGGAGATACCGAATGTGCGGGAACGGAAGTTAGTGGCCAGGCGCAGCTCGTCGGTAATGGTTGAAGCCAGCATATTCTTCGGGCTCATCAGCCCAGCTTTCCCGCCACCTACGCTGGTTACCGATGTATCTTCCGTGCAGTACCACTCCCGCCCGCTGCGGATATCGACCCATTCGTTGGCCACGATACCGTGCAGCGCAGGTACCGAGCCGGTATACACACAGGTATGGCCGGGCGCGGTAAAGGAAGGCAGGTAAGGAATCATTGTGTTCTGGCAGTTAAATCCATCCTGCATCAGCCTGCGGAAGCCCCCAGCTCCGTAGCGATCGTAGAAGCGGTACAGGTAATCCCAGCGCATCTGGTCTACCACGACGCCCACCACCAGCCTGGGCCGGGCTACTTCAGCTTTGGGCTGGGCAAAAGAGAATACGGCGCCGGTACAAAGCGCAAAAGAGAACAGAAATCGTTTCATCCATGAATTTTTAGTGCGGGGTTGATCAGAGCCCCCGGAATCATGCTGCAAAGAAAAATAATTAATGTTACGTTTTTGTTTCCTGTCTTATTTTTGCCCGCGCCGAACAAGGCCTGTGGCCTGTTTTTGGGCTTCTGCCCGATGAATGTTATCTTTGTTTAATAATTAATGTACCTATGGATGTTACTCAGCCTACCGCAATTGCTAATGGAAAACTGTCTTACGAAGAATTTAAGGACGAAGTGCTGAAGGATTTTGAACTGGCGGTTACCAGCAGGGAAGCCAGCCTGATCGGACGTAAGGAAGTGCTTACCGGCAAAGCCAAGTTCGGCATATTCGGTGACGGCAAGGAGCTGGCACAGATCGCGCTGGCCAAGACCTTCCGCCCCGGCGACATTCGCTCGGGTTACTACCGCGACCAGACCCTTATGTTTGCAACCGGCATGAGCACCGTGGAGCAATTCTTTGCCCAGCTTTATGCCAACCCCGATATAAAAGAAGAACCCGCATCCGCCGGCCGTATGATGAACGGCCACTATGGCACCCGGTGGCTCGACGAGCAGGGCGAGTGGAAAGACCTCATGGCCCAGCCCAATTCCACCAGCGACATTTCACCCACTGCCGGACAGATGGTGCGCGCCCTGGGCATTGCCTATGCCTCCAAGCTGTACCGCAATGCCGACAACCTGCAGAGCGGTTTTGAAAAGTTCAGCAACAAAGGCAATGAAGTAAGCTTCTGCACCATCGGCGACGCCTCTACCAGCGAAGGGCATTTCTGGGAAACCCTCAATGCCGCCGGCGTGCTGAAAGTGCCCCTGGCCGTTTGCGTATGGGACGACGGGTATGGGATCTCGGTGCCCCGCGCCTACCAGACTTCCAAGAACTCCATTTCCGAAGCCCTTTCCGGCCTGCAATACGACGAAAAGCTGGGAAGCGGCGTAGAAATATACCGCGTGAAAGGATGGGATTATGCCGCGCTCGTAGACACGTTCCAGAAAGGCATCGCCCGTGTGCGCGAGCACCACATTCCTGCCCTCTTCCATATCCAGGAGGTAACGCAGCCGCAAGGCCATTCCACTTCCGGCTCGCACGAACGCTACAAAAGCAGGGAGCGCCTGGAATGGGAAAAAGAAATGGATTGCGTCAGGAAGCTCAAAGAATTCATCCTGGAAAACGGCATTGCCACTGAAGAAGAACTGGGCGTTGTAGAGGAGCGGGCCAAAGACTATGCCCGGAAATGCAAGCAGGAAGCCTGGGATAAATTCCTGGCCCCTATCAGGGAACAAATACAACAGCTCGGCAACCTGGGCCAGCAGCTGGTATACGAAGGCGGCGCCCAGTCGGCTCAGATCGCCGCGCTGCTCCAGGAACTGAACGGGGTCAAAGAGCCGATCCGCAAAGACGTGCTGCGCACCGCACAGCGTATCCTCAGGCTGAGTAGCGGGAACAGCCCAGCGGTACGTAACCTGAAAAACTACTACGACCAGCTGAAGGCCGAGGCCCAGGACAAATTCAACTCACACCTGTATTCGCAATCCGCAAAAGCAATAAGCAAGGTACCCGTGGTGCCTGCCCAATACTCCGACAACAGCGCAATGCTGAACGGCTTCGAAATACTTAACAAGTTCTTCGATCATACCTTCAGCCACAATCCTGCCGTATTCGCATTCGGTGAGGATGTGGGTAAGATCGGCGATGTAAACCAGGGCTTTGCCGGCCTGCAGGAAAAATACGGCGAGCTGCGTATCTCCGATACAGGTATCCGTGAAGCTACTATTGTAGGTCAGGGTATGGGTATGGCCATGCGCGGGCTGCGCCCTATTACCGAGATCCAGTACCTGGACTACCTGCTGTATGGCCTGCAGGAACTGAGCGACGACGTAGCCACGCTGCATTACCGTACCAAAGGCGGCCAGAAATGCCCCCTTATTATCCGTACCCGCGGTCACCGGCTCGAAGGTATCTGGCACAGCGGCTCGCCTATGGGTATGATCGTGCACGCGCTCCGCGGCATCAATGTATGCGTACCCCGCAACATGGTACAGGCCGCCGGCATGTACAATACACTGCTGCAAAGCGACGAGCCTGCAGTAGTGGTGGAGTGCCTCAACGGCTACCGTCTCAAGGAGAAGATGCCCGATAACCTGACCAGCTTTACCGTGCCTTTTGGCGTGCCCGAGGTGCTGCAGGAAGGCGAGGATATTACCATCGTATCCTATGGCTCTACCCTGCGGGTAATCCAGGAAGCCATCGACCTTTACCTGGCCCCCCAGGGAATCAGCTGCGAACTGATCGATGTGCAGACCCTGCTGCCCTTCGATACCACGCACCGCATCCTGGAATCGCTGAAGAAAACAAACCGGATCGTATTCGTGGATGAGGATGTTCCGGGCGGCGCTTCGGCGTATATGTTCCAGCAGGTAATGGAGCTGCAGGGGGGCTATAAGTGGCTGGACGTGGCGCCGCGCACCATAGCCGCCAAAGCGCACCGCCCCGCCTACGCTACCGATGGCGACTACTTCTCTAAGCCCAACGCGGAAGATATTGCTGCCGTGATCGAGGAGATGATGGCGGAATAAATAAGATGCACAAACCTAAAAACGGCGGCTTTTTCAGAGGGCCGCCGTTTTTCATTAATGGCAAACTGCTGTATGAAACAGCCTTCTCTCTAAAGCTTCACCAGTTTTTGCCGGTGCAAACGCCCGCCGATCACAGCATCCAGTACGTACATACCGGAAGGCAGTCCTGCCAGGGAAATGATGCTATTCTTCTTGAAGGAAACCTGCCTCACAACGGTACCCAGGACATTGCTCAGGCTTAAATGCACTGTTGCTGCCGGGCTCCCGGTATACCATACCCGGACCGACCCGTATGCAGGGTTGGGAGCCAGCCGGAAGCCGGGCTCCGGCTCGTGCGGGGTATTTATGGCGGTCGCTTCGTGATTGCAGTCCCCGAAACGATCCAGCGGCGCTGTACCCTGGTTCTGAAAGCAGATCAGGCCGGGAGGAAAGCTGCCGTCATGAGGCAGGAATAAGGGACCGTCCAGGGGACCGGCACCTTCTATAACTGTAGCCTGATCCGAAAATACTGCCGAAAACCTCCATTTCTAATTTCTTATGCCAGATGCCGTTAAGCAAAACAGAGTCCGTTCCGGTTACTACATGGGTCATAAAGCTGTCTTCTGCACCCAGCCCGCTTGCTATGGGCATCCGTAATGAATCGCCCGTATTCAGGCTGTAGTCCATATACACGAATTCATGGATGGTGTCTGTAAGCCGGTAATAGCCCGGGCCCAGGTACGAATTCAGGGGCTTGATATATACCTTCCGGTAAGGGTATCATCGCGGAGCAGCACCCCCGTACCGTACATATCGGGTAAAAGGCTGTATGTCTTTCCCTGCCACTCAACAAGACTATCGCTGATCTCAAAGAAGTTGTAAGAAACATGCGCATTGGAAGCGCCGTTGCTGATGACGGTCTTGCGGATCCAGCGATTGGTCGTATCTGAAAAGTAAATACGCTGCGCACGGGTAATGCTGCTATAAAGGACCAGCAGCATAAGGCAGCACAATCGCAAATATATTTTCATAGAGATGATGGGTATCTTTATCAAATTTAAAAAAATAATACCTGAAAAAGCATCTTTGCACAATGCGTGTATAACTCATTTCCCGGCCTGCCCCGCATTGTTTAATTTTGAACTTATTTTGTACTTATGCAACAATACCTCCAGCTGCTCCGGCACATACTTGACAACGGCACCGAAAAAAGCGATCGTACGGGCACCGGCACCATCAGCTGCTTCGGCTACCAGATGCGCTTCGACCTGCAGCAGGGCTTCCCCCTGGTAACGACCAAGAAGCTGCATCTCAAATCCATTATCCATGAGCTGCTCTGGTTCCTCAGGGGCGATACCAACATCGGTTACCTGAAAGAGCACCAGGTAAAAATATGGGACGAATGGGCCGACGCCAACGGCGACCTGGGTCCTATATACGGTAAACAGTGGCGCAGCTGGGAAGGCGCCGACGGGAAGGTGTACGACCAGATCAAAGACGTCCTGCACCAGCTGAAACATAACCCCGACAGCCGCCGCATGATCGTCAGCGCCTGGAACGTGGCGGAGCTGCCCCAAATGGCTTTGAGCCCCTGCCATGCGCTTTTCCAGTTCTACGTGGCCAATGGAAAGCTCAGCTGCCAGCTGTACCAGCGCAGCGCCGATGTATTCCTGGGCGTGCCATTTAATATAGCTTCCTACGCCTTGCTCACGATGATGATAGCGCAGGTATGCGGCCTGGAATACGGCGAGTTCATCCATTCCTTCGGCGATGTGCACCTGTACAGCAACCACGTCGGACAGGCCCGCCTGCAGCTGACCCGTACGCCTTATCCGCTGCCGCAGATGAAGCTGAATCCCGAAGTCAGGGATCTGTTTGATTTTACTTACGAAGACTTTACCCTGGTAAACTACGAAGCCCACCCGCATATCAAAGCGCCGGTAGCCGTATAACAAGCAGCGGCATGCTTCGTGCCTTCCTCCTATTCCGTGCGCTAAACAATCGTATCTTTGCAGGCCTCTGTATGAGTATACAAGGGTTAAAGCTAATTTTTCTTTTTATCAGCTATGCGCTCTATAGTTACCCAGATCAAAACAGCCGCAGCACAGGCGCTGAACCACCTGTTCCCCGAGGCCGGCGTTACCGATGAACATATACTGGTCAACGAAACCAAGCCGGAATTTGCCGGCGATTATACCGTAGTTCTTTTTCCATTTGTAAAATCGCTGCGGCAGAACCCTGCAACGCTGGGCAAAGCCATAGGCGACCATCTTGTGAACAACAACCCGCTTTTTACAGCGCACGAAACCGTGGCGGGCTTCCTGAACCTTACCATAGCCGACAACATCCTCGCCGGCTTTCTCAGCGAGCATTACAACAACAGGAACCTGGGCCGTAAAGAGCGCAACGGTCAGAAGGTGATGGTGGAATACTCTTCGCCCAACACCAACAAGCCGCTGCACTTCGGCCACCTACGCAATATATTCCTGGGATGGTCGGTGGCCGAGATCCTCAAAGCAAACGGGTACGAAGTGATCAAAGCCAACCTGATCAACGACCGCGGTATCCATATATGCAAGTCCATGATCGCCTGGATGCGCTACGCAGAAGGCGCTACGCCCGAATCTACGGGCATTAAAGGCGACCACCTGGTAGGCGATTATTATGTAAAGTTCAACGACGTATACAAGCAGGAAGTGGAAGCGCTGGTAGCCGGAGGCAAGGAAAAAGCGGAAGCGGAAAAAGAAGCGCCCATAATGCTGGAAGCCCAGGAGCTGCTGCGCAAATGGGAGGCCGGCGACCAGGAAGTATACAGCCTGTGGCAAAAAATGAATAACTGGGTGTACGACGGTTTCAACGTTTCCTACAAAAAGCTGGGCGTAGATTTCGATAAGATGTACTACGAAAGCGATACTTACCTGCTGGGCAAGGAGCTGGTCGCAAAGGGGCTGGATAAAGGCGTGCTGTTCAGAAAGGAGAACGGGTCGGTGTGGATAGACCTGACAGCCGACGGCCTGGACGAAAAGCTGCTGCTGCGGGCCGACGGCACCTCGGTGTATATGACGCAGGACCTGGGCACGGCAAAGCTGAAGTACGACGACTTCCGTATGGACCAGTCGGTATATGTAATAGCCGACGAGCAGAACTATCATATGCAGGTGCTGAAGCTGATCCTGCAGCAACTGGGCGAGCCCTGCGCCGATGGCATTTACCACCTTTCGTACGGGATGGTGGAGCTGCCCACGGGCCGGATGAAGAGCCGTGAAGGCACCGTAGTGGATGCGGACGATATGGTAGCCGAGATGATCCGCCTGGCCAAAGAGCAGGCCGATGAAGCGGGGAAAACAGAAGGATTCACGGAGCAGGAGCTGGAAGAGCTTTACCATATGGTTGGACTGGGCGCCCTGAAGTTTTACCTGTTGCGGGTAGAGCCCAAAAAGAAGATGATCTTCGATCCGAAAGAGTCCATAGACCTGCACGGCTTTACGGCAACCTTTATCCAGTATGCCCATGCCAGGATCTGTTCGATCCTCAGTAAAATGGATATCGCGTATGGCGCATTCTCCATCGGGAAAGATCCCCTGCTGCAGCTGGAAAAAACGATCCTGCTCCAGATTGAGCAATACTCGGCTGCCGTGGAGCAGGCAGCCAAAGAATACAGTCCGGCGGTGATCTGTAATTACGCTTTCCGCCTGGCGCAAACCTTCAACTCTTTCTATGCGCAGCATAGCATCAAGGATGCGGAGAGCGAAGAAAAGAAACAGCTCCGCCTGATGATTGCAACTATGACCGCCCATACGCTGGAAAACGCCATGGGCCTGCTGGGCATCGGCGTCCCGCAGAAGATGTAATAATGCATACGGTACCCGAAAAAAGCGCCGGTGCTTCAGACTGCACCGGCGCTTTTTTACTGTTTATTTGCTTTACTTGCTGGCATAGGCAGGATAAAACGCGATCTGGCGCTTCCACTTTTCCAGCGCCGCCGGGTTGCTGCCGTTTGCTGTTTCTGCCCTGTATTGCTGCTGGAGGCTTCTCATCCGGCTTACGTATTTTTCCCGCATGGCATCGATATCGCTCTTCAGCGTACCGAAGGTAAAAGACTTGGCCTGCAGCTCCTTGATCAGCTCATTGGTCACATAGGCCGATATCTTAAAGTAGGTTTGCTCGTATTCCAGGCTCTTCCGGATGTCGCCGCCCGCCTTCATCCAGGAGGCGGCCTGGTCGAAATAGGGAAGCAGCTCGATCAGCGCTTCCGCCTTGCCCTCGGCCGAATGGCGGATCTGGTAGTTGACGATCAGGCCGCATTCCGCCCCAGAAGGCCCCTGTGCGGCAGCCGGTGCTTTCCCTGCGAAATTGTAGATGTTCAGCGGGCGCTGCGGGTTATAGGGAAGAAGGTTTTTCCGGGCCGGTTCTTTCACGAACACATAAGACACCTTTACCGGCTGGTTGCTTTTATACAAGGCAAAAGCGGCAGGCAGCTTGTTATCCATATCGCTGAGGTAGTGAAGCATATTCCTGCGCATCAGCTCTCCGGCGTTGGCGCTCATATTCATTCCCGTATTGCGGGTTTCGGTGATTGAATAATCCATCAGGCGGTGCCCGTCTTTATTGAAGAGGGTGTAATGGGTAGTAAGCGCTATCTCTGCTCCTTTAAACGTAGAGGTTTCGTGCAGGAAATAATCGTACACATGCAGTTCTACAGCTTCTGCCATATTGTTCTGCTGCGTATTTTCCGCCAGGAACTGGTTAAACTCGTCGGTGAGCGGCTGGCTGAAGTTGGCAGAGAGAAAGAAGTTGTGGGCCCCTGTGGTCAGGTAGCCGATATTCGTCTTATCCAGCCGCTCGTCCACCACTTTGGCAATCCGGTAATTCTTTATTTCCAGCTTGTCTTTCGCGGGGGTGATCCGCATCATTTTGACCTTTGCATGCAGGGAAGAGCTCAGTATAAGACACAAGGCAGCAAGAAGGGCACCACTGCGCAGCACAGCAGTTTTTTCAGGACGCATCATAATCGGCATATTGGTTGGTATAAAGTTGGCTTTGCAGGGCATTTCCTCCTGCCCCGACAGAAAGATATGCACTCTTCTGCATTTGTTATAAATGCAGGAAAGAGATTTTTTTATTTAATATTTAAACAGAAGAGGGTTAGCCTAAACGCCAACCCTCTAAATTATTGATATTTCCTATAATCAGGCAGGAAGCATACCCGTCAGGAACCACTCCACATCCTGCATCGACCGGATTCCCTCCACGATCAGCATAAAGTTCTTACCTACCTGCTTCAATCTTGCATTGTTGACCCGGGTTTGTATATACTGCATGATCCTGTTGAAAGTTTCGCTTTCAAAATAGGGAGAGTCGGGATTACTGATAAAGTACAGCCGCATCTGCTCATTTTTAAGAATGAGCTTCTCGAAGCCGAGCTCCTTGGCCATCCTGCGGCACCGTATAGTAGTAAAAAGGTCTTTTACCTGCGGCGGAACCGGCCCGAACCGGTCGGTCAGCTCTTCTTCGAACAAGCGGAGCTCCGCTTCGTCCTCTATGTCGTCCAGCTGGGTGTACAGCGACAGCCGTTCGGTTATGTTCCCGATGTAAGAGTCGGGGATCAGTATCTCCAGGTCGGTATCGATCGTGCAGTCTGTAACAAAATCGTGCTTCCGGTCCATTTCTTCCGCAAACACTTCTTTAAAGTCGGTGCTCTTCAGCTCATGGATGGCCTCCGCCAGTATCTTCTGGTACATTTCGAAACCGATCTCGGCAATGAAGCCGCTTTGCTCGCCGCCGAGTATATTGCCTGCCCCCCGTATATCCAGGTCGCGCATTGCAATCTGGAACCCGCTACCCAGCTCATTGAACTGCTCCAGGGTCTGCAGGCGCTTCCGGCTGTCGTCGGGAAGCGTAACCAGCGAAGGCGCTACCAGGTAGCAGAAAGCTTTTTTATTGCTGCGGCCTACGCGCCCGCGCAGCTGGTGCAGGTCGCTGAGGCCGAACTGGTGCGCATTATTGATGATGATCGTATTGGCATTGGAGATGTCCACGCCGCTTTCCACGATATTGGTACAGCACAGCACATCAAACTTATTGCTCATAAAGTCGAGCAGGGCCTTCTCCAGCCTGGCGCCTTCCATCTGCCCGTGGGCTACTTCGATCTCCAGGTCGGGGCAGAGCTCCCGCAGCTTTTCGGCCATCGCCGGCAGGCTTTGTACCCGGTTATGGATAAAGTAAACCTGCCCGCCGCGTTCCGTTTCGTAGTAAATGGCATCGCGTATGGCATGCTCGTCAAAGCCTATTACCTCTGTATGCACCGGCTGCCGGTTAGGCGGCGGGGTGTTCATAATGCTCAGGTCCCGGGCGTTCATGAGCGAGAACTGCAGCGTGCGGGGTATCGGTGTGGCGGTAAGGGTAAGCGTGTCTACATTGGCCTTGCGCTCCCGCAGCTTTTCCTTGGCGCTTACCCCGAACTTCTGCTCCTCGTCTATGATCAGCAGCCCCAGGTCCTTGAACTTTACGTCCTTTCCCAGCAGGGCATGCGTACCGATAATGATATCGATCTGCCCTTCTTCCACTTTCTTCAAGGTTTCCCTTTTTTCTTTTGCCGACTTGAACCGGTTGATGAAGTCTACATTGACGGGGAAATCCTTTAAGCGTTCCCTGAACGTCTGGTAATGCTGGTAAGCCAGGATCGTGGTGGGTACCAACACGGCAGCCTGCTTGCTGTCGCCTACGGTCTTAAAGGCGGCCCGGATGGCGATTTCCGTTTTTCCGAAGCCCACATCGCCGCATACAAGACGGTCCATCGGCGCTTCGGCTTCCATATCCCGTTTCACGTCGGCCGTAGCCTTGCTCTGGTCCGGCGTATCTTCATAAAAGAAAGAAGCTTCCAGCTCGGTCTGCAGGTAGCTGTCGGGCGAATGCGCAAAGCCTTTTGACGCCTTGCGCCGGGCATAAAGACGTATCAGGTCGGCGGCAATATCCTTTACCTGGCGCTTGGTTTTGTTCTTAAGCTTTTCCCAGGCATCGCTGCCCAGCTTGTTTACTTTGGGCACCGTGCCTTCCTTGCCTGTGTACTTGCTGATCTTGTGCAGGGAGTTGATATTAACATACAGCACGTCATTATCGCGGTACAGGATGCGCACCGCTTCCTGCATATTGCCGTTGACCTCGATCTTCTGCAGCCCGCTGTATACGCCTACGCCATGGTCGATATGCGTCACGAAGTCGCCCGGCTGCAGCTCTCGCAGCGCTTTCAGCGTAATGGCCTTGCCTTTGCTGTAGGCCTGCTTGATCCGGTACTTATGGTAACGCTGGAAGATCTGGTGATCGGTATAGGCCAGGAGCCTGTGCTCATGGTCAATGAAGCCCTTGCTCAGCGAGGACGGGACCGGTACAAAATTAAGCTGGGCGCCGGAGTCTTCGAAAATGGTACGGAGCCGTTCCAGCTGCTTGGCATTCTCGGCAAAAAGATAAGGCGTATAGCCGGCTTCGGTGTGCTTTTTCAGGTTAGCGATCAGCAGCTCGAAATTCCGGTTGAATACAGGCTGGTTGTCCGTATTAAAATCAACAGAGATACCCCCGGCAGGAGCCCCATCGCCCCCTGTTTCCGTCCATTCGATGAGGTGGCGCGAAAGAAGCCTTTCTTTCCAGGCCTGCGTATTTTCGAAATCATCCGCGCTGAGCTGGCGCATCGTTTGCTCCTCCTGCTCGACGGAGGCCAGGCTTCCCTGCGACAGCTTCCCTGCCAGCTCTTCTTCCTGCTTCTCCAGCCTGCCTATGGCAAAAGAAAGATCCTTGAACCAGAACACCGTATTGGCCGGGAGGTAATCCAGCAGGGATATCTTCTCCCTCGTTTCGAACCGGGTTTCGATATTGGGCAGGATAGAAACCTGCAGGAGCTTGCGTTCCGAAAGCTGGGTTTCGGGATTGAAGATGCGGATACTGTCTACCTCGTTACCGAAGAGCTCAATCCGGTAAGGGTGCTCGTTGCCGAAAGAATATATGTCCAGGATGCCGCCGCGCATGGCAAACTGCCCGGGCTCATATACGAAATCTTCTCTTTTGAAGCCCAGCTCCACGAAGCGCTTCATCAGCTCGTCTACCTTGAGGATCTCGCTGGTCTTGATGTGGATCATATTGGTAGACAAAGCCGTTTCGTTCACCACCTTTTCAAACAGGGCCTCAGGATAAGTTACCAGCACTTTCTTTCGCAGCTGCTGCCGGTCTTTGGACGACAGGTGCGCCAGCGCTTCGGTCCGCAGCATGATATGACTGCTGTTCAGGTGGTTGTAATCTCCGGCCTTTTTAAACGAATCGGGGAAATAACAGATATCGAGCGCATTCGTCAGGCTTTCCAGGTCGTTATGGAAATAGGCAGCTTCTTCACGGTCGTTCAGCACGAACACATGATTGGCATCAGCCTGTTGCCATACGGCGGTAGCGATAAAATTGACGGATGAGCCTTTAAGATTGCGCAGCATAACGCGCATTTTGGGATCGGGCAATGAAATGCCGGCCGCTATCTGTTTCAGGCGGTTATCGTTCAGATAAAATCCCAGCAAAGTCTCCAGGTTCATGAGCGCTGCAAAGGTAGGCAGAAATCACCGGAGTTAGGGTCCTGCGCCTGCTGTGGCAATGCCCTTATTGAAAAACCTGATAGTCTTTAACCCATACGTAGCAGAAAGGCCATTTGCATGATTATGAACCCGGACGTCAGGAAAGTATGTCCAAAAAGCAAGGTTGTGAACCCGCGCTTGCCCGGGTTAGGTACCTGAAATATCTTGCAGGCACTATTCCTGTCTGACTGATTAGTCCAGAGAGGATGAAGAGCAGAGGGAAGAGTGGTCAGGGCTGTGACCGGGACATTTAGGGCTCTGTTCCATAAATGAGATGGCCAGCCCCGATACAACGCTATAACATACACTCGGGATGTGGAAACACCGCCTCTTCAAGGCCGTTGTTTCCGCATCCGCAGATAAAACAAGCTTACCATGAAAAAAACGGGGGGCCGCCTGATGGCGGCCTTCTGTTGTAACAGCATAAGGGAAAAAGCCGGAGCATAGGCAACGGAGCGGAAGAAAGGAAACAAAATGCCGGTCCCGACCGTTATGAATAGCAAACCAGACATTATGCCCCGGAAAAAACATGCCCTGGTGCTGAGCGGCGGCGGTTTCAAGGGCGCCTACCAGCTGGGGGCCCTGCGCTATATACGGGAGCATTGGGCGCAGATCACCGGCCTGCAGGAGCCCATGCGTTTTGATATCGTAGCGGGAGTATCGGTAGGCGCGCTGAACGGCGTACTGGTCGCTTCCGGCGAGTTTGATGCGCTGGAACAGATATGGAAGGATGTCAGGGAAAACGGCGGCCGGGAGATCTACCGGTCGGACTATATCAACAACGACGGTAAGATCCAGCTGAGCTTCCGACAGCTTAAAAGCGACCTGGTACCGGGCTTCAGGATCGGGGCAGGCCTTATTGCCCGGGCTGTATGGAATTCGGTACGGCATGCTTTCAGCAGCAGGGTGCCGGGCTTCCTGCTTACGTTGCTGCAGGCGGCCGAGCAGGATTTTGACGTGAATTTCCGCAATTTCCGCGCCCTGGCCACCAACGAGCCGCTGGAAGAAAAGCTGCGCCGGTTTGCCGACCTGCGAAAGATACCGGCCTCAACGTTATACTTATGCGGCCTGGTGTCGCTGAGCGACGGCCTGTACTATGCCTTGTCGCACCGGGACTTCAACGATAACGAAGATTTTATCCAGGCGATCCTGGCTTCTACCGCCATGCCGGTGATCTGGCCGCCGGCGCGGGTGATCCGCGTGCAGCATCCGCCCCGGAGCATTGCCGACGGTGTAGACGGGGGCATACGGAACACCTCGCCTTTGGGCGACGTAGTCCAGCACATAAACCGCGACCCCGACGATTGCGAGTACGAGGTGATCATCATCAATTGCAACAGCGGCTACATCAGTCCGCAGCCGGCGGAGCGCAATATTGCAGATATCGCCCTGCGCACGCTGACGGAGATCACCCTGGCCGAGATCTTCAACAACGATGTGCAGGAATTCCTGAAGATCAACGAGCTGGTGGGCCAGGCAGCAGCCGGCAAAGTGCAGCTGCAGTTCAAAGGCACGCCGCTGCGCCAGTTCCGCTATAAGCTGGTGCAGCCTCATAAAAACGAGCTGGGCGACACGCTCGACAGCCGCCGCGATATGCTCGACATGCGGGAGCAGCTGGGCTATACGCAGGCAGCGCAGGTGTTCGGGCAATTGTAAGCCTCCTTTTTTTATTCCTTCTGCTCTTATTCCTTGTTAATAAATCACAAACGAAGGGCGTTTCCCGGGAAATCCGGAAGAATAGTCTTTGCTTAGCCTTTCTTTTACCTGTCAAATAATAAGAGCTATGCGCAAACTCTTCGTTATTGTATCCGCCATCCTGGTTATAGCCACCTTATTGCTCTCCGTGTACCTGAGCCCGCACTGGTACCCTTTCTTTGTGATCGTCCTTTTCTTTACCCTCCTGGGCTATTACGATATGGTCCAGAAGCGGCACAGCATTATGCGTATCTACCCCCTGTTCGGAAGGCTCCGTTACTTTATGGAAGATATGCGGCCCAAGGTATACCAGTATTTTATCGAATCGGATACCGACGGAAGGCCGATCAACCGGATCGACCGCAGCACCATTTACCAGCGGGCCAAGAAAGAAACCGATACAATGCCTTTCGGCACCCAGATCGATGTTTACAACGAAGGTTACGAGTGGATGTGCCATTCTATAGCGCCCAAGGACTTCAGCACGCTCGATCATAATCCGCGCGTGCTCTTCGGCAATAAGGACTGCAAGCAACCCTACAGCGCCAGTATCCTGAACATCTCCGCTATGAGCTACGGGTCTTTAAGCAGCAATGCCATCGAGGCCATGAATGCAGGCGCCAAGATCGGGGGCTTTGCGCATAATACCGGAGAAGGGGGGCTGAGCCCCTTCCACCTGAAGCATGGCGGCGACCTCATCTGGCAGATCGGCACCGGCTATTTCGGCTGCAGGGATGAGCACGGGCGCTTCGCTCCCGAGCTCTTTGCCGAAACGGCAAAGCTTCCCAATGTAAAGATGATCGAGCTGAAAATATCGCAGGGCGCCAAACCCGGCCATGGCGGTATCCTGCCCGCTGCCAAGAATACGCCTGAAATTGCAGCCATACGCCGCATCAAGCCGTATACGGTGGTATCATCTCCTCCCTTTCACTCGGCCTTTAATACGCCCAGGGAAATGGTGCTGTTCCTGAAAAAGCTGAGAGACCTGAGCGGCGGCAAGCCTGTAGGTTTCAAGCTGTGCATCGGCCATAAAAGCGAATTTATCGCGATCTGCAAGGCTATGATCGACCTGGATACTTATCCTGATTTTATTACGGTAGACGGCGGCGAAGGCGGCACCGGCGCAGCGCCGCAGGAGTTTTCCAATTATGTGGGCGCCCCGCTGCTGGACGGCCTGGCCTTTGTGCACAACATCCTGCGGGGTCTCGATATCCGCAAGCATATCCGCATTATTGCCTCGGGCAAGATTGTTTCGGGCTTTCATATCCTGCGGGCCATGGCGCTGGGCGCCGATACCTGCAACAGCGCCCGGGCCATGATGATGGCTGTAGGCTGTATACAGGCGCTGCAATGCAACACGAACAAATGCCCTGCAGGAGTGGCTACACAGGACAAATCGCTTTCCGTGGGCCTGGTGGTATCGGATAAGAAGACGCGGGTTGCCAACTATCATAAGTCTACGGTCGATAACTTTGTGGAGCTGCTGGGCGCTACGGGGCTTGATCACATGAGCAATATTACCCGCTCGCATATTTACAGGAGGGTATCGCTTAATGAGATGCTTACGTTTGAAGAGATCTTTCCGTCTGTTCCCGTAGGCTCCATGAAAGAAGGTATCATCCCAGAGCGATACCGCTCCGACTTCGGCTGGGCCAACATGGACAAGTGGGGCATCAGCGTATGAGGCATGAAACTGCGACAAGGGCTGCCTTCCGGCAGCCCTTGTCGTACTACAGAGCTTGTTTTCCTTCCAGTAAAAAGCCCTCGAAAGCCTCCCTGCTCATGGAGCTAAGGTTCCGTTCCTTCACAAGGCCCCCTTTCTGGGCCGCGTACACTCCGTATTTTACCAGGTCCATACCGTTCACAGAGTGCGCATCGGGATTTACAGACAGCATCACGCCCTTTTCCAGGGCATAAGGAATCCAGCTCCAGTCAAGATCCAGGCGGCGGGGATGCGCATTGATCTCGATCACAACTTTGTGCTCCGCGCAGGCATCGATCAGGCGGCGGTGATCTACCGGATAGCCTTCGCGAGAGAGCAGCAGGCGGCCGGTAGGATGCCCCAGGATACGGGTGTAGGGATTGGCCACGGCCGTCAGCAATCTTTGCATCGCCTTTTCTTCGCTCATCTTCAGGTTGCTGTGCACCGAGGCGATCACAAGGTCGAAAGAAGCCAGTATTTCGGGCGTGTAATCGAGCGAGCCGTCGTGCAGGATATCGGCTTCTATGCTCTTGAAGATGCGAAAGGGCGCCAGCCGGGCATTCAGGGCATCGATCTCTGCATGCTGCGACAGGATGCGTTCGGGAGAAAGACCGTTGGCATAGAAGGCTATCTGGCTATGGTCGCTGATCACCAGGTACTCATATCCTTTATCCCTGGCGGCAATGGCCATCTGTTCCAGCGTATGCACGCCATCGCTCCAGGTAGAATGGCTGTGGATGATGCCTTTGATATCCGAAGGCTGTATCAGCTCAGGCAGGTCGCCCGCCGCGGCTTTATCCAGTATCTCTGCTGATTCTCTCAGCACGGGCGGGATATAAGCGATGCCATTGGCCCTGAAAATATCTTCTTCACTGTGCAGGATCTCGGGAAGCGTATACCTTGCTGCAAAGGCATCGGCAAACAGCGGCCCGGCAGAGGTATCGAATTGCCGGTGGTAGAACCGGCCGGGTTCGGCGCAGTAAAAATGGAATACGGGGGCGTTGGGCACACGTACATAAAGCGTATCTGCATCCTGCTCAAAAACGGCATCCGGAAAAGCTTCGAAAGCGTCCCTTATCTGCGTTCCGTTCAGATCGGTAACAAAGGATACGGAAGCCAGGGCCGGCAGCTGCCTCCTGTACTCGCCGGTAAACCCGATATGGTTTTGCGGAAACAGGTTCCGGATATTGCTCAGCACCTGCTGCGCTACAGCCTCGGCCTCGGCCCACAGGTAGAAGCCCATGTGGTTGCGCATAAACGTGATGCTCTTCAGGATGCTTTCCTGTGTTTTGGCGCCGAAGCCCTTAAGTGTGATGAGGCGGTTTTCGTTGCATGCATATTCCAGCTCACCTATGGTTTCGGCGCCCAGCTCTTTCCAGAGCACAGCGATCTTTTTCGGTCCGATGCCCTTTATGGAGAGCATCTCCACCACGCCGGGCGGTGTGCCGGACAGGTACTCATCCAGCAGGGCCAGCCTGCCGGTTTCCAGTATTTCCAGTATTTTCCCGGCTACCGCCTCCCCGACGCCGGACAGGGAGCGGATCTGCTCCGGCTGCATTTGCTCCAGCGGCTCGGCCATCTTTTCAATCCGGTATGCAGCTGTGCTGTAGGTCTTGGTTTTAAAGCTGTTCGCACCGTGGATATCCATGATCTTGGACAGGAGATCGAAGATATTGGCAACTTCCTGGTTTGTCATGGGGGCAAAGCTAAGATTATTTCGGGGTCCGGGCCCCTGGCAGCTGCCGGGTAAAAATAGGCGGAAACAATAGGCCTATCGTCATCTTTGTGTTGCCTGTGCTCCTTTTCTCCCGCTTTTTCGGTAATTTTGCCGCTTGCCTTTTTCAGAGGCGCCTGACACAAAATGGCTTTACCAGATTTAATCAAACATGTGTACCACAACGCCACGGACGAAGTGATCCGGAGGGGGAAGCGCATTTTCCATACCTCGGGCGTGCAGATGGTAGAAAACGATACCCTGATCGAGCAGGTGGTGTTTCGTGTGCGGAACGATGTGTACAGCAACTACTACAAGGTTACCGTCCAGAACTACCTGCAGCCAAAGAATATTTCCCTGCGCTGCCAGTGCCCTTATAATATGGGCAGTGTATGCAGGCACGAGGCCGCGGCCCTGTTTCAGCTTAACGATCTGCTGCAGAGCGGCTATTTCGATAATGTACGTATGGAATACGACCAGCGGCATACCACCATACGCATGCGGCAGATCACCACTCATTTCCTGAAGCTGTTTTCTTCCGCCTCTCTTTTTGAGCAGGCAGAAAGGCTGGTAGGAAAGCAGCGTGTTACGATCGAAGAGGCCGGGGACGATGCCGTGAAAGCTACGGTCAGGGAAGAGCAGGATACCGTTTACCAGGTACGGCTAAAGCAGAACGAAGAACGCTATTTCGATACTTTCTGCACCTGCAATGAGAAAGATCATCCGCTGTGCGTGCATAAGGCCGCCGTATTCCTGGATATCCTGAACCGGCACGGCGGGCATTATTTCAGCACTTTGCGCAACTGGGACACACAGAAAAACAAGCTGCTCAGCCTGTACGGCTATAGCCTGAACGATGACCTTACGGGCAAGTTCGAGTTTTCCTATCATGAGGGCAAACCTTTCTTGCGGGTGCTGGATCCTTCGATCAAGAAGCTTTCGCTTCAGCCCTCGGCTCCTGTATCGAAATACAAGGAGGAGAAAGCGGCAGCGGTAGCTGAAGCGCCCGCGCAGACAAGGAGAAGGCTGGGCGTGCTGGTGGGAAACGGCCGGACGCCCTATTTCCCCCATACCGCATTCGAGCTGCTGTCGGGCGAACCGGACGAGCATAACGAAGGGTTTACAGGAAATGTAGAAAAGCTGGAAGCCAGCCAGTACATTTCACCGGCGGGACTGCACGAGCGGGATAAGCTGCTGGTAACGGCCCTGCGCAAGCAGAGCGCGGAAGAGCTTTTCAAATCGATCAAAAGGGATACCCCCTTCGGTGAATTCTGGGACAGCCTGCCCCAGGAGCTTACCGACCGGCCCAAAGACGAACTGCGCAAACAGGTATGGGACTTTTACCTGCCAAGGTACCAGCGGCTGCTGGAGCATTTCAGCACGTACCCGTTTGTCTACTACCTGCCGGAAGGCAAATACTTCCTTACGGCCAACCTCGAAAAGGCGCATTTTTCTCCGCACAGCTTCCAGACCTGCCTTTCAGTAAGCCCCTCGCCGGATGGTTCCGGCGACGTGATGCTCGAGCTGCAATTGCAGATAGAGGAAGAAACACTTTCCTATACAGGCGTGACAGTGCTGAACAGCGCGCTGATCCGCGCCGGCAATACCTTCTATGCAGCGGCCAATACAGATGTGATTGCCATCATGGAGCGGTTCACGGAGGGCGGCATATTGCGCATACCGGCTGCCGGGTGGCCGGTATACCTGGAAACGGAGCTGTTACCGCTCTCGGGCAATACTTCGATCGTCTTTGACGAAGCGCTGAAAGAAAACATTACCGAAGTGGAGCCCCGGCTCAAACTATACCTTCGTGAAACCGACAAGATGATGGTATTCAAGCCCATCTTCGATTACGATGGCGTGGAAAAGCAGTGGCTGGATTATACTCCTGCCGTTACGGCAAAAGCAGGCAAAGTGATAGTGCACGAACGCAATGAAGCCACCGAGCAGACCTTCCTGACCATGCTGCGGCATCTTCACCCGCTGATGCAGGAAAGCCGGAAATCGCATTCGTTCCTGTTGCCGGCCAGTGAAGCGCTGAAGGGCAACTGGTATTTCACCTTTATGGACAAGCTGAAAGAGGCGAGTGTACGGATAGAAGGTTATGAGAACCTGAAGCAGCTGCGCATCAACCCCAACAAGCCCAGGACCCAGCTACAGGTCAGCAGCGGTATCGACTGGTTCGATGCCGATGTGGAGCTGAAGTTCGGGGAGGAGCGGGTCAGCATCGCAGAGGTGAAGAAGGCGCTGGGCAAAAAACAGAATTTCGTGCCGCTGAGCGACGGAAGCCTGGGGCTGCTGCCTGAAGAATGGATGAACAAATACTCCCTGATGGTGAAGCTGGGCGCGGCGGGCGGCGGCAATAAGCTGCGGCTTAAGAAATTCCATTTTTCCGCCATCGAGGGGCTTAGCGAAGAAATCAGCGAAACGGAAGTGCTGGCAGAGCTCGCAGCCAAGAGGGAACGCCTGATCCATTATGACTTTGACAGCAACCGGGATTATCCTGTACCGGCCAATGTTCATGCCACACTGCGACCCTACCAGCAGGCCGGGTTCCAGTGGCTGTCCTTTCTCTGCGAGATAGGCTGGGGAGGCATTCTTGCGGACGACATGGGTTTGGGTAAAACCCTGCAAACGCTGACCTTTCTCCAGCATTACCAAAACCAGCGTCCCGGGGCGCTGTTCCTGGTAGCCTGCCCTACTACCCTGATCTATAACTGGGAAAACGAGATCCGGAAGTTTACGCCGGACATCACTTACCTGATCCATCATGGTCCGCAGCGGCACACAAGGCCAGCCGACTTTAAAGATGTACACCTGATCATCACTACCTACGGCACCTTACGAAGCGATATCAAGATGCTGTCGCAGCTGGAATTCGACTATGTTGTGCTGGATGAGTCGCAGGCAATCAAAAATCCCATGTCGCAGGTGGCCAAGGCATCGTTGCTGCTGCAAAGCAAGAACAGGCTTGCGCTGAGCGGTACGCCGGTTCAGAACAATACCTTTGACCTGTATGCGCAGATGAACTTCCTGAACCCCGGCATGCTGGGCTCGATGGAGTTTTTCCGCAACGAGTTTGCCACGCCGATCGACAAAATGCAGGAGGAAGAAGCCAAGACCCATCTGCGGAAGCTGATCCATCCCTTCCTGCTGCGCCGTACCAAAGAGCAGGTGGCTCCCGACCTCCCTGAAAAAACGGAAATGGTCCTGTTCTGCGAAATGGGCGCCAAGCAGCGTAAGATCTATGACGGTTACCGCAACAGCTTCCGGAGCAAAATACTGGGAGAGATCGAGGAGAAAGGTATGGAACGGTCGCAGCTCAGCATCCTTACCGGCCTGATGAAGCTGCGACAGATCTGTGACTCTCCCGCCATCCTCAACGAGGACGAGCAGTTTGAGAACCATTCGGTGAAGATAGAGGAGCTGGTGCGCGAGCTGACGGAAAATACCGGTAACCACAAGGCGCTTGTATTCTCCCAGTTTCTCGGTATGCTGGCCCTCATCCGCAGCGAGCTGGAGCAGCAGGGCATTCCCTACGTATACTTCGACGGCGGCACTTCTTCCGCCGAAAGAGAGAAAGCGATCCAGCGCTTCCAGAACGACGAGGAATGCCGGGTATTCCTCATCTCGCTGAAAGCCGGCGGAGTAGGTCTCAATCTTACCGCGGCGGACTACGTGTATATAGTGGACCCCTGGTGGAACCCGGCTGTGGAGCAGCAGGCCATCGACCGTACGCATCGTATCGGTCAGACCAAGAACATCTTTGCTTACCGGCTGATCTGCAAGGATACCATCGAAGAGAAGATCATGCTGCTCCAGGAGCGGAAGCTGAGCCTGGTCAAAGACCTGGTGGCCGATGATAATGCCTTTATGAAAAAGCTCACCAAGGAAGATGTGGCTTACCTGCTGAGCTGATCATGCGAACGGGTTCCTGTCCTCCGCAGGATTTTTGATACTATAATTTCATGCTGCATGCAACCAGTAGGCATATTTGATTCGGGCTACGGCGGCCTTACGGTTTTCCGGTCCATTGCGGATGCGCTTCCGCAATATGATTACCTGTACCTGGGCGACAATGCCCGCGCTCCTTACGGCAACCGTTCTTTCGAAACGGTATACGAGTATACGCTGGAATGTGTGCAGTGGTTCTTCGAACAAGGATGCCCGCTGGTGATCCTGGCCTGCAATACCGCCTCTGCAAAGGCATTGCGGACCATACAGCAAAAATACCTCCCGGCGTACGCGCCCGGGAAGCGGGTACTGGGCGTGATCAGGCCTACCGCAGAAGTGGTAGGGCAATATACCCGAACGGGCCATGTGGGTGTGCTGGGCACCAAGGGCACCGTAAGCTCGGGCTCGTACCTCAAGGAGATCGGCAATTTTTATCCTGAAGTAAAAGTGTACCAGCAGGCCTGCCCTTTGTGGGTGCCTTTCATCGAGAGCGGCGATTATAAAGGCGAAGGAGTGGATTATTACATCAAAAGGGACCTGGATGCCCTTTTTGCACAGGCTTCGGATATCGATACCCTGCTGCTGGCCTGCACGCATTACCCGCTGCTGGAGGATAAGATACGGAAGTACCTGCCAGCCGATGTGCGGCTGGTAACGCAGGGACCCATCGTAGCTTCCAGCCTTTCCGGTTACCTGCTTCGGCACCCGGAGATCGACGGAGAGCTGAGTAAAGGAAGCTCCCGATCGTTTTTTACCACCGACTCGGCCAGCGATTTTGAAGAGCATGCCACCAGCTTTTTCGGCGAGGAGGTAAAGGCCACGCATGTGCACCTGGAGGGCTGACTGCAGGCATATTCCTGTATAAATGTAAATGCACTTCCGTCTACCGTCCGTACCAACTGTACCTGTCCTTTCCCTATTGGCTGCCGGAGAGAGGCCCATTTCGTTTTAACCTGCTGCTGCCTTCCAGCAACCGGTTGAGAGCCGGCTTACTATCTGTATACTTTTTTACCGGCTTTGTGAAGTGCTGTACTTGTATGGCAGCGGCTGCTTTATTAGACACGTTACTTTAAAAATTCGATAAAACAATATAGATTTGAGTGTATATAACCCCGCCAGATGATTTCCACCAGATATAATTGCCGGTCAGGCTCCGCACACAATGCCGCATACGCAACCATGATCGCCTGGCAACTGCTGCTGTGCGCCCTTTTGGTGGGAACCACGACCGCGAGGGCACAGTACTTCGATACCCTGCAGCTGCATTATGCTATCGGAGCGTCCTGGCCCGATGCAGCAGGGCAGCAGGCGCTCGACTCGGTGGCCCGGCACCTCGGGTCGCGAAAACTGCTGATATACAGCTACGCCGATTACCTGGGCAGCGAACGGCAAAACCAGCATTTGTCGGATGCACGGGCCGAAAAGGTAAAGCAGTACCTGTTGAAAGCTGGTATGGCTCCCGGCCAGATCATGGAATGCACCGGGCTGGGCCAGATACCGGGGCAAGGCGGCAGCTCCGGAGATCCGGAAAGCAGGCGTACCGATGTGTTTATACGCCGGGATGCCGCCGGGGCAAAGAAGCTTCCCCAACCGGTAATGCAGCAAAAGCAGCCGGCAGGCCGCAGGACCATACCGGACAGCAGCCGGATCACACCCATCATCATCGATTCCCTGAAGGTGAATGAAACGCTGAGGCTGAACAACATTGAATTTTATCCGGGCAGCGAGCAGGTCCTGCCTTCGGGTTATTCGGAACTGGAAAACCTGTACAATGTGCTCTACGACAACCCCAGGCTTAAAATAAGGCTCGAGGGGCATGTATGCTGTTGTGTGTACCCCGACGGCTTCTTTGAAAATACGCCTACCTGGGGACTTTCTGTAGCCCGTGCACGGGTAGTATACCAGCATCTGGTCAACCGGGGTATTGATGCCGGCCGGATGGAATACAAAGGCTTTGGCCGTACCCGCCCTATCCGCGACCACGAACGTACTGTCGAGGAAGGACAGGTGAACAGGCGGGTCGAAGTCCGGATACTGGAAAAATAAAATGAATATACGGCTTATCCTTTCAAGCGTGCGGCCCTTGCCGGCCCCGCGCTCGAAAGGTATATTTCAGGAAGGCGTCACAGCTTCATTCGCTGCGCAAAGCCCTGCTTCAGCAGCGGCTTAAGGGCAGTAAAAGGCACAAATACCTGTATGGGCCCTACGGCATAGGCCGCTACTTCGTAAGGGAAGTAATAGAAGCCGATGCCCTTGTTGGTAAAATAGAAGTTTTCGGTGGTAGCGAGGTAGTTTTCAAACAGGATGGTGTTGAGCGAGTCGGCTGGCCCCAGGCCCTGCTGCTTGCGGAACGCCGCTTCTACGATGGGCTGAAGCCTGGCCGAATCTGCATTAAGCACATCCTCCAGCTTCAGCTCTTTTTTATTCTGTACATCCAGGCAGTAAAAATTGCTGCCGCCGTTGCCATGGGCGCCTCCCGTATAGGCATAGATATCGGAATTGAGTATTACGAACCCATTGTCATTGTAACATACCGAAACATGCTGGATCTCTTCATAGTTCATCATGGCACTGGCTGCATCCTCCTGGCTCATTTGCTTCATTTCATCCCGGTAGGCCTTCAGGTACTTCCCGTTCATTTTCTTCACGGCGGCAGGCAGGTCCAGTGCATAAAGCGAAGAGTCCATATTCAGCGCTTTCCTGATCTTCTGGCTGAGCCACTTCCCGTCCGTATCGTCCTTCAGCGGTATTACGAAGGTATTGGAGATACGCGCCACTGGCGCTTCAGGACCGTTCACTACCGATAGGGAGTCGCTGAAAGAGAGGGCGGTAAAGGTGTAAGATCCCTGCGGATAGGCTTCCTTCAGGTCGACCAGATAGCTTTTACTGCCATCGGCGCTGCGCCAGCTGCCTTTAAAGGCGCCCTGCTCATAGCTGCATTCCATAACTGCTACTTTTTCTCCGTCGCTCAGCGAGCTTTCGGTAAGGCTTACTTTATTGGGCTCTGCCGTATTGAGGCTGCCCGACAACATCAGCCATATTCCGTGGTTGAGGTAATAATACAGGCCGGAAATAGTGCCGTTGGCACATTGCAGATGTACCACCACCTGCTGGTCGGCAATAGTGCCTTCAAGGCGCTTGTAAAAATTAGGCGTCAGCACGGAATCGGCCACGGGCCTGGTTTCCGTTACTGCAGGCGGCTGCTCTTCGGCGGGCTTGTCATTACTGCCGCAGGCAGCCCAGAAAAAGGAGAGCGCGAGGAGAAGAAATGCTGGTGTTTTCATTGTTTTGGTTTTTTAAAAAAGACCTTACAGCCTTTCAGCGCTGTAAGGTCGGTAGGGTAATAGCAGTTTTTACAAGAACGTTTATTCGAATCCCAGGAGCTTTTTCATCTTATCGCCCACCTCGGTTTCCATCAGCCATTGCTTGATCCGCTGCAGCCGTTCATACGAAGGCGTATCTTCCACGAAGGCCGGGGCCAGGGCGCTCAGCTCGTCGTACATCCAGCGGGTAGCAGGCGAAAGCCTGTCGGCAAACTGCTTGTAGCTGATCGCCTGTATAATGGCCAGGGCGTGTACCGACAATATCTCGAAAGTGTTTTCAATAACCCGGGCACAGATCAGCGCCGCGTTTGTGCCCATGCTTACAATGTCCTGGTTGTCGTTATTATTAGGAATGCTGTGGATATAGGTGGGGTTGCTGAGGGTCTGGTTTTCGGCCACGTTAGACACAGCAGGGTATTGCATTCCCTGTACGCCGAAGTTCAGGCCCAGCACGCCGGCATTGATAAAGGCCGGGAGCTTTTTGTTCAGGCCGGGGTTCAGCAGGAAATTCAGTTGCCGGTCTGCCAGCATGCCCAGCTTGGTCACTGCAATCTTCAGCTTATCCATTTCCAGGGCTACATAGTCGCCGTGGAAGTTTCCGCCGTGAAAAATGTTGGCATTCCTGTAATCTATAACAGGATTATCATTGACAGAGTTCAGCTCCTGGGTAATGATCTGGGCAGCATATTCTATCGTATCGTACACAGGCCCCAGTATCTGGGGCACGCAGCGCAACGAATAATATTCCTGTACTTTATCTTCCAGCACGCTTTCCGTTACCTTCTTGTCGTACAGGTGCTCGTGGCGCTTGCGCATAAGCCTGCTTTTGTGCGAGATAGCGCGCATCGCGGCCGCTACGGTTTGCTGTCCCTTATGCAGCTTCACGCCGTTGAGCTCTTCCGAAAAGTGATCATCGTAAGCTTCCATGATCTCGTTGACCATGAGCGAAAAAAGGATCTGGCCGGTAAGCAGCTTGCGTGCATGCACTACATTAATAGCGCCGATACCCGTCATGGAAGAGGTGCCGTTGAGCATGGCCAGCCCTTCGCGTATATGCACCTGCAGCGGCTTCAGGTTCAGGGTTTCAAAAACCACGGACGCTTTCACAATCTCGCCGCGGAACTGGAAACTGCCCTCCCCGATAAGCCCCAGGGCCAGGTGGGCGAGCTGTACCAGGTCGCCGCTGGCGCCTACGCCGCCATGCTGGTAAATACAGGGATAGGCTTCGTTATTGATAAGGTCGCTCATGAGCCGCACCACGTCGGGATGGATGCCGGAGTAGGCGCGCATCATGGTATTAAGCCTTGCCAGCAGGGTTGCCCTTGCCTGCAGGGGGCTGAGGAGCTGGCCCATACCGCTGCTGTGGCTCCGGATCAGGTTCAGCTGCAGCTGTATCCGCGCTTCTTCTTCGATGCGGTACTGCGCCATCGGTCCGAAGCCGGTATTGATGCCATATATAAGTTTATCTTTTGAAAAATCCTGCAGGAAGGCAAAGCAGTCGGCTACCTCCTTTACTGCCGCCGGGTCAAGGCTCACCTGCTCTTTTTGTAAAACGATCTGCTCAAGGCTTTCTAACTCTAAAATTCTGTTGCCAAGGGTTGCCATTTAGCTCTTTGAAAAAATTAAAATACAGGATACAAGTTTCAGGGACAAAAGTAACATATTGCGGATAATAACAGGAAGGCTTTTGCCGGCGTCCTGTTGCCCTGATAAACGGGGCGTTGTTTCCTGTACCGAAAAGCGTGCGGGGGAGCTATTGCCTGGCTGGTTAATTGCTCCTGGCCTTCAGGTCGCCCAGTTTTTTCTTTTCCTCTTCCAGGGCTTTTTGCTTCAACAGCTGGTCATTATTGTTCTCGGCGATCTTTTTTTCCAGCGCCTCCTTCTGGGCCAGCAGGTCCTTATTATTATCCACAGAGCTGTTGTAGGCCTTCTCCGCCCTGCGGATCGCTTCTTCCTGCGCTTTGATATCCAGTCCCAGCTGATAGGCCTGTGCATGGGCCATAAAGCCGCCCAGGAACGCTCTTACATTGTCCATAGTGCGGGCATCGCTCCCCGAGCTGATAAAGTTATCGTAACCCTTAGATACCAGCACGGTTACAGCAGACTTATCTTTTTTGCCTTCTACCCTGAAATAGACATCCAGCTTGTCGCTGCTTACGGAATTCCACAGCACTCCTTTATAAGTCATAAATCCCTTCGACGATTTCATTTTACCCAATCCCTCTTTTTCCAGGCGGTCTTTCAGGGCGGCTTCCACAATTCCCGCCGGCTTGTCGTATTCGGCTACCAGGGCGGGTTCGCTGGTTTTATTGAATTTAACGGCCGTTTCGCGCACTTGCTGGGCCATTACGGTTCCGGCTGCGGCCACAAGCAGGGCCAGGGAGCAAAGTATCTTTTTCATAAACTTTTATGCTTACACTTTGCTTGAGGATCAAATTGTGTGCCAAAAGTTATGAATATACGTAGCCTTCTTTATTTCATCCGCTCACAACCATACTTACCCGGTTACTGGCATCTATATGCACAATGCCGCAACGCCTGCCGGGCTCGATGCTTCCCAGCGTATCCTCCATCTGCAAAGCGCAGGCTCCATTGTAGGTAGCCCAGCATAGCATTTCCCCGAGATCAATAGCGGGGAAATGCTGCTGCAGGGTTTGCAGCTCTCCCCATATATTCAGGGCATGATTGGAAGCCAGGCTGTCCGTACCGATGCAAAGGGGAAGGCCGCTGCTTCTGAATGCATCCAGCGGGGGCAGCTGCCGTTCGATGTACCAGTTGGCATTGGGGCAAATACATAAATAGACCTCCCGGGCGCTTTCTTTCAGCGCCAGGAGATCGTCCGGCTGCATAAAGGTGTTGTGAACGAGAATGAGCGGATGACTTTCGTCCAGGTATGGCAGATAGGTCTGCAACGAGGTTTTGCCGGAGGCTTTGAAAAAGCCGGCATCAATATTAAGTGTGCGGTAAAGATCAAGCATGGCGCCCGTTTTGTCGCGGTACAATTCCAGCTCGGCAGCCGTTTCCTCGTTATGTATGCTGATAAGGCTGTGGCCCGCAAACTTGTTGATGCGTGCAAACAATTGCTCCGACACGGAATAAGGGGCATGCGGCACTATGGACTGCCGCAGCCGGTGCTGCCCCGCGGCTTGCGCCGCGAACTGCCCGTATACTTTAACGGCCCACTCAAAGCGGGCGTCGGCATGTGCTTCGGTAAAGCCGATGCTCTCCACGAATGTATGGATATGCAGGCCCGCCCCGGGACGGAAAGCAAGGCTGTCGGTGCCGTTGGCAATATCGCCTACGGCTACAATGCCGTTGCGCCGCATCTCTGCCAGGGCTGCGGCAATGGCTTCGTTTTTTTCTTCTTCGGGAAAGCTGCCGCGCCCGGTCATTACCGATTGCAGGAAAGGCACCAGCCGGCCTCCTTCTGCAATGGCGCCTTTCATGTGCGAAAGCTCCAGGTGGCAATGCACATTGACAAAGCCAGGACAAAGGATACCTTCGTAATGATGCACCTTCCCGGGATCGACGGTGCCCGGTTCGTGCAGGGCCTTTACAGCGCCGGTAGCCGGCTCTGTTTCGATAATGCTGCCGCCGGGCAGCCATGTCCTGCCATTATGTATACGGGTTGCGCTCAGGTAGTTCAATATATAGGAAGTTGAATGAGCTGCAAAATTTGAAAACTTTCAAAACATCCCCAAATGTTTATGCATGGCTGTACCTTTAGGTCATGGAACAGCAAACGATTCAATGGAGCGATTTTGAAAAGGTGGCCCTGCATGCGGGTACCATACTGGAGGTGTTCGCATTTCCCAAGGCCCGGAAGCCTGCCTATAAGCTGAAGATAGATTTCGGTCCGCTGGGTATACGCATGAGCAGCGCCCAGATCACGAAGCACTATACGCCTCAAACACTGGTGGGGCGGCAGGTGGTGGCTGTGCTCAATTTTCCCGAAAAGCAGATCGCCGATTTCCGGTCACAATGCCTGGTTACCGGCTTTGCGGACGAGCAGGGCGATATTGTGCTCACCACGGTGGAGCGGCCTGTGCCCAACGGGAGCCGCTTGATATGAAGGATGCTGCGGCGTGCCGCTTACTTTACGATCCGGTAGCAGTGATGGATCTTCTTGTTCCGGAAATCTTCCGGGATGGTTTGCAGGGAAATGTCCCTGACACTTGCCGCTGCCAGCTTTTCAAAGCGGGGCACGAAGTCGCGCAGGTTGTTGGAAAAATAGACTATACCGCCCGGCTTTACCAGCCGGAGGACGTGAAACAGCATGGCGGGATGATCCCGCTGGGTATCCCAGGTGCCCTTCATTTTTTTACTGTTGCTGAATGCGGGGGGATCGGCAAAGACGAGGTCGTATTTTTCGCCGTTGTCCTTTTTGAGGAAGTCCATGACATCTCCTTGTATAAAAAGATGCTTTGACTCGTCGAGCAGCCCGTTAAGCTCCATATTCTCGCGGGCCCATTGCAGGTAGGTATTGGAAAGGTCCACGGTGGTGACCGATGCGGCGGCGCCTGCCGCTGCATATACGCTGAAAGCTCCTGTATAGGAAAACAGGTTGAGCACATGCTTTCCGCCCGCCTCTTCACGGAAAATACGGCGCAGGGGCCGGTGGTCGAGAAAAAGGCCGGTATCCAGATAGTCTGTAAGGTTCACTCTGAAACGAAGCCCCTGCTCCCGGACGATGAAGGTCCGGCTTTCCTGAGCTACTTTTTCGTATTGCTCCGTACGGCGTGCCAGGCGGCGGCGCTCCTTGAGGAAAATATGGTCCGGAGGGGTTTCCAGCACAGCCGATACTACCTGCATGCACTGCTGCAGCCAATCCGCATGCTCCTCCTCGCCCATACGGTGCTGGGTCCTGTATTCGGCAATATGGAGCATCTCCTCATAGCGGTCGATACAGAAGGGGAACTCAGGTATATCCTGGTCGTATATCCTGTAGCAGGTAATTTGCTGCCGCCGGGCCCATTTATTCAGGTGGCGGCTTACTTTCTGCAGTCGGTTGGCAAAGGCTTCCATGCAGGTTACTGTTCTTTGGCCTGGCTACCCTGCCCAGGCTCTCTTTTATCCTGGGGCGGGCGTTCCTGTTTCCGCTCCTGGGGGGCGCGGCCGGGCCGCGGCTTCTGCTGTCCCTGCTGCTGTGCGCGCTGCTCTTTGGGGCCGGCATGCTCTTCCCGGGCCTGCCTGGGCCTGGGCGGCTGCTGCTTGGGTTGGCTGTGCTGCTTTTGCGGAGCGCGCTGCTGCTCTTTGCCGCCTTGCTGCGCCGGCTGCTTAGCGGCTGCAGGCTTACCCTGCTCCCTGGGCTGCTGCGGCTGGTTCTGCTTTTTTTGATTGCCCTGTGGCCTGGGCTCCTGTGCCTTGCTTTGCTGCTGTGGCTTGGGCTGCCCTTTTTCCTTTTGCTGCGCCTGCTGCTTCTGGCGGGCCTGTTGCTTTTTCTTGGATTTGGACAGGGAGCTCAGCGTAAGCTGGCCGACGTCGTTTACGAAGCCCATGTCCACCGTTTTTTCAGCGTCTTTATGGCGTACCTGTATTTCGACGGCTTCCAGGTCTTCGGGCTTGTGCCCCTGGCTGTTCAATACCTGTATCTCCTGCACCCGTTCTATGGTCAGGGGGTATTGCTTATTGCTGCCCGCAAAGCTGTACCACATCAGGTTGCGGAAGATGTCCTTCTTCTGCAGGTAGGCTCTTCCCGAAGCTACTTCGATCTGCTCGGCGCCTTCGGGGAAAGCGTGGAGCGCATCCATATAGGTATCGAGCTCGTAGTTGAGGCAGCACTTGAGGCGGCCGCATTGTCCCGATAGTTTGGTCTGGTTGATGGAAAGGTTCTGGTAGCGGGCTGCCGTAGTGTTAACGGTCTTGAAGTCGCTGAGCCAGGAGCTGCAGCAGAGCTCGCGGCCGCAGGACCCGATACCGCCAACTTTCCCGCTTTCCTGGCGGGCGCCGATCTGCCGCATTTCAATTTTGGCCCGGAATTCGGAGGCATATACTTTAATGAGCTCGCGGAAGTCAACGCGGGAATCGGCGGTATAAAAGAAGCAGACCTTTTTGCCGTCGGCCTGAAACTCGGCCTCGGCTATCTTCATTTCCAGGTTCAGCTCTTTGGCAATGGCCCTGGATCGTATCAGGGTTTCTTTTTCCCGGTCTTTGGCCATCCGGTACTGCTCCATATCGCGTTCGCCTGCGGGCCGCAGCACTTTCTTCATTTCGGGGCTCTCCGAAACTCCGTATTTTTTCATCTGGAGCTTTACCAGCTCGCCGCTGAGGCTTACCTGCCCCACGTCGAAGCCGCCGGCACCTTCTACGGTAACCCAATCTCCCTTTTCGAAAATATGCTGGGTATTGTTCCGGTAAAAATCCTTTCGGCTACCATTATTAAAAGACACTTCCATTACCGGAAAGGGCTTGCCCAAATCTCCGAATGGCAGGTCAGAAAGCCAGTTGAATACATTAAGACGGTTACACCCTCCGCTACTGCAGCCGCCATTGCTTTGGCAGCCCGTGGGCTTACCGTTGGCGGAACGGGTTCCGCAACTTCCACATCCCATGAGATGATCTTGATTTATATCGACGTGCTCCAGCCCTGTACCGGAATAGCGCCCGGTGGCCCCTGATTACCTGAACGTCAGGCCGGAATACCTGCTTTGCAGCAGGCTCCGGTGTTCAGGGTATATAAAGCGGCAGCCTGTTCCGGCAGGCCTGGGTACACGAAATGATTGTGTATAAAAAAATGTTTATCCTGACAAAGATAATCTTTAATCGCCTTAATCAGCTACACGGATCAGGTCGATCGAAAATATCAGGATAGAATTGGCCGGGATACCGGCTGTAGGGGTAGCGCCGTAGCCCAGGGAAGGGGGCAGGTACAGGGTTATCTTGCCTCCTTCGGAAATAAGCGGAATGCCCGCCTGCCAGCCTTTGATGAGGTTGCCCAGGTTGAAGCGAATGTTCTTATTTTCGTCAAATATGGTTCCGTCGGTAAGTGTACCGCGATAATTTACAGTAACGTCCGAGCAGGCGGTAGGAAAATTGCCATTGCCCTGCGCCTCTATCTTATAAAAAAAGCCGCGGTCGTCCTGCTCGGCGGCAATGCCTTTGGTAGTAAGATATTGCTGAAGGGCGGTCACTTCCGAAGCCGGAACGGTGCCGATTACTGTTTTGCAATTGGTGTCCTGCTTGGAGCAGCCTGCCAGGAACAGCCCGGCCAGCAGGAATATCGATAAGATGTAATTCTTCATTAGGTTTTGTTAAGCGACGCAAAATTACCGCTTTTTACCGATATAGACGAGTTTTAAGGCCGGAGCCATAGCCCGCGGGCAATTATTTCAGCCCCACGCTTTGTTTAAATATCTTTATGGCTATGGCAATCAGGATCACTCCGAAGAACTTACGGACTACCATAATGCCGGAAGGGCCCAGCAGCTTTTCGATGAAATTAAGCGAACGGAGGCAAAGGAATACGATCGTAAGGTTAATGAGTATGCCGATGAGAATATTATAGGTGTGGTAGGTGGCCTTAAGCGACATGATGGTGGTGAGGGTGCCCGAGCCGGCGATCAGTGGGAAGGCGATGGGCACCACGCTTCCTGTCTTGGTGCTTCCTTCGCTTTTGAAAAACTCGATACCGAGGATCATTTCCATACCCAGGAAAAAAATGATGATTGAACCGGCAATGGCAAATGAGCCTACATCCAGCCCCATAAAATGCAGCATTTCCCCGCCGGCGAAGAAAAAGGCCAGCATCAGGGCCCCGGAGATGAGGGTGGCCTGAACGCTGTTGATCTCGCCCATCTTCTTTTTAAGCCCGATCAGCACCGGTATGGACCCGAGTATATCGATCACGGCAAATAGGGTGATGGAGATGGTGATGATCTCGGTGAGCGCGATGTTTTCGATGCTATACATAGCCGGTTGTTTTTTTAAAGGCCCTTGCCTGTATACCAGGACCGTCCGCGGGCAGATGCCGGTACGGGATGTTTACATTACGGAGAAAGATGCCGCGAAGATACTGATTTAGCGCATCTCCCTGCAACGGCGGGCGGCAATTATAGCTGCCGGCGGATGTGGTCTGCATATGCCTTACCCTCTTCGTCGCGGTAAGGATACCTGCCTTCGCCGGCATACTGGTCTAACAGCGTCAATAGCTCCCTGGCTCTTTTCGCCTGGCCCGACGCATGCAGGTTCCTGATGGCGGCCAGCACCCCGTACCGGAAGTTATCCAATGTAATGCGCTCTTCCCGGCTGTTGGGGTTGAGGTATTTTGTCAGCATCAGCATGCCTGCCACCGCGCTGCTGTACTCCTGGGCAGTCAGCTCGGTTTTCTTGCCGGTGGTTAATTTGTCGGCCGCCGGATGGCGCGCCAGGTAATTGGCCAGGCCAAGCTGGTATGCTTCATTGAACCCGCTGGTAAAGTAAATATCCCTCTCAAATTTGTTTTGCCGGAGCAGGCTCAGCAGGACCCGGTCGCCGCGCAGCAGGTACTTGCCGTAATAGCTGGGCCCTACGGTCCAGGAAAAGCGGCCAATGGTAACGGTCGAGTCGCGCCAGGGGAGATATTCAATAGTATCGAGCACGGGAGCAGGCAGGTCGAAGCGTATGTGACCGCTTTGAGCAAGATACGAAGGGTACCAGACGGTATTGAGCAGGTTGGCATCGACTACGGTAACGTCTTTCCGGTAGTTTTCGACGGACTGCAGGTACCAGAGGGGCATCGTAAAATTGTCGCCATAAGAAAGCAGTATGGCATTACGGCTGCAGGCATCCAACACCTTCCTATTCAATGCCAGGGCAAACTCCCCGAAACCTCCTCTCCTTTTACCTTCGCGGAAGGCCCAGGTGGCCGAGTCGCTTTTGCCCCGGTACTGGTAGCACATGGCCATAGAGCCCCATTCTCCGGTGAGCTTGGAATAGGGATCAAGGGTAATGAGCTCCCCGGTATACTCGGGGCTCAGCTGGTTCACTTTTTCAAATTGCTCGCTTGCCTTCAATACCAATTCAGGGTTCATGGCGGTCATGGACCGAGCATCGGGGGCGTTCATCCTGCTATAGGTATATCCCAGGAAATATCTTGCTTCGGCATTGCCGGGGTTCAGGGCGATGGCTTTCTGTAGCAGGGGCACGATTTTCCCGTAATCAAACCGGTCCAGCTCCTCCTGTACCAGTCCCCGCTCGGACTTAAACATCGCTTTGGCGCTGTCGAGCCATATTTTGCAGTCATTCTTTTGGCCCACAGCGGTGTTCAGTACCAGCAAGGCCAGGAGTGTGGTCAGGATTTTCATCGGTTTATGGTTTGACGGTATAGAGCGGTCAGCAGGTATGGGGGAACAAGATAAAACAATAAGGCTTTAATTCAAACAAAACGCGCCGGAACCACAAAGCCAAACGGTAGTCCGTTTGGCTTTGTGGCGTTGTTGATGATCCCGGCAGGAGGTTTTTACTGTTCGCTTTTTTCTGCCCGGGCTTCTTCTTTCTTATGCTGCAGCTCTTCCAGCTGACGGCTTACTTCGGCAATCTTTTCTTTGCGTGCGGGTATTTTCTTCTCGATCTGGGCGATCAGGCTTTCGAGGTGCTTTCTTAATTCCTCCTCTTTGACCCCGCTCCCGGTAGTATTGTTGAGCGACTCACGGAAGTCGGCCAGCTTGTTCTCTTCTTCTTTCAGCTCGGCCCGGATCTTGTCCAGGAACTGGCGTGTTTGCTGGAAGCGGCTGTCGAGCTGGTTCTGGAAACGGGCCCTGCGCCGGTCGCGGTCCGCATCTTTCCGGTTAAAGAAGTGATGGCGGGCTGCAATAAAGCGTTCCCAGATCTCATCCCCGTATTCTCTCGGGATATGGCCGATCTTTTTCCATTCCTGCATCAGGTCGTTCATCTCTTCGGTAGCCTCCCTCCAGTTGTCGGAGTTCTTGAGCTGTTCGGCCCGGTTCAGCAGCGCCAGTTTCTGGGCGTAATTATCTTCCAGGTTTATCTTGAATTCCTGGGCGCTTTGTCTTTTGGCGGAGAAAAATTTATCCCTGGCGGCCTGCAGGCGGTTCCAGAGCTCGTCTGCTTTTTCGAATGGTACTTTGCCTATGGTTTTCCATTCCTCCATGATGGCGGCGAGGGCCTGCGTTGTTTCTTTCCAGTCGGTGCTGCTGCTCAGGGCTTCTGCTTTTTCGACAAGGGCCAGCTTTAAGGTGTAGTTGTTTTCCTGCTCCTGCTGTATCTGTTCGAAATGTTGCTTTTTCCGGTCGAAGAATGTATTGCGGGCATTTATAAAACGGTTCCAGAGCTCTTCGTTTTTTTCAGCGGAAGCTACCCGGCCAATGGTCTTCCATTTATCCATCAGCTCTTTCATCACGTCGGACGATTTGCGCCAGTTTTCGGAGTGGGCGTGCTGCTCCGCTGTTTCGCAGATCTCCAGCTTCAGGTCCAGGTTCTGCATCATATCCTGTTCCATCTTTTCATGATGCTGGCGCTTTCTTTCGTAAAAATGATTGCGGGCCTGTTCTATGCGCTCCCAGAGTTTTTCGCTGCGGCCTTTATCGGCGGGAACGGCGTGCTTCCACTCTTCGACAATAACGCGGAAGGCTTCTGTGGTGGCTTTCCAGTCTTCCGAGTCTTTGAGGGCTTCGGCTTTCTCGGCCAGCTTCAGCTTTTCTGCATAATGCGCCTCGCAGAGGTCCTGCACTTCTTTTTCCTTTTGCTGCAGGCTGCGGTAAACGGGCGCATAATCGCCAATGGCATTGGCACGCTGCAGGTAATCTTTCAGCCGGGCTATCTTACCGCTGAGCTTCAGCTTGTCGTCTGCCTGCTGCCATTCCGTTTCCAGCTCCTGCATTTTGCCTTCCACTTCCCGGAACTTTTCCGCAAGGGCTGCAGCAACGGTAGTGAGGTTTTCGATAGTTACAACGGAGAGCCTGCGTACCGGACTGTAAGCTGTAGCGTTCAACACCAACTCCTGTTCTTCGTTGAGCGAGCAGAATTCCTTACCGGCAAAATTCAGTTCATTCCACATGGCTGCAGTGATCCGGTTGTCTGCATTTTGGTCTGGCTGCTGTGTAGTCATAACATTTGCTTTTCCCCCTGACGGTGTAATTACGAATTGATTCAAAAGCCTTCTGTTGCAGGTTCATTTTCCCGCATATCATCCTCAAATAGTTGAAAACTTTTTCTGATATGCTATGCGAATTTAAACAAGATTCATTACGGAAAAAAATGAATTTTAAAAATTCCTCTCTTTGCCGCGGAGAGCCGGAAATAGCTCAAAGTGACTGTATTGCAGGCTTTTATCTTTTGTTTTGGGCTTGTGAGGGGTATATAAATGTAAAAAGAATGTTATTAAATATGCTGCTCCCTGCCCTTCCCTGTGCAAAGGAGGTCTTTTAGTACATCCGCGGATCTGAGATTACCTTATACCTTATAAATAACCCAACGGCCCAAACCCCACTGTTTATGCGTAATCGTATCCTTACTTTACTCCTTTTCCTTTGCTCAGCCCTTCCTGCCGCAGTACATGCCAGCCACCTGCTGGGAGGCGAAATTGGTTACCAGTATGTGTCCAGCACGGGCACAGCCCACACCTACAGGGTTACGCTTAAGTTCTTTTCCGATTGCAGCTCTACAAGCGCGGCATTGCCGCTCCTGATCAATGCAACGCCAAGGGTTTCATTGTACAATAACGGCGCTTTTGTGAGCGCGGTAAGCCTTACGTACAATGCTGCGCTGAGCGATGTGGAGATCACGCCTGTATGCCCCGACGAGGTAAACAATACCCAATGCACCAATATTAACAACCCTATACCGGGTATCAAGCTGTATATTTACGAAGGCGACTTCACGCTGAACGGCGCTTCGGCCAACTGGAGCTTCCAGTTCGAAGGGTCTATCAGCGTAGGGCTGCCGCTGGCTTCCAATGCGGGCCGCACGCCTCTTATTACCAATGCCAATGTGCAGGCCGGCAACTCGCTGATGTACCTGGAAGCTACGCTGAACAATACCAACGGGCAGAACAACAGCAGCAACTTTACCTCCGTGCCCACGCCTTTCTTTTGTATCAACCATGCGCAGACTTATAACCTGGGCGCTGTGGATCCGGATGGCGACGGCATGTTTTTTAACCTGGTGCCCGCCCGGGAATCGCTCATCGTCAACGCTCCCCCTCCCAATGATATTACCTACATAGCCCCCTATACCGCCACCGCGCCCGTACCTGCTGTGCCCGGCTCCTTCAGCTTCAACAATATTACGGGCCAGATGAACTTTACACCCAACGCGCCGGTCAACAGCGTGGTGGTGAACCGCGTGGACGAGATCCGCAACGGCGTGGTGATCGGCTCCAGCATGCGGGAGATGGCTTTTATCATGCTGGTCAACTGCCCCAACCAGGGAGCCAACGGCCCGGTAGTGAACCTGGAAAATGCCAATGCCGATCCTTCTGACCCCACCCTGATCAATGCCTGCGAAGGCACGGACGGCAATGTATCGTTCGACATACAGGCTACCGACCCCGAAGGCGACAATATCAATATAACAACGACCAACCTGCCCGCAGGAGCCGTAGTCAGCGTACAGAACAACGACGGCCCCAACCCCATCATGCATTTCAGCTGGGATATAGGCGGCATGGCGCCGGGCGACTATGTATTCTATGTGAACCTGAAAGACGACGGATGCCCCGTAAGCGTGACCCAGACGGTAGCATACACGATCCGGATCAATCCGGTTTATAAATTCGGGATGGACAGTGTAATCGAGATATGCAACGGGACTACCTACGAGTTCTTCGGGCGGCAGTATTATGCCACAGGGCTGTACGATACCGTATTCACTACCGTAAAGGGATGCGACAGCATCTATTACCTGAACCTCCAGGTAAATCCCCTCCCCGATGTAACGCTGAACAACGGCAACGGAGCTTATGAAGTGGGCTTATGCCCCGGCTCCAGCAACACACTGACCGTAGTACGTCCCGAAGCCGGCACCACCTACCAGTGGTACGACGGGGGGGCGGCATTGCAGGGCGAAACAGGACCGGCCTATGTGGTCAACAGCGAAGGCCGCTACTGGCTCACGGCAGTAACGGATAAAGGATGCACCGACACATCACAGAAGATCACCGTTGTGATTTATCCCGAGCCGGAAGCCGTAATAGAGCCGCTGGAAGAAGAAACGATCTGCGCTTACGATACCCTCAAACTAACGGCGCGGCAAACCGGCGCAGACGATTATCGCTGGGAGCCTGCCAAGGCCTTCCGCCTGGTAAGCGGCGCCGAAGGCAGGGAGGTGAGCGGCATATTCACCCAGCCCACGGCGGTAACGCTTGCGGTATATAACGAGTATGGCTGCTGGGACTCTGCTACCATGATGGTGCAGACCAGGCCCTGCTGCAATGTATTTGTGCCGAATGCTTTCTCGCCCAACGGCGACAACCTGAACGAGTACTTTAACCCCGTGCTGGAAAACGGGCAGATCCTGCTGAGCATGCAGATATTCGACCGGTGGGGCAAGCTGGTGTACAACAATTCCAATATAGCCAGGGGCTGGGACGGTAAATATGAGGATGGAACCGAAGCTGCTTCCGATACCTACATGTATTTTATCAAATACACCTGTGCCGACGGCAAGCTCTATGACAAGCGGGAGTCGCTTTCACTGATCCGGTAAGCGGCAGTACTTTCATAGCAGCGGGGCGTAAACCAGTTTACGCCCCGCTCCTGTTTATTTCCTGCTGTATGCTCTTCTATGCCTGGAGTTGCGCCAGGGCTGCCAGCACCCGCTCGCGTACAGCGTCTTTACCGACCATCGGTATGATATCGAACACACCGGGGCCAAACTTGCCGCCTACGAGCATAATGCGCAGGGGAAGCATCAGGTCACCCTTTTTAATCCCGGCCGCAGCAGCCTGGTCGCCGAAGGAGGCTTCGAGCGCGTCGTGCGTCAGCTCGGTCGTTTCCAGGCGCTCGATCCAGGACCGGAAGAAGGCGGACTTCTCCGCGTTCCATTTACCGCGGATCGTTTCGAGGTCGGGCTGTGCAGGCGCCTCAAAGAAGAAACGGCCCTGGCTTACAAAGTCGCTGAGCAGGTGGCAGCGCTCTTTGATCAGCCCTACCACCTTAGCCAGATAAGCTGGATCGGGCCTTATATGCTCTTTTTCGAAGAAGGGCGCCGCCAGGGCAGCGAGCCTTTCGTTGCCGGCACGCTGGATATGCTGGTGGTTGAACCATTTGGCCTTTTCATAATCAAACTTGGCCCCTCCTTTGTGAACGCGGTCCATGGAGAATAAGGCGCACAGTTCTTCCAGGCTGAAGATCTCCTGTTCTATACCCGGGTTCCAGCCCAGCATAGCCAGCAGGTTCACAAACGCTTCGGGCAGGAAGCCTCGCTCCCGGAAGCCTACGGTCATCTCGCCCGATTTCGGATCTTTCCAGTCCATGGCAAACACGGGAAAGCCCAACCGGTCGCCGTCGCGCTTGCTCAGCTTACCGTTGCCGTCCGGCTTCAGGATCAGGGGCAAGTGCGCCCATTGAGGCATCTCGGCCTCCCAGCCCAGGTAGCGCCATAAAAGGATGTGTACGGGAGCGCTAGGCAGCCATTCTTCTCCCCTAAAGGCATGGGTGATCTTCATCAGGTAATCGTCGACCACTACCGCAAGGTGGTAGGTAGGCATCCCGTCTGCTTTCAGCAGCACTTTATCGTCGACCACATTGGTATCGTGGCTGATCTCGCCGCGGATCATGTCGGTAAAGTGTATTGTTTCGTTCTCCGGCACTTTGATACGCACTACATAGGGAGTGCCTTCCAGGATGAGCCGGCGCACCTCGTCCTGCGGCAGGGTGAGCGAATTGCGCATCAGGCCACGGGTACGGTGGTCGTACTGGGGCGAAGGGTTCTCGGCCGTTTTCAGATCGGCGCGCATTTTTTCCAGCTCTTCGGGCGTATCGAAGGCATAGTAGGCATGGCCGCTTTCCAGCAGCTGTTCGGCATAATCGCGGTAGATGGGTTTGCGTTCGCTCTGCCGGTAAGGAGCATAAGGCCCCCCGTGGCGCACGCTTTCGTCTGGTACCAGGCCGCACCAGTCCAGGCAGTCGAATATATACTCTTCCGCACCGGGCACAAAGCGGCCCTGGTCGGTATCCTCAATACGGAGTACAAATGTTCCGTTGTGTTTGCGGGCAAAAAGGTAATTGAACAGGACAGTACGTACACCTCCCAGGTGCAGCCCTCCCGTGGGGCTGGGGGCAAAGCGTACGCGTACATTTTGTGCATTCATGCCGCGAAAATAGGGAGAAATGGCGAATGCGGGAGTGTATAAAACACATGCTACTGTCCCGCAAACAGCACCCGCAGCATCACACCTCCCCGCGTAGTTGTAATAGGGTACGAAGTAGACATTACCGGTATGCTCTGCCGCCTGTCGAAGAAGAAGCGGAGCTGCAGGTTATCGTTGACGATATAATCGACCGTGGGCGATATCGTGATCACTTTCTGCCCGCGCGTAGGTATATTGGTATTCTGCGCCAGGTAGGTGTTGGAAGTAATGTCGTCGCGGTAGCCTACCGACATGTTGAAGTTGATATCGTTTTTGAGCCTGCGGGTACCGAATACGGTGAAAGGAAGGTTCATGCCTTTGATACGGGCTCCGCCGCCTATTACCAGCTCGGAAGATTTGGTTTCGCTTACCTGGTAGTCTACCAGGCTCAGGCTCAGCATACGGGTCTTATTGAACTTAACGCTGATATTGACCCCGTTCTTGAAAGCCGCTTCCACTCCCAGCAGCGGGCCCAGGTTCTCCGTAATCGTGATGTTCGGTACCTGGAAGAAGGGCACATAGTTATGCGATACGGAATCGATAAAGGAAGGGAACCCGGCCGAGAGGATATCCTGGTAGTAGAATGAGCTGAGGAAGCTGTTCATGGAAAGGTTGCCGGTATAGGTATGGCTCAGGTTAAAATTGGTGAAATACTCCGAGAAGGCCGGCAGCTTGGTCAGGCCATTATATACAAGGCGCCAGTTGGGCATAGGGAAATAGTATTTGAACGGGTTGCTCCTTATGCCGGGATTGCTGTTCTGCAGCAGGGGAATGGTATTCGGGTCCCTGCCGGTATAGGCGGCAAGGAAGGCAGGGATGAGCACATCCTGCGCATACTGGGTATACCCCTTCGCGTAATTCGGATCATCGGGGTCGCTGAGCCCCGCGGTATAAGGATTGATCGCGCCCAGCCGGCGTGAAATGGTCTGCCTGTTGTTCATGAAGTCCTGGTAGGGCTGCGACAGCTGGTTCGCTTTCGAAGCGGAGAATATGGTTTTCAGCCCTATATAGGATATGTTGAAAGTGCCCATGCTGTAAGGGCTGTAATGATGGTACCGGCTGGAATCGTATTTAAATGTTTCCGAATAATTTTTCGAGAACTGTTTGCTCCAGGTAAGGTCTATACGCAGATCGGGGAAAGGCTCAAGGGTAGCCTGTATATTATAGTTCTGGGCATAGTTCTGCTGCAGCTGCCCGTTAAACAGACTATCCATCGATATACGATGCAGCGCAGCCTGCCGGTCGAACCAGGCCCGGTCGGGCTGGGCGCCGAAGGCAAAATCGTACCAGGGATCGCTCGTGCGGCTGTTGACGCCCAGGAACTGGGTGCTGTCCATGAACCCGGGCAGAATGGTGCCGGAATTTTCCGAGTAGTTGAAGGTAACGCGCTTCAGCATGGTTACAAGGCGGCCCGCCACGCGCACTCCGTCCGACACTTCGGGGAGTATATTCCTTCTTTTGGCTTTCCAGGCAGCCAGCTCCTTGCGGAACCGGGCCCGCTCTGCTTTTTTGGCCTTCTTATAAGCTGCGTTCAGCTCCTGCCGCGTCATGGTATCGGCGCCGGGGAGCCGTTCCTTGTCAATTTTCTTTTTTTCGGGCCGCGGGGGCAGCTGGGTCTGTTTCCGGCGCTGGTCTTCTTCCTGTTTGGAAGACTTGCCGGGAACGGCTTCGTTGCCTCCTGCTTCTTTAAGCTTGCTCGAATTGAGGCCCACGGATTCGTTCCTGGAAACTGTTTTGGCAATCCGGCTTCTGCCGGGCGCCGGGGCATTGATGGCTTTCAGCAGCCTGGATTTATTGTACAGCTGGCTGAAGGTGAATTCGCCGTTGATCTGTTTCTGCTGGGTATTGGCTATGATATTGCCCTGCGAATAGACCAGGCGCGAGGCCGCCGTCCAGTTATAGGTAGAGCCGTAGGTAGCCGTAACCCTGGTCCAGTCAAGCACCGGAAACTTTTGTGTGGGCAGCGTATAGTTTACATTAAGGGTCTGGGAGAAATAGGTGTTCCGTCCCAGGCGGGCAATATTGCTCAGCAGCGAATCTCTTTTCGCTTTGCTGTCGATCCGGCCGTAAGGCTCATCCACCCTTGACTGGTTATTGGCGGTGTAATTGAACGACAGGGATTTGGTCAGCTCCCAGCGCAGGTTATAGACCCTGTCCCAGGTAAAGTTCTTATAAAAGGTGGAGGGTATCTGGTACGGCCCGCCATCTATATTGCGCACCTGGGTTTCGCCTACAATACGGTGCAGGTCGGTGCGGAAAGAGAAGCTGCTGGGCAGGGGGTTGAAGTTGAAGTCCTTGATCGGCATCAGCCATTTGGATTTCGACTTGATCATTTTCCTGAACGGCTCAATGGACCGGGTCTTTATCTGGTAATTATATCCCAGGCCCAGGCGCTGCTCTACCAGCTCGTCTTTTGCCAGCAGGGGGCTCCGTTTAAAGTTGCGGTTATAGGAATAGCTTGCGTCGAAGTTCTTAAGGCTCCAGGGCATGGGGGCCTTCCCCTGTTTTTCGGGGTTGCCCTGGTAGCGGATGTTAGACAGGTTAAAGCTGGTCACGGAGGTAAAGTCCTGCGCTATTTTCCGGAGCGAGTCGCGCTGGTAGTCGTCCTGGGCCATATTAAGCTTGTCGCTGAGTTCCACATCCTTATCGTACGGATCGTATTTGGGGTTGCTGATGGTTTGGCTATAGCCGACGAAGAGGGGGAGCTGCAGTCCTAAAGAACGCGGCATGAGCTTGCCTACATTCAGGTTGGTAGAGGCGTCGTAGGTATAGAAATTATCGCGGAAACGCTGGTCCACTTTCTGGTCGATGTTCCCGTAGCCGACGGTATGGGTGCTTCCGCCCAGATGCACGCTACCCAGGTCGGCCAGCTGGATGTTGGCCTGCCCCGAGGCAGCATAACCGGGCTGCTCGTCGGGGCCTGCCATACGGAACTCGTCGAACCATACTTCTGCGCATTTGCGCTGCCCGTCGTCATCGGGGGTCTGCAGGGTCTTTTTAGGGTTGGAAACTCCCAGCATAAGGTTCTTGACATCCCCGAAATTGGGATTCCCTACTATGACCATGGTATTGCCCAGCTCATCCACGCTGCTGTAAGGCAGGTAAGAGGGATAGTTCTGGGCATTGCGCTGTGTTTTCAGGTTCACCAGCTTTTCTTTGTCGAGCTCCAGTTTATTTCCTTCCGGCCATATAAGGTCTGCATTTTTACCGGAGCCCGGCGCCGTGATCCGGAGCGGTATGCGGTATTCGTAGTAGTTATTGATAAAGTCGCTGCCGATACGGATAAAGGCTACCAGGTCGCCGTCCCTCAGCTGGGGCTGCCCTGTTACGGATTCGCCGTGGATGAACATACGCAGGGTTTTGAACTGGCGCATATCCATGCGCTGCTCTTTATATACGGCCCGGGCATCTCCATCCTTCAGGCCGCATACCTGGAGCGACAGGGATTGCTCATCCTGCTGAATGTTCTGCCCGCCGCCGAAGCTGGAAGGCGTCAGCTGCCGCTCAAGGCCGGGAGGCATTACATAGGGTATGGGATCCCGGTCAGCGTTCTGTTCCAGGCTTACCGAGGTCAGCGCAAAGTTGGTGGTACGCAGGTCTTCTTCCGGTATATTTTCTCCGGGAGTCGTCAGCGAGAAGAGGTAACGGCGCCACTGGTTGCGGTCCAGCTGCAGCTGGGCAAAACGCACGATCGTAGTGTCCCGGAACCCGGACATGAACAGACGCACGAACCGTATGGATCGGAAATCGCTGATGCCCCCGACCGCCTGCTGGTATTCCCGGATGGGTATTTTGAACTGGTACCAGTGCTCCACCTGCTTGCGCCCGGTGTTCAGGGTCACTATGCTTTCCTTCTTATTTACTATGAAATTGCGGCCAACCTGCATTTCCGGGTCCGTGGCAGGCGCAAGCCTTACCCGGTACTGGTAATAGGCTTCGGTTTCATTCAGGGAGTTGTCCCGGTTGATGTCTTCCGATTCGGGAATGGTGGAGCCCGAAGTAGTGAACTGGGTATTCAGCTCATTGACGGGAGAGTTGCCGTGCGGCCCGTTATAGTCGATATAACGAAGAAAGGCTTCGCCGTGTCTTCCGGTGATCTGGTCATAATCATCGCCGCGGTAATGGTGAAAATCATCCGAAGCAGGATCTTTCTGCAGTTTCTGCAGGGCAGCGGGCGCCAGGCCTGCCGATGCCATTGTATTCAGGAACGAAGAAAACCGGTCGGCTTCCTCGGCGTTGTCCAGCTCGTCGTATCCCACATCCTGGACCACGCGCGCCGCCTGGTCGTTATCAAAAGACCGGGTGATCTGCTGCTGGAACCGGGGCACATATCCCCACTGGGTCACATCCAGCTTATCGGTGGTTTTGGGGTAAGGTATCCCGTTCTCGAACGACATACGGGAATCTTTCAGCACATCTTCCGATACATTGCCGAGGTTGATGTAGAGGTCGCCTCCGGTGCTTGTGGGATTATAGATGAAAGGATCAAGCAGCCAGAAGGTAATATATTCCACGTTGTTGGCCTCGAAGTCGTTGGAGTTGTTGTCTATGGCACGCTGGATGCCTCCCCAGCGATCCTGGGGGTTGAGGAGGTTGCCCGTGGCCATATCTATATTATTGACGCTGAAGTTGTAGGGGCCGCGGGTATGGGGGTAAAAGCCCAGGTCAAATGTCTGGAGGTTGTTCTGGCCTGCAATGACGGTCCTGGCCGTAAACACTTCCTGCTGCTGCACCAGGCGCCAGTAATCCTGCATCCCGGTATCGGCTTTAATATTCTCGGGCGTGCCGAAGCTCCCGTCGATCAGGGTAGGCTCCAGGGTATACCAGGCAATTTTTGCGCGGTTGTTGTTGCTCGACAGGTCGGTGGTGTTGGCAGCTTCGGGAAACAGGGTCCTGTTGGAAGCATCCTTCGCGCCTACGGGCGGACTGGCAAGGCTCCAGCTGGTAGTGGGGAACCGGAGGTCTATAGACGTATTGGCTCCTTCAAAATCGTCGATCTGCACGGCGCCTTCCGGGTCCAGCGCATTGATAAAGCGCTGGTGGCCGGGGAAAATACCGGCAATCTCGCCGGTAAGCGATATCAGCGACGGCGCCGAAGTGCTGTACAGCGGCAGCTTGTCCAGGGCCTTGGTCAGCAGGGGAAATTCGCTCTGGTAGTTGGCATCCAGGCCGGCTACGGTATTCTTGATCGGATCGTCGCCGTAAGTCACCTTCTGGGTGAAGGGGCGCTCAGTAAGCCGCATAAGGGTGCCTCCGATGGTAAGCTTGTCGCTGGAAAAATAATCCATGCGCAGGCCCCAGAAGTTCTGCTGCACCAGCCCGAAGGTGGCATTGTCCTCGTAGGAGATGCTGATGGGTATACCCGACGCCAGGATGCCTGCGTTGAGGATCTTTACGGAACCCCGGCTGTAATCGACCTGGTAATCCACGTTTTCGGCAAGGCGCTGCCCCCCGGCCGACACCGTAACGGAGCCTTGCGGTATATTATAGCCGCCCAGGCTTACTTCCGAACCCGAAGCGCCCTTGTAGTTACCTTTAATAATAAACCGGTTGTTCTGCTGGAACTGGCGGGCTATGGTCTTGGTGGAATCATAGAGTATCTGGTAGAGGTAGCGCCGCTCCAGCTGCGGATCATTGCCGACTGCCGGGGCCAAAGCCCTGCCGAACGGCTCCAGCTTGGGAAAGATAATCTTGCCCATCTGCGAGTTTACGGTAATCCCTTCCACATAGTCGAATACCCCGTCGGGCGCCGGATCGTTCTGTATGTTCAGGCGGTCCAGGTTCATTAGGGTGATCAGGGGGATGCCCACGTTGGGCCCCTCGGGCAGGTACCGTTTTTCCCCGCCGCCGGGGTCCTGGTACATGATATTGAGCCGGAAGTCTTCCTTGGTGATGTTGCCGCCGCCAATGGAATAGACGTTCTTCATCATCAGCTTCCAGATGGGAAGCCTGGGTGTGGCGGCCACGCCCTTCACCATTTTCAGGAACAATACTTTGGCATTGGTGGAGTCGGGAGGAAAATCTTCCGCAAACTCGCCCACCTGAAAAATTTTCCCGTTATAGGTATACCGGTAGGCCACGGCTACGATATCGTCCGCGTTGATCTGCGTGTTCAGCGATATGTAGCCGAGCTGGGGCTGGAAAGAGAATTCCGAACTGCTCAATTGCCGCATGGTGGCCATTGTATAATCGCGCCCCTGGCTGGAATCCAGGCCTATAGACGCCAGTATGGTGGTGCTGCCGTTGCCCTGGGTCCTGAGCCTGGGATGCTGAAGCAGCAGTTCGTAGAGCCTGTTGGCCCGGTTGTCGGGATAATCTCTTGGAATGGCGGACGACGGATTGGCGAGCGACCCCACATAAGGCGATCTTTCGCCCAGGTCCATAAAGTTGATCATGTTACGCACATTCTGCGTAGCCCCGGTACGATTGGTTACCCATACCTCCACCTTGGTGAGCACGATCTGGGAGTTGATCCGGGGATAATTGACCAGCGCCGCATCGTAGTTGTTATAAAAGTACTGGCCCAGCAGGAAGTTCCTGTTCTCTTCGTAGTCGTCGATCTTTACCTCGAAGTTCTGGGTCTGCGCCCCTCCCTGCAGGTTGATGCTCTTACGCTGGGAACGCTGCTGCGACAGGACCCCGGTCACGAACATCTTGCCGAACTGCAACTGCGCTTTTAATCCGAAGAGGGAAAGCGGCCCTGTGAGCAGGCTGCTTTTCAGCGGGAAGCTTACGTTTCCTGCTTCGATCTTCTTGATGATCTCGTCTTCCTTACCGGTGTATTCGAGCTTTTGGGTATTCTGTTCTCCGAAAGAAGGGAGCGTATTGTTGCTGATGTTGAGCTTGAGCTTGTCCCCGATCTGTGCCAGGAGGTTTACGTTCATCTGCATGTCGAAGTCGAAGATGCCGTATTTCTGAGCACGTTGTGTCAGGTTGGGGTTCTTCATATTCTGCCAGTTGCCCCCGAAGGTCAGGTCGAGATTGCCCTGCGGTTTGATGGAGATCTGGTCGCTTCCGAACAGGCGGTTGAAGATGCCTTCTTTGTACAGCTCCGGCAGCTTGGGCTTCTGGTTGAACATGCTGAGCGCATCCAGGCGCTGACGCCAGTAGTCCCTCTCGTCCTGGGCGCCCCTGATCTTCAGGTATTCGTCGGCTTCCAGGTAGGTGGGGTTCTTGATATCCTGGCCCCCTACTTTCTCGTTCAGGTAAAACCGGTTCTCTTCCGGATCGTACTCCACCTGCTTTTCCACGTTGGCCGGGTCTTCCAGGTCTATGGAGGTGTTGCTCCCCTCCTTCTGGGGATCTATCTGCTGCCCGGGTTCGATGGGAAAGCGCAGCTCGGGCGTATCTACCGGCGGAGGGGGCGGCGGCGGATCGAAAGGATCGTCAAACCCGCGGGCTGTAAATACCTGAGCCAATGTTATTACGATAATAACACATGCCAATATTTTATAGCCAAGATTTGTTTGCTGCTGTGCCAATGCTCTTCCTAAAACGGTACGGTATGAGGTAATTGTCTTTTATCGTCAAGCCGGAACCAAAAAAGTTTACATACAGGAGATTGCTATCCTGTACGCTGTGCCTATAAGTTCCTTAATGCTGCTTTTATCCATTCTTCCACGCTGATATCCTGATCGCCGGTCATGCTCTTCACTTTCTTTACTGCCGCCTCTGCCATTGGTCTGGCTATACCCAGGCCCAGTAAAGCATTTAACGTATCAGCTTCTGTGGTATTGTGTGGCAAGGTATTAAATTCTCCTGAAACCGCATCGGGCAACTTGCCTTTTAATTCGAGGATAATGCGCTGCGCTGTTTTGGATCCGATGCCCTTGACTTTTTCCAGCGCCTTGCTGTCGCCATTGGCTACCAGGCGCGACAGATCGGAAGGGGTAAGCGAGGAAAGCAGGATGCGCGCGGTAGCGGCGCCCACTCCCGAAACGGACAACAGGCGCTGGAAAGCGGTGCGCTCTTCTTCAGTAGCAAAGCCGTAAAGCACCCAGGCGTCTTCCCGGACCTGCAGGTGCGTATACAGCCGGCAGGCGTCTTTCCCAGAGATGCGCTCGTAGGTGTGCAGGGTGATCTGTACTTCATATCCGACCCCGTGTACATCCACATAGGTTTGTGCAGGGCTGAGCCCTACCAGTTTTCCTTCCAAATAACCGAACATGATATTCCCGGCATGGGCACCGGTATGCCATTAATGTGAGTAAAGGTAGTATTCAGATTTTGCCCGGGACGCAAAAATATAAAATAAAAGAACGCTGTACACAAAGACAGCGTTCGGAAGAAGCAGTAAGGTCATGTATATAAAACAGTACCTGTAAGACTAATAAGTGCTCCACCAGGGGCTGGCGCGCTTCTTGATCTTCCAGAAAAACATAATGGACAAGGTAGAATACATATCCTTATTGCCGGGATCGCCACGGAACGCTCCCTGCTCGTGCTTGTAGCCGGGGATCACTTCGCTGGAGCGGTCAGCCATTTTTTTGGCCAAAGCGGCTTTATTGGGATCGTTCATAAACGCGATATCGTGATGCAGGGGGTCGATATAGTTCCCGCTTACGTCATCTAGGTAATCGGTAAAGGTATAGCGAAGCTGGTATTCCAGGCCCAGGCCCAGGCCTTTGCCGATATCGAACCGAACTCCGATGCCGCCTACCGCTGCATAGGAGAACAGGCTGTAGGACTTGGGGAATACATACCCGGGGGCATTGAAGTTCTGCCCTTCGGTACGAAGCGGCTGCAGGTCTACCTCTTTTTCAACGCCGGTTTCGAGGTCTTTATAGGTTCCCCTCGGGTTGTAATAGAACCCGGCCACCCCTAACAGCAGGTAGGGCTGCACCCTCGATTTGGACAGTTTGCCGAACTCCCAGTTGCTGATACGCAGCGGGCTGAATTCAAAAAGCAGGTTGCTCTCCCATAAATTGGTCTTGATATCCAGGTTGCGGATATAGCGCTGGTAGGCATCATCTTTTATATTGGGGGCTTCCAGCGCTTTCTCTTCGTTCCATTTATCCGTAGCGTACAGGGATCCGTAGTTCAGGCCAAGGCGGAAGGAAATACCGGGCACATGCGTATACCGAACGAACATACCGCCCATAAAACGCATGTTGCCAAAGATATCGTCCTTATATACAGAGTTGTTGTAATGGTCCAGTACAGATTTGGTACCTACATCGCCCCACAGGTCGGCCATACCCAGGTTAAATCCTATGGAGAAACCTCTCTGCTCAATATAAGGGATATCGGGATTTCCCCAATCGTATTCGTGTTGCGCACTGGCCCGGGAGGCGGTCAGGCTTACCAGACCCGCCGTCATCAGACCGGCAATAAAAATACCTTGTAATGATTTCCGCATGATGGAACAAAAATTTGAGCGTTGAAAGTAAAAAAAAACTTATTCCCTTGTATGCTTTTTCCCGTTTTTTTCTTCCGAACCCGAAAAAAGCGGAGAAAGGGCGGCCTGCTTATCCATGCTGCTCATTCCCAATCCTGCGCCACCGGCCGACAAGGTAAAAAGATAATTCTGCATTTGCAACCCGGTATTCAGGGCCCGTTTTTTTACCATTTAAAGCAAAGCTTCTATCTGGCGTATCAGCTCTGCCGACTGGCTGGGCCGGGGTGTTTTTTTATTGACAAAATTGCCTTTTTTATCGATCAGGAAATATGCGGGCACGCTTCGTATCTGGTACAGCGTGGCAATATCGCCGCCCCAGCCGGGGGTACGGGTATGGATGCCCGAAATGCTCATGGATTCGATCCCTCTTTTCCAGGCTGCTTCGTTCTCATCGATCGATACGTAGAGAAAGACTACATCTTTATCCCTGAAATGTTCCTTGATGGTTTTGGCATGTGGCATTTCGCCCCTGCAGGGGCCGCACCAGCTGGCCCAGAAATCCATATACACTACTTTCCCCTTAAGATCGGAGAGCTTCATCTGCCTACCTTCGATAGTAGTAAAGGTAAAATCCATGGCGGGCTGGCCGGGGTTGAATTTCTTCCCTTCGTACACAAGGCTGTCCAGTATCTTATTATTGGGGCTTTGCGGGAACCGTTTCCGGTAAAGGGCTACTCTTTCTTCGAGTGCTTCCACCGGCCAGCCCATGCTTTCAGTGGCCAGGATCCTTCCGGCCGCAAATTCGGCTGTTTTAGGGGGCGCCTTACGAAACAGCAGCTGCAGCACGCTGTCGGTCTGCCGGTAGGCCAGGCTCCTGTCTTCAGCTCCTGTTTCAGGATTTACGGTAATGGTATTGTTAAAGCCCTGCGCGGCCAGCTGCTTCGCGAAGTAGCTCTGCACATAGGTCTGGTAAAAAGGCAGCTCCAGGTATTCGTCCCTGAAGGCTGCAGGAGCCTGCCTGGTTATTGCATACAGTTCGGGCGGGATATTCTGGATATTATTGCTCTTGAGGCGGATCATTTCATGTACGGCAGGATAATGGAGCATAGCGTCGTAAGCGGAGTATTCCAGAAAGGCCGACCAGTATTTATGAAAATCCCCGGGCAGCTCTTTGCGCGCCAGCGCGATGTCGGCGGCTTCCTGCTCCTTTCTTTTCACGGAGTCCAGCGCCGCCATGTAGCCGGCCGTGTCGCAGGCGGCTACATCCTGGGTCTGCCGGTAATAGCTCATCAGCCCCATGCCGGCAGCGCTGCGCCGGGCAAAAAAGGCAGGCACTTCCTTGCCTTTGCCTTCAAATACTACGGTGCTGTCCAGCTTCTTCCCGTTTGCGGTAAGGACCAGCTCGCTGCCTTCCCTGGCCATGAAGTCGAAGCGCCGGCCGCCATGCGCCAGGATAATCCAGCTGTATTTCTGTGTTACGGGGAGCGTAACGCTGAATTTCCCCTCCGGCGAAAGAGTGAGCGTTTCCTGCCTGTTGCCGGGTATTATCCTCACATTCCCTGCATTGACAAGGATTACCTTCGTATCGGCCGGGTCGGTTATCGTGCCGCTGATGGTTACGGGTTTTTGCGCTTCTGCCTTCAGCCATACCAGCAGGAAGGGCACCAGAATACTTATATGCTTCATTAGGTTCATTTTGTCTGTTCTTGTCTATTTACCGCTCTGGGCTCCTTCTATCAGCTGCATCAGCTCGTCGAGCTTCGGCGCAAGGATGATTTCGGTGCGCCTGTTCCTGGCTCTTCCTTCGGGGGTGGAATTGTCTGCAACCGGTTCGTACTGGCTCCGGCCGCTGGCGGTGATCCTTACCGGATCCACGCCGTAATTGCTGGTCAGCAGCCTTACGATGGCGGTGGAGCGGGCCACGCTCAGCGCCCAGTTGTCTTCAAACTTCAGCCGAATCGGGATCGAGTCGGTATGCCCTTCGATGTTCACATTGATCTCACGGTTTTCGTTCAGCGCCTGGGCCACTTTTTCCAGGGCTTCCTTTCCTTCCTGGTTTACAACTGCGCTCCCGGAGGGAAACAGCAGCTTTTCCGACAGGCTTACGTAGACCTTCCCGTTCTTGGTAAACACAGAAAGCTGGTCGGAGCTGAAATTGCCCAGGGCGTTGGCCATTCTGGTACGCAGAGCTTCTGTCTGCGCTTTCTGCCGGTCGATCAGCGCCTGCAGCTGCTGCAAGCGCTCCTGCTGCTCGGCAATAGCCTTTTCGCTCTCGCTGAGCTTTTTATCTTTCTCATCCAGCTGATCAGCCGCGGAAGCATTGGCTTCTTCCATGAGCTGCAGGCGGCTCTTGGTATTTTCCAGGTCCTCGCTCAGCTCGCTTATTCTTTTGCGTGCGCTGGAGAGGGCCGACTGGGATTCATTGAATTTCTTACTGGACACGCAGGAGCCGGCCAGGAGGCTGCCCGCAATGATGCCGGCACTAAGAAGGGAAACAAGTTTCATATCAGGGTCTGTTAGTAATTAGCACCATAAAAGTAAGACAAGGTTTTGTAAAGTCGGACAATCGGGGCCGCGGTTTTAAAAAACGTTATTATAAAAGTTTTCACATATTTGCACTTATGTTCGACCAAGGCCGCCTGGCTGCATTTTTCAAAGACCGTATCTTCCTTTGGCTGCTGCTTGCGGCATTTGTGCTGCTCAAGCTTCCCCACCTGGATGTGCCTTTTTACTGGGACGAGTGCTGGCCTTATGCCACGGCGGTACGGCGGATGTATGAACACGGCCCGAGCCTGCTGCCCGGCACTATCGGCGCAGAATACTACCGCGGGCACCCTACCCTGTTCTATTTCCTGGCATCGGGCTGGATGAAGCTGTTCGGCACTTCGCACGTGGCCATGCATTCCTTCCCGCTGTTTGTTTCGGTACTGCTGCTGATCAGCGTGTACGAAGCAGGCCTGCGGTGGTACGGGCCTGCCGCCGCCATGACGGCATCCCTGCTGGTAGCCTTCCAGGTCGCATTTTTTATACAGGCTTCTTTCCTGCTGCCGGAAGTGCTGCTGGCTTTCTTTGCCTTTCTAGGCCTTTGTTTTTATGCTGCCCGCAAGTACCTGCTTACTGCCCTGGCCCTTAGCTGCCTTTTTTATACAAAAGAGAGCGGCATGGTGCTGGGGGCGCTCCTCGGACTGCATGCTTTCCTGATGCTGTTTCAGAAACAGGAGCCGCTCCGGCATCGGCTGCTCCCGCTGCTCTCCATAGCCGTGCCTTTCCTGCTCACCGCACTTTTCTTCCTTGCGCAGAAACGGATCATGGGCTGGTACCTGTTCCCGCTGCATACGGGCCTTATCGAGCACAGCCTCCGCAATTTCGTGATGAAACTGGGGGGATGTTTTTCTTTCCTGTATCTCGAAAGCTTCCGGCATTGCATGTACGGGCTTTGGGCGCTGGCGCTGGTGCTGGAAGCCTTTGCCGGCGGTAAGCGGAAGCAGGCCCTGCCCCATCTTGCTGCGCTGGTGCTCCTGGCAGCTTTCCCGTTTATAACCGGCCTGCACAAGGTCCGGCTGCTCCTCCCGCCCTTATTGCTGATCTGGATTTTGCGGACGGTGCACCGCTTTCTCCGGCAGTATTACCCCGCTTCCCGTACGGCGCAGCACCGGCTGCTGCTGCTATGTCCTGCTTTCGTGCTGGCCTTCTGCTGTTTTACGGCCATGAATATTTTTATCCTCCGCTATCTTCTTATTGCGCTGGTCCCTTCGCTCTTTGTGCTGGGGATAATGCTGGCCCGGAAAGCGAGCCGGCTGAAAAGTATAGGCATGGCCGCCCTTTTACTGCTCATCGTACTTGCAGAGGCACTGGCCTTTTACAGGGACGAGGCTTACGGCGATATTAACCCGGGCGCCTTCGATGGTATGTATGTACAGCAGCAGCTTACCCGCTACCTGGAGCGGATGCGGTATTACGACAAAAAAATAGGGACCAATTCCTACCTGGAACGGATGCACCTTACCGATCCTTATACCGGTTTTTTATCTTCCGGCAAGACATTCAGCCAGGTGAACTGGGAAATTACCCCTCAAACGGAGCTCGCGGTCTTTTCCAATATAGAGCCCGATTACCAATATGAGATGGTAAAGAAAAACCCTGCTTTCCGCAGGGTGTTCAGGGTAGATAAAGGAAAGGTATGGGGCGAAGTGTACCTCCGCCAATGACCGGTCAGCCGGCCTTCCGGAATACAATGTTGTCGGATTCCAGGCTGCTTTGCAGCAGGTAGCTTTCTATGTCGCCGACGGGCGCCAGCGCTCCGGAAGCCGTAATGATAAAGGAGCGGTACCCCCAGTCCCGCAGCCGGGCAGCCGCTTTTTTATGCGCATCGTTATGCCTTTGGGGTTCCAGGTACTCCATAACCAGGTAGGGGTTGTACTGCTGCAGGAATGCAGCGCCGCCGTTTATTACCTTATCCTCGGCCCCTTCCACGTCGATCTTGATGAGGTCCGGCTTCAAGCCTGTGGCAGCAGTCAGCGCATCGATGGTAGTGGCTGTTACTTCGGTCTGCCTGGGGCTGAACCCTTCAAACCAGGGCTCGGAACGGAACTGTTCCACATCCATCGTATTGTATTCGGAGTATAGGTTGGGAAATTCGTAGAAGACCAGCTTACCGGGCGCATCGGATACCGCTTCGTTGAAAACCATAACGGAAGCAGTGCCGGATACATTCTCCCGTAGCAGGGACCAGCTGGAAGCGGCCGGCTCGAATGCATGTACGCGTCCTTCTGCGCCGGCCACCTCGGCAGCCAGCAGGGTAAAGTACCCGTAATGAGCGCCAATATCAAGAAAATGACCTTTTTCGGGCAGGTTCAGGACAATAAAGCGGGCCAGCCTCAGCTCAGAATCGTGCGACTTGCCGCCTGTGAGATAGATATCGGTAGACGAAGGGAGAGCAACTTTCATACGCCTGCCCCAGAAAAGCCGGGCATTTTCCAGCCGCTCTTTTTTACTGCGAGGATACAGCACTTCCTTGAACAGGATCGCATTCAGGTACCGGAGCGGGTGATGCATCAGCCGTCCCCATCTGGAAGCCCCTGCCAGCCGTTCTACTTTGGCCAGGTCTTGTATTAGTTCGTTTTTGGTCATCGTACCTTTTGCTGCGCTCCTTTTTTAAAGGCAAAACTATGCGAATATACCTAAACCGATCCGGTTAAAAATTTGCGGCAGATTTTGAGCGAATTGCATTTTTAGCTATTCTTGCAGTTATCCTAAATCCCTGCCGTGATCCGATCTCTCTGTGCTTTCTTCGCCTGCGCCATTCTGCTGGTCATCAGCGGCGCCTTCTTTTATCCGCGGTGGCAGAAATGGGGGAACGAGGCTCAGCTTTCCTGGGATGCAGGAGGCTACTACTGGTACCTGCCGGCCGTCTTTATATATAAGGATGTAAAGCAGCAGCATTTCCGGGACAGTATCATGCAGCGCTATCAGCCCACCCCACCCAACGATTTCCAGTATGCATTCAGGTACGAAGGGTCCGATAACTTAGTGATCCGGTATACTATGGGTACCGCATTGCTGGAAGCGCCCTGGTTTTTTATAGCGCATGCCATAGCGAAACCGATGGGTTATCCTGCCGACGGGTTTGCTCCTCCTTATCAGTTCATGATCTGGCTGGGCGGGATCCTCTTTGCCATACTGGGTCTCTGGTACCTGCGCAGGCTGTTGCTGCAGTATTACAGCGATAGTGTAACCGCTATCGTATTGCTGCTGCTGGTAGCCGGCACCAATTACCTTAACTATGCAGGCATCGATACCGGTATGACCCACGGCTGGCTGTTTACATTATATGTGCTGATCCTGCACAGTACAGACCGTTATTACCGGACGCTGCAGCGAAAATATATACTGCGCACGGGTGCGCTGATCGGGCTGGCAGCTTTGGTACGCCCTCCCGAAATCATTTCGGTGCTGATACCGCTGTTATGGGGCATGGACCGTATCTCTGTAGCCGCAATCCGCGAAAGACTTATGCTCTTCAAAAGGCAGATCCGGCATATTGTGCCGGCAGCCCTTATCTGCCTGCTGATACTGAGCCTGCAATTCTGCTACTGGCAATATGCTTCCGGCAGATGGTTTATCTATACCTACCAGGAGCAGGGGTTCTCCTGGCTGAAACCGCATCTTAAATTGTATGCGCTGAATTACCAGTGTGGGTGGCTCTTGTATACACCGCTGATGTTCTTTGCGCTGGCCGGCCTGGTGCCTTTTCTCCGTTCAGGACGGAACAGGCTGGCCCTGCTGAGCCTGGTCCTGGTCAACTATTATATAGTAGCCGCCTGGGATGCCTGGGATTATGGCGGCAGGGCCATGATACAGAATTACCCCGCCCTGCTTTTCCCGCTTGCTTCCCTGGTGGCGTATCTGCAGAAAAGGAAGATCAGCAGGATCATCGGCGTATTGCTCCTGCTGCCTGCTGTTTGGTTCAACCTCTGGTGGACCTACCAGGCGCACCGGGGCACCCTGATCGGCAGTGCTCCGGCAACAAGGGCTTACTACTTTGCCACCATCTTCCGCTTCCGCGCCCCGGAGGAGATACAAAAGCTCCGGGATAATGAAGACCTGTACCGTAAGCCCATTCAGCATCCCGTGCAGCTGTATGCAAACAGCTGCGATACTTTCCCGGACGGGCATATCATGGTGGAAAAGGACCTGCAGCAGATTCTTAACTTTAGCCAGCAGGGCAAAAAGTACAAATGGATCAGGGCTTCTGCGGATGTGCATATTGGCCAGAAGGAATGGAACGTCTGGTTCATGACCCATTTCATGATACGGCTGAAAAAGGGGAACGATGTGATACAGGCCAACAGCCTGCGGGTACAGCGTTTCCTCAAAGAGGGTGAAACGCGTAATATTACGGTAGACCTCCGCGTTAAGTACGATGTGTATGATAATATAGAGCTGGTGTATTACAACGAGAACAACGGCATCCTGCCCTGCTCTTTCGATAATATTACCGTAACGGGCTTCGACAAATAGGATTTCCCTTTAATTTTTAACTATCTTCGCGCATCGCAAAAAAACACTTGCATTCACCTTAAATGTCCAGGAAAATAGCCATTATAGCAGGCGCAGGCCCCGCAGGATTGACGGCAGCTTACGAGCTGCTGCAACGTACGGATATCCTTCCCGTCATCTACGAAAAAAGCAGCGATATAGGCGGCATCAGCAAGACTGTAAACTATAAAGGCAACCGCATCGATATAGGCGGACACCGTTTTTTCTCCAAATCGGACCGGGTAATGGACTGGTGGCTGCATATACTGCCTATTGAAGACACGCACGAAGATAGGGTACGCATCCAGTACCAGAACAAGACGCGTCTTGTAGATACCCACCAGGTGGAAGTGGCCCGCAGCAACGACCAGGATAAGGTCATGCTTGTACGCAGCCGGCTTTCCCGCATTTATTTCCTCAAGCAGTTCTTCAGCTATCCTGTAACCTTGTCGGTGCAGACGCTGCGCGGCCTGGGCCTCTGGCGTACCATCAGGATCTTCCTCTCCTACATGGCTTCCCGTATCAGCCCGCGAAAAGAGGAAAAATCCCTGGAAGACTTTTTTATCAACCGCTTCGGCAAAGAGCTTTACCTTACCTTCTTCAAGGATTATACGGAAAAAGTATGGGGCATCTCCTGCAGCGAAATATCGGCCGAGTGGGGAGCGCAGCGTATCAAGGGGCTTTCCGTTATCAAGGCCATACAGCATGCCGTAAAGAAGGAGCTGAAGAAAAAGAAACCGGCGGATGGCATCAGCCAGAAAGAAACGGAAACAAGCCTTATCGAACGCTTCCTGTATCCCAAATACGGGCCGGGCCAAATGTGGGAGGAAGTGGCAAGACAGGTGCAGGAGAAGGGAGGTACGCTACAGATGGAGCACGAAGTGCAGGAGATCCTTACAGAAGGCAACAGGGTAAGGGCCGTACGCGTCAGGGATTGCAGGACAGGTATCGTACGCGAAGAGGCCTGCGATTACTTCTTTTCTACCATGCCGGTGAAGCAGCTGATTACTCATATGCATCCCCGGGCCCCGGAACCCGTGCGCCAGGTGGCCGAAGGATTGCTGTACCGCGATTTCATTACGGTGGGGCTGCTGATGAATAAGCTGAAGATACGCAGGGATAAAACGGCGCCGGCTTCGGCCGACAATACTGTTAAAGACAACTGGATCTATATACAGGAGCGGGAGGTCAAGGTGGGCCGCCTGCAGATATTCAATAACTGGAGCCCTTTTATGGTGGCCGACCCCGATCATGTATGGATCGGGATGGAATATTTCTGCAACGAAGGCGACCCGCTCTGGAATATGGAAGACGAGGCATTGAAAAAGTTCGCGATCGACGAGCTGGCGCAGATCGACATCATCAGTAAGGAAGATGTGATAGACAGCACAGTGCTGCGCATGGAAAAGGCATACCCCGCCTATTTCGGCACTTACAACCGCTTCGAGGAGCTGAAGCAGTATACGGATACTTTTGAAAACCTGTACCTGATAGGAAGGAACGGCATGCACAAGTACAACAACAGCGACCATTCCATGCTCACGGCCATGACGGCGGTAGACAATATCGTGGCGGGCGCCAGGGACAAAAAGAACATCTGGGAGATCAATACCGAAATGGAATACCACGAGGAGAAAGATAAGTAAGCTTCCTCATCGTTCTGTTTGCGCGAGCAGCTTGCATACCAGCTCTGCTGCATAATACGGCCCCGCCGAGAACCCGCGGGTGCCAAGACCGTTGAGCAAAGCCACGGCAGGATGCCGGGGATGTATCTCGGCAAAGATTCTTTGTCCTGCTGTGGTAGGCCGCTCCGCTACCCAGTGCGCTGCAACCTCAAAGGGCAGCTTCAGCCATGTTTCCAGCATACCGATAGCACCGGCTTTCCAGCCAGGATCCGGCTCCAGGCCGGCAATGTCCCATCGATAGTTGCTTCCGTACCAGAACAGATTACCGGCGCGGGGCACCAGGCGCAATTCCCGGTGATAGACCGCATCGGCAGGCAGGCCGGGAATATGCAGCAGCAAAGCATCGCCCCGGTTGGCCGTAAAAGGCAAATGGGCCAGCAGGGGATTGCGGCTTGCAGCCGCGCCCTCGCAAAAAACAACCTTCCGGGCGCTGATATCCCTGTAGTGCACACTCTTTTCTTCGACAGCAAGCGACCCGGGTTCCATCCGCTCCGCGCGCAGCACTCCCTGCTGCTGTAAAAAGCTGCGCCAGCCATCCAGCAGCGCCTCCGCATGCACCAGCCATACCCTATTGATCATACCGGCGCCATAAGGAGCCGAGAAGCAAGACTTCCAGCGCAGGGCATCCGCCTGCGAAAAGCACCCGGGAAACTGCTGCCTGCGCAGCTCGAATTGCTGTTGCTGCCGGGCGTCGGTATGGAATACGAAGAGCGGCGCTGCTTGCAGCAGGGCAATGCCCAGCAGGGCTTCCAGGCTGCGGTAGGTGCGCAATGCGGCAGGGATCAGGGTAGCTGCAGCGGCTGAAGGGCGCCAGTGCCTTCCGGCCATAGGGTTGAGCACCGCTGCCGCCGTACGGCTGGCGCTGCGGGCCTGCCCGTCGTCTACCAGGACAAAGCTCCTGCCTGCACGCCACAGCTCGTAGCTTACTAATGTTCCGGCAATCCCCTGTCCTGCAATAAGATAATCTACCTGCATAATATTACCCTGATCCGGTGTCAAAAGTAAAGCAAAATGCGCGGAGGGCGGGTAACGGGCAATACTACGATTTTATAGGCAAACAGAGGATGGCCCGCTACTTTTAACACAGGATCATTTTGTATGCCTGCATCCACCACCTTATGGTGGTATTGACAACCGGCTTCGCTTTTTAAAATTAAATCGATGGACTTCTACGGTCCGCAGGCTCCGGAAGCTTATGTGTCGATCTGTTGACCGGTAAGATTCGCAGCGATCAGTTCAGAATTTCCTTTTTCAGCTGAGTCAGGTTGGGCGATTTGCGGCCGATATTTTCCATAAAGTACTGGTAACACATGTCAAGTCTGCGAGCGATCGCTGTAACCAGTTCAAATCTTTTGAACAGGCCGGACCAATTCTATTCCACGATCCACCGTACCGGCGTAATTACCAACTATATGAGAAGGAAGCCATCGCCAAGCGAAGCATACTTCGCCTTTTCTTCCTGGTTCGGTAACTATCTTTTTACTATTTTGTAGTTTCCACCATAAATCGTCTTTAGAAAGTATATACCAGAAGGAAGGTCCGACAATGTGTAAGATTGCACTCTGCGATCTATAATAAAAACTTTCGCTATTCTGCCAGTTGCATCCATAACAGTGAGAGGCGTGTGCAGCAGTTGGTCCAAGTCTTCAAATGCGATGGTCATCATATCGTTTACCGGATTGGGACTGATTGTTACTTTATAATCTTTGTCATCCGGCTTATAAATCCCCACTGAACCGAAGTATACATAAACAGAATCAGAAGCACTGCAACCGTTCTCACCTGTGACTATAACGCTATAGAGTCCTGTATTGATAACATTATGCGTTTGCCCTGAGCCGCCATCGCTCCACTGATAGCTTGCACCAGGGTTACCTGCGTCTAAGGTAACAACAGTACCACTAACAGCCAATAGCGTATCGTTACCAAGGTCTACAACGGGAGCGGGAAGAGTAGTAACTTGTATGGTATCACTATTGCTGCAATTGTGCAAATCTGTAACAGTAACATAATAGGTACCACTGGTAGTAACGGCTATAGATTGAGTGGTGGCTCCCGTGTTCCAGAGGAAACCAGCACCAGCATTTTGCGCGTCAATGATTAATGTTTTTCCGGAACAGATCGCAGTATCATTTCCCAGGGCAACAACAGGCTGGGGATAATATCCGATATGGATTGAGTCTGTAGCAGAGCCCTTTGTGGTAGTTATGGTCACATAATAAGTGCCGCTGTCGCTCACACTGATGGTTTGCGTTGTAGCACCTGTATTCCAGAGATAAGTACTTCCCGGATTTTGCGCGTCTAAAGTCACGCTCTGGCCCTGGCAAATGGAAATATCCTCACCAAGGTATAAAGGAATATTCGTATACCGGTCCAGTTCGAAAGTGTAAATGGCCGACCCAATATTCGCACCGATTACTATTTTCCCATCTTTTTGAATGAGCACATCTTCAACTTTTTTCCAAACAGGCGGCGTTGGGCTGAGGTAGCCGTCGGTAATCAATCCATTCACACCAAAAGCAGAATCAAGCTGGCCGTTAGCCTTTAGCTTAACTATAGCTGGATATGACCCGCCATAGGTGGCAACCATTCCTGCGCCTATCACTCCTCCATCCGGAGTTGCCACCAGGGCATTGACGAATGAAGCGGTGGAAGTAGTGGTAGCAAAATCCAAGACTACACCCCAGTCAATAGGATTACCTGTTTGGCTGGCATTGGTAAAAGAGGGGTCAAATACCCCATTTGCGGAAAACTTTTTTACAAAGGGCCTTATGCTCGAATTGGAACCGGGCCTGTAATCGTTTGCAATAATGCTACCGTCTTGCAAAAGGGCAATATCGATAAGAGTACCGCCTAGAAAAGTATTAACATAGGTGGTAAACGCATTGGTACCAAAGGTATTATCCAATGTGCCGTCGGTATTTAACCGTAATAGCATCATAGTAGTCAGTATTGCCGAGGTTCCGGTCATACCTCCCACAATAATCTTTCCGCTTGATTGTATTCCTACAGCTATAGCGGAATCCCAACTTGATGCTGCATAGTGGATCGTATCAATTCCATTCATACCAAAAGTGCCGTCTAAAGTGCCATCACTATTGTAACGTGCCACCCATATAGAAGATCTGTTTATCCTGGAAGTGCCTACTGCAATTATTTTACCGTCGCTCTGCACTGCAAGCGCATTTATCCGGGTTGATGCCCCGGTAAGATGGGTAACAATGCCATTAACTCCAAAGCTGCTATCCAATGTGCCATTGGATTTATACTTTGCCAATAAGCTATTCCTTACTGTTCCGATAGTTGCATATCCGCCTACAACAATTTCCTGGGAGGGAGTGACTGCTATGGCATTTATATAATCTTTCCCATCCGGGGTGAGGCTGCTTATTACAATTCCCTGACTCCCGAAAGTACTGTCCGCTGTTCCATTTTGCTTGCTTTTCGTAAGCAAAATGCTTGTATTGGCGTAATTATTGGTCGTAACGATACCTGCGGAATATATATAGTCATTGCTGTCCGAAGCGATACAACTGAATACCTTTATTCCCGTGGTAGTGAATTCCTGGCGCCCACCTATACCGAAAGTGGAATCGAGGAAAGGCGTTTGCGCATTTACACTGAGGATACTTATACATAGTGTCAAGAAAGCAACTATCTTTTTCATAGAATATGATTTATAAAACAAAATTAATCACATTATTTTTAAAATCAACTTTTCGTCTTATTTAACTTAGTATGAAAAGTCCATGTAATAAAGTAAGAAAGGGAAAGGAGGGTTCGTATTACACAATGTAGGGACCATCTGCAAAACAGCAGTCATTGCTGACCGGCTGTTCCAATTTGTACTTATCTTCTTTTGCACTATATCAGGTTAAAACTGCTTTACCCGGAATCAGGCCTGAACTCAGGTAGAGAAGATTTTTTGCCGGAAAATGCATATTCTATCTTGCCGTATGGGGAGTTCTTTCAAAAGGACGGTTTAAATTGCTCCCTTAAACCACCTGATAGCTATTAATGAAAATCTTTACACCGAAGCTTCTTGGAAAAATATTACTATTGCCTGTAGTGGTAGCGTTTTTTACGGCAACACATGCCCAGACTATTCCTCCCCAGATCGTTTTACAAAAAGTACGTGATGCTATTGAAGGTGGTACTAATGGCCTGTTTAGGGTCGCATTAAATTACCCAATTCCGGTTAATGAAAACATTGTCATCACATTCTCCTACATAAATACGCTGCCCAATGCGACACCAGGAACGGATTATACCATATTAGGCCTTAGCGGTGTAAATACCATGACTATTCCTGCCGGTGCCACAGAAATTTTTCTTCAAGCAGATGCATCAAATGATGGTATTAATGAAGGTCCTGAAACTATAAGCATACAACTTAATACTGCTGTTTCAGCTACCCAGTCTTATACAATAGATCCAGCTTTCGATTCTGCTACCGTATTAGTTGTAGATGCTAACGCAGTTTCTTCCACGCCACTCCAGGTGACAGCAGGCGCCAATGGAGCCGAACCGGCTACACAAGCGGTATTTACCCTAAAGCTGGCAGGTGTTGCTACCTCAGCATGGCCTGTCAGCGTAGCTTATGCCCTGTCCGGCACCTCTGCCGAGGGCATGGATTATCAACTAGCGGATCAGATCATTATTCCTCCAAATACTAATAGCATCCAGGTGTCTGTTCCTGTAATCAATGATCATGTAATCGAACCAACGGAAAGTCTGACCTTTACTATCTTGTCCGGCTCTGCATATGGCGGCGGTGGTAATGCTTTTATATTTCCTCCCGATTTTGCATATAATGCCATTACTATAAATCTGGCCGACAATGATAACGCGACAACCAACAAGTATCTAAGTGTAACAACAATAACGGATGCAGCAGAGCCATCAAGTAATGGCTTCTTTTCCGTAAAGCTATCTTCAGATTACAGGTCATCAGCGAATATTACTATACCATATGCCCTTTCAGGGACAGCAACTCAGAATAACGATTATACTATTGGAACGGTAACCCTGCCTGCTTATCGCAACAGTGTTCAGGTACCGGTTACAGTTATAAATAACACAGCCGTCGAACCAACGGAGTCTGTTATTCTTACTATTCAAAATGGAAGCATGGATGGTAATGGCATTGCCTATGTTCCCAGTCCTGTGAATCCAGCAGACACAATGAGTATCATGGATGATGATGCGCCATTACCACTTCGTCTTTTAAGTTTTACAGGATATCAGCTAAACGGGAATATACAATTACAATGGCAAACATCTGATGAACAGCATACGGATCATTTCGAAATATTACGCAGCAAAGATGGCAGCAAGTTTGTATCTGTAGGAAAAGTGCAGGCCTTGGGATGGGGCGGTAACCAGTACACATTCATCGATAAGCAACCGCAGTATACCAATTTCTATCGCCTGCACATGGTAGATAAAGATGGTAAGGCCACATACAGCCCTATTATCAACTTAAACATGGATCAGCGTGCGTATCCAACCACCATTTATCCAAATCCTGCAAACGGCTCTATCACTCTGACCGCAGGGAATGATAAATTATTTAATACAAAAGCAATCATTTCAGATGCATTGGGACGATTGTGCCAGACGGTTCATATTACTGGCCGATCACAGGTTATTTCCCTTAAACACTTTGCTCCAGGAACTTATTTTGTAAAAATGGCAACAGGCGAAATCATTAAGCTGATCCTGAAATGAGAAAGCTTTAATACACTGGCAGCAGGTTGTAGATTGGCTGAATTTAGCCACCGATTTTACTATATGGAATTATACCTGACCGGAGGCACACTGACCTCTACCCCAAAGTCGAAGCAATTAAAAGTAGAATTTTGGGGCGTTTTCAGTGGTTAAACCTTCGATGGATTTGATGACTTTTCTGATGCAGTTGGGATATGATCCGGAGAATAGCAAGAAACCAATAATTTTGAGATTCTCGCTTTAAGATTACCCTCGCATTGGATACATTCAGTAAAACAGACAATCACAATGACGATAGACCAGCAATATAATTTATTTACAACTCTACAGCCGGAGGAGTTCCTTGAGGTCTGTATGATGTATACAGATAAATACAATTCTTCTCTATCAATTTGTTCATATCTTAGAATTCTTATTAAAGAAGATCAGGGTAAAATTCTTTCTTCAAAGGAAATTGCATATCGACAAAAATTCAATGAACAGTTTGGCAATTTGGATATAGAATTATATAAACAATTTTATGCTGCAGAACAAAATAATGACTTCAATTCAGTAGATGTATTGAAAGACATTTATTCAGAACTTCTAGATGAAACTAAAAAAGTTCATGATCCGAATACGGGAAAGAATTATTCTGCTTTAATAGAACTATTGAAAGCATCTAAACATAACATTGATTTTTCTATAGGCGATACTGAAAATAAAGCGCCTAGATCCAATTCAGAAGAAATCGAAGAATTGTTTGAGATAGTCAATGAATTTCACGGAAGAACCTACCTATTGACTAATGATGTTGCAATAAAATTAACCTCAAAGGAATTTATGCATATTGCTATAGGACATATTGAACGATATCAAATACCCAGAAAGGGCAAAATGATGGCATTTGACTTTATCAATCATTGGGAACATTTACTATCTTTCATAGAAATTATTATCCTTGATTTTCTTAAACAAGATTTAATTGACCATTTTAGCAATGGAACATGTGAATATAATAATACTAACATTAAGATAGGCGATAAACACTATGGAATTCATATCGGTAAAGGGATGAATATTAAAACCTTTTATCAAATTGCTTCTTAGTTAAAGTTTGCATCTGTGATCAATCCTTAAGCATTATACTCTTGAATATATAACTTAGGCTCTACCTTTAAATCGTTTTGCTACCCTACCATAAACAAAACAGCCAATCATTGCTGACTGGCTGTTTCAATTCTAAGTTATCTTCTTTCGCGTTTTGGAGTATCAAATTCTGACTTTGCTAAAAGTTCCAACCATTCCAAAAAGGAGGCAGGGCACAACTGGTCTATGGAGGGCATATCCCGGTCAGCTGACGGGTAGCCGCAAATACTCCCTTGCATTTTTGCCATATTCAGTATCAACAGGAGCCAAAAAATATTTATCTTGCTTCTTGCCGGCTAAAAGCAATTCAAAATTACCTTGCTCAACAAGACCGCATATATTGTCTTTCAATATTTTTTGCCAGTATTTTTATTCCTGATTGCTCCGCTTCAGACCAGCTTAAATCATCCCTATCCTCGGCCTTCGTCCCAATGTACTTAAAGGTCAGCTTGTCTGTTGAGGCAAGATAGGAGATTACCTTATTGAACATTTCTCAGAGCCTGTTCCTCTTTCCTGAGCTGCAGCTTTAAGTACGTTTATAACATCCACTTGCTCACCTTCAAGGTAAATCCTTTCTCAACGAAAACTATTGGAGAACCTGATATCGGCTTAGTCTGCAAAAACGAATCGGGTATTACACCAGGTACTATATCATTAACAGCACGGTTTTGCGCTATCCCATAAAATATTTAGTACATAAAAGCGCCATTAACAAGAATAATTGTCTTTCCATGATACGAATTTTGGGTTGAGAAAAAGCAGCTATTATTCACAGACTGGCTTACTCCTTAATTTATCTTTACATTTTAGAGTATCAAATTCCTGGCTTTGCAATGCTTAGTAAGCACCGTAAATACTGATTGAGAAACTATTCCACAATTTTTATTATCAAGATTAGAAGGGAATAGAAACAGATACCATACATTGTCCACTTTACAAGCTCCTTAGCTTTTCTGTCATAGCCTTCAGCTTTAAACAGCCCAGACAAAATAAAAGTAAAAATCACTGGTATTAGAAATGTTAGAATACGCCAATGGATTTCTAAAGGAATGTTCATCTTAATCTGTTCACGCTCAACTTCTGCAGCATTACGCTTTCGCAACGCTTCAACCTGATCAGTAAAGAAACCTCGGCGATTAAATTCTTGCTCTGCGGCCTTCCATGCCTCAGGCTGTAATTTTGAAGGCCCGGCATCTATTACAGCAACTAATTCTGCATCTGTTTTTACGGCCATTACTTTTTCGAAATCAAACATGATCAGACAAATTTTATAACGTTATCTATATTTATATTGAACAGGATTTGCTACATTCCATCACTTACACTACGCAAGTAGATTTCGTAGAACATCCATTAGGGACTAAGGATGTATACCTCAACGCTAAGGCCTTGTTTATTCAATTCTGGCTTTGCTATGCAAGGTATACGCTTACGCTCCCCGATACGCCCGAAGCCTCCAGCAGCAGCTGCTGCTGCACCCCGGGCACCACCTCTATCGCAAACGAGATGCCGTCCTCGTCTGCGGGCGCTACCACTTCTATAGCGTGG